>Ga0209303_1000019_pt1 | contig 226909 bp, 174 predicted proteins | sample SidtaG_3_FD_187449 | JGI IMG/M metagenome (GOLD analysis project Ga0209303, IMG submission 187449) | Marine algal microbial communities from Sidmouth, United Kingdom - Sidmouth_Asex1 metaG (SPAdes) (version 2) | ecosystem: Host-associated > Algae > Red algae > Unclassified | place: Sidmouth...
GTTTTTAGCGTAGCGGAACCACTTCGATTCCATCCCGAACTCGACTGTGAAACGTTGTAGCGGCGAAGATACTTGGGGGGTAGCCCCCCGGGAAAATAGCTCAATGCCAGGTTCTCTTTCTTTCCATGATCATCCAAAACCACTAACTAAGTATATTTAGTTAGTGGTTTTTTAGTTTTATTTTTATACTTTCGTAAGCAAATCACAGAGCAACACGATCTAGATTAGACAAAAATTATTGTTTATCAATCACAGTGGTACTAACCAAATATATCGTTTAGCTCTGCTTGATAAGATCATGAAGAAAGAAAGAATCAATCATATTAAAATAACTTTGTCATTAGTTGCTTTGTGCCTACCTTTATTTGCTAAATATTCTGTAACGGCACAGAATGGCTGTCCCTATGAAACTTATATGAGAGTTGATGGAAAATGTTTAGATATCTCTCAAGAAGGATTAAATAATATGACAGAAGAATTAAATAGTAACTCAGGAAAAGAAGTGAAACAAGAAATCATAGAATTGAATGAAGAAATACAGGATTTGAGTAAAGAGCTAGAAGATTTGTGTATTCAGGAACAACCAGAAAATAAATCTCAAATTGAAATCATAGAAAATGTTTGTCAATATTAATGAAACAGTACTGAACTGTAACAAAAAAATTTATTTTGGCTTTAGATGATTTTGCTAAATACTATAGTATAGTACTTTAAATTTTGAAAAAGATATCTGTAGAAAACTTGAGATGACAAATAACTATCGCACCGAAAAAGATTCGATGGGGTCTAGAGAAATTCCTAATCATCTATATTATGGAATTCAAACCTTGAGAGCTACAGAAAATTTTTCAATTAGTAGAATCAAACCATTAGCGACTTATATTGATGCTTGTGTTCTAATTAAAAAAGCAACTGCAATTGCTAATGGAGAATTAAACTGTATTAACTCAAAAACTAGCAAAGCTATTGTTCAAGCTGCCAATGAAATCTTAGGTGGCGAATTAAGAGATCAGTTTGTGGTAGATATCTACCAGGCTGGCGCGGGAACATCTCATCACATGAATATTAATGAGGTATTGGCAAACCGAGCTTTAGAAATACTAGGCGATCGCAAAGGAAACTATCAAAAAGTTAGTCCCAACGATCATGTTAATTATGGTCAATCTACTAACGATGTAATTCCTACAGCGATTAGAATAGGAGCATTGTTAGCTTTAGACCGTACTTTGTATCCAGCTTTGGATAATGCGATCGCTATGTTGTTGCAAAAGGCAGAAGAATTTCAAGACATAGTAAAATCTGGTCGTACTCATATGCAGGATGCCGTACCAGTACGTTTGGGAGCAGGATTTGCAGCTTGGGCGCAGATTTTAACTGACCATAAGCACAGAATTGAAATTGCCGAGCAAGACTTATATAAATTAGGTTTGGGTGGTAGCGCAACAGGCACGGGTCTAAATACTCATCCAAACTATCGTTATCGTGTTGCGGAATTGTTGTCAGATCTAATTGCTAAACCTCTACAATCTGCGCCTAATTTAATGGCGGCAATGCAAAGCATGAGTCCGTTTGTCAATGTTTCTGGAAGTTTGCGTAATTTGGCTCAAGACTTGGTCAAAATTTCTCACGATTTACGCTTAATGGATTCTGGTCCCCAAACAGGCTTCAAAGAAATACAGCTACCCGCAGTACAGCCTGGATCTTCGATTATGCCAGGTAAATACAATCCAGTCATGGCAGAAATGACTTCTATGGTCTGCTTTCAGGTAATAGGATACGACACGGCGATCGCCCTAGCAGCGCAAGCAGGACAGTTAGAATTGAATGTCATGATGCCACTGATAGCCTATAATCTAATTCACAGCGTGGAAATACTAGGAAATACTATAGAAAGCTTAAGTCAACTTTGTTTACGCGATATCACGGCTCATCGCGATCGTTGTTTAGCTTATGCAGAAGGTAGCCTGGCTTTGGTAACAGCATTAAATACCCATATTGGCTACCTTAAAGCTGCTGATGTGGCGAAGAAGTCTTTATCTACAGGAAAATCTATTAGACAAATTGTCCTCGAAGAGAAGCTTATGGATGAAAATCAATTAGCAACTGTTCTAGATTTAGATAAGATGAGCTACCTGCCAGAGTAAGCTAAATTTATCCGAACAAAGATATTATTTGTTTGATCCAGAATATCAATTTAAATTATGAGCGAACCAAAAATAGAATCTAACGCCAACAATTTAGTCCGCAATGCAGTAATCGCGATCGCAGCAGTTATTTTGAGCGTCGCTTTGTTTATTGGTTTACAAAGCGAAACTAGCCCTTTTTCTTTAGAATCTCAGGTTAAACAATCAACTGCTTTAGATGTTGCTTTGAGCAACAACAAGCCTACTTTAACTGAGTTTTATGCTGATTGGTGTACTAGCTGTCAGGCAATGGCAGGAGATTTAGGAGAAATTAAGCGCAGCTATAGCGATCGCATTAATTTCGTGATGCTCAACGTTGATAATACCAAATGGCTGCCTGAAATGTTACGCTACCGAGTTGATGGTATTCCTCACTTTGTATTTATGGACTCTGCCGGAAATGCGATCGCCGAATCTATTGGCGAGCAACCCAAGGGTATTTTAGAAGCCGATCTCGACGCTCTAGTTGCTAACAACCCCATTCCCTATGCTAACCAAACAGGACAGGTTTCTAGCTTTGAACCCAAAGTAAAGGTTACCGATAATAGCGATCCTCGTAATCATGGAGGGTAAGTAAACTGCGTCTACTGCGAAAATCATGTTTTTATAGAGGGTGAGGTTAAAGAGTCAATAAAATATTATGACTACAGTTGTAAGACATAAAAGAACCGGCAATGAATATATTCTGTTAGGAATAAATGGGGAGGAAAATAAAGTTAATCCTTCTCGATTTATTAGCGAACTATTTACCTCTGAAAAATCGGAAGTATCTTACTCGGCTACTGTGTGTGACGTTCGAGGTAATCTATTTTTAGCTTATATTGATGACCTGATTGTGACTGAGATAGACGGTCAAAAGCCTGCAGATATTTTGCCTGTACCTGTTTATAGTGAAGCATCAGAAACTGTAGAAAATGAATCTTACTCCCAAGAGGACAGCGAATTTGATGATGAAGAACTAGAAGACGAAGATGCAGAATCTAGTAATGAAGCTTTTAATCGAGGAGATCGTCCACCAGTTGTAAATCTGAAATCTCCCATATCATCTAACTATGAGCAAGATAATGATCAAGATGAAGATAATGATCAAGATGATTGGGTTTAATAAATTTAGTTAGAAAAGGCGGTTGCCAAAATTATAAATAGTAACGATAGTTTTCCCAACCGTACAATTTTTAAGATTAAGTGTACAAGACTTCCCCAAATTCTGAAAGTTACACCTTGTGATTAACACCAACTCTCGCGTAAACTCTGATTTACGTACTTTATCTGACTTTTATAAAAATCTACTGTGATTTCTAACGATAAACTAAAACCAGATTGGGCAGGAGAAGATTTGCTTTCTCGTTTTGTCAATCTATTAATCAAAACTAAGCCGATCTATAGTATTATGCAACGGCAAGCACGACGGGTGTTAATCCAGACTGCGGAAAAAAATGGTATTCCCTGGCGCAACAACTATCGGGAATTAGAACAATCAGGCGCGAAGAATCTGCTAGATTCTATTACCAATCGTGATTTAGTTTATCCCGACTATTATCAAGTACCCTTTCATGCATATAACGAGGGTAATCTTTGTTGGCAAGCTGCCTATGAAGCAGGATCTGCTACCTACTCGATGGCTTTACGAGTATGGAAAGATGAAGAAATTACTTGGCAAGAAGCACAGCAAAGACTACGTCATAGTTTTTATCAGGTGTTGGCAGAGTATCTTTCTGGATCGATCACTAATATTCTCGATTTAGGTTGTTCTGTTGGCATTTCTACTGTGGCATTACATCGTTACTTTTCTCAGAAACAAGCTAATCCAATTAATACTATTGGTTTAGATCTATCTCCCTATATGCTGGCAGTGGCACAAACCAATGACACTCAACAAGAAGTATCTCAATGGCTTCATGGTTTAGGAGAGTCCACCCGATTAGCTGACAATTCCTTAGATTTGGTTACTTTACAATTTGTCATCCACGAATTACCCCGTCAAGCAACGAAAAAAATCTTACGAGAAATGCTACGTATCCTCAAACCAGGAGGTGTTATTGGGATCGTAGACAATAATCCTACCTCTGCTGTAATTCAAAATTTGCCTCCAGTATTATTTACCCTAATGAAAAGTACCGAACCTTGGAGTGATGATTATTATACTTTTAATGTAGAGGCAGCCATGCAAGAAATAGGTTTTGATTATAAAACTACTGTCCCTAGCGATCCTCGTCATCGTACTATTGTGGGAATTAAGCCTAGTTAACTTTCTCAAATATTTTGTATTTTGTGATCATTTCCTATTTTGCATAAACTTCTTGAGCTACACGATGTAATAAAGAATGACGATAAACTAACGCAGACATATTTTTGCTGTAGCCACCACCAATTACGCTAGTAACAGGATAACCTGCTGCTTTGCAGGTGCTTAATACCATTCTTTCTCGACGATAAATTCCCCGATCGCTCAAGGCTAATTTACCCAGGCGATCGCTAACATGAGTATCTACCCCCGCATCGTATAGTACTAAATCTGGTTGAACCTGACTCAATAAATCGGGTAAGTGACTGGCTAAAATTTGTAAGTAGCCATCATCATCTAAACCTATAGGCAAAGGTAGATCGAGATCGCTTTGTTGTTTTCTTCCAGGGAAGTTAGCTTCACAGTGCATCGAAAAAGTAAAAACACTATCGTCATTTTGAAAAATATAAGCTGTACCATCACCTTGATGAACATCACAGTCGATGATTAAAATCTTATTAACTAAACCTTGATGTAGCAAAACACGAGAGGCGATCGCCAGATCGTTAAAGATACAAAATCCCGATCCATAACTAGGAAAAGCGTGATGTGTTCCTCCTGCAGTATTACAAGCACAACCATATTTAAGAGCTAGCTTGGCAGCTAAAATTGTTCCTCCAATGGCAATTCTCGTTCGATGAGCCAGGGCTTCACTCCAGGGCAAACCAATACGACGTTGCGCCCTATATTCTAATGTGCCATTACAATATGCCTGTACATATTCAGGAGTATGGACTAGCTGAATCAATGCTAGATCGGGTAACTCTGGTTGAAATATTTGTTCTGGTACAATTACCTCATCTTTTAGCAATAAATCCCGCAATATTTTAAATTTGGGCATGGGAAACCGATGAGCATTAGGCAGAGGTGCAACATAATCGGCATGATAGACAATAACAAAACCATACTCTCCCATCAACTAGTACTCAACCAAGATTTTAGATACACAACTATCAACATAAAATGGGCGATATTTAATTAGTATCTCGTATTGTTTGCTCAAATATCTATCTATGATTTAGGCGATCGCTTACAAACCTAGCCCTAAGCAATTTGACTCGAACGAGGAAACTTTTAGGAGCGTACTTGCATAAAAATTTTTAGGCAATCGTAAGTATTAAATATTTGTTAGAGGATTAAATAAAAAAAATGTTATTTGATGGAACTGCTGAGAACGATCGCCTTACAGGAACGCCTGGAAACGATACTATAAATGGTTTTGATAGCAACGACGATCTCTTTGGCGAAGCAGGAGATGACTCGATTATTGGAGGAGAAGGGAACGACGATCTCTATGGAGATGTGGGCGATGATACCCTAGATGGAGAAAGTGGAGATGACTATATTACTTTTGGCGCGGGGGCAAATATAGTTGATGGTGGGGATGGTAGCGATCGCGTTGATCTCGATTTTTCGAGCGAATCGGAAGATTTTGTTTTTAACTACAGCAAAAATGGCAGCCTTACTAACAGAAGTTTTCTTGAAGGTACGACTATCAGCGATGTTGAAAGAGTTTCTATCGCTTCGGGTTCGGGTAATGATGTAATCAATATTGCTGCTACTAACAACAATAATGAAGATATTAGAAGTGGCGAAGGAGACGATCGCATTATTGGTGGAGAGGGCAACGACGATCTCTTTGGCGAAGCAGGAGATGACTCGATTACTGGAGGAGAAGGTAACGACGATCTCTATGGCGGAGAAGGTAACGATACCCTAAATGGTGAAAGTGGAGATGATTATATTACCTTTGGCGCGGGGGCAAACATAGTTAATGGTGGCGATGGCAGCGATCGCGTCGATCTCGATTTTTCGAGCGAATCGGAAGCTTTTGTTTTTAACTACAGCAAAAATGGCAGCCTTACTAATAGAAGTTTTCTTGAAGGTACGATTATCAGCGATGTTGAAAGAGTTTCTATCGCTTCGGGTTCGGGTAATGATGTAATCAATATTGCTGCTACTAACAACAATAATGAAGATATTAGAAGTGGCGAAGGAGACGATCGCATTATTGGTGGAGAGGGCAACGACGATCTCTTTGGCGAAGCAGGAGATGACTCGATTACTGGAGGAGAAGGTAACGACGATCTCTATGGCGGAGAAGGTAACGATACCCTAAATGGTGAAAGTGGAGATGATTATATTACCTTTGGCGCGGGAGCCAATATAGTTAATGGTGGTGATGGTAGCGATCGCGTTGACCTCGATTTTTCGAGCGAATCGGAAATTTTTATTTTTAACTATGTTGAAAATGGTGGTGTTACTAGGGGTAGTTTTTTAGATGGTACAACTATCAGCAATATCGAACGAGTTTCCATCGCTTCAGGTTCGGGTAATGACATAATTAATATTACTGCTACTAACAATAGTAATGACGATATTAGAAGTGGTGCAGGAAATGACGTTGTTATTGGTGGAGAGGGCAACGACGATCTCTTTGGTGAAGCAGGAGACGACTTACTCACTGGCAGTGAAGGAAACGACGATCTTTATGGTGGAGAAGGTGAGGATGTTGCTGTCTTCTCAGGTTCTAGAGAAGATTATGAAATCCTCGTCGAGGAAGATTCTGTTACCGTTACCAATTCTGTTGACCGTAATTTTCTCTTTGAAATAGAAACGATCCGATTTGATAATGGCGATTTCAATATTTCTAGTGGTGAATTTACTACTGGAAGTCAAAATCAAGATAATTCCGTCATAATAAACGACGATGGAATAGTAGGAACTACCTTGAGCGATAGCGATGCGCTTAATTTTTTTGTCGAACCCACATTAGATTTCTAAAAAATACCAACCATCGGCTATCAGACGATCGAGCAATAAATTTCGATTTATTACTTGATCGATTTAATATTTTGTAGGATCAAACAAAACTAATAAAATAAATAAAGAATTAGAAGGATGATTATTTTCAAGCTTGTGCCAATGGTCACGTAAAATGTCTAGCTGTAACTGCGGTTAACTAAAAATTAAGTTTTCCAGAGCGATTAATTTTTAACGAAATGTCTCTTTCAATTGGTGTTGCTGCCATAAAGATTGATACAAACCTGTTTCGTTAACTAAGTTTTGATGAGTACCATTTTGGACAATTTTGCCTTCATCCATTACTAAAATGCGATCGCAAGTTGCAGCAGCAGATAGTTGGTGGGAAATAAAGATTACGGTCTTTTTGGCTCTGGTTGGCGATAAACTATCTAAAATTCTGGTTGCAGTTTCGTTATCTACGCTAGAAAGGGCATCATCCAAGATCAAAACTTTGGCATTAGATAATAAAGCTCGTGCCAGAGATGTCCGTTGTCTTTGACCGCCAGAAAGAGTTATTCCTCTTTCTCCCACTAAAGTATTATATTCTTGGGGAAAAGTGAGTATTTCTGGGTGAATTTGGGCTTGTTTGGCTGCGAATATTACTTCTTCAGTTTCGATTAAAGGTTCGCCATAACGAATGTTATTTTTAATACTCGTACTAAACAAAAAGCTATCTTGGGGTACATAAGCGATCGCTTTTCTAAGTGTAGTTAAGTTTAACTTCGTAATATCGCAATCATCTAAAAACAATTCTCCAGATTGAATATTGAGTAAGCGAGGAATAGCATTAGCCAAGGTAGTTTTACCCGAACCAATTGAGCCAACAATTGCGATAGTTTCCCCTGGATGGATGGTGAAGTTTAAATCGTATAAAGCAGCATTTAACGCACCAGGATAAGTATAAGTTAGGTTGCGGGCAGTAATTGCACCCTGAATATCTTGAGACGGAATAACAATTGCTTGAGGATGATTTTTTATTTTAGGTTTTGCCTGGGTAATAGCCTCAACGCGATCTATACTCACTTCCCCCTGTTGATAGGCACTAATAGTAAAGCCTAACAAGGCAGTAGGAAAAGTTAATCTTTCGACAAACAGTACTAGGGCAATAAAGTCACCCACACTAATTTGTCCTGCTGCGATCGCTCCTGTACCCAGCCATAGCAAAATTAATAAACTAACATAAGAAATTCCTTCAATGATAGGAAATAGAAAATTTCTAGTTCTAGCTAATTTAAGATTTGCTTCAAATAACTGTTGATTTTTTTGCTTAAATGCTTCTCTTTCTTGATTTTCTTGAGCGTAGATTCTAATTAAAGCCATTCCGCTCATGTCTTCTTGAATCAATTCACTGAGATCTGATAGCTTAACCTGAATCTCTTCCTGATACTTGCGGAGTTTACCACTAAATAGCTGTACCGTAATCAACATTACGGGATAAACGGTTAAGGCTAGCAAAGTCAGCCTAACGTGAATTCGCAGCATCACTGGTAAAGTAAAAGCGTAGGCAAAAATGATATTAATAAAGCTCAGTACGGCAAATCCAACCAGACGGCGAATATTATCAACATCACTCGTAGCACGGTTGATCAGATCGCCCGATCTATTATCTGAAAAGTATTCCGGCTCGATAGATAGCAGATGTTGAAAAATTCTCTGCTTGAGACTAAACTCTACCTGTCTTCCTGCACCAAAAATAACCACCCGCGACAGCATCCGAAAACACCACATTACTGATGCCAAAAATAGTAACCATAAAGCTACGCGAGATAGCTGATTATAACTAAATTCTCCCTGTAGTTGGTCGATGCTGTCTCTAATTAGTAGGGGAATATATACCCCTAACAAATTGACGATTAAGAGGGCGATGACCCCGATCAGTATCATTCGCCAGTAGGGACGAAGATAGTTGCCTAATTTCCGTAACCTTGAATTTGCCATCTACAAATCTTAACAACTTTTTAGCCGATGACAAACCTTGCTTGAGAAAGATACGTTATTTATCTGCAATCACACTTGCTACTTTTTGCTCTTATTACGTCTTGTTTTACTTATTTATCTTTCTTCCATAGGAATATAGGGTGCATTGCGATCGCCTGTGTAGATCTGTGTCGGGCGAAAGATTCGATTTACTCCTAGTTGCTCTTTCCAATGAGCTAGCCAACCAGCTACGCGAGCGATCGCAAAAATTGGTGTAAACAAGTCATTAGGAATACCTAGTTTGCGATAAACTAAACCAGAATAAAAATCAACGTTAGGATAAATACCTTTTTGTCCAAGTTTAGATTCAATTACCCGTTCTAACTCTAAGGCTAGATCGTAATAGCGATCGTGTCCTGTTTCCGCAAATAACTGTTCTGCCAATCCTTGCAATATCTTGGCTCTGGGGTCTTTTACTTTATAAACTCGATGTCCAAACCCCATTATTTTTTGCTTATTAGCAATTAGGTTTTCTATGTATGGTTTTACATCATTAACCGAACCAATATTCTCCAGCATCAACAACACTTCTTCATTAGCACCTCCATGAAGTGGTCCTGCCAAAGTACCTACTGCTGAAGCAACTACTGCATAAGGATCGGTGAGGGTAGATGCTGTTACCATTGCCGAAAAAGTAGAGGCATTAATTGTATGTTCTGCATGCAAAGTCAAACAAACATCAAAGATTTTAGCTTCTAAAGCATGAGGTTTTTTCTCTGTCAGCATATAGAGAAAGTTGGCAGCATAATCTAGATTGTCGTTGGGCTGAATCGCATCATTTCCGCGACGCATTTGATGAAAGGCAGCTACCATTGTGGGAATTTTTGCCAGAATACGTACTACCGCTTTTCTAATGTATTCTGGATCGTCCAAAGCGCGACGAGCATAAAATAGACCTAATGCTGCTGCAGAAGTTTGTAAAGCATCCATCGGATGTCCCGTTTCAGGACAGCACTTCATCATATCTCTAATGCGATATTTAATCCGACGATGATATAAAATGTCTGTCTGAAATTCTTCTAACTGTTGTTTGTTAGGTAATTGACCCCAAATCAGCAAATATGCTGTTTCTAAAAAGCTACCCCGTTGAGCTAAATCCTCGATCGCAATGCCTCGATATTCAAGAATACCTTTTTGACCATCAACAAAACTAATACTAGATTTTGTAGCAGGAATACCTTCTAATCCTGGCTTATATTCACAAAATGTTGCTGTCATAGGTTTTAATTAATTTAGAGATAATATATTTGAAACTAGCTCAAACCCTGCTTACTTAATGTTTTAAACGTTACTTAAATCAAGATTTAGCCCAAAGGTTAGATTATTATTTCTATTTTATCGGTAATGGTCTTTTTAAAATCGTATTTTCGATAATAAACTAAGTTTTTCGCCAACTATCTATCAAATAGATCAGTTTATATTTTTTGTACCCATGTACTGTCTTGCGGGTTTCAACATTTCTGTCAAAAATGCAATATAAAGATTTAATACAGTAAGTTTCAGGCGATCGCTACATGATTAATAATATATAATGTACTGTATTGATTTGATTTATTTAATTAACCAGTCAATACATCCCAATATTTTTCCTAATTTAGGGGCATTAACTCAGTTGGTAGAGTGCTTGCATGGCATGCAAGATGTCAGCGGTTCAAATCCGCTATGCTCCATCCCTTCGGGTTTCCCTCTGTGCATGCTTTACAAGCACTCTACCTAACCAAGCTTAATGTGTAACTTTCAGAAATAAGTGGGGTCTTGCACTCTTTTGGTGATCCAATAAAAAGCGATCGCTAGCGAAAAAAATCGAAGGCTTGAAAGGTTTTGTGAGTAAATGAAATGAGAGCTAAAAAAGCGGTTATATTATGTCGATAATCAAGTCCTGGGATGATTCTTCCTCACTACTACAACATTTACTGCCTGATTTTTTTGTCAGTCGTTCCCTGCCTTGCAAAGGCAGGGCTTGCGACTGACCGCCTTCCGCGGTCTCAAGATAAATTCTTGGTCAATCAGTGAAACAGAAAATAGACTAACGATACAAGTTCAAACTGATAATATACAAGCAGTTTGTCCGATTTGCAATTCAACAAGCGATCGAGTTCATAGCAATTATCAGCGATCTCTACTGGACATATCTTGGGATAGCTATCAAGTCCGCTTAAAGCTTTCAACTCGAAAATTATTCTGCTCAAACTCTAATTGTAAGCGTCGGATTTTTACTCAAAGATTACCCAAAATAGCTGCACCTTGGGCAAGACGAACAGAGCGATTAGATATTCAGCTTACCAAAGTAGGTTTAGCCCAAGGAGGATTACCAGGGTCACGTTTGACTCAACACTTGGGAGTAAAAATTAGCCGTCAAACTCTTCTCAGGTTAGTAATGAGAATGCCTAAACCATCTCACCCTGTCCCAAAAGTTTGAGGAGTCGATGACTGGGCGTATCGTAAACGTCATAGCTACGGTACTATTTTGGTAGATTTGTGTCCTGTCTAGTAGGCTAGCGATCGCTTTTTATTGAATCACCAAAAGAGTACAAGACCCCATTTAATCCCAAAGTTTACATGTTTTATTTGATTCAATATATTTTATTTAAGCAAACCGTAAGTCGCTACGGTAGAAACAATCGAGCGAAACGGAAAATAAGCATAATTGTAATATTTTTCAACCTGCGAAATGCCCGTTATCAGAATCTACTTTCGGATACTAAGTCCTGACAGTTGAGTAACAGTTGATGAAAACGACTAGAACTTAAATCAGTGATTTTAGCTTTTGCTCGGCAGTCATAAACTGTTTAGAGTTTTGCTTTTTCAAGCACAAAGTTCAAAACAGTCTTTTCATTAGCAATGATATCGACTCTACCTTCCATGCCCGAACGAATAGTGCAATTACGATCGCTTTTGAATGCTGAATTTTTATCGCCTCTGGTTAGTTTCATACTTTCTGGTTGGATGGATATTTCATAATTAGCGCTATCCGCAGTTGTATTTGTTCCTGTATTTTTGGTGTCGGGAGAGATCCTTGCAACCGTTCCTTCGAGAGTACCAAAATCAGTATATGGACAGGCAGAAACCCGCATTTGGGTAGTTTGTCCGACCTCTACTTTGCCAATATCGAGGGTAGAAACTAAGGCTTTAATAGCTAGAGGATAATTATCTGGGGCGATCGTGGCAATCTCATCTCCCGATCGCACGACTTGACCTCGATTGCGCGGTTTGAGAGTTTGAATCGTACCCGCCAAAGGAGCGCGGATTTGGGTGTTTTCTAGTTCTGTAGCAATTTGCTTTAAATCTTCTCGGTAACTTTGGAGTCGCTTGACAGCCTCTATTTTTCGTTCTTGTAACTGTTGTCGTTCGCGATTTAAACTGGCAAAAATTGTTTGACCTCTAGCTATCTCCTGGGCAATTTGTTCTTGTGCCATGGCTATTTCTCCTTCACTAGGATCGAGACTGGCTTGCGCCTGGTGTAATTTTGCTTGAAAGCTTTTTAAAGCAGCGATTTTTTCTTTTAGCTGTAGTTGAGAGACAATTCCCGTTGCTACTAACTCTCGATAGCGATTTAATTCTTCTTGTGCCAATTCTACTGCTGCTTCTGCTTCTGCTACTCGTGCTTGAGTGGTAGTTAATTGTTGTTGATAAAGGCGTTGCTGGTGTTTTAATTGAGCCTGAGATAAAGCTACGGTGTGCTGCTGTAAGCTTCGTTGGGCTGCGGTTTGTGTCTGAATTGAGATCGATTGTTCGTCGAGTTGAGTTAGCTGTTTCTGGGTTTGTTCGATGTTCGACAAAAGCTGCTGTTTTTGGCTTTGTAAGCGAGTAGGATCGATCTGGGCGATTAATTCTCCCTGTTGTACCTGTTTATTTTCTCGCACTAAAATTTGATCGATCTTGCCCTCTGCTGCTGCTTGCACAATCCGCATTTCTCCTAGAGGACGAATTTTGGCAGGTGCTTTGACGGTTACTTTATATTCAAGTTGACTAGCTAGAGCGATCGTACCGATAAAAATGCCCAAACAGGCTAATCCCGATAGAGTAAGCCAGTTATGGATTGGTGGGAGAAATTGCTGGGGAGTAGCCAAACGCAAACTGTCAGCATCGACTTTGTTATTAGTTATGGATGAAAATTTATTATGTGGTAAAACTATTGGTATAGCCTCATTATCACTCTTATTAGCGGTGATTTTTAGACTTGGCTTGATTTTAGTATATCCCTCAGATACAAAACGAATCCCTCTAATTATCTCTACTGAAGACATATTTTTCAGTAAATAACCTTCCGCCCCAACAGCAAGCGATCTCGCTATTAAATCGTTATCATCGTGACTGGTCAACATCAGAATTTTTAGGTCGGGATATTGTCGAACAATACTGCTGGTTGCTTCTAAACCATCTAAACCAGGCATCTCTATATCCATTAAGATAATATCAGGCTGTAGATCTTTAATTTGGGCGATCGCCTCATAACCATCACTAGCCGTTCCCACCACCTCAAACTCTGATACTTCTACCAGCAAAGCTTTGATACTGGCTCGAACTGTTTTTTGGTTATCTACAATCAGGATACGAATCATTAGTTAATCGTTAGGAGGTTAGAAACTGTAAGTGTTCTCCGTCTGTTTGCCGTAGATCTTGAGGATTGCCCTCTAGTTTTAATTTGCCCTTATCTAGGAGAATCAGGCGATCAGCACGCATAATGACTTTGGGACGATGGCTGATGGTGATGGTGGTTTTGCCCTGACGATAAAACAGTATTTTGTCTAAGACTTTGTTTTCTAAAACTGGGTCTAATGCCCCCGTAGATTCGTCTAAAATCAGCACAGCGGGATTGTTGACCATTGCTCTAGCGATCGCCAATCTTTGTCTTTGTCCCCCCGACAGGTTGGCACCAAATTCTCCTAAAACTGTTTGGTATTTATCGGGTAACTCTTTAATAAATTCGTCGGCGCAAGCAATCTGACAGGCGGTAACAATTTGCTCAAAACTAGCATCGGGATAGCTAAAACGGAAATTATCTAAAATCGAACGACTCCAGAAATGGGGTTCTTGGGGTACTAAGACCACTTCTCGACGCAGACTTTCCAAAGCCAGATCTTGTTGATTGTAAATGCCATAGCTAATGTTACCCGACTGTAACTGGTATAGCCCTGCAATTAATTTGGCTAGGGTACTCTTGCCACAACCCGACTGACCGATTAAGGCGGTGACTTTACCGCCAGGAATCGTCACGGAAAAGTCTTCCAAGAGATCGACCCTTCCTGTATGGTGAAAGTTGAGTTTACTGCAAACTATGTCTGCGTTGTCTGAAAGATTTACCCAGGCTTTTTTGCTTTCGTTTTCATCTTCGGGGGTACTATCGATTACTTCGCTCAATCTTTCTACCGCAGTTTTGGCGCGGGCAAATTCATCGACAAAGTTAATGACCATACCGATAAAAGAAGTAAAGTTACCGTTCATGCTGTTAAATGCCAGCAGTTGTCCGATAGTTAAGGTGCGATTGATTACCAGAGTGCTGCCAAACCAGAGGATAGCAATACTACCCAACCCCGAAGCCAAATTAGAAAACACGCCGTTGAGAATACTAATTTGAATCGTACTAAAGGTAACGTTTGCCAGACGACCAAACCGTTCTTGAAACTCCGACCAGGCTTGGGGTTTGGCGTTGGTACTTTTGAGGGTTAACGCACCTTTAAAAGTTTCTACCAGCATTCCCTGATTTTCTGCCGAAGTAACCAATACCGCACGGGTTTTTTGTTGCAGCGTTGAGAGAAATAGTAAGGGGGATAAACTCATCAAACCCGCTACCAAAATTGCTACTAGAGTCAGCCTCTGGCTATAAAACATCATCAGGGCAAAGGAAATCACCGCCACAAACAATTGACTGGGGAAACTGATTACTACCTGGGAGACTAGTCCGTTGATTTCCCGAATATCCCGCAGCCGACTGACAATCTCGCCACTGCGACGGGATTCGTAATAACTAAGGGGCAAACGCAGAATTTGTCTGCCAAATTCTAAAACCAAACCCAGTTCCAATCTTTGGGCAAAGTGGGCAATCAGATTAGACTGAATAAAACGCAGCAGACTACTAAACAGATTCATTGCCGTTACCCCAATTACCACCGTCGTTAGTAACTGAGTATCTCTGCGTACTAAAACATCATCAGTGAGGATTTGCAGCAAAAAGGGAAAAGCCAACGCTAGCAAGCCAATAACCAGATTGAGTAAAATCACCTCAATCAAAAGACGACGATAGGGACGATAGGGCAGCACCCGCCTGAGAAATCGACCCAAACCCCCTACCTTATCCTCTGGCTGTTGGTAAAAACGCAGTTCGTCGGGGTTAAGCAATAACGCTACTTTATTACCCCAGGCTGCATTTAATTCGCTACGGCTGATATAGCGAATACCCACACCAGGATCGGCAATAATATATTTACTGCCTTTTTTGCCGTATAAAACTACCCAGTGATAGCCTTTCCAGTGAATAATAATCGGTAGGGGTGCTTGCTCTATCTGGTCTAGAAGTTCGGGGGCAGCCTTGACCTGTTGGGCATTAAACCCCAGGTTCTCCGCCCCCCGTCTGAGTCCTAACAAAGTAGTACCCAACTGCCCCGTACCCACCGCCTCACGGATACGACTAATAGTAAATCTGCGTCCGTAGTGCAAGCATACCGTCGCCAGACAAGCTGCACCGCAGTCTTCTTCACTATGTTGGCGGACAATTGGGTATTTCATCGTTAATAAAGCTAACTAAAGCCCAACCTACAGATCGGGCAATCGTACTTCTATCAGTTACATCTTGAGTTGTTTTACCCCTGTTTTTACCGCTTGGCCTTGATTTTTCACTGAAGGATCTCGAAGAAAAATAATAGTTTCATTACGAAGAGCCTGATTAGCATTTCTTTCACCCAAGGCTTTAGACAAATCTCGAGCATCTTGAATACCAGAGGATAATTCTTGTCCAATTCCTTCTCCGCCTGAAATTTGTTCGGCAGCGCGGTCATCTAATTTAGAAAACAATTTCATTTTGTTTCTCCTGTTTTTAATAGATTTCTTTAAGTATGATAGTTATGGTCCCATAATAATAAGTTCAATTGCCATGCAATCAACTAACATTGAGATAAAATGAATGTCGATTGAGACAAAATGATTTGTTTGTGTTGCAAAACGTGAAGCAAAACTGTCATGGGCATTGCTGATTTGAAGTATGAAACCGACAAAGGCGATTAGTTAGCCGCATGTAGCAACCTGTTCGTAGCTGTTAGCTTTTAGCTTTTAAATCAATTTGCTTAGTCATGAAAACTAAAAAATCATCCCTAGATCCAGCAACGCCCTGTCATGAAGTCATTTAGTCGCGTCTTTGTATTAAACTTTTAATCAAGCGAGCGAATTTTAGCAATAGAAGTATAAAGTTCTAGTTTTCCGAGACATAATTCTTATTTAGCTAACCTGTGACGGTAGAACCTAATGATTTTAACCAGGATGCTAACCTATAACTATTAATATTGTTGTTAGAGTTACGATCGAGCCGATGAACCAAGCGATCGACATCAGAAGCGACTACATCACTGGGCGAAATACCAAAGTGTTGTTTAAATTGGCGAGTAAATTGCTGTCGGTTATTAAAACCCCAATATTGGGCGATATTGGTTATCTGCGATCGTTTTACATTACTAAAAACTAAATACTTGTAACAATTTTGTAATCGTAACCGATTAATGTAATGAGCAACGCCACCCTGCGTTTGAAACATACGAGAAAGTGTCGCACGCGAGCAATTAAATTTATTAACCAATATATCTATTGATAGTTGAGGGTTGCGTAAATTTGCAGTAATAAAATCTTTAATCAGCAATCTTAGTTCTACCTCAACAATTCTCTCTGCAGCATCAATCTGCTTAAACTCTTTTTGGAACATAGAAGAAATCATGTGCGTAGTTGCCTGAGCCACAGTACTGGCATCGGCTAGTTTAATCGTGTCGAGTTCTTCGCACAGAGAAATCATAAAATTCTTTAATAACGCACCCCTAGTAGAATTAACAGGCAAGCTCAAGCCCGCTAAATTATCAATAGGACCCCAATATTCCTGTAATAATTCGCGGGGAATAGTAATAGTAATTACCTCCGAAAAAGGGGAAATCGTACTGCTAAAAGATTCATAACCTAAATCCATCATTACAATATGTTCTGATGACTGTATAAAATCCCGCCCACCGTTATGAGCATGACAACTGCCCTTTGCATACCACTGCGTGACAATATGATCGCTATCATCATGACGTAGTAAGTGCTTTCTGTCTCGCACAAAAAGCTGTGAAGAAAACCCACCTTTGGCTACTACAATTTGGTCAATTTTTACCATTTTGTGGTGCATGTGTCGTACGTCGTGGTCTTCTTTCATTTTGCTTAAGAATAACGGCTTAATACCTTCACGCCAAAAGTCAAACACATGGTCTTGTTCTAGCGATCGATAATCAAACTCAATAGTATCGAGGCTGCTATTGTTTAACTCTTTATTGTCTGGTTTTTCTGATGTGGGGTTCACTTTTTAAATTGATTTCGTTCGGTAATTGTTTAAAAAATCGCCCTTGAGTAGCAAGTGTGCAGGAACTTACTCTAAGGCTGCAATCAAGTCACAGTAATCGTTTTAGAAGCTGTATTTTGTAAATTTTTGTATCGATTTCACTAGTATAATTTAACTAAGGTCTATTTGGTACAACAATTTATAAGGAGATTTCATGGGTTTGAGGGGTCTGAATCTTAGAGACTGTTCGTAAATCATTGTAAACAAGCTGGTCAATCCAAGTATCAGAGGATGTATTAAAGAAGTTAGTGTTAGCGTTCAATCAGCATATGAAGCGTCAAGCCTATCTGTAAGGGACTGAAATTATAATCACACCGACCTGAAATCATCGGCATTTTCAGCCCACATTAAGGGTCTTGCACACTTTTGGTAATCCAAAAAACGGGCGATCGCTATGACAAAAAACAATAAAGAAAGATTTTGTGGGTAAATGATATAAGAGTTTAAAAAACGGTTATTTATGTCAGAAAACTAGCCTTTTAATGATTCTCGTTTACTACAGCATTTACTATCTGATTTTTTTGCCTCAAGATAACATCTTGGTCAATCAATGAAGTAGAAAATAGACTAACAATACAAGTTTAAACTCAGAACATACAGCCAGTTTGTCCAATTTGTAACTTAATAAGCCAACGAGTTCATAGTAATTATCAGCGATCGCTATTAGATGTATCTTGGGGAAGCTATCAAGTATGCTTAAAGCTTTCAACTCAGAAACTATTTTGCCCACGTTAATTCTCTATTTGTTCTCGATTTACTCTTAATTTATGTTTAGTGAGCTAATCAGCCAATATCTCAACCATACTATAGCGGTAGATGCGGACAAACCCTTTCTCAAACAAGTGAGGCACGCTTCGAGATTTGATTAAAACACTAAAAACCTCTATTTTCTCATCCGTAATCCTTAATCTTCAACTGCACCGAAGTGCATTTTAACAAACCGATAATTGCTATATTTACTTTAAGTTATGAAATTAAAGTTCAATTTTAGATACTTTACTATTTTTACACTTATTATTTTAATTTTTTAGGCTGCAAGTATCTTTAATTAGTAAATATTTTGCCAGAAAAACATTTTTTCAAGTATTATCAAAGCTAATAGTGCATAAAAATTATTTTTCATACGTATATATAGTTAATTCATACATAAATATTTTTATAATCCTTTCTTTGCAAGGTGATTAGATATATATGTAGGCGATAACAGAATTAACCAAATTAATACAATTTGATAAAAATCGGCTTATTTATTAAGCTCGATTTTTTTATTTCAGTACTTTTTTGTCTAACTATTTTTATTAAAAACAAGATGATACTTTTTGATATTTTTTGATATTGTCTTCTAATTTAAAAGGATATAACTTAGTAAATAACAAAGCAAAACAAACTAATTATTTGTGGCGTACAAAAAAAGTAATTATTTCATTTATTCAATCGTAGGAGACTATCATGATTATTGTCGTTAAAAATGGAACTTCCGCTAAAGAAATTGAGCGTATCAATCAAGAACTATCTCGTCCAAATCTTAAAACTGAAACTAGCCAAGGTAAACACAAAGTAATTATTGGTTTGGTTGGCGATACCAAAGACTTAAATCCCGAACAAATTCAGACAATCAGTCCTTGTGTTGAAACTGTTTTGGAAATCAAAAAACCTTTTAAACGAGCTAGCCTAGAATTTCGTCATGGAGAATATAGCGAAGTAGTAGTACCTACTCCTAATGGTGATATTGCTTTTGGTAAAAATGCTCCTTTAGTTAATGTTGCTGGGCCGTGTTCGGTAGAAAGCGAATCCATGATTGTCAATACAGCTTTTCAACTTAAAGCAGCAGGGGCACAATTTCTTAGAGGTGGCGCATTTAAACCGAGAACTTCTCCCTATGCTTTCCAAGGTCATGCAGAACTAGCTTTGCAATGGTTAGCTACTGCCCGACAAAAAACTGGTTTAGGAATTATCACTGAAGTTATGGATGCTGCGGATCTTGATGCGATCGCTGATGTGGCTGATGTGGTTCAAGTTGGCGCCAGAAACATGCAAAACTTCTCCTTACTCAAAAAAGTAGGGGCAATCAAAAAACCTGTGTTACTCAAACGTGGGATGTCTGCAAGTATTCAAGAATGGTTGATGTCAGCAGAGTACATTTTAGCTGCGGGTAATCCTAATGTTATTCTCTGCGAAAGAGGAATTCGTACCTTTGACCAACAGTATACCCGCAATACTTTTGATATCTCGGTCATTCCCGTCCTCAGAGAACTAACTCATTTACCAATCATGCTCGATCCCAGTCATGCTACTGGTAAATCTCAATACGTTGCACCCATGGCGTTATCTGCGATCGCCGCAGGGACAGATTCTTTAATGATTGAAGTTCATCCCAACCCTGCAAAAGCGCTTTCCGATGGCCCTCAATCTCTGACTCCCGAACAATTTTATCTTTTAACCGAAGAGATGAAAGTCATGGCGATGGCAGTTGGTCGTCCTTGGCAGTCGTCTTCACAAGGAATATTTTGCAACCTTTCTCACTATCAGCAATTTGCTGCGATCGCTTAAACAAATCTCAAACTGTTCTTGCTTCAATAACAAGGCTAATGAGGTACCAACTCATTAGCCCCTTACCAACATATTTGTTCTAACTAACTATGAATATAGCATCTCAAACCCAAACTCAGACTTTTACCGATAAATTTTCTCCTAAGGCTTCAAATTCAGTCGTAATTGTCGGTGAAACTCCTTTAACTATTTCAGAAGTAGCTCAAGTTGCTCGTTATGGTGCCAAAGCACTTATAACTACTCAAGAAGAAGTTTTGCAAAAAGTTAACTCATCTTGTCAGTGGGTAGCCGAAGCGGTGGCATCGGGTGAACCAATTTATGGAGTAACTAGTGGTTTTGGCGGTATGGCAAATGTTGTCATTGCTCCTGACCTTGCTCAAGAATTACAAAACAACTTAATGCGCTATCATAAGGTGGGCGCAGGACAAAGACTATCTTTAGCAGATGTGCGTGCAGGAATGCTTCTCAGGGCAAATTCTCACCTTCATGGTGCATCAGGCATTCGTTTAGAGTTGATTCAGCGGATTGAAACTTTCTTAAATGCTGGCGTTACCCCTCATGTTAGAGAATTTGGTTCGATTGGGGCTAGTGGCGATTTAACTCCTTTGGCATATATTACTGGTTGCTTGGTGGGACTAAATGACTACTACACCGTAGACTTTAAGGGGGAAGAAATGACTGCGCCCCAAGCTTTAAAACTTTTAGGGCTAGAACCTCTAGAGTTATTACCCAAAGAAGGACTGGCGATGATGAATGGTACGGCAGTAATGACTGGTATTGCTGCTAACTGTGTCTACGACACTCAAAATCTACTGGCATTGTCTTTGGGTGCCCACGCCTTAGCTTTACAAGGTTTAAATGGGACTAATCAATCTTTCCATCCCTTTATTCATCAGTGCAAACCTCATCCTGGTCAAATTTGGTCGGCACAGCAAATGCTGGAGTTGATTACAGGTTCTGCTTTAATTCGTGATGAATTAGATGGTTCTCATGACTATCGAGGAGAACAACCCATTCAAGATCGTTATTCTCTACGTTGTCTGCCTCAGTATACAGGACCAATCGCCGATGGGATTAGTGAAATAGCCAAGCAGATTGAAATTGAAATTAATTCTGTGACTGATAACCCTCTGATCGATGTTGCTAATAATGCTAGTTACCACGGTGGTAATTTCTTAGGACAGTATATCGGTACCTCAATGGATAACCTGCGTTACTACATGGGCTTGTTAGCAAAACATTTGGATGTACAGATCGCCATGCTGACTATGCCAGAGTTCAACAACGGTCTAGCTGCCTCTTTAGTGGGTAATAGCGATCGCCCTGTAAATATGGGCTTAAAAGGGCTACAAATTACAGGTAATTCGATCATGCCCTTGTTAACCTTTTACGGTAACTCCTTAACCGATCGCTTTCCTACTCATGCCGAACAATTTAACCAAAACATCAACTCTCAAGGATTTGGTTCGGCTAACTTAACCCGTCGTTCTATTGAAATTTTCCAACAGTATATGGCGATCGCCCTAATGTTTGGCGTGCAGTCAGTCGATCTGCGAACTAAAAAAATTGCCAATCATTATGATGCTTCTCAGTGTCTATCTCCTGCTACTCGCCAGCTATATTTAGCCATCAAAGAAGTAATAGGTAAAGCACCTTCTACTGAACGTCCTTATATTTGGAACGACAACGAGCAAGCTTTAGATGAACACATTGCTCTCATTGCTGCCGATATTAGTGCTGGTGGTCGAATTGTAGAAGCCATCTCTTCAGTTATCAGTTATCACTAATCAGTTATCAGTAAGGGTGAACCAAGCTTCGCCCCTACCCTGTACCTTTCCCTCAAGCTTTCCGTTTAATCATGAACATTACCCATCATATCGAACGTGGTAGTCAGCTCTTTCCTGACCAAACCGCCTTAATCTTTGAGGCAAAAACTTATAGTTACCGAGAATTAAATCAATTAGCCAACCGTATGGCGAATGGTTTACAAGAACTAGGAGTTGAAAAAGGCGATCGCGTTGCGCTTTTCTTACCTAATATTCCCGAATTTGTCGTTGCCTATCTCGGTACCCTCAAACTAGGTGCGATCGCAGTTTCTCTTAATGTGATGCTCAAAAGCAGCGAAGTAAGTTTTATTCTCAATGACTGCACTGCCAAGATCTTAATCACTACTGAAGAATTAAGCCAACAGGTTGTGAGAGAGGATTTACCCCACTTGCAAACCATGCTGCTTGCCGAATCACCAATCGGTGTCGGCGATAGTCTGACGCAAATACTGGTAAATGCTGCCCCTGTTGCTGAGGCAGTAGATCTCGAACCTAATACTCCCGCTGCCATCGTTTATACTTCGGGAACTACAGGCTTTCCTAAAGGTGCAACTCTTTCTCACCGCAACATTATTGCCAACATGACGGCGCAAAATCGCTGTTGTCAAATGACATCGAGCGATCGCCTGTTACTCTATCTGCCTTTATTTCACTGTTTTGGACAAAATGCAGTTCTCAACGCTGGCTTAAATATTGGTGCAACCATTGTTTTGCAAAGGAGATTTAAACCAGAACAGGTTTTAGCAGCGATTTCCCAATTAAAAATCACCATGTTCTTTGGTGTACCTACCGTATTTATCAAACTGTTAGATCTCAATCCCTCAGTTTTAGCAGATGTGCGTTATTTCTTTTCTGCTGCTGCACCAATGCCAGTAGAAATAGCCCAAAAATGGCAATCGCAATACGGCATAGTTATTCACGAAGGCTACGGTTTAACCGAAACTTCTCCCTGTGCTTGTTATAACCACAACTCTAAATATAAATTTGGTTCGATTGGCACTCCCATTGACGACGTGGAGATCGCAGTTGTCGATGCCGCAGGAAACCAAGTGCTTCCTGGTGAACTAGGAGAAATTGTGATCAAAGGATCTAATGTCATGTTGGGTTACTGGAATCGCCCTTTAGAAACTGCTCGGGTCTTAAAAAATGGTTGGTTTCACACTGGTGATATTGGTTCTAAAGATGGCGATGGTTATTTTTATATTGTCGATCGCGTTAAAGACATGATCAATACCTCTGGATTTAAAATCTATCCTGCCGAAGTAGAAAACGTCCTCTATCAAAATCCTGCCGTTGCCGAAGTAGCAGTGTATGGCATTCCCGATGCGTTTAAAGGTGAAACCGTTAGTGCCAATATCGTACCTAAATACGGTCACACAATTACCGAAGCTGAAATAAAGGCTTTTTGTGCTGCCAGAATTGCCACTTACAAAGTGCCTAAATGCTTCAAATTTGTCGATGCCATTCCTAAAAACCCGACAGGAAAAATACTCAAAAGACAGCTAAGGGAAGAACATATTACTCTCATGGCTTCTTAACGCCAAAATACCACAAAAATGCGACACATCTTGTAAGGGTCATTCACGAACAACCCCTGCATCTGTGCAAAATTATCAACATCAAACATTTGATTGTCAAAAAGATGAAACTAGAACATGCAACCGAAATTGCGACTAAAACGTTAATACCATCTCAAACCACCAGTTCTTCGATTTTCACCCCTACCCAATCGTTTTCAACTAAAAATTCTCAACCTACAGTAGCTCAAGCTGTAGTTGGCTTACTCAAACAATTTGGCGTTAAGTCTGCTTTCGGTGTATCGGGTGGTGGTATTGGTCCGATGTGGGCAACCCTAGAACATAGCCTAATCAAAGTTTTACACTTTCGCCATGAAGCAGGTGCGGCTTTCGCTGCGACAGAATCTTACTTTGCCACTAATCGTCCCACTGTAGTTTTTACGACTACTGGCCCTGGGATAACCAACGCTTTAACTGGACTTTTGGCAGCTAGAGGAGATGGAGCAAAAGTAATTTTTCTTTCAGCTTCAACTTCGGCAGTCAGTCGCGGACGAACAGCCTGTCAAGAAACCAGTACCTACAATATGCCCAGTAGCGGGTTATTTACCTCTGGGCCTTTGTTTAATTATGCCACCACCGTTGAAAGTAGCGAACAACTTCCCGAAGTATCTCGCCGTCTTGCTTTGGGGTTGGCACAGCCAGGAGGATTTGTGGCTCACATCAGCATTCCCACCGCCATACAAACCAGTCTACTCAATGCACCTTTAGCACCAGTCAAATTTTCTCGTTCCCTAACCACTGCTGGTCAAGATGCGATCGCCGAATGTGTCAAATTACTGTTTCCCAAACCCTTTGCTATTTGGGTCGGTTTTGGGGCTAAAGATGCTGCCAAGGAAATTAAACAATTGGCTGAAAAGACTGGGGCAGCGGTCATGTGTTCTCCTCGTGCCAAAGGGATATTCCCTGAGACTCATCCTCAGTATTTGGGGGTAACAGGTTTTAGCGGTCATGAAACAGTGCTGAATTATATGGAATCAGAACGTCCCGATTATATTTTAGTTTTAGGGACGCGCCTGGGAGAACCAACTTCTTTTTGGAGTCCAGCAATGTTACCCAAACAAGCATTTATTCATGTGGATATCGATCCTGAAGTCCCTGGTACTGCCTATCCTACTGCTAACACTTTTGCCATTCATTCCGAAATCAAAGTTTTTGTCAAAAATTTAGAGAAGTACTTTCCAGCTTCCCTAGAGCAAGGATCATCCACTCCCACTCTCCTCTCCCCTTCTCCTTCTCCCCCTCTCTCCCCCTCTTGCTTGATTCGTCCAGAAATCCTGATGCAAGCAATTCAAAAAATCGTGGTTGAAGGTAGCGATGCGATTGTGATGGCGGAGGCTGGCAATTCCTTTGCTTGGGCTACTCATCACTTAAAATTTGACCTACCTTATCGCTATCGAATTAGTACTGGGGTTGGGGCAATGGGTCATGCTACCACAGGAGTTGTCGGTGCTGCTTTAGGCTGGCACGATAAAGCAGTTGCGATCGCTGGTGATGGGGCGATGTTGATGAATAGCGAAATCAATACTGCCGTTAAATATGAAGCCCCCGCAGTTTGGATTGTGCTTAATGATGCCAGATACAATATGTGCGATCAAGGCATGAATTTACAAGGTTTGACTGGGGTAGATGCCCAAATTCCCCCCGCAGATTTTGTCAAAATTGCCCAAGGTATGGGTGCAGATGGTATTCGCGTTACTAAAGAATCTGACATCGAAGATGCTTTAACCAAAGCGATGGCTGCAATCACGCCTTTTGTAGTTGATGTGATTATCGATCCAACCTGTCCCTCGCCAATCGCTGGTAGAGTCAAGAGTCTGATGAAACAAGGAGCTAAATAACAGTTATCAGTTAATGCTCATCAGAAAAGATTCTCCAATTGTTCCCGATTGATTTTTAAATTAAACCTAAATTGCAGGAGATATTATTGTGAACTTATTACCCGTAGGAATTCGTTCTCTTGCCGTTAGTTTTCCCAGCATTACTCGAACTAACGACTATTACAGAGAGAATTATCCCGAACTAGTAGCCCAAGCTGAACAAAAAACCTTATCCAAAGTTTTTTCTACTAATAAATCTAGTTCTGGCAATCAATTTGACCAAAAAATGATCCCTTATTTAACCGATCCGTTTCGGGGTACGGTAAAAAGAAGAGTATTTGCCCCTGGTGAATCAGCCCTAACTATTTCTGATCAAGCAGCCCAAGAAGCGATCGCAGCAGCAAAATTAACTGCTAAAGATATCGATTTGATGTTAGTTAGTACAATCTTCACGGATCAGTTAGGCCCTGGTAATGCAGCTTTTCTAGCTGAAAAACTCGGTTTACAGGGGGCAGCCTGGAATCTGGAATCTACTTGTTCTAGTGCAGTAGCTGCTTTACAAACTGCTTCTTCAATGGTGCAGGCAGGACAGTATAAAAATGTCTTGGTAGTTATCTGCACTAATTATTCTCCCTTGAGTGATCCCCAAGATACTTTATCCTTTTTATCAGGTGACGGTGCGGGGGCAGTTGTAGTTAGCCAACTTAAACCCGATCAGGGAGTTTTAGGTACTAAAATTCTCAACACCGCTTGTACTTGCAATACTTTCTACAACGAAATAACTCTCGATGCTCAGAATAATCCTCGCATTTATATTCGTGCTGCTAAGGGTACAGGCAAAGTTCTCAGCGATACTGCTGCTGAATTCTTGCAACGATGCTGCCAGGGTGCAGTAGAAGCTGCTGGCGTAACTCTCAAAGATATTGACTTTTTTGCTTTTAATACCCCTACTGCTTGGTATATCGATGTCTGCGTTAAAGCATTGGGAATTGATCGCGATCGCACAATTAATCTCAACGACCGCTATGCCAATATCGGCCCTACTTTTCCCTTCGCCAACCTTTATCATGCAGCAGAATCAGGCAAAATCAAGGAAAATGACTTGGTTTTAGTCTACACCATCGGTTCTGTTTCTAATGCTGGTGCTTGCGTCATGCGTTGGGGTGATGTTGCTATCAGTTATCACTCAACAGTTAACAGTTATCAGTTAGTAGCAAGTTAACTTTACTTTTGCCTTCTACCTATTAATTTATGGCGTTGGTAAATCAGGGTATGAAAATTAGGTTCATCTGCTTGATACAGATTTCTCAAAAGCTAATAGCTAATAGCTAACAGCTAATAGCTACAAACCGAAATATTTTATACGTCATACATCAAATTACCAACGCCATTAATCTATCATCCAGGAAATAAAAATCATGAATCTGACTAATACAGCCCAAAGATGGATTCCTCAGACCAATTCACCTTTAGACGATCCTACTTTCGTCCAAGCTTTTCTTTCCATCGCTGCTAAACCCAATGATCCAGAACTAGCTTGGTATTTCAAGTTAGAAGAAATAATCAAAGGTTTTGAAGATAAACAAACTCCTGAGTATCTCGAACAGTTACAAAACTGTCCAGGTATGTCCGAAATGATCGAACAGCGCTATGTCGGTGAGGAATACAAATTAGAAGACCTCAAAAGAGATTGCGCCCCAGGCACTTTAGGTGCTGTCTACTACCAGCACATGAGTGATAACGGTATTGTTCCTTATGAGTATGGTGCTTACCAATCCCAAGACGATCTTAGTTACGTCAAACTGCGTAAGATGCAAACCCATGACATCTGGCACGTAGTAGCTGGATACAACACCAATCTTTTAGGCGAGTTGGCTTTACAAGGTTTTTACCAAGGACAGGGGCCAACTGCTTATCAAACCTTGTTGATGAATGCTTTAATCCTTCATTTTGCCACCATCGATCTTAAAAACCTCGATCTGGCTTTAGAAGCATTATTTGAAGGTTGGCAACGGGGACGCAATGCTAGTCCTCTGTGGGCTATTCGCTGGGAAGAAATGTGGCATCGTCCCTTAGCAGAAATTCAAGCTGAACTTAATTTATCAAAGCCCGAAGTCATAGCGAATGCTGATTATTAAAGTGCAATTGCCAGGTAAAGATCATGAAACCCAAACCATCCCCAGCAATTGAACAAAGTTTAACAACTGGTAGCATTCGTTCTCATTTAATCAAATTGAGCCTCCCGATGTTTTGGGGCATGTTAACCATTGTGGCTTTGAACCTAACTGACACTTATTTTGTGGCTCAACTAGGAACTCAGCATTTGGCAGCAATGAGTTTTATCTTTCCCGTGTTTGCTACTTTGGCTGGTTTGACCATGGGTTTGGGTAATGGTGCTGGTGCTGTAATTGCCCGTGCTATTGGTAAGGGCGATCGCTATAAAATTAAGAGATTAATTACCGATACTCTGGCTTTATCTGTTTTAATCTCTGTCTGCTTAACTCTAGCTGGATTAGTGACTATCAAACCGCTATTTACAGCTTTGGGTGCATCAACGAAACTGCTGCCCTTAATTGAGGACTACATGAATATTTGGTATCTAGGGACGATTTCTCTAGTGGTACCAATGATCGCTAGCAGTATTATTCGCGCTGCTGGTAATCCCCAATTTCCTGCCCTGGTAATGACGGTGGCAACATTAGTGAATATCATCCTCGATCCATTATTAATTTTTGGGTGGGTGGGGTTTCCTCGCTGGGAAATTAGCGGTGCCGCTGGGGCGACAGTTATCTCGCAAATAACTAGTTTGGTTGCGGTTTGCTTATTTCTTCATTACCGAGAAAAAGTAATTATCTTGAAGCCCCCAAAGCCGACAGAATTAAAAGAGTCTTGGCAAGAAGTTCTACATATTGGCATTCCTGCTGCTGCCACTAATGCCATTTCCCCCATTGCGATCGCCATCTTAACCAGTGGAATCTCAGTTTATGGAGCCGAAGCTGTGGCTGGTTTTGGTATTGCCTCAAGAATTGAATCTTTAGCTCTAGCTGCCTTTATTGCTCTATCAGCCAGCATTACTCCTTTAGTGGGTCAAAACTGGGGGGCAAAAAAAATCAAGCGAGTTAAACAGTCTTTTTATTGGAGCGCAATATTTTGCCTAGTTTGGGGAATTTTAGCTGCTGTAGTGCTTGGTTTGGGTTCTAATAACCTAGCAGTAATTTTCAACCGCAATCCTCAAGTAGTATCTGTCGCCGCTAGCTATTTAATTATTGTGCCTGTCAGTTACGCAGCAGCAGGAATAGTGCAAATGTCTGGTTCTACTTTTAATGCTCTTGGTAAACCCCTGCCTTCTGTAACGATGAATTTATTGCAGATGTTTGTTCTCTACCTACCTCTAGCCTATATCGGCAGTCGGCTATGGGGTGTAAACGGCATTTTTTTGGGGGTATCTCTTTCCAATCTAACTATTGGCTTAGGAGCTTTTTGTTGGAACCGCAGATCTCTGCAAACTTTAGCTAATCAATTTGTCCAATCAACCGACCATCTATATAAACATTACATTGACATGAATCAACTAACCTTTTTGCAACATCGCCCTACATATCGACCTCAAGCAGTTACCTGGCGAGTGCGCGGACTAAGAGGGGCAACTACCGTATCCGAAAATTCAGCTCCAGCGATCGCCAAAGCCGTGAGAGAGTTATTTGATATCCTCGAACGCAATAATCAATTAGACCCCGATCTAATTGTGAGTGTAGTTTTCTCTGTCACTCCAGATATCAATGCCATCTTTCCCGCTTCGGTTATTCGTCGTCGCCCTGGGTGGGATTTAGTTCCCCTGTTAGACGTACAGCAAATGGATGTTCCTCAAGGTTTATCCAAATGTATTCGGGTACTAATTCAGTTTAATACCCCTCTACCACAAACTGCCTTAAAGCCTGTTTACCTCAGAGATGCCGCCGCTTTACGTCCTGATTTGGCGCTCTCTAAATAGCTCACTTTAATTCGGAGAAGTTTCATGTATTCCGACAATCTGCAACAAATCGACCGCCAGATAATTGAACTGTTAAACCAAAGAATAGCATTATCCACAGATCAAATAGGATTGAATGAATCTTTATTAGATCGGCACAATCTAGACAATTCTCAAATAGCAGCCAAAACTAGATTACCAACTAATCCTCAACTCCAGACTGAATCTAAGCGGGTTGTAGTTATTGGTGGCAAAGGAATGATGGGCAGTTTTTTGGTACAAAAATTATCCACAGCAGGACATCAAGTAACTATTTTCGAACACCACGACTGGAATCGAGCAGCAGAATTATTGAAAAACCAAGATTTGGTCTTAATCTGCGTTCCTATTAAATACACCACCGAGATCATTCGCCAAACTGTCAACTACATTGATGCGGATACTGCTTTAGCTGATATTACTAGTATTAAAACTCCTGCCTTAAAAGCCATGCTGGAATCTCATCCAGGGGCAGTAATGGGTCTTCATCCAATGTTTGGTAAGGTGCAATCTTTTCAAGCCCAAAAAGTTGTAGTTTGCCCTGGGCGTAGAGATGAAGAATTTCAATGGTTGCTAGAACTAATTGAAGCAGATGGAGGTGAATTAATCTATGCTACCTCTGAAGAACACGATCGCATGATGGTGGCAGTCCAGGCTATTCGCCAGTTTACTACTTTTAGTCTGGGGACTTTTTTAGTAGAGCAAGAATTAGATACAGCTCGTAGCCTAGATTTTGCTAGTCCTCCTTATCGTTTGCAACTGGGAATGCTGAGTCGTTTATTAACTCAGTCTGCACCAATGGTGGTCGATATTATGCTTGCCACTCCCCAATCACGTCAGGCAATTGGCAAATTAGCCGATACTTATCAGCGATTAGCGCAATTAGTTAACGAAGGTAATCGCGACGAACTAATAGCAGAATTTGGCGCAATTCAGGCTTATTTGTCTCCTCAATTAGATTGTTGTGTGGCAGAGAGTAACTGCGTCATTAAGGCTTTAAGTAATTTTCTCTCAGCCAATTCTGCCAAATCTAATTCTCAGTTATTTACCGCAAGTATAGATCGGGTCATCAAAAATAGAACCACCAAGCCAGAGAAAACGGCGTTACATCACTTTGGAGATAGTAAGGGGTGAGGAGGTAACTGGGGATTGGGAGACTGGGAGATTGGGAGTAACAAAGATCATGAAATCGTCTAGCAAATATTGGAGTATTTCATATTAATAGATTAAATACCAACAATGAACAAGCAACCTATAGATATTACTGCTACAAGACTTCAAAATAAAGTATCTGATTCTTTAAAAGAAGAAGTTATTCCTACTCAACAAATAACTCAGTTGAGAGAGTCTAGCGAAAAATCACCGTCAGAACAATTAATTGAAGCTTTACTAACCTATCCCGATCAAGCCCTCAAAATTTTAGAAGCTAATGAAGAATTAATCAATTCTGATTTAGTCAAACAGATGGAATCAATTGCCATTCAGATGACAGCTAAGGGGTCAACTGAGGCGGCTAATTGCCTCACAAATATAGCTTCTGAGATCGATAAAGCTTTATCTGTATACCAATTTCGGGAAACTAACGAAGAATCTTTAGAAGCTTATCATCACTTAATTGAAGTTTTGCTTACCTATCCCAACCAAACTAGCAAAATTTTAGCTACTAATAAAAAGCTGCTGGACGCTGGACTATTCCAAACTATGGAACAGATGGCAATAGAGATGTCAACTACTGGTTCTCAAAAAGCGGCAGTTTTTTTAGATGATTTGGCAAATCAATTGCAAAACGGGACTTCTTATCAGTTACCATCAGCCCAACCCAAACGTAACTGGAAATTATGGCTTGGGGGTGGAGTTGTTTTATTAGCAGGGGTATCTTTCTGGTTAATCAATCCTTTTGCTATCCAAACTCCCCCCACTTCAGAAAGCTCTTTCAATTCAGTAGCTTTACCTTCAGAAAATATTTTACCCGTCAAAACTGTTAGCTTAGAAACCGTAGATTCTTATCAGGTAGCGCGTAATTATACTGGAACGATCGCAGCTAATCGTAGTATTGAATTAGGTTTTGAACGCAACGGTAAATTACTGGCAATGCCTGTCAATGAAGGTCAAGAAGTCACCAAAGATACAACTCTAGCCGTTCTCGAAACTGGTTCTCTTGATGTTCAACGCCAACAACTATTAGCCGAGCGATCGCAAGCGGTAGCTCAACTGCGGGAAATGCAGGCTGGTTCTCGTCCTGAAGCCATTGCCGCTTCTCGCGCCCAACTAGCTCAAGGGGTAGCTCAACTGCGGGAAATGCAGGCTGGTTCTCGTCCTGAAACTATTGCCGCTTCTCGGTCAACGGTAACAGAATTAGAAAAACAATTAGAGTTAGCTCGCAGTAAACGCGATCGCCGTCAAAGATTATATCAGCAAGGGGCAATCTCGCGCGAACAATATGAGGAAGTAGACACTGAAGTTAATGCTCAACAGGCAAGGGTTACTCAAGCACAAAGTCAGTTGGCTGAAGTATTAGCGGGGACTCGCACAGAAGTAATTGACGCTCAACAGGCAAGGGTTGACCAGGCACAAAGTCAGCTAGATGAAGTATTAGCGGGGACTCGCACAGAAGTAATTGACGCTCAACAAGCAGCGATCGCTCAAATTGATGCCCGTATAGCTAGTTTAAATATTGACATTGATAAGAGTACCCTCAAAGCTCCCTTCACTGGAACTATTGGCGCAGTCAATCTCAATGAAGGTACGGCAGTTACTGCTAATCAGGCTGTATTGCGCTTGGTAGAAAATAGAGATATTGAAGCACACATCGGTGTTCCTGTGGCACAAGTTAGCCAAATTAAAGCTGGTAGTACTCAATCCCTCAAAATTGGAAAAACAACTTATCGGGCAAAAGTCTCTTACATTTTGCCTGAAGTAGATTCAGCCACTCGTACCAGAACAGTTGTTTTGAAATTGGATGCTCAAACAGCCAGTATGGTTTCTCCTGGGCAGACAGTTAGTTTAGCTTTAAATCAGACCGTTGCCACTTCTGGTTATTGGTTGCCCAATACTGCTTTAGTCTCAGGAGTTAAAGGGTTGTGGTCTTGTTTCGTCGTCGAACTCCAGCCTAATAATACCTACCGTATTGTTAAAAAAGACCTTGAAGTCTTGCATACCGAAGGAGAGAGAGTTTTAGTCCGAGGAACTCTAAATGATAAAGATCGCGTAGTTGTCAGTGGTACCAACCGTCTAGCCCCAGGTCAATTGGTTAGTGTCAGTCGGTAGATGAATGTAAAAATGGCGTCCCAATTCCCTAGTTCTACCCGTTAGAGATTTTTAATACTTTATATGCCCATCAAGAAGGCAATTTTATTTCGCTAAATGGTTTAAATCATCTGCCTACTTCGATTAATAGCTGTAATCAAAAACTATGCTCAATCTAACTGATAATCCCATCAAGTACCATAACCAACATGACCTGAGTATTCAAACTTCTAATTCAAAAATTTCTTTACAGGGTTCACTGTTGATTCCAGGAGATAAATCTATTTCTCATAGAGCCTTGATGTTTGGTGCATTAGCTCAAGGTGAAACACGGATTGAAAATCTACTATTAGGAGAAGATGTAATTAGTACGGCTAATTGTTGGCGATCGCTTGGTGTCAATATTTCTGATCTCAGCGCACCAACGGTATTTGTTAAAGGTAAAGGTTTAGGTCAACTACAAGAACCCCTAGATATTTTAGATGCTGGTAATTCAGGGACAACGATGCGGTTGATGCTAGGAATTTTAGCTGCTCAACCCAACTGTCTATTTACGATGACAGGCGATCGCTCGTTGCGTTCTCGTCCCATGTCTCGCGTTATTAAACCCTTAGTTCAAATGGGGGCAGAAATTTGGGGCAGACAAAACGATAATTTTGCTCCTTTAGCGATTAAAGGAAACAAATTGCGCCCAATTCACTATCATTCTCCTGTAGCCTCGGCTCAAGTTAAGTCCTGTGTTCTCTTAGCGGGATTGATGAGCGAAGGACAAACTACGATCACAGAACCAGCTTTATCTAGAGATCATAGTGAACGAATGCTCAAAGCTTTTGGTGCAGATATCAAGACAGACTCAACAACTAATAGCGTTACCATTACTGGCGGTAATAATCTACAAGGGCAATCAATTATAGTTCCTGGGGACATTAGTTCGGCAGCATTTTGGTTAGTAGCTGCTTCTATTGTTCCAGATTCAGAATTAGTTCTGACTAATGTTGGTGTAAACCCGACTCGCACTGGTATTTTAGATGTTCTAGGCAAAATGGGTTCAGATATCACTCTTGAAAACCAAAAAATTGTTGCAGGAGAACCTATTGCCGATTTGCGGGTTCGCTCTAGCCCTCTGTTGGGATGCGAAATAGCGGGAGAACTAACAGTACGTTCGATTGATGAAATTCCCATTATTATCGTAGCAGCAGCCTTTGCAAAAGGAACGACCACGATCAAAGATGCAGCGGAATTAAGAGTTAAAGAATGCGATCGCCTCAAAGTAATGGCGACTCAATTGAGCCGTATGGGTGCAAAGATTACCGAATATGCCGACGGTTTAGAAATTCAAGGTGGACATCCTTTATCTGGGGCAGAAGTAGCTAGTCATGACGATCATCGCATTGCCATGAGTTTGGCAGTAGCAGCCCTACAAGCTTCAGAAACAACTGTGATTAAAGATGCGATCGCCGCTAATATTTCTTACCCTAACTTTTTCGACAGCTTGCAACAGGTTTGTTGTTAGTCCCCAATCCCCAATCCCAAATCCCAAATCCCAAATCCCTAAAATCCATCTCAACTTAGTAAGTATCAAAGGAGCATAATATTATGGGAAACACATTCGGACACTTATTTCGCATCACCACCTTTGGTGAATCCCACGGCGGTGGGGTTGGTGTAGTTATTGATGGTTGTCCACCACAACTAGAGATATCAGCAGCCGAAATTCAAGTAGAACTAGACCGCAGACGACCAGGACAAAGTAAGATTACCACACCCAGAAAGGAAAGTGATACCTGCGAGATTATTTCTGGGGTTTTTAAAGGCAAAACCTTAGGAACCCCGATCGCTATTTTAGTCAGAAATAAAGATAATCGTTCGGTTGATTACGATGAAATGGCATTCAAATATCGCCCTTCCCATGCAGATGCTACTTATGATGCCAAGTATGGCATTCGCAACTATTTAGGTGGGGGACGTTCTTCAGCTAGAGAAACTATTGGTAGAGTCGCCGCAGGTGCGATCGCTAAAAAGATTCTCCAGCAGGTGGCTGGTATTGAAATAGTGGCATACGTCAAGCGAATTCAAAATTTAGAGGCAATAGTAGATAGTAATATCGTTTCTTTAGAACAAGTTGAAAGTAATATTGTTCGCTGTCCCCATGATGAATGTGCGATCGCCATGATTGATTTAATTGATCGCGCCAGAAGAGACAAAGATTCTCTAGGTGGTGTAGTTGAATGCGTCGCCCGTAATCTTCCTTCAGGTTTGGGCGAACCAGTATTCGATAAATTAGAAGCGGATTTAGCTAAAGCCATGATGTCTTTGCCAGCTACCAAAGGGTTTGAAATTGGTTCGGGGTTTGCAGGAACAACCATGACGGGTAGCGAACATAATGACGAATATTATCGTGATGAAAACGGCAAGACTCGCACCGTAACCAATCGTTCGGGGGGAATCCAAGGGGGTATTTCTAACGGCGAAAATATCGTGCTGCGGGCTGCTTTTAAACCCACAGCCACCATAGGCAAGGAACAGCATACTGTTACTAAAACAGGAACAGAAACAACCTTAGCTGCCAAAGGTAGACACGATCCCTGTGTATTGCCGAGGGCAGTGCCGATGGTTGAAGCGATGACTGCCTTGGTTTTGTGCGATCATCTGTTGCGACATCAGGCTCAATGCAAATTAATCTAGCTTTTTGACCCATGAATATAAAACCCAAATCAAGCAACATTTATCTAATTGGCATGATGGGGTCGGGCAAAACTACCGTTGGTAAATTACTCGCCAAAAAATTAGATTATAGCTTTGTTGATACTGATGTCTGCATTGAAAAACTAGCCCAGAAAACTGTTACCGAGATTTTTGCTACCGAAGGCGAAGCAAGATTTCGCCAACTAGAAAGCCAAACCTTGAACCAGATATCTGGCATAGCAAAAAGTGTCATTGCTACAGGGGGTGGTATCGTTCAAAAACCCGAAAACTGGAATTATCTCCATCAAGGCTTGAGCATTTGGTTGGATGTTGACTTAAATTGGCTCAAGCCCAGACTAGCAGGCGATCGCAGTAGACCTTTAGCAAATCAACTCGAATCATTATTAGCAATTCGCCGACCTCTTTATGCTCAAGCCGATCTACATATCGCGATCAAGCCAGAACAAACTCCAGAAGATATTGTCACTGAGATTATCAATAAAGGGCGTGTCATCAATTAAGAACAAAAATTATTCCTTTCCCCAATTCCCATGAACAAAATTACCGTCAACTTACCGCAAAATTCTTATCAAATTGCGATCGCTCCTGGTAGCCTCGAACAGATCGCAGATCGAATCGCTCAACTAAATATAGGGCGAAAAGTTTTACTTATTTCCAATCCCGAAATTTTTAGTCACTACGGAAAAACAGTAATTTCCTCCCTGAAAACTGCTGGGTTTGAGGTCTACACTCATTTAATTCCTGCTGGTGAACCTCATAAAAAGCTAGCATCAGTTCAGCAAATCTATGATGTTGCCCTAGAAAATCGTTTGGAACGTACTTCTACTTTTATCGCTTTGGGCGGTGGAGTTATTGGCGACATGACAGGTTTTGCTGCTGCTACTTGGCTGCGAGGCGTAAACTTTGTCCAAGTACCCACCTCTCTTTTAGCTATGGTTGATGCTGCTATTGGTGGCAAAACTGGAGTCAATCATCCCCAAGGAAAAAACCTCATTGGTGCTTTTTATCAACCTAAATTGGTGTTAATCGACCCGAATGTTTTGCAAACCTTGCCAGAGAGAGAATTTAGGGCAGGAATAGCCGAAGTTATTAAATATGGCATTATCTGGGATGAGGATCTATTTACTAAGTTAGAACAAGCAGCCAAAATTGATTGTTTTGATCAGATCGATCCCTTATTATTACAAACAATTTTAATTCGTTCTGCTCAAGCTAAAGCTGATGTTGTTAGCAAAGACGAAAAAGAAGCAGGATTGCGAGCAATTTTAAATTACGGTCATACTATCGCTCATGCAGTTGAAAGTTTAACTAATTATCAACAATTCGTACACGGAGAAGCAGTAGCAATCGGCATGGTAGCAGCAGGTCAGATTGCTTTACAAATGGGATTATGGACGGAAACAGAAGCTCAACGCCAGAAAGATTTAATTATTAAAGCTAGATTACCTACTAAAATTCCTGTTGAATTAAACCGACAAGCAATTATCGCTGCCTTACAAAATGATAAAAAAGTAGAAGCAGGAAAAGTAAAATTTATTCTGCCTACTAATATTGGTAATGCAATAACGAGCGATCGCGTTACGTCTGAAATTATTACCAAAGCAATTTCTGATTAAAAATTTTGGCTCTACTAGACAGGATTATTTCTATTAATAACTAATAACTAATAACTAAAAAAAGTTATGACTAATCTTTTTTATCGCAATATTCGATTGCTAATTTTAACCATTATTGTGATCGTGGTTTGGGGACTTGCTGCATTTTTTAGTTTACCTCGTTTAGAAGATCCCGAACAAACACCTCGTAATGCTGTAATTACGACTAGTTTTCCTGGTGCTAATGCCAAACGGGTAGAATCTTTGGTCACGGAAAAAATCGAACAAAAATTATTAGAAATTGAAGAGATTGATCGGCTTGAATCTACTTCGCGCTTAGGATTTTCCACGATTAACGTGCAGCTAAAAGACAAAATTGTTGATGTTGACCCTATTTGGTCGAGAGTCCGCGACAAAGTAAACGATATTACACCCCAACTTCCTGCTGGTGCAGCTACGCCTAATTTTGATGAGACAGAAATTCAGGCTAATGCTCTAATTATCGGCTTGACTTGGGAGCTAGATACGCCACCGAATTATGCTATCTTACGCCGTTGGAGTGAAGAATTACAGGATAGACTACGATCGCTTGAAGGAACAAAACAAGTAGAACTATATGGTACTCCCACCGAAGAGATAGCAGTTACAATTAGTTCCCAACGTCTGAATGCTTTGGGTTTGACAACATCGGATATTGCACAGCAAATTCAAAACAGTGATGCTAAAGTAGCTGCTGGTCAATTACGCAGTAGTAATAACAATCTGTTATTTGAGGTAACTGGTGAGTTGGATTCTCTTAATCGGATTAACAATATTCCGATACAGTTTGGCAATCAAGGACAATCAGTTCGTTTGGGGGATATTGCTGTTGTCAAAAAAGGAATTGTTGAACCTGCTAGTGAATTGGCTTTAATTAATGGTAAGCCTGGAATTGCGATCGGGGCAATGGTTCAGTCTAATCAACTCCTCAATCATTGGACAAAAACCGCTTTTAATACTCTAGATCGTTTTGAAGCCCAATTAACCCAAGGAATTGGCTTACAAATTATTTTTAATCAAAACATTTACGTTGAAACACAACTCAGTCTAGTAATTAATAATCTGATTACAGCAGGCTTTTTAGTTGTAGTCGTCACCTTCTTGATGATGGGTTGGAAATCCTCTTTAATTGTAGGTTCAGCCTTACCTCTGGCTACCCTCACAGTATTTGGCTGTATGCAAATTTTGCAGATTCCTCTTCATAACACTTCGATTACAGGAGTAATCATTGCCCTGGGTTTATTGATTGATAACGCGATTATCGTTGTTGATGAGGTACAACACCGCATCCATGAGGGAATTGAACCTGAGCGCGCAACTTCCCAGGCTGTTGCAACGATCGCTATACCGCTATTGGGTTCTACCATAACCACAGTTCTTGCTTTTTTGCCTATTGTTTTAGCCCCTGGTGGTGGAGGCGAATTTTTAGGGGATTTAGGGATGACAGTGATTTTAGCAATCATTACTTCTTTGACTCTCTCTTTAACGATCATTCCTGCCTTAATCGGTAGATTGAATGGAATAGGTAGAAAAGAGGTAGAAAAGACAGGGAGTAAATTCCGTTTGCCTCAACCTCAATCATGGTGGCAAGTGGGCGTATCTTTTCCTAAACTTACTCAAATTTATCGCTGGAGTTTGGATAAAATTTTGGGCAAGCCCCTTTTAGGAGTTGCTTTAACTTTAGTCTTTCCCATTACAGGTTTTTTAATTGCGCCCCACCTAGAACAACAGTTCTTTCCGCCTACAGAGCGTCAACAATTTTATCTGGAAATGGAGTTGCCTACCCAATCCTCAATCGATGCGACTCAAACTATAGCTAGATCAGCTAGAAAAATAATTAAAGACCGTTCTGAAGTAGTTGATGTTCAGTGGTTTATGGGTAAGAGTGCGCCCTCTTTTTATTATAATATAGTCCGCGATCGCGAAAATTCGGCTAACTACGCCCAAGGAATAGTGGAGGTTAAACCAGGTGTTCAATCTATCTCTCTAATTCAAAGTTTACAGACAGAATTAGATCGGGCTTTTCCTCAAGCACAAACTTTAGTTAGGCAATTAGAACAAGGCCCTCCTTTTAGCGCACCCATTGAACTACGGATTTATGGTTCTGATTTAGCACAATTACAAGAATTAGGCGATCGCGCCAGGACGATTTTAGCTCAAGTTCCTAATGTCATTCAAACTAAAGCAGATTTGAGTGAAACCTTACCCAAATTAGCCTTAAACATCAATGAAGCAGAAGCCAGAAGAGTCGGAATCGATAAAACGGCGATCGCCCAACAACTAGAGGCTGCCATCGAAGGAAGTGTGGGGGGGTCGGTTCTCGAATTTACTGAAGAATTACCAGTTAGAGTCCGATTGGACAATGCCAATCGCTCTAATTTAAGGGATATTTCTGCTCTTAATATCAATACCCCCAATGGTAGTATTCCCCTAACTGCGATCGCCGAGGTGCAGGTCGTTCCCGATTTAGCAGCGATCGCTAGACGCAATGGAACTAGAGTAAATACCGTCAAGGGATATATTACGGCAGGAACCTTACCTGCTCAAGTTTTAGCCCAATTTCAACAGCAACTACAAGACGCTCAATTTCAACTACCCCTAGGCTATCGTTATGAGTTTGGTGGCGAAGCAGATACTCGTAGTTCAGCCGTAGGTAACTTGTTTTCTAGCCTGGGAATCTTGTTAATCTTAATGTTGGGAACTTTGGTTCTGACCTTTAACTCTTTTAAGCTGGCTGCGGTAATTGCCATTATTGCTGTCTTATCAGTAGGGTTAGGATTTAGTTCTTTGTGGTTATTTAGCTATCCTTTTGGTTTCACTGCCATCTTAGGCACAATCGCTCTGGTAGGCATTGCCGTCAATGATTCAATTGTTATCTTGAGTGCTTTGGATGAAGCCCCCAGAACCCATAAAAGCAATCACCCTGGTAGCATGGCTGCGCAACGTCAAACAGTTAGAGAAGTTGTAGTTCGTTCTACTCGTCATATTATTTCCACCACTATTACGACCATTGTTGGTTTTATTCCCTTAGTTTTAGACAAGAGTGGTTTTTGGCCTCCCCTTGCCATCACTATTGTTTTTGGCTTGTTAGGAGCTACTTTGATGGCATTATATTTTATTCCCTGTGTCTATCTCTTGATTCGTCGCTATCCCAATCCCTTATTACTTCTGCCAGCAGCCGCCAGAACAGTGGGTTTGTTACCACCTAGCAAGCCTAATACTGCCAATCTTTTGCCAGGCAAGTATTACAACAACCGAACCAAACAAAACAAACGATGTTTTCCTGAAGCAGTAAAGAAAAACAGTTGAAACTAAAATTCTTCTTCCCTAGTTATTCTCAATCCTCTTTTAAATTAAAACTTAATTAAATACTTACCTTCAATGGTTTTAGCATTAAATTAACTGTTTAAACATATAGCTAAATAAAGACTAATTTTAGTCAAATATTTAATTTCCTGACAAATTTTTGACTTATATTCACTCTATAAAATTTAAACTACGATGAGTAACTCACCGATAGAAAATCTAGAGAAAAGCCTGATTCTAGAATCAACCGTAGACATAGAAGAAGTATTTTTAATCGCTGATGGTTTAGTATTTGCTAAAACTGGTAAACATTTAACCACGCTTCAGGCAGCTATATTTCGCGGGGCTTGGTTGGGTCAAAAATATGAGCAACTGGCTCAAGAAAACTTCTGTTCTGATATTCATATCAAAAGAGTTGGTGCCGAGTTGTGGGAGTTGCTATCTTTAGGTTTAGAAGAAAGAGTCAGTAAAAAGACTTTTCGAGTAGCTTTAGAGCGCTGTTACCAGTCAAAATCAAAAAATAGCCGCTTATCAGTGGTTAACAAGCAAAAAACAGTTAATCCGCCTGCCAAGATCATTGAATTTCCCAGTGGTTCAGTATTTTTACATTCAGATTTTTATATCGAGCGCATTCCTTTAGAAGCAAGAGCTTATGAGGAGATCGAACAGCCTGGGAGCTTGATTCGCATCAAAGCTCCTCATCAAATGGGTAAAACCTCTCTCATGTTAAGAATTCTGGCCCATGCTCAAGAGAGAGCAATGAATACCGTTACTTTAAATTTTCAACAAGCAGAACGTCAAGTATTTAGTTCTCTTGATCGATTTTTACGTTGGTTTTGTATTAATGTTGCTCGTCAACTACAACTAAAGCCCAAGCTAGATGATTATTGGGATGAAGATATGGGTAGCAAGATTAGCTGCACGGCATATTTGCAAGGATATATCTTGACCCAAAGGGATCGTCCTTTAGTCTTAGCCTTAGATGAAGTTAATTATATTTTCGAGCATCGTGAAATTGCTAGCGAATTTTTAGGATTACTTCGTTCTTGGCACGAAGAAGCAAAAGTTTTTGATGTCTGGCAAAAATTACGCTTGATCGTAGTTCATTCGACTGAAGTATATATCCCTCTAAATATTAATCAGTCACCTTTTAATATTGGCTTACCTATTGAGTTGACTAACTTTACCCACGAACAGGTACAAGAGTTAGCCCAGCGTCATGGACTAAATTGGCATGGTAAATCTGAAGTAGACCAATTAATGGCAATGCTTGATGGACATCCTTATCTAATCAGAGTTGCTTTGTATTACCTTAGTCGGGGCAATCATAACTTCGAGCAAATGTTAGCCGAAGCACCTTCTCTCAAAGGTATTTATAGCAGTCATCTCCGTCGGCATTTAATAACTTTACAACAACATTCAGAATTAAGAGCGGGACTCAAACAGGTAATTGATACTCAAACGAGTGTCAAATTAAAAGCAACCATAGCTTACAAATTAGAAAGCATGGGTTTAGTAAAGCTGCAGCGAGATTCGGTTACGGTTAGCTGTCAGTTGTATCGCCTCTATTTTCGTTCGCAACAAATGACCAAGAACCAATGATTAATCATTAATAAACCATGAACAATTATCACTATCAAGTAGGCGGTTGTCTGACGAATAATGCCTCTTGCTATGCTACTCGTCAAGCTGACCGAGAATTATATCAGGTCTTGACTCGCGGTCAGTTTTGTTATGTGTTGAACTCTCGGCAGATGGGTAAGTCTAGTTTGCGGGTGCAAACCATGCACCGACTGCAAAGGGAAGGGGCAAACTGTGCTGCTATTGATATGACTAGAATTGGTAGTAATAATTTGACCCCGCAACAGTGGTATAAAGGAATAATTTTTGAGTTGTTAAGGTGTTTTAATCTTTTAGGTCAAATTAATTTTAAATCTTGGTGGCAAGAAAAAGAGCATTTATCTAATACTCAGCGATTAATACATTTTATCGAAGAAATTATTCTAGTTAAGGTCAAAGCCGCCAAAATTTTTATTTTTATTGATGAAATTGATAGTGTTTTAGGTCTTGATTTTCCAGTCGATGATTTTTTTGCTTTGATTCGCTATTGCTATAATCAACGAGCAGAAAATTCCGATTACCAACGTCTGGCTTTTGCTTTATTTGGAGTCGCAACACCTTCGGATTTAATTCAAGACCGCGATCGCACTCCGTTTAATATCGGTCAAGCAGTTGAATTAAAAGGCTTTCAAGCAAAAGAGGTTCAGCCTTTAGTCGAGGGTTTGGCAACTACAGTCAATCATCCTCAAGCAGTGATGCACGAAATTTTGGCTTGGACTTCAGGACAACCTTTTTTAACGCAAAAACTCTGCGATTTAGTCAGAAAATCGAGTGCCGAAGCGATCAATAATGTTATTAATATTCCCTCTGGTACAGAAGCCTTTTGGCTTGAGCGTTTAGTTCAGCAAAAAATTATTACTAATTGGTCAGCCCAAGACGAACCAGAACATCTGAGAACCATACGCGATCGCATTTTAAATAACAAAAACAACGCAGGAAGATTATTAGGTATTTATCAACAAATTCTCCAAGGTGAGACAATAACGGCAGATGAAAGTCGCGAAAAAATTGAATTATTGCTTAGTGGTTTGGTTGTTAAACAAAATGGTAATTTGGTAGTTCGCAATCGGATCTATGGGCAGGTTTTCGATCTTGATTGGGTAAATCGGCAACTATTTTCCTTACGACCCTATGGAGATGCCTACAATGCTTGGATACGGTCTAATTGTCAAGACAACTCGCGTTTATTAAGAGGACAGGCATTAATTGATGCCAAACATTGGTCGCAAGGCAAAAGTTTAAGCGACGGGGATTATAAATTTTTAGCTGCTAGTCAAGAATTAGAACAAAAAACCGAACGAGAAGCTGCTCAAATTTTAGCCGCAGCCAATCAAACTCTCGAACAAGCACAACAAAAAGCCAAGCAAACGATTAGAAGAGGACTAATAGTATTAGGTGCTATTTCTACTGTTACCACAGGACTGCTAATACTTTCAGGATTTTTATCGCTACAGGTAGAAACTCGTCGTAAGTCTTTGGCTTTAAAAGAGATTAATAATCTTAGCATCGCTTCTGAATTACAATTTGCTTCTGAAGAAAAATTTACTGCCTTACTAACTGCTTTAGAAGCTACTAATAAATTTCAACAAGCTAGCTGGGCTAAAAATAATACCCAGATTAAACAACAAGTTACTAATGCTTTGCAACAGGCAGTTTACTGGGTTGCCGAAAAAAATACCCTAGTCGGTCACGGCGATCGCATTTGGAGTGTGGCTTGGTCGCCTGATGGTCAAATTATGGCTTCTCCTAGTGAAGATGGAACAGTAAGACTCTGGCGTAGAGATGGCAAGTTACTCAATATTCTAACTGCCCATCAAGATAAGGTGTCGGGGGCAAGTTTCAGTCAAGATGGTAAATACCTGGCTACTTCTAGCGAAGACGGAACAGCAAAAATTTGGACTCGTGATGGTGAGTTGATTAGAACCCTCACTGGACATAAAGGTCGATTGTGGGGTGTGGCTTTTAGTCCCGACAGCTTGTCCTCGAATGGGGATAAATTAATTGCAACAGCTAGCGACGATCGCACTGTAATAATCTATACCGTAGATGGTCAAAAACTTTTAACTTTGACAGGACATACTAACGAAGTCAGAAGTGTTACTTTCAGTCCAACCCCCCTTATTAAGGGGGGCGAAGGGGGGATCATAGCTACTGCTAGCGAAGATAATACCGCTAAACTCTGGACTCGCGACGGCAAGTTAGTTCATACCTTAATTGGACATAGCGATCGCGTTTTAAATGTTAAATTCAGTCCCGATGGTCAGTTAATTGCTACTGCTAGTGGAGATAAAACCATTAAACTGTGGAATCTCGATGGTAAATTACTTAATACCCTCAAAGGTCACGGAGACGAAGTTAATGCCGTAGCTTTTAATCAAGATGGACAAACCCTTGCTTCGGGGAGTGAAGACGGTACAGTTAAACTTTGGAATATCGATGGCGATCTAATTCGCACCATTAGGAGACATCAAGGACGAGTTTGGGGAGTTAGTTTCAGTCCCGACGGTAAATATTTGGCTACTTCTAGCGACGATCGCACCATTAAAATTTGGCAGTGGAATTTTGAATTAACCAAAGTCTTTACAGGACATCGAGATATGGTTCACAATATTGTCGTTCGTCCTCAAGGTGATGCGATCGCTACTACCAGCGCCGATAAAACTGTTAGACTCTGGAATTTAAAGGGACAAGAAATAAGCACTTTCTCCGAAGGTAATTCTCCCCTCTGGGGACTGGCTTGGTCGCCTGATGGTCGTATTTTTGCTACTGCTGGTGAAGAGGGTCTAGTCAAACTGTGGGATTTTCAAACCAAACAAAATATTCTGACTCTACAAGGACACCGTCATAAAGTAACCGACATCAGCTTTAGCCCCGATGGTCGCAAATTAGCTACTGCTAGCGAAGACGACACGATCAAAATATGGAATTTACAAGGGCAAGAATTAGCCACTTTTAGAGGTTTTGATGAAAAAGTAACCAGTATCAGTTGGTCGCCTGATGGTCAAATCTTGGCTGCTGGCAGTGAAAATAAAACCATCAAACTGTGGAATTTACAAGGGGAAGAAATAGCTACTTTAACAGGTCATGATAGTCCCGTGTTTAGTGTGGCGTGGTCCCCCGACGGTCAAACTTTAGCTTCGGCTAGTGCCGATCACACCATTAGACTCTGGAATCGCCAGGGTGAAGCATTTAAAACTCTAACAGGTCATCAAGGTCATGTTTGGAGTGTAGCCTGGTCCCCCGACGGTCAAACCTTAGCTTCGGCTAGTGCCGACCATACCGTCAAACTCTGGAATCGCAACGGACAACAAATCGGTACCCTAACTGGTTATCATGGCGGTAAATTATTCAGCGTTGACTTTACTCCCGATGGCAAAAAAATAGTTGCTGCGAGTGAAAAAAAGGTAGTTTTCGCTTGGGATTTGAAAGAAATAGGAAATTTAGAAAACTTACAAGCTAAAGGTTGCAATTGGGTTGAAGATTATTTGGAAAATAATCCCAATTTGGAACAGAGCGATCGGCATTTATGCGGTGACATTTAACAGCTTTGCGGTAGTTATTAGTTATTCGTTATTGGTGACAATAAGAGTCCCAATTAATGAGTAGTTTATACGCCCCTTTGTCAACCGCATGAAATAAATTCACTTCGATGCGCCCTCAAAATCTACTTAGGACAGTCTTTCTTATACATAGGTTTGACACGGCACAGTTTAAACTCTGGGCAGTCAAAAAGGAAAGCTCGAAAACGCGGATTTAAGATCGGCTTGTTCCAGTCTCGTCAGGCTTTTTTAAGTACAAAAATATTGAATTGATAGATAAAAAAGCGACTTTTTTCCAAGACTGTCCAAGGCATGTCTAACTTTTCTCTCGGTGATCTACTTTCCAGCCATCCGTAACATAGAAATAACATTTCCATGCTGCTACTCTATTCCATAATTTTATTTCAGATTGGCGATCGCAAGTTAAATAATCATACCTCGATCCAGCAACGCCCAATAATCAAATATTGGCAGTTCTTAATAATGTTAGTGCGGTAGATATTATAGTTGACGATTTTATCTAGCCTTTTATTTCTTTAACTTTTATAGTACAAAAAAGAAAATATTTTTTAGTATCTAAAAAGACTTTTATGACATTAGCAACTGACATTATGACATTTTAGTTATTCAAATCAAAAAGTTACGATTAATCTCAAAAAATTAGCTAGGAAAATTGTTTTAGGTATTCATTGTATCAAAGTATACGTAGAAATTTTATCTTTGGTTATTAAGTATACTTATTGTTTTGTAGATTTGTGCACAATATTTTTTTATCTTGATTAAGATCAATAGTTAATATTATTAATAATAAATAGTAGCTGATTTATTATCTTATTATATTTCTGACAAAACTATCTCGTTTAAATTTAAAAATAAGTTATGTAATAAAAGTAAGACTAAGTTATGTGATAAAAGTAAGACATTTATCATATTCTTATTCTATACATACAAAGAAGTGTATTCTCAATTTATAAGCTTCTATTAGAGCGTGGTTTGATTAACCAAATAGTTTTCAGAGCTACTTCAAAAATTTTGGCAACTCAATATATAAATTTAATACATAAATAAAGATCCATGATTAATATTTTTTTATTAGAACGTCAAAAGATAGTTCGAGAAGGATTAAAAGTATTACTAAATGAAGAAGACGACTTTGAAGTTTTTATTAGTGAAAATAAAGATGTAAAAATATCTCAAATAAACTATTTAAAACCCGATATAATAGTTGTTAGTTTAGATAATATGGATGAGAATGATTTTAGTTATCTTGATATTTTCTTAGATACAAATAGAAATTTGTATCAGCTTAAACACCTTAATCCAGTAAAAATTATTGTCTATGCCAGCAAAGTAAATGAGTTTATCTTAAATAAGGCTTTAGAGATAGGTTGCGCAGGATACTTATTAAAAGAAAGCTCGATAGAAGAGTTAAAACAGGCAATTCGTTCGGTATATAACGGCTATAAACATATAGGTAATAGTGTTTTTAGTCAAATTAAACAGCTATTTGTTGCTAGTGGTGCGATCGCGGTGGCTGAAAAAAATCATATTACTAGTCACGAAAGCTATCGTAATGGATTACTCACTACAGATAGTATAGGTAGTGAGGAATTAGATTTTGAAAATTTTAAGATTGACAATTTAAAAAATGTAACTCAAAGCGAGAAAACTTTAGACTATCCCAAAATTCTGCCACAAGCTAAATCAAAAAACTGGTTTTACAATCTTAGTTCTACTATTTTATTAATTAGTCTAGGTTGTACAGCAGCAATTGTCGGAGTTTTTTATCTTAGCGATCGCGCTAATAAATCGTTTCAGCCAATAACTAAATATGGCATAGTTCAAGGTGATACTATAGCAATTAAAAGTCCCGATTCTGGCAAAATAAAGCAGTATTACCATCAAGTTGGGGATTTGGTTAAAGCTAACGAAGTTGTTGCCGAAATAGAGCCTTTATTTATCGAACAAAAGCAACAAAATATTGTCGAATCCACAAGGAAAATAGAAGAGACAGTAAAAGAGTTAAACACGGAGAAGCAGTTACTAATTAACTTAAAATCTCAAGTAGTTGAAGAGCAACAAAAAATTCAACAATTATTAGTTAAGTCAACAGCACAACCTAATAATCTATCTGAGCAAAACAAGCTAAAGGATCAATTACAAGCATCATCAAAAAAGCTTCAGTCACAAGTAGAAGTTGCTTTAGCCAACTATCAAAAACTACAAAAACTTAATCAGCAAAAGATAGTTTCACAATTAGAACTTAAACGTGCTGAACAAATCTGGAAATCCTTAGAAAATAAACTGATACAAAATCAAAATAGTCAAAGTTTTAATTCAACGGATTTTTTAACAATCAATCAGCAAGCAGAAAATCGGTTTCAATTAAAACAACTAGAAAAAAAGATTAAACAATTACAGACAAAAGTCAGTAAAAGAAAAAAGACTATTGAAATACTAAAAGAAAAATTAAATAATTTTCAGGTACATTTATACAATCTAGAAAATAGCGATTACCAACAACAATTGATTGATATTAAAGCTCCATTTAAAGGAGTGGTCTATCAAATCAATAGAAACAATAATCAGCAAATTGATAAAGATAAAACTATTGTAAAACTTCTTGATTGTCAGCATTTATGGATAGAAGTGATGTTGAACAGTGATCATCTAAGAGAAATTGATTTTCAACAACCAGTTGTTTTTCATCTAAAAGATTATCAGCATAATTTGATCGGAAAAGTAGCTTCAGTTGAATCACTATCAAAGTTTAATCAAACCCAACCAAATTTTCTCTATTACGAAACTTCTGTTTTGAATACATATCTCCAAGAAAATGCCTTAGATCGTAAAATGCTTTTCAAAATAAAAATTGATTTTCCATCACTAGAAAATTATGTTCACGATCAAAAATTTTGTAATATTGGAAAAAAAGGTTTAGTCACTTTTAATAATTAACTATACATTTGAAATGTAAATTACTTCTAAATTTCTCTAGAAACCTCGTAACAATAAGACTGCCATATGATTCGTATCTTAATAGTAGACGATCAATTTTTTACTCGACAAGCGTTGCAAGCTATCCTCAATCAAGAAACTAATTTTATAATAGTTGGGGAAGCAGAAAATGGTATTAAAGCTTTAGAGATAATCAGCAAAGAAAAGATTGATATTGCAATTGTCGATCTTGATATGCCACAAATGAATGGATTTGAATTTACTCAAAATATTTCTCAACATTATCATCAAATCAAAGTCATTATACTCAGTAGTCATGATGACAGAGAAAGTATTAATAGAGCTATTAGCTGTGGAGCAAGAGGATACTTGATTAAGGACACCACGATAACCGAAGTTGTTAATACTATTAATCGTGTACAGCGGGGTTATTTTCAGCTAGGGCCTGGATTGTTTGAAAATTTAATTTCCGAAACAAATAGTCATGAAGTTAAGACACTAGAGTATTTATCCGATCTAGAGACTAAAACAAAACAAGATTTTGTTATGTTGAAACAACAAATAATCGGTGAAAATCAACAAGTTCGTCAAGAAATATTCACCGAAATAGAACGAGAAATAGAGCAGCTAAAACTTGAACTTAAGCAAGGATTAAGTGATTTTGAACATCGAGCAACACAGCATTTGAAAAATAGTCTTAAAGATTGTGTCGAGCGACGACAAAATTCTAAATCAAATATATGGCAAAGCAACTACAAAGAAATTATTAGTAATCTCGATCTAATTGAAAGTAACTATATAAGATCTTCTAGTAAGATTACCAAAGAAGTTATGGTTTTACGTCGCTGTATTATGTTTATTTTGTTTTTTTTCTTGATTGAGAAAGTAATGATCATTTGGTTTTGAATATTTATACTATTACTATACTTTTCAAGCGTTAATGAGTATTGATAGGACAATAATAAATTAAGAATATTTAGATAATAACAGATGAATAATATTGAATTACAAAACAAAATAAGAATTTTAAATATAAATATAGATAATATTTCTAGTAATGATTTGTTGAAAAAAATTAGCCAGGGAGGAGTTTTACTAACACCAAATGTAGATCACCTAATTAAATTACAACAAGATTTTGACTTTTATCAAATATATAAACAAGCAGATTATATCGTTTGCGATAGCCAAATATTAATGTATGTTGCAGCTTTTCTAGGGAATAAACTAGAAGAGAAAATTTCGGGCTCAGATTTTTTTACTAAGTTTTATCACTACTATCAAAGCGATCGCAAAATTAAGATATTCTTGTTGGGTGGTGAGAAGAAGGCAGCGGAATTAGCCCAATACAAAATAAATAGTCAGGTAGGTAGAAAAATGGTAGTGGGTGTTTATTCGCCACCCTTTGGATTTGAAAAAGACGAGACACAATGTCAGCAAATAATTAAACTAATCGATGATTCTGGTGCAACTGTGTTAGCGGTTGGTGTTGGCGCACCTAAACAAGAAAAATGGATTGCTCAATATAAAAATTATCTACCAAAAGTAAAAATATTTCTAGCAGTTGGCGCAACTATTAATTTTGAAGCAGGAATCATTAAAAGAGCGCCTAAGTGGATGAGTAATGCTGGACTTGAGTGGTTGTATAGATTAATATCAGAACCCAAACGTTTGTGGAGAAGATATTTATTAGATAGTCTGCCATTTTTTTGGCTGGTATTAAAACAAAAATTTAACTGTTATCAATATACCAAGTCAGTCAAAGATTACTCTGCCATCTTGAAGAACCAACTCAATACGACAAGTGTAAGCCGCTCCACATATAAAACAAAGGAGTAATCTTTGAGTATCGGCTAAGTTAAATTTATCAAACATCGATCTAAACAATTTGAGGTAGTTTAATTAGATTATGCTTTACGATCTTCAGCAATTTAGACAAAATAAAAAACTATCAATTACAAAAGAAGTATGGCAAAATACGGATAGAATTAATTTTTTAACTATACACTTTTATCAATTATCAAGAAATAAAACAAGACCTCCTTTAGGACAATATTTAAAGGCAGCTAATCTATTGAGCGATCGCCAAATTGTAGAGATTTTAGAAGAGCAAAAACAAGTAGATCTTCGGTTTGGAGAAATAGCTATCAACAAAGGATGGTTGAATTATGAAACTATTAATTTTTTTCTGGAGCTAATGGTTGTTTAATTACTGGGTTGTGCTGCCAAAACTGAGGGCAAATTGGTAGCACAATCAAAGAAGGAGAAGTGGAATATATCGAAGAACCTGGATGTGATGTAGAAGAAGGTTCGGTATTACTTTGTATTTGTCAACCCAAAACAAGTAAGGTAGTTTTAGAACTTTAGAAGTTACCTAAAGATTGATTAATGTATGTCACAGCATGAATATCAAGTAGGGGGAAGTCTGGCAGCTGATTCTCCAACTTATGTAACTCGCAAAGCAGACTTTTTATTATATGAAGCCCTAAAGCGGGGAGAACTTTGCTACGTTTTTAATTCTCGGCAAATTGGTAAATCTTCCCTATTAGTCAGAACACAAGATCGTTTTCAACAAGAAGGATGCAAATGTACAACTATCGATTTATCGGTAATTGGCTCAGAAGAAGTCACGCCCTTGCAATGGTATAAAGGCGTAACTGCCGATCTATGGGCGGGCTTTCATTTAGCAGAGAAAATAACTTTAAAATCTTGGTGGAGCGATCGCCATGATCTTTCTCTCCTTAAAAGATTAAATTTGTTGATTGAAGAATTACTCTTGGTTAAATTTCCTAACCAGAGGATATACATCTTTATTGACGAAATAGACAGTATATTGGGCTTAAAATTCCCTGTAGATGATTTTTTTGCCCTAATTCGCTATTGCTATAACCAAAGAGCGATTAATTCCCAATACGAGAGAATTTCTTTTGCGCTGTTTGGAGTAGTTACCCCAGGAGATTTGGTACAAAACAAGCAAAAAACTCCTTTTAATGTCGGCACAGCGATCGCTTTATCAGGATTTACTCTAGATGAAGCAGAGCCATTAATTCGAGGTTTAGAAAGTAAGGTCGAACATCCAAAAAAGATGCTAGAAAATGTTTTGGCTTGGACGGCAGGGCAGCCTTTTATAACCCAAAAATTATGCAAACTAATAGCCGAAGCAGATAATACACAATTAAGCTTGACATCTCTAGATAATTTAATCACTGATAAAATTATTAATAATTGGGAATTTCAAGATGAGCCAGAGCATTTAAGAACTATTCGCGATCGCCTGCTTTATCAAAAACAGTTAACAGGAAGATTGTTAGGTATCTATCAACAAATTCTTGAAGGAAAAGCAGTAAAAGCTAATGATTCTCGCGAACAAATAGAACTGTTTTTATCTGGCTTAGTTATCAAAGAGCAAGGCTATCTTAAAATTAAAAATGCTATTTACCGAGAAATATTTAACCTCAAATGGGTAGAAACTCAGTTAGCTAATTTACGTCCCTATGCCCAAACTTTTCAGGCTTGGCTAGTCTCTGGTCAAACAGATAAATCCCGTTTATTAACGGGATGGGCTTTACAAGACTCTTTATTGTGGTCGCAAGGAAAAAGTTTAAGTAATTTAGATTATCAATATTTAGCAGCATCCCAAGTAGCTGACCGACAAGAAATACAAAACACCTTAGAAGCAGCCAGACTCCAAGAAGTTCAAGTTAGATTGACTGAAGCAGAAAAAAGTAGAAAACAAGAACAAATAGTAAATAGATTACAAAGATGGTTATTAGCTATAGTTAGTGCTGGATTATTAATAACCTCTGGATTAGCGTTAACGGCGTTTTTGCAGTATCGCAAAGCAACACTAGGAGAAATAAAAGCTTTAGTAGCTTCTGCTGAAGGTTTATTTAATTCAGATCGACGTTTAAATGCTTTAGTAGCAGCAATAAAAGCTTATACAAAGCTCAACCAAATCGACTCAAATAACCACGAGCTAAAAAATGCAGTTGAACAAACTTTAACAAAAACTGTTTATGGCGGAATTGAAACTAACCGTCTTTCAGGATTTGAGCGCGGTGTTCATACTGTTACTTTTAGTCCCGACGGAGAAACAATTGCTACGGGAGGTTTGGATAGTCAAATTAAACTTTGGCAACCAGATGGTACTTTGAAAAAGACGCTTACAGGTCATAGCGATCGCATTTGGTCTTTAGTTTATAGCCCCGACGGTTCTTTACTCGCTTCGGGTAGTGCTGACGGTACAATAAAACTCTGGCAACCAGATGGCAAATTAGGTCAAACTTTACAGGGTCATCAGGGCGGTGTATGGAACGTCATCTTTAAAGATGATGGTAAGCTAATAGCTTCTTCTGGTTACGACGGCAAAATCAAGATTTGGCAAAAAAACGGTACGTTATTAAAAACGATTGCTGAAGATAATGCCATACTTGGTTTAGCGTTGAGTCCCAATGGTCAAATTTTAGCTTCAGGGGGCAATGATGGGACTGTTAAACTGCGTAATTTGTCTGGTCAAGTCCTAAAAACCATGCAAGGTAAGACTGCAATAATGCGTCTTGCTTATAGTCCCGATGGTCAAATTTTGGCTTTAGCCTATAACAATGGCATAATTCAACTCTGGCATCACAACGAAAATTTATTAAAAACTATTAATGCTCATAGTAGTGTTGTTGAGGATTTAGTTTTTAGTCCCGATGGTCAAACTTTAGTTTCAGGAAGTAACGATGGTACGGTAAAGCTTTGGCAACTAAATGGTGAATTACTGCTCGCGTTAAAGGGACATGAAGGAGGAGTAAGAAATATTGCTTTTAGTCCCAATGGTTTGTCCTCGAATGAAGGAAAAATAATTGCTTCTGCTAGCGTGGATAATACAGTTAGATTATGGCAACCAGAGGGCAATCAAAGCGTAACAATTATTCGGCAAAGTACTACAGCATCGGAATTAGCAGTGAGTTCTGATGGCAAAAAAATCACTTCAGGAAATCGCGATGGTACTGTCACACTTTGGAGTTTTAAAGGCGATCTTTTGACAGGTATGTCAGGACATAAGAAAGAAATATTGAATATTGCCTTTAGTCCCGACAATAAAACAATTACTTCTGCTAGCGGCGATCAAACAGTTAAATTATGGAATGTTGAAGGTAATTTACTTGATACCATTTCATACGACAATGAGAATATTGGTCACGTAGATTTCTTCCCAATAACTAATAAAAAAACCCTACCTAAATCGGCAATCATTGTTTCTGCGAGTTGGGATGGTACAGTGAAACTTGGCGATCGCGATGGTAATACTCTTAAAACGTTCAAGGTTTGCAATCAAATTTCAACTGTAAAAATTAGTCCTGACGCTCAAGTAGTTGCCGTAGGATGTATTGGCGATAGTACAATTAAGATTTTTAATCTTTCTGGTAAATTACTTAAAACCTTGAGAGGACATCAAGCATTTATTAATCAGCTTGTCTTTGATCACGATAGTTCGACTATGGCTTCTGCCTCCAATGATGGCACGGTAAGATTATGGCAGAAAGATGGGACTCTACTTAAAACTTTGAACGCTCACTTATCGGAAGTTAAAAGTGTAAGCTTTAGTCCTGATGGAACTTTAATCGCTTCTGGTTCTGGCGATCGCACGATTAAGTTGTGGAATAAAGATGGTGTTTTACTAAAGACTTTAAACGGACACACGCAAACTGTAAATAAAGTAATTTTTAGTCCAGATAGCAAATTTCTCATATCTAGCAGCAATGATCAAACTATCAGAATTTGGAATCTAGATATAGTTCTGGATACAGATTCAGTTTATCAACAGGGCTGTAATTTGGTCAGAGATTATCTACAGCATAATCATCAAGTAGAACAGAGCGATCGCACTTTATGTGATGGAATAGGAGAATAGCGATCGCTGGGCTAGACAAAGCTGTTAAGCTTTTTGATCATTCACTTCGGTACGGCGGGGAAGACTTCTGATTCGGAGGTTTCACTATTTGGTTCTGCAGAACAGGCAGCTAAAGCTACTGGAAAACAACTTGCCAATAAGCCAATACCCAATCGTGACAAGTGAAGAAAAACGAGATCAAGTCAAGTGCTACATCTAGTGTTTTACTAATTTACAAACACTAGATGTAGATTAAGTTCGATTAAATCTGGCGATCGCTTTAAAGAAGGAGGTCAACTTTAAAATGTCCCAAAAGCTAATAGCTAAAAGTGCGGAATGCACTCCATACCGCAAGCACGCCTTATGCATAAGGCGTGAACGGTTCGGCTGAAAGCTAAGAGCTAAAAACCGATTGACAAACAACTTAGACCCTTAACTTGTCACCAATCGCCTAATTAATCAAAGTATTAATAAGATTATAAAAACTATCGATCGCTCACTTTGTAAAGATTGAAAGTGTATAAAAAGTAATGTTACAACAATTTAATTTGATCATTAACTTTTATATAAAGTAAGAAAGTCAGATGTAATAGGCTAAATTAAAGAATATTTCTTAAACTGTGGGAAGATATACCTACTGATTTTAATAGATAATTCAGTAATGGAATCCGAGAAGTTACAGAAAGTTGTCGAGCAATTATTACAGCGCAAACTTAGCCAAATAGAACAAAAAGTTTTGGCTTTTTCTTGGGATGGACAATCCTATAAAGAAATTGAAGATAATACTGGATATGTAATTGGTTATCTTCGTGATATTGGTTCAGGATTGTGGAAAGAATTATCAGATGTCTTAAAACAGAGAGTCACCAAAAAAAATCTGCCCTTGGTTTTAGAAAAATTTCAAAGTGATCGAACTTTGATTAAGTCGGACGAAATTACTGCTGATATTGATGACTTCTTGGAAAATGAGGACACTATTACTAACTATAATAGTAGTTTGAGTTTTCCTAGCGCGCCCCTACCATCTAATTCTCTTCTATATATCCAGCGTCCACCCTTAGAAAAGATTGCCCGTAACGAGATTGCTCGTCAAGGATGTTTGTTGCGAATTAAAGCACCGATGAGAATGGGGAAAAGTTCTCTACTCAATCAAGTTATTGCTGAAGCCAACCATCTTGGTTATCAATTAGCCTATCTAGATTGCAAAGATATTGAGGAAGTGACCTATCGTTCCATCGATTCTTTACTACATTGGTTTTGTGCTACGATTTGTCAGCAGTTAAACCTCCCTTCCAATTTAGATCATTACTGGGATGAGGAGATGGGCAGCAAGATTAGCTGCAAACTCTTGTTCGAGCAGTATATTCTAGAGCATACAAAACAACCTTTAGTTATAGCGCTCAACGAACTAAATAATATCTTTGAGCATCCTCATACCGCCATCGATTTTTTAGCCTTGTTGCGTTCTTTTCACGAACAGTCCCAACGTAGTGCAACCTGGCATAAACTACGTATAATTTTGGTTTATTCTACTGATATTTATGTTCCTGTAAAGATCGACCATTCTCCTTTTAATGTTGGTTTGGCTTTAAAATTACCTTTTTTTAACAACAAACAAGTCTTAGATTTAGCCCAACGATATGGTTTAAATTGGCAAAGCGATCGCGAAGTCCTAGAAATAATGAACTTGGTTAACGGTCATCCTTATTTAGTAAATATTGCTCTATATTACCTTAGTCAAGAACTGCTAAATTTTGAACAATTGATTGCCCAAGCACATACTCCTAAGGGAATTTATAGTCAGCACTTACAGAGATATTTCTTGGCATTACACCAAGATCCAAAATTAATTGCAGCTATGTGTCAAGTTATTCAGGAAAATCGAGGTGTCAGGCTAGATATATTACTAGCATATAAATTGGAAAGTATGGGATTGATAATTATTGATGGTTTTTTAGCAAGACCTAGTTGTGAACTATATCGTCGTTATTTTAGCGAGGTTTTGACTATATTACAGTAATTTAATTCAACCTTGATTTAATCAATAGTAATGGCTATCAAAAAATAACGACAAGTAGCCAACTGTTTTTCGCGATCGGATTCAAACAAAGATTTTTAACCAAGAATTAATAAGTCTATTAACTGAGGTTAGCTATAGTTTGGGAATATTTACAAGACTTTGAAAGGGCTAGTCCTATACATAATAAAAAGTAGTCTCTGGCGATTATTATGTATTGTAGGCTACAATGTTTTTAAATAGAAATGAATAAGAAAAAACCCAGTCGGCAAACTGGGTTCTGGAGCAAGAAAATGGGGTTAACTGGTAATGAGGCGAACTTACAGTTAATCCAACGGTTAAAAATAAACTTAAATAGATGATTGCTTTGTTTACTAGTCAAGGTAATCATCTATTTTTTAAAGCTAGATTACAACAGTATATTTACGAGAATTCGATCATTAATCCTCATTTTTCTAGTTGTTTTTACGGGAAAATATTTTAATTTTACTGCGCTTTTGGGTTGAGTTTAATCTGAAAAGCTGAGAGCTAAGAGCTACCCTCGTAAAAGCGTATAAAAGTACTATTTTTAACTCATAGAGGTTTCAAAATCTACTGTCCGAGTGTAACCGTTCACTACCCCTTCCCAAAAAAGCGATTTTGCCAAAAAATTATTTAGATTAAAAATGGAAAAATCAAATCTTCAGCAACGAAAACAACCTAGTCAAACTAAGCACAATTGGATCGTAATCTTTAATGGTTAGCTTTAATTTACTAGTTAATTTGTATCTTGCTTTGGTTTCTAAAAAAGACGAATACTTTCAATAATTAAGATTACTGCCCAGACTAAGATACTTATACCAGTGGCAGCAGCAGCAATGTCTTTCGTAATTCGGATACGATCGTTTTTCCGAGGTTCAACAAGATCGCACAATACTTCGATCGCGCTATTAAATAATTCGGAAATAAGCATTAGTGCCATCGCTAGTAATATTATGCTGGCATCTATCCATTGTCGAAAGAAAAAAGCACCACCTAGAATAGGCACTGACAGAATTACTTTATAGGCAACACTAAAGTCTGTTACTACTGCAACATATAGACCAGATAAGATTACTTTTAGCTTGCGGATTGGATGATATCCCCTAGTGCGAAACCGATTACTCATGAGTTAATAGTTCTGATTGTCAAACCTTAGATCATTGTACGTGTTGAGGAATTAACCATACTGTATATGAGTTGAAACTTATTTAAAGCTTGACAGCATTGGCGATTACGCAGTAGCGTGCGCTACTGTGTAATCGCTTTTTAGAGGAGGGAGTGAACGGTTACGTCCGAGTTACTGTCGCTTAAGGCTTAGAGCTTTTGGAAAAACACTTTAAAGTTTATACTTTAAGGTTTATATTGTCTCCTAGAAAAATTGTTAGAGATTTAACCATTAGCAATTAGCAAAAATCAGATATTTTCAGCACAAATCGGGAATATTTTTTTTGTGGCTATCCATATTATCTCTACAAGGCTATTTCGGTTGAAATTTAAATCTCATAGCTCAAACTGTCACTGACTGTGCAACTGAACTACTGTTTCAAGTAATCAACTTATCTATTAATTACAGCCAAAATTTATCTTTTGAATTTTGTTGTCCAAATAATGAAAACTCATGAAAATTAAATATCTTACAATTTTAGCTACTGCTTCAATCATTACCGTCGGATTTGTTAGTACCCCTGTACACTTAAATCGGGTTGTCGCTTCTTGCGCTGGAGCAAAACCTTGTGCGGGTAATCCCTGTGCAGGAAATCCCTGTGCGGGCAATCCTTGTGCAGGAAATCCCTGTGCAGGCAATCCCTGTGCGGGCAATCCTTGTGCAGCAACTTCTGAATCTGCGCCTCTTGTATACATAGAATCTTCAAGTGATTTAGCAATTAGAGGAACAGATCCCGTTGCCTACTTCACCCAAGGAGAAGTTATCGAAGGTAGTAGCGAGTATGAATATGAATGGGAAGGAGCCACCTGGAGATTTTCTAGTGAAGAAAACCAAACCCTTTTTGCTGAAAATCCAGAACAATATGCCCCTCAATATGGTGGCTACTGTGCCCAAGCAATGAGTGAAGGAAATGTAGTTTCAATAGATCCACAAGCTTGGAAAATTGTAGATGACAAACTATATCTTAATTACAGCAAAGAGGTTCAACAACAATGGGTTCAAGATATTGATGGTCATATTACCCAAGCAGATGAAAATTATCCCGATGTTTTAGAAGGAGCAACAGTTTTTGAATAAATTCTAAATATTATTTTTAATCAACTTTAAACAAATGGCGATCGCTTTATCTAATAAGGCGATCGCCAACTTATAAAATCAGATATTGCTACTCTCCTATATTTAAAAGACGCAGCGCGATTTGTTTGCCAATGTAAAATTAGTTATTAATTTGGGAACTATTAAATTATCGGTTCAAGGACATCCCTAAATGTTACCTTTTTTGTGTGATGCCTTTGTGATACATTTCTCTTCTTGATTTTGCCTCCTAGCTCCTAAGTACCCCCTATGTATGAGGAAAGAGTAATTTTACCTGAAAATTGAATAGGGAGGGGCGGGGGAATTTAGCATAACAAATTTAGTGTTGATGGTTTGTCAAACTCGGTTTTATTATTGGTTTTTATTAGTATTTTTTAGCATTTTTAATTTGTGGCGATCGCCCAAAGTAATGGCTGCGGAAAAGATATCTTTCCGCTATGGTTTAATCGAGTTTGGGCTACCCGTAGATTCTTTAGAACACTATGCCAAAACGGGACAAAGCGATCGCTATTTGGATATTTATTTTAAATATGCCAAGGCTGAAGATTCTAGTAAACTACAAGAACTGGTTAATTATTCAGTAAAGATAGATCGAGTAAAAATTTATCGTTTTTTCAATTCCTATTTAGGAGAAAAAATACTGCTCAATGCGGGGAATTTGATTCAACCCCATCCTAGCCAAAATGGTTTGTATAGTTTGCGCTCGGCTTTAATTACAGCTGCGGGCGAACCTGAAGGTTTAAGTTTGCTCAATTTTTTGCGCCATTTTCCTGCCAAGACAGTGTATATCAATGGTCAAAACACACTACAGTTTGCCTATACTTTCATCGGTTTAAAAGAACAAACGCAACAGGCGATCGCCAAAATTAGACAACAAACTAACTTAGAAGCTAAAAAAGAATTAAAGATCGACTATACTCAGCAGTTAGATATTAGAAAGCCTGCTACTCATCCCTGGAAAAGAAAAACAATTTTTGTAAAAGATACAGCTAGAAATCGCTCTTTTTCTGCCTATCTTTATCGCCCCAAAACTGAAAAACTCCTTTCTACCTTAATTCTTTCTCCTGGTTTAGGTTCGGATAGTAATAATTTCAATTATTTGGCACAACACCTAGTTAGTTATGGCTTTCCAGTGCTGATTATTAATCATCCTGGTAGCGATATCCTCAGACTGAGACAATTTTTAAAAGGTCTTAAAAAAGAAATAGTCGAACCCCATGAATTTATTGATCGCCCGAAAGATGTTTCTTTTTTATTAGATGAACTGCAACGCCGACAGGTAGAAAATTCCGACCCCGATTTAGATTTAGATTTACAGCAGGTAGGTATAATCGGTCATTCCTTTGGGGCATATACCGCTTTAGTCTTGGCGGGAGCAGAGTTGAATTTAGCAGGGTTACAACAAGCTTGTCAAGAAGAAGCGATCGCCGCCAAGTCTTTTAATATCTCCTTAATTTTGCAATGTATGGCGGCGGATTTACCTCCAGATACAAGCGATCGACTAGTAGATACCAGAATTAAAGCCGCTTTAGCTCTAAATCCGATGAACAGCCTGATTTTTGGCAAACAGGGTATGAGTAAAATTGCTATTCCTACTGCTTTGGTTGGGGGAAGTGATGATCTGGTTACACCAGCTTTGACAGAGCAAATTATCCCGTTTAAGTGGATCGAACACCCCGATAAACATTTGTTTATTATTGAAAAAGGAGCGCATACTTACGCAGATATGGATCATACTAAACTTGATACTCAAAAATCTGTAGTCAATTTTGAAGAGTTAAAAATATACGAGGATTATTTCAAAGCCATTACCTTAGCTTTTATGCAATGCTATGTGGTGCAAAATGATAACTATCGTAGCTATCTTAAGCATAACTATACCAAAGCAATTAGCCAAGAACCCTTAATTTTAAACTTGGTTAATTCTCTGCAAGAGGATTAGTTATAGGTTAAAATTCCACTATTACAGGAGTGTGATCGCTAGGTTTGGTCAACTTTCTAGGTTCAATATCAATCCAACATTTAACCGCCTGTTGGTATAGCTTGTCCGTTAAGTAATGATGATCGATGCGCCAACCTCGATTGCGGGTAAAACCACCTGCACGATAATCCCACCAGCTAAAGTGTCCCTCTTCGGGAGTGAACTTACGAAAAGCATCTTGAAAACCCAACTCTAATACTTGATTGAGAGCTTCTTTTTCCACAGGCGAAGACATAATATGCTTGTCTCTAAGCTGATTCGTGTAAATATCCTTCGCTTCTAGAGCAATATTAAAATCTCCACAAACGCAAATCTCTGATTGTTCTTTTTGGAGTGTTTGTAAATATTCTCGCAGCAAACCCAACCAGTTCAACTTATATTCATACTTATCGCTACCCAAAGCCGAACCATTGGGGACATAAAGATTAACTACCCTTACTCCTTCGGCGATACCACTGATTACTCGCTTTTGTTCGTCAAACTCGGATGCTCGATCGCCAATAATCGGACAAAAACCGCAGCTAACATCGCTTAGAGGTTTTAAACTAAAAATAGCCACGCCGTTGTAGGACTTTTGCCCCGATATATAAATGTTATAACCTAATTCTTCAAAAGGCGATCGTGGAAATTGATGGTCTTGTACTTTAGTTTCCTGCAAACAAAGCACGTCTACCCGATGCTGTTGTAGCCAGTCGAGAACAATTTGCTGACGACTTCGTATTGAATTAACGTTCCAAGTAGCTATTTTCAACTTAAATTTTAACTGTATTGCGATCGACTAAACAATTATCTAATGAAATCCTGCACATCAATCCTCAAAGTTTTTGTTTATGGCACTCTCAAACCTAAAAAGAGAAATTATCAGCGTTATTGTAATGGTAAAGTTCAGTCTGAAATACCTTCTTATACCAGAGGAATTTTATATAGCTTACCAGTAGGTTATCCAGCCATGACGGAAGGAGAAAATAAGGTACAAGGATTCCTATTAACCTTTAACAATTCTAATATCTTGAATAGCTTAGATCTTCTTGAAGGTTATCAAGCCCAAAGAGACTCTCATCTTAACGAATACTACCGCCGTCTAGTTGCGGTTTATAGTCCAGAAGATCGATATCTTGATAAAGCCTGGGCATATTTCATGACCCCAGCCAAGGTAAAACAATACCAAGGAACTATAATTACATCAGGCTGCTGGGCTTAACATTTTTATCCCTTACCCTTTACCCTTTATCTCCTTACCCTTCAAGAAATGCTCGACTCCAAAATTCCTGCTGGTAAACTACAAGAAAAATGGGACTATTATAAAGACCACTGCAAATTAGTTAGTCCTGCTAACAAAAAGAAGTATACAATTTTAATTGTGGGAACGGGGTTGGCAGGGGCATCCGCAGCAGCTACCCTGGCAGAGTTGGGTTACAACGTCAAAAGTTTTTGTATCCAAGATTCTCCCCGTCGCGCCCACAGCATTGCAGCCCAGGGAGGAATTAACGGGGCTAAAAATTATCCCAATGATGGTGATACTGTCTGGCGATTGTTTTATGACACAATTAAGGGCGGTGACTATCGTTCTCGCGAAGCTAATGTACATCGTTTGGCACAGATTAGCAACCAGATTATCGATCAGTGCGTGGCACAAGGCGTACCTTTTGCCAGAGAATACGGCGGTTTATTAGCAAATCGTTCTTTTGGTGGGGCGCAGGTATCCCGTACCTTTTATGCCAAGGGACAAACGGGACAACAGTTATTGTTAGGGGCATATAGTGCCATGTCACGCCAGATTTCGGCAGGGAAAATTGAGATGTTTCCCCGTCGCGAAATGTTGGATTTGGTCTTAGTTGATGGTAAAGCCAGAGGAATTGTCGTTCGTAACCTGCTGACGGGAGAACTAGAACGTTATGCGGGGGATGCGGTATTGCTATGTACTGGGGGCTACAGTAATGTGTTCTACCTCTCGACTAATGCCCGTAACTCCAATGCGACTGCTGCGTGGCGATGCTACAAACGAGGTGCTTTATTTGCCAATCCCTGTTATACCCAGATTCATCCTACCTGTATTCCTGTATCGGGTTCGTATCAGTCTAAGTTAACCCTGATGAGTGAGGGCTTGCGTAATGACGGGCGAGTATGGGTACCAAAACAATCAGGGGATAAACGCCACCCCAATCAAATCCCCGAAGCCGATCGAGATTATTATTTAGAAACCAGATATCCTAGCTTTGGTAATCTTGTCCCCCGCGATGTGGCTTCTCGTAACGCTAAGCAGGTTACTGATGAAGGTAAGGGCGTTGGTGAAACAGGACTAGCAGTTTATTTAGATTTTCGAGATTCTATTAAAAAACTAGGGAAAGAGGTTATTAGCGATCGCTATGATAATCTATTTCAGATGTATCAGCGCATCACAGGAGAAAACCCCTACGAAGTTCCCATGCGAATCTATCCCGCCGTCCACTACATTATGGGTGGTTTGTGGGTTGACTACAACCTAATGAGCACTATTCCTGGCTTGCACGTCTTGGGCGAGGCTAATTTCTCCGATCATGGGGCAAATCGTCTGGGGGCTAGTGCCTTGATGCAGGGTTTATCCGATGGTTATTTTGTCATTCCCTACACTCTGGGTAACTATATCGCTACTACTGATTTAGCACCAGTAGATACTACTCATGATGCCTTTGCCGAAGCAGAAGCGAATGTTAATACGAAAGTCAATAAATTATTAAATATTAAAGGAAACAAAACTGTTAGCGAGTTTCATCGTCAACTAGGTCACATTCTCTGGGATTATGTAGGAATGTCTCGCAATCGGGCTGGTTTAGCCAAAGCGATCACCTTAATCTCCGAATTACGCCAAGAGTTTTGGCAAAACGTTAATATTCCAGGCGATCCTCATACTTTTAATAAAAGCCTAGAATTTGCAGGAAGAGTTGCCGACTTTTTGGAGTTAGGAGAATTAATGGCGCGAGATGCCCTAGATCGAGAAGAATCCTGTGGCGCGCACTTTCGCGAAGAATGTCAAACCTCCGAAGGAGAAGCCCAACGCAATGACGAACACTATTCTTATGTTGCTGCCTGGCAATATACGGGTGACGAACAAACTCCTGTGTTGCAAAAAGAACAGTTAGAGTTTGACAATGTAGAATTAACCCAGCGTAGTTATAAATAGCAGGAAATCTACTCGCTACTCACTACTTCCTAATCAATGGTACTAATCTACAAATACCCACCTCTAATTCAGGGACGCTTAATCAAACGCTACAAGAGATTTTTGGCAGATATTGAGCTAGAAACAGGGGAAATAATTACCGCCCATTGTCCCAATACAGGACCAATGACTGGGGTGTATATTCCCGATAGTTTGGTGCAGGTATCAAAAAGCGACAATCCTAAGCGTAAGCTAGCCTATACTTGGGAAATGATTCAGATAGACTCCACTTGGGTAGGAACAAATACCGCCATACCCAATAGAGTAGTTAAACTAGCCCTACAACAAAAACTATTTCCCGAATTAGCAGATCGATATAGTAAAGTGCGATCGGAAGTTCCCTATGGTAAGGATAAAAAAAGCCGAGTCGATTTTTTGCTGTCTGGAGAAAATCAACCAGATATATATATAGAAGTAAAAAGCGTAACTCTCAGTAATGGTAGTTTGGCTTTGTTTCCCGATACCGTAACCACGCGGGGACAAAAACATCTCGTCGAATTAACCGATCTCGTTCCCGATACCAAAGCAGTAATGCTATATTTTATCAATCGTGGAGATTGCGATCGCTTTGCCCCCAGCGATATTTGCGATCCAAAATATGGGAAATTATTACGAGAAGCGGTAGCACAAGGTGTAGAAGTATTACCCTATCGTTTTGAAATTACCCCAGAAGGTATTAGTTATCTGGGAATGGCAAAATTTTTACAGCGCGAGCCACTATAGAATAATTACCGTGTCGGGCTTTTATTTCAAAATGCTATAACCTATATAAGTTATAGGTTATAAGTTATAAGTTATAACTTATAACTGGGGCTTCGCCTCTTTATCCTAAACTACTTTTCAAGCGATCGCTTACTCGTAAAGCATTGGCAATAATAGTTAGAGTAGGATTAACGGCACCCATACTAGGAAAGAAACTACCGTCCACGACATAAAGGTTTTCCACATCGTGAGTGCGACAGTTGAGGTCGAGAACCGTAGTTTTGGGGTCAGAACCAAACTTGCAAGTACCAATCTGATGCCATACTGCTGATAAAGGTACTGTATTGACCATAAATAAGAAGAAATCAGTTTGTCGTAAATAGCTTTGCCACATATCTACAAAGTTTTGGTGCGCTTTAAGATTGTTGCGAGTAAAATCTACTTTGAGATCGCCTTGATCGGTAATAGTAACACGGTTGTCGGGATCTGGTAAATCTTCGCTAGTAAGCCACCAGTCGACAGCATGGTCTGCCATGTATTCTAGGGTAGGTTGGGGTACAGAACCAGGGGCAAAGATATCTAAACGATTCCATTTAGATTTACCTGTCATTTGAATTTGTCCTAGAGGATAATCATGGTCGGGACTACTAAAATAGAAATCGTTAAAGCCGAGAGTTTTTTGAAATTTGGTAGGATTGGGCTGAGGCGCGATCGCAACAATGGAAGAATGGTTGTGTAGCATTAGATTGCGCCCCACCATGCCTGAAGAATTAGCTAATCCATCGGGATGCTGTTCATTTTTCGATCTAAGTAATAAGGCTGCGGAGTTGATCGAACCTGCAGAAAGCACAAACGTATCCGCTGTATACTGTTCTGTCTTGCCGTCGATTTCTACTTCTACCGATGTAACCTTGCTACCACTAGCATCAGTAATTAGTCTGGTAACTTTGGTGTTAATTTTAATCTCTACGTTGTCATATTCTAAAGCGGGATCGACACAGGCTTTTTGCGCGTCCATCTTAGCATCGATTTTACAGGGATAAGGATCGCAGGTAGCACAACGAATACAGGGGCTATTATCTGGATCTTCCACGTTGCGATCGATCGCTAAAGTGAGGTGGTGGGGATGGAGATCTAGCTGTTCTAGTTGATCGGAAACTTCCTGCATTCGTGGTTCGTGGGGCAAAGCAGGAAAAGGATATTCGGTAGACATCGGCGGTTCAGTCAGATCTTCTCCTTTGTTACCGTGAATCTTGAAAATACTTTCGGCACGAGTATAGTAGGGTTCAAAATCTTGATAGGTAAATTCCCACGGGGGAGAAACACCTTCTAAATGTTTGACTTCGCCAAAGTCCTCGGCGCGCATTCGCTGTAAGGCTGCACCATAAACTTTGGTATTTCCCCCCACGTTGTAAAAAGCCTGGGGTTTGAAACGATTATCTTCGTGGTCGATCCATTCCTCTTCTACTTGATACTTGCGTCCTTGGAAAATAGCGTCAGGATTCCAGTTATCATCTTCTTTAGGTAAATATCCGCCTCTTTCAATAATTAGAATGCGTTTTCCTGTTGGGGCAAGGGAATAAGCTACTGTTCCGCCACCTGCACCCGCACCAATTATGATTATGTCGTAATGATTCATTTGTATTAATTACTTTATTAATTCTTGACTTCTAACTCTTGATCGATCAAAGCATATCTATCCAGTGCTGTACCGTCTTAACCGTTACCGCATCAGGCATTTTCTGTTGGCGCATCAGTTCGGATATGACTGCAAGATCGCGATCGCGATTGATACCTGCTACTGCCATTACTTTGTTCTCTTGTAAATAGAACGCCAGAAACTTTTGCTGTTCTAAATCACCGTCAATATATACTTCATCCCACTTTTCTGCGTGTCCTACATACCGCAGTTTAAGATCGTATTGTCCTGACCAAAAGAAAGGAACTATACTGCTGACGCTTTGACGATCTGAGGTATGCTGATGCAGCATATTACTAGCTGCAATACGTCCCTGTTGGGCTGCTAACCGCCAGTGTTCGATCCGCGTTGTATCTTCGACTGGTGCATAAGGAAAAGTGGCAATGTCTCCCGCTGCATATATGTCGTTGATCTCAGTTTGCAGATATTGGTTAACACAAATGCTATTATCTTTTTCTTCTAGTTCTATTCCCTGAAGATAATCAGTATTTGGCTCAACACCAATGCCCACAATTGCTAGATCGGTGGCAATTTTTTCACCATTGGCTAAGATTGCAGATTCTACTTGTTCTTGACCAACAAACTCAGTTACTTTGGTATCAAATATAAAAGATACTCCCTGAGATTCATGAATTTTTTGGAACATCTTACCCAATTCAAAACCGAGAATTTTCTGAAAAGGAACTTTGTCAGGAGAAACTACCGTTACCTTTAATCCCTGCTGAGTGAGGCTAGCTGCTGCTTCCATACCAATAAAGCTCGAACCAATTACCACTGCTTGTCGAGCATCTTTAACGGCATTTAAAATTGAGTTAACATCTTCTGGCTGACGTAAAGTAAAAATACGGTCTAAATCTGCTCCAGAAACGTCCAGTTTTCTGGCTTTTCCTCCTGTAGCTAGCAATAAAGAATCATACTTTAAGACAGAACCATCGGTAAAAGTAAGAGATTTATTGAGCGCGTCTACTTTGGTTACTGTTTGACCGAGATGGAGATTGATATTGTGTTTAGCGTAAAATTCTTGACTACGTAAAGGTAAATCTCCTGACTCGGCTTTACCTTGCAGATAGGTTTTACTTAATTTGGTGCGGTCGTAAGGTAACTCTGGTTCTTGACTAATTAAAGTTATTTGTCCTTGGAAACCTTTTTGACGCAATGTTTCCACCGCGTTCATCCCCGCAGCCCCCGCCCCTAAAACTATAAAGGTACGACTATCTACATTGGAAATGTATCGAGCCATTTCTAAGGTGCGCTCTTGAGAGATTTGCTTGGGAAACTTAACCAGTACTTGTTCCCCTTCAACCCTAGTGGCAAAAGTAGCTAAAGAATCCAATCCTGGAGGTTCTTGTTGCTGCCCAGCGATCACATTAAAACAAGCGTTGTGCCAGGGACAAACTATTTTTTCGCCACACAACACACCTTTTACCAAAGGCGCACCATTATGAGTACAAAATGCTCCCGTGGCATAAAATTTATCGTCAATTTTTGATAATAAGATCTGCGAATCTTCTACAGCTATTTCCTGCATTTGACCATTTTGCAGATCTGTAATGTTGGCTACCGCTATTTCCTTCATCTATACAGTCAAATTTTTTTACTCTATTTATCATCTTCGATAAATAGCAGGGTAAATGTATCTGACTATAGTATTAAATTTTGTTAAATATTTTGTTTTTCTCGATGTGTAGATAGAAATACTTTTAGCTAACAGTTTGTTTTTGTTTTTGGGTTTTGATTTCTAGATAAACTAACAAAGCATTAATATCCGCAGGATTTACACCACCAATGCGGGTAGCTTGACCAACTGTTAAAGGTTTGACCTGATTGAGTTTTTCTCTGGCTTCCATACGTAAAGTTTCTACTCTTAGATAATCTAAGTCTTGAGGTAACTTCTGTCTGGTATGACGAGTAATTTGATCGATTTGAGTTTGCTGACGTTTAATATATCCAGAATATTTAATGTCAATTTCTGCCCCTTCTTGTTCGGCTTGGTTTAATTCGGGATTATTTAGCTGGTGTTTTTGAAGATTGCTGTAATGGAAACCTGGACGACATAGTAATTCTGCCAGAGTAATCGAGCCTTTAATCTTGTGTTGCGTCTCTTGAGCGATCGCAACACCGACGGGATCTTTTTCTTTGATTCGCGTCTTGTGGAGTCTTTCTTTTTCCCCTGCGATCTTAGTTTGCTTCTCGGTATATAGTTGCCATCTGCGATCGTCAATCAGACCAATTTCTCGACCCAAGGGAGTCAGACGACGATCTGCGTTGTCCGAACGTAGAATTAGTCGATATTCTGAACGACTTGTTAGCATTCTATAGGGTTCGCGCAGATCTTTAGTACAGAGGTCATCAATTAATGTACCCAAATAACTTTGTTCGCGAGAAAAGATTACTTCTGGTTCACCTTTGACAAACTTCACCGCGTTAATTCCCGCTACCAAACCCTGACCTGCCGCTTCTTCATATCCCGTAGTGCCGTTAATTTGTCCTGCACTAAATAACCCTGCAACTTTTTTGGTCATCAGGGTAGGGTAACACTGGGTAGCAGGAATAAAATCGTATTCTACCGCATAGGCAGGACGCAGCATTACGCAGTCTTCCAACCCAGGTAAAGTCCTCAGCATGGCTAACTGGAGTTTTTCAGGCAGTCCTGTAGAAAATCCTTGAATGTATAGTTCGGGAATATCTCGACCTTCTGGTTCGATAAATATTTGATGACTTTCTTTGTCCGCAAAGCGCACAATTTTATCTTCAATGCTGGGGCAGTAGCGAGGACCTTTGGCATCTACCCAACCACCATATATGGGAGATAGGTGGAGGTTATCTCGAATAATTTTGTGAGTCTCGGCAGTAGTACGAGTCATATAGCAACTCATTTGTTCTCTTTCTACCCAAACTTCGGGGTCAAAGCTAAACCAACGTACTTCTTCATCTCCTGGTTGGGGTGTCATTTTACTGTAGTCTACCGATCGCCTGTCTACTCTAGCTGGTGTACCTGTTTTGAGTCTGCCTGTTTCAAAACCTAATTGATTGAGAGTTTCAGTTAAACCAGTTGCGGCAAATTCTCCCGACCTCCCTGCTTCCATAGACTTGTTGCCCACCCAAATTCTGCCACCCAAGAAAGTGCCTGTAGTGAGGATGACTGCCCCCGCAGCAAAACAAGTACCAAAATAGGTTTCTACCCCAATGACTTCATCGTTTTTGCCCAGTACCAGATCTGTCACCATACCTTCGCGGATACTTAGGTTCTCTTGATTTTCGACAATTTGCTTCATCACTACCGCGTACTCCCGCTTGTCGGTTTGCGCTCGTAATGCCCAGACTGCAGGTCCACGAGAAGCATTGAGAATTCGCTTTTGCAGATAAGTGCGATCGCTTACCTTGCCGATTTCTCCACCTAGAGCATCAATCTCGTGGGTTAACTGAGATTTGGCAGGGCCACCCACTGCAGGGTTACAAGGTTGCCAAGCAATGCGATCGAGGTTGAGAGTCAACATCAGGGTACGACAGCCTAATCTAGCTGCTGCCAATGCAGCTTCGCAGCCAGAGTGTCCGCCACCGACCACAATAATGTCGAAAGCATCTTGAAAATCTACAGGATGGGATACGGTCATGTTAGTTACTAATATTATGCCAAACGTGAATTTATTAAAATAAGGAGAAAATTAAAAGCTGGTTTGTCAAGGCGATCGAGATTTGGGAGATTACGACCCAAAGTCCTCTGAACCGCCCAACAATTGTAACGCAGACAGAGCTTTACCACTCCCTATTGACCTGCCAGATTTGGCTAAAAACGGCTACTACGGCGATCAATCATGTCAGCTAGTAAGGCAAACATCCCCACTTGAATAGCGGCGACAAACAAAATTAAAGTAGATTCGGTTAGATCTCGTTCGATAAATAAATCGTTAGCCAAAGATATCAAGCAGCCAATAGAAAATAGTCCGGCAACGGGGAGAAAAATCCTTAAGGGAGCAAAATAAACGCCCATACGGAGAATTAATTGAACAAAACGTAGGGTATCGCGAATTGGTTTAATTTTACTTTTGCCGACACGATGAAAGTAATCAATTGGTTCGTAATGAACGATGTAATTATTAGTTAACATGGCGATCGTGATTGTTGTGGTAAAGCTAAAAGTATTAGGCAATACGGGAATGAATTTGACTAAAATATCTCGATGAAATACCCGCAAACCGCTATTGAGATCGGGTATTTTAGTTTTAGTTACCCATTGAGCAAACCGCACTAAAAACCATTTGGGAATTTTACGCAGATTTGAATAGGTGACATTTTTACCAATCCTCGCTCCTACTACCATATCTGCACGTCTAGCAAGCTGAATCAGATCGGGTATACGTTCATTGGGATAAGTCCCATCGGCATCGGTAATCACAATTACGGGATAATTTGCCTGTCTGATGCCTGTTTTAAGTGCTGCACCATAACCTCGGTTGTAATTGTGTTCGATCGCCATAATATTAGTTATAGAAGAGATCGCTTGGGATGTAGCATCTGTCGAACCATCATTAACCACAATAATCTCGTATTGGTATGACTGCAATATTTGATGAAGTTGTTCTACCGTGGCTGCAATAATCTCTTCTTCGTTATAGACAGGAATGACAACAGAAAAGGCGGGATTGTATTCTTGATGCATTGCAGATAGCAGGATATTAAATCGAAGCAGAAAAGAGTTATTATTTCGACGTCGATCTTGAACTTACCTATCTTAAAATGTCGATCGCGAAAATATACGAATTTTTATTTGCTACTGAAACCAAGATACGTACTAGGCAATCGCTGTTTTGGTTGAGTTTGGGGTTATTATTTTCTCTAGCCTATAGTTTATTAGCACTACGTAAAGCTTTTGATGGGGATTATATCGTTCAAGATGATGCCAGACAGCACGTTTTTTGGATGAGTCGTTTTATCGATCCCCAATTATTTCCCAATGACTTAATTGCTGATTATTATCAATCAATTGCCCCGTGGGGATATAAAAATCTCTATCGTCTGGTGGCTACCTTTGGTATCGATCCTTTGGTATTTAATAAGTTTGTCCCTGGAATAGTAGGGATAGTAATGACAGTATATTGTTTTGCGGTGAGTTTGGAGTTGTTGGCGATCCCCTTTGGCGCGTTTGTTACTACACTGATATTTAATCAGAATATTTGGGTACAGGGAGGGATTATTTCGGGTACAGCTAGAGATTTTGTTTATCCGTTATTTTTTATCTTTATTTACTATTGGCTGAAGAGATCCCTAGTTGGGGTATGTATCACTTTAGTTTTGATATCTTGGTTTTACCCTTCCTCAATTTTGATTTTTGCAGGAGCGTTATTTTGGCAACTATGGCGGTTTGATGGTTATATTCCTCGTTTGTGCCAAGATAAACTTGTTTATCTCTTTAGCTGTGTTGGTTTAGCCGTATCTTTGGTAGTGCTATTACCTTATGTATTGGCTGCTGCTGAATATGGCCCTACTACAACTTTAGAACAAGCTCGCAGTTTACCAGAGTTTATGGCAGGAGGTAGAGCGAGTTTTTTTAATGATGACAATCCTTGGGAGTATTGGTTTAATGCTAGCCGCACAGGAATTAAATTAGCCCCAGCATTAGTACCTCAACTGGCATACTTAGGTTTGTTGTTACCATTTCTCATTCAATTTCCCCAAGGTTTTCCTCTAGTCGCCAAAATTAATCCCAAAATCTCTTATTTAAAAGAGATTTTAATTGTCTCCTTTGGCTTGTTTTTTACTGCCCATGCAGTGTTGTTCAAACTATATTTACCCAGTCGCTATACTGCCCGTAGTCTCAAAGTAACCATAATTTTGGCAGCAGGTATTGTCTTGATGTTAATTTTTGCTCGCATCAAAAATTGGGCGTTTGATACCCAACCCCGAAGTAAAATTAAATCTTTAATTGCTCTTGCTTCTATCGGAATGTTGCTTACTGCATTAATGATGTTTCCGATCGCTGGTAGTAACTTTACTAATACGGGCTATCACCGGGGGGAACATCCCGAACTGTATCGGTTTTTTCAACAACAACCCAAAGATATTACGATCGCTTCAGTGACGACAGAAGCCAGTCTAATTCCTAGCTTTAGCCAACGTTCGGTATTAGTCGCCGAAGAATATGCTATCCCCTATCATTGGGGTTACTATCAGCCTTTTCGCCAACGTATAGTAGATTTAATCGAAGCGCAATACAGCAGCGATCGTCAAACTGTAATAGAGTTTATTAAACGCTATGGAGTAGACTTTTGGTTGATTGAAAGATCTAGCTTTACTCCCGAATACTTAGAAGGAAATCGCTGGTTTAGCGATCGCCCAGTCGTTACTTCTCAGGCGATCGCTAATCTACGACAGGGTAAGGTAAGTGCGATCGCTCTATTAAAAAATTCCTGTTCTGTATTTGAAGATCCTCGATATATTGTTCTCGATACCAAATGTATTCTTAATTGAGGGATCGAAACATCAATCACTTAGGGTTTTGAGACAACTTCAAAACTACACTAGTTCTATTAAGATAAGTAAAGAGAAAATCGATCTCTAAACAGATCCTTAAGGAATTGTCTATGTAACAATGATTAACGTTAATGATCGAGGTAGTTAAGCAATTTTATAGATAGATTTAAACATGGAACCGCTTTATCAATATGCTTGGCTAATTCCCGTATTACCTCTAGTAGGGGCAATGTTGGTGGGAATTGGTTTAATTTCTCTCAATAAGGCAACTAACAATCTACGTCAGATTGTTGCTGTCTTTATCGTCTCCATCATCGGCGCAACTATGGTGATGTCCTATGCCATCCTGTGGAGTCAGATCCACGGACATGAAGCCATAACTCAAACTATTGAATGGGCTTCTGCGGGGGATTTTCATCTTTCCATGGGCTATGTCATCGATCCTCTTAGTGCAATGATGCTGGTAATTGTCACCACTGTAGCTTTTTTGGTGATGATTTATACCGATGGCTACATGGCACACGATCCTGGCTATGTTCGTTTTTATGCTTATTTGAGTATCTTTAGTTCTTCGATGTTGGGATTGGTAATTAGTCCTAACTTGGTACAGATCTATATCTTTTGGGAATTGGTGGGGATGTGTTCCTATCTCCTAATTGGCTTTTGGTACGATCGTCAACCCGCAGCAGATGCCTGTCAAAAAGCTTTTGTGACCAACCGTGTTGGTGACTTTGGTTTGCTGTTAGGAATGCTGGGGCTATATTGGGCAACAGGTAGTTTTGAATTTGGCGTTATGGGCGATCGCCTGGGCGAACTAGTCTCTACTGGTTCTATTAGTGCGTTTTTGGCTACTCTGTTTGCAATTTTGGTCTTTTTAGGGCCAGCAGCAAAATCGGCTCAATTCCCCCTCCACGTCTGGCTACCAGATGCGATGGAAGGACCTACTCCTATATCGGCTCTAATTCACGCTGCTACTATGGTTGCTGCGGGGGTATTTTTAATTGCACGGATGTATCCTGTGTTTGAAAATGTACCTGTAGCAATGGATCTAATCGCCTGGACTGGTGCTTTTACTGCTTTTCTCGGTGCGAGTATTGCCCTGACCCAAAACGACATTAAAAAGGGTTTGGCATATTCTACTGTTTCCCAACTGGGTTACATGGTAATGGCGATGGGCATTGGTTCTTATAGCGCAGGTTTGTTTCACCTTACGACTCATGCCTTCTTTAAAGCGATGCTGTTCCTTTGTTCTGGTTCGGTAATTCACGGTATGGAAGAGGTTGTAGGACACAATCCCATAATTGCTCAAGATATGCGTTTGATGGGTGGCTTACGTAAGTATATGCCTATTACCGCAGGTGCTTTCTTTATTGGTAATTTAGCAATTTGTGGTATTCCTCCTTTTGCTGGTTTTTGGTCAAAAGATGAAATCTTAGGACAGGCAATGACCGCTAATCCCGCTCTCTGGTTTGTCGGTTGGGCAACGGCTGGTATGACGGCATTCTATATGTTCCGCATGTATTTTATGACCTTTGAAGGTGAGTTTCGCGGCAATGATGCAAAAATCAAACAACAGCTGATGAGTGAAGCAGGACTTGCTTTTGGCCCTGGTGCAATGGATACCAAAGAAGGCGATAGTCACGGTCATAGTGAATATCCCCACGAATCTCCTCTAACCATGGCATTACCTCTATTAATCTTGGCAATACCATCGACCTTTATTGGTTTACTAGGTCGTCCTTGGGAAAACTATTTTGAAGAGTTTGTCCACGCCCCAGGAGAGGTTATTGGCGAACACGCTTTTGATTTTCAAGAGTTCTATATCATGGCTGGGTTATCAGTGGCGATCGCCGTAGCGGGAATTATTGTTGCTCTACTAATGTATCGTACTAAAAATATCGATCCTAGTAGTATTGCTAAAAAAGTTCCGACTCTTTATCGTTTCTCCCTCAATAAGTGGTATTTAGACGATCTCTATAACAGAGTATTTGTAATTGGTATACGTCGCATCGCTAGACAAATCATGGAGGTTGACTATCGCGTTGTCGATGGTGCAGTTAACCTAACTGGTTTGGCAGCCGTACTTAGTGGCGAAGGCTTAAAATACTTAGAAAATGGTCGCGCTCAATTCTATGCTTTGATTATCTTTGGGGCAGTTTTGGGATTTGTTTTATTGTTTAGCGTTACCTAAACAATTAGGTTGGTTTAATTTTACAAGCGATCGCTTTTTGATTAAGGCGATCGCTTTTTTAAGATTCTTTGTCTAAAAAAATACGGCAGAAGCAAGATGAAATCTTCAATAGTTAATTTAGATCGAGTTCGACAACAGTCTATCTAGCTCTCCTTTAAGCATCAACGATTTAACGCTAAAATACTCTTTGCATCAAATAATAATATAGATCGTAAATAAGGCTTCAAATGCGCGTCTCTCTAAACTGGCTAAAAGAACTAATTGATCTCAATATGTCTCCCGAAGAGTTAGGGAGAGTGCTAACTATAGCGGGATTTGAATTAGAAGAATTAATCGATTTGGGTGCAAATGCCGATGGGGTAGTAGTCGGAAAAGTGCTCAAACGAGATAAACACCCCAACGCGGATAAATTGAGCGTTTGCCAAGTGGATATAGGTATAGACGAACCTTTAAGTATTGTTTGTGGTGCTGCTAACGTGCGGGCGGATATCTTGGTTCCTGTAGCTACAGTCGGGACATATTTACCAGCGATCGATCTAAAGCTCAAGCCTACCAAGTTGCGGGGAGAACCTTCGGCGGGGATGATTTGTTCCTTAACGGAATTGGGTTTAGAGAAAGATTCTGATGGCATACATATCTTTGCAGAAAACAATCTTCAACCAGGGGATGATGTACGCCCATTGTTGGGTTTAAATGATGTAATTTTAGATTTGGCGACTACTGCTAACCGCGCTGATGCCTTGAGTATGGTCGGTATTGCGCGGGAAGTTGCTGCCTTAACTGGTGCAGAGGTAAGATTGCCTGAAGTTAAGGATCTCGATCTTGCCGCAGATAGTTCTCTTGCTGTCGATCTTCAAGAACCAGATGCTTGCATGGCTTACATTGGTACGGTGTTAGAGGGGGTAAAAGTCGAGCCTTCTCCCGACTGGTTAAAGTTGAGACTAGAAGCAGCAGGTACGCGCCCGATTAATAACGTGGTGGATATTACCAACTATGTTCTACTAGAGTGGGGACAACCGCTACACGCTTTTGATCGCGAGAAACTCCAACAGGTTGCCCAAAGTAACAATCTAACTCTGGGTGTGCGTTTTGCCACCGAAGGAGAAAAATTAAAAACCCTCGACGAACAAGAACGAGATTTGGCTACCCAGAATTTATTAATTACTGCCAACGATCAGCCTGTGGCTTTGGGTGGCGTGATGGGTGGTGAATCAACTGAGGTAGACGATCGCACTAATAATATTGTCTTAGAAGCAGCACTGTTCGATCCTGTGGCTATTCGTCGTTCGTCTCGCGCCCAAGGTATGCGTAGCGAAGCTTCTACCCGTTACGAAAGGGGTGTCAATCAAGTAGAATTAGAGTCTGCCTGCACTAGAGCGATCGCCCTACTGCAAGAAATAGCTGGTGGCACTCCCAAGGCTCAAGCTATGGCAGATAACCGTGTTGATTTCTCTAGCTTACCCGCGATCGAATTACGTTTGAGTCGCATTAATCATTTATTGGGACAAGTTCAAAAAGATGATGGTTTGGGATTTATCGAAGCTAGGGATGTTGAATCTATTCTGGGTGCATTAGGCTGTAAATTAGAGCTATTAGCAGATAAAGAGAATGTATGGTCGGTAAAAGTACCTCCTTACCGCTATCGAGATTTAGAACGTGAAATTGATCTCATAGAAGAAGTCGCCCGTCTTTATGGTTACGATCGCTTTTGTGATACTCTCCCTGCTAAAACCGAACCAGGGCAATTATCTCCTGAGTATCGGATCAAAAATAAACTTCGTGCTGTCTTACGGGGTGTTGGTTTGACAGAAGTGGTGCAGTATTCTTTAGTTAAACCCACAGGCAAAGAGGTAACTCTAGATAATCCTTTGTTTGCCGAATATTCCGCGCTACGAGGTGAGTTATTCTCTGGTTTATTAGATTCTTTTGCTTATAATCAAGCCCAGGGTAATGGTGCTTTAAACGCCTTTGAAATCGAACGAGTATTTTGGCAAGAAAAAGATAAGTTACAAGAAAAAGATTCTCTAGCGGGCATTATGGGGGGAAACATTACCTCCGAAGGCTTATGGGTTAACGGTGGCAAAGGAACGCCAATGACTTGGTACGATGCCAAAGGAGTATTAGAAAATATCTTTAGTAACCTGGGTATTAGTGTCGAATATCGCCAAGATAACATTCAAGAAAGACTGCACCCAGGGCGTACTGCTGCCCTGTGGTTGCAAGGTAAACGTTTGGGAGTTTTTGGACAAATTCATCCTCAATTAGCCCAAGAAAAAGATTTACCAAATCAAGTCTATCTTTTTGAATTAGACTTTAGTCTTTTATTAACCGTACTAAACCGCGATTCGATTACTACACCTAAGTTTAAAACCTATTCAACCTATCCAGGTTCGGCTAGAGACTTGGCTTTCTTTGCACCTCTAGATTTATCTGTAACTGAAATTGAGAAGGTAATGAGTAAAACCGGTGGCAAATTACTGCAAAAAGTAGAGGTATTTGATGAATATAAAGGTAAAAATGTTCCCCAAGGACAGCGTAGTTTAGCCTTTAATCTAGTTTATCAAGCAGGCGATCGCACTTTGACAGATCAAGACGTCGATCCCGTTCATCAAAAAGTGCGGGATACTTTGGTGAAAAAGTTTGATGTAACCCTGCGTAGTTAAGATAAATTATTTATGAACAATTAAAGATTATTTACGATTGCCCCGAATTCGGATCAACATTTTGTACTAAGTTTCTACACCCAGCGCAATCACAACCATAAAGCTCGATCGCCTTGTCTCCTTGTCGATCCAATTCTGCTGCGGTTTCGGCATCGTATTCTTGGCAACTACAATCAATTAAAGGGTAGTCAGTGTTGCTTTGGGGAATTTCGGCAACTGAATTATCTATTTCTGGTGCAGTAAAAACATACTCTTTGGCATTAGCGGCATCAGCCCCCAATATGGCTAGCGCTATAGAACTAGAACAACCTAAAGTGGTAAGTAGTTTTTTATTCATTGTTACCTCTGAGTAAATTAAAAATCAATTATATCTCTTCTCAAATTAATTTTTAGATCTTCAAGAATATAATCGTTATTCGGAGATTGGGCGATCGCATTTTACCTGCCAGCAGTTTTCTAACCAGTCGATTAATTCTCTTCTTGATTCCTTTGATTGTCGAATCACGCTCCAAATTTGAATCCCAGTGGTGGGACTGTCTATATCAACTAGCAAAGGTTCATTAGTAGCACACTGGCATCTAATTCCTAAAGCTTGGAGACGACGAAATACATCCCATCGAGAAGACCACTTTACCTCTAGAATGCGATTGGGTTGGCAATCTAAAGCATTTTGAGGTTTTTGTTGTGAGCGATCGCTATTTTTCATGGCAGCTAATTGAGAATTAAAGTCAATTAATCATTACATAGAAAATTATAAACTGTAATTGATATATTCTGTCAATAAATTAAATTGATTTTTTGATTGACAATTTTGCCGTTGTTTTTGAAGCTTCGAGTTCACTCCTAGAGGTAGTCCCCAGTTAGTAGAATCAGATAGCCGTTGAAACTCGCGCTCGAAGTGTTGCGCTACTGTCTGATTATTAATCATCAGTAAAGTCTCATCGTTCAGATTATTAGCTGCGGCTGACCAATTTTGCGACCCAGCGATCGCCGTTTGTCGATCGATTAGAGCAAACTTATGGTGTAGTTTGTCTCCCGAATCAAGATTTGCCACACCAATGGTATCGAGAGGTTTTGTCCAAGGATTATTATTAGCTTCCACTCGACAACGGTAATAGCCCGTAACGCCAAGTAAATCTAATACTTCGCTATAATAACGGAAAGCAAAACCTCGATCAAAAATGCCATTAATTTCAATTCCCTGTTGCTGCTTTTGCTGCAAAATATTAGCAATAGTTTGATCACTAAAGACAAATAATGCTAAATTAACCGATTGTTTAGCGTCAGAAATTGCTGCGCCGATCGAACCATTAGTACTTAGATGCCAATCTTTACTAGTAGAAGTGGGAGAAAACTGTAAAGTAATAGTTGTATTATCCCAGGAAACAGTAACAGGCGATCGCGCCTGCTTATCCAAACCAAATTTACTATTGATTCGACGATTACCCCACATATATTCAAATTCTTCGGTAAATAAATGAGCTATTTGAGGGCGAGCGATACGTAATAAATAATTAGTGTTGCCTCTGGTATCAAAATTGCTAAAGTCTCCGAAAATACCACTCAAGGTAAAATTTGCCGAACCTGTAATTACAGTGCGATCGTCTACCACCATAAATTTGTGGTGCATCAAACCACTACCTTTTGAACCATCGGCAGTATCGTCGATCATAGTTATGCCAGCTTGATGCAGCATGAATAAAGCATCTCTTTGGGCTATTTCTATTTGATCTAGGCGATTGTCACTATTAAGATCTACTAACGCTAAAAACTCCTCATACTTAAGGCGATCGCGCTTTTTTAACCCATTAATTTCTGAGTGAGTGAGACTACTTAAAGCACGACTATAATTATTATCGAGAATAACTCTGACCCGTACTCCCGAACGATGGCTTTTGACTAAAGCCTGAGCTACTAAAGGTAGATTAAGTTCTTGTACCGCGAGATCGATAGTTGAGTTGGCGGATCTTATTTCATCGATAATTATCGCTTCCAAATTATCTCCACCCCGCTTTATGGGGCGGTAAGGTTCGGTGTAAGTTTGTTTACCCGTATCACGATGATTGAAATAAACTTGAATTGAGGGATCTTGGGCTAGTTCAGTCGAGCGATCCGTTTTTTGGCAACCGTGAATAGTACTCAAACAGAACAACAAAATCCACGCCCAACGATACATGATCGCCACCTCAATTTATCGAACCAGCTTTACCGATTGTATGAGTTAATAATTAAAAGTCAACAGTTAAATAACTAATAAATGATCCGCAAAATTGTTTTTAGCTCGATGTGGCTACTACTGGTAGGCTATGGGGTAGCTTTTGGTATTTATGGTATAAACGCTTCTGCTAAAGAGGCTTTTCAGCAAGATCTAGACCTAATTATTAATATGTCTATTCTGGAGTGGGATGGCATTAATCCTATATTGATAGCCGTATTTTTCATTATGGGTATCTTCCCCCTACTTTATGGTGCTTTTATACTGTTTGATAGCAAAAAACAACCAGTTTCCCCCGTACCATTTTTTGCTACTTCCTTTGGTTTGGGTGCATTTGCCCTACTACCCTATTTTGTTTTGCGCCAACGAGATACTAATTGGAACAACCGCAAAAGTTTATTACTCAAAGCTCTCGATTCTCGCTTAGTGGCAATTATCTCTAGTACTTCAATTCTTGCTTTGATAATTTGGGGCGTAGTTAACGGTAATTGGTCTAATTTCGTCGAACAATGGCATACAAGTCAATTTGTTCATGTTATGACTATCGACTTTTGCACCTTATCGATCCTCTTGCCTTTTACAATTTTAAAAGACGATATGGAGCGTCGTGGAGTTGAACACCAAAAGCTGTTTTGGATAATTGCGCTCATTCCTCTATTTGGTAGCCTAATTTATTGGTGTGTACGCCCCCAATTACCTCAGGATGCTAATTCTGTAGAGCAAGGACAAGAACTAGCTTTAAAGAGTAATGAGTAATGAGTAATGAGTTAACTATCTCGTTCAAGAAATAATTCTCTTTCAGCCTGTCTTCTGCGAGTCAATCCAGGCATTTGTACTAGTTGACCCCTGACATCAGCTTTGTCCCAACGCAAAAATTCATTAGCTGCACCATCATAGTCTCCTGCATTGAGTTTTCTAACTAAAGTACTCTCTCCAATAAAATCTACTCCCACATTAAAAGACAAGGAAGCGATCGCGCTTAACTGGCGATCGCTCAAATCTACAGAGATTGCTTTATCTAACGCTGTTTGGATTACTTGTAGCTGATTATTTAAAACCAAATCTGCTTTTTTGGCAGAAATGAGATCGCCCATCTGTACGGGTTTACCATTTATTTTCGATAAACCATAACCAATTACGGGCGTACCGTCAGTATCAATATAAGCCTGACTTTCAAATCCTTCAAATTCTTTAATCAAATCAATTGCATGGGGCGATACAGGCAAAGCTGCTGGTTTCTGCTTTGGTTGTGGTTTGGGTTGGGGTAAAACGATTGGGTTGGCTGTTTCTAGATTTTTAAGATTGGTAGCCAGAGAATTATCTAGTCTTTGTAGCTGAAGATCTTTAACCATTTTTGGTTGTTCGTAAGGAATTGCATCTTCGGCAAACATTAATGTAGTCAAACCTAGCGAGCAAATACTGGTTACGACGATTGCGCTGTCAAAATATTTATTCAAGGTTTTTTGCCAAAATTATTTTTTTTCTTAAGTAGTTTTAATCGATTGTCAAGAAATAGGCGACTAAAATAAGCTATTTATTACAAATCTTTATGTATTCTAAGATATTCTCGAATTATCTATGACAATTAGCGGATTTACTAATCAATAGTCACAGAATATATAAGTATACAAGTATATGTGAAGAGTAAAGAAGACAATTAATAATTGATTAGCGATCGCTAGGAATCATGGCGCGATCGCCACAGGCTTGAGGATCGAATGCTGTTTGTATAGAATAGTCACCTAATTCGGGATGAAAGTAAGAACTATACAAAAAGGCATACTTTAAAGCTACAACAGAAGCAGTTGTGGCATCTTCACCTATGTGTTTAGCTACCAAGCAAACTTGTGCTTCTGGCTGTATTTGCTTGATAAATTCGCGATTAACTCCAAAATTCATGTAGCGATCGAGGGCAATAAAAGATGGTTGGGCATAGAATTTGCCAACTTTGACCAAAACGATAGTTAAAAATATGGCGTAAACCAAACCCAAATATTTGGGCTGTAGCCATCGTCCAATCAACTGTCTATTTTTAGGTAAGGAAGTTAAATAGAGGTTGAGAGATACCAAGCAGATTGCCCAATACATAAAGTATCGTAGTTCGTGGGATTGAGGAAAATTAAGAGGAACAATGGACATAGCGATCGCCGTAAACAAAGCGGTTTTTGCTTCGCGATCGCGATTATTCCCAGATTTATTTAATATTACTTCTCTAATCGTAAATCCAATTAGTAACAGTAGATTGAAGACAACATAGACACCAAAAAAACCGCCTCGACGACTGCGATTAACATCATTACTCCACTGATCGGGCGTCCAAAATAAAGGTGCGTTCACTTCTAAGACTGACTTAACCCAGTTTATTTGACGATTGCCCCCCTCATAGGCTTCGGGGCTGAGTTTGTGATTGAGGACAATACCTGCAACTTCTATTTTGATGGGGTACAAAGGATTGCGGTGCAAAATTGTATTCTTAACGGGAGTGGCAAAGATAATAATACTTGCCAAAATAGTTATAGGAATAACTTTTGCTAATTTGATTGAGGGTTTTTGTTTTTGGTAAAGCCAAATTAATCTAATTCCCAGGACAATTAAAATAACAAATACCAATGGTTGTAGCTGAGTTTTAGTATTGGCTGCGATCGCAGCACCGATAACAGCAATCAGTAAGTCTTTGAGATCGGGTAATTGCCGATTTTTGTAGCAACTATAGGTCATCATAACCAAAATAGAAGTACCAACATTGCCAAGTAAATCGACAAAACTAGTCGAAGCATGGGTTAAAACTAAAGGAATTGCTAATAAAGCGATCGCCGATAGATATAGGGGTACTTTAAACCAATTTCTGAGAAAAAAGAAGTAGCCCACAATAGCGAAAAAGCTAACTAAGTTAGTCGATTGAATTCTTCCCGTAATGCGCCAAAAGATACCTTGAAGGAAATGCGCTAACAAAGGAAAACCATCAAAACGAGGTTCAAACCATTTTTCATCGCCAATAAACATCTCTTTGGGCAAAATACCGCCAAGTCGGGCAGCAAATGGCAGATGATACCAGCCAGGATCGTAATTAGTATCGATATCCAGAACTGCCTTAAGAAAGATTGAAATTACTATAGCTAAAGCCGCGATAGATAAGATAGTTTCTATTCCCAGTTTAAGTCTGTGTGACTTGACTTGTTTAGTAGCGAAATTCAACATTGGGAATAATTATTAATAATTCAATTATTGGTTTTGTTTCGAGGTAAACAAAGCGAATCTTTCGACAAAAGAAACCACAGCAAATACTGCCAAGATAATTACTACTGCCACAATATAAAGAAATCTTTGCATTAGTGCAAACTTAACCGCACTAATATCTGGTACATCAAACAGTCGCAATAAACCAATCCAGCTAAATTCCATCAGCCCCAAGTTGGCTGGAGTAAAACTGAGTAGCATAGCTAGTTGTACAATAGGGGAAATAAAGGCGATCGCCCAAAGTTTAATTTTGAATCCACCCGCCAGGGCAATTAATACTCCCCGAACAATCCAAACTACGTAACGCACGACTGAGATCCAATAAAGATAGAGAGTGAATTGTTTTCCTAAGACTGAATCTTTTCCTGTGTCTACTTCTGCTTGGCCAGGGTTATTTTTGCCTGACTTTTTTTGTTTGACCCAGGTTAAAGCTTTAATCAAAAAAGATATTAAACTACGATGCCATTTATTAATAATGAAGTGAGTCAGAATAATCGTAGAAGTCCAGATAAATACTGCTACGGACAAGGAGATATATCCTAATACATATAGTAAAGATGCAGGGAACAATAAAGAAGGGATTAATAAATTAAAAAACTGATCGTAAATAACCGATAAGAATCCTTTAGAAATAGAACTAATTTTATGAACTCTCAAGGCTAAGTTTTGTACCATTACCATACCTACGTACTGAGGCATAAACTGCATGGTCAGAGAACCTAGACTAGTGTAGAAGAAATAGAATTTAATTGGCTGCTGGTTATCTGGAGTTAGCTTTTGAGTAACCAAACCCCATTTATATGCCGTCAGGAAAGTATGAATAATTAAGACTACAATTGCTAGTCCAGCATAGAGGGGATTTAAACTATAGAAACTGGCAATAATTTGTTTGATATCGACATCGGTAAATCGTAAAATTAACCAAACCAAGAAAAACCCTAAGCCCAGAGATAATACACTCGATATAACATTTTTTTTAGTTAACATTTATCATTAAATATTTATTATTAAACATTTACTAAATCACCGATATCATAAGATTATTTTGCTTTGTTTTAGATCGATCAAATTAAATTGCTCTATCAACAATTAGCAATTAACAATCAAGACTACACTTTAAGTTAATTAGATCCACTACTTGGATCTGGGTGTAAATAAAGTAATCGTTAAATCATCTTTGAAAGCTGACCAATCAATACTTATTACTTACCCGCAGCAAGACTAAACTGCCAGATTATCGTAACCCCATTTCGCGCTCAAGTCTATGCCAACTAGCTCAGAAATTTGCTTAACCTGATGTTGATACTGCTGCATCAACTGAATTTTAAGATCTTCTGGCATGGTTGCTTTAGGGGCTTGATGCCACAAAAATTTCTCGACAATATTGTCGCGCACAAATTCATTAAATTCTTGAGAAAGCAAATTTTTGGAAATATTTTTAGCCAGAGGACTATTAACCAAATTATTAATTGCTTCAAACTTGACTTCTTTATTGACGTTGACCGCATCGTATTTAGGAGTAAAACTAGAATCTACACCCAAAAATTCTAAAATTTCGCGATAAACACGTTCGTTTTCTGACTTAAATTCTTCAAAAACGACTATTTTAATTTGTTCGGGATCAAAGCGATCGCAATAGCGTTTGACCTGTTGATGGTACTGTACTCTTTGAGAATAGTAAAGATAGCTAGGACTAGTAACGCGGGGACTAGCTATTTTTTCTTCTTTGCGCTCTTCTTCTAAGCTTAAGGCAGTCAAGAAATCTGGCTCGTTCTCTTCGGTAAACTTAACGTAGTGACTGTGAAGGGAATAAAGATATTTGGCAGGCTCGCGAAGAATAATAATTATCTTAGCTTCGGGATTAAAATTATGAATTTTTTGAGCTGCAACTTGAGAATAAAGATAATTGGTTGAAGATTCTCCCACGACTTTAGCATCATCAGCTTTGGCAAAAAGCTGTAGGTAAGCTGACTCACTTCTAAAGTCAAAAAAACGCTGCTTTCCGTAGGCGCGATCGCTTTCTAAATGAAAATCAGAACAAAAGAAATGTGGCTCTTTGATACTTGACATATAAATCTCAGGATGCTGTCCCAAAAACTGATGTAAAGCGGTTGTTCCTGATTTTGGTTGCCCGACAATAAATAAATTAGGCTTCATGAATATAACAAAATTGGAATATAGAAAAGCGATTAAGTTTGCGTTTGCAGTTTTGCCTTAAGTCGGGCAGATATACGCTCGCTAATGCGAGAGTCTTGCCAATATCTCCACCATCCAGTAGGTCCTAGTGCTACAAAATCAATCCCTAACTTAACTAGATTTGGCGATTCGCCATGCACCATCGCAGCCAAGGTAGTATTGACCTCTGTTGAAAAGAATGCCACTTTAGCTACTTCACTTTTAGGTTTGACGTGGAGATGTTTGTCAACTACCAAACGCATCTGTTGGCGAAATTCGGCAGTGCTAGAGCTACGACGAATTGTTTGAGAATCACCATGTACTCTAAATGCAGATAGGGGTTTGGAAATATAGTAGGTATCTCCCATTGCCGCTAACTTAAGCCAAAAATCCCAGTCAGCAGTATACCAGAGTTGATCGTTAAGCTTTCCTATATCTAAAGCTTGCTGACGGTTAAATACAGGTGCGGGAATGGCAATAAAGTTTTGCACCAAAAGTTTTTCTCGCATTTGGTTAGCAGAAATAACGCCTTTTTTAGCTGATAGAGGACACTTCCACATACCCAAAGGCTTTGCTTCGGGATCGATAAATACCGAATCGTGGAGATAAAGACTAGCTTGGGGGTAGAATGCGATCGCATTTTTGATATTTTGCAGTCTACCATCCAACCACAGATCGTCTTGATGTAGAAAACAAGCGTATTTTCCAGTTGCAACTGTTAAAGCATGGTTGGTATTGACTACCCAATTACCCGCTCTTGCTTTAGTAATTAATCGAATGTTGAGCTTACTTTGGTAGCTTTCTACAATTGACAGGGTATCATCTGTAGAGCCATCATCGATCACAACACATTCAATGTCTTGATCTTGCTGCACGACTACTGAATTTAAAGCATCTGCTAAATATTTGCTGCCGTTATAAGTCGGAATAATTACCGACAGCCAGTACTGTTTGCTCATCGTTTTAGTCCCAAAATACTTAAGAAGAAGCTAGAGAAAATTGCTTGAATACCCAAAGCCAAACAAGTCACCCCAGGAATCACAATAGGCATCGTTTCAGTAGGGTTTAAAGAGCCAAAATCGTGTTGTCCCCAAATACCAAAAGCATAAACCGAGGCGGCAGTCCCCATAACCAACAAAACACAACCAGTAATTAAGCCAGTTTCTAGGTTAACGTACTTTAATAAGCGATTTAAACGTCTGTCTTCAGGCAATAATCCTTCGCTAATCCCAAATACTTTGGTAAACAAAGCAAACATTAAAATTTGGAAGCCAATAGTCATGGCAGTAGAAGAATACAATAGACTATGAACTTTGGGACTTGGTAGTAGAGACAAAGTCGCTAACATACCAGCCAAAATCAAAAAGATTCCAGGATAGAAAAACAACCAACGAGGACTGTACATTAACAAGAAGCGTAAATGTCTCCAACCATCGCGCCAAGTATTTAGGTGAGGAGGACGACTACGACCATCAGGAGATAGAGTAGTCGGTACTTCGGTAACTTGCATCTTGTGAAGAGTGGCTTTTACCACCATTTCGCTGGCAAACTCCATCCCTGTAGTTTGTAATTCCAAACTAGAAATAGCATCTTTGCGGAAACCTCTTAAACCGCAGTGAAAGTCATTGCAAGCACTATTAAATAATAATTTGCCAATACCAGTTAAGACTGGATTACCTAAATAACGGTGTAAAAAAGGCATTGCACCAGATTCGATCCCGCCTTTAAAACGATTACCCATGACTAAGTCGTAGCCGTTGCGTAGCTTCTGGACAAAAGGATTGAGATTGCTAAAGTCGTAACTATCATCCGCATCACCCATAATGATGTACTTGCCTTTTGCTGCTGCAATACCACCCTTGAGCGCGCTACCGTAACCCTTGGCTGGGACATTAACTACTCTGGCATTAAGTCTTCTGGCAATTTCTTGAGAGCCGTCATTACTACCGTTGTCAGCAATAATTACTTCGCCTGCAAGTTCGTTTTCGGTGATGTACCACTGTGCTTTTTTGATGCAGGTTTCTAGTGTTTCAGCTTCATTAAGACAAGGCATGATAATCGATACTTCAAGCCCATGATCTTGTTCTACCTTGTTTACCGAATGTTTGAATGGTGTTTGTCTAGCACTGATGTTACTTAACATAAATAATCCTCTTTTGATAATTAATAACGGATTTTAGACTCAGCTTTTGTTTAGAGATACTTCGGATTTCAATGCGCTTGAGTTAATAGCTAAACCAAAAAAAATAAAATATAAGGTAACTTATAGTTTTTACTGATAAATCCTGTTGAATGTTGACTAGAAACTGCTGAGTCGATCGGGTTTGTCTAAATCAAATTACGCTCTCCAACAATCCCAGCATCGTTTTTTTTCATATAAAATATGATTTAATATAATCGGGTTTTTTACTTTTTCCTGTATTTAAAAATAAGATGATCAATACGGATTAAGCTTATTTTTAGTAATCTGCATGGTAGTAGCAAAAAACTAAAAAATATTTGCATTGAAACGCCTAAAAAATGATGATTAAGCTTCCATTAAGAAAATATCCAATTTGTGTAAAAGTCTGGTGAATGTACTTAAAAAACCAGGAATGAGAAATGAGGATTTACAATAGTATTCTGTAATTAATGGTTTTCTATTGAGAGCGATCTGATAACTACCATCAATCCAAATATTTGTTCTCGGTGCTTCTGACTCTATGCAATTTAAGCAAAAAGTAATAGTTAGTCTGTTGTTTGGCGCGATCGCTTTTTTGACTTTCTTATCTACGGTGGCTCATCTTTTAACTGAATCTTGGTGGTTTGAAACTTTAGAATTAGAAGAAATTTTTTGGCAGCAAATTACTTGGCAAGTGGTGATTTGGCTGATTACTTTTGGAGTTTTTGTCAGTTTTTTGGGGTTAAATTATTGGTTGGCTTTGCGTCTAACGGGCGATCGCGCCTTTAAGTTTCTCGAATCCAGTATTTTTGAGCCATATACCAGTCAAATTGCTAATTATATTACTTATGTGGCAATTTTCTTGGTTTCTCTATCAATTGCCAATCTTAGCGCCAAATCTTGGGAATTAATTCTCAAATTTTTGAACTCGACCAAATTTGAGCTTAACGATCCGATTTATCAACAAGATTTGGGTTTTTATTTATTTCGCTTGCCCTTACTAGATAATTTAGAAAACTGGTTTTTAACCTTATTAATTGCTGGCTTAGTTATTGCGGTACTAGTTTATATCTTTAAAGGAATTTTGCTATTTGATTGGAAATGGCGCAGTTTTTTAATCGAACCAAAATGGCAAAAGCTGATTACTAAACCGATCAAAACTCATCTTAGTTTAATCTTAGCTGCGATCGCGGTTGATATTGCCGTTGATTTTTGGTTAGAGCGTTACGAACTACTATATTCCTCTGCTGGAGTGGTTTGGGGTGCAGACTATACCGATACCCATGCTCGGCTATTTGCTTTTTGGGTAATGATTGTGGCTTCGGTGTTGCTTGGGATCTGGTTAGTCGTTGCTACTTGGTCGAACAAACTAACCATGCCCATCTACGGTATTGGTGTTTACGCGGTAGTTTTAATTTTGTTTAACGGTACTCTGCCTCAGCTACAGCAGCGTTTTATCGTTGAACCCAACGAATTAGCCAAGGAAACTCCCTATATTAAACATAATATTCAGTTTACACGACAAGCCTATCATCTTGACGACGTAGAGACTAAAGATTATCAACTTTTTAACAATACCAACATTAATATTCTCCAAGACAATCAAGCCACCATCGATAATATTCGTCTTTGGGACTATCGTCCCTTATTAAGTACCTACCGACAGCTACAGGAAATTCGTTTTTATTATAAATTCAATGATGTAGATGTAGATCGCTACACCCTCAACGGCGATTATCGTCAGGTAATGCTTTCCCCCAGAGAATTCGACTATCAACAAGTCCCCACTTCAGCCAAAACTTGGGTTAATCGACGACTAAAATATACTCACGGCTATGGTTTGGTAATGAACCCAGTCAACGAGGTGACAGTCGATGGCTTACCGATTTTATTTGTGAAAAACATCCCTCCAGTATCCCAAACAGACTTAACTATCTCTGAACCTGCAATTTATTATGGCGAGTTGACTCAAGACTATGTTTACACGGGAATGGATACTCTAGAGTTTGACTATCCTCGCGGTGATGAAAATGCCTTTACTAAATACGATGGTTTAGGAGGAGTCCCAATCAATAATTGGTGGCGTAGATTGGTCTTTGCCTACGATCGCAATAGTCTCAAAATCCTCATCTCTAGTTATTTTACTCCCGATTCGCGCATTCACTATTATCGACAAATATCAGATCGAGTAAGCCATGTCGCACCATTTCTTAAGCTAGACAAAGATCCCTACATGGTAGTAATTGACGGCAAACTAAAGTGGATTATTGATGCCTACACTACCAGTAGCCGTTATCCCTATTCAGAAGCGGTTGCTCACGAACAAAAAACTGATTTAATTACCAATAAAAATACTAATTATATTCGCAACCCCGTCAAAGTAGTAGTAGATGCCAAGGATGGCACAATGCAGTTTTATGTAGTAGATGAAAACGAACCTGTTTTGGCAACCTACCGCAAAATATTCCCCAACTTATTTCAAGGTAAAGATACAATTCCTCCAGAAATCCAGGCTCATTTTCGCTATCCCCAAGATTTGTTTGAGATCCAAGCCAAAATGTACTTAAGCTATCATATGGAAGATCCTCAGGTATTTTATAATCGTGAAGACGATTGGCGATTTGCTACCGAACTTTATGATGGTCAACAACAAGAAGTTGAACCTGATTATCTGATCGTCAAGCTACCAGGAGAAACCCAAGAAGAATTTGCCCTCATTTTACCTTTTACTCCTGTCAACCGAGATAATATGATTGCTTGGATGGCTGCTCGTTCTGATGGCGATAATTATGGAAAACTAAGGCTATATGAGTTTCCCAAACAAGAATTAGTTTATGGCTCATTTCAAATCGAAGCCAGAATCGATCAAAATCCTGAAATTGCCGAACAAATTACTCTCTGGAGTCAAAGAGGTTCGCGGGTAATTAGAGGGGATATTTTGGTAATTCCGATTGATGGTTCGATCCTTTACGTTCAACCTTTATATTTGCGTGCGGAAAAAGGAGAATTACCCGAACTAGCGCGTATTATCGTGGCATACGATAAACAAATTGTGATGACTCCTAGCCTAAAACAATCCTTGGCACTAATATTCGAGCAAAACAACTCTCCTTCAACCATACCAGCGATCGCCGATTCGACTGAGCAACAATCGGCGCTGGCGATCTATCAAAAGGCGCAGCAAGCTTTACAAGAGGGCAACTGGGTAGAATACGGACGCTATCAGCAACAGCTACAAGATATATTGGAAGGTCTTAATTAACAATATTCTGGATAACCTATAACCTATAACCTATAACCTATAACTCTAAACAACCAATCAATAAACAGGCTTAATCGAAAAGTATTGATAAGGGCTTGAGGTTATTTTGAACTCAGGTTTTATTAAGGTTTTTCCCTTTTTTTTTCACCCTCTTAGATTTTCTCGTTGTACAATAGTGGTTAATTTATGAGGTATTAAGCCTCAAAGTTATATAAAAGAATAAGAAAAGCTTTTAGTAAGCAAATAAAACTTGTTATTAATTGCTTCCCCTTTTTTTATCTAAAAAAAATATCAAAGATTATCAAAAATTTAGCCCATGAAAATACTGTTAACGGGAACTGAGGGATATATTGGTTCTCTCCTTGCACCCATGCTGATGGAACAAGGACACGAGATTATAGCCGTCGATACTGGTTATTATAAAGTTGGCTGGCTTTATCACGGAACCGAATTAACAGCTAAAACCCTCAATAAAGATATTAGAAATTTAACTATTGAAGACTTGCAAGGAGTCGAAGCGGTAGTTCATTTAGCCGAACTTTCCAATGATCCTACAGGACAACTAGCCCCCAATATTACCTACGAGATTAATCATCAGGGTTCAGTTCATCTGGCAACCTTGGCAAAACAAGCAGGTGTCCGTCGTTTTGTTTATACCTCTTCTTGTAGTGTTTATGGCATCGCCGAGGGAGAATTAAACGAAGAATCTCCCGTCAACCCCCAGACAACCTACGCCATTTGCAAAACCATGGTGGAAAAAGATGTTTCCGCGATGGCTGATGATGGTTTTTCTCCTACCTTCTTACGTAATGCTACCGCTTTTGGGGCATCTCCTCGAATGCGTTTTGATATTGTCTTAAATAACCTATCGGGGTTAGCTTGGACGACCAAAGAAATTAAAATGACTAGCGACGGAACTCCCTGGCGACCATTAGTTCACGTTCTAGATATCTGTCAGGCGATCGCCTGTACCGTTGATGCACCGCGAGATCTGATCCACAATCAAATTTTTAACGTTGGTGATACCGCATATAACTATCAGGTCAAAGATATTGCCAAAATTGTTGCCGATACCTTTCCTGGCTGTGAGTTGAGTTTTGGACCAACAGATCCTGATAATCGTAGTTATCGTGTTTCTTTTGAGAAAATTGTTAACACCTTACCTGGGTTTAAATGCCAATGGGATGCCCAGCGAGGTGCCAAACAATTATACGAAATATTTAAGCAAATCGATATGTCGGCAGAAACCTTTGTTTCTAGAGGGTTTACTCGCTTAAAACAACTAGAGTATCTATTACATACTCAGCAAATCGATCGCAATTTCTTTTGGAATTAACTACATGAGTACCAAAGAATTAGTTATCGAGGCTGGTAGAACGGAAAAGCGATACTGGCAAGATTTGTGGAACTATCGCGAGTTATTTTACTTTTTAGCTTGGCGCGATATTTTAGTGCGCTACAAACAGACTGTAATCGGTATTGCTTGGGCATTAATTAGACCATTTTTGACCATGATAGTTTTTACGGTGGTGTTTGGTAATTTAGCCAAACTACCCTCCGAAGGCGTACCCTATCCAATTTTGGTGTTTGCAGCGATGCTGCCCTGGCAATTTTTTGCCAATTCTCTGTCTGAATCGAGTAATAGTCTAATTGTCAATGCCAATTTAGTCTCTAAAGTCTATTTTCCCCGCTTGATTGTACCTGCTAGCGCAGTAATCGTGTCTTTTGTCGATTTTCTGATTTCTGGCATGATTTTACTAGCTTTGATGGCTTGGTACAATTTTGTACCCAGTTGGCGCATTATTACCATTCCTCTATTTATTTTGATTGCTTTTTTAGCAGCCATGGGAGTAGGACTTTGGCTTGCATCACTCAACGTCCAGTATCGAGATTTTCGCTATATTGTGCCATTTATTGTCCAGTTTGGTCTATATATTTCTCCTGTAGGCTTTAGCAGCAAGGTTGTTCCCGAACAATGGCGATTTCTTTATTCCCTTAACCCAATGGTAGGGGTAATTGATGGTTTTCGTTGGGCTATTCTGGGGGGAGAATCTCAGATATATCTACCAGGATTTATTCTATCTTTGGTAATTATTAGCTTGCTTTTATGGAGTGGTATTTGGTATTTCCGCAGAATGGAACGCACCTTTGCCGATGTTATCTAATCAATAATTATAAAATTAATGTCCAAACCAGTTATTAAGGTCGAAAATCTGGGCAAAAAGTATTTAATTTCCCATCAAAAACAAAAAAATGCCAAAGGCTATAAATATCAAGCTTTGCGGGATGTAATTGCTGATGGGGCAAAGACTTTTGCCAAAAAGATGATTAAGTCAGAAAAAAAAGGAATAATCGATCCCACCCAAGAAGAATTTTGGGCATTGCAAGGAGTTAATTTCAAAATTGGAGAGGGAGAAGCGGTCGGAATTATCGGGCGTAATGGCGCGGGTAAATCTACCCTACTTAAGCTTTTAAGCCGTATCACCGAACCAACTACAGGCAGGATTTCGATCCAAGGTAGAGTTGCCAGTCTCCTAGAAGTAGGAACGGGATTTCACCCAGAATTAACTGGACGAGAAAATATTTTTCTCAACGGTTCGGTGATGGGGATGACGAGAGTGGAAATTAAACGAAAATTTGACGAAATTGTCGATTTTGCCGAAGTAGAGAAGTTTCTTGATACCCCTGTCAAACGCTATTCTTCAGGGATGTATGTTCGTTTAGCTTTTGCTGTAGCTGCCCATCTAGAACCAGAAATTTTGGTGGTAGATGAAGTCCTGGCGGTGGGAGATGCAGCTTTTCAAAAGAAATGTCTGGGTAAAATGGGTGATGTGGCGACGAAAGAAGGACGAACGGTTTTGTTTGTCAGTCATAGTATGCAGGCGATCGCTCAATTAACCAAGCGTTGCATCTTGCTACACCAAGGTAAAATCCAATTTGATGGTAATACCGACAAAGCAGTTGGACTCTATATTGCAGGACAACAAGATGGTACGGAAAGCCCGGCTTTTTATCAAGCACCAGCTAGTAAGACTGGTAGTTATGTAGCGGCGGCGCAAGTACACTCTTCAGAGGGTGGGGTTCATATGTGGGGCAAAGCGATCAACTTTGAGTTTACCCTTCAGGTAGACGAACCAAGCGATCGTTTACGTTTTATCGTGGTAATCCTTAACGATCTCCAACAGCCAGTAACTAAGTTTTGGTTGTTCCAACAAAACGCCCCGTTTTTTACTAAGTCGGGATTATTTAGTGTTCGGTGTCAAATTCCTAAATTAAAGCTTTATGCGGGTTCTTATACTTTAAGCACTTGGTTTTTTAAGCGTTCTGCCCCCCATACTCTTTTAGAATCTTTGAGTAATATCTGTCCTTTTGAAATTACGATGGGCAGTATAGAGCGTCCTGGTTTGGTGGGTTATGAGTGGAAACCCAACGAGTGTAGTTATTTAGAAGATGCCACTTGGGAAATTTCGGAATAATAGTTGTTCAATAACTTTAAAACTCGAACGTGAAATTCTATTCCCAATGCCCAATCCCCAATCCCCAGTCCCTATCCCTAATCACAAAACATACTATTTTAGATTTAATTACACCCACTTACTTATTTATTTAATTTCATGGTTCAAACAACAAATAAAGCTGATAATAAACCCAAATTAACTAACTCTAGCTGTAGATTTTGCGACAATCCCTTAAGTCATACTTTCGTAGATCTGGGTATGTCTCCTCTGTGCGAAAGTTATTTAAGCTTAGAGCAAATCAATCAAGAAGAACCTTTTTATCCTCTCCACGTTCATGTATGCGATCGCTGTTATTTGGTACAGCTAGAGTCTTACGTTAGTCCAGAGCATATTTTTACCGAATATGCTTATTTTTCTTCCTACGCCGATACTTGGTTGCAACACGCTAAAGATTATACAAACTTGATGGTGGAAAGATTTGGCTTTAACAAGCAAAGTCATGTAGTCGAAGTAGCCAGCAACGATGGTTATTTGTTGCAGTATTTTGTGGAAAAGAATATTCCTTGTTTGGGAGTCGAACCCGCAGCCAATGTGGCTAAAGTTGCCGAAGAAAAAGGCGTTCCTACTCTAGTCGAGTTTTTTGGCGTAGAATGCGCTCAAAAATTAGTTAAAGAAGGCAAGCAAGCCGATTTAATTTTAGGCAATAATGTTTTGGCGCAAGTACCAGACTTGAATGATTTTGTGGCGGGAATGAAGATTCTACTTGCCCCAGGGGGAGTGATTACGATTGAGTTTCCCCATTTGATGTGTTTGATGGCAGAAAATCAGTTCGACACTATCTATCATGAACATTTTTCTTACTTTAGTTTTATTACCACGCAAAAAATCTTTGCCCGACACGGTTTGACTTTGTTTGATGTCGAAGAATTATCCACTCATGGCGGTTCGTTGAGAATATATGCCCGACATGAAGACGATGAAAGCAAGCCTGTTAGCGATCGCGCGATCGCCTTAATTAAAAGAGAGTCAGAAGCAGGTTTTACCGAGATGCAATCTTACGCCAACTTCGACGAACAGGTAAAAGAAACCAAGCGCAAATTATTAGAGTTTTTGATCGGGGCAAAACGCTCAGGTAAAACCGTTGCGGGTTATGGCGCACCAGGAAAAGGCAACACATTACTCAACTACTGCGGTATCCGTACCGACTTTATCGACTACACCGTCGATCGCAATCCTTACAAGCAAGGCAAGTTTCTCCCAGGGACTCATATTCCCATTTATGCCCCCGATAAAATTATGGAAACTAAACCCGATTATGTCCTAATTTTGCCGTGGAACTTTAAAGACGAAATCATCAAGCAAATGGCAGCTATTAAAGACTGGGGTGGCAAGTTTGTCGTACCTATTCCTGAAGTAACGGTTATCGATTAATTAAATTAGAGAAGTTCTACCAAATTTCTCTAATTATTTTTTTTAAAAAATAGAAAAAAATGTTATTCACTCCTACAAAACTAAAAGACGCTTATATTGTCGAACCAAAAAAACTAGCAGACGAACGTGGTTTTTTTGCTCGTAGTTGGTGTGAGAAAGAATTTCGCGATCGCGGATTAAATCCTAACCTTGTGCAATGCAATATTTCCTTTAATAAACATCAGGGAACACTAAGAGGAATGCACCTCCAGATCGAACCTTATGCAGAAGCCAAGCTAGTTCGCTGTACTCAAGGGGCTATTTATGATGTCATTGTCGATTTACGCCCTGATTCAGCAACATACAAGCAATGGATCGGCGTAGAATTAACTCCCGATAACCGTAAAGCACTTTATGTCCCTGAAGGATTTGCCCACGGATTTCAAACTCTGGCAGACAACACCGAAGTATTTTATCAAATGTCCCAATTCTATGCTCCAGAGTGCGCTAGGGGATACCGTTGGAATGACCCTAGTTTTGGCATAAGTTGGCCAGAAGAAATTAGCGTTATTTCTGACAAAGATCGTAATTTAGACTCTTACCTTGATTAGACTCGATCTACAAGTGAACACCAAAGCTAATGTAAATTAGGCAAAAGACTTTGTGGTAAGAGTATTTTTATAAAAAGTAAAAAAAATTATCAAGATTAGCTATTTTTTTAATCCAAAGTTTGCAATCAGATGTAAACTTTTAACTATAAGGTGTTATTAATTAATCTAAATAACACTTCAAAAGTGCTTTTTGAAAATCAACGATACGCCTTAAACAATCCTTAATCGATTTGTCCCCGAAACTTTATCAAGAAAATAAGATGCGAAACCATAAACCACTGGTCAGTATTGGTTTAGCTGTGTTCAATGGTGAAAAATATTTAGAACAGGCTATTAACTCAATTTTGTCTCAGACTTTTACTAACTTTGAATTAGTTATTTGCGACAATAATTCGAGCGATCGCACTGAAATAATTTGTCATCAATACGCAGCTAAAGATCCCCGTATTCGTTACCACCGTAACCCAACAAATATTGGTGGGGTGAACAACGAAAATCGTACGTTTGAATTATCAAAAGGAAAGTATTTTCGCCTAATGGCACACGACGATCTTCTAGCACCAACATTGATCGAAAAGTCAGTAGCAATATTAGAAGAAAATCCGAAAATAATTCTTTGCTACTCCGACATCATAATTATTGACAGTGAAGGAAAACAGCAAGATGTAATTAAACTAAGAGTAGGTACCGAAGGCAAGCCATACCAAAGGTTTCGTAGATTAGCGACAAAAGAACATCGCTGTGAAGCCACCTATGCCTTAGTCAGAGCTGATATCTTAGCCCAAGTAGATCCCCAACGCAACTATTCAGATAGCGATCGCACTTTTTTAAGTGAGCTTGGGTTGTATGGCAAGTTTTATCAGATTGATGAGCCACTATTTTATAAAAGATATCATCAAGAGCGATCGATTGAAGTTTATGGCGATCGCTATAAAAGAATGGCGTGGTTCGATCCCAAGATTGATGAAAATAAATTACCTTACTCTTGCTATTTTATGTATTGGCGACAAGTATTTCATTTCATCAGCATTGTTAACCGCGCTCCGATTAATTTAAAAAACAAAATATTATGCTACTTTCATATTCTTACTTGGTCAACCAAGAGTAGGAAAAAGCTAATCACAGAAACATTGTTCTTAATTAATAAGAATCCATTAATAAATATCCCATTTTCGAGAATAAAGCTCATATCTAGTTCTAATTATAGACTTTAAGTGGTTTTTTTAATTGTTTAAGATAACCACTATTTTAATTTTTTCAAAAATACTTTAATTAATAAAAATGTCGTCCCTCGATACTTTTGCTCAACAAAAAATAAAATTAGATAGCTCAAAAAACTCTAATTCGATTCAGAAAATAGGCTTAATTGGTCCTTTTGGGGCAGGCAACTTAGGCGATGCTGCAATTCAGACAAGTATGATTGCTAATCTTCAAGCAAAAAATCCTAAGCTAGAGGTGTACGGTTTTTCCCTCGAACCTAATGATACTGAATCAAGACATGGTATTAAAAGTTATCCCATTAATAAAGCAGCAAATTCAATTGATTATTTTTGGTGGAGAGGAACAAGTAAATCTAGTTTTGCCTCCAAATTGACTGATTTCTGGTTAGAGTGGCAAAAAAATACTAATAATTTTTTACTACGAAAAGTTGGTTCAAAAATTATGACTAACATTTTAGAAATGTTGGCATGGTTTAGATCCAATCGAAACCTTAAACAATTAGATTTAGATCTCCTAATTGTTTCGGGAGGAGGACAACTTGATGATTATTGGAATGGTGCGTGGGGACACCCTTTTACTTTATTAAGATGGTGCTTGTTAGCCAAGCTAAATGGTACCAAGTTTTTGATTGTGAGCGTAGGTGCGGCACCAATCGACCAATCTTTGAGTCAGCTATTTACTCGCACTACTCTTACTTTGGCTGATTATCGCTCCTATCGAGACGAAGATTCTAAGAAATATATTGAACGAGTAGTAGGCTTTAAAAAAGACGATCCTTTCTTGGCGGATTTGGCTTTTAGTTTGCCGATCAAATCTTATCAAAAATCCCCCCAAGACAATCGCTATCAGGGAATAGTTGGTATTGGACCAATGTCCTATTGTAATCCCAATTCTGCTTGGCCAGAAAAAAATGAAGCGATCTATTCTGGGTATCTCCAAAAATTAGCTGACTTTGCGGTGTGGTTGAGCGAACGAGACTACGCTTTAGCTCTATTTCCAGGGCAGACTGCTCACGATAAATCAGCTATTGAAGATTTTAAAGCCTTGCTGCAACAAAAGGGAGTCAAGGAAGAATTAATAATCGAGCGATCTATTCTTACTATAGACAATCTAATGAATCAACTGGTGGATTTAGATTTTGCGATCGCCTCACGTTTTCACGGAGTCTTGCTCTCTCTTTTGCTCAATAAACCTACCCTCGCTCTTTCTTATCATCCCAAAATCGACGCTTTGATGGAAGACACTGCACAGGCGGCATACTGTCTTCAAATTGATGAGTTGGAAATAGATGTTATGCAGGCTAAGTTTAATTCGATGATCGATAACCGCCAAAAAATTCAAGAGCAATTGGCAAACAGAACCCAAGAATATAAATCTTCTTTAGCAAAGCAATATGACTATATACTCCAAAACTTTTGATTTCGCGCCAGTCGGCTTGCAGATGCACGAATTAATATCTCATCTCTATCCTATCTGTCGCAGTATTACGGGGGATGGAGTCAGAAAAACGTTGCACATTCTCCAGCAACATATTCCACTGAAAACATACGAAGTGCCAACGGGTACACAAGTATTTGATTGGACAATTCCTAGAGAATGGAATGTGCGAGATGCCTACGTCAAAAATTCTCAGGGGGAAAAGGTAATTGATTTTCAGCAACATAGTTTGCATTTACTCAACTACAGTATTCCCGTTAAAAAAAAGATGTCTTTGACAGAATTGAAAAAGCATCTGTTTACCATTCAAGATCGCCCCGACTCAATACCCTATCGCACTTCCTATTACAGCGATAATTGGGGTTTTTGCCTAACTCATAAGCAGCTAGAAGGTTTACCAGAAGATGAGTATGAAGTATATATTGATTCTAATTTAGAAGCGGGAAATCTTACCTACGGGGAATACTATCTACCAGGAGAAACAGAAGAGGAAATTCTTTTTACCTGTCATATATGTCATCCTTCCTTGTGCAATGACAATTTATCGGGTATTTCCTTAGTAACTTTTTTGGCAAAACATTTAAAATCTCTCGATCTCAGATATTCCTATCGCTTCTTATTTATTCCTGGGACAATTGGCTCGATCGCTTGGTTAGCTTTAAATGAAAATCGCACTTCCTATATCAAGCACGGTTTAGTTGTGGCGGGGGTAGGAGATGAGGGCAAATTTAATTACAAAAAAAGCCGTCGAGGAGATGCCCAGATAGACAAAACAGTAATTCACGTTTTGCAAAACTCAGGAGAAGACTATCAAATTAATGAATTCTCTCCCTATGGTTATGACGAGCGTCAATTTTGCTCCCCTGGGTTCAATTTACCCGTAGGTAGCTTGACTCGCACGCCTTTTGGTCAATATCCCCAATATCATACCTCTGCCGATAACTTGGACTTTGTTAAACCAGATAAATTAGGTGGCTCTCTGGCTAAATATTTAGAAATCGTCGATATTTTAGAACATAACTATACTTACATCAGTACTAATCCTAAATGCGAGCCACAGCTAGGAAAACGTGGACTATACGGTAACTTTGGTGGGACGCAAGATAAAAAAACTAAAGAACTAGCAACCCTGTGGGTATTGAATTTGGCAGATGGAAAATACAGTCTTTTAGATACTAGCGATCGCTCTGGGTTGGATTTCGCCGTCATTCGCGATGCAGCTAATGCTCTATATCAAGGAGGGCTGTTAGAAAGGACTAATAACTAATGCGGGCGGTCATCAATGTGAGGCAACCTCACCTAGTCGCCCTTAAATAACTAATAACTAATAACTAAAAAATGACCATCGCTAAAGATAAGAAACAACAGATCAACAACTTTAAAAAATCCCAAGAATTACGCCAGAAAAGTCATCAACTGATTCCTGGGGGAGCGCATACTTATGCCAAGGGTGACGATCAGTATCCCGAATTAGCACCAGGATTTATAGTGCGGGGTCAGGGTTGTCATATTTGGGATGTGGATGACAACCAATATATCGAATATGGTATGGGTTTGCGATCGGTAACTTTGGGACACGGCTATGAGCCTGTAGTCGAAGCAGTCTACCAGCAAATGCAACAGGGATTGAATTTTAATCGCCCTGCCGCGATCGAAATTGAATGTGCCCAAATGTTTCTCGATCTAATTGAAGGAGGAGAAATGGTCAAGTTTGCTAAAAATGGCTCAGATGTGACCACGGCTGCAATTAAACTGGCTCGCGCCTATACGGGCAGAGATCTGGTGGCTAAATGTGCCAATCACCCTTTCTTTTCTACCGATGACTGGTTTATTGGCTCATCACCAATGAATTCGGGCATTCCTCAAGCAATACAGGATCTATCTCTTCGGTTTAACTACAACGATCTAAAAACTGTTGAGGAGTTATTTGAGCGCCATCCCAATCAAATTGCTTGCTTAATTATGGAAGCTGAGAGAATGGAATTACCAAAAGATAATTTCTTGCACGAGGTTAAACAAATCTGTCATGAAAATGGGGCTTTATTGATCTTAGATGAGATTATTACTGGCTTTCGCTGGCATCTCAACGGCGCGCAAAAGCTGCATAATATCGTTCCCGATCTTTCTACTTTTGGTAAAGCGATGGGTAATGGTTTTTCAATCGCCGCCCTAACAGGAAAAAAAGAAATAATGGAGTTAGGAGGTTTACATCACGATCGCCAAAGAGTGTTCTTGCTTTCTACTACCTATGGTGCGGAAACTTCTTCCCTTGCAGCAGCAATCGAAGTAATGAAAATCTACCAAAGCGAAAACGTTGTCGAACATTTATACCGTCAAGGAGGAAAACTAATCAAAGGTATCAATCAGGCTGTTGCCACTCACAATCTCGAAGGTTATTTTGGTGTAGCGGGTAAAGCCTGTAACCTGATTTATTTCACTAGAGACGAAAACCAACAACCATCTCAACCCTTTCGGACTTTATTTCTTCAGGAAATAATCAAAAGAGGTATTATTGCTCCTTCTTTAGTAGTTAGCTACGCCCATCAAGATCGAGATATCGAATATACGATCGAGGCGATCAGCGAAGCCCTTGGTGTTTATCGTCGGGCATTAAATGAAGGGGTAGAAAAATATTTAGTAGGGCGATCGGTTAAACCCGTATTTCGTCAATATAACTAAAGTTTAATCACCAAATTTTTAAATAATCTAATCAGTAAAACTTAAACTATTGTGAGCAGCATATATTTTGATTCGTCGCTAACCGACGAAAAACGCCGACAGGCTTTATATCAGGGAGAATTATTTGTTTATTCTCCGACTAAGAGTGCGATCGCCTTGTGCCATCACGCTCGCAAGATGATCGAACAAGCCTTTGGCTCTTTAGATCCTTTGACGGCTCAATATCATCTAGAAGTTGAAGAATATGTGGCAATTCTAGCAGAGTTAAAGCCTAAGTTTATCCATCATCCAGATTCTAAAAAGTATCTTCAAGGGATGCTAGTTGAACTTGGGTGCAACTTGAATCAGACTTATTTTGACGTTCCCAGAATGCGTACTGTTACCTCCGATGGCTATCTCACATCGGGTATTGCCTATGCCTTTCATCCTCATCGTGATACTTGGTATTCTGCCCCCCAAAGTCAGATCAACTGGTGGTTGCCTATTTATGAAATAGAATCTAGCAATGCGATGGCTTTTCATCCCCAATATTGGCAACAGCCAGTCAAGAATAGTTCCAGAAATTATAACTATTACCAATGGAATGCCAAATCTCGCGCAAATGCAGCCAAACACATCAAAAAAGATACTCGCATCCAACCCCACGCCGAAGAAGAATTAGCGATCGAGCCACAAATTCGGGCAATTACTCCCGTAGGCGGTACATTACTATTTTCTGGGGCACAAATGCACTCGACAGTTCCCAATACATCGGGGAAAACTCGTTTTAGTATTGATTTTAGAACCGTCAATTTGGACGATCTTAAAAATGGTTGTGGTGCACCCAACATTGACTCAGAATGTACGGGAACAACCCTAAGAGACTATCTTAGCGGTAGCGATTTGACTCATCTGACTGAAAATATAGTTGCAGCTTATGATGATGAAAGTCATAAAGATAGTGAAGTTCTCATTTATCAACCTAAAAAAATTTCGGTCTAGCTATTATTTAAGTTTTATTTATCACTAAAAAATCAATCTAATTTAGAGAATAAGGAGAAAAATTATGAAAGTTGTTTTATTTTGCGGTGGCTTTGGTACTCGTTTGCGGGAGCATTCAGAAACCATTCCCAAACCTATGGTAGATATTGGCTACCGTCCGATAATTTGGCACTTAATGCGCTATTATGCTCATTTTGGACACAAAGACTTTATTTTGTGTCTTGGCTATCGTGGTGACTATATTAAAAACTATTTCCTCAACTACAACGAATGTTTATCCAATAACTTCGTTCTTTCTAATGGCGGCAGAACAGTACATCTTTATAATAATGACATTGAAGATTGGCGTATTTCCTTTATCGATACGGGTTTGCAACACAACATTGGCGAAAGGTTAATGGCTGTCAAACCATACCTCGAAGGAGAAAAAACGTTTATGGCTAACTATGCTGATGGCTTAAGCGATCTCGATTTAAATTTGTATCTAGAAAACTTTGAAAAATCAGACAAAACAGCTAGTTTTCTTTGCGTACAGCCTTCTCAATCTTTCCATGTTGTTTCCGTCGGCGAAGATTCTCTGGTCGAAGATATTGCCCCAGTTACTAAATCTGATCTCTGGATCAATGGTGGTTTCTTTGCTTTTAAACAAGAAATATTTGACTATATTGAAGCGGGAGAAGAATTAGTAGTCGAACCCTTTCAACGTCTTATCGCTCAAAAACAACTGATTGGCTATAGAAATCCTGGTTTTTGGGCTTGTATGGATACCCTCAAAGAGAAGATGATGTTTGATGAAATGTATAACCAAGGTGAGATGCCTTGGACGGTTTGGGAATCTCTTTCTCAAGCTCAAAATAATAAGAGATTTTCGTCACATCCAAGATTTTATGATATTCCTAACGGTACTTCCTCGATTAAAATTAAAAATTGAGCGATAGCTTAACGTAAAGAAAGTATCAATCAAATTTGCCGATTACAAACAAGAATGACTTTTAGATTTTGAAAATAGTAAATTACCAATAATGTTTATTTCTCAAATAAAAACTTTAATAAAATTACCCCTGAAAAATTATCAGATAGCCAAAGTTTATTTTAATTTTATTTTAGATTATATCTTACGTAACAGCACTCCTTTGATAGTATATCAAATGGGAAAAGTAGGTTCAACAACAGTTACTAATTCCCTAAGAAATAATTCAAATTTATCATATCCAATTTTTCATGTTCATAGTTTAAACCCAGAAAACATACTGCAAGACAAAAAAATATATTATGGCAAAGAATATCCGAGCTATTTTACAAAATCGTATTTACCAAAAACCAAACATTTATTTACTAGCGAATTTTTGCAAAAGAAAATTGAAACAGGTTATTTAAATTCTTCTAATAGGTGGAAAATAATAACTCTAGTAAGAGACCCAATAGCACGAAATGTTTCAGGTTTTTTTAGTGGAATGTCAGTAAGATATCCTAACTATTATCAACAAATATGTGATAATCAAATTGAAGTAGAAAAAGTTTTACAGTTATTTTTAGACAATTATCCACAAAATACACCTTTTACCTGGTTTGATTCAGAATTAAAATTAGTATTCGGAGTTGATGTTTTTTCAGAACCATTTCCAAAATCTGAAGGATATAAGATTTATCATCAAGATTTAGTTGATGTTTTAGTATTGAAGCTTGAAGATATAGATCGAATATTTGAAAAAGCAATTAAAGAATTTTTAAATATTGAAAACATTACTTTTGTTCCTTCTAATGAAGCGAAAATAAAAAACTATTATTTTTACTATCGTAATTTTATTAAAGAAATTAATTTTTCTCAATCATACCTAGACAAAATGTATGATAATCAATATTCAAAACACTTTTATACCGAAGCAGAAATTAGTAATTTTAGAAAGAAATGGAGTAAAGAAGATAATTTTATTCAAATATAACTACAAAAACATATAGTAGTTTTAGTTGCAAAATCAAAGAAGAAAATAATAATTTATTAGTTACTTCAATTGTTTAACCTTTTATAAAAAAAGAAAATGTTCAAATTCAATTTTCGTAATTCACTTCATCAAGTTTTGTGTCTTGGAGCTCATAGTGATGATATTGAAATTGGGTGCGGAGGAACAATTCTTAAACTGATAGAAATGTATCCAAATTTGGAGATTACTTGGGTTGTTTTAGGTGCCAAAGGTATCAGACAAAAAGAAGCGATCGCAAGTGCTGAAGATTTTCTCAGTTCCGTTAATCCTAAAAAAATTATAGTTAAAGGATTTAAAGATGGTTTTTTCCCTTACATTGGAGCAGATATAAAACTTTATTTTGAAGAATTAAAAAAAGAAGTCAATCCCGACCTAATTCTTACTCATTACCAACAAGATCTTCATCAAGATCATCGCCTTATTTCCGAATTAACCAAAAATACTTTCCGCAATCATTTAATTTGGGAATACGAAATTCCTAAATACGATGGAGATCTGGGTTCTCCTAACATTTTGGTTCATTTGAGTCAAGATATTAAACAAAAAAAAGTCAAACATTTGACCAAGCATTTTCAAACTCAAAATAACAAACAATGGTTTACCGAAGAAACTTTTAAGGCAATTTTGAGGATTAGAGGTATAGAATCTAATGCCCCCGAACAATATGCTGAAGGATTTTATTGTCGTAAAATAGTTTTTTAAATCAGGGCGTGTGATCAATTTTCACCAAAAACTGAGAGATGATGTAGCATCTAAAAGAGATTTTTGGGGATATGATATGGCAAAGCGAAAAGTTGGTTTACTATTTGGTGGTTGTTCGGGAGAACACGAAGTATCCATAACTTCTGCAAGAGCGATCGCATCAGCTTTACAGCAAGACGATAATCGGGCTAAATATGAAATTATACCTGTATACATAGATAAGCAGGGTACATGGCAACCTAGTAACCTGGCGCAACAGGTATTAGAATCGGGCGAACCTTTGTTGCTTACCGAAGTATCTAACACTCTGGCGGAGAAAGATCATAATAATACCAGTAACCTGACTACTACGGGTTTTTCCTCCTTGTCTGCTGTAGGACAAAATACTAGCTACTCCGAGATTGACGTTTGGTTTCCCATACTTCATGGTCCAAATGGAGAGGATGGCACGGTACAAGGTTTACTAAGCCTAATGAACGTTCCCTTTGTGGGTTCGGGGGTATTAGGTTCGGCTTTGGGTATGGATAAGATTGCCATGAAGATGGCATTTACCCAGGCAGGTTTACCCCAGGTGGATTATGTTGCGGTAAATAGATCGCAAGTGTATTCTAGCCCTTGTGTCTTTCCTAAACTCTGTGATGATATTGAAGCCAAATTAGACTATCCTTGCTTTGTCAAACCCGCTAATCTTGGTTCTTCCGTAGGTATTGCCAAAGTGCGATCGCGCCAAGAATTAGAAGAAGCCCTCGATCAGGCTGCCAGTTACGATCGCCGTATTGTCGTCGAGGCAGGAGTTACCGCCAGAGAAGTTGAATGTGCCGTGTTGGGTAACGATCACCCCAAGGTTTCGGTTGTCGGAGAAATTACCTTTGACAGTGATTTTTATGACTATGAAACTAAGTATACCGAAGGTGCAGCCCAGTTGCATATTCCTGCCAATCTTCCTGCTGATGTAGTAACTAAAATACAAGAAATGGCAATTGAAGCATTCTTAGCTGTGGATGCTGCAGGGCTTTCTCGGATCGATTTCTTTTATGTAGAAGAGACAAAAGAAGTCTTGATCAACGAAATAAATACCTTTCCTGGTTTTACTTCAACTAGTATGTATCCAAGACTTTGGGCGCATTGTGGTGTAGCTTTTCCTCAATTGGTTGATCGCCTAATTAATCTTGCAATCGAACGTTACAACGAAGACAATCAATAACAAACAAACAGTTTAAAAAAGACAAATTTAAGTTAATCTAAAATTTGTGACATTTCGCGATCAAGTCTTGAGGAAAATATGGAACGCACTTTTATTATGATCAAACCCGATGGCGTACAACGCCATCTAACTGGAGAAATTATTCATCGCTTCGAGCGCAAAGGCTTTACTCTGGTGGGACTAAAAATGATGCAGGTATCTCGCGAACTAGCAGAAACTCATTATGGAGTTCACAAAGAAAGACCATTTTTCCAAGGTTTGGTTGAGTTCATCACTTCCGCGCCTGTCATTGCTATGGTTTGGGAAGGAGAAAATGTTGTTAGTGCAGCCAGAAATTTGATCGGTGCAACTAACCCTACAACTGCCGATCCTGGTTCAATTCGTGGTGATTTTGGTGTCAGTATTGGACGTAACCTAATTCATGGATCTGATGCTATTGAGACTGCTCAAACAGAAGTAGCTTTGTGGTTCAAAGAAGAAGAATTAACCAACTGGAGTCCTGTTAGACAACCTTGGTTATACGAATAAATTAAACAAATAATTGTTAAGAGGATTGAAGATATCTTAATACTTCTTCAATCCTCTTTTTTAATCTTTGTTATTACGATAATCTTGATTAGCCAAAGCAAATAAACCACTAATAGCACAGGTCATCAATCCCAAAGCAATTGCCCAACTACTTCCACCAAAACTAAGCTCAATTATCCAGTTAGTTATTACTCCGGCGATCAAAAAAGGTACAATGCTCAATATTGACGCATAAAAAGCATTTTGCGATTCTCTTGCAGGACGAGTCTCTTCAAACTCCTCCATTGAAGTATATAGCCATCCTTCTGCGAAGTTGAACCATCTTTCTAGTTGACTAGAGATCCAAATCTTGGTTGAATCTAAGCCGATATATAGTGCCAAAGACCAAATACAACTACCAGATAAGGCTACTGTATCAATTTCAAAAGAAAAAGGGATAATATCGATTCTCATAAGTACTTATAACTGTTTATTTTCAGTATATTTTAATCAGCTTGAATGACATCAAATCCCTTGAGCAAAACTTTAATAAATTATCGTCAGTAAGAAGATATGATGAAGCTCTGTATAAGTACCTAGTGTAGTATTGCTAGTCAAAAATTTAAACAGTATATTTAGAAAGGATTGTCCGAACAGCTAAAAATATTATTAATTTTATTAACAAACTTTAGTAGCAACTACTGAGAAATTATCTATTATTTGCTAAAAAATAAGATGGTAAATTTTGTCTAAACATTTTCCACTGTCTAAGACCGAAGCAGCATAAATTAAAGCTAACCGTCGTACATTTTTAATATTGATTGAGCTAAATTAAATGACTTATAGAATCAAAATGCGATTGAATCGTCTCGTAAGTATTGCGATCGCAACTATTTTCCTGTCTATTGGTTTCCAAAATCAAGCAATCATTCCCACTAAAGCCAATCCCACGACCCAAAAGAATTTGGTTGCCCAGGATGTCTCAGCTATTTGGGAAAAAGGTTCTTTCCCCGTCGAAAATTTTCAATCCTATACTTCTCCTTTTGGCTATCGTAATTCCCCTGTCAATGGGCAACGCCAGTTTCATAATGGATTAGATTTGGCAGCCCCTCGCGGTAGCTACATCCGCAACTGGTGGGGAGGTAAAGTAAGTGCTATGTCAGACAATAGTGCCTGTGGAACTTCTATTACTATTCAATCGGGCGAATGGCAACACGTATATTGTCACATGGAAGGCTATGTAGAAAATCAGTCTAACGGTACATATTTGCTTGATCGCGATGGCGGTATCCAAATTACTCTAGGACAAGATGTTCCCGTGGGTGCAAGAATTGGACGAATCGGCATGACTGGCAGAACTACAGGACCTCATTTACATTGGGTACTCAAGCACAACGGTAAATATGTCGATCCTGCCCTAGTACTCAAAGAAATGTTTAAGCGTCAGGCTGTTTCTAGTGCTTCTTAATACTCCCTCGGTTGACCACCAACAGCGCGATCGCACTTTTTGCTTTAATCAATCTTAAATTTTAATTACAAAGTTAATTACAAGGTAAATATCCTTCAATCAACAGATCCGAGGCGATCGCTTTTGCTTCAATTTTTTCTAATTCTAAAGCATCTGTCATTTTACTTAGGTTTAAATCTCCAACGGGAGATGGTGCAGATCTTCCACCAATAATTTTAGGAGCGATAAATGCCATTACTTTTTGGACTGTACCATCGGCAATCGCTTTAGCTGCTAAAGTTCCACCACATTCCCACAGCACTTTTGATTTTCCCTGCTGATAAAGATATTCGGTGACTACTTTGGGAGTGAGTTTCCCTACAGTGATGATCTTAACTCCCTGCTTAATCAACTTTGACTGTTGTAGAGAATGATCATTTTCAGTAAAAATTATTGTGGGTGCAAGGTTAGTATTCCAAAGGTTACACTCAGTAGGTAAATCTAAGCTACGACTCATAACTACCCTAAGGGGGTTATGTTCTGTAACACCATGAGTAGTCAGATTGGGATTATCTTGACGTACCGTATTACCACCAATAATTACCGCATCGCAGGTACTTCTTACCTGATGCACCAGATGGCGAGAAGCTTTACTGGTTACCCAAGCACTATGCCCTGTAGTAGTTGCAATTTTACCGTCTAAGGTCATAGCGTATTTGAGAATACCAAAGGTTTGTTGATTGGTAATGCGCTGAATAAAAGCTTCATTGAGTCGACGACAGGCTGCTTCTTCTACTCCAACAACTACCTCTATTCCTGCATCTTCTAATCTTTTAATACCTCCTCCCGCAACGCGAGGATCGGGATCTACCATTCCAGTAACAACTTTAGCTACCTGGGCTTTAATCAAAGCTGACGAACAAGGAGGGGTTTTACCATAGTGATTGCAGGGTTCGAGATTGACATACACTGTGGCACCTCTGGCAGATTCTCCCGCATCTCTTAGGGCGAATACTTCTGCGTGAGGTTGTCCCAGTTCTGGATGAAAACCTGACCCGATAATTTTGCCATCTTTGACTACTACCGATCCGACAAGAGGGTTGGGGCTAGTTTTCCCTACTGCGCGTTGGGCTAACTCCAAACACCTTTGCATCATTACCGCATCAAAATCAGATTTTGTCTGTTCATCTTTCATAACTGATTAACATCAATACTTGGTATTATTTTTTTGAAGTAATTATTTCAAAAAAACTTAGCTTCAAATTATTAGCGATCTAATGGCAGTGTATCAAAATCGAGAAGCCTATATACCTTACAGTCGCCAAGAAATTATTGAATTGTGTCTTGCAGATGGCAAAATTGCTGAAGGCGATCGCCAAAATTTTCGCGATTTTTGCAATATTTTAGCTGCCTACTATCATTTTAAACTTCATCGTTGTTTAGAAACTTTAAAAACTAATTTTGTCCCTTTTGATCCCGATCTCGATCGCCAAAAACAAATTAGTGATATAGTCGAGAGCCTAAATTTACAATCGGAAGAAAATGATTTGATTGATACTTTTAATACAATTTTAGAACGAGCAAATTATTATCCCATCTCTAAACATACTCTAGATCAAGCCTTACTAGAAGGCTCGGTATTTGACCTAAAAACTGAAGTTGATTTTAATGACTTTGAAACTATGATTTGTTACGGTCGAGGGGACGTTATAGACACAATTACTTCCAAAAAATGGTGGTTTAAAAAAGTAGAAAAAGAAATTGATATTTATCGTAGGGTTGTATTACTAATTAAATTCAAAGAGGAACAGCATTTCAAAGATAAACCAGTTAAGCATCAAGAATTAAATTTTAAGCCAGGTAAGATTTATATTTATCTATATAAAAATTTATCTAAACTAGATTTAGAATTTATTTTTCCTAATGTCAAGATGAGTATGAACTGGAAAGATAGATTACTATTTGGCGTTCCTGCTGTTGGTGCAGCAATTCCTTTAACTCTTAAAATTATTCCCCAAATTGTTTTAGTTATTGGGGTTTTTATTTATTTAACCTTAGGACATCAACCAATTGCCGAACTTCAAGTAAAAGAAGAAGATGTCAGAAACATTACTCCCTTACTTCTAGCAATTTTGTCGTTAATTATTACCATGGGCGGGTTTGCTTTTAAGCAATATACTAATTATCAAAATAAACAAATCAAATTCCAAAAAAGCATTACCGAAACCCTCTTTTATCGTAGTATTGCTAATAACAGTGGCGTATTCAAATACATTATTGATGCAGCCGAAGAAGAAGAATGTAAGGAGATTATTCTAGTTTATTATCACTTATTAATTAACAATAAAGCCTTGACTCCATCTCAGCTAGACAATTGCATTGAAGCTTGGATGGAAGATCGTTTTAATACCAAAATTGATTTTGACATTAACAAATCCTTAAAGAATCTAGAAGAAATCCAAGCCCAAATTACTTGTCAAGAAAACAGTTCCTACTCTTCAAAACAGGTTTCTTTATTAAAGCGTGACAACAATTACTGCCAAGTATTGCCATTAAACGAAGCCAAACAGGCGATCGATTATGTCTGGGACAATATTTTTCAATATTAGATTTTAATTTGTCTTCAAGAACGGATAAATTCCTGTAATTATTTCATTTGCCTTAAGCTTGCCGATTCTTTCCCCCGTACTATTTTTCTCTGCTAACTTCAAACTATCAACCGGTAAAACTAACCTGCGATCTATGCTAGTCGTTAGAACAATACTTTCTTTGTCAGTAGTAGAAATCACTCCCGCCAACAAATCTTCTTTATTAGAGAATTGAATTGCTTGTGTCCCAATATCCCCTCTGTTGCCCAATCTGAGAGAATTTACCGAAATTCTTTTACCAAAGCCCTGCTGAGTTATCACGGCAATATTATCATCCGAATTTACGGCATCACAACCTACCAGACTTTCTTTTAATCTCAGACGCATCACTCGATTTCCTTGAGCATTCCGTCCCATGACTGGAATCTGAGTATCGTTGATTGGTAAACGCAGAACACGTCCCCCCGTAGTGGCGATGACCATTTCTTGACCTTCTGCTGTAAAAGAGAAATATTGAAGACTGTCTTTATCCTTAAGCTTGACTAATACCAAGCCTCGATTACCCAAAGCATCCAACTCGCTAGAATCTAAACGTTTAATAATGCCTTTCTCGGTGAGGAATACCAGATCCAAGTCCCGATAGTTTTTGGGAACAAAGAATTGCGCCACAGTACTTTTAGCATCCCGTTGGGCTGCTGTGGATAATAATTCTACCGCTGGTAGTTCTGTACTCTCTAAACTCGAAGGAATCTCTTCGACGGGTACGGGGTAAGCTTTACCACTGTCAGTAACTACAATCAGTTTATCGCGATCGCCAATTACTTCTTGATGTAGTAAAAAGTCTTCTCCTTGCTTGGGTACATTAGTCCCATCATCAAGATCGGGGTTTTGCCAATACATACAGCCAGAACTACTTACCTTAAGGGTAGCTTTTGGGGAGCGTTCAAAAGTTAGGGTAGGAGATACAGTTAGGGCAGGATCTTTCTTATCAGCTTTTTTCTTGGTGGCAGATTTTTGCTCAGCAGTTATTTGCTTGGCTGATTCATTCACCATCACATTAGCCAAACGAGTACGTCTTTCGTCGCCAAATTTACGTTTGAGGCTACGAAGTTCTTTTTTAAGAGCTTTCATCAGTTCATGACGATCTTCTAACACATTGTTTAATCCGGCAATACGCTCTTGAAGATCGGCAAGTTCGGTTTCTAATTTTTGTTTTTCTAAACCAGTCAGACGACGCATGGGCATCGCTAAAATTGAATCTCCCTGATTGGGTGATAAGTCTAATTCCTCTTGAAGACGCATTTTTGCGGTTGTGCCGTCAGGAGAGTGACGTAGGATTTCGATTACCTCATCAATTTGATTTAAAGCTAGTAATAAACCCTCGACTAGATGTTGACGTTGACTAGCTTCTTCTAGTTCGTAAGTATATTGTCTTCTAAGAGTATGTTCGCGGAATTTTAAAAATTCCTCTAAAATATTGCGCAAGGGTAGCTGAACAGGCTTATTATCTACCAATGCCAGCATAATTGTCCCGAAATTGTTTTGTAGGGCAGTTTGGCGATATAGCTGATGCAATATTTTTTGAGCAGTGGCATCTTTTTTAAGTTCGATCACTACCCGCATTCCACTGCGATCGCTTTCGTCTCTAATATCAGAAATGCCTTCAATTCGACCCTGATTTACTAAGTCGGCAGTTTTCTCAATCCATCCTGCTTTATTTACCTGATAGGGTAACTCCGTAATCACGATCGCTTTTTTCTCCCGACGGCGTTTTTTCCCCGTAGAAATGCGTTCGATGTTGGCAATACCACGCATTTTGATAATGCCTCTACCAGTACGATAAGCATCTTGAATCCCCTTGATTTCTACTATTTCACCCCCAGTTGGAAAATCAGGGCCAGGAATTAACTCCCATAGTTTTTCATCAGTAATAGTCGGGCGATCGATCAGGGCAATTAAACTATCGACGATCTCTTTTAAGTTGTGGGGTGGAATATTGGTCGCCATCCCCACCGCAATCCCCGAACAACCATTGAGCAGTAAAATTGGTAGCTGGACTGGTAGTACAACTGGCTCGGTTTGCGAGTTGTCAAAGTTATTGCTATAGTTGACCGTCGCTTCTCCAATCTCACTCAGCATCGCTTCAAACGCTACAGGAGCAAGTCTGGTTTCGGTATAACGCATTGCTGCGGGGGGATCGTTATCTACCGAACCAAAGTTACCATGACCATCTAGCAGAGGATAGCGGGTCGAAAAGCTTTGTACCAAGCGCACCAGGGCATCATAAACTGACTGATCGCCGTGGGGGTGATATTTACCCAACACATCTCCCACAACGCGGGCGCATTTACGATAAGGGCGATCGGGAGTTAAACCTAGCTCGTACATAGCATAAAGAATACGCCGATGCACTGGTTTCAATCCATCCCTCACGTCGGGCAAGGCTCTCCCGACAATGACACTCATAGCATATTCAAGATATGACCTCTCCATTTCTTGGTGAAGAGGAGTAGGAATGATTTGACCATTTCCTAGTAAATTAAGCTGCTGTGCCATTCAAAAAATCTCCAAGAATTAAGGGAAAGATGTTAGAAATGCGATTAAGGCGTACTATCTTTGAGGAAAACCAGATGAGTATAAAAATATAACGTAATTTAACTCTAGTGGTATTGTGCTGTGCTATTTAGTTTTTATGAGTCACAATAGCAGTGGAAGTGATTTTTGGCTCTAGTTACTAATATCTAGTTGCTTTAACCATACAAAATTCTGAGTAACATCCATGACAACGGTTTTGATTGTAGAAGATGATCCCATCAATTTAAGGGTTTTTACCAAAATACTAACAAAAAGAGGCGGTTTGCAAGTCAAAGGGACAGAAATTGTCGAAGAAGTCTTGCAATTGGCTCAATCTGGCGAAATAGATGCCATCTTAATGGATGTTGCTCTTGCCAATAGTATTTACGAAGGTAAGCCTGTTGATGGAATTAAGATTACTCAGATGCTTAAAGCAGATACGGAAACTGCTAAATTGCCTGTAATTCTAGTAACTGCTCACGCTATGGAAGGCGATCGCGAGAATTTTCTTAAGCAAAGTGGTGCTGATGGTTATATTTCCAAACCAGTAGTCGATCACGAGGCATTTATTCATCAGATCGTTTCTTTAATCAATAAAACATAATGCTGTTGATTGGCTAGTGAGATACAAAGTGTTTCGGTTTTTAGTTTTTAGGTATTCTTCTTTTAATCAATAAAACATTGTTTGCAAAATTGCAATCGGTTATTTTGTCAATTGTTGAGGGTAGATCTCCTCTCTTCGTCTTTATAGTAGTACAAAAGTTCTAAAATGATCTAGGATTAAATCTATGTCAATCCAAGTAGGTAGTGAGTAGTTCATTTTCATCTAGATCCTGAAATGGTCAGTTGGGCGTCGATTATTGACCTGATGGCATCAGCGGTTTTTTGCCAACTAAACAATTTTGCTCTTGCTAATCCTCCCTCGATCAGATTGTTACGCAGTTTAGTATTGGTAATAATTTCCTGCATTCCTTGAGCAATATCGTCTATGTTTTTGGGATCGACATAAACAACGCTATCTCCCCCAACTTCAGGGAGCGCAGTGCGATCGCCAGTAATAACGGGACAGCCACAAGCCATTGCTTCTAATATGGGTAGTCCAAAACCTTCATAAAGAGAAACAAAGACTAAGGACTGTGCCATTGAGTATAGGCTTGGTAGATCTTCTGTCGGCACATAATCTAAAAAAATAATTCGCTCTTTGGCAGAGAGTAGATCGACCTTATTTTTTAATTGAGGATAAAAGAAATCGTCTTTTCTACCAGTGATCACAAATTGATAATTTTTATTGGGTAAAAGCTCAAAGGCTGACAAAGCGCGATCGAGATTTTTGTAATAGCGCATATCTCCAACATAAAGAAAATATCGCTCCAGGTTGTACTTAGTTAAAATGTCAGGATTTGGTTGAGGAGAAAACAGATTGTCGTCGTAGCCGTTATAGACAACCCTAATTGATTCTGGATTGAGATGATAAGTTTCAATTAGGTCTTTTTTAGTATGCTCGGAAATACTAATAATTTGACAACACTGTCTGAGAATCAAGGGCAAAATGTAAAGGTAATAGTACCGCCATTTGGGACTTACCTTCGGGTATTTGAGGGGAATTAGGTCGTGAACGGTAATAATCTGAGGAATACTGGGAAACAACATCCCTTCAGCAACAGGAGAAAAAAATAAGTTTATCTTGCTCTGTTTTAACTGCCAGTTTAACTGGGTCTGATACCATAGCAAGCGTTTAATATGCCCTGGAAAACCGCGATCAGGAGATAGAGCATTACTTATGGGAAAAAAGCTACTGGGATACTGATGCCTGAGGCGATCGCTATGAGAATAAAGCGCAACATCTAGATGGCGATCGCAGTCAATCAGGCGATCGATTAAATTAGTGCTGACTACCCCCAAACCACTAGCTTGCTCTTGAATATATGTTCCATTGATGGCGATCTTCATAACTTACGGGTATCCAATAAAAAAGGCTTGGCAATGCCAAACCTGTAATTTAAGCTTATTTGTCGATTCCGCAAGCTAAAATAGCTACAAATATCTACAAATGCAGATATTTTGCTTCTGCTTCTAACTGTTTAACTAGTCTGCTATTATCATGGGATCTAGCAGCTTCTAGGCGATTGCGGAGGCTTTTACGCATACTTTCACGATGGCTGAAGGCAGCAGTTTGTAAAATTTCTTGACGCTTTTTGTTCATCATGGACAGTTTTTTTCTTTGATAGGGATGTATAAGATAACATTTTCACTATGAAAAGAATAACTTATCAATAAATCTTCATCGCAACGACAAGAATTGTTAATCTATCACCGATAACCAACCAAAAATTTAACTTGTTCAATGCTCAATGTTTAATATTTAGTCGTCCATTTGCCACGGTTCGGTAAGATTTCCTTCATCTAGAATTTTCTTAGGACGCAATATCAATATCAGTTGTCCCGCAATCTTTTCTACTGGCTCATTTTCAAACCAACGTAACTCTAGTTTGTTATCGATTTCGACAGCAAAATAATTGTTGACATCCCAAATAGTATTAGCTCGATCTAAAACAATCAAAACCTGTTGTGTATTACCTGCTAGAGATTTGGGTAGGCGATCGCTACTACAAAAATAAGAAATGGGATCTTGAGCCTTGAGTATTACTTGCCAGCCAGGTACGGGGACATAAGTTCCACTAGCAGCGGTGATACTACCAAACGGTTGCTGAATTTCAACTTGATCGGTTGACTCGATCTCTTTACTACTTAAGGGATAAGTACCAGCCAGGGGAATAATGCGGGGTAATTCTTCTTCTTCTTCCTGACGGTATAGAGGCAATAAAGGTTCGGAAACAGTTTTGACGATGCTAAAATCACTTAATAATTGCTCGATCGCTTCTCTGGCAGTATTGGAGTGAGCAAATTTTAATCCTTGAGCAATCAAACGCGATCGCTGTTGTAGATCTTTTTGGCTTTTAGCTCGTTTCCAGGCTAGATATGCCATCCAGTCCCCAGGATGATTGGTAAAGGCTTGAGGAAGTTGGGAAATCCGCGACACATCTTGAATCGCCCTTGCTACTGAACGCGCTCCATCAATATCCAAACGTTTATCATAAGCAAGTAAAGCAGCCTGTACTCTTTGCTGTTGGTTGAGAATACGAAACTCATGTAAAACATCGCTACGAGGTCCTTTGTAGTAGGTCAAAATCTCTGGTGCAACATTATGCTGAATTAAATTATCGTATACCTGAGATGCTACAATCACCAGATTTTGCTGGCTATTCTGAAAACCCGTATCTTCAAAAATCTTTTGGGTGCTGTATCCTGCCTTTTGTAGCTTGTGGCAAATTTGCCCCCATTCTACCCAAGTACCTTCTTTATGCAACAGCGATCGCACTAATTCCTGCGCCTCAGCTTCTGATATTTTGTCTTTACTATCTTGAGGAATACTAGTCATTTCTCTTTTTTGATTACTTGTTATTGATGAATGTTATGCAACAATGAAAAATCATATTTAATTGTCGAGCAACAATTTTGGTTTTTGGTTTTAGAAGACCAGTAATAATTGTAATGATTTTATTAATCTTGACTATCCTTCGATCATCTTATAACCCACTAAGCAGTAGTCATAATTGCACTTCGATCCAAATAAATAAATCTGTGTTATCTTAATTCGTAATTTGAATTTTAGACATTATTCGCAGCGTCTGTGATGGTAATTAGAGACGTTTTTTATTGTCACAAATGGCTCAACATTATTTGATGTTGCTAAATACCAATTTTGCAGCTCCCAGCATCCCTGCTTTGTTGCCCAATTGAGCTTTGACTAACTTGAGATTTAATCGAGAAGGACTAACAACTCGTTTTTCAATCTCTTGAAGAGTACTGGGTAAGAAAAATTCCGCACTAGCACTAATACCTCCGCCAATAATAATGGCTTCTGGAGTTAATACATAGACCAAACTAGCAAGTCCTGCACCGAGCACCTTGCCATAATCTTGCCAAAACTCTAAGGCTGCAGAGTTTCCTTGTTGGGCAAGTTGACCGATTTTGTCTGGTTGTTGTCCTGTGCGACGAATAATTGAACCAATCGAAGCATACTGTTCTAGGGAGCCTTGATTGCCACTACGACAGGGCAAACCATCACAATTGAGAGTGATTAAGCCTAATTCCCCTGCTGCACCATAGCGACCAGTAAATAGTTTACCATCAATAAAAATTCCACCTCCAACCCCTGTCCCTAAAGTCAGCAAAATAAAATCCTGATATTCTTTGGCTGCACCCAACCAAGCTTCGGCGATCGCAGCACAGTTAGCATCATTTTCGAGTAAAGTTTTGAGTCCTGTTTGGGCTTCTAACCAGTCAGCAACAGGTACATCATCCCACCCAGGAAGATTAATTGATTTTTTGGCAATACGCCGAGCATCATCTGTAGGACCAGGAACACCGAGTCCAATTGCGCTGCAGTTATGGTTACAAACAAGCTGTTTGACTCCCTCGGCGATCGCATCTACAACAGGTTGAGGATTGGCAGGTTGAGGAGTAGGCAAGACAATAGACTCTAAACAAGTCCCATCCTCACAAAACCGTCCCATTTTGATTGCTGTACCACCGAGATCGATACCAATTACTGTGTCCATATTTTTACCATAGCAACATTGGTATTAAACTTCCTGTACTGATCAAAAGCAACCAGTTTAGCCAGAAAAAAAAGATTGGTATCGGTTCAACTATTAGTTGTTGCTTGGCTACTACTAGACTTGGCGAGATAAATACCAAATAATATCAAAACCACCGCAACAGTACTAATCAAGTTAAGGTTTTCTTGAAAAATAAACCAAGCTAATAAAGCAGTGAAAATAGGCTTAAGAAGAGTAAAAATGCCTACAAAACTAGAATTAAACTGTTTGAGACTGAAAATCAATAAACCTTGTCCAAAGGTTTGACATACGACTGCCAAAGCAATTACAAATAGCCAACCTTGGAAGGAAGTAGGAAAAAATTGCGTGTTTGTAAGCCAGACTACTGGTAATACGATCAATGTGCCAAAACCGCATCGCCAGAACAACACTCTAGAAGTAGTGCAATCGCGATCGCGCAAATAGCCCACTGTCAGAATATTTACTCCGTGTAAAGCAGCAGAAAATAGCGCCATAACATCCCCGACTAAGTGTGCTGTACCTAGGTGAAAGTCATCCCAACCGATAAAAATTCCGCCACAAATGGACACTATCAAACCCGCGACGAATTGACGATCAAACTGCTGCTTGAGAATCAGCCATGCACCAAAGCTAATAAATAGAGGAGTAAGGCTACGCAAAATTGTTGAACTTGCCACACTAGTTTGAGTAAAGGAAATTGCCCATAGTAGAGAAGAAACAGTGGCGGAGATACTTGCAAGAATTAATAAACCTCGTTGTTTGTATTGCGATCTATTAGTTTTTTTGACAAAAGTGGGAATTGATTCTCTTGGTGCTTCGATTAGCTGCCAACAAGCCATAATAATGCTGGAAATCCAAAGGCGGTTAAAGATGGTGGCAGTAGGACTCAGTTCTACTTCGCTGAGTTTAGTAAATATCGGAGAAAATGCCAGGGAAATTACCGCAATTGATAGAATTACTAAGCCCAAAATTCCTTTGATTTTTGGCGAGCTATTAATAGTTTTTATAAAATCATTTAGATTTTTATTAGGTGCTAACGAACTGATTTTATCCAAGTTGACTTAGAGTTAATTATATATTGATGTTTGCTTAATTTATCCTTAACCATAACATTCAACAGTAGACAGTCGAAAGATTCTACTATTGAAAGATTAGATTGATGTAATTAGTTTATTTAAATGTAAGAAAAAATATATTATTGGCTTTAGCAATTAAAATCACCTGATCAATAGTTATTTGGTTACTATTAATCAACTTTTTTTATAATAATTATTCAAGGAAATAGAGGAGATTTTTTAATTTTAATAGTTATAATTCAACTGTTTTTACTTCAGTAATATAAAGTATTTGATTCAGTTGATACTTTAAGTAATAGCGAATACTAAATAGCAGTGATGCGATCGCAAGAATCAGCCGAAGTAATATTTACTATCACTTGAGCATAGCCCAAACTAGTTAACAATTGAGATACACTTTCCTTGGCTCGAAGATTAGCAGTATCTAAGATACCTTGATTGCAGGCAGTAGTAACAATTTCAGCGAGAGTATTTTGTTGAGCAAGAGTTTGTAATTGAGGTGCGACATCGGGACCTAAATTAAGAAAACCGCGATCATAATCATAAACGCGAGAGTTATTGACATCAATTTTGCTATCTAGTATCTTTGCAGGAGGTAAATTTACTTCAATAGTTTTAGTCGTATTATTAACTTTAAGATCGCGATCGCTTAACTGGCTCAAGTCAATTCCTGCTTTAATTTCTCCGCGCGCAATGTAAAGTAAACGAGTAGTTGCTACGGGAAAATCACCCAACTTACGCTCTGCAGATGTAGGTACAATTTTTTCCATAGTTTGTACAGTAGTAGTCAGTTCTTGAAGATTTTGGATGCGGTCTACAATTAAGCTAGAACTTGCTAATTTTAGCTCGATTGGCTGAGGTTTTAATAAATTACCAATAAAATTCAAAGCGCGATCGCCCGTATGCCAAATACTAAAAATAATCAGCACCACAATTAAATTAATCCCGCCAATACCCCAAAGAAATAACTGCTGCCAAAATGATAAAGAGGATTTAGAAGTTTTCATAATTAAATAATTAAAATACAACTATCTAAACTATAGCTATAGCGATCGATCATCATGAAAATTTGCTCAAAATCTAAGCAGTAAAACAGTTTCTAGATCGAGTGAAGAATAGTTGGTAACATAAACAACGTAAGTAGAATCAACTATTTTATCTCTTATCCTTGCATCATGACTGACTTTCTAAGCCATCTTAATCCTGACCAACGCCTTGCTGTAGAACATTATTGTGGCCCAATGTTGGTGGTAGCAGGGGCAGGATCGGGTAAAACTAGAGCCTTAACCTATCGTATCGCTAATTTGATTCGCGATCGCGGTGTAGATCCAGAACATATTTTGGCAGTTACCTTTACCAATAAAGCTGCGCGGGAGATGCGAGAAAGGATTGAGTATATTTTTGCCACACAATTGGCTTTAGAACAACATAATCAAAGGTTTGAGTTTTTAAACGAATACGAACAAAAGGCGTTAAGGTCTAAGGTATATAAGAGAACTACTAAAAAGCTGTGGATTGGTACTTTCCATAGTTTATTTGCCAAACTGTTGCGCTTTGATATTAACAAGTATCAAGATGAACGGGGACGTACTTGGAAGCGTAATTTTTCGATTTTTGACGAGTCAGATGTTCAGAGTTTATTTAAAAATATTGTCACCAAAGAATTAAATCTCGATAACAAAAAGTTCGATCCTCGTAAGATTCGCTATACAGTCAGTAATGCAAAAAATCAGGGATTAACCCCCGAAGCTTTTGCCAAACAAGAACCAGGCTATCGCGGGCGAGTGATAGCCGAAATTTACGAGCAATATCAGTCTCGTTTAGCTGCAAATAATGCCTTAGATTTTGATGACTTGATTTGGATACCTGTCAAACTATTTCAACAAAATGAATCTATTTTGGGCTATTGGCATACCCAGTTTCAACATATTCTGGTGGATGAATATCAAGATACCAACCGCATTCAATACGACTTAATTAGGCTTCTCGCTACCAACGGAGAAACTAATAAAAGTGATTGGAATTGGAAGTTGCGATCGCTTTTTGTGGTAGGAGATGCGGATCAGTCGATCTATTCTTTCCGTTTGGCTGACTTTACAATCTTGTTAGATTTTCAAAAGGATTTTGGTGATGGTTTAGCCGACGAAGATACCCGCACTATGATCAAGCTAGAAGAAAATTATCGTTCTCGCGAGAATATCTTACAGGCTGCCAATCATTTAATTGCTCACAACAGCCAAAGGATTGATAAAGTCCTTAAACCTACTAGGGGAGTAGGGGAACAAATCTATCTCTACAAAGCAGATGAAGAGCAAGAAGAAGCGCGGTTTGTAGTCAACCAGATCAAGCAAATCAAGAAAAATAACCCCGAAATCGGCTGGAAAGACTTTTCGATTCTTTATCGTACCAATGCCCAATCTCGTCCTTTTGAGGATCTGCTGCTACACAACAATATTCCCTACAATATAGTCGGCGGTTTAAAATTCTACGATCGCAAAGAAGTCAAAGATGCACTGGCTTATCTCCGCATTATTGCCAACCCCGAAGATACAGTAAGTCTTTTGCGAATCATTAATACTCCCCGTCGTGGTATTGGTAAGACAACTATGGGTAGGCTGATGGATGCAGCGCAACAGTTGGGCGTACCTCTATGGGAAATTGTTAATGATCAAACTTCGGTTAATACTATTGGCGGCAAGGCGGGTAAGTCTTTAAATGAATTTGCCAACATGATCCAAGGGTTAAAAGATAATCTCGATCACTTAACCGCAGGAGATGTTCTAAACCACGTAATAGAACAGTCTGGCTACGTTAAAGAATTACAACAGCAGGGTACAGACGAAGCAGATAATCGTATTGCCAACATCTATGAGTTAAATAACGCCATCCAACAGTTTCAAGAAGATAATGAGGAAACTAGCTTAGAGGCATTTTTAGCGAGTGCTTCCCTCTCTTCGGATCTAGATGGATTGGATGAAGAACAGCAAAAAGTTTCTTTAATGACTCTCCACGCAGCCAAAGGATTGGAATTTCCCGTCGTCTTTTTAGTAGGAATGGAACAGGGTTTATTACCTCACAACCGTACCCTCAACGATCCTCTGGAAATAGAAGAAGAACGTCGCTTATGTTATGTCGGCATTACTCGCGCTCAAGAACAGCTATTTCTTACCTATACTAGAGAACGTCGTCTGTGGGGTACGAGAGAACCAGCGGTATCCTCTCAATTCTTAATGGAACTTCCAGGAGAATTAATCAACAGCAATGTCAACGCAGCTAATACCTACCGCCGTCGTCGCCCCAAAGCAGAAAAAACTTCTCAGGCGATCGATATCGACTGGAATGTCGGCGATCGCGTTTTGCATTATGAGTTTGGCGCAGGAGAGGTAACACACATTTTAGGTAGCGGTAAAAAAGCCACCCTTGCAGTCAAGTTTTTGGCGATGAATGTGACAAAAATTATCCCCAAAATATCCCCAATGGAGAAAGTTGAATAATATTCAACGAAATTCAAGTAACTTTCAAGAAACACAAGCTGGTAGAAAACTGCACTCTCAACTGTTCTAAGCTTAAGATACTAATTGCCGAAAACATGGCTGCGACCAATGCTGCCCCATCTCCAATTAGACCACTATCTGCTACCTGCAAGTCTTCAATCCCGATAGCTATTGCACCTATGATGGCTACTACCATGCCGATTAAAAAACGTGGAGAAAATTGCTGACGTAAAACTAACCAGCCAAATAAAGTAGTAAAAATTGGCATCATGTTGTTGAGCAAAGTTGAATTGGCAATGCTAGTTTGAGTTAAAGACCATGCCCAAAGCGAAAGGGAGATAGCAAAACTAATTCCTGCGATTAATAGTAGAGCGATCGCTCTAATTGTATATTGAGGTTTAGATGTCGAAGTTTTCTCTAAGCTATTATCGTTTGCCGATTTAAACCTGTTCCAAACACCAAATGCGATCGCAGCAATCAATAGGCGATCACAAGTTATGGCATTGGGTTGTATTTCTGTCTCGGCAACTGCAATTAAAATTGAAGCAGAGGCAATTCCTAATAGAGCAATAAATAAAGCTATGGGTGCAATCCAATTTGCGCCTGACTCCAATTTTTTACCGATTTTGACAAGTCGAAATTGGTACATTTACAGATATCTAAAAATTTAAATATGGATACTGTATACAGTTAAGGATTAAATCTTAAAAATTGATGCGATCGATTATACATTCCTCTAATGGGTTTTCTCTTATATTAAATAACCCAAAAGACCTCAATACATCAGTACGCATTCTAGAAGATTTAAGCGATCGCCAGAATAACTACTAGCTAGACTCCCTTAAATCCAACTTTATGCTCCATTTCTTGCTCGTCGATCGCCCGATTTTGGCGTACTGCACCCATTTGATTCAATATAATCCCCAAAATAATTACGCTACCGCCGATGTAATGTGCCATGGTAGGAAGTTCTCCGAGAATCACGAAGGCAAAAATAATACCGGCAATAGGGCTAATTGAACTTGCTAACGATACATCAGCAGCATCTGTAGTTTTCAAACCCTTAAACCAGGCTAGTTGTCCGCCTACTACAATGATGGCACCATAGAGCAACATCCATTGCCAAACTATTGGTGTAAAGACATCTATAAAATGAGCCATACCGAAAAGCTTAACTGTCAACGAAAAGAAGATTAAAGTGCCAACCGCAGTCCGAAAAATAGTAAATATTCCCAAAGGAATCGTATTTAGCTTAATCTTACTAACAATACTAGAAATTGCTAGAGCGATCGCGCCAACCGCAGTCATTAATTCCCCTTGACCAATATTGAACCCCGCCATAGAAATCATCGAATTATCAGCAGGCTGTAATACGATAGTGAGAATTACGCCGACAAAAGCTAAAACCGCCCCTAAAATAATTTGGCGATTAACTCTCTCTTTCAAAATTAAGACGGATAAAGCTAAAGTAATCGGAGGCTCGATTCTACCAATCAAGACTACATTATTTACCGCCGTTTTTTCCAAAGCAAAGAAAAACATTGCTGGTGCTAATGCCCCAGATAGGGCAGCTACCACAATTAAACTCAACCAATCAGTCAAATCAAGACGACTGAGAGAACTAGGATTCCATTCTTTGCCATAAATAATAATTAAAGCCAGCAAAGCGCAAAGATTGCCCACAAACAAAACATTGCAAAAAGAAATAGGGTTTCTACCATCAATCAGATTATCTGCACCCAATTCGGTCAGTCTGCGCGTTACTGAATTAGAAGCAGCAAAGATTAAAATAGCAATTAGTAAGTAGCCTCGCCCTGGTATTTTGTTCAGCATCAACTTTTTATTGTTCTTTCTGGAGTGTAGTAGAAAGCAGGAACAATTAACTTAAAAGTGGATGAGAAATACCGATGTTATTGATGATTTTTATGAAAATAGTCTGAAAATTGTGTTGCAAATCACAGGCATTTGTCGCCTAAGCCAGTTAGCTTGTTTAGTAACGTAGCTCATTTCAATTATCCAAACTAATGAATTTTGATAGCGATCGTAAATATCTAAGATCCCACAATGATCGAGAAAAAAGTTTAATCGGCAAGATCCGAAAGTTATCAGTAACGCAAAAAGTTTATTTGTATATTTTGTTGATGGCGACTGTCGGCATTGGTATGGGGGAAATAAAATATCGTGCAGAAGCAAAAAGTTGTCCGACAAATGACAATTGTTGGACAGTTGAACCCAAGCAACGCAGAATCAGAGAATTGGGCGCAGGCGCGATCGCAGGAATTGGTACGGCTTTCTTAATCAGCATTCCTGCCTTGCTGGAAGATAATTAGAACTTGTTTTTGGTTAAAGCCAATTACCGACCAAAACATAAGCAGCCCAAGAATAAGGATGAGGTGGTAAATCAGCTAGATCGGAGTTTGGCGGGTTGGCGCGCAGAGAATCAATCAGAGATAACTGAGCCTGCCTCAAAGCGGATACTTTGGTAGTACTAGAATTTTGATATCGTTGATAAAACTGACTCATTAATTTGGTAGTCGAGTCGTCGCTTACCGACCAAAGAGATGCGATAGTACTGCTAATTTGAGACCTAACTGCCATTCCTGCTAGTCCCAAAATCGCTCTTTCGTCCCCAGTGGCAGTATCGCAAGCACTAAGAACAATTAATTCTGGTCGAGTCTGACTAGATTTGAGTATCGAGCCTAAAGTATCAATGTCAATTATCTGATGATCGCCTGTAATAATAAATGTGCGACTAGGATCAGAGCTAAAAAGACCATGAGTTGCCAGATGAATCACCGAAAAGTCAAACTGTAATTGTTCTTTTAGATTAGCTTGGGTAAATTCTCGATTTAGAAGCTGATGAGACTGAGGGAAAATGGCTTTGATTTGATTTAATTCTTGGGGAACATTATTTAACGCAGGAAATATCTCTCCTGCAACTTCTACCTGTTGGCTCAATCCAGCGGTCAGTACTTTGGTCTTGTCTCTAGAAGTTGCTTGGGGAGCTAACAACTGTAAACTAGGAGCTAATACTACCTGATATTTTTCTAACAGATATTGTTTACCATCATAAAGGGCAGAAAGTGGTACATTTTGAAGTCTTCCATTCAGTACAAAAACTAAAGTTTTGACTTGATTCGTGGTTAATTCGGAAGTTAATGGCTCAATTAGCCAGCTATGTAGCTGTTGCAAAGTAGGTAAAAGAGTCTGCATATTTTCCCTAACTTCTGTCGGTTCAATTGGTGTCGTACTAAAGATGTTGACGGCAGATTGATCGACACTAGGATTATAAAGACTGTTGTAAAGCAAATCGATTGTTTGATTTACTTGAGTTTCGCTAATGGCGGTAGAAAACTTTTGCAACGGTTGATTGGGTAGGGAAAGAATTACTTCTAGGCGATCGCGTAAGACAATAGGATAGATTACTGCTGCTTGAGAATCAATCTGGTCGATTGTCACTGTAGTATCGGCAGTCTGCACACAAGGATCTTGGAAGAAATTATCTAATTCTGCCAGTTGCAGAGATTCAATTATTTGGCGAGCCAATTCTAAATTGGAGTTATCCCAATTGTTTTTAGTATTACTTGTAAGATTGAGCGATTTAGAAGCTTGAGGGCTATTTTCTTCCAAAAGTAAATTAGCCAAACGGAGATATACGGGTTTAACTTCTTGACGAAAATCAAACTGAACTACTTGATTATTAGCATTAAGATCGCTGCGGAGAGATTGAAGAGTATTAAAGGCGGAAGTGTAAGCAGCAATTGCTTCGGTAGTTTTATGTTGCTGTTCTAATAATTGTCCTAGTTGAGATTGCCATAGGTAAGTTACTTCCCTGGCATCACCAGTAATGTTTTGTGCTTGAGCCAAGGTTAGAGCCTGATTAGTCAAAACGATCGCTTGTTCTAGCTCACCTTGTTGACCGTAGTATTGTCCCAAATAACCTAAAGTATAACTTTCTCCTAAAGGATCGGCGATCGCCCTAGCCTCTGCCAAGGTTGTATCCAGAATTGTTTTAACTTGCTCGGTTTGTCCTAATCTATTCAAACTACGAGTATAGTTAATCCGCGCATAAATACTACTATGACTGGGAGAAACCTGATTCCAGTGGCGATCTATTGTGGAAATTAAACTTTGACCAGTATTGTCTAATTTAAACTCTAGTGACTTCGAGAAATTATTACCTGCTTCGACCAAACTAGTCTGCTGCTGTTTCTGCCAGATCCTAGTGCGTCTTGTTGTTTGGTTTTGCCACCAATCCTGAATATCTATCAGTAAATCTAGATAATTAAGCTGTGCTTGAATTTTAGTAAGAGAATCGGCTTTTTGCTCAACAGCAGCTTGTTCGTATGCAACAAAAGCCTTTAAATAAGGTTTTAGAGCCAAATTAGGGTCTTGACGGTCGATGACTTCAGTAATTTTGTCATAGCTCAAGCGATCGCGAGTTTGGTCTCCTAAGGATCTTTCGATGTTGCTTGATACTAATAAAGTCTTAGCCAATTCCTCAGAATTAGTTGCGGCGCGTTCGCTCAATTTCAACAGCTGGCGAGCGGGTATTAATACACCCTGATGGTGCAATACCGAGCCTAAACTCCGCAAACCAATACCTTGCACTCTCGAAACCTTGTTTTTAGCTTCAAAACGAGCGACTAATTGGTCTATCTGTTGGCGATCGCAGCTAGGATTTTCTACTTCCAAGGCATTCAATAAAACTTTACAGGCTTTGGGATATAACCCCAGATCTTGTAATACTTGAGCTTGATTAATTGCGCTTTTGGCTGCTTTGGGGCGATCGCCTAACTCTTGATAAGCAGATACTGCTCGTTGCCACATAGTTGCCGAGGGGACTGATTTGCCTGCACGATAAAGTTCTTGAGCTTGCAAAGCCAATCCCAGAGGACTCGTTTCTTGAGACTGGACTGGTAGATGTAAAGCAACAGCTAAACAAGCAGAAATTAGAAAAACTAGAAGTTTGGACATTTTAATTTACCCTCAGCCGACGGTCATTAATTATTAAAATAAGACCCCGCGACGCAAGAAGCGTTAACCAATAATTGATAAATCATTCTTGACACTCTTCAATATATCGTTTTACTGCTTCAGCCGATACATTTCCCGTTATATTTCTCTTTGTCCCCCAATAGTAGGTGGATAACCATAATTTCGCTTTTAAGGAGATTGCTTTAGGGCAAAGTGTAACGTCGGGTGATCAGGATCAATAAGATTCAAAAACGAGATATCCTAGCATAGAGAAAAAGAAGCCAATGTAATCACAAAAAAGCGGTGCTAGACCTAAAACTAATCCGAACTAATCCTGAAAAAATTCAAGAGTTAATCCATCGCCGTAATGGAAGCTATAGTATTCAACCCATCGTTGAGTTAGATCGAGAAACTAGAGAATTAGAAACCAACCGTAGTCAATTGAGTGCGCGAAGTAATGAAATTGGTAAACTGATTGGTCAAAAGATTGGTAGTGGTAGCGATCCCCAAGGAGAAGAAATAGCAAAGCTAAAACAAGAAGGAAACGAGATCAAAACTAAGCTATCAGAGTTAGAACCTCAAGAAAAAGAGCTAAAAGCTAAAATCAACACTTTGTTATTAGAATTGCCCAATCTTCCTGATGAATCCACGCCTCTAGGTAAGGGAGAAGCAGAAAACGTTGAAATCAAACGTTGGGGCGATGAATATATTACCAATAATGATGTTTTGCCTCACTGGGAAATCGGCGAAAAGTTAGGTATTTTAGATTTTTCCAGGGCGGTTAAGGTAGCCCAAAGTCGCTTTGTCAACTTGGTAGGTGCGGGTGCAGCTTTGGAAAGAGCTTTAATTAGCTTCATGCTGGACACTCAAATTGAAGCGGGCTACTTAGAAGTTATGCCACCTATCTTGGTTAACAGTGAATCTTTGCAAGGTACGAGTCAATTACCAAAATTTGCCGAAGATAGTTTTAAGTGTGCCAATGACGACTTGTGGTTAACTCCAACAGCAGAAGTACCTGTTACCAACCTGTATCGGGATGAAATAATTGAAGATTCCCAATTACCCATTCTTCACTGTGCCTATACTCCCTGTTTTCGTCGTGAGGCAGGTAGTGCGGGAAGAGATAGTAGGGGGTTGATTAGACTACATCAGTTTAACAAGGTGGAATTGGTAAAAATAGTCGCGCCAGAAACTTCTGAAGCCGAACACAAAAGTCTGGTAGCCAATGCCGAAGCTATTTTACAGGCTTTGAAATTACCCTATCGTGTCTTAGAACTATGTACGGGAGATATTGGTTTTGGGGCAGCAAAATGTTATGACCTAGAAGTATGGCTGCCTTCCCAGAATATGTATCGAGAAATCTCTAGCTGCTCTAATTTTCGAGACTTTCAAGCCCGTCGTGCTAATATTCGCTTTAAACAAGCAGGTAAGAAAGGTACGCAGTACGTACATACTCTCAATGGTTCGGGGTTAGCAATTGGGAGAACTATGGCAGCAGTTCTCGAAAACTATCAGCAACCCGACGGCACAATCAAAGTACCCGATGTTTTACAACCCTATTTAAAGCGGAAAGTATTGTAACGTATCAGTGTTAGCCGATATTGCTTAAAGGCGATCGCTCGTGATCAAGAACTCAAGCAAGCTCAGATCGGCGTAAAATAGATTATTAGGTTGACATATTTGGTTAAATAATGAAAGCGCAACGTACCCGTTCTCAAGAGCGAATTATCGCAGTACTTAAAAGCATAAACCATTCTATTTCTGCTCAAGATCTTTATATAGAACTGAGAAATCGTGAACAAGATATGGGTTTGGCAACAGTTTATCGTTCTCTAGAGGCTTTGAAAATTCGCGGAGAAGTCCAGGTACGCACTTTAGCAAATGGAGAAGCGGAATATAGTTCGGTTAAAAGCGATCGCCATCATCTTACCTGTGTTAACTGTGGCGTATCTCTGCCAATTGATGAATGTCCCGTCCACGATCTCGAAAAACAGCTGGAGAAGTCTCATACTTTCAAAGTTTACTACCACACTCTAGAGTTTTTTGGCTTATGCCAGGAATGCAGTTAAGTAGTAATTGTTAAGAATCGAGCAAAAGTGAGCAGCGATACAGCGAAGGATTAATTCCTTACGCACAATTAAATAATAACCAACAGAGGGCAAAATCTTTTCCAACCCAACCAAAGAATATATGCAACCCAAGATAGTCGTTTGTGGCTTAGGCAAAACAGGTTCAAAAATATATAGCCTATTAAAGCAGCAAGGGGCGGAGGTTGTAGCCATAAATCCCCACCCAGTTAACAGATCTACCTGTAAACACATTATTATTGGCGATCCACGAGATAAGAGTACTTTGATTCAAGCTGGAATACGCCAAGCAAAAACTCTAGTTTTGGTTCATGATGATGATGCTTTGAATTTAGCCATTTTGACCCAGGCTAAGGTGCTCAATCCTAGAATCAGAATTATTAATCGTTTGCTTAATCATACGTTAGGCGAACGTTTGGATCTAACTTTACCAGATCACTTTACCATGAGCGTGGCTGCTCTTTCTGCACCCTTATTTACCTTTGCAGCCTTGGGGAATAAGGCGATCGGGCAACTCAAATTATTTAACCGTACTTGGCCAATACAAGAAGAAATTATTGATCGAGATCATCCCTGGTTGGGTAAGGAGTTAAAGCAGCTTTGGAACAATGCCAACCGAATGTTGATTTACTATTTACCTATTAAGGGTGAAATCGATCTTGTCTCGGCGATTCAAAACGGTAGTCGTTTGCAATTAGGCGATCGCCTAATTGTCGGTACAAAGCCTCAAGTTCATACTAAGCGTCGTACTTGGCAAAGAAAGATCTCCAAATTAATTCTCAATATACCCTACTATCAGCGTTATGCTCGTCCTGTAACTTTGGTTAGTTTGGCATTATTGGTAGTTATTTTTGCAGCTACCCTAATTTATGTCAGCGTCAATCTCAAAACTTCGATCGCCGACGCGTTGTATTTTTCAGTAGGCATGATTACGGGGGCAGGAGGAAAAGAAGAAGTTGCGGAAAATGGTTCGGACTATATTAAAATTTTCACGGCAGTAATGATGATTGTTGGTGCGGGGGTAATCGGAATTTGCTACGCCCTAATCAATGATTTTGTCTTGGGTAGCCGTTTTCGCCAAACTATAGATGCTGCCAGGATTCCGCGCAAAAATCATTATGTTGTTTGTGGTTTGGGAGGAGTTGGCATTCAGATTGCTCGTTTACTTCATTCTCAGGGACACGAAGTAGTGATTATTGAATCTGATCCTAAAAATCGTTTTTTGCGGGCTGCACGTTCGTCGAGGATACCTGTAATCATTGAAGATGCTAGTACTCCTACTGCGCTAAAAGCGGTTAATGTCAACAAGGCAGCCAGTTTGCTTGCAGTTACCAGTCAAGATATAACTAATTTGGAGATTTGTTTGACGGCAAAAGCGATCGCACCTCACCTTAAAAGCGTTGTTCGTAGTGGCGATCCTCAATTTGCTCAATCAATGCAGGAAGTATTTGAGTTTAATCATGTATTGTCTCCTGTCGAGTTAGCTACCCATTCCTTTGTCGCAGCAGCACTAGGAGGCAGAATTTTGGGCAACGGTATGACTCAAGATTTACTCTGGGTAGCCTTGGCAACTATGATTACACCTAATCATTCTTTTTGCGATCGCATTGTGGGTGATGCTGCGATCGAGGTCGATTTTGTTCCTCTATATCTCGAAAGAAAAAATAATACCTTACATAGTTGGAATCTGCTCAACACCCGTTTACAACCTCATGATGTTTTGTACTTAACCATACCCGCTAGTGCTTTAGATCGTTTATGGCGCACCCCTGGTTCTGATTTTTTATTGGATCGTTTGATGATGGACAAAGGACAGTTGACCATGGAAAACTAGTGGTGAGTATCTAAGAACAATCTGCCACAACCATTCTTATCTATACTCACCCCTTTAATTTTTAACTAAATGTTGCGAGAATTCCCTTATCTTCTATAAGTTAGGGATGAATCGCAACCAATAAATAAAATATTTAAATTTTAGGGATTGACTTAGGTATCAAAGATTTCGCAATAGTCCATGATGGAACTAAAACCAGCAAATATGCTAATCCCAGACATATTAAGAAGCACGAGAAAAACCTAGCTCGTAAACAGAAAAAATTAGCTCGTAAACAGCTAGGTAGCAATACAAGAAAAAAAGCTAAAAAATTAGTAGCTAAAGTTCACGCACGTATAAGCAATTCCCGTCAGGATTTTCTACATAAATTGAGTAGAAAACTGACTAATGAAAGCAAAGTTGTTGTGGTAGAAAACCTCAATGTAAAGGGATTAGTGCGTAACCATAAATTAGCTAAAGCTATATCTGATTGCGGATGGGGGGTGTTCATTAATTTCCTGAGTTATAAACTCGAACGAGAAGATAAAAAGCTCGTAGAAATTGATAGATTTTTTCCTAGTTCCCATATCTGCCCTGATTGCCTAAGGATGCAGCCAAAGATGGATTTGAGTGTTAGAGAGTGGACTTGTATCAACAGCGCGTGTAATGCTCGTCATGATAGAGATGAAGCAGCAAGCCGAAATATCAGAGCAGAAGGAATCAGAATGCTACAGGTGAGCCACTGCGGTCTTGGACGGGGCGTTCAAGCACTTGGGGAGACCCCAAGTGTCAGCCCCTCCGGTTTCCGTCGAGGAGCAAGTGGCGAACCCGTAAGGGCGGATGGTGCAGCCGTCTCTGCTAGTGAAGGGAGCGTAAGACAAGACCGAGGACGAAAGACCAAGGTAATGCAGCACCCAGCGAAGCTAGAAACCCCATCCTCCTATGAGGTGGGGTAGTTCATGAAGCCATTGCTACTTCTACCATTTGCTGTAATTCACCACTTTGGTATAGTTCGATCGCAATATCCGAACCCCCAACAAATTCACCATCAATATAAATCTGAGGAATAGTTGGCCAATTGGAATATTCTTTGATTCCCTGACGGATTTCTTGATCTGCCAAAATATCTACAGTTTCGTAAGGTACGCCTAGAGTATTGAGGATTTGCACCACATTATTAGAAAAACCACATTGGGGCATCAATTTAGACCCCTTCATGAACACCATAATTTTGTTTTCGTTAACCAATTTTTCTATTTTCGCTTTTACTTCGGGTGTCATAATTCTTATCTACTTATTTTTCTTAATTTACGCTTGGATCTAGATTTTACTAAACATCAAACATTTAATGTTTGACATTGACTGTTAAACAGTTTGTCCAGTAGCTTGCCAAGCTTCGGGGGTAAAAGTCTTGAGAGATAAAGCATGAATTGTTTCTGATGCCAACTCATCTTGTAATACGCCATACACTATTTGATGTTGCTTGACTTTATTTTTACCAGCAAAATCGGGAGAAACAATTATGGCTTCAAAATGCTGTCCATCCCCAACAACCTTGACTTCGGCATTGGATAAACGCTCTTGAATTATTGTTTGTACTTGTTCGGGACTAATCATGATTGACTTATTTTGACTGAAAAATTCAGTAATGAGTACTAATAACTATTGTTACCTAAATCCTAACTGCTTAGAGCAACCAGATCTCACATCTTAACTAACTATTGAGGATCGCCAGGAATAGGTGCGGGTTCTACGGGTGGTACAGATGTTGGTGGTTGAGTCGGCTCTACGGGGGTTGCAGAATCAGCAGGAGGTTCGTTATTAGCTGGTGGTAATTCTACAGGAGGGTTATTACCTTTTCCTGGGGGAGTAAAGGGAACATCGACAAAGCCAATTTCCAATAACTGTTCGTAGGCTTTCTTACCCAATCCACTACCAGGGCTTTGGGAAGTAACAATTTGTACCAACAAAGGAATTGATAGTTCGGGTTTTTTTTGTGCTCGATGAACTAAAGCTAGTTGATAGGTAGCGTTGTCTCTTTCAATCCCCGTATCCAATGCTTTTTGGCGGTGAGACTCCGCAGCAGCATTATCTAAACCAGTAAAACTATTAAATAGTTGCAGATAAAAATTAGATAGTTGATTGTATACTTGTCTGGCACTCTGGAGTTTTTGGGCTGCAACATCATATTGTTGGTTGTTTACCGCTTGATCTGCTTCTTCCATCAATTTTTTGCCACCTTCAATGCTGAAAATACTGTCGGATGACGTTTCTGGATTAGCAGTTGTTGGTTGCTTAATATCTTCTACGGTTGATTCTGTATCGGGTGTTTCCTGGGCATGAATAGGAGCAAGAGGACTGAATAAAAATAAACTCAGGAATAATAAGTAACGGGTAGTAAAGTTAATAATATTGAGTTTGAGCATAAGCTAGATATTTTTAGTTAGTTTCGCTATTTATACAACAAAACTATTAAGCTTGGGGTATCTTACCATTTCACGCTCAATATGTAATATGAAGTACTAAAACATTTGCTACGAGTAGTTGACTTGGGACTAGCAATTGGGTATTACAACAAAGACGAGATCAGACTGACTCATTGTATCAGTTAGCATAAAACAATCAGGAAAAATTCGCTCTATTTGAAGTAAATGCTGTTGAATATTACTACTACTCATCAACCCGCTACAGATTTGGGATATTTACTCCACAAACATCCTGATAAATGCCAGTCTTTTCCGATGACATTTGGACAGGCTCATGTGTTTTATCCAGAGTCTGATACTCAAAAATGTACTGCTACTTTGTTACTAGATATTAATCCTGTAGATCTGGTGCGAGGTAAGTCTAATAGTCAGAGTGAAGGAAGATTGAGTCAGTATGTAAACGATCGCCCTTATGTGTCATCATCATTTATGAGTGTAGCGATCGCCAAAGTGTTTCGTACTGCTTTATCGCGACGTTGTAAAGCTTTACCAGAGTTGGTAGACAAAGCAATTCCTTTGACAGCAAATCTCCCAGTCTTGCCCTGTCGCGGTGGTATATCTTTTTTACAGGAGTTGTTTGAACCTCTAGGTTATGAAGTAGCAGGAGAAACTATACCTTTAGACAATACTTTTCCTGAATGGCAAAATAGTATTTATCTCAATGCTACTCTTAGCAATACGATTCCTCTACAAGACTTACTCAGTCATTTGTATGTGCTTATTCCCGTACTAGATGATGACAAACACTATTGGGTAGGAGATGAGGAGATTGATAAGTTATTACGTCATGGTGAAGGCTGGCTGAATACTCATCCGATCAAAGAACAAATTACCAAAAGATATCTTAAACGACGTTGGAGTTTGACGAGAAAGGCATTAGCCCAATTAACCGCCGAAGATAGTCAAGATCTTGACGAGAAAGATCTAATTGGCGATCAAGAAGAAGCTGCGATCGAAAAACCGATCAGTTTGAATCAGCAAAGATTGGAATTAGTGGCAGAAACAGTCAAACAACATCAAGCTAAAAAAGTAATCGATTTAGGTTGTGGTGAAGGAAAATTACTCAAGTATTTACTTAAAAATAAATCCATCGAGCAGATTTTAGGAGTTGATGTTTCCTATCGCACCTTAGAAATAGCTAAAAAGAGATTGAAACTAGACGATTTGCCTTTCCATCAAAAAGATAAAATCAAACTGATTCAAGGCTCATTAATCTACCGCGATCGACGTTTTAATGATTACGATGCAGCAACGGTAATTGAAGTTATCGAACATTTAGACTTGAACCGTTTAGCTGCTTTAGAAAGAGTTATCTTTGAATTTGCCAAACCAAAACTGGTAATAGTTACTACACCCAATATTGAATACAATGTGCGATTTGAATCTCTACCTAATGACAAATTACGTCACCGCGATCATCGCTTTGAATGGACGAGAAAAGAGTTTCAAGACTGGGCAAACAATGTTGCAGGAAAGTTTAACTACCAGGTGACATTTCAAGATATTGGCGATGTAGATACTGAAGTTGGTACGCCAACACAGATGGCAACTTTTATTAACTGATAATTATGGCGATCGCTTTTATATTGTGATGGGTTTGGACAATGCGATCGCCTCAAAAAATTTTTGATGTTGTTATTTAAAGACTTCGTTTGATTGGCAATATCCTAGCTTTAGCTTGGGCTTCGTTGACTGTAACTAAAGCACCTGTTTCTAGTTCAAACTGAAATTGTTTCAAAGCATTTAATACTATCTTGCTCAACTTACTTGGTAAAACATCCTGAGTTCTAACTTGAATAACACTTGGTGTATCTGTTTCCGATATTGCTAGCAACGTACCAAAATCTAAATCGTGAGTAAAAACTATATAACCATTACTCACTGCCCAAGCCATGATAGTCGAATCTTCAGCTTTTATATCACCGACAGTTGACCAATGAATTGCTTTATAACCAGCAACTTCAAATACAGACACCCATTCAGGAGATAGGTTCATATCAATGATTATCTTCATGCTGAGGCTAAAGGTACTTCGATTTCTTCTGTGCGCCATGCAGCATAAGCTAATGATTGATAAATATCTTCACTTTCCAAATACGGATAGGCTTTAATAATTTCTTCTGGGGTATGTCCCGAAGCCATCAAGCCAACGACTGTTCCTACAGTAACTCGCATTCCTCTAATACAGGGTTTTCCACCCATTACTTCAGAATTGAAAGTAATTCTATCTAAAGTTTTCATACTGTTAGTTTTCTTTTTATTATAGTAAAGCGATCGCTTTTATATTGTGATGGGTTTGGACAATGCGATCGCAAGTACCAAAAATAAGCATAAAATCAATTAACATTATCTCTCTCTTAGCTTTGCTCTGACTATCTCAGTTCCTTCTTTACCCCAAGGCGTATTCCACTTGTTAATATGGGAGAGAGCTTGGGCTGCTCTCATAGCGTTATCCGCATCCATTGCACCATGCAAACAAAGTTCGACAAGTGCGTCATAGGCTTTTTTATTTCCCAATTTAGCAAGTATCCAATCGTGAGTTGCGTGATCGAGCATATTTGTCCCTGACCAACGATTTAAATAGCTTTTAACCCGTTCTCTTTCGTGTTGGAGACTACCACCTCGTGCGAGAAGATTAATCGTACCAGGACTACCATGAAAACTTGCCTCTGCTGCATCAAGAACAAAGCCTAGTGCCTTGGGATCTCTCATTAGAAGAAGAGTTTGTACACACCAAGACCAAGTAATAGAAGATATTCCTTCTAAAAGCCTCTTCCCCAAAAGATTACAAAAGCGATCAACTTGTTCGTGTTCGCGAACAACATCCAAAAGTCCTCTCATGACTGATTCTACAACTTTTTGCTGAGTCCACTTGGCTATTTGGGCATCTCCTTCAAGACTTTCATTAAGTGCTAGAACACGAGTAGCCGAACGAATTCGTGTTTTTGAGCCTCTAGCAACTCTGGCAATTTCTTTAATATTATCGTTAAGTTGAATAATTAAAACATCATCACCCATATCTAAAGCAACTTTTAGATTAGACATAATTCTCAGTAGATTTGTGGCGATCGCAAGTATAATTTGCTTAATATTTAAATATAAAATATTCTTAAAAACTCACATTATTTAGCATTCTAATACAACTACTAAAAAAATAAATCATAATTATGATGGCAATATCATTGAGTTAGTCTATTTTCCTGATTGATGCAAATAACTTTCCCCGAACTATCTTTAATCGTTTTAATTGGCGCATCGGGCGCAGGAAAATCTACTTTTGCCCGTCAGCATTTCAAACCTACGGAAATACTTTCTTCAGATTATTTTCGGGGTTTGGTATCTGATGATGAAAATAATCAAGCAGCGACCAAAGATGCATTTGACGTGCTGCACTATATTGCAGCCAAACGATTAGCAGCAGGAAAGTTAACGGTAATTGATGCAACTAATGTTCAGCCTGAAAGCAGAAAGCCATTATTGAATTTAGCCAAACAGTATCACTGCTTTGCGGTGGCTATTGTGTTTAATTTACCTGAGTCGGTATGTCACCAGAGGAATAAACAACGCCCCAATAGACAGTTTGGATCTCATGTAGTGAGAAACCATACTCGTAGTTTAAAGCGATCGCTCCACAATCTCAAGCGGGAAGGTTTTCGGTTTATCTATAAGCTTTCTTCGGTTGAAGAAATAGAAGCGGTATCGACGATCAAACAACCGATGTGGACTAACCGCAAACACGAACATGGTGCTTTTGATATTATTGGCGACGTTCATGGTTGTTGTGATGAGTTAGAAAAGTTGTTACAGCAACTTGGTTATGTAGCGCAAGGAAATAATAGTAATCTCAATCCTTTCTGGGATTATCCCGTTTATCAGCATCCTCAAGGACGAAAGGTAATATTTTTAGGGGATTTAGTCGATCGCGGCTCAAGAATTTTAGATACCCTCAAGCTGGTGCGTAATATGCTGGCTGCTGATTCTGCACTTTGTATTTTGGGCAATCACGAGAATAAGCTAATGCGAAAGCTTAATGGCAAGAATGTGAAGCTCAATCATGGTTTAGAACAAACTATTATTGAGCCGTGCTATCATTGTTCCTAAAGGATTTAAAAGCCCAACAAGCATAATACGCCTTGCTTTTTACGGAACTATTACAGAATGAATAAACTAGTATCAAAGCAGCACACTAACGATGGTGCATACCATATCAAGCGGTTGGTGAACGAAGCTAACGACAGACTGAAGCAGATAGGTAGACAGGGCAAAAGAGCGACTTTAGTAGCTAAGAAATCATCCTTGACGCTTCAGTTCACTTTTAAAGACGGCAACGGTAAGGCTCAAAAGAACGTAGGCTTAGGAGGTATCGTTACGAGTGCTAACGGAATACTGGAAGCTGAGAAGATAGCCCGCATGGTTACAGACCGTCTAGTAACGGGTGAGTTTACCTGGGACTGGTACGACAACCTAATAGGTAAAGCACCCTCTCAGCAGAATAAGCTGCTTACCTGTAAAGAGATGGTAGAAGTTTACAAGAAACACTACTTTAACCAAAGACAGAGTAATAAAGCAGTTGACGAGAGTTGGTATAAACGCTGTAATTCAATTGAAAAAATATTAGGTAATGAAAACAAGTGTTTGTCCTTGTCTTTAGTTAGACAGATTGTAGAATCTAAAGACAATAACTCTAATGCTAGAACCAAAGTTATTAATGGCTTAGTAGAATTTTTAAAATACTTTAATAGCACTGATTTTAAAGAAGTAATCAAACAATACAAGGAGAACAATAATCCTAAACCTAAAAAGCGTAACGTACCTAGTGACAAGCGGATAATAGAGGTATACAAAAATGGATTCATACCTAGCCCCTATGTTAAAAAATATCGTCACCGTTACTCTCAATGGCAATTCTTATTTGGCTTACTAACTACTTACGGCTTACGCATACATGAAGCTTGGAATATAGCCAACTGGGATAAACCAGTGACTCTAAAAGATGGTGATTGGGTAACAGTAGAAACAGACAATAATAAAGACAAAGAATCTAGACAATATAACGGTGAAGATGTGGCTGTACCCGCTATTCTCGACCCTAATAACACAGAATTCTTTTTGTGTATTAAAGACACTACTAAGACGGGTTATAGAATAGCAGTTCCATTGTCTCCCGAAGGTTGCAATTGGATAGAGGAATTTAATTTAATTCAACCCTTGAATTTACCTGATGTTCCCCAACCATTGAAAACAACATCAAAAAGCCAATCAGGTTTTCCTGTAACAACAGCAACTTGTCATTGGTTTTCCCAGAGAAAATACGGTTTTACTCCTCATGATTTACGCCATGCTTACAATCACAGAGGGCATCACTTAGGACTGAACCCTAAAGCTTTAGCTGATAGCTTAGGACATACAATAACAATGAATCAATCTGGTTACTTACGGCACATGAGTGACTCTGTAAAGCTAAAAGGAATGAAGGATGCAATAGCCAAAGACAGCGCAAAGCGTTCTGAAAACGAATTGCTTAGAGAAGAAAACCAAGCTTTAAAATCTCAACTAGAAGCTGTACAAAAAGAGAATGAACTATTAAAAACTAAGATACAACTAAACGAAACTTACCAGCAAAGCAAAGATAAAAAATGACTAGCTAATCATCAATCTTAAGGTTAGTTTACTAATAGAAAAGGTTAACCATGATTTCTAAGCGTCTCGTATCTAGCGAGGCGTTTTTTCTTCGCTCTAGCCAACATCTACCCCATACTTCTAATATTAGCCGTTAATTAGCTAATGATGATAATACTACCAATTTCTATCTAAACTTGTCTAAAATTAGCTTCTATTTGTCGCTGTTTGAATACTAATAATAAAGTTCTCAGCTACTTACGGGAAAACTTCCCGCCCTTAAAGGTTGACTACACTGATAATTAAGATATACTTCCGAGGCGGAACAAATAGAAGAAACAGCCGAATCTTCCGATTGTCCACTGCTTGACCGAAGGTTTTCGCACGAGAAGCGAAACAGTTGACTATCGGAGGAAAGGCGTAAAATCTCGGTTAACCGCCTCAAAGGTATATCTGCGATAATTACTATCTTTTTATTGATAACTAAGTAAGCTGTAGTATTCAGATTACTTACTTAGCTTAAGCGTTTTTCTAAAACGTTGGACAGAGTGTTGGACGTTTTCTAAATACCTACCTATTCACTAGTGATTTCCTTCGAAGTTTGGCTAAATCCATAGGTTTTTAGAACGTCGGGAGTGGAGGGAAGATTATCAAATCAAACCTACCCCAAAAACACATCGTATATCGCTTAACCGCTTTTCAGGTATGCAGATATATCAATAAAAAAAGCTAGTTGCTAAAACAATTTGTAGGTAGCGATATTTCATTTGCTCTATCATCGAAGCTTGAGATACAACATGGCTAGTACTAAGGTACTGACAGATAGGCAAAAAAATAAGCCCTTTTGTCAAGGACTCACTCTTATATCTAAGCGTAATGATAAAACCGAATAAAGAAAATAGCAAGCATCAGTTTTTAGGTACTCAAAAAACCCCTAGTAATACCCACCTAAATCACCATGCAACTCTATCTCTTTCTACTAATAGCTTTAAGTCTTCTTCACCTCTTCAAGTAGACTCACATTCTTATCTAAAATCACTCTCTATTCATCTTGATTATTTAAGAGTTAGTACTACTAATTTAAATAAAAGAGATTTAGATAATTTATTAAACTCTTTATTTTCCAAAGTAGATTACAAAATTATCAATAAGCCTTGGTATCCTGATTCTAAGATGCCTAAAAGTAAGAAATATCAAAATAGAATTTCATCTAAGATAGGTATAGTCTTAGGTTATACCAAAAGAGCTAAATTCAAAGGTAGAAATACTCGACATGTCTATGACATCATGATTGACTTTACAGGGGCTTATTTTGTCCATTTAGGCTTAGTAGAACAGCTAAAGTTAATCTACTACCTAAATAGCAATTGGAAGCTTAAATGCCATCGTATAGACATAGCTATTGATGATTACTCTAGAGACATATTCCCAGTATGTCAGATGATATCAGCTTACCTAGACGATAATCAATACGGTTTCAAGGTCATAAATGATGACTATCTAGACATTATTAACAACAAGTTTGTAGGGACTTTAGGGTTAGGTTCAAGACATTCTAGTTTTTTTGTCAGAATCTACACTCTTCACGAGTTTTTTGTTAGATGGGAGACTGAATTAAAACAGACTAAAGCTCAAAATCTCTTCGATTATTTAGCTGATTCTAGCCAAGATAAATTAGATAGCAGTCTTTTTATCAAGACTACTCAAGAAGCTTTAGTAAATGCAGCTATAGGCAAGATTGATTTTCGAGATAATAGCAAATATACAAATCTAAGACACGCTAGTAGAAGTAAAACCGACAGGTTGTATTTTTGGCAATTGTTTATCGATGAAGTCTCTGGGAAAATCAATAATCAAGCTGATATTAAACATCTGAAAGATGGTTAATCAAAAGTTAGATTTTTGCTTTAAATTAAAGTAGCTAATGAGAGCTTTAAAAGCATTAAATAATGACTGCTAACTAATCAAATTCTCTGCTGCTAAATTAGCCAAATATGATGCAATAGGAGTAGATTAACCTTACAGATTAGAAAGCGGATTGAGTACCTACGAAATAACCTTGATGGTTTAGACTTAGATTGAGCTTGAAAACTAGCTAAATATTGTTAAATCGATGACAAAAGCTCTCTACGGGTAGGCATTTTTGAAAAGCGTGACACAGAGTATGGGACGCTTTCCAGATACGCTCTAACTTACCTAGCCCTGTAGTAGTATTTGTAGTTTTTTAACACTACAAATAAACTCAGTTTCAGAAATAGAACCCGTAGGGGTAGGCGCAAGTAGAAAGTGTGACACAGAGTGTGTCACGTTCTAGAAAAATGAACTTATTTAGAGGGAAAAATGAAGAAAAGAAAGAGGATTTAACTTAGAAAATATAGCAATATCAATTCACTTACAGGTACGGATAACGACGCTACTACCTGTACTGATACCAAGCTAGACGACCAAGCGTTTAGACCGCTTTCAAGGCTATTTAGACTAGACCCGTAAACCCTTCCCGTTAAAATCTGAACAGATTTTAATAAGCTCTTTAGGTACTTTACCACGCTATCGCCCTCTTTCAATTGTTTTCGTCAGGACAGACGGTTGAATCAAGCATCCGTACGAGCCCTCTCGACTGGACTCTATATATAGGGTGAATTACAGAAATTTTTGAGGATACATAAGTATGACTGAGAACGTCCGCTTATTCTGACTGCTAAAACTAGCTTGAGCCGATAGTTATGTTTTAGCGTACATACATACTAGTACCTTACTCCTTGACTTCAATCTAGGCTGAGATAACGAAGCTAAGGGTGAACGAGGGGCAGAAGACGATTTAAAGGAGGCTGAAGACGGTAAAGATAAACTTATCCAGCACTCCCAAAGGTTAGTATCTCCTACGCTTAAATTGTACTGGTTCAGATGTATTACCAGCTAAGGAAAAACCAAAGAACAAAAGTGGATACTAAACCGCTTAATTTGTCAAGTCCAAGAATTATTCTAAGGAAAGGGTAAGGAAAATAGGTAATTTGTAGTTTTTTAAAATGCTAGAAGGCTTGCAGTAAAAGAACCAAAGATTAATAATACATAGTTTAGAACAAACTATGGCGGAATTAGAGACGATCTCAACTGAAGAGCAGCAGGAAGTTAATAGCTGGTTAAAATCTCTCATCAGTCACTATGTTTTGGATGATGGTAAGTTGGTAGTAGCCCATGCAGGATTACGAGAAGAACTGCAGGGTAGAAGTTCGGGATATGTTCGCAGCTTTGCTTTGTATGGGGAAACTACAGGAGAAATAGATGAATTTGGTTTTCCCGTACGTTACGAATGGGCAAATGAATATCGGGGAAAAGCAATGGTAGTCTATGGTCATACTCCAGTACTCGAAGCTGAATGGTTGAACAACACCATTGATATTGATACGGGTTGTGTCTTTGGCGGAAAATTAACAGCCTTGCGCTATCCCGAACAAGAATTAGTTAGTGTCGATGCAGCTAAAGTGTATTGCGAGTCGGTCAAACCTTTAGACGCAGATATAAATAGCAACAGTATTCAACAACAGCAGGATGATGTATTAAATATTGTTGATGTGACGGGAAAACGGTTGATCTCGACTAAATTAGAGCGCAAAATTACAATTCGCGAAGACCAAAGTATTGCTGCATTGGAAATCATGAGTCGGTTTGCAGTCAATCCGAAATGGTTGATTTATCTTCCCCCTACTATGTCTCCCGTAGCTACATCTAAACTAGCTGACTTTCTCGAACATCCTGCAGAGGCTTTTGCATATTACCAGCAATCAAATATTAGCCAAGTAATTTGCGAAGAAAAACACATGGGTTCGCGAGTTATAGTCATTTTGTGTCGCGATGAGACTGTAGCTGAAAAACGTTTTGGGATTAGGGATGAAGGTATTGGGGTTTGCTATACCCGTACAGGTAGAAAGTTCTTCAATCAAACAAAGGTAGAAGCAGAATTACTCAACCGTCTCAACGAAGCCTTGGAAAAAAGCAACTTTTGGTCTAATCTAGATACAGACTGGGTATGTCTTGACTGCGAACTGATGCCTTGGTCGGTAAAAGCTCAAGAACTATTAAAACAGCAATACGCACCTGTAGGCGTAGCAGCCAAACAAGGAATCAATACAGCGGTAAATGTTCTTCAACAGGCTAGCAATAGAGGTATAGAGGTTGGTAATCTCTTGACTCGCTATCAACACAAAGCAGAATTACCTGATAAATATATTCAAGCTTATCGTCAGTATTGTTGGACGGTAGATAGTATTGACGATTTAAAACTAGCACCCTTTCATATCTTAGCCACTGAAGGACAAACCCATGTTAATCAACCTCATGATTGGCACATGGGGAAAATTGCTAGTTTCTGTGAGGTTGAGAATAAAATGTTGCTGGCGACCAAATATAAAATTGTCGATCTCAATAATCAAGCAGAAATAGATAGTGCAACTAATTGGTGGTTGGAGATGACCAACTCTGGTGGGGAAGGAATGGTAGTCAAACCCATCGATTTCATCAACCATCAAGGAAATAGATTAATCCAACCTGCGGTTAAATGTCGCGGTGCAGAATATCTCAGAATTATTTATGGTTTAGAATACACTTTGCCAGAACATCTCAAACGATTAAAACAACGCGGTTTGGGTAAAAAGCGATCACTTGCACTAAGAGAATTCGCTCTCGGTGTGGAATCTTTAGATAAGTTTGTTAAGCGCGCACCTTTAAGACAAGTTCATGAATGTGTATTTGGGGTTTTGGCTTTAGAAAGCGAACCTGTAGATCCTAGATTGTAAACTAGATGATGGCGATCGCTTTAATTTTCTCATCTTACTTAGTACAAATGCTCTGTTTAACAAGGGTACTTTTAGTAACTTAGCAAGAGTGACCAAAGTCTGTTAAATTTTTCTAAACAAGTTCAACACTACAAATAGCAGATCGTGTCCCGAAACAAAGCCAAGTCGTCAGAGTATCCTTTATCGAGATTATTAAGTTACGGAGATAAATATCAAACTGTTATTTGGCAAGCAGTAATTTGCTCAATTCTCAATAAACTATTCGATCTGGCGCCTCCTGCCATTATTGGTGCTGCGGTAGATGTGGTGGTGCAAAAAGAAGATTCGATTGTTGCTCGTTTTGGTATTACTGATATCTTTGGACAATTAGTAGTTTTGTCCTTGCTATCGGCACTGATTTGGGGTTTAGAATCGGTGTTTGAATATGCCTATACGAGGTTGTGGCGTAATTTAGCCCAGGATGTACAGCATGACATTCGTCTCGATGCCTATAGTCACGTTCAAGATTTGGAATTAGCTTATTTTGAAGAAAGAAGCACGGGGGCATTATTATCCGTTCTCAATGACGATATTAATCAGCTAGAGAGATTTTTAGATGTTGGTGCCAATGAAATTATTCATGTACTAACTACCGCATTAGTGGTTGGTGGTTCGTTCTTTGTCCTAACTCCGAATATTGCCTGGATGGCAATTATTCCGATTCCAATTATTGTCTGGGGATCGGTAGCTTTTCAAAGATGGCTTGCACCTAGATATGCAGAGGTGCGGGAAAAAGTAAGTATGCTCAATTCCCGTCTGGCTAATAACCTAAGTGGTATTACCACGATTAAAAGCTTCACTACCGAGAAATACGAAATTGAACGTTTGCGACAGGATAGTAATGCCTATCGCCAGAGTAACCAAAAAGCGATCGCTTTATCTGCTGCTTTTATTCCTCTAATTAGATTGGTTATTTTGGCTGGTTTTACAGGCATTTTACTTTATGGTGGAGTTCAGGCTGCATCTGGTGCTTTAGCCGTTGGTACTTATAGTGTCTTGGTATTCTTAACCCAAAGATTATTATGGCCCTTAACTCGCTTGGGGCAAACCTTCGATCTCTATCAAAGGGCGATGGCTTCAATTACGCGGGTGATGGATTTATTAGATACCCAAATTAAGATCAATTCGGGGGAGAAAGCTTTAGCTGTAGCTGATATTAAAGGAGAAGTAAGTTTAAACGACATTACCTTTGCCTACAATCAACGAGAACCAGTAATTAAAAATCTTTCCCTACAGATCCCCGCGGGACAAACCATTGCTATTGTCGGGGCGACGGGTTCGGGGAAAAGTACTCTAGTTAAGTTATTACTACGACTATATGAAATCGAGTCAGGCAGTATTACTTTAGATGGACAAAATATTCAAGATATTGTTCTGTGGGATTTACGTCGGGGAATTGGTTTAGTTAGCCAGGATGTATTCTTATTTCACGGTACGGTAAGGGAAAATATTTGCTATGGTTCACCCGATGTCACTTTCACCCAAATCATCGAAGCTGCCGCAGTCGCCGAAGCAGATGAGTTTATCGATCGCTTACCCCAGGGTTACGATACCGTGGTGGGAGAACGAGGACAGAAACTATCAGGAGGACAAAAACAAAGAATTGCGATCGCCAGAGCAATTTTGAAAGATCCACCAATTTTGATTTTAGACGAGGCAACATCGGCAGTTGATAATGAAACCGAAGCAGCAATTGCTCGTTCTTTGGAGAAGATTACGCAAAATAGAACTACAATTGCGATCGCTCATCGTCTTTCTACCATCCGACATTCTGATTGTATCTATGTGATGAACTATGGTGAATTAATCGAAAAAGGTTCCCACGAAGAATTACTTGCCCAAAATGGTGCTTACGCTAGTTTGTGGCGAGTACAGACAGGCGATCGATTGGGTAGACAATTAACTATGTAACTAATCACAATTATCAGGGCTATTCGCCAATAGTCCCTACAAATTGATCGGGGCGTGTTAGCCAGTAAGCCCAAGCAATCAAGACAAATTGAAAGGATAATCTAATCGCTTGAAACCAATTACCGTCAGGAATATTATCTAGATGAATATGATTAACTGCCATATTAATATTGGCTGGATACACTGCAATAAAAAGAATGACAAAACCCCAAGCAGCAGCCTGGCTGACCCTCCGAATCAGTAAACTAATACCCCCTAATACTTCTGCCACTCCCGTAAAATAAACCATAGTGGCGGAATAAGGTAACATTGGGGGATAAATTTTCAAATATACGCCATCAGCGAAAAAATGAGATAATCCAGCTAATATCATTAGCACTGCTAACAAAACTCGAAAGGTTTGCTTCTTTCCTAAGATCAGGTTATTAAATAACTTTTTGACTATTTCCATAATTAAACTGTATATAGTAAGTAGCAAGCTTTGACTCACTACTCGCTATATGCGTGCTCGGTATCCTTTAGGACTCACTACTCATTACTCATTACTCATTACTTAACCATTTTAAAAACAAGGCAACGCCAATAACTTAAGCGTTTACTACCGCCCCTCCATTAGGATGTAATACTTGTCCTGCAAAGTAAGAAGAATCATCAGAAGCCAGAAATACGAAGCTAGTAGCAACTTCTACGGGTTGACCAGGACGCTTCATGGGAACTTGTTTGCCAAATCCTTCTACTTGTTCTGCGGGGAAAGCATCAGGAATAAAAGGAGTCCAAATAGGACCTGGGGCAACTCCGTTGACGCGAATACCTTTTTTAAGCAAAGATTGAGATAAAGAGCGAGTAAAAGCTAAAATTGCACCTTTGGTTGTGGAATAACTTAGTAAGGGTGCATTGCCTTTGTAAGCATTGATTGAAGTAGTGTTAATAATTGCACTACCTTCCTTAAGATGAGGAATAGCTGCTTTACAGAAATAGAACATAGCGAAGATATTTGTGCTGAAAATACTACCAAGACGTGCTGAGTCAATTCCCTCTAATGTTTCGGGATCTTCCATATACTGTTCGGCAGCATTATTAACCAAAATATCGAGCTTGCTTAACTCATCTACAGTTTTCTGCACTGCTTCAGCACAAAACTGTTCGCCACTAATATCACCAGGAAGCAATAAACATTTTTGTCCTTCTGCTTCGACTAATTCTTTAGTTTTTTTAGCATCCTGATGTTCGTCTAGATAGACAATGGCTACATCTGCTCCTTCTTTAGCATATAAGACAGCTACAGAGCGACCAATACCACTGTCTCCACCAGTAATTAATGCTACTTTACCCTTTAGTTTATCGCTGCCTTTGTAGCTCTGGCGATCATATTCAGGCTTGGGATTCATTTCTGATTCTAATGCGGGCTGTCTATTTTGCTCTTGTGCGGGAATCTGTTCTGCAGGAATAACCATTTTTTCTTTTTTTCAACAATTAATATTTTTAAACAACGCACCAAGGCAATTTACTTCAATAGGATGAATTTATGTTCTCGATCGCATTCAAAGATCGCATTCAAAAAAAGAAGTAAAAAGCAATTTGGGTTTAACTATTGTTAATCTAAAGAAAAAATGATCAAAATCGAATACGTCACAAGTTAGATTTTGTTAGCTATTTTTTGATTTATGCAGCCATATTTCTGACTAATGATAGGTTTATCGCAGGTGCGATCGCCTTTATTATGGTATATGACTAATATTTCGGAGTTAAATAAAAATAATGGAATTTAATGTATCTACTCTAGATAGCCAAGACCAAGCTGACAATCTTAAGAAAACCATCTTAACTTCCGAGCCTAATGCGGATATAAATGTCGATTTGGATTCAAAGAAAGTAACTGTAAAATCTGAAGCATCCGCCGAAACATTTAAGCAACTAATCGTTGCAGCAGGACACAAGGTTAGCTAAAGATTAGTTTCAAGATTGCAGATTTTAAACTAACCAAAATAATAAGAATGCAGATACCACCAGAAATTACTTACCGCAATATTAATAAAACAAATAAAATTGATTCTCTAGTCCGAGAAAAAATTGCTAAATTAGAACAGTTTTGCGATTATATCAATAGCTGTCGCGTAGTATTAGAAAAAACTCACGAAAATCCTAGTAGTGGCTCTCCCTACAAAGTCAGTATTGATATTACTATTCCCCACGGTAGAGAGCTAGCAGTAAGTCATAACCCCGACCAAGGTAAACAATATCCACCTCTAGAGACAGTCATTAGAGATGCTTTTGAGGCAGCACGTCGTCAATTAGTTAGTATCACTACAGAACAAAAAGGCGAGCGTAAAATACACCCTCAACAAGAGATTAGTGCCATAATTACTAAGCTATTCACCGATCAAGATTACGGTTTTATCAAAGCAATAGATACTGGTAAAGAAGTTTACTTCCATCGTAATAGTGTTGTCAACGTAGATTTTGATGAATTGTCAGTCGGAAACGGAGTCCGTTACCAAGAAACTGAAGGAGAAATGGGTCCTCAAGCTACCAGCGTGATGATTCTCGATCGACAAAGTTCTGTTTCTGATACTGAAGTTGATTCTATTCCCTCTGCAATAGAAAAACCGCTAGATTGGAAATAATTACTTATTTTCAGCCTAATAAAAATCGCGAAATATAAAATCATGAAAGATTCATTTCGCGATTGATTAAATTATTTTCTAGCTACCTCAAACTTTACACATATATTACTAAACGTCTGTACGTAAACGTACAAATAGCAGGTTGAGTATGTTATTAATCAACTAAAGTACTAAAACCTTGATACTTGACTCTTCACTGCCCTAAAAGGATCGGTGATTCGGTAGGTTGAAGGGGGTAGGGGTAAGGATTAGATTAATCGACTAAGTAGCCTATCAATCCAACCTGTAATACTACATATATATCGAAGCTAAATTTGATTTAGGTCTTGTCATCTCGAAGATCGGACATATAGTGAACCCAATAATTGGAAAATTCTTGATACTGTTGATGAGAATATTTTCTCTGCCATTTACAATCAGGGCATTTAAATCCAAATTCTCGGTTGGTAATAAATTCGTGATATCCGATCGCTTTAGATAAACAATAAGGACAGCATCCTTTCAGTATAGAAAATTCTAATTCTGTCTGATATTTTTCCTCGATAGTTTTCTAGATAAATTGATCTATTTACATTGCAATATTCACATAAAAAAATCTAATTCGTCTGTACGATGTCGCACTAAAACTAACAGCACAACTATAATCAACCCCTTCTAAAACCTAATAAGCGAATAAATTCATTTTGTACCAGGCGATAACATTCACAAGCTGTCGCTTCTAAATCTTGTTGATTGAGAATCGTAATTTTTCCCCGACTATAACGAATTATACCTGCTTGCTGAAGTATTCCTGCTGCTACCGTTACCCCAGAACGACGAGTACCCAACATATTAGCAATAAATTCTTGGGTCAAAGGCAATTCATTTTGCAGTACGCAGTCTTGAACTGACAATAGCCAACGAGCCAGCCTTTCTTCAATGTTGTGCTGCCGATTACAGGCTGCGCTTTGAGATACTTGAGTAAATAATGCTTGGGTATAGAGCAAAACTAGCTGGTGTAGTCTTTTTGACCGCTGAAACTCTTGTACAACAACATTAGCTGGAACTTTAAATGCCGTACCAGAAATTTGCACAATTGAACGGCTAGTGGTGCTGTTTCCGCCAAAAATTGCCGATAATCCGACTAGACCTTCATTGCCAATCAACCCAATTTCTGTTGTTGAGCCATCCATCATAATCGAAACCAAGGAAATCATTGCTGTTTGAGGAAAGTATATTTGGTAAATTTCCTCAGCAGGTTCAGAAAGAATTTCACCGCTATTGAGTTCAACTAGTTTTAGGTGGGGTGCAAGACGCTGATACTCTAGTTCTGGTAAAGCAGAAAGTATTTGGTTAATGGGTTCGGTAATATTCTCAGACATCGATGGAAAATTTTAGTCCTGTCTGGCTAAATTGCAGTGTCATCAATGACGACAGAACTTAACTATTAATAGGGCTAATTTATATACTTTAGAGGTTTATTTGATTTAGTACAACAAGCTAACAAAGCGTCAATTTATTAATTATTTTGAACAGTCTGTTATTTATTGATTAAAGATCATACCGAACTAAAACACCTTATTTCCGTTCGGTATCGTACATAGACTAGAGAAATTTATCTCATTCTTTTTCAAGCAGCTTTGGTTCTAACAACCGTGTATACTCAAATTTGATTTTGTCATAGCATTCGCAGGAAACAGATTTGAGTTTAGAGCGGTTAATTATTGTAATTTGACCCCGACTGTATTGAATAATACCTTTTTTTTGGAAAGAAATTGCTGTTTCGGTAATACTAGCTCGTCTGACGCCTAGCATTAATGAAATAAATTTTTGCGTCAAGGGTAATTTATCGTATTGGGTACTTTCATAGATCAACAACAACCAACGAGCTAGCCTTTGCTCGATATCGTGATGAGATCTACAGGCGACAATTTGAGCTAGATGGCTAAATTGCGCCTGAGCATAATTCAAAAGTAACTGTTGTAAAGCTTTGTTGCGTTGAAACTCTTGCTCGATAATCTTCGCAGGGAGTTTGATAGCTGTACCCGAAATTTGAACTATCGAATGAGTAGTAGCCAACCTACTGCCAAAAATAACAGACGTTCCTGTCATCCCCTCATCACCAATCGACAAGATCTCCGTAGTAGATTTATCAGACATTAGCAATACTAATGAAGATCTAGCAGTTTGGGGAAAGTAAACTTCTGTGATGGTTTTCCCTGATTCATGTAAGACTTGTTCGCTAACCAAAGAGACTTCTTTTAGATGGGGCAATAAATTTTTCCCAGAAACTGAAATCAAACTAGATAATAACTTGTTTGTTACTATAAGATCGGGATTAAACATTAGTTAGTTAATTTTCTAATAAAGCACAATCGCAATTGGTGCGATCGCAAAATAGGACGACTACTTATTAAATTAGAGTTTGTTGCTATGTAATCCGATCTCCTTATGGGCAGAGAATAATCAAAGATCATGAGTACATATTACTATAGCAAGTTACGTTCTGAATTATAGATTTAATAAATTGTTAACATTACGCTTTAACTAATTTTAATAACTCTGATTCGCTTAACTTATCAATACCCAGTTGCTCCGCTTTTACTAATTTTGAACCAGCATTTTCTCCTAGTAACAAATAGTCGGTTTTTTTACTAATCGAACCTGTGACTTTCCCTCCAGCCTGCTCGATTATTTTTTGAGCTTGATCGCGCTTGAGACTAGGTAAAGTTCCTGTAATCACAAAAGTTTTTCCAGAGAATATTTGACTAAGCAAATTATCATTATTTTCAGCATTAGTCTTTTTAGCAACAAGTCTTAATCCTGCTGTTTGCAAAGATTCAATCAAAGCTTGATTATCCAATACTCTGACCCATTCAAAAACAGATTGGGCGATCTCTTCACCAATGCCATAAACTGCTTCGATCGCTTCAAAAGATGCTGCGGACAAAGCTTCAATTGTGGGGAAATTTTTAGTTAAAATCTTGGCGTTAGTGCTGCCGACATAACGAATTCCTAAACCATACAAAATACGCTCGTAAGATTGGTTTTTAGAATCAGTGATCGCCTTGACTAGTTTTTCAGCCGATCTTGTTCCCATTCGTTCTAAACTAGCAATTTGCTCGACGGTTAAAGCATATAAGTCGGCAACCGAATGTACTAAATTATTTTCAATTAAAAGAATAGCAATTCTTTCTCCCAAACCACGAATATCTAACGCATTACGAGAAGCCCAGTGGATAATACTACCACGCAGAATTGCTGGGCAAGATGTATTAATGCAACGAGTTACCGCTTCTTTTTCTGGGCGTACCAAAGTAGAATTACACTCAGGACATTCTGTCGGCATTTGATAGGGAACAGTACTAGCAGGACGAAGATCGGGTAATACCCTGACAACTTCGGGGATGATTTCCCCTGCTTTGCGGATAATTACCGTGTCGCCGACGCGGATATCCAATTCAGCAATGCGATCGCTATTATGAAGAGTAGCCCGCTGTACCGTTGTTCCTGCAAGCTGTACGGGTTGCATCACAGCCATTGGGGTAACTGCGCCAGTACGTCCCACATTGACAATAATATCCTTAACAACTGTAGGAGATTCCTCGGCGGGATACTTAAGAGCGATCGCCCAACGAGGAAATTTATTGGTAAACCCTAGCTGTTGCTGGAGTTGATCATCATTAAGTTTTACCACCACCCCATCAGTCATATAAGGTAAAGTTTTTCTTTCCGTATCCCATTCATTAAAATAAGCGTCTACTTCGGCTAAAGAACTACACAGCTTGCGGTTAGGATTCACTAAAAATCCCATTGATTGCAGTAATTCTAAAGAATTCCATTGTGATGTTATCTCTTGATTTTTTTCGTCAACAATATACAAAGTGTAGGCAAAAAAGTTAAGTTTGCGTTGGGCTACTATTTTAGAATCAAGCTGACGTAACGTACCAGCAGCAGCATTACGGGGGTTGGCAAATAATGCCTCTCCCGATTTACTTCGTTCTTGGTTAATCGATTCAAAGACATCTAGGGGTAAAAAAGCCTCTCCCCTCACTTCTACCCTAGCAGGTGGGTTATCTAACTTTAACTTTAAAGGAATAGTGCGGATAGTTTTAACATTTTGAGTAATCTCTTCCCCTGCTATACCATCACCGCGAGTTGTCCCCCTAACTAAAATACCATTTTCATAAGTTAAAGCGATCGCGCTACCGTCTATTTTTAGTTCGCAGACATAAGCAAATTCTGCGCTTACTTCTTCTAGCTGTCTTTGCCAGCGTGTTTCCCATTTAGCCAACTCATCGGAGTTAAAGGCATTCTCCAAACTGTAGAGGGGTATATTATGTTTAACTGAATTAAATCGATCTGCTGGGCGATCTCCTACCCGTTGCGTCGGACTATCGGGGGTAACAAGTTCGGGATATTCCCCCTCTAAATCTTGCAACTGACGGTACAGTTGGTCATATACTGCATCTTCCATAATTGGATTGTCGAGAACATAATAGGCATATCCTGCTTTTTGTAATTGTTCTCGCAGTTGAACAACCTTTTGTTTAATTTCTTCCATAATTCAACCGTACGGTGGGCGACGCGAAGCTAGTGCTTTAGTGCAATGAAAACAACTTTCTTATGTTAACCATTAATATTGTATTGCCCACCAAAATAAAATCAAGAGCGATCGCCTGTAGGGTGGGTATAAAAAGATACAAATAAAACGTCTTTTCAAAAATAACTTGTTGCCCACAAACGAACCCATAATCAAGATTAAATGTTGACTCATGGTGGGCATTAATTCCACAAATTATTCCACCATTGAACAGGTTCAGCTTCAACCAAGCCAATTTTGTCACGGATATCATTAATATTCCATCCTGTTAAACTAGCAAGATTTTGCGCTTCTTGTTCTTGTCTGGTAGCCACTCTTTGCTGGTATTCCTTGGCTGCACTACAAGTCATTTCTCCAGTATAGGGATGACGGACAATATATCTGCCTTGAAAATTATGGCGATCGCTTGTAGATTGGAATTTAAGATCTTCGGGGAATTTGTCTCGGTTATATCTGACATGCAGGCGAGTAATAAACACATCAGTGCCACCCCAACGGTTATTAGGATTATTGCGATCGAGCCAAAATACCCCAGCCTGTTTTAATTCTTCTTGGTTTAAAGGTTCTGCTGCACAAGGATCGCAGGTACTCATATCCCAAGCATATTCTAAAAAAGCTACCTGTTTGTTTTCCTGTTCATAAGACTTTTGAAACATTGATTGATAGAAGTCTTTAAACTCCGTCTGCACAAATTCGGGTATTTCAGTATCCGAAGGTACTTTGACAGTGCGATAGTTAGTAAGCTGTACTTGTCCTTTGGGTGAGAGTAAATAAACTAATAAATCTTGATCTCCTTGAGCGTTCATCATTCCTAAACGAATGGGTAACATAAACTTAGGGGATTCAAAAGCGATGGAAATTGGTCGAAGTTTCTCAAAACCACTGCTGTCAAATTCTTCTAAATTGACTTTCGCTACGAAGAATTTTAGATTCTGCTTGATATAAGGCTGGAGTAATTCTTTTGCGCCTTGAGGGATTTTATAGTCATTTTGAATTAACCAAGTTTCTAAACCATCAGACTCTTCAGCACTCAGAATTAAGATGTCATATTCCCCAACACTAAACTGTTCTTCTACAGTTACGCCTAAATCTGCTTCAGCTTTCTTGGGCATCGGCGCAGCTTCAGGCACAGCGAAAGATTGTCTAGCACGATCTTCGAGCATATACTGTGGCTGACAAGGATCTTCGTCAAAATATTCTACCAACCTTGGCGCACTAAAACCGTCTAGTCGTTCTAAAATTTTGGATTCCCCTACGTGTACCTGTTCCTCTTTTAACACTACTGGTACGGGTACAACCATCGCAAAGTCTTTAACTTCTCCTTGATAGTCGTTGGACATGGTTAAAACTGTTCGGTTTTTATCTCTAGCGATAATTACCTGAGATGCTTGGTTGTATAAACTGCTATCAGCTTTTGCGACATAGAAGCCACAGAATGCTAGTGCGGGTTTGATACCGAAGATAAGTATTGCACCTGTAAGGATGCAGGATAGTAATATGCGTATTGTTTTCATGATTTTGATTTTTTAATAGTTTGTCGGTTTTGGCGATCGCAAATTTCAATTACACTAGAAGAACCTAGGAATATTTTTAGTTCCAAAGTTCATTTGTCCAAGGAGTGAATTCGGTTTCGGGTGAATTAATGCGATCGCGAATTCCATCAATATCCCAACCTGTAATTTCGGCTAAGTTATTTGCTTCGTATTCATTACGCCAATCAAGATCTCGTAGATATTTTTTGCCCGCTTCACAGGTCATTTTTTCTTTAAAAGAATGATAAATTATGTAGCGTTGCTGAAAATTAGAGTGATTTCCTGTAGCTTGAAACTTGAAGTTATTTGATTGCTTTTGGTGGGCAATAAATTTATTTACTTTTTATCCAATTATTAGCTTTTATTGCCCACCCTACAAAATTATTGATTGTTCATTGTCCATTGAATTGCTTTCCAATTAAACCTGGGTGCATTCCAAACCATGTCTAACAATATTGTTAGGGGAGAAACAATGAATAATGACCAAAAAATCGCCGTGGAAAGATAGAAATAGTGTTGCAAAATAAAGGTTGAAAGTGCGATCGCGCCACTCCAAATCCATCTAGCTTTTTTAGAGTTAGGAATTGATCGCGGATCGGTCAACATAAATAAGGCAAACAGCAACAAGCTACCACTCATAAATTGATGTTGCCAGACATCCCAACTCCAACCTAACCAGAGGTTACGTACTGCTTCTAAACCGCCATAAAACAGTAGAAAGGCGATCGAAGTATCCCAACGTCCAACTTGTTTTAATACCACTCCTCCTAAGCCGAGAAACAGCAACAGATACCACCAATCTGTCCCCCACTGCCCAGGGGATACCCAGGCATCATTGGTTAGGGTTAAGGCTGCAATAATACCGAAGTTGGCGGGATTGAAAAAGTGTTTGTGGTGATGGCGAAAAAGGAATTTACTAGAAATAGCGAGGCAACCTGCGATCGCCATTGTCTGCGGGCTATTACTCCGTAATAGTAGACATAAGCCCAAGGAGGTAATTAGCGCACTTCGTAAGGAAGTTAATACTTTGGGACTAATTAAGATGTTGAATTTACTGTTAAAATCGGCAAAACTATATTCATCTGTCTGTTTGCCATACTCCACTACCGAAGAAAGTATCCACTGAGTAATTAAGCAACTGCCTATAACTACCAGTAGCAAATTCGTTTGGATCGTCCAATCTCTAGTACTGACACCTAAAAGTAAAAATAAACCCAGAAAAATTATTTGCGTTATGCGAGCATCTTTGAATAACATTGACCGTTAATATCTCACTACTAATCGATATCTCTAGTATGTCCTTTGTTATCCAAAATTATGCTCGTGTTACATTTTTGGTAACGCTAAGGTAAACTATAGTTTAGCTTGAGCCTTGGTCGATGATTATTTCTGATATTTTTGCCAAATAGTCAAATCTTCAGGACGGTCTACATCAGATAAAGTAGTAAGATAATTAGTTTCAAGATTTAATTGATTAGCGATCGCTTTAGTCTGGTTTAATACTCGATCGCTTCCCCAGTGTATCTTCTGAAATAGTTCGGGAATGATTTGATTTAGACCAATTAAATAGTAGCCTCCATCAGATGCTACTCCTAATACTAAATCTTGTTTTTCTAACAAATTAAAAGCGCGATCGAGTATATTTACATTAATATCGGGACAGTCGATACCAATAGTTACTACTCTTTGACTACTTGTATTAAATGCTCGTGAAAAAGAAGAGTTCATTTTATCCCCCAAATCTCCATCAACCTGGGCAATATAGTCAAGATCTTCTCCCAACCATGCAGACATTAACTGTTCATTTCCTCCTGCAAAATGTACTTCAAGATTGATTTTGCGTTTTTCTTGCAATTGTCTGGCTGTATTTAAAGTATGTTCGCTCATTTGACGCTGCAATTCGGCTGCACCTGCAGCACCCAAAGCAGGAATCATACGGGTTTTAGTTTTACCTGCTTCAGGATAACGACTGTAAATAATTAGAGTTTCGCCCCTAATAGGGGCGTTGAGATAAATGTTGTTACCTATTTGTTTTCCCATTTACTATATGGATATTTAATCAGGTTGGAATTAAAATATTTAGGATCGTTTACTTCGCGATCGATCCAGTAAGGAATATCTATCTGTTGATTTTCGCTTTCTAATTCTACTTCGGCAACAATTAGTCCTTGATTTTCGCCCTTAAATTCATCTACTTCCCAAACCAAATCTTGATAATTAATCTTGTATCTAATCTTGTCAATCAAAGGTTGCTGGCACAAACTATTTAGCATCTGTTCGGCATCTACAACAGGGATAGGATATTCAAACTCGGCACGAGTATATCCTAATGTTTTACTTTTAATTGTCAGATAGCCTTGCGTGCCAATGATTCGAACTCTAACAGTTGTCCCATTGCTAGTGGGGATATAGCCCTGAGAATACTTTTTACCCATTGCGGGATTTTGTTGTAGAATCTGTTCTTTATGCGAGCGCCATTCTGCCTGTTTGACTAAGTACTTGCGTTCAATTTCTGTTCCCATTAAGAATAAATTAACTCTCAAAACTTCAAGTATTTTAGCCGATTGAGACACAAAAAAAAGAGGAAGATTACTCTTCCCCTCTACAAACCAAATTATCAAGTCAATAAAAATGTTTTAAATACGATTTATTAAACCAAAGAATATCAAAAAATTAATTTCAACTATTTTGACTATGATTTACAAATCACTAAGCTGATTTTCGGGCATTGAATCTTGTTGACCATCTAAATTCGTATAGACGACGTTAACTCCTCCAATTTCATCGTAGTTAATATTTAGATCTTCAATCCAACTTCCCAACCAAGAGTTAGCCAGCAGATTGTCAAATTGTAGACTGTTGTGATCGCTAATCTCAAATGATTCGTTAACGTTAGAAAAATTCAAATCGCTACCGCCAGTCAAAGCCAAATCACCAGAATTACCCGTTACATAATCTAGGTTACTATCCTCTAAGGTGACAGAGTCATCTAATTCCCAATTTGATGCTTCTAACGAGTCTTCTACCTCGATACTTTCACCACCAAGATCATCTACTTCCAGTTGATTAGAATCGGATGGACTATTAGCTTCAGCAGGGCTGTCTATTTCCAAATCTTCAACCGTATCTTCTTCTTCTATAACTAGATCTGCTTCTGTTTCTATTTCAACCTCAGAGTTATCTAAGTCCAAATTATTTTCAGGAGTTGGCTCATTTTCCACTACTTCTTCTGGTACAGCATTATCCAACTCCAAGCTATCTAAATCAACTTCATTATTATCTATTATTTCTTCAACAGAACTATTATCTTCACTATCTAAATCTACTATTTCTGCTTCTACTTCTGGAGTAGAATTATCATCGATCGCTTCTTCTTGAGCTTCAATAACAGGCACTTCTTCAATATCAGTATCTTGCTCGCTATTATTATTTAAAGAAGTCCCAAAAACTTGAGTCCAATAGTGATTATAATTGACTGAGCCAGTATCATTTTCTAAAAACTCATAACCAATACCAATTTCTGTATAATCAGCATTAAGAATATTAGCGCGATGTCCAGGGCTATCCATCCAGGATTGGACTACATCTTGGGCAGTAGTTTGTCCTGCAGCAATATTTTCTCCTACTGTAGAATATTGATAACCATTGCTCTCGACGCGATCGCTAACGCTTGAACCGTCTGCCCCCGTGTGACTAAAAAAGTCATCTTGCGCCATACTATCACTATGATCATCAGCAGCATTAGCCAATTTATCATTCAATTTTAAAGGGTCTAAACCAGCTTTTGTTCGTTCTTCGTTAGTTAGTTCTAGTACTTGGTTGATTAGTTGTAAAGACATGATGGTAATAATAATTCAATATTCAAATGCACTATTTAAAATATCTTTTAAAGATTTTTAAAAATGCGATCGCAGACTAGCTAGCTTTATCAATATTTAATATTCAACAAATAATAAAATATCTCGTTCCTTATCGGATTGATTGCTTTACTTGTCCTTGATTTATTTGACTCTCTCATTTATAAGTTTTTTACATATCAACTCGTTGCGATCGCAAATACTCACCAAAGCTGTTTATTAACACTGACAAAAGAGATACCACATACTACAATTAAAGATTTTTGAAATAACCTTAAGTAAAAACCCTTAACCTGGCTAATTACGCTTTTGAAGTTTGTAGTCAACCACTGTATTTTTACGGAAGAGCAATCTCAATGTTTAATAGATAGATAGATAAAGAAACATAGAGGAATCTCAAGTGAAAAGAATAGAAGCAATTATTCATTCCCACAAACTAGATGATGTCAAATTAAGCTTGATAACCGCTGGTGTAATTGGCATGACCATCTCAGAAGTAAAAAGCTATGGACATAGAAAGGGTGCAACGACTCGTTATCGAGGCACAGAATATCGTGTAGACTTCAACACCAAAATCAAAATTGAGGCGATTGTTGAGGATGATCTAGCCGATCTTACTGTACAACAAATCTCTTTAGCAGGACGAACAGGAGAAATTGGCGACGGTAAAATTTTTGTTTCTGATGCCAATCAGGTCATTAGAATTAGAACTGAAGAAGTAGGAACAACAGCAATTTGAATGACAAAAAATACATTTTCTCATTCAAATATCCAATAATTTAAACTATCATCAATCACAATTTAAAGCATATTTAAAACATCCTTAACTTATAAGTCATAAGCTAGCACCTGTATCTCAGGAGCTAAAACGTGTTTATCCTAAAAGTTGCTTACGTAACGTTGTTATTACTACTTATTGGAGATTTTTTATCTACCTTTTTCTATCACGTTCCAGAACATGTTTTTGGAAAATTCCATAGCCTTGTCCATCATGGAAAAAACAGAAGCTTTATTCATTATGCGGTTTTAAGCAAAAATCCTTTAGTGATTTTAGATGGTTTTTTAGGTGGATTGCCTTATTTTATTTTTATCCCCTTGGGGTGGCAAATATCTCCTGTTGGTACGATATTGGGGCTGATTTTAGGTGAATTACACGTTATTTGGAGACACGTTTCAATTATTAATTGGCGAACCCCTCAAGCGATCGCTTGGTGCTGCAATGTGTTATTTATTACGACTCCAGAACGACATTGGCAGCATCATCAAAATGCCAACCTAGCCTATGGTGATATTTTTACTTTTTATCATCGCCCTGCAATCGCATGGATGCATTTTCTCATCGGAGTTAAGATATATTTCAAGTCTCAGAACATATTCAAAGCTTAACCATTTCGTGACATTGTGTTTACTTTAATTATTTAAACTTAGAATCAACACGATTGCATCGCCAAATAACTCAATTAAATTATGTTACTGAGTCACAGAAAAAGCTCCCATTTAAAATTAACCAACAAGGAAAGTGAATTATCCTTAAAACAATACGAAAAGGGAGATGAAATAACTGTCTTAAATTCAGATATCTGGCAAGTTTATCGAGGCGTCGTACAGTTAAGCAGAGTCAAACACGACGATAGCGAAATAATTGTCGGGTGGATAACAGCTAACGGAACTTTTAGTAATTGTTTTGATGGAGAATGGGAATCTTATCGTGCAATAGCTTTGGATACTGTTTATGCCAGACGTTATTCCTTAACCGATGTAATGCGATATCCGTTATTAGCCAGACAGTTTTTGACTCAGTATAGCGATCGCCTGCTAAAATCAGAGCAATTACTGTCGATCATTGGTGTTAGAAGAGTAGAACACCGCTTAAAATTATTATTGTTGATGCTCAAGCAAGAACTTGGTCAAGCTGTTGGTGATGAAATACGCTTGCAGATACGTTTTACTCATCAACATCTAGCAGAGGCCATTTGCACTACCAGAGTTACTATTACCAGGATTATGGGCGATTTTCAAAATCGAAGTTTGATTTATCTCGATAGCGATCGCCATATTGTTTTCAAAAATTTATAATCTGATCGCTTGAGACTGGAATTATCAAAAGAGATCGCTTGTCTATCAAGCGATCTCTTTTAAGCTTAATGATCATAAATTTTTAAGCGTCTTGATGAGGGTTCCCTTACAGCGACTTGGAGTCTGTCTGCTAAACCACTAAGGGTAGTTTGATTAAAAAGATTGCCCATTAATAACGTTCCTAGTCGTATGGGTAGCGTCTTGCACTGCTTGTCGTAAAGCTTGTTTGAAATCCTCAGCACTCTGAAAATTAAGCTGAGAATCATCTTGCAAAGCCAAATTAATTAAGCTTGCCAAAGTATAAGGAAGAGAAGCATCTCGTTCTTGAATTGGTATGGGTTGAGTTTTCAAGATAGCCAACATTGATTCAACACCTACCAAATCTCTGGGATATTTTAATGTCAGCATAAAATACAAACTTGCAGCCACCGCCCAAACGTCTATATCGGGTTTGGCATATTTAAAGTTTAGAACCTGTTTTCGAGACATAAAACTAGGAGTACCCATTGCTTTACCTGTCATGGTTTGACCGCTCAATCCAGCCAAGTCAAAGTTTTTAGCTAGACCATAATCCCCTAATTTAGCTATTAATCTGCCATCATCAATAGTGAGAAAAATATTAGCAGGTTTAATATCGCGATGAACCAAGCCTAGCTTTGTGTGGGCATAGTGCAAACCATCTAGAACTTGAAAAATAATATTGGTGGCTTCTTCAATTGTAAGCTTGCTTTTTTTTACTTTAATTAAATCGCTTACCGAACCGCAATTGCAGTATTCCATAACCAAGAAAAATGCGTCATCAGAAAAACAAAAATCTTTGAGATGAACTAAATTGGGATGATCGAGCATTCTCGTGTTTTTTACTTCCCGAATAAACATCTCTTTCATGTATGGCTTGACTGCTACTTGAGGTAAAAGAGTTTTAATTGCTACCAACTTTCCTGTTTGATTATGACGAGCTAAATAAACCTCGCCAAACCCTCCAACTCCTAGATCTTTTATCTTGGTGTAGTCTTCGATTAAATTTGGGTTTCCATCAGTTTGATTTTTGATGGCAGATAATAATTTATTTGGTAGTTTCTCACCATTTAAGATAAAAGCTTCTATCAAAACTGTCTCAACATTTACTTTAAATTTGGTTTTACCTAATTCAATTACATCTCCATCTTGAAGATCGTATTCAGCGAAATTTAGTTTTGCACCTTCAGAGGGAGTTTGATGGCTTTTTCGCCTGCCAATGCATTTACCGTTAACCTTAGTTCCATTACGACTACCAAAGTCACGAATTCGGATATCTGGAGGATTAATATCCAAAAGGCAATGATAGCGAGAAACGGTAGAGTGATATTTATCGTCAGGAATCTGAATATTACAATTTTTAGCTCGCCCAACGATACAAATAGTGCGATCGTCAAACACAAATTGTTTTCCTTTCAGTTTGCCTTGGGCAATGGTAAGAATAATCTTGTCTGGCATAAATAATAGCTGTTGTTGCAATACAACCTGCTCAATCAACGATCCTAATATCCAAGCAATAGCCTCTTCCCTTGATAGTTTTAAGAAATTGCGGTTCTCCTGAATCTAGTTCGATTTTGTCTCTGATTCTCCAAACTAAGTGATTGATGTTTCTTCTATCTCTACCAAAATTATCTTCTTGCCAAATAGCCCGAATCAATTCGTCGTATTCACACAGAACTATTTTATTGTTCAGATGATTCTTACGACTCATGTAATCAATTAAAGAATGTTCCTGAAATCCTAAAGAAATCGAATCTCGACGGCGAGAAATATTGCGAAAGAGAATTTGTTGACTAAGACTGTATTCAATACTGTGAATAGTTTGTATACTGTATACCTGACTAGTTTCTCCAGGATCGATAAACTCCAGTCGCCAGAAAATTGGCTGTTGCGATAAACTCAATTCTCCTAAAATCAAAATACAATCGCCACTTCTAAGAGCGATCGCATCTTCGGTTCGTACATCAATTTCAGGGTGGTCAATTTCTCGCTGGAGAAAAGTTCCATTGGCGCTGTTTTCATCCACTATCCACCAGCGATTTTTTCTGTATTGAATCGAACAATGATGTCTCGATATTTTCTTTTGTGGATCGCTTAGAACAATATGATTATCGCTTTGTCTACCAATTGAAATAGATACTGCTTTTTCCTGTTGAGTAATTGTATTTTCTAGCTCAATAGTATATTGCGTACCGTTAGGTTTAGTTACTAAAAAAAAGGGATGTTCTCCACTCATTTGCTGCTCGATATTAATAGTATTTTCTTTTAAATACAAGAGAGTAAATGTCCTTTGCTCGTTAACAAACAATAACATTTATTGTTTAAAAATTATATTTAAATAATATTTAATTTTGATTTAACCAAATTGAAAAATTATTAACGATCGCTCAAAATGTTGTACGATAAGTTTAATTGGAAACAGCGAAAGCATCAGATATGAAACCAATTGTACCCAATTATTGAATTAAATAAAGTCTTAAATAATACGCCTAGTAATATATTGATACCTGGGCAAACGTAAAAATAATTAGATGTACTACTGGCAAAAAGGAAAACATCTAAATAATGGAAAATATGTAGTTGATCGATTACTTGGTATTGGAGGTTATGGAATTACCTACAAAGTAATAAATACTGAGACTAATGAATTATTTGCAATCAAAACTCCGAATAATCGCATTCAACAGCAGGCGAACTTTCAGCAATTGCAAGGTAAATTTATCAATGAAATTATTGCTCTTGCTAAATGCAATCATCCCAATATAGTTCGAGTCTATTCCCAAGTGTTTTCCGAAAATGAATCCCTGTGTATGGTGATGGATTATGTTGAGGGAAAAGATTTAGCTGAATGTTTGGAGACAAGAAAATTTGACGAGCCAGATGCGATTAATATTATTATTCAAGTAGGAGAAGCTTTAAATTATGTTCACGATCGCGGATTTTTACATCGAGATATTAAACCAGCCAATATTCTGTTAAGACTAGCGGATTCTGCCCCAGTACTAATAGATTTTGGGCTAGCTAGAGAATATAGCACTGACAGTTTGAGGAGTATGACTAATGCGAAAACAGAGTGTTTTGCACCGATCGAACAGTATGAAAGAAACGGCAATTTTGGAACTTGGACAGACGTATATGCGTTGGCAGCAACCTTGTATGTGTTGGTAACGGGGGAATTACCTTTACCTTCAACTTACAGAAGATATGCACCTTTAGTAGCCCCAAAGCAGCTCAATTCTGATATTAGTGAGAGGACGAATTGTGCAATTCTCAAAGGAATGGAATTAGAACCAAAAAATCGTCCTCAGTCGGTAGGGCAGTGGTTAAAGTTATTGCAGCCAGTTAAATCGATCGCGCCTGTCGGCTTGCAAATAACTAAGTTACAAAGTTTTCCTGATAATACACAGCAACCAGAACTTAAAGAAATTCAAGTAAAAATAAAAGCCCGCATAGCCAATTTAGAGCTAACAAATGACAATTTCGATCCCTGTCTAAAACTAAAGAATTTGCTAGACAACCAGCAATGGCAGGAGGCAGATCGCGAAACAATTGAAATTTTTCTCCATTTAACCAAACGCAAAAAGTATGGCTCTTTAAGAGATAAAGATATTGCCAATATCAATGATGCGATCGCGCAAAAAATAGATTTATTGTGGCTGGAGGCTAGTAACAACCATTTTGGATTAGCTATCCAGCGACATCTTTGGCAGAAAAAACTGGGTTTAGAATTAGCCCCAAAACAATTAAAAAGCAGTGAAAACCTACGAGATTTTGGTCGACTTTTAGGCTGGTATGAGGATGAAGAACTATTAAAAAATCGCGATCGCTATCGGTTTTCTTTAGATGCGCCTCAAGGTCATCTTCCATCCCTAAGATTTCCTTGCTCGGAATTTCCCAATTTGAATTGGAGACAGTCGTGGAAAAGAATACTTATCAGCTTTTCGATTCAAACAGACAAATATTTATAATTATTGAGGTATCCAAATGAAATTATCAACATTTCTACTCAAATTATCAGTTACAGCTACCCTTGTTACAGTTGGTACTGCTGCGATCGATAGTTCGACCCCAGCCTTGGCAGAGCAAAATTCTTTAAACGCATTTACCGAGAATAGTGATCTAGTGACTCCTGCAACGCCAACGGCACTTTATCTCGTTATTGGTGGTGTCATAGCAGGAGTTATATTACTAAAACCTCGTATTGTTCGAGTTCGTCGAGATGAGGTAGGAATTGTCTCCAAAAAGTTTGGTCGTCCCCTACCGTCAAACCGCCAAATTGCTGTAAATGGAGAAATGGGCATTCAAATCGGCGTTCTCAATCCTGGGCGACATTATCTTTTTCCGTTTTGGATGTATAAAGTGACCAAAGACAAAGCGATTCAAATTGATACAGATGAAATTGGTCTGGTCATAGCCAAAGATGGTGCTGCTCTACTCCCAGGAAAAATGTTGGGCAAAATTTAGGTCTAGTTTTAGCTCAAGATGGTGCTTTGCGATCGCCTGGACAAATACTAAGTAAAACTGTGGACTGTAACAACTTTCAAGATGCTGAAGCATTTATCAGCAATGGCGGTCAAAAAGGTAAACAACGAGGGATTCTTACTTCAGGAACTTATCGCATCAACACCGAGTTATTCACCGTTATCACCTCTAGAAATGCTACCAAACATGGCATCAAACCCGCCAAACTAAAAGTTTATACGGTTGAGTCAGACAAAATCGGCATTGTCACCACCTTTGATGGTAAATCTTTGCCTAATGGCAGTATTGCTGCACCAATTATCAACGGACAAAATAAGTTTCAGGATGCCCAACAATTTATTGATGCGGGTGGTTATCGAGGTTTACAAGAAGAAGTTTTGGAAGAAGGCTCTTGGAATCTCAACCCCTGGTTTGTTAAAGTCGAACAAATTCCCCTGACTAATATTAAGGCGGGAACGGTAGGAGTAGTCATTTCTAATATTGGGGATGAGATGGAACAAGACGCTCAAGGCGATCGCTCTAAATTCAATATAACTCCTAAAGGCTATAAAGGTATCGAAAAAACTCCAATTGAAGCAGGAAAACATTCAATTAACACTAGAGTAAAGAGTATTGAAATAGTTCCCGCTCACGAAATTACTCTAGACTGGACAAATGCCGATAAGCTGGCAACTAACTACGATTCCAATTTGAAAACCCTCAAGCTGAGATCTAAAGATGGTTTTTCTTTTCAACTCGAAGTAACCCAGGTAATCAATATTTCTTCAGATGATGCTCCCAAAATGATTTCTCGCGTAGGTTCGCCTGCGGTTAATAAATTTATTCAAGCTGTCGAAAAAATAGAAGCCATCAGTCAATTTACTGAAGATGGGGTTAAATATAGCTCGATTCAAAATCTGGTTACTAGAGTGTTAGAACCGATGATTGGCAACTATTTCCGCAATTCCGCACAAGATTATGATGCTTTAGACTTCTTGGAACGGCGCAACGAAATCCAAGAAGAAGCAACAGTGCATATTAAAAATGCGCTTGATGCCTATGGCGTTCAAGCAGTTGGTACTTTTATCAACGAAGTCGATTTGCCAGATGAACTAGAAGAACCAGTCAAAGCGCGAAAAATTGCCGAAGTTGAAAGAGACAAATTAATCGAAGAACAAGAAACTGAAAAAGAGCGTCAAAAGCTCGTTCGAGAACAAGAGCTTACCGCATCACAAGCAGAAATGGTTAAAGCAGAACGCGATCGCGAAATAGCAGAAGTCAAAGCCGAAATCGCCGAAAGAGAAGCAGCAACAAATACCAAAGTTCAACAACTACAGAATGATGAAGAGTTGCGTAAACGAGAAAAAGAAAATGACACAGAAATTACCAGACAAAGACTGATAAAGCAGCTAGAAATAGATAATCTAAGAGAAAAATCTCAAATAGAAGCAACCAGACAAGAACTTGAAAAGAAACTAGAGTTGACTGTGTTTCAAGAAACATTAAATATTTTGAGTCCCGAACTATATGTCAAAATTGAAACCGACAAAAGGTGGGCTGAAGCATTTTCTAAATTCAAGTTTACTGCACCACAAACATTAATTAATGGAGGCGGTGGTAACAGTACAGAGGGACTTAACGCCCTGTATTCAGGAGAATTTCAAATGCAGCTATTAGGAATGATGACAGATCGTTGGAGTCAGAGACAGCCTAATAGTTCGCAACTTGACAAACCCGATATTTTGCCATCGGATGATTTCCAACCCGATCTCTTAAATCCAGAAAATATCAGTGCATCCTTGGATGAAGCAGAAGAGGATTGAGACTTACAGCCGTTTTCTATTGATTAGTTCATAGCTAAAAGCTAATATTAGAGTTAAGACTTTTTGAAAATGAAATAAATCGCGAACTGAGAGAAGAAAAAATAGTTGAATCAGAGAAATTAGAATTAGATAATATCGAACAACAACTGCAACAGTCTAAACAAGAAAAGCAAGAACTATATAATGATTGGCAAGAAGCCGAAAACAATGCTAACGAAGAAGCCGAAGGTAGTGGCGGCTCGGGAAATAGTGGCAAAGGAAGTTTATATCGGGAAAAGAAAGAACTTGCTATTAGTTCATAACAACAATTCGAGCAAGCAGATAATAATGTTCGGCAACAACAGCAAGCAAAAAATGAACTACGACAAGTAATTAAAAATACTCTACAGAGTTCTCACAATAGTTCAGATCGAAGTGAGATAAAATTAGGCAGCTTTTTAGATCGACTAGTAACTTTAGAGGAATTATCTGCTAAAGATCCGACTATTCGTAGCATAAATTTGCTACTAACTACTCTGTTTATCATTATTGAAACCTCACCTGTATTAGTGAAAACATTATCAGGTAAAGGTTCTTACGATATTTTATTAGAACAACAAGAAACCCACGGTATTTATCAGGGATATCTGCGCGATCGCCAAGAAAAAGAACTTCAACAAGCGAAAATAATACTAGAGGATTATTTAAAATCAATTACGGATTTTGAGCAAGAAATAGCAAAACGTAAAGAAAAATATTTGCGATTGAAAGAAAAAAGTAGAGAGAAACTAAATAATAGAAATATCAAAAATCTCAGAGAAGATATCGAAAAACAAGATTCTCAAGAAATTCTGCGATTTTTTGAATTCTGTGATCGCCAAATAGAAGTTTACCTAAATATTATTAGCAACGAAATGAAAAATCATCCTGACGCTGTTAATAATATAAGCCAAAAACTACTCGATTTGAATTTAAGCGATCGCTTGCTAAATAAGCTCAGAAATCAAGATCCAGAGCATTTAAAAAAAGATTTGACAAAAAAGAAAACCAACTCAAGATTTTAGATGCTGCGAGGATCAACCTATTACTACCTTTTGCTAGCGTAACATCAGTTACTTAGCTGCATTAGCAACACTACTAGCTGCACCTTTAATAGCAGCAATTCCCTGTTCCACACTAGCCCAGATACCCATATCAGGCTCTTGACCTGCTAGTTCTCTAGTACCGACAAAATAAAGTACGCCTTTAAGTACTTCTTGATGCCCGCGATTTTCAAAATTAACTTTGTTCAAAGACTCCATGGCGTCTTGCAGTTGATCATCCAAAGATTGAGCAACCTTATGAATTACCAAACCAGTCATAGTTTGCTGATGCTTTAACAATTCAAATTGAAAGAACTTATCATATTCAGTAAGTTCAGTTCCCGTCATCATTTTAGTAACCGCATCGGCGTGTTTTTGAGTAATATCGCGGGGTTGAGCAGTATCGCCCAACTTAGAAATCGCTTCTTCAATATTACTCAGATTATCGCGATCGCTATTTAAGATTTTTTCTAATCGTTCGCGAATTGTCTGGTCATTTGTTGCGGTCATCAACTTTTGTCCAGAGTCAATTAAAACGTTTTGAATTAGCTTGAGATCTGCAAGTTTGGTGGCTAAATTTGTTTGATCTGACATATTTGTTATTCGCGTTAATCATAATATAAGTCTCTTCTCTTTACGATCGCATAAGATCTTAAAACGCCCCTCCATCTGGGGAGAGATTAGATTAAACTTCGCACCATGTCCAACGAACGATTAAATAATAAATCAATCAGTTATTGAAATACTGAGTGGATATTGCTTGCTGGAAAAAACTATTAGCTGACTCAAATTCGGTGATTAAGGCAGATCGTTCTCCTTGTTGAACTAACTGCGCCAACCGAGAACAAACAGACCCCAATTGAGCGATCGCCGCCCGACTTTCGGGACTAGCTAGAATAATATCGACAATCATCGGTGCAGACTGACTAAATAATCGCTGTACCATTTCAATTTGTTGACGATAGGCAGGACTAGAAAAATCCAAACTGCGTCCGACTTCTACTCGATCTGCTGCTAAAAATGCACCAAAACCAAAGGTGGCAAAGTTACGTACTGCTTGCACCGTTGCCATCAAGCGATCGTGTTCCTCTGGGGTAGCATAAATAAGTTCTCCACCATAATTCCCCATTAAGGACAAAAGCCAGTCAAAAGCTTCTGTTTGACGACCAGGACAGGCTACTATTTTTTGTTTCGCAAAAGATTCTAATCCAGGACCAAACATAGGATGCAAACCCATTACTGGTCCTCTATGGTGCTCAAGCATCGCTTTGACAATAGGAGTTTTGATACTGGTGATATCAGCTAATGCAGTAGTTGGGGAAAGATAAGTACTGAGCTTTATAATAGTGTCTACGGTATATTCTATGGGGACGCAAACTAAGACTAAATCTGCTCTTTTAAGCAACTCTTTTGCTTGTTTCCAATCTTGAGAGCCTAAAATTCTCACTTTATGTCCTGCTTGGGATAGATGAGTGTTGAAGAAACGACCCATTCTTCCTCCGCCACCTACTAGAGTTACCTGTCGCGATTGCGTATTATTTTTTTGATTTAAAAATTCGCTCGCAAGTCGATCTATTTGCTCAGTCTGATACTTCACGATCATCTCCATGATTTTTTATTTTTTGGCCTCTTAAGATACCTGAGTAGAAATTACCCCTAGCAGCTTAATATTGAAGTTTTCGATTTTCTTCAATGCCTGGTTAACAGAACTCTTCTTGGTTTTGCCAATTTCTACTGCAATTAAAATGCCATCGGTTTGAGTCGCCAAGAAACTAGTTCCGATACCTTCTAGAACAGGAGGAGCATCGTAGATTACTAAATCAAATTCTCGATTAAATTCGACAATCAACTCCTGCATTCGGTTGGATGTCATCATGCTAGAAGTTTCTGATGGTGATTGTCCTGCAGACAATATATAGAAATTAGAACGATGAGCTGATGGTTTGACAACTTGAGTGTAATCTATTTGACTAGATAGCAAATCGCTCAAGCCAATTTCATCAGACACTTCTGGGTTAGAATTTGCTTGAGATTCTGACAAATTGGCATCTACTAACAAGATTTTTTTACCTGCTGCTGCTGCTGCCTCAGCCAAATTCCAGGCAATTGCTGATGTACCGTCAGTTTTTTGCACAGTAGAGGAAACAACTAGTGAGCCGATATTTAGCTGACTGTGGCTATCTAAAAGATTGTCGTGCAGAGATTTGAAAGAGTTAAATATTGGCTCTGGATTACTATTATTATTAATATCGGCAGGAAGTGCAGAATGAGAAACCTTTTGGGGAGCGACTTTCCAAGTAATATCTCCTAACAATGGAGATTGAATAGTCTCTTCTATATCTGTAGGACTACGAAAAATATTTACGGATTTTTCTAATAATGTAGTTACCAAAATTCCTGCCAACAATCCTCCGACCAAGCTAGAGATTAGCTTTTTGTTCGAGTCTATGGGTATTGGAGCAGGATTACCATCTTCATCTTGAGTAAGTTGAGGCTCAGATACTATTTCCCAAGGAATTTGACTTTGAGCTAATTCTACACTTAGAGTATCTTTTTGATTTAAAAGCTGTTGGAAAGTTTGGTTCACTACCTTTAGCTCTTCACTAAGCTTGGTATATTGACTAGCTACTTGGGGAATCTTACGAGCTTGCTGCTCAAATTCGAGAATTGTCTGTCTTAAAGACTGATTTTGTACCTCCACTAATTCTAGCTGAGTGTTAGTCTCAATTAATTGTTGAGTCATGTCTGAGAAAGCTTTGTTCTGCAAAGTCAAAGAAGGTAGGTTATTGACTGTTTGAGCCGAATAACCTTGAAGAATACTTTGCTTCTCTCGGTTCAACAAATTCAAAGTATTTTGACGCTTGTCTTCCAATCTTCTGATAGTAGGACTATTAACTTCGTATAGTACCGATGCAGCAGCAATTTCGCTCTCAATGTCTTTGAATTGGGTGAGTAATGTTTGATAACTCTTGTTATCACTCAAAGTTGATACCGCAACTGCTTCATTTGGTGAAAACTTGAGTCTTCTTTGCAGGTTCTCTTTAAGAGCTTTGAGCCTGTATAGTTCGCTTTGAGTTTCTAACTGTTGGGTTTTTAGCTGTTGGATCTGATTTAAAAGATTTTCGCCTTTGGATTTAGGATCGATTAACTGATTTTCTTCCTGTAATTGTTGAATATTAGAATGTAAAAGATTAACACGATCGCTCAATTTAGGTAACTGTTGTTCGATAAAATTAACTCCACTACCAATACGATTTTTTCTTTCTTCTAAGGAATAACTTAAATATTTATCAGCAGTTTTATCCAAAACTAATTGAGCTAGTTTGGGGTCTTCGTTCTGATAACTTATTTTAAGAATTTTGGTTTGATCAATTTTACTCGTTCCTACTCGTTCTACTTCTAAATCTTCTTTAATTTCTGTAATATTTATCTTAACATCTGGATATTCTGCACTCACTTCTTCAAGAATAGAAGACAGCATTCCGCCACTTTCGAGAATATTAATAATTGTGGAATAGTCTGTTTCATTCTGTCTAAAACCAACTTGTTTACTAGAGCCAGTGAGGGTACTAGGAGAAGAAATTTTACCTTCGGAACTAGCAGGCTCGATCAGCATTTCAAAACTACCTGTATACATAGGTGTATAGGTATAACTATTAACGTACCAACCGATCGCTGTAACTATTCCTGCAATACCAGCAATTGGTAAGGCATTTCTTTTTATACTTTTTATAAAGGATAAAAAATTTGTTTCTTGTTCGGAAGGAAGAAGCAAATCTTGTTCGGCAGGCATTAATAACTTTGACATTTTATATACTAATTTTGCTTATTGGTTTATTAAATAGCTCCGCTTTTGTTTGATAAAATCTTTGCTATTTATTACTGATTAAATTAAAAGTTACAATTTAAAAGATATATTTTTGAATCTGTATCTTGAGATATACAAATTAATTTATCTCGATGATGTTTTCATTATATGAAAAAGAATCTATAAATGTATAAAGATTGTAATAATTAAAGAATGCCTTATATAAACTTTTAGTTAATTGTACGGAGCTTAATCTTGAGTCGCTGTGATTTGATCCGTCACTAAAACTAAAAAAATAGCGACCCTATAATAGAGTCGCTTGTCACTTATCAAAAAGCTTTAAGCCAGAAGCTAGGGCGAAGCCCTTTATTTAGCTTGATTTTTAAAGTTGCAATACTTTTTTCTCTTGAGGGGTTAACTCGGTAGATTGACCAAGTACTTCTTTGTACATCTTGGTATATTCCAATGCAGATTTGAGCCAGCTAAAATCTTGACTCATGGCTCTTTTTTGTAGCTGTTGCCATCTATCTTTGTAAACAAAGCCTTCGGAAGCTCTAACCATACAGGTAAACAAATCTAACGGCTCATAGCGATCAAAACAATAACCAGTACCTTGATTGTTCATCGGATCGTGATGAGTTACGGTATCAACCAACCCTCCAGTACGTCGTACAATCGGGATGCAACCATAGCGCATTGCCATCATCTGACTGATACCGCAGGGTTCAAATTTGGAAGGCATCAAAAATACATCACAACTGCCGTAAATACGTCGAGCGATCGCATCACTGTAGAGTAGCTGTAGTGACATTCTGCCAGGAAAACGAGTTGCTAATTGCCATAGTTGAGTTTCTAAGTTACGATCGCCCGTCCCTAAAATTACAAGTTGGGAATTGCTATATGCCATAAAGCGATCGAGAATTTGCAGTAGTAAGCCAATGCCCTTTTGATCGACTAACCGCGAAACAACACCCATCAAAAAGACATCTTCATCTACCTTTAAACCCAATTCTTTTTGCAGTGCAGTCTTATTAATTGCTCTATCCTTTACAGTATCAGCAGTAAAATTTTGTTCTAAAGCTCGATCTACAGCAGGATCGTAACTATCATAATCGATGCCGTTTAAAACGCCTCTGGTTTTACCACTAATAAAAGATAACAAACCCTCCAACTTCTCGCCGTATTCTACGGTTTTAATTTGTTCGGCATAGGTAGGAGATACGGTATTAACGCAATCGGCAAACTGTACCGCACTAGCCATCACATTATGTCCCTGCATATACCAAGGACACCAGGTTATTTGATCTAAATACCATCGCCAAGGTCCTTGATAGGCTAAATTATGAATGGTAAATACTGTAGAAATATCAGGAGACTGGTTGAGCCAGACAGGAAGCATTCCCGTATGCCAATCATGACAGTGAACAATTTCAGGTTTCCAATAGTTCCAGCAAAATTCGGCTGCACCATTACTAAAAAAGGTATATCGCCAAAATTCGTCTTCTCCTCCATAAATACGTTGAGGATCGAAAGCAGGATGACCAAATAAATACAGCGGCACATCACTATCAGGTAAAGATGTCTGATATACCGCAAAGTCATTAAACATCGCATATCCCCACCACATTGGCTCGGCAGGAATATCGATTTTGTTTTGTAAGCCACCATAATAAGGCATGAAAACGCGGACATCGTGACCCATTTTTTTCAAGATTTTGGGTAATGCCCCGACGACATCTCCCATTCCACCTACTTTGGCTATAGGTGCTACTTCTGCTGAGACAAATAAAATCCGCATTTATTATTATGGCTGATTACCCTTGACTTTTCTTTCCTGTGTGATTATAGTCGGGCGCGGGGTACAGGCGATAGGGGATCGCTAAAAAAGATTTGTCAAACTAGCATTGGCAATACAACTTGATAGTCAGTATGCTTGATCATGTTTGTTTGATGAAATAAATTTTATGCCTTCAGACTCTTCAATACCAACTTCTGACTCTAAACATCGTCGAAAAAAAGCTGCAATTTGGAATCGTAAAATTCATCGCTGGATTGCCATGATTATCGCTTTTCCGATGCTGTTTATAATTCTTACAGGAATTTTTTTACAAGTTAGAAAGCCAATTGATTGGATTCAGCCTCCTACGATGAAGGGAAGTCAAAAATATGCACCGACGATCGCTTTAGAACAAGTTTTAAGTGAAATCAAAACTGTGAGGAAAATGAAGGTAAACGATTGGACGGATATTAAATTGCTGGATCTTCGTCCAGATAAAGGTATTATCAAAGTTCGCAATCACAATGAGCTTGAAACTCAAATTGATGCTAGTAGTGGAGAAATTTTACAAACTGCTCAACGACGAAATGATTTTGTCGTCAAAATGCATGATTTCTCTGCTTGGAATGCTCGCTTATGGTTAGGATTACCAATTAGATTGGCTTTTTTAGGGATTTTTCTCACAGGGGTTTATCTCAATCTTAAAATGACTCCCAAATATTTGAAATCTCTATCTTGGGGACAAATATTTAAATCAACAACAGATAAATCATCTACTACCCAAGATAAACAGACAGAGATATCAACGGAAGATTCATCAATCAAACCAAAAGATGGGCGTCCTCTACGTCTACGAGTAAAATCTTGGATGCTAAAATATCATTATTGGTTTGGCTGGGTAGTGATTATTCCTTGGGCATTTGTAATAAGCAGTGGATTGTTGCTACAGGTGCGTTATGAAGTTCCTTGGGTGATGCCAACAATTCAGCAGGGGCAGGGAACAGTTCCCGCGATCGAGTTTCCTCAAGTATTAGAAATAGCTCGCCAACTTCCCGAACATGGCGTTCAAACCTGGGAAGATATCTGGCGAGTATATGTCTATCCAGACAAAGGTATCACCACTATTCGTGCGGAAAATCGCCAAGAGTTTCAAATAGACTCATCAACAGGAGAGATTTTACAGGTAGCAACTCGTCGTACTGACTGGTTGGAAGATGTTCATGAAGGAAAATGGATGGATCTTAACTTAAGACTTTTTCTTCCCGTACATATTTTGTCTTTGATCTTATGGATAACAGGTACTGTTGTTGCCTATCAACGTTAGCTACTGTAGTCATTTCAATTAATTTCCGTATAGTTAATTTATATTATAGTTATCGGGATTATAGCGGTATTAATTCGGGGAAATTAAGCAGTAGTTGTTCGCCATTTAACTCATCTCCTAGTTTGGCAGGGGAAAAGTGAATTTGGATCGCTCTTAGTTTTTCTTGATAATGGAGATTTATCAAAGCTTTTAGTCCATATTCCAAGGCTTCAAGATCTGCTAGGTTATTCTCTAAATCTGGTGATTCTCCTTCAAAGGCGACGGTAATCATAATTACCAAATTGCGCGTAACAGGTAAAGATAGAGGTTCATCATCGTCTAGATCCTGACTGGTATCAATCTCGCTCATATACCGCTGTGCGGAGTCGGTAAATAGTTCATTTACATAGTCTCCTGCTTCCCCTTCATCCCAAACTACATCCCCTTCGTTGCTAGCAGACTGCCAGTAGGTACTCATCTGCAGCAGATTTTGACAGACAGATACTAATCCTTCTCCCAATACTTCTAAATCGCCATCTGTCTCGATCGCTTCGCGGGCAACACGGTTTAATATTCCTAACATGGGTGCAATTTCTGCTCCCGCTAGATGAATAAAGACACGGGAAACAACAAAGCGAGTTTTGCCACTAAATTTGGAGATGCGATCGCGCCATGAAGACATAACTAAGGGATTAAGAATGAAGGATTAAGGATGAATGAGGATATTTATTAACTTATCATTATTGTTGCGCCCTATTGCCAGCAAGCTAAAATTAGGGCGAATTAATCTTGCTTTTAAATTAACTGAGTAATTTAACCCATGAAAATTTTATTTTTACATCCTAATTTTCCCGCTCAGTTTCGCCATCTAGCTACAGTTTTAGGGCGAAATGAGCAAAATACAGTATTTTTTGCCACAAATCGTCGTGAGGGCAATATTGCGGGGGTCAACAAGATAATTTACGAAAAGTCGCGCACTGCCCGTCCAGAAACCCATCATTACGTACGACCATTAGAAAATGCGGTATTAGAAGCCCAGGGAGTATATCGTGTGGCACAGGGTTTAAAAGATCGAGGTTTTTATCCCGATGTGGTTTATGGTCATTCTGGATGGGGACCAACCTTATTCATGAAGGATATTTTCCCTAAAGCGACCTTACTTTGTTATTTTGAGTGGTTTTATAGGGCTTATGGTTCGGATGCTAGCTTTGATCCTAACGATCCGATAAATGCTGATGATGAAGCCAGAATCAGAATTAAGAATGCACCAATCTTGTTAGATTTGGTAACTTGCGATCGCGGTTTATCACCAACAGTTTGGCAGCGATCGCAATTTCCCCCAGAGTTTCACAATAAAATTAAAGTTCACCACGATGGTATTGATACGAATTATTTTAAGCCCAGACCTAATGCCAAGCTATTTTTACCTCGCATCAATCTCGATCTAACAGAAGCGGCAGAAATTGTTACCTATGTAGCTAGAGGAATGGAACCTTATCGCGGTTTTCCACAGTTGATTGAAACTATTGCACTCTTGCAAAAAAAACGCCCCCAGTGTCATTTTGTTATTGTGGGTAAAAACCGCGTGGCATATGGCAAAAGTTTACCCGATGGTCAAAACTACAAGGATGTCATGTTAGAGAAATTTCCGTTAGATATGAGTCGGGTACACTTTACCGATCTATTACCCTATGATGAATACCTGCAAGTATTACAGGCTTCTTCTGTTCATGTTTATTTAACTCGTCCCTTTGTTCTTTCGTGGTCAATGCTAGAGGCATTGTCTACAGGCTGTGCAATCGTGGCTTCAGATACCGCCTGCGTAACTGAAGTAATTGAAGACAATGTCAATGGTTTGCTGGTTGATTTCTTCAATCCGCAGCAAACAAGCGATCGCGTAATTGAAGCTTTAGATAATCCCCAGAAGATGGCAAAAATTCGCACCTTAGCTAGAGAAACTATTTTAAGAGGTTATGATTTGGCAAAACTACTACCTCAACATTTACAGTGGGTCAAAGATTGTGCGACTCTTTAGTTGGAAAATTTTAGGTTACCTAATAATAAAAGCCAAAGACTTCAATTTCCCAATTTCCTAATCAAATGGAGGAGAATACATCAGTCCTCCATCTATCCATAAGGCATTTTGTCCTCGTTCTAGACCAAAAGGCTTGCCAATATTGCGATCGTAAATTTCTTGATAGTTGCCCACGTGTCTGATAATTCTGATTGTAAAATCATCAGTGAGTCCCATTTTTGAACCCAAGCTGGCATCAATTCCTAAAAACAGTCTAACTTCTGAATCTTTACTAATTTTTTTAGTACTTAGGTTAGTTGAATTGATGTTTAATTCTTCAGCCTGAATTAAAGTAAAAGTTACCCATTTGACCACATCAAACCATTGAGAATCTAGCTTGATGATGGCTGGTGCTAAAGGTTCTTGAGCAATTTTATCCGATAACATTTGATGTTCGCTAGGATTAGCCATAAGTACTCTTCGTGCAATTAAAAAAGAAGTATCGGCTGTAATTGCTTGGCAAGAATTATGCTCATAATGATTAAATAAGACATCTCGATTGACTTCAACAAAAGGTTTATATGTAATATTTTTTTTACTCAGATAATCCTGTAGATTCTCGTAGCTGGTAGTATTTTCTACAACACAAACATCTTTACCTTCTAGATCAGCTATAGTTTTGATGCCACTAGTACGATTGACCATAATTCCTTGGGCATCATAAAAAGTAGTTGGAGTAAATTCCAAATTGTCATTAGTATCGCGACTCAGAGTATTAGTTGTATTACGACTTAATAGATCTATTTCTCCTGATTTGAGAACATCAAATCTTTCTTCGGCATTTAGCTCACGAAACTGAACTTTGTTAGGATCGTCAAACAGTGCAGATGCTACAGCACGACAAAGATCGACATCGATCCCTGCATATTTTCCTTCTGCGTTAACAAAGCTAAAACCTGGAACTTCTCCTGAAATGCCACAAATTAAGTAACCTCTTTGTTTAACCTTATCTAAATAATTATGGTTTGCTTTTAATGTATCGCCATTTGAAGGATCTGCTTGAGTAATTTTGTTGCCATAAATACTCACTAATGCCAACAAAGTTGTAACTAATATTAAAAAAATAGACTTGATCCAGGTTGGTTTTTCGGACATAAAAGTTAGTTAATATAAGATATAAAATTACACTTTGCTTGATTGATTTTACTTAAGCTAAAAGATTAGCCATTTCCTAGTTTGAGCAACTGACAAAAATATTGATTAGATAAAATATTAGTACGCCTAGTGTAAATTAAAATAAGGTACAAAATAGCTTTCAAATTAAGCAATTATATAAATCATGTACGGATAATGTCTTCTTAGAGAATTTTAAAAGCTAAAAGCTAATAGCTATGAACCAACAACTTTTCAACGAAGCTAATTCACACCAATCGTTTAGTACTTAAATAGTTTCTAATTTGATTCTAAATCGCTTAGTTCTAATTGCTGCCAACACAAATACAAGGCGCGAGGAACATGAAAACATCCTTTCCATTTACCTCCTTTTAGGTTTAATAACACTTCCCCTTGACGATTGAGATAACCAAACCATTCCCCACGATCATCATCGCTAAAGTGTTGCCAACTATAATCATGTATTTTTTCAAACCACTCCCAGCACTCTTGTCTTTGAGTCAAATTAAATCCCATTAACAAAGCTACCAGAGTTTCTAAATGCACCCACCATAGTTTTTGATCCCATTCTAACTGATGGGGTGGATGTCCTTGAGCATCCATAAAATAGTAGATTCCGCCATATTCTCTATCCCAAGCAAATTGGAGAATATTTAAAACTACATCTACAGCGCGATCGATTAAATCTTTTTTGCCTTGACGGTTGGCGATATCCATAACAAACCACATCGCCTCGATACCATGACCAGGATTAATTAATCTACCATCAAAACAATCTAAATGTTTGCCATCAAGAGTGACATTTTCGTACATCAACCCAGAGTCTTGATCTAAGAAATCTCCCATGACTTCTTGGACAGTTTGTTCTAAAATAGCCTCTAAGCGATCACTTTGGAGTAGCCAATCCATTTCTAAAGATAAATTAGCGAGGATCATGGGTACAGCTAAACTTCTCAGCGATCGCGTCTTTGGATATGCTTTATTATATTTACCCTTAGGATTATCTTGACGACGCAAGACATTATTATAGGCTTGTAAAGCAATTTCTCGTGCGGATTGATCTCCTGAAGCCTTGGCATACTGACTAAAAGCCATCGCAGCAAAACAATCGGAAAAGATATTGTAAGGCTGTACTAAAGGCTGTCCCGATCTGTCTAAAGCAAAATACCAATTACCATCCTCATCCCGTCCATGTTTGCTCAAAAAGTCCACACCATGCTTAGCAATCTTGAGCCATGATTCTTTTGCTTCTAAACGATTGTAGAGCATCGAATATGTCCATACCTGACGGTTTTGCAGCCAAATAAATTTATCAGTATCGTAAACTTTTCCAGTACGATCCAAACTGCTATAGTAGCCTCCATACTCCCAATCTAGAGAATTATTCGACCAAAAGGGAATAACGTTATCGAGCAAAGTTTTTTGATATAGCTGCTTCATTAGTTTTTAGTTTTTAATTTTTGACCATCAAGAATGAGAAAAGAGAATAGCAAAATTACTTTTCGTGTTTCCCTTTTCCCAGATCCCCTTTAGTTTTAACCAGCCCTCAAAAACTAATTTGTTTCTCAGGAGTTAAATACCCAGACGCTGATAAATCTCATCCAAGTTTTTCAAATGATGATTGGGATCAAAACAAGCATCAATTTCTGCTTCTGATAAAGTCTCATTAACTGTAGCGTCTTCACAAATCAATTTACGGAAGTCTCCGTCAGTTTTGTTCCAGGCACTCATAGCACAGCCTTGCACTACCTGATAAGCTTCTTCTCGGTTCATGCCTTTTTCCACTAAAGTAAGCAATACCCTCTGACTAAAGATTACTCCACCATAAACGTTCATATTGCGTTTCATGTTTTCAGGATATACCAGCAGATTTTTGACTAAGCCAGTAATTTCCTTGAGCATAAAATGAGTCAGAATACAGCTATCGGGTAAAATAACTCGTTCTACAGAACTATGAGAAATATCCCGTTCGTGCCATAGTGCGACGTTTTCTAGGGCTGCTACCGCGTTGCCTCGGACAATTCTTGCCATTCCTGTTAATCGTTCCGAACGGATCGGGTTACGTTTGTGAGGCATGGCAGAAGAACCTTTTTGCTTTTTGGAAAAGAACTCTTCTACTTCTAAAACATCTGTACGCTGTAGGTTGCGAATCTCTACTGCAAAGCGTTCAATAGATGCAGTTAACAAAGCCAACTGCTGTACATAATCCGCATGGCGATCGCGAGAAATAACTTGAGTGGAAGCGCAATCTGGTTCTAAACCTAACTTTTGACAGGAAATCGCTTCAATTTGTGGATCGACATTGGCATAAGTACCAACTGCGCCAGAGATTTTACCCACCGCAATTTCTTTTCTAAGTCGTACCAAGCGATCGCGATTGCGTAATACTTCAGCTAACCATCCAGCTAACTTAAAACCAAAGGTAATAGGTTCGGCGTGTATCCCATGAGATCTGCCCACCATTACGGTATAGCGATGCTGCTGTGCCTGGTAGCGAATTGCCTGAATTAATTCTTCTAAACGTTCGAGAATTAAATTCAAGCTGGCAACCATCTGTAAAGCAATACCAGTATCCAAAACATCAGAACTAGTCAAACCCAAATGAATATATCTACCCGCATCTCCTACATATTCATTAACGTTAGTCAGAAAAGCAATGACATCATGACGAACTTCTGCCTCTATTTCTAATACTCGTTGCGGATCGAAGTCTGCCTTGGCTTTAATTTCTTCCACGGCTTCAGTTGGAATATAGCCCAATTGTGCTTGAGCCTCACAAACTGCGATCTCTACCTGCAGCCAGGTTTTTAATTTATAATTATCAGTCCAAATTTCGCCCATTTCGGGCAGGGTATAGCGTTCAATCACGATGTGCGTAGCTGGATACAACTGTCAATTGTACTATTTGATTGCAAATTTTATTTATTACTTGTGTAGGAGCGATCGCAACTCCCGAATGGCTTAGTAAGTAATTCTACTCCGATCTTTAATCTTTTGTCTCTAAGATCGAGTGTCGATCGCCTTAAATTATTATGTTCGCAAGTACCAAAAAATTAATTAATTTAGCCATCATAGTGATTGCCGTGTTCTTGTTGATCGTCCCTCCAGCAACTGCACAACTACCCCTAATTCAAGATTTAACAGTTTATTCTCGCTTGTGGCGCTCAGAACACCATAATACTCTTAATTCTGCCTGTATTCGTTTAGATGGGCGTTGTTTGTTTAAGCTCTCAGGAACAGATAGTGAAGCTTTGATCGATCGCATTTATGAAATTCAAAAACATTTTAGCGAAGTTGTTACTGAATATTTAGCTGATGGAGGTGATAGAGCAGAAGTCACGATCGAAACTAACGGTAATCTCAAAGATCTATATCTTACTTGGGGAGACAAAAAAGAGCGTTTGTTCACCGTTACCAATTCTGATGCCCAAGCTAATGATGTGGGCGTGCTAATTCGGGCGCAGCAAATACAGTCCCTAATCGAAAATGGTTTGCAGGTATCTATGAGGGAACATTCTTCTCAGTACCGAAGAAAGCATATTGTGATTGCTACTAGTACTGTGGCATTAATTTGGTTGCTTAATTTTCCTCTGATCCAAAGTATCCGCAAAGCCAGAGCAAAAGCCAGAAAATTAGCTCCTTCAGCCACTTTCCAAACTCTATCGGCGATTGAACGCTTGGTTCGTCGTCAACAATGGAATCTTGCGGAAATCGAATACATCCTGTTACAGATACTCCAAATTTTTATTTGGTGTGGAGGAATGTTATTTATCCTCAATTTATTCCCCCAAAGTAGAATTGCTGCTTTTTTGTTAGTGGCGATCGCTACAGTTCCCTTTCGGATTTTGGCTGTGGGTTTGATTACTTATATTATGATTCGTCTTACCTATTTTGCGATCGCCAAACTGAGTAAGGCTGCAATCAAAAGACAACCTGCCGATGTCAAAATTAAACAACGGGGCAAATTACGTATTGATACTACCACCAGAATTTTACGCAGTGTGGTTACAGTTATTTGGTTAATTATTGGTATTTTGGTTGCCTTTCGGATTAACGGAGTCGATCTAGCACCAATCTTAGCTGGTGCGGGGTTTTTTGGTCTGGGTTTATCTTTAGCATCCCAAAACATCATCAAAGATGCTATCAATGGCTTTATCATTATTTGGGACGATCGCTATGCGGTGGGAGATATTGTTGATATCGGTACGGTAAGTGGTTTGGTAGAAGATATTAACCTACGGATTACTCAACTAAGAGATGCGGAAGGAAGACTAATTACCGTCCCCAATAGTGCGGTAGATATTGTAGCAAACCGTTCTAGTCAATGGTCTAGAGCCGATCTCAATATCCCCGTTGCCTATCAGTCAGATATCGATCAGGCGATCGCCGTAATTCATCAAGTGGCGCAAGACATTACCCAAGATCCTCAATGGCAAGAACAAATATGGGAGTTTCCCAATATTTTGGGCATAGAGCAATTTAGCGATCGCGCGATCGCCATTCGTGTTTGGATCAAAACTGAACCCCTTAAGCAGTGGGATGTAGCTAGAGAATTTCGTCGTCGAGTTAAAATTGCCCTCGATCGCGCGGGCATACCCATTCCCATCCCCCAACAGCAAATCTTGTTTAATCGGTTAACTGTCAAACAAGATAAAAATTAAAAATGTTAACAAAACTTAACAATTTAACAGGCGATCGCATTCACATTTTTAGCGGACTTACATCACACCTTAAAAAGCGAAACTGAAACATAATTTTACTCAGTAAAACCACATAAGTAAAGATACTTAATACTTATTAGTTAAGTCCTGCTATGTTTTTAAATTCTAAATCTGTTAGTAAATATTCTTATTCCTTCGCTACTCTAGTTTTAAATTTCAGTTTGATTATCTCAAACTCAACTGCTGCTCAAGCTAATCAAACAATAGCAACCAGGAATTTAGATAACGCTCCAAAATCTTCTGTAACACAGGTTATTGCTACCAATTCGAGAGTCCATTCTGCAACTTTAAATTTGGTCAAACAATATGAAGGTTTTCGCTCCTACGCTTACATTGATACTAGTGGTTTACCCGTCATTGGTTATGGACAAACCATCATCAACGGTAGAAGAGTAAGGATGGGTCAATACATTACTCAAGCTCAAGCTGACATTGCTTTAGAAAAAGAACTAAATCATATTCAGGAAATGGTCAAAAAACACGTCAAGGTAGAGTTAACTCCTAATCAATTGGGGGCTTTAACTTCTTTGGTTTACAATGCGGGGACTCGTGTTGTCAAAAATAGTACCTTGATTAGAAAACTCAATGCAGGAGACTATCATGGTGCTGCCCAAGAATTTACCCGTTGGAACAAAGCAAATCAAGGCGGTAGGCTAGTTGCTATGCCAGGATTGACTAAGCGTAGATTAGCAGAGCAAAAATTATTTTTAAGTACATTACGGTAGTTGACTATCCTTCTGTCTCCTGCCTCGATAGTTAATACAATTTTTAATTAATTCCTAAGATAGATCGTTTCCTTATTTGATTAAAGTATTCTTGTAGGTAAATAAAATGCGAACCGCTAATTATTAAGTTAGCGAGATCGTCTGTTGTGGTGTGAAATAATCAAACATGAAAATTAAAACTTTAATCTTAACCGCTTTGTTGAGCATTGGTTTTCCTTTAGCAGTCAAAGCAGAAACAGGAACAGAATTAGAAACTATTTCTTTTTGCGACATCGAATGTACTCAACTGAATGTATCCCAAACCAATAATTTTCCCGTACAGTTAGTTGAGGATGATAGTAAAGTTGCTCAAAGAACTAGAATTCGTCGTACTCGTAGAGGTAGCGATCTTAAAAGACTTTACTTAGGTGGTACTTTGGGATTATTTTTCCCTGGTACATTTGATGACTTTCCCGAAGTTATCAATGAAGATGGTGACGGCGAGTCTATTGACTTCGGCACTGGATTTGGTGCGAGTATTTATGCAGGATACAAATTTAGCAGTTTTCTTAGTGCGGACTTAGAAGCATTTCTATTTGGCGGTGGTGCAGATCCTCTTGATGATAGTGTCTACGGTTCTGCTGGAATATTTATCAATCCAAGATTTACCTACGCTCTTAACCAAGACAATGTAAACAAAAGTCCTTATGTTTTTCTCAGTCCAGGATTAGGTGTAGTCAGCGTTGGCTTTGGCGAAGATCTAGAAGATACATTGGATTTTAATGACATTGATACATCGGGTTCGGGGCTAGCACTTCAATTGAAAGCAGGTGTTGGTTTTGGTCTGTCAGAAACTATTGATATTTTTGGACAAGCTCGTTACTTTACTGCCTTCAACGTTTATTCAGAAGATGATATCCCAGATCAATTTGAGGCAGACGATCAAAACTTTAGTTCTTTGGGATTTGAATTAGGGCTAAACTTCAAAATTTAAAACCGAGGAGTGCGTTACGTCTGCAAGGGAACGCGCTCCGACACCAAGCTTTTGCCCTCAGAAACTAGGAACTAAAAACTAATGCGGGCGGTCATCAATGTGAGGCAACCTCACCTGGTCGCCCTTAAAAAACTAAAAACTAAAAACTAAAAACTAAATTAAATAATTTCCCCTGTTTCCTGTAAAGAATGCAAGCGTTGATAAATACCACCTTGATTTAGTAATTCTTGGTGGCTACCCGTCTCAATAATTTTCCCTGCATCTAGCACAACAATTAGATCTGCTTCGCGAATAGTACTCAGACGGTGAGCAATAATTAGGGTAGTACGTGTACCGAGAATAGACTTCATGGCTAACTGAATTGATCGCTCTGATTCGTAATCCAAACTAGAAGTCGCTTCATCAAAAATTAAAACATCAGGATCGACAACTAATGCTCTGGCGATGCCCAAACGCTGTTTTTGTCCTCCAGAGAGCCTAACTCCTCGCTCTCCCACCACGGTCAAATAACCATTGGGTAGTTCGTGGATAAATTCATCAACTCTGGCAATACGGCAAGACTGTATTACTTTTTCTCGTTGTACATTGGGATTGCCGTAGGTTAGATTATCCCACACCGTACCATTAAAGATGTCTACATCTTGATGAACGATCGCCAATCGACGACGATAACGGGCAGTGTCTAAGCTATTGATGTTTTCCCCATCAATTTTAATTGCTCCATGTTGGGGTTCAAAATAACGAAAGAGTAATTTGACCAAAGTAGACTTTCCCGATCCAGAACGACCGACTAAAGCGACGGTTTGATAGGGTTTTATCTGTAGATTGATATCTTGCAGAATCAAGCGATCGCGATCGTAGCCAAAGCTGAGATGTTCAAACTCTAGTTTGCCTGTAAATTTGTAAGGATTGTTTTGAGTCGTTTCTAAAATCAGACTAGCTGCATCTACCCCCGAATCTAGCTGCATAAAGTCGTGTAACCGCTTCATAGAGGCATAACGACGAGCAAAAATTTCTGCAAGATTACTAATCGGTTCTAGCTCTGCATAAGCCATGCTAGATATAGTCAGGGTGGTAATAAAGTGTCCTAAAGTAATATTGCCTCTTACCGTAGAGATCAGAGTAAATAATAAAACTAAAAAAACACAAGTTTGAATTACGGTGCGCGACCAAGTAATTAAGTTTACATAGCCTTTATGGATGCGATAGTTGACATATTTAAACTCGCGCTCAAATCTTTGTTGTTGTCGATGGTATTCCTGGGCTTCGGTGGCAAAAGATTTAACAGTTTTAATATTGGTAATAATCTCAGAAGTACGGCTTTCGGTATTTTCCTGATGCTTTTCTAACAACTCTTCTTTTTTAATAATGATCTGCAAATGTTTGAGGCTGTAGGTCAAAATCAAAATAAACGAAATCAAAAAAGCGATCGCGATGGGTGGCTCAATTAGTAAGATCATTACAAAAATACCTAAAATTCGAGCCAGCTTAGGAATTAACTGTCCTGCAATTTCAGGATAAGTCCAAGTATGATTTTCAATGCCCCTAGCAATTCTTCCTGCAATACGCCCAGGATTATTTTCGTCATAATACCCCAAGGGTAAAGTCAGAATTTTTGCCAATACCTTACCAAAATGATCCCGTCTGGCTTTAAGGGCGATCGCCCAATGATGCCAAACGCCAATCCAAGGCTGAATAGGCGCTCGTACTACCGTGACAATCAAGATGATTCCCAGCAATACTGCTAAAGATAACCACTGACTATCGGGGAAGTTGCCTATGTTTTGTACCAAAGCGATCGCGCTTACTATAAAACCATCTAGGGGCTGATTAGACAAGACATTAAGAATTTGTCCGATACAGTAGGGAACTACTAGATCGATAATTTCAAACAAACTCGAAGCAGCGATACTAAAGATAGAGATCGCTTTATATTTACTAAAATAACCAACAAGATCGCGAAAAGAAGACATTGTTTTGAACGATGAAGAAGAAAGTATGAAGGATAAGAAATCAATTGATAGCTGATAACTGAATAACTGACAAATGTTAAATGTTAAATGAATTGCCTACCCTAAAGTTGAATAAATGTTAGATATTAAATGTTAAATGTTAAATGTTAAATGTTAAATGTCTCCTAATTCCACTATAGCTATTCCTAACCTGCATCGCTTAGTTCTTGATAATGGCATTACTTTGATCGTCGTCGAGAATCAAGCAGCAGATATCATTTCAGGACGTTTTTTTGTTAAGGGTGCGGGGACAATTGTCGAGAAACCAGAACAAGCAGGGTTGGCTCACTTAGTATCTTCAGTAATGACCAAAGGAACAAAAAATTTCTCAGCCTTGGAAATTGCGGAGAAAATCGAGTCTATTGGTGCGGGGTTAGGTGCGGATGCTACCACTGATTATTTTGCTTTGAGTTTAAAAACTGTCTCGGCAGATTTCCCCGCAATGTTAGAACTTTTGGCAGAAATCATGCGATCGCCTGTATTTCCTGAATCAGAAGTAGAATTGGAGTGCAAGCTAACCTTACAGGGCATTAAATCACAAAAGGAACAGCCTTTTAACGTGGCTTTTAATCAACTGCGTCAGCAAATGTATCCTCAACACCCTTATGGAGTTTCGGTATTAGGTACAGAAGCTAGCGTTGCTGCTTTAAACCGCGCCGATCTACAGCAATATCATCAAACCTATTTTCGCCCCGATCGCTTAGTTATTAGTCTGTCTGGGCGCATTACCAAAGAGCAAGGAGTAAATTTAATCTCCCAAGTATTTGGGGATTGGCAAAATTCTGACTCTTCTTCTGGCAACATTGATTTAACCTCTCCTGCGATTAATCCGTACCAAGCAGAAATTATTCAGGATACTCAACAATCTATAGTTATGCTGGGTTATCTGGGTACGAAAGTAAATCACAAAGATTATCCCGTCTTAAAATTGATTAGTACCTATCTTGGTAACGGACTTTCTAGTCGTTTATTTGTGGAACTACGGGAAAAACGAGGGCTAGCTTATGATGTCTCCGCATTCTTCCCTACCCGTATTGCTACTGCGCCTTTTATTACCTATATGGGAACTGCACCTACTAATACGGAAATTGCGATCGAGGGTTTGAGTACAGAAGTAGAACGGTTAACCAAAGAAACTCTCAGCGAAGCAGAATTACAGGGCGCAAAAAACAAGCTTTTAGGACAATATGCCCTAGGAAAACAAACTAATGGTGAAATTGCTCAAACTTATGGTTGGTACGAAACTCTTGGTTTGGGAATAGAATTTGATCGCGATTTCCAAGCTGCTATTCCTCCTATTACTCCGGCAATGGTTCGAGAAGTAGCTAACAAATATCTCAGTAAGCCTTATATATCTTTGGTAAAACCAAACTGAAGCGTAACATATTTGCATGAAACGCTATCTTATGCTACTACTCTTAAAGCTGGAAGTACGGCTCTTTGCCAATGATTTTGCCATTCTTGAGAAGCCATAGCTGCTCTAATTTGTAGAACACTGTGCGCTCCTTTTCGACTCCACTGCATTTTGCCATCTCTCTTGTGACGGGCATTAATTACACTATCAATATGGGATTCTGCCACTTGAGAAGTAAAGGTTTGATTTGACTGTTTTCGTTGTTCGTAGTTGATGAGATATTGCTGATTACGTTGAAGATAATCCTTTAGCCTTTTGAGTTTATTTTGTTGTTTCTGGTCGATAATTTGCTTTCTCAATACTTCCAGTTTTTCTATGGCTTTATCGCCTTGACCATACCATAGTTTCCATTTGGCATTCTCCAATGATTCTCGCTCTTGTTCTGCTAATGAATTGAGTAAGGGCTGAAACTTTTTACCAATGTGAAACCAATCCAAAATGGCTTCGATGTGACGACAATGGGATTGAAGAGCTTGAATTACCGACCAGCAATTTTGTGCTCCATCAGCTAATGCGGTAACTAGAGTGTTGGCATTAAGTCCTTGTTTGAGTACTAAATTGAGAACATAGGTTTTCATTGTTGCGAGATTATCTTCTCTGGCTGAGATGGCACATGATTTATCTACTATTGTTCGATGATTCTTATCGACTGGGTGCAGATTTTCAGGACGATAAGCAACGGCAAACAAAGCCTCAAAGCTTCTTTGTTGTTTTTCTTTGATGGGAATATGTCCTCCATCAACTTGTAAAATTATTGAGGAAGCTGACTCGGCACATTCTTCTGGTCGGGGTGTGATTAAATTTTGCTTTGAAAGCATTTCCCCTACCTGTGAAGTCAGACGACTGATTTGAGTATGATTATTAATACTGCGATGGGCAGTATTAATCTTTTCGAGGTTTTCTTGTGCCTGACGGTAGCTAAAATTAGCTCCTTGTTCGCATTGTAATTTGGCTAAATCGGGATGAATATTACTTCCAAACACTGCGTTAGTCGTTGAAGATTGCTGCCAGCGACAGTCTGGGTTTTGACAGCGATGTTTTTGAATCGTTAATTGATGGTCACTGAAAACAGCATGAAACTTTGATTTAGTCGTGCCATTACGACCCAACTTGCTGCCACATTTAGGACAAGTCTTTTCGTCTTTTCGGAGCAGTTTGCATTGTTCTGCCAGAACCGAGTTTTGAACCTTGGATAATAATGAAATTTGTTCGGAATGTCGCAATCCCAGCTCTAGAATAGATGGAGGTGCTTCGATATCGTAGGTTTTGAGAGTATTCCGTTCTACGACTTCTTGAGTACTAATGGATACCTTCTCAACGACTATCCTGAGTTCAAATTCCATACTCTTTCTCGATCTCTACAACCAAGAATGAGTCTACCATACAATAACCTATTCATGCAAAATTGTTACGCTCCCATTATCTATTGCCATAGATTGCAGCAACTGAACTTTCCCCCTTTTTTCGGACAGCTAAATCGAGAAAAATGAATGATAAGAAAGTAATGAGAGCAATTAAATATTATGGCATCTGTAACTTTTACGCCTACTGGTTCGCAGCTAGATAGCGATGCGATCGCAGATTTGGCATTAAACCCAGGCGATCGCTTTTCCGCTAGCTTTACCTTAGATACTTCTGGCTTGGACAGTAACCTACAATCTTTAACTCTGCAAATAAATCAAGATTTTGAGGAAGCAGAATTTGCTACAGTTAGAACCGATTTTGACACCACAACTTTCCCTAGTTTTGAATTAGTTGATATTTCCATTGAAGATAGTTTTACTACGGCGATCTTTGAACGTATCGGAGAACCTGGGGCTGCACCAGATACCGTAGATGTTATAGTCGAAGGGGAAATAACCGCCCTTGATGGCTTAAATAATGATGGTAAGCCAGATGTAGGTATTACGGTGGTTGATGCGGTTGATGCTAATGGGCAAAATGTCACCGAGCTATTCGAGCCTATCAATCAAAGTATAGATCTTCAACCCTTACCTACTGCAAGTATTAGTGCAACCTCTATTGCCTTTGTTGAGGGAGGAGAGACATTAACTTATACCTTTGGTTTTACAGAACCAGTTCCCCCTGGTGGTTTGGTTTTAAACATTTTAATTACTGACCCCGATGAGGAGGTAGACAGCGTGCCAAATTTTGCCGAAGCACAAAACATTGTTAGTGGTGAAACTGTAATTGAAAACGGTCAGGCAATTGCCAAACTTACCATAGCCGAGGGTGCAACCGAAGCTAATCTGGGGTTTATTGCTTCTGAGGATAATGTAGCAGAAGGAAATGAAGAGTTTTCTCTAACTTTATTACCAGGAGAAGGCTATAGCCTAGACCCAAATAACAATAAAGTTACTTCTGTTATTGTAGATGCCGAGACGGTTATCGATGGTACGGATATAGATAACGTATTAAATGGAACAGCAAACGTAGATGCTGTTTTAGGCAATGAGGGTAACGATATCATTTCGGGTAATGATGCTTCAGATGCTTTGTTGGGTGGAAATGGAAGCGATCGCCTTTTTGGAGATGGGGGAGAGGATTTATTATTTGGTGAATCAGGTGCAGATCGTCTATTTGGTGGGGATGAGTCCGATACTCTTGAAGGAAATCTGGGACGAGATACCCTAATTGGCGGAAATTATAGCGATCTGCTGGTAGGTGGAGAAGGTAAAGACCGTTTGATTGGGGTGGAGCTTAGTAGTAACGAACCAGGTATTAACGAGCAGGATACTTTAGTAGGTGGCTTGGGCGCGGATACTTTTGTTTTAGGTAATGAGGCGGGAGTTTTCTACAACGGCGGTAATAACTTTGCTTCGGGAGATGGGGACTTTGCCCGCATTAGCGATCTTAATGTTACTGAGGACAAAGTTGTTTTATTTGGTTTTGCCGAACAGTATACTTTAGACTTTTTGCCTAACAATTCGGGCAGTTTAGATGCCAAACTCGTTTACGATTCTGGGCTAGATTCGGGTTCGGAGTTAATTGCCGTAATAGAAGATGCCTCTCCCGATTTAGCAATTAACGATTCTGTCTTTGCATTTGTTTAAAAGTTTTTGGTTCGAGATTAAAAAAAATTTACTCATGAGAAGATCGACCGATTCTAATAAAATATCTATTTGCATACATGGATTATTATTAATTGTTTTAGCCATCCTGGTTAGCTCCCTTATTGATCGCTTCAAAAACATCGAGCTGCCTCAATTTAGCGACAGAGATATCATCTTTTGGCTAGTAGAAATAAATTAACTCAACTTAGATTTAGAGAAAGTATCGTGAATATTGACAACCACATCGAAGGTGAAATCACTGGGCGGTCAGCGTTTCGAGAAAGCCTCGAAACTACGCCCACTAAATATCAAGAACGAGAAAGACTAAAACAAGAGATTAAAAAAAATCAAGGCTGGTATTTTATTGATTTTATCGGTAATATTCCTCGCCATCGTCCTTACGGTTTTACTTTGTTTAACAAACCCTTTGTTTTGTGGAAAGATAGCAGTAAAAAATGGAGTTGTTATTCTTTACCTATATCTAATGATAATCTCGAACTTACTCTATTTACAGTTAAAGAAAAAGAAGGAGAAGTTTGGTTTTGGAAAGGCTGATACATTTATCATTGCGAGACAGTTACGTTGCGCGGGAAACCCGCGTTGAGTAAACTTTCGAGGGCGAACATTAAACATTTATCATTTGAAATACTTAAGCGATCGGTAACTAAATTATCATTGGTAATGATGCAATTATTTCATGCTTTCGCGTAGACTCAATTGCGGTGGAAATTCTATTTCGATCTTCTAAAGATAGCTTTTTTCTTTATTATCTATCATTCTCCTTAGTTTCTGACACAAGTTTTTTTCTACTGCATATACATGATTGTTTTCAGAAATTGATTGTAATTGTCTTTTCCTTTGTTGAGAGTGAGAACTAATTGCAAAATTGTTACAACCTGGATAAAGACATACATATTTTTGTTGATTGAGGAATTTATTAGCTTCGCTAGCAGCTTTTTTAATTTTATTTTGAAAATCTACTTGTTCATTAGCTATTTTATTCATGAGTTCACACTTAATTAGGTAAAAGTGAAAACACTTTTATAACCCATGCCAAACTAAAATAATTAAGTCGCTATACTTTTAGGCTTAATGACTATTGCTCTATAGACGTTTGAGCAATTCATCATATTCGTCATGAGTACCAATCCAAAACCAGTAAATACGATCTGATTCAATTAACCCCAACACTCGGTAATTGATAGTGACGCGAGCCGAGTAAATAGGTTGTTTTTGACTAACTTTTTTAAATTGAAGACTATTGTGATATGGATTTTTTTGCCATTGTTTGTAAGCTGTTACTGCTTGTTTTTGGATTGCAACAGGAAGTTTTCGTAGTTGTTTGCGAAAAGCTTTAGTAATACTCGATTTCATTGCTTTGCTTGAGGTTACTAATCTAACGAAATAGTATTTCCATTAGCAATGTCTTTTTTGACCATTGCAGCCAATTTATCCCACTGTTTGTCTGTTGTTGACTCAAAGCTAGATGACCAAACGCGATCGCTTTTAATTTCTTGGAGAATACGGCTAGCAAATTCATCTTGCTGTTCGTCAGTGAGTTTTTTTAGTTCGGCGATCGCCTGCTGCATTAGTTCTGTCATGATTTAGGTTTGCAAAATTGGGGTTTCTATAAAATATGTAATTAATATTCTACTGTTGCTCAAGATACTAAAGCGATCGCTTGTCAAAAGAAATTGCCTGATAAATAGGATTGTGCAACTTTAAAATTCCTTGTTGTTTAATTACTAATCCCGATAGGATTAATTCTCTTTGTGCGGGGTTGTCTATTGCAGCTATTTCCTCTCCCTGACAAATTCGGTGATAGAGTTCTAGTAGTTTATCGGATTGAGTGCTGTGTAACAGGCGATCGCGAATGGTTCGGAGGTGTTCTGGTTCGTCTTGGGATTCCCAATTTTGAATAATTTTGGTTTGCACTAAATTAGCAATCCACTCTTGTTCGCAATCGGCAGCAATTTCAGATGAGGTATCACGAATTAGCTGACATAGTTTTTGAGTTAGAAAGGGTTGTCCGTTTGTCCAAAGGAGAATTTCTTTAAGTACGGTTTGGGGATTAGCTACTTCGGTTAATCCTCTGAGTAAGGGTTGTGCCTCATGTTCTTTAAAGCCTTCTAGCTGTATGGCTCGTCCGATGTTGAAGGGAGTTCTCTGGCGATCGCTAATTAAGTCGTGAGGGGTAGCCACTCCAAAGAAAGCAAAGGTCAAGCGATTGTATTCTGGGTTGAGGCTGCGCTGGTTGTAGCAGGAGCGAATCAGAGCAAAGAAATCGTTGACGGAGAAGTTTAAACTCAACAGGCTATCTATTTCATCGATGAAAATGACTATATTTGTTCCAGTTTCGCCGACTTCTACTAAGAGAATTTCTTCGATAAACTGACTTAATTTTTGTACCGCAGATAGCCCATCTCGCTCTTGCCACCAAGTTTTAAAATTAACTTTTCCCAGCAAGCCGAAACTGCGCCACAATTCCACAACTAATCCTTTGTACCACTGTTCGGGAGTCAGATTTTCGCTACCAATGCGAGTTAAATCGATCGCGCCACAGCGATCGCCTTCGCCATTTAGATGATGTATCATCCGTACCATCAGGCTCGATTTACCCATTTGGCGGGGATTGAGTATATAGCAAAATTCTCCTTGCTTTAATGCTCGATAAAGCTGACGATCTGCCTGACGTACAACATAGGTGGGTGCATCCATCGGCAGGCTTCCCCCCACTTGATAGTCAAAATTGGTAGGGGATTCGCCTCTCAATAATTCGTTTTCAAACATTAGCTCTGCTTGAGTAGCTTGAAGGAGTTCTAAGGTATGGGATAGTTCTATAGTGCGCTCTGAGACTTTCTGTTCTAGCTGTTGGGTAAACTGAAGGCGTTGGGATTCTACCTGTTTGCGATCGCTGATATCTTGAAAAGCGGCGATCGCATAGATGATTTTGCCTTTATCATCCACCACAGGCATTGCCGATACTTCTAAGGGAATGATTTTATTGTCTTGATGAATTTCAACGTCGTCAATAGTGGCGCGCTCTCCTTTTAATGCCCGTAAGACTGGTTGATCTTCAGTGGGATATAGTCGATCTGTACCTGCCAGGTAAGCTTGATAGGTTTTGGTTAATTCCTCCGCAGTGGTTTCGGCAATAATTCCTTTGCCTAATATTTGCTGTGCGGTTTGGTTGGCGTAATAGGGTTTGCCCATCGCATCGACGACAAAAACACCGACGGGTACGGCTTCTAAGAATTGAGTTAGTCTTTGTTTGTTCTGACTTACGGCTATGTATAGTTGGGCGTTTTGAATCGATGTGGCTGCTTGGGAAGAAATGATTTTAACGATTTCCAGGCGATTGCTGGTAAAGGCATTGGTAGTTAAGTTGTTTTCTAGATATAAAATACCGCTGAGTTTTCCCCGATCTAGTAGAGGGGTGCAAAGAATAGATTTGGATTGGGTATGGCAAATATAGCGATCGCTATTAAATCTTTTGTCTGCTGTGGCGTTATGGAGAACCAGATTTTCTTGAGTGCGAGCGACGTAGTTAATAATCGAGACTGGCAGGATAGGGATTTGCGACTTGCCGACGGTAGAATCTATGGGCAGTGACTGCATAATCTTAACGGCTTCATCATTAGCCTTACCCTCCGCTTGAATTACCCAGCGATCGTTTTCTTTAAGAACCAGACAACCCGTTTGCGCTCCTGCATTTTCAATTGCAGTTGTCATTAGAGTAGTTAATAATTTCTCTAACTGAATTTCTCTCGATACTGCCTTGGTAGCCTTGATAACGCTAGCTAAATCTAGCATTTCGGGTTGCAGATTATTATTAGGTTTTTGAGCTAAATCCAGGGATAAATGAGGGTATTCGGCTGCTAAAGCTCTTGTTTTTCCTGTCGCTCCCCAACGAGAATAGCAATAGTAAGCATTTTTGAGATAAAAGTTACCAATTTCTAGTCTGCCAATGGTTAAATAAAACTCTGCTGCTCGTTCATAAGAGATCGCTTCTTCTTGAATGTAGCCCTGTTCTTTTGCTCTACCGATGGCGCGATCGTAATATTCCATTGCGATCGTCATATCTCCCAATACCCTCGCTTTTTCTGCCTCCACCAAGTCGTATTTGTGTTGGTAGTTCGTCGGGCAATGTTCCGCCCAATATTGCATTAAGGCTTGATTTTGCTCTACTTCTGCTAAGTCTTGTGGTTCGTCAGTTTCTAATCGAGCTAAAACTGATAAAGAATAATAGAAATTATGTTGGGTATAGATTACTTCTGCTTTTACAAATCCCGAATACTTTGACCCCAAACGAGCAGATTCTAATGCTTGCGGATAGTCTTTGAATAAATAGCTGGTGAAGTATTTGGCAAAAAACAAGCTAAATATTGCTAGTAAATTATTATTTTGCTTTAACTCCATGCGAGTTTCTTTTTCTCGAATAAATCGACCATTTAAGCGATTGTATCGATAGTTTTTATCGGTAATATTTTCAACTACCTGAGCTAAGATTTTTGCTAATATTAATTGATGTTTTTGCTTATACTTTTCAATTAAACTAATGTATTTAATCTGACTAGTTTGAACTTGTTCTAAATTTTTGCTGCTAAAAAATAGATGGGAACAATAATAATGAGCAGCATAACAAGCAAATTCGCAATCGCCTACTTCCAATCCGCTTTGAATGGCTCGATATAAAGGTTCTATAGTTTCTACTAAAGGTTGTTTCCAATGAGTAATATTAATTGAGATGATGACTGATACTTTAGCTTGATATTCTAAAGCCTTCAATTTATCGAGAATTAACCAAGCTAGTTGGCTTATTTTGTAGGCAAAATTTAGATCTGATTTTTGCCAAATTTTGAGATTGCTATAGACAGCATAGGCATAAATAGAAGCGGGCGCATTACCATATTGACTAGAGAGTTCTACCATGGTGTATAAAATAGGCAACGCCATAGAACTTTCCGCAAAACAAGCAGGGGGATGCACTAGCATCAAAACTTGCATAGCCTGAAGCATTACAGGATCGCTCATGGCTGGAAGTTCGGCTAACTTTCCTGGTTCTAATTCCTGTGGTAACGATTGAGTCGGGTTTATGTTTAGAAGTTCTAAAGTTTGTCTGCCTATTTCTATGGCAGATTGAATTTTATTTTGGGCTAATGCCAATCTAATCTTTATTTCATAGAATCTGGCTTTTTGCAAGATATTTTTTGCCTTAGAAATACCCTCGTCGCAACATGATTCTGCTCGATTGAAATTAGTATTAAGATATTCTACTTCAGCTAGTTCTAAATATATTTTAGATGCCAAATTATAACAATCTCGCCAGCAGTTTACGCCTAAAAGCTCGGTCGCCAAATTAAAATAATCCCTGGCTGAGATATAGGCAGTCGCTCTTTTTGCCCGTTGCCCAGCCAGTAAATTTAATTCTGCTAGATTATCTTTTTCTACTTGATTATCTAATAAATTGCGACCAAAGTTAAGTTGATTGACAACTGCAAATAAATTATCTTTTTCGGTCGATGAATTATATCTTTCTAAAAGTATTTTACCGATTTGATAGTGAGTAGCTGGTTTTTCCCCTTCGGCGATCGAATTATAGGCAGCTTCTCTAATGCGATCGTGCAGAAATCTATAGTTGACTTTAATAGTATTTAGTTCGAGATCGATCGCCTCTGATTCGTTAAAAAGCAAAGGAATTTGATAGTTATCCGACTGGGGTAAAATCAAACCTGCTTCTAGGGCGGGTAATAGTTCTTGTGCCGTTATTGTTGGCGATTTTTGATAGATAGTTGCGATCGTTGCCAGATCGAAATCATTACCCAAACAAGCAGCTATTTTGAGAATATTTCTTGTTTTTATAGGCAATCGAACTAAATTGGATGTTATTAGTTCGACTATAGTACTATTGCTAATACCTACCCCTTGAATTTGCCCCAGATCCCACTGCCAAAGATTTGATTCTGCCTTATAAGTTAATAATTTTTCTGCGTGTAGTTTTTTGAGTAATTGATTAAAGAAAAAAGGATTACCTTGGGTTTTCCTGAAAATCAGTCGAGCAAAAGCCTCAATCTTGCTGTTTGCTATTCCCTTTCCGATATTATCGGCGATCGCAGCAGTAACATCGATTAGTTTTAAGGGTGCAATCTCCAAACGAGCAATATCGATACCTGTAGAATTAATATTGGCGATCGCTTCCATTAAGGCATGGGTGGCATCGACTTCGTTATCTCGATATACCCCAATCAAGAATAAACAGCCTTGTTGCTGCTGGCTTAAAAGCTCGATTAAATTTAAAGAAGTAAGATCTGCCCACTGCAAATCGTCGAGAAAGATAACTAAAGGATGTTCTGGTTGGCAGAAGACACCAAATAACTTCTCATACGCTAAATTAAGCCTATTCTGCGCTGACAATGCTCCTAATTGGGGAACTTCTGGCTGTTTGCCGATTATTAGTTCGAGTTCGGGAATGAGATCGATAATTACCTGGGCGTTAGGTGCTAAGGCAGCTAATAGCTTAGTACGCCACGAAGCTATCTGTGCCTCTGTTTCGGTCAACAGTTGAGCGAATAGGTTTTGAAAAGCCAGCACAAAACCAGTGTAGGGAATGTTGCGTTTAAACTGGTCGAACTTACTCGCAATAAAATATCCTCTAGTAGCAGAGATTGGTTTATATACTTCATTGACAATCGAGGTTTTACCCACCCCCGAATTGCCAGATATTAGGGCGAATTCTGTTCTACCCCGACTGACTCTGGCAAAAGCATCCAAGAGGGTTTGTATTTCTGCTTCCCTACCGTAGAGTTTTTCTGACAGTAGTAATTGCTTGCCCAGATCCCGTTTGCCCAATTCAAAATTATCAATTTTGTTGTTAGATCTTAATTGATTCAAACAGTTTTCCAGATCGAATTTTAATCCAGCAGCAGTCTGATATCTCTCTTCAGCAGCTTTCGCCATTAACTTCATGACTATATCCGAAACTACTTGCGGAATCTTTTCTCTGTTAACTGATAACTGATAACTGGTAACTGATAAGGGTTGTTTGGCTATATGAGCGTGGATTAACTCCAAAGGATCTGCACTGGTAAATGGTAGATCTCCTAAGAGCATTTCATAGAAAGTAACTCCCAAAGAATAAAAATCGGTACGATAATCCACAGAGCGATTCATTCTGCCCGTTTGTTCTGGGGATATATACGCTAAAGAACTCGCAGACAAGCTGGCACTACTAACAATACGTTGCCCTGGAGTTAAAGCTATGGCGCGATCAAAGCCAATCAGTTTAAGCTGACAGCGATCGCGATTAAACAAAATATTGCTGCTGTTAATATTTTGGTGAACGATGCCCACTTCCTGTAGCCGAATCAAAACCTCTGCCAAAGCGATCGCCAGTCTTAAAAATTCCCCTAATGATAGAGGATGATGCTTGAGAAAAACCGATAAAGGTTGACCGTCAAAAGCTTCATAAAACAGAGCTAAGTTACGTCCGTAGGGTTCTAATTTGTGAGGTTTAAGAATGCCCGCACATTCCAAATTAGCCAGCAGTTTATATTCTTGTTTGAGCCTGGTAAGATCGGCGATCGCAGGATAGTCATTAACTAACGTTTTAATAATAACTGGCTGCTTGGTTTGCTTGCCAAATCCCCGATACAGAACTATCTTGCTATCTTCATAAATTTTTTCTGCTATTTGGTATTCGGACATATTATTTATCTTTACCAGAGATCTTTAGGGCGTGTCATCAACTAGAAAAAAAGAGCTTTTTTCGGTCTTTTAACGACCTTCTACGTCGAAAAATAACCTCCGTAGCTACGGCTATGCAGAACATTTTCCTCCTTGTATCTCGCTAAAATCCTCTCAAAAGCATTCTTCCCCCTAATTGATGACACGCCCTAATCAAATTCTGGATAAATATGATTTTCAAACAAATTTATGATGTCTCTTTTTAGTTGCCCTTTGTTGGAAATAAAAGGAAATAGCAAAATATTATCCAAAAACTTTAACAGGTCTTCTACTGAGTCTTGATAATCATCTCTAACCGAATAATTAGGATCTGGTTGGCGATCGCTAACCTCTGGCAACCAGGTAGAATGGAGGGAAAAGGCAAAGTTTAGTTCTGGATGCTTTAACTTACAGATAGGCTTTTGCAAATCTGCCGCATCAAAAACCCAAATTTCATCTCCTTGAGGGCTAAATACCAAACAAAAAATATAGCCGTCGGTTGAATCTCCCGATCCATTGGCGCGGGGAACAAATTGAGGGGAAAGTACTATATGACCTTGAGGAAATTCATAGTAATCGGCGATCGCCATTGACTCATTAGACGAGGTATCCAATCTAAACAAAGTCGCAGGAATACCAGCCTTTCCGCGATCTAGTAGATCTTCTAGAGATACAATTCTATATTTATAATCCTCATATAACTTGTACATTTCATTGGTCATCAAATCGTCCCAAAGACCAAAAGAAATCCAGTAAATATTCTCTAGCTTTTTCGGAGTCATGCCCGTAGAGGGCAAGCGATCTTGATAAGCAAATAATCCAGGTCCCCAGGTGCAAAGCTCGTCAGTTATAACCTTTTGAGTTGAAATTTCTGGTTTTTCTTGGCTAAAGTCGATTTCATAACGACCCATTCGACTAATATCCATCTCACACTGCTGCATTCCATGTAAATCTTCCCGTAAAGACTTATCGGGATAAGGAGATGTATCGTCATGTCTCATCCATTCCGCAACGTGCCAGGCAGCAATATGAGCTACGTGGAGAGTAATTTTATTTGCCGAATTATCGTAATCTACTAAAAAGTGAGATGCTTCGCCAGGAATCTTGATTTGATGGGCGATAACTGGTTCTGTTTCATCTTTTAGATCTTGCCGACGCACGATATAAAAAACCGAGTCTACTGAAGGCTTAAGCTCGGATTGAAATATTTCTCTCAACCACTTACAAACATCTTGCTTGGATTGAAATTTAAATTCATCTCCCCCTCGCCAATAGTTTTGGGCAAGTATAGAGCAATCACCAAGTATATGTTCGATGCCAATCGCAAAAGACGTATCCAACAAGATTACATAATCTTCAGTTACTCCAATTTGATGGATACTCTGCTTTATCTCGATCGCCGAACCATCGACGTTAACCAACCGCCACTTTTTAATCTTACCTTGATCGTCCCAGCAAATTAGATTGACAAAATTATCAATCTCAAAATCTAAAAGTTTGAGCAGAATTTCGATGAATGCGCCTAACTCTATCAGTTCTTGCTTTTGGCTTTCATTAAGCTGTAGTTTTCTACTTTGGTTAACAAGTTCTAATTCTACATTCTGGTAAATATTATTCAGAAATTTTCGATAGTCTTTTCCCTCGTCTCCACCCAAAAAATTACTCAGGGATCTGCCGTAGTTGACGGCGAACATTTGCTGAGTGTAAGTATCAAAGGCAGGATGAGCAGTGCTGAGAATGGGACTAAAAGGAAATGGGAAGGGAATTGCAGCTTGCCATTCTTTCCTTTTGCCGACTGGGCTCAACAACGACAGCGTTTTGGTATTGACTTCGTAGGGGCGACCCGCATCGTAGGTTATCAACAGACGTTCGTGAGAATCTCCAGCAAATTTTACGGGTAAAAAAGCCGTGTTTAATAAATTACGCGAACCCAGCAACAAAGAGAATCTGACAACACCATGATTGCGAAATTTCAAGAGAAAATTATCAAAGTTATTTTGAGTTTCTCGATCTGCTACATAGTCTGGTGGTCGAGCAATTTCCGTTTTCAGTTTTACTCGACCCGATTCGGTTAGATCGAGCCGATAAATCATGCCATCCCCACTCAAAAATGTGTTGCCATCTTCGTAAGGAAGTCCACCAGTATCAACATTACCCACTGGTGCAACAACCAAAACATAACCTTGGAGATCGTCAGGCAAGTCCCCTTCTATGACCTCCATCTCCAGACTGGAGAATTCTTCTTGCTCGGCATCCATAATCGGGTTGGGAACTGGAGGAAATCGGCTGGTAAATTCTTTAACCATAGCTTGTTAAAAATTATATATTTTCCCAATCTTAATTTTGTTCTTAGTTGCCCGATCTCATAAAACTCATATGAAAACCTATGTCTTATTGGCAAAATACTGTTGATATAGTTGACAACTAGCGATCGCTTTTCCTTCTACGATCTCAATTAGCCCCATGCTGCATAACTTATGAGCCTGGATCGGATCTAAGGTTGCGGGTTCGTCGGCGTTGAAAATTCTAGCAAGAGCCTGTAATAATTCGGGATATTTTTGTAGTGCTACCCAGTGACGCTGTAAATGATGAGTATATATGCCCGTGCGATCGCCAGCTGTTTTTAAGAGTTTTTCTAAGGTTGTCTCTTGCCGATTGAGAGCATAAAGTGCCAAATTAATCAGTGCGGGATGCCCATTTACCAAAGACATCAGTTGTTCTAGCTCGCGATCGATTAATTCTAATTCGTAGCGTTGCGCTAACTCTTTTACTCCTTTAGCATCAAAACTATTTAGCTGAATTGGCAACCCAACATTAAAGGGAGAACGATCTAAATCTAGAGGGACGTATATTTCTGTTGAATGTACCACAATTAAGCGTAATTCTTGCCAAATTGGAAGTCTTTTGCCTTCTTCATACCAAGAACGCAATAAAGGTAAGAAATCTTTAGCTACTTGAGGATGCTCGAAAATTTGGTTGACTTCATCTATTGCTAAAACCAGAGGAGTATCGAGAGATTCTAGTATACGATCTTGAAAATAAAGAGTAGAGCTAACTTTACTGCCTAAATCTTCATCCCAATAATCATTCAACTTCGGTTTTTGCTGCAACTGAAGGGAAATACTGGCGCACAGCCAGCGTAATAACCGCGTGAGATCGTTGATGATGCAATCTTCTACCTGTTCGAGATTCAAACAAATCGTCCGATATCCCAAGCTCTCTGCATAGCTGAGACTTCTTAAGAGCAAAGAAGTTTTACCCATTTCTCTAGGTGCTTTAATTCTAATTAATGCCCCTGGTTTTTCTAGTTCTCGCTTAATTTTAGTTTCCGCTGGCGATCGCTCTAGATAGAAAGGAGAGTTTAAAGGAATAGAACCACTGGGGTATCTTGGGGTTTGCCCTGGTTTAAATATATTGGCTGAGTCTGACTGTTGAGAATTTGTTTGTCGTAGTTTATTACAATAAAATTCTAATAAACTACGACAATTCTTCTTAGTGACTTTTTTGCCAACAATCTTAGAGAGTCGCTGATACAATTCTGGGGCGACAACGTTAGTGAAATAACCAGTACTATAACCTGCCTCGATGGCAATTTGATTGTAGGTTTGATATTGCCAGATCCCTTTTAAGATAATTACTTCCGTCGGATTTAGCGGACGATTCTGACTCGCAATTAGCTGGCGATCGACAATCTGACAGATACGATCTAGATTCAGATGCCAACTCACGTTAGGTTCGAGCAAGGATACAAACCTCAGTTGAGAGATACTTTAGGAATTGAAAATTTACAACTGCTAAACAACTGTATACAGAGTAAGTTTATTTTCCCACGATTGCAGCTATTTTAAGCACATTACTTTATAAAGCATTATCGCGATCGGAAAAATAAGATGTAATTTTTTATGAGTTTTGCTATGAGTTTTATGGGTAGCAACTAACCAGCAACCACCTAAAATCAGATCTATACAGAGCAAAAGAAGTATTAATTTGTTCGAGAAAATTTTTAGGAGTTGGTAATTGATGATTCGCCTTTTGTTAGTAGACGACCAAGAATTAGTCTGTCAAGGATTAAGAGCTATGTTAAACCTAGAATCGGACATCGAAGTCGTGGGGTTAGCAAATAACGGACAGGTAGCCATTCAACAGGTAGAAGCCCTGCAACCAGATGTCGTGTTGATGGATATTAGAATGCCGATTATGGATGGTAGAGAAGCTACCAGAATTATCTGCCAGAAGTTTCCCGATGCCAAAGTTTTGGTTGTCAGTACCTTTGATGAAGATGAATACATTACCCATTCGATTAGAGCTGGAGCAAGAGGATATTTACTAAAAGATATGCCCGTAGAAGAGTTAGCACAGGCAATTAAGTTAGTCTATCGTGGATACTCCCAGATGGGACCTGGACTGATGGAAAGAATGCTAGAGGGAATGGTCGAAAAGCAAGATGAAACAGAACAGCTAGAATTAGTCGAATTGACTCCTAGAGAAGTAGAAGTCTTAAGTTTGATTGGCACTGGCTGTACTAACCGTGAAATCGCCAAGCAGCTTTATATAGCTGAAGGGACGGTAAAGAGTCATGTTACTCATATACTAAATCGATTGAATTTAAGAAATCGATCGCAAATAGCTATTTACGCTAATTCTTTAAAAAGATTACGCTAATTTATCAAACCGCTATCATGTTTGTAATAGCTGTAATTTTGAAATAAAACATAAACCAAAAGATTGCTGACTCATTTGACTCGCTGTAAAACTTTGTTAGATGTTTTGACATTAGGAATTTTAACCTCAATGCGACAGCCTTTTCCTGGGGAAGTAGTCAACTTAAACTGACCGTTGACCGTAGTTACTCGTTCTTGCATACCCCTCAGTCCGAATCCAGAACGCTTTTGTTGGGGATCGAACCCCTTGCCATTGTCTTCTATGGTTAAATTTAGTTTTTCTGGCGTGGTTTTAAGTTGGACTTTTACCTCTGTAGCTTCTGCGTACTTAAAAATATTAGTCAAAGACTCTTGTACTATACGATAAATTGTTTGGGCTGCTGGTTTGGCAACAGAACTACAGCGACTGATATCAGTACAAATTAATAATCCCGTACCTTTGCGATAATCATCTACTAAGGTTTCAATTCTTGCTTCTAAGGGTTGTTCTTCTCGACCATCTTCTCTTAGAGTGCTAATAGACTTACGTACCTCCTGCATTGCTGTTTTACCGAGAGATTGAGCCTGAGTTAGAAAAGAGTGCGCTTGAGTTGGTTGTTTGTCCCAGAGTTTGACGGCGGTTTGCATTTGAATATTTAAGCTGGTTAGAGCATGACCTAAAGAATCGTGAATATCACGGGCAATACGGTTGCGCTCCTGTACCGTGGCAAGTTCTTCTATCTTTTGAGAATATTCTTTTAACTGTTCGTTAGCATTGGCTAATTTTTGTCTCATCTGGCGTTCGGCTAAGATTTTGTTCGTTAGCTGTAAGACAAAGAAAACACCTAAACCGAATACTAAAGTTTCGGCAACAATGTGCATCCCAAAATGAATTTGTTGTTCTGGATCTTCTGGTATAGCTCGTAAAATATATTTATACTGATCGCTCAAGAACAAGATAAATATTACCCCCGTAACGATCCAACGTCCCACGGATTTAAACAGGAAACAACTCCGCATCACTACAATTAAATAGAGCGTCGGCAAGATGTGAAGATAACCGAGTACTGTACCGTAAAAGATCAAGCCAATTTCAATTGCCGTATAGATAACCTTCACAATTTGGCTTCCACTAGGCAAAGCCAAACCCATCAAGCCTAAGAGAAATAAAATTGAAATATGTTGCATGGGGATACTATGACCCTGCCAAGCTTCTACTATAGCAAGCGAACCACAGCTAGCCAGCATCACCCATTCCGTGATCAGTAAAAAGCGAAAGGGGTTAGGTAAAAATTTTATAGAAGAAATCATAAAAATCACATCATAAGTTATTATCCTTTCATTTAACTGTGAAATGTAATAAATCTGCCAGTCTTTTAGACAGATTTATTACTTTGGTAGCGATACGATAGTTTACATGAAAGACTAAAGTACTAAGAATATATACTTAGAATTTTTGTAAAAATCGAAGAATCATATATCTTTTTAGTTTATGCTCTTCGATCTAACTGTTCTGCTGAGAGTTCAAGCTTTTAATTGTTGTCGATAATTGGCAGTTAGGGTTGAAACTTTAATGAAATGCGATCGCTTTTAATCATGATATTTACCGAGCGATCGCACCTACTAGACTGATAAAATAAACCTAATTATCAATCTGTTTTCTGATGTTTTGTTTCTGAATAAACTTTAGATTCGGACTTAATAATATCCCAAGCTTCCGTATGTTTTTCTTACAGTAAAAGGAGAAGTACCTTGGTTTGTTAGTGGTCGATAGCCAGGTGCTCTTCCGATGGGTAGTCTGCTGTAGACGGAAAGCGAATATCCACCAGCAATCCGATCTAATTGTTCTTCTGACAATTCTGATTTTTGGGATGGCGCGATTGTTTGTTCGTTGTTCATGATTTGATTTCTCCTGAATGTTAGTGATGTGTGATATTAGTTGAGATGAATCGAAATTGGATAAATTGCGATCGCTTATTGAATGGCAATTAAAAAGCGATCACACCTGCTAGACTGAGAGAATAAACTTTAGATTCGGACTTAATAAGCTCCTAAGCTTCCGTATGTTCTTCTTCAGGAATAGGGAGACAAACTTCTATTGTGTTGTGTTCAATAGCTAGGTCCTTTTCCGTAGTAGGAAGACAAACTTCGATAGCTCCGACTACGTCTTAATTTTTTAGCGTAGTCAAACATTATCAGACGAGCAGCGCCACCGCCAGCAAACTCGTTTAGCTGTTCGTCTGATAATTCTATGTCTTCATTGGGAGTGCTGATTTGCTCATTATTCGTGCTGATGATTTGTTCGTTATTCATAGTTTTGTTTCTCCTGAATGTTAGTAATGTGTGATATTAGTTGAGATGGCTCGGACTGGGATAAACGGCGATCGCTTGTTGAATAGCAATCTTAAAGCGATCGCACCTGCTGGACTAGTGAAATAAATTAACTACCTTCTTGAACCTGCTATTTGAGAAGCACCAATTGCAGCCATACCTCCAAAGAATACAACTCCTGCTGCTAGCAATGGTATTACGCCTCCAGATACGGCTTCGAGATCGCTGTCTGATAGCTCATCAGTTGTTAACTCAAATTGTTCGTTTGATAGTTCTAGTTCTTGGGTTTGCTCGAGGGTTTGTTGGTTGTTCATGATTTGATTTCTCCTAAGTGTTAGTAATGTGTGATACTGGTTGAAATGAATCGAAATTGGATCAATAGCGATCGCTTGTTGAATAGCAATCTTAAAGCGATCGCACCTGCTGGACTAGTGAAATAAATTAACTACCTTCTTGAACCTGCTATTTGAGAAGCACCAATTGCAACCATACCTCCAAAGAATACAGCTCCTGCTGCTAGCAATGGTATTACGCCTCCAGATACGGCTTCAAGATCGCTGTCTGATAGCTCATCAGTTGTTAACTCAAATTGTTCGTTTGATAGTTCTAGTTCTTGGGTTTGCTCGAGGGTTTGTTGGTTGTTCATGATTTGATTTCTCCTAAGTGTTAGTAATGTGTGATACTGGTTGAAATGAATCGAAATTGGATCAATAGCGATCGCTTGTTGAATAGCAATCTTAAAGCGATCGCCGATTACTGACAATAAACTGTATGCTGCTTGGACAGTAAGTTATACCTGTCGATAGTTTTCCATTTACAGTGATAGAAAATGATTTTACTCGTCTCTTCTTCGGCGAGGATTTGGCGTTTCTAATTCCAGCACACCATTAAATGCGAAGCCACCAGTATTTTGAAGATGATCTTACAGATCTTGTTCTTCGGCGAGGAGTCGGTGCTCCTAATTCCAGCGCACCATTAAAGGAAATACCGCCTGCAATTTGGTCTAGCTGTTCTTCTGATAGTTCTAATTTTTGGGATGGCGCGATTGTTTGTTGGTTGTTCATGATTTGATTTCTCCTAAATGTTGGTAATTTATTTTCTGTTCTCTGCCGATGAACTGATTGCATCTGCGATCGAGTTCGTTAATTTGGCGTATTTGCTTTGAGCTAATTATTAATTACCGTGTACGACGATAATGGCTAACTCTGTGAGTAGGACCTTGATTGCCATATTTATCAACAGAAGTGCTGCTACTTTGAGCAATAAGCTTTCTTCCTCTGCGACTTGTATGTCTGCCACCGCAACCACCTGCAATTTGCTCTAGCTGTTCTTCTGATAATTCTAAATTTTGATCCCAGTTGATCGTTTGTTGGTTAGTCATGATTTGATTTCTCCTAAGTGTTAGTGATTTGTTGTCAGTTCTTTTTCTATTGAACTAACTTAATCTTATGAATTTAATCAAGAGAAAACATCTGAAAAAAGTCTCGAATTGAGCGTAAACTAAAAGAATAAACCTTCTATAACTTTCGTTGATATAGTGAATAAAATGAGTTTATTTACCTATGAGGAAACTCATAGAGCATTAAGCTTATTTGCCTGCGAACGGAGTTTAAAAGTCTTAAAAAATACTTAGTTGTTGAGTGGTGAGGTAGCTATTTAATTAGGAAGGAGAATTCTCTCGCAATTTAGTTAAATAGTATACAAACAAATAAAAATTTAATAGTTCTGAAGCTGTCGGGCGATGCCATTAATTACTCTAGAAAACTGATGATTAGGGTAGCGAACGGCAAAAATTCCTTTGCTTGCCATACGCATTACCTCATCTGATTGTTGTAGAATCCCTGCTACTCGCGTTTGATAAGTAGACTCCACGTCTTGACTGAGTAGGGCAAAATTGTATTCCTTGAGGGCTTTATTAACTATGATTAGTATTTTGGGGACTTGTAACCGACGGGCGACATCAACTGTTACAGCGGTTCCCAAAAAATCTTGTTTATCTGGTCGCATAATGTATAGAACGACGTTAGATATAGTTAGGGATACCAAAGTTTCTTGGTTTAAACCAGGATGGGTATCAATAAACAAGTAATCCAGCTTCAGTAACTCGATCAGCTCTCTAAATCCTGCTAGTAGGAATTCAAAATCGTACCCTTCACGAAGAATGCGAGAAATATCGGCAAGTTTAACGCTAGAAGGCAGCAGATACAGCCTGCTATTAGCTGCTTTGTGCGTCATTACCTGAGAAACGTCATGAATTACGTCAGCGATCGCACATTGTGACCAAATATAATCATTTAATGTATATTTTATTTGCTCTTCTAATCCAAATAAAGCGTGAATGCCAGGAGATGGTAAGTCTAAATCGACTATAGCGACGCAATTTCCAGCTTGAGCGACCATCGTGGCTATATTAGCAGTTAAATTTGACTTGCCTGTCCCACCTCGATAGGAATGAATAGCGACGATCTTAGCCATACAGTGCGCCTAATAATATAAATAAATTTGAAAATATCCAAATTTTAACAGCTTAGTCAAGATTTTCTCGTCGCCATTTCTTTCCTTGTTGAGCAATCCAATCAAAGTCATCAGAGTTAACTATTTCATTAACCTCTTTCTGGTGTTTTTTGCGATCAACCTGGATTCGTAGCTGAGTAACCTGTTGACGCACATTAGTCAATTCGGTATTAGCAGTTGTTAATTCAGCAGTTCTATTTTTAACCAAAATCTTCAATTTCTGAGCGATCGACTTCAGTCTGCTAATCGCTAAAGCCAATCCTAACAAAGCCAACATCGCAACTATTCCTAACTTCAAAGTAATTTGAGTCAAACTTTGACGACTTTGAAGAATAATGCGATCTAAAGGTTGTTTAATTTCCAATATTCCTCTTACTTGTCCGACTTGCCAGTCAGTTTTAGGACTATCAGGATGAGAGTTATGACAGCTAACACAACTTGCTTTCATAATATCGGGTTCGGCATAACGGAGAGTCTGCCGACCATTAAGCTTTTCAAGGCGATAAAAGATCTCTTGAGGATTTTTTTCTAAATATCTTAGTGCTGCTGTTTCAAATTCATCTCGACTAATTTCTGCTGCTGTATGATCGGGGAAGGGATATCGACTGTAGAGTCGCATTGAAATTGACGAATCTTTTTTTTCACTAATATTAAGACTTAATAGATTGAGATAATTAATCGGCAGAGGAACAGCACCAAATTTACCTGGATAATCATGGGTTACGGTAACTTCGGGTACTTCACGGAGACGATCTACAACTTCTGCACTGTAAAGAGAACGGGACTCTTGTAATGTCTGAGCCGTTATTTTTGCATTGTAAAGTGCTTGAGATTCAATCAAACCAGAAGAAAGGCTTAACATGCTGCTTACGGCGATCGCGATGCCGACTACAAACAGAAGCAACAATATAAATATAATTCGTTTATATATAAGCTGAAAGAGGAGATGTTTGGCTTGAGACAGGAAAGACATAATAATTTTTCGATGATTGAAGATTTTCAAGTTTTGTCCTGTACCGAAAACACAGTATTAATGTGGCGATCGCCAAAGCTGGTAGTCAAATTACTGTGATGTTTGCAATCAGTTAGTTTGTTCGGGCAATCGACCAAAGACTGCTATATGAGCAGCGAGCCATATATTTACTATTTAACGCCATAAATAAATTTCTCTAACTCAAATAGAGCAATTAAAGACTTTAGTTATAGAGAAATATACCTATCGTCAGACGAACATCAGAAGCTGCTCTATATCTTTGGTAGAAGATAGATTCGAGACGTTTTTCGGATGTATGCAGCGGCAAAAATCTCTAGTATTTAATCAGCAAGCAATTATTAATCAATCAAGAGCATTTTATGAAAGACCAACGCGCAATGTTACAAAGGCTTTGGGACAATCCCGCTAGCCGAGAAGAGTTTTTAAACCAGCCAAAGGCTTACTTACAAAAACAAGGACAAGAAATACCACAAAGCACTAAAGTATTCGCTCACCCAGAGACACCCAGTCAAAAATACTTTATCTTACCTGCCGATGGAACAGAAGTTTCTCAAGGTGAGGATATAGAAGCAGAAATTACTCGACGAGCTTTACAAGATTCAGCATATAAAGCTCTACTGTTGAAAAATCCTCAAGCAGCAGCTCAAGAGATGGGCGTGAATCTACCTGAATCTATAGCTTATACAGTTTTGCAAAATTCAAAAGATGAGCTGCACTTAGTATTACCCGTCAATGCTGATGATTCTGAACTTAGCGATCTAGATTTAGAACTCGTAGCTGCTGGTTCTAGACGTAAATCCGCAGAACAGCGTCGCCGCTTTAATAGAAACGGATTTGGTAATTGAGGCGTGTAAGTTGAGTAGAGCAACCGTGCAGAAAACCCAGCTTGAGTTTCTATCAAATAGACCTTAATTTAATTGATACACTGATAGCTATGCCTTCGGCGTATTTATCCCGTCTAATTTGGGACGCGGTCGTAATCGCCAAAGTGTGGTATGAAACGACTATAAGGAATGACTTTCAGCCTCAGTACGTTTTCTTGTACAAATGCTACTCAAACGCCATTGATTACTCAAATCCATGTCATAAAAAAGCATAGAAGCTGAGAAATTCTATATGTATACTCTCAATTGTCTAGATAATTCTTTGGTCGGATGCGCTTATCAATCATTCACCTTTCCACTATATCGATCGCACCTACAGCAGCTTAGTCCCCAAGGCTCAGTTGTTGCTATTGGTGCTTTGGAGAACGAGCGATCGCCAATTGGTTTGGCATTAGCAGAAATCGAGGCGGATAGAAAATCTGCAACAATGCTCTCAATTTTTGTGCATCGGAATTATCGCAATCGAGGAATTGGCACCGCTTTACTTCAGCGATTGGAAGTTGAATTAGCCAAGCGAGGTTGTACAAAAGTTCAGCTAAACTATACTACTTCTCATTCTCTGGCATTTGCTTTGGAAAGATTAATCCAAAAGTGTAATTGGCAAACCCCGATACCCAGACAGCTAGTTTGCAAATGCGACCATAGAAATCTCGATGCTCCTTGGTTGGATCGAGATTACCGTTTACCTTCATCTTTTACGCTTTTTCCCTGGCAAGAAATCACAACCAGAGAACGAAATTTATTACACAGACAGCAGCAAACAGAACAATGGATTCCCCCAGGACTAGTTCCTTTTCAACATGAAACTAACCTCGATTTTAATAGCTTTGGTTTACGCTATCAAAACGAAGTAGTCGGCTGGATTCTGACCCATCGTCTTACACCCGATACTATTCGCTATACCTGTGCCTACATCAGACCAGAGTTGCAGAAGCTAGCACGAATTATTTATCTGTATCAAAAGTCGATTAAACTGCACATGACCAGACCCGATATTCCTCACGCAATTTGGACCGTACCTTTTCGCTTTAAATCTCATGTAGGTTTTATCCTTAAGCGTTTTGGAGACTACATGGATTCTATTGAAGAAAGTCGAGAGTCTTCTAAATCACTAGTTAATATTTGAGATTGAAAATTGGTAGTCAATCAGTTTCACAGTATTAAACGTCTAACGTGAATTTAAAATTTTAATTATCTTTATTGACTGCATTTTTTGGTAATGGTTAAATTGCTCGACTGTTGCTCCATTTTAGATAGGTGTAAATATGACAGAAGTACTGCTAAAACAGCTAAACAGCCAAGATTTACAATGGCTCAAGTCAAATGGAAAAAAGCAACATATTGATTCGGGAGCATGTTTAATTCAACAAAGTGAAGCAGTCGAGTATTTATATATCATTCTTAACGGTGAATTTGTCGGGGTCATTGCCAAACAGTCAGAAGGAGTTTTGGGTCGCACTTTTTCGGCGTTAGAGGATGACTCAAATTTAGAACGGGAAATCATGCGTTTGGGTGAAGGGGAAGTTATTGGCGAGATGTCTTTTTTAGATCTTAGTCCCGCTACTACTACTTTCACCGCCCTAAAAAATTCTCTAGTCTTGGAGATTTCCAGCCATAAGTTACGCCGAAAATTGCAGCAGGACAGCGGTTTTGCAGCTCGTTTTTATCGAGCGATCGCAATTTTATTAACCAAAAGGTTCGAGCATTTGGTTGCTTTATATTTACGTAAGCGCCTGGGAAAACTCAGACCGTTACAGGATATTCCTCTGCTATTTGGAGAATTCAAAGATAGCGATCTCGACTGGATGGTATATTGCGGCTTGCTGCAAAGAGTTCCTCCAGGTCAGACCCTAACTCAAGCTGGTCGTCAAGCCGAAAATCTCTACATCATTCTTCGAGGCAAGATGTCCTTGATTGTCAATGAAGCTCAAGGTAATCAGATCGACAAAATCTTTATGGCTTTAGAACTTGAAGAAGACAGTCAAGCAGAATTAGAGCGAGAAATTGCTCAACTTACTCAAGGGGAAATCGTCGGCGCGACCGCGACGTTTGATTCTTATCTGTCTACGGTTACTCTGCGTACCCAATCGGACACCATCTTACTAGCAATTCCTAAAGAACAGTTGCTGCTCAAATTACAGCAAGACCCAGCCATGGCTGCTCGTTTTTATCGAGCGATCGCCATTTTGTTATCGGGCAGACTGCAAGGACTAATTAATCGTTTGGGATTTGGCAAAGGTAGCTATCAATTTGGTCAGAGTCTATCTTCTGGTGAGGAATATGAAGATGAAATCGATCCTGCGGTAATGGACAACATTTTTTTAGGCGGGGCGAGATTTGACTGGATGTTGAAAAGACTAAAAATTATTTAAAGGAGAACGTAATGCCAGAGAATAATAAAATATTTCGTCAAGAAGCATTAGAAAGATTATCTTCCCCAGAAAAACTCGATCGAACCTTAAAAATCGTTAGTCCTAAAGCTTGGATTCCTTTAGCTACTGCTGGTTCATTAATCGCCGTCGGCTTAATTTGGAGTGTTTTCGGGCGAATTCCCCTATCGGCAAATGGGCGGGGGGTATTGATCCGACCCAATCAAGTAGTGTCTTTTCAGTCTCCTAGTGACGGACAGTTGACGGAATTAAAGATTGAGCCAGGAGCAACTATCAAAAAAGGAGATGTCCTGGGTATTATTGACCAAGGTGCTTTAAAGCAACAGCTAGAGCAAGAACAAGCCAAGTTAGCAAAATTATTAGCCCTCGATAAAAATAGTAGTGAGCTACAAAACAAACAATTGGCAGGAGAACGAGCCGATCGCATTCAGCAGAAAGCCAATTTAGAAAAGAATTTAGAGCGGGCAGAAATCGAAAGAGATCTACGCAGTAAAAGTAAGGAGGCTCTGGCTCAAAATCGCCAAAGTATTAGTGAGCGTGTCGATCGCACCCAAGAATTGATAGCAAAATTGCAGGCTAAAGTCGAAAAATTTCGCGCCCTCTTAAATGAAGGTGTAATCAGCGAAAATACCTTCTTTGATACGGAAAAAGAATATTTTGATAGTTCGACACAGTTATCCGAACTAGAAACACAGCTAAAACAGCTAGATGTAGAAGAAACCAACATTCAGCGAGAATATTTTCAAAGTTTAAATCAGATTGACGATCTAAAAAATCAGATCCAGCAGCTTAATACACAGTTAGCCCAGGTAGATCGCGAAGACTTACAAACTTCATTTGATCGCCAAAGTCAGATTCAAGAGGTCAAAAATCGAATTGCCCAGCTCAAAGATGAGGTCAAAGGCAAAAGCCGTATTGTTAGTAAACATGATGGCAAGGTGCTGGAGCTTGCAGCAGTACCAGGACAAATTATCAGTAATGGCTCTAAAATTGGCACGATCCAAGTTGGCGAGGGACAAGATTCTCAATTGGTCGGGGTTGCTTATTTTCCTGATAGCGAAGGTAAAAAGATTGAGTCAGGAATGAACGTTCAAATTACCCCCAGCATCGTCAAACGAGAACGTTATGGAGGAATGTTAGGAGAAGTAACGAAGGTTTCCCCTTTTCCCGTCACTCCCGAAGACATGTCGGCGATTATTGGCAATCAAAATTTAGCTGAAGATTTGGTTGGCAGTTTGGGGGGGAACGCACCTATACAGGTATTTACCGAACTGGAATTGGATAAAAATAACGTTAGCGGCTATCAGTGGTCTTCTTCCAATGGTCCTGCGATCGAGATATCTTCGGGGACAACGGCTGATATTCGAGTTCAAGTAGGCAAAGTCGCACCTATATCTTACGTTATTCCCTTGTTTCGTTCTCTCACGGGAATTTATTAGGTCTTATCGATTGGCTGTAATTTATTATGATATCTCTTACTCAGAAACTTTTACCCAGTAAAAAATCACGGCAACGGGTCAAGACTCCTACCTTAATCCAAATGGAAGCGGTAGAGTGTGGCGCAGCAGCTTTGGGTATAATCTTGAGTTACTACGGTCGTATTGTTCCCTTAACCGAACTGCGTCAGCAATGTGGAGTTTCACGGGATGGTAGCAAAGCTTCCAATGTACTGAAGGCAGCACGAACCTATGGTTTGCAGGCTAAGGGGTTTAAAAAGACTCTAGAAACTGTTCGTTTGGTTGAGCCACCATTTATTGTTTTTTGGGATTTTAACCATTTTTTAGTTCTCGAAGGGTTTGGTAAAGAGCGAGTCTATCTCAACGATCCTGCTACTGGACCAAGAACAGTAGACTATGAGGAATTCGATCGCAGTTATACAGGGGTTGTTTTGGTCATGGAACCAGAAGCAAACTTCGAGCCAGGAGGCAAGAAAAAAGGAATTATTCCCGCCTTGGCTTCGCGGTTGAGGAACTCGCGTGATGCGATTATTTTCTGCTTTTTGGCTGGGCTGATTCTGACAGTTCCTCGATTAGCAGTGCCAGCTTTTACTCAAGTATTTGTCGATGAAATTTTGGTAGAGGGTCGTTATGATTGGTTACGTCCCCTTATTTTGGGGATGCTATTAACCACAGTTGTTAGAGCATTATTGGCTTGGTGGCGGTTGACTTACTTAAGAAAGTTGATGCTCAAGTTATCCGCTTCAATGTCTGGGTCTTTTTTGTGGCATATTCTTCGTTTGCCCAGTAGTTTTTACGCCCAAAGATTTGCAGGAGAAATTAGTAGTCGATCGCAACTCAATGATAAGGTAGCCGAGATTCTTTCAGGCAACTTAGCTACCACGGCGATCGACACTGTAATGATTGTTTTTTACGGTTCGATCATGTTTTTTTACGATTGGCTACTGACCGTCATAACTATTATATTTGCGACGATTAATCTTTTGGCAGTAAGATATCTAGCTCGCAGCCGAGTTGATGCCAATCTGCGACTATCTCAAGAACAAGGAAAAGTTGCAGGGGTAGCGATTGGAGGAATCCAAACGATTGAAACCGTGAAAGCTAGTGGCTTGGAATCGGACTTGTTTACCAAGTTTGCTGGCTACTACGCCAATAACCTCAACGCCAAACAAGAGTTAGCGATCCCTTCTTTGGTTCTGAGTACCATACCCGTCTTGCTAACCGCTCTGGCGACCACTAGTATTCTAGCAATTGGAGGCTTACGAGTTATGAACGGCAACCTAAGTATTGGTATGCTGGTTGCTTATCAAGCACTGACAGCCGAATTTCTTCAACCCGTCAGTCAGTTGGTTAATTTTGGCAGTACTTTACAGGATCTTGAAGCCGATCTCAATCGTCTAGATGATGTTTTAGAAAACCCAGTCGATCCCGAAGCAGTAAGAGAAGTCAGCGATACTAGAATAACGGGTTCATCTTCTGCCACTCTCGATTCTTTCCGTTTAAAAGGTCAGGTAGAATTGCGATCGCTAAAGTTTGGTTATTCTCCCCTCGAACCACCTTTGATTGACGACCTCAATCTAGTTATTCAACCAGGGCAAAGAATTGCCTTGGTCGGGGGTAGTGGTTCGGGAAAATCGACGGTAGCCAAACTAGTGGCGGGACTGTATCAACCCTGGTCGGGAGATATTTTACTAGATGGTAAATCTCGACAGAAAATTTCTCGTTCGGTACTGGCTAGTTCTTTAGCGATGGTCGAACAAGAAATCTTTTTATTTGCTGGGACAATTCGGGAAAACCTAACTTTATGGGATGCTACCGTTCCCGAATCAAGCATGATTGCTGCTTGTCAAGATGCTGATATTCACGAGCTAATTTTAGAAATACCTGGGGGATATAACGCTCAGTTGAGCGAAGCAGGAATGAATCTCAGTGGTGGACAGAGACAGCGTTTGGAGATTGCCCGCGCCTTGGTGAGAAATCCTCAAGTATTAGTCTTAGATGAAGCTACCAGTGCTTTAGATGCCACAACCGAACTAACTATCGATCGCAATCTGAGAAAAAGAGGTTGTTCTTGTGTTGTCGTTGCCCATCGTCTTAGCACGATTCGTGACTGCGATGAAATTATTGTCTTAGACCAAGGCAAGGTAGTACAGCGAGGTACTCACGAATCATTACGTAGCGAATCGGGTATTTATCAGTATTTATTAGGTAAGTAATCAGATTCAAGACCAGCCATAGTATTAATATACTAATTCAGAACAATGGTTAAATCAGATCGAAGAACTAGCTTTTCAACAACCGAAATTTTTCTTAAAGGTAATCAGCTTTTGTCTTTGGATACGGCTAATACCTTTTGGTTTGTAAGGTCTGGCTCTGTGGGAGTTTTTGCGGTTATGGCGGGTAGCGATCGCCGTATTCAAGGGGCGCGTCAACATTTGTTTACAGTCAAATCGGGAGAAGCTTTGTTTGGTGCAGCTTTTGTAAGCGAATCAGCTTCGGAGAATCTACTAGGAATAGTTGCGGTGGCAATGGTCGCGACCCAATTGCAGGCAATATCTTTACAAGATTTAGTCGGCAAAATTAAACAAAAAGAACATCGGGCGATCGCCATTTTGGAAGGCTGGCTCAAACATCTCAATCGATGGCTATCCGAGCAAGAAACGATCGCTAAAAATATTGTTACTGCCAAAAAGAACGATCTTCTTACCCTCACCAAAAGCCAAACCTTACAGCCAGCAACCGATGAAATTATTTGGGTGACAGTAAACCACGGTTCTACCCGTTTATTCGACTGCGAGCCATTTCCCCTTACTGCCAAATCGCCCCCGTTTCCACTCACTTCTAGCATGGGGTTAAATATAGTGAGCCAAAAGGTACAGGTTGCAACTGTCTCTACCGCCAGATTAGAGCAGCCAGAACAACTACCTCATAGCTTGGCTCTACTCCACCGTTATTTTCTGCTCTATTTTTCTCAAACACAACAGCGCAAGATGGCGCTCGAATACGAACGTTTTCAACAACGAAATCAGCTCAATCTTCAGGTCGCAGAATCAGCCTTTGGTAGTTTAGCCAATGTCTTAGATACCAAAGTAACTAAAGCCAAGGCAGCAGATACCAAAATTCTAGAATCAGGAAACGCTTTGCTGATTGCAGCAGGAGCGGTAGGACGGGCGAGAAACATTGAGGTTAAACCGCCTTTAGACGCTGAAGATCTGAACCGAGTTAAAGACCCTTTAGAAGCGATCGCCAGAGCTTCCTTATTTCGTACCCGTCGGGTAACTCTAACAGGGAAATGGTGGCTAGAAGAACACGGTGCTTTGATGGGGTATCGTCTCCAAGATCGTTCTCCTATTGCCCTATTACCCAACCAAAATAATTGGCTAAATCGAGGCGCAAATTATTCATTATTCGCTCCCGAATCGGGGCAAAAGCAAGAGATAGATGAGGTAACAGCAGAAGAAATTTCCCCTGAAGCCTATATATTTTATCGTCCTCTACCTCTGGCAATATCTCATGCAATCGAAGTGTTTCGCTTTGGAGTTCTAGGTTACGAACCAGAACTAATTGCCATTTTTGTTTTAGGTATTATTGGCAGTCTTTTGGGCATGGTGACACCCCAAGCTACTGCCATGTTAATCGACAATGCAATTCCCAATGGCGATCGTCTAATCTTGTGGCAAATTGGGTTAGCTTTATTTGCTGCTGCTTTTGGCAAGGCACTGTTCCAACTAGCACAAAGCATGGTTTCTTTACGAGTAGAAAATGCTGCCGACGGCAACCTTCAACCAGCAGTTTGGGATCGACTACTACAGCTAAGTCCTGGTTTTTTCCGCCAATATTCATCTGGAGATTTGTTAACTCGCTCGATGGCTGTCAGCCAAGTCAGACAACAATTAAGCGGGGCGACTCAAAGAACTTTATTAAGTGCTGTTTTCGCTCTTATAAATTTAGTGTTGATGTTTGTTTATAGTGCAAAGCTAGCTATGATTGGGGTCGGCATTACTATTTTGACTATCGTAGTTACCGCTATTTCCAGCAACCTATTGATTAAAAAACAAAGACAGCAGGAAGAGCTTGATGGCAAGATTAATTCCCTCACTGTCGAATTAATCGGCGGTGTTTCCAAACTAAAAGTAGCAGCAGCCGAATCGAGAGCTTTTGCGTCTTGGGCAAAGCAATATAGTCAACAACTAAAACTAAGTTCCAGCGTTCAAAAAATTAATGATGCTGTAGAAACTTTTACCGAAGCTCTTCCAGAAGTAAGTTCTATGCTACTGTTTTGGTTTGCTATTTCCTTTATTCAGACAGCAGCAGCTAAAAGCGAGCCTCTGAGCTTCAATGCGGGTACATTTCTAGCATTTAATTCTGCTTTCGGTATTTTTCTTAATGGCGCTGTCGATCTGAGTAACACCCTGACCGACATTCTCGAAATTATTCCGCTTTGGGAAAGAGCGCAACCTATTTTACAATCGAAACCTGAATCTAATGTTGATAAAGCCAGTCCTGGTCGTTTAACTGGTCGCTTATCTTTAGATCGGGTTAACTTCCGCTATCGGCAAGAAGGCGCCTTGACTTTGGAGAATATCAGCCTTCGCATTCAGCCTGGTGAATTTATTGCTTTCGTCGGCTCATCTGGTAGTGGTAAATCTACTCTCTTTCGTCTATTGTTGGGATTTGAAACTCCCCTAAGCGGTACGGTTTATTATGATGGTCAAGATTTAGCAGGATTGAATGTTCCTGCCGTGAGGCGGCAATTGGGAGTGGTTCTACAAAACGTCAGAATTTCTCAAGGTTCAATTTTTGAAAGTATTTCCTGTGGTGCTTTGATTGGTTTAGATGAAGCTTGGTCAGCAGCGCAGATGGCTGGGTTCGCCCAAGATATCGAGCAAATGCCGATGGGAATGCACACTGTAGTTAGTGAAGGAGGGAGCAATCTTTCTGGGGGACAACGACAAAGACTATTAATTGCTCGTGCTTTGGTACTTCAACCCAAGATTATCTTAATGGATGAAGCTACTAGCGCCCTAGACAATCAAACTCAAGCAATTGTTACTAAAAGTTTAGAACAAATCGACGCTACCAAAATAGTTATCGCTCATCGTTTGAGTACCATTCGTAATGCCGATCGGATTTATGTCCTCGAAGCAGGAAGAATTGTCCAGGCTGGAAAATACAACCAACTCATTAATCAAGAGGGAGTGTTCGCCAGATTAGTTGCCAGACAACTAGATTGAGCCTCTAACCATAATTATCAATAAATCTATTAAGTTTAAAGAAGACTTTAGTTATAGGAATATATACTTACTAGGCAAGCAAAAGTTATAGAGTTTTTATTTCTTTAGTTGAGAAGAGATTAGAGACGTTTTTCAGATGTTTTTACTGCCCCAAATTTTTAAGATAATTACAATTCCTTAACAAGACTATTCGAGGCTTAAATAAAAGCTTCTTGAAAGTAAATACCCAAATTTGTCCCCTGGTGTTGACCAAGAGCTTAAAATAATATGTTAGGCGATCGCCTTTAATATAAAGTTTTTTAGAAGGTATTTAAGTTGTTTTACCAGAAATACTTACATTCATCAAAAATTATGTCTACTTCTCAACTAGATATCAAACAACAAAAGCTAATTGCAATCGCTCTCAATGTAACAGAACGCTTCTTTTACATTGAGTCAACATCACTTCACTTATCCAAAGTTAGAGATTATGAAATCTGGCGCGATCGCAACTATGTAGCTATAGTCAACGCAAAAACTCACCAGCCGATCGTTTTTGGTAAAGTATCAGCTAATTCCATTAAACCGATAACTAAAGGTATTACCAAACAATCTTTATGGCAAAAAATACAGCAGCAATATCCGCAGCTTGTATCCGTAATTTCAATTGAAGAAATCGAATCAGCTTGGCTATTTTTTCGACCCCTAGATCCTGCTATTCAAAACTTAAATCAAATTCAGCCAATTAAAACGAAACATCGTCGTTTGAGTATTGCATCCCAAAATGCTGTTAGAAAGCTAACTAAGGTCAGCCATACTGTTTTTGATTTGAAGTATTCTTTCTCTCGTTCAAAATCCACTATTGATTCAATAATTTAATCTCGGTCAACAATTGTTTATAGGTAATAGCCGATGGGAGATATCAGGCAACTAAGAACTACTAAAACGCTGCTAAATTCTGGGGATATACTGCGATCGCGCTATCGTATTTTACATCAGCTTGGACATGGTGGTTTTAGCCGTACCTACCTAGCAGAAGATATCAATCGGTTTAACGAACATTGCGTTTTAAAAGAGTTTGCGTCTCAACTCAAGGGGACTTTCGCCCTCGAAAAAGCGCAAGAGTTGTTTGCAAGAGAAGCAGGAGTTCTCTATCGGCTAAAACATCCTCAAATTCCTCAGTTTCGGCAGTTGTTTCGCCACAAGCATCAAGATGAGGGACATTTGTTTTTAGTTCAAGACTATGTTGAAGGAACTACCTATCATGCCTTGCTCAATCAGCGTTTAGAAACAGACAATAAATTCAGCGAGGCAGAGGTCAAGCAGCTACTAAGGCAGATATTACCGATCTTAGAATATATTCATTCAATGGGAGTAATTCACCGCGATATCTCTCCCGATAACTTGATTTTGCGTAAGCGAGACGAACTTCCCGTATTAATTGACTTTGGCTGTATTAAAGAATTTGAAATTAAAACCCAATCTGAATTAACAGAAGTAATTAGTAACCAGAGCATACCTTTAATTGCTACAGTCCTAGGCAAAGCTGGTTATTCTCCTCCAGAACAGGTAGAACAAGGAATTGTTTACGCTCATAGCGATTTATATGCCCTAGCTGCCACTGCGGTAGTACTACTGACGGGCAAGGAACCACAGGAATTGATCGATCTTAAAGACAATTGCTGGGAGTGGCGATCGCTAGTAACTCTTAGTCCAAAACTAGAATGGATCTTGAGTACGATGTTATCACCTCATCCAAGCGATCGCTTTGGCAGTGCAGCAGAAGTTACTAAAACCCTGCAAGATATATCTGTTATAACTTCTGCTCAATTCCCCAAAACTAATACTGTCAATAATTCTAAGCTACAGGCGATCAAGCCTAATATTAAGCCAAAAATAGCCTTGGCAGGTAATTTATTAGCAAAATCTTTGTTTTTTATCCCTTTTACCGCAGTTTTGATTTTTGCAGGATACCTGTGCCTCAAAGCAGCAAATATTCAAGCGATTGCTCCTCTAGTTGATATTGAAACAGTAGAATCCGATTCTCAATTACAGGCTCGCTTTAGTCAAGGAGAAAAGGTCTTAATCCCCCATACAACCACCCCCGAAAAAGAACTAGCGGCGGCGGCTTTTGCTAAGGGTAACTACTATCATGCAACATCGTTGTTAGCTGCTTCTCTCAAAACAAAAGCTAACGATCCAGAAAGTTTGATTTATCTCAATAATGCTCGTATCGGTGCAGCTAAAGCTTACAGTATTGCTGTTTCAATTCCTATTGGTAGTGATGTAAATGCAGCACAGGAGATTTTACGGGGTGTGGCACAGGCACAAGATCGGGTTAACCAAGCAGGAGGAATTAACGAACTTCCCCTAAAGGTGCAAATCATTAACGACGACAACAATCCCGAAATAGCTAGCCAAATAGCAAAAAACCTCGGTCAGAATGAAGAAATTTTGGGCGTAGTCGGACATTATGCCAGTGACGTTACTTTAACCACCGCATCTATATACGAAGGCGAAAAACTAGTGGCAATTTCGCCGATTAGTACCTCTGTCGAACTATCCAATCTCAGTCCTTATATCTTTCGTACAGTGCCCAGCGATCGCCTAGCAGCAAGAAGTTTGGCAGAATATATGCTAGAAAATCTCCAACAAAAAAAGGTAGCAGTTTTTTACAATTCAAAAAGTAACTATAGCGAATCTTTGCAATCTGAATTCACCACTGCGGTGGCTTTGGAAGGAGGAGAAGTAGTTAATATCTTCGATCTGTCTGATGCTAATTTTAATGCCAGCGATCGCCTAGAACAAGCGATCACCAACGGTGCGGAGACTATTATGCTGGCTGCTAATACTGGGATATTGGATAGAGCTTTACAAGTAGTTCAAGTCAACGGCAGACGTCTTAGCCTATTAGGAGGTGATGATATCTATACACCCAAGACTTTACAGATTGTAGGTTCGCCAGGAGAAAAGATGGTATTAGCAATTCCCTGGCACATTAGAAACAACCCCGATAATGAATTTGCTAAAACTGCCAAACAACTTTGGGGAGGAGAGGTTAACTGGCGTAGCGCGATGGCTTATGATGCAGCCCAAGCTTTAGTTGCAGCTATCAAAAGTAGTCCCAATCCCACTCGAATTGGCATTCAAAAAAATCTGTCTGAGAATGGTTTTGCAGCGACTGGTGCATCGAATCTAGTTAAATTTTTACCTTCAGGCGATCGCTCTGGCAAGATTCAGCTAGTTGAGATGCAGCCTAGTAATAACAAGTTTGGCTATGAGTTTTTGCCGATTGATGACAAGTAGGGAGTAGGGAGTAGCAAGTGATCGTTTTTTTTGAAAGAGGTTAGGAAAAGTTCATGCAGAAGTATTTTAGATTATCAAATATTATTCCTGAAGCAATCGCTTTGATAATTGCTTTAAATCAAGCTAGATCGGCAGAATTGATTTATATATGTTTATCAATTGCTGTTTATTCGGTAGTTATAAGATTTATTTGGAATAGCGCGATCGCTTTTCATGGTTTGGGACATACTATTGCGATCGCTTTGGCAGATAGAGATTTGTCAGCAATTAATTTAAGCAATATTCTCGAACATCGAAATATTGCAGACATCTCAAAATCTTTATTCCCATTTCAGCCAATATTTATTCCTCATGGCGATCAAAGTAACGTGCCATACCTTAGTTCGGGAAAACCACAAGACATAGAGTTAAAAGCGATCGCAGGAATATTATTTAATCTCATAGTTGCAACTATCTTTCATAGCTACGCGGACAATTTATTTGCTCAAGCTTTCTTCGTTGCCAACTTAATCATTGCCTTTTGTTCCCTTTCAGATCTCGAAGCATTCATAGCGGGAGAGGCAGATTATTTATACTGCGGTAACTTTGGCTTAATCTCTTTACGCAAACCTGATGATGAGCAAAAGCTTCTACCTGATCGGTTGCGAACTATAGCCTTGCAAATGGGACAAGAAACAGAGGTAAGAGGGGAACAAGCAGGAGGAGGATTAGTAGTTGCCAAAAACAATGATTCTACTGTGTTTGTCGGCAAAAAAGTTGTCAATCGCAAGCGGGGTAATCTGACAAAATCCCTTGAAGCAGCCTTTGCATCGATTCGTAATAGGGCGATCGCAGCAGGAATAAAACCTCTATCAACTGTAATGGGAGTGTGGCACTATCGTTACGCTACTAGCGGTACTGCACCTTCAGAGTTAGAAACCCATTGGCACGAATGGATGAAAGCCAGAAACGAATCGGTATGGCAATTTACAGGCAGACAATGGATTTGCGAAACTAAAAATGTCCATCACCGTATTACTCACAATGGCGATTTTGATAGTTGGGAAATATTTGATCGCCAGATTAAAAATACTACCTTAGGTTTGTGGCTAGAGCGAGTTTTGCATACTTCCAACGCGGCTAAAGGAGATTCGCCTAAAATTGCGGGGATGATGGATTTATTAATCACTCAAGGAATGTGGTACTCCTCGGTACGACTGGCTTATCAACAGGCTATATCGACTTGTATTGAGGACGCTTTTGACGGACAAAAACCTACTGCTGCTGCGCTGAATACTGCCCCCAGTCAAGAGGATTTGCATACTTGGGCGGAAATATTCGAGGGAGTTTTTAGTTTTCAGATATCTGACTTAAAACCATCTGATGCAGACAAAATTACGCCTAATTACTTGAAAAAGTCGGTCAAACTGCGACAAGCTTTAATTGAAGCACTTAGTAATCACAGTTCGACCAAAAGCTGGACAAAACTACAGCTAATATCTTTAATTAAGTTTACTCTCGAAGCATTCTTTAATAACGATTTATATCGAGCAACGCAAATTTTTATTGATCGAGCTAAAGGCAGTTTTGGCTTAGTTACGGTTTCTACTTTATTAGAGTCAGAATTAGTTTTATGCGCTAAGGGGCAACCTATAACCGTTGGCTTCAACTGGGAACAGGGCTATATGGTGTACGCTTCCGAACCTGCTGCGGTAGATCGAGTTTTGTTAAATAAATCTCAATCATTTCGTTTGGATTTAGACCCCAAAAATGGTGAAGTAGCAAAAGTTAGTGCCAAAGATATTACCGTTTATTCCTTAACTCAGCAACAAGAAGTGGGAGTGCTGCATCTAAAACAAAGATGGATTTCCATGATGGAACATCCTCACCTAGCTTATATTAAGCCCGTTCAAACAGGAGAAGATCCTGTAGCTGAAGATCTAAACTCGATTCCTAAAGTACTCCATCAAATTAGAACCGACTGGGAAAATCCTACTTCTCTTAATCGACGTAGTGCAGACTATTTAATTTATCTTTTGACTGAAAAAGTCCAGCGGTTTGAGAAAAGGCAAAGACTGATGTTTAAGGCGGGGTTAATCAGCAAGATTAGAACTATGCCTACCGTAGATATTTTGATTACAGGAGAAGAAAATAGCCTTTGGATAGGAGAAAAATTTACTCAAGATTTAAAAGTGGTTTTTCCTTTTCTAAACATTGTCACCACCTCTGCCAACCAAATCCTACAGCAGTTAGATCGTGGTTTTGGTCAACTCAATATAGGTAAAGACTCTTTAGTACTTGCTATTACTCAATCTGGTCAAACTTTTTCTACGGTACAGGTAATTAATGTCTTCGACCATTTATCCAGCCAGGGAACGATTGGCGAACTGTTTATTCTTACTGGAGAAATAAGCAGCTTTATTAATTCTACTCAAGGCAAAGGTGGCTTAACTACCATCGGTCATTCTTCTTTTGTCGATAACGATAACCATCGCTATAGAATCTTTGTTAACGGAAGCGATCGCAGAACCGCAGAACCTAGTACTCTCGCCGTGGCTGCTGCACTACAAACTCTGACGGAATTGTTGTTCTATCTAGCAAAACAGATGAGACATGATTTCCCCAACTGCAATCCTTTGGGTATGACTTTAACTACCGAAAGTCTAATGGTTTTGGCAATGATGAAGGAAGATTTCTTAAGCAGAAATGTCTTAGGTATTATTGGTACTAACTCCCAAGGGGAATCGATTAAATCCACTACTAATCAAGCATTGCTTAAAAATGGTCGTCATTGGGCAAATCACGTTACCGAGACTCCTTTAGTTTGGGCAATTCACGCCTTATATATTGTTATCTCAGTCGGTTGGACGATTCCTTTTGGTCATCCTTTGCCTTTAGTTAAAACCCTATTGGGGTTGATATTAAATGCGATCGCTTTATCTCCAGAATTGACCGCATTTCTAACTCCAATAATAACTATTGCTGACATTGGCGTATATATCTTTGGTGCTTGGTTGTGGACGTTAATTATCCGTTGTTACCAAGGCAGACAACTACTAGCAAGAACGGGTAAAAGAACTTTAGTTATTGGCGACGTAACCTGGTTAAATAAAATGCTACAGGCTTATGTAAGTAAACTCTTTTCCCTTAGCTATGGAATTGCAACCATAGAAGTACATAGTGCCAACCCCCAAGATCATTTACTGCACGCCTTTGGACATCGAGTAGTTCGCGGTACGCTAATTTGGTTGGGTATTCCCGATGGTAGACGTAGTAAAGAACAGCAAGCAGCCGAAAATGCCGTAATTATGACAGGTAAACAGGCTAATGGCGTAAGAAACTTAAATATCAGTGCAGAAATTGTTGCTATTGGTCATAGTCCTAGAATTGCCCAACAGAATTTTAGTAAGTCTCTAGTTTTAGACAGTAACAATGATGGTATTTACTTCCGCAATGCTGCCGTTACCGAACAAAAAGAACAGATAGAACAGTTAAGAGAATCTTGCTTTGGTTCATTTGAACGTCTATTGACTGGCTATGTCTTTTTCTGGGCGATGGCGAAAAAAGTGGCTTCTTTTCCGTTGCTCAAATACGAACACTGGAAATCTCAAAGTCGCACCAAAGTTATGACTACAGCCTCTCCTGTGGGGGGATTTGATACTAATAAATTAAACGAGCGATCGCAACGTCAAACTAATTTACCCCAACGCGCTAAAAACAATCAAAATTATATAAACTAGCAACGAAGCAATAAATCCCCCGTTTCCAGTTATCTGTACAACTTTAGATAGAGATCGTCAAGAATATTGTTACATTCCTTGACAAAGCATAAATACCTAGCTATATTGATTACATAGACAAAAGAGACACATTATTTTATCTCGTCTCTTACATCTAGTTCTATTAACTTAGAACGAACCTTGAAAACTAAATAACGCAATCATATAACACATGACTACTACTCTACAACAACGCGAAACTCGCGGTGC
>Ga0209303_1000020_pt1 | contig 212739 bp, 204 predicted proteins | sample SidtaG_3_FD_187449 | JGI IMG/M metagenome (GOLD analysis project Ga0209303, IMG submission 187449) | Marine algal microbial communities from Sidmouth, United Kingdom - Sidmouth_Asex1 metaG (SPAdes) (version 2) | ecosystem: Host-associated > Algae > Red algae > Unclassified | place: Sidmouth...
CCCCCGCCACGACCGCAGCCCCGGCGACCACCGCCGCCCCGGCAACGACCGCCGCTCCGGCCGAACCAGCCGCCCCCGCCACCACCACCCCGTAACGTCCCGGGTCTGACCAAGACCGTGACCGAGGTAACGCCACGTGCCAGACCCGTAACGTCCCGGGTCTGACCCGAACCGTTACCTCAGCCAGTTGCGGAGGAGGTCGTGGCCTGCTGCGGTGAGGATGCTCTCGGGGTGGAACTGCACGCCTTCGACCGCGAGTTCGCGATGGCGCACACCCATGATCACCCCGTCGGTACTCCGGGCAGTGACGACCAAGTCGTCGGGGATCGAATCGGGCGCCAGCGTCAGCGAGTGATAGCGCGTGGCGGTCAACGGCGACGGGAGGCCGGCGAACACACCGGTGTCGTCGTGCTCGATCGTCGACGTCTTGCCGTGCATCAACGCGGGCGCCCCGATCACCTCGGCGCCGTACACGTGCCCGATCGCCTGGTGCCCGAGACACACTCCGAGCAGTGGCACCGATCGCGCCGAGAACGCTCCGACCGACTCGCAGATGATCCCGCTCGCCTCGGGTCGACCCGGCCCCGGCGACAGCAGGACCCGATCGGGTGCGAGTGCCACCGCCTCGTCGACGCTCACTTCGTCGTTGCGCACGACCACCGGCTCGGCTCCCAGCTCTCCGAGGTACTGCACGAGGTTGTAGACGAAGCTGTCGTAACTGTCGATCACGAGGACACGCATCGATCCAGTATGGGCGCCCCGTCCGACGGCTCCGCAACAGGTTGATCTGCGCAGCGCACGCCACCACCGACTGCGTGGTCGAGCGTCGTCGTGAGGGTCCCGGCACTGAGGTCACCACTCACCCGACGGATCACCTAGGCTCTGCGGCGATGGCACCCCCGAAGCGAAAGACCGGTGGCGGACGAGTCACCCCCAAGGGGACTCAGCCCGGCAATCGCCGTGCGACCCCGGCACAGTCCGATGTGTCCGACGACACCGTGCGCCACGACGTCGCCGCGTCGTCGCGCTACACGCCCAAGGCGGCGAACCGGCAGAGGATTCCTCCGAACTGGATCCCGGTCATCATGCTCGTCCTGCTGATCGGCGGCGGGCTGATGATCATGTCGCGCTACCTCGTGTGGGATTCGAACATCCCCTTGCTGCTCGGCCTCACGATGATCCTCGGTGGCCTGTATGCGGCCACCAAGTGGGAGTAGTCGCACGAGCGACGGTGATGCAGAGGTGACGACCGGGCAACGACTCGGCGCCACCGGATCACATCGGTGTGATGAGAGCACCGACTGTCTGAGCCCGTGGACCACTCAGTCGAAGATCGGCGCGACCTCGACCATGTCTTCGAGGCAGTGGCGCGGTGGCGGGGGATCCTCGTCGGGCGCCATCGTCATCCGCAGTTCGACCCCGCACACGTCGCAGCGGTAGTTCCGCTTGATCTTGCGCATCTCGCCCGTGGGCGGCGGTTCGGGCGGGAGTTGCGTGAAACTGCGCAGCATCCCGATGCCGACCTTCCAGATCGTCCAGCCCATGAGCAACCCGAAACCGACCCAGATGATGGTCGACGCAGCAGGCATGGACTCAGGCTATCCGCGAGGCCAGCAGCGCCGACTGCGCCGCTTCACCCGCCGGCTCGGGGTGCCTCCGGCTCTCGGTCGAGGCGTTCGATGATCATCGCGTTGGCCATGCCGCCGCCCTCGCACATGACCTGCAGGCCGAACCGGGCATCGGTGCGTTCGAGTTCGTTGACGAGCGATGCCGTGAGGCGCGTGCCGGTCGCACCGAGCGGGTGACCCAGCGCGATCGCCCCGCCGTTGACGTTGACGCGATCGAGCAGCGCCGGGTCGCGTTCACCCAACTCGGCGAGCCACGCGAGGACGACCGCGGCGAACGCCTCGTTGACCTCGAACAGATCGATGTCGTCGAGCGTCATCCCGGCGCGATCGAGAACCTTGCGGGTCGCCGGAATCGCGGCCGTCAGCATCAACTGCGGATCGTCACCGACCACGGCGAAGTCGACGAAGCGAGCGCGTGGTCGAACTCCGAGTTCGGCGGCACGTTCGGCCGACATGACCAACACGGCCGACGCCCCGTCGGTGATCTGCGACGAGTTGCCGGCCGTGACCCGACCTCCGGCTTCGGCACTGCGGAACGCCGGCGGGATCCGGGCGAGTTCGGCGAGCGACGAGTCGCGCACCCCACCGTCGCGCACCACGGCCTCCCCGTCGTCGCCCGAGACCGCGACGATCTGGTCGTCGAAGCGACCTTCGGCAACGGCCTGCGCGGCGCGCTGCTGGCTGAGCAGGCCGTATTCGTCCATCTCCTCGCGAGTGAATCCCCAGCGCTCGGCGATCATCTCCGCCGACTCGCCCTGCCCGACCAGGCCACCTCGCGCTGCGTACCGGGCACTGAGGTTCGGACCGAACGGGAACCCGTACCGACCGTCGACCGTCGACGCGCCCATCGGGATGCGCGTCATCACCTCGACACCCGACGCGACGACGACGTCGTACGCGCCCGACATGACACCTTGCGCTGCGAAGTGGAGCGCCTGCTGGCTCGACCCGCACTGCCGGTCGACGGTCGTGCCGGGGATGTGTTCGGGCCACTCGGCAGCGAGCACCGCATTGCGTGCGATGTTCGTGCCCTGCTCACCGACCTGCATGACGCACCCCATGATGACGTCGTCGACGACCATCGGGTCGATGCCGGTCCGATCGACGAGCGCCGTCAGCGTCTCGGCCGCCAGATCGACCGGATGCCAGTGCGACAGCGAACCGTCACGGCGACCGAACGGGGTGCGGACCGCGTCGACGATCACTGCCTCCCTCATCGCTCTCGCGTGGTCCACCATGTCGCCTCGTCTCGTTCGACCTCATTCTGACGCACGGCAGGACGCAACCCAAACCCGATGCTCCTCCGCCCTGGTCTGTCCGGCTCGGCCGCACCATCGCGATCGAATCCGACGCGACCCCGGAGACGTGCGATGATCTGATCATGACCGGGCTCACCGAACTGACGACCATCGACGATCTCGGCGCGCGAGCGAATGGCGCGACCGTGCCGCAACTCTTCCTCGACCTCGTGAAGTCGCATGGTGATGCGCCGGCGCTGCATGCCATGAATGACGATGGCGGTTGGGACGACATCACGTTCGCCCAGTACGCCACGAAGGTCGCGCAGGTCGCCTCCGGACTGAGATTCACCGGCGTCGGCGCCGGCGACCGGTTGCTCATCATGATGCGCAACATCCCGGACTTCCACTGGTTCGACACCGCAGCGCAGTTCCTGCGCGCGACGCCCGTCAGCATCTACAACTCTTCGTCGGCCGACGAGATCCAGTATCTCTCGAGTCACGCCGAAGCCGAGATCGCCGTTCTCGAAGACGACACCTTCCTCCAGCGGATGCTGGAGGTCCGCGGCGAACTGCCGAACCTGAAGCGGATCTACGTCCTGGACCCGCCCGACGGCGACCTCCCCGACGGCGTCTTCCCGGCGAGCGTTCTGTTCGAGAAGGGCCAGGCCGACCTCGCCGAACTGGCTGCGGCCACCGAACCCACCGACCTGGCCACCCTCATCTACACGTCGGGCACCACCGGCCCGCCCAAAGGCGTGATGATCAGCCAGTACAACGTCGTGTACGCGATCGAGATCCTGAAGACGTCGATGTCGTCGACGTTCACCGACGGGTTCGCCGGTCTGCGCACCGTCTCGTATCTGCCGATGGCCCACATCGCCGAGCGTGCGATGAGCCACTACTCGGGCATGACGTTGGGCTACGACGTCTACTGTTGCCCCGACCCGGGCCTGCTGGCGTCGTACCTCAAAGAGGTGCACCCGCAGATCCTGTTCGGTGTCCCGCGCGTGTGGGAGAAGCTGAACGCCGGCGTCAACGCAGCGCTCGGAGCCGACCCCGAGAAGAAGCAGAAGTTCGACGAAGCGGTGGCCGCTGCGGCCGCGATCCAGCAGGCGAGCTTCGGGCGCGACCGCACCGACGAGGAAGCCCAGACACTCCAGTTCCTCGATGACGCGGCGTTCGCGAACGTGCGCGGCCTCATCGGACTCGACGCTCTCCAAGTCGGTGTCACCGGCGCCGCACCGATCACTCAGCCGGTCCTCGAGTGGTTCCATGCCATCGGTGTGAACCTCACGGAGATCTACGGCCTGTCCGAGACGACCGGTCCGCTCACATGGTCGCCCGAGCGCAACAAGGTCGGCTCGGTCGGCCGGGGCGCGCACGGCATGGAAGTGAAGCTCGCCGACGACGGTGAGATCGTGTGTCGGGGCGGCAACGTCTTCCAGGGCTACCTCGACCAGCCCGACAAGACCGACGAGGTGCTCGTCGACGGTTGGTTCCATACCGGAGACATCGGTGAGATCGACGACGAGGGTTACTTCACGATCGTCGACCGCAAGAAGGAACTCATCATCACCGCCGGCGGCAAGAACATCAGCCCGGCGAACCTCGAAGCCGAGCTGAAGACGATCCCTCTGATCGGCCAGGCCGCCGCAATCGGCGACGCCCGCAAGTTCGTGTCGGCGATCATGGTGCTCGATCCCGAAGCCGCTCCGCTCTGGGCGAAGGCGCACGGCAAGGAGTCGCTGTCGCTCGAAGAGTTGGCCGCCGACCCGGAGGTCATCGCCGAAATCCAGGCCGGCGTCGAGGTCGCCAACGAGAAGTTCGCCCGTGCCGAACAGATCAAGAAGTTCGTACTGGTCGGCGAAGAGTGGCTGCCCGACTCCGACATGCTCACGCCGACCTCGAAGCTGAAGCGCCGCGGCGTCAACTCCCGCTATCAGGCCGAGATCGAGTCGATGTACACCTGACGTCTCGGTACGGGTCGGACCTGAAATGAGACGCTCGTCTCAATACGGGTCTGATCCGTCGTGAGAGGGAGCGGGGTCATCGGGCTGGAGGGCGTCGATGATGACGCGCAGTGTGGCGATGTCGTCGTCGTCGAGGTGGCCGGCGAACGTCGCCTGCACGGCGCGGCGATAGCTGGTGCTCATCTCGCGCCAGAGTCGACGACCCGACTTCGTGAGTTCGACCTCGACAGCGCGACCATCGGCGCCCTCGACGTGACGGTGCCGGGCGATCCAACCCTCTTCCTCCAGACGATCGAGCCGCCGGGAGACGCTCGATGCCGGCAGTTGCAGGTCGGCGGCGACATCTTGCGGGCGGGCGCTGCCGCCGAGTCGTTGCAGCGACGTGAGCACGTCGAACCAACCGATGTTGATGTCCCATTCCCGTCGCAGTTCTTCGTCGATCCCACGCTCGAGAGTGCCGACGAGTGCCTGCAGGTCGCGCCAGACGGCGAGGCGGACGTTGTCGAGACGCGGCATCGGATCGTGAGCCGTCCCGAGCGATCAATCAGCTCGTCGCGCGGATGGCAGCCGCGAACGCAGACACCGCCTCGTTGATCTCGTCGGACGAGACGACGAGCGGTGGGCTCCATCTGATCGTGCGATCCTCGCGACCTGCCGTCGTGAGGATGACGCGGTTCTCGCGCAGACAGTGCTCGACGATCGCCTGGGCCCGTTCGGGAGTGTCGAACTCGGCGGCGACCATCAACCCGCGGCCACGCACGTGCAGCATCGCCTGATCCAGCTGCTGGAGCTCGCGGAGCGCGTCGATCAGTTGGTCGCCACGTCCCTTCACGTTCTCGAGGAACCCCGGCTCTTCGAGGACCTCGATCGTGGCCAGTGCAGCCGCGCACGCGATCGGGTTGCCGTTCGACGAACCGCTGTGGCTCCCGGTGACCCACCTGTCGTCGATCTCGCGCCGAGTGCCGAGCGCGGCGAACGGAAAACCGGACGCGATGCCCTTGGCCATGCAGATGATGTCGGGCGAGACGTCGAGCGACGTCGTGGCGAACATCTTGCCGGTGCGACCGAACCCGCTCTGGGTTTCGTCGACGACGAGGAGGATGCCGCGCGCGGCACAGATCTCGGCGATGCCGGCGATGAACTGCTGCGGGGTCGGGATGTATCCGCGCTCGCCGATGAGCGGCTCGATCACCATCGCCGCGACTTCGTGCGCGTCGATCTGGGTCGACAACAGCCGATCGAGTTCGCGCAGCGCCCGGCTCACCTCGGCCTCCTGGTCGGACGCGTGCGGGTGCGGGAACGGCGCGACGAACACGCCGACCGGCAGCGGCCCGTACCCCGATCGGTCGATGGCCCGGCTCGACGACATCGCCAGCGTGTAGTGAGTACGCCCGTGGAACGCACCGTCGAACACGACGACGTTGCGGCGACCGGTCGCATGCTTGGCGAGCTTGACGGCGGCCTCGATGATCTCGTCGCTCGTGCTCCCGAAGTAGAAGGTGTCGATCCCCTCGGGGGTGATCGAAGCCAGCTTGGCGGCCAGCGGTGCCAGCTTGTCGTGACGGTAGACGTTGATCTGGGAGTGGACGATGCGTGCTGCCTGGCCGGCGATCGCCTGGGTCACCTTGGGATGGGCGAAACCGGTCGAGGCAGCGCCGAGGCCCCCGCTGAAGTCGAGGTACTCACGATCATCGGCGTCGATGACCCTGCTCCCGGCACCGCGCACGATGCGGAGGTCGGACGTGGTGGCCCAGACGCCCGACAGGTGTGATCCGGTTTCTCCCATCCCGAGAGCCTATGGGCCCCACACCATCAGGTTGCCGGATGCCGAGTGCCCGACGTGAGACACCCGGCAACCGACACCCGGCATCAGAACGCGACCGCCAGAACGTCGGCGTACGTGGACGCGAGGTGGATGGTCATCTCGTCGCGCACGTTCTCGGGGACATCGTCGAGGTCGGGGCCGTTCCGCTTCGGCAGGACGACCTCGGTGATGCCCATGCGGTGCGCGGCGAGCACCTTCTGCTTCACACCGCCGATCGGCATGACCTGACCCTGCAGGTTGATCTCGCCGGTCATCGCCACGGTCGACTTGACCGGCCGATCGGTGAGCAGCGAGACGAGAGCGGTCGTCATCGTGATGCCCGCCGACGGCCCGTCCTTGGGCACTGCGCCCGCCGGAACGTGGACGTGGAACCGGCGACGGAGTGCGTCGTCGTCGAGACCGAGTTCGGCCGCATGACTGCGGACGTAGTTCAGCGCGATCTGCGCCGACTCCTTCATCACGTCGCCGAGCTGACCGGTGAGGGTGAGCCCGGGTTCGGTGTCGGGTCCGGTGGGGAATGCGGTCGTCTCGACGAAGAGGACGTCGCCGCCCGCTCCCGTGACGGCCAGGCCGGTGGCGACTCCCGGCGACGACGTGCGCGTCTGGATCTCGTCGTCGACCTTGGGTCGGCCGAGCCAGTCGTGCAGTTCGTCGTCGGTGATGGTCACCGGCGTGTCGGTCCCGGTGGCGACCTTGGCGGTCACCTTGCGCACGAGACGACCGAGTTCACGTTCGAGCGACCGGACGCCGGCCTCACGCGTGTACCCACTGATGATCGAACCGATCAGCGTGTCGCTCACCACCACCTCGTTCGAGGCCAGGCCGGCACGCTCGATCTGGCGGGGCAGGAGGTAGCGGTTGGCGATGAACACCTTCTCGGCCTCGGTGTACCCGTCGAGCCGGATGACGTCCATGCGGTCGAGCAGCGGCCCGGGGATCGTGTCGGCGACGTTGGCCGTCGCGATGAACACCACGTCGGACAGGTCGAGGTCGACTTCGAGGTAGTGGTCGCGGAACGTGTGGTTCTGTGCCGGGTCGAGCACTTCGAGCAGCGCAGCGGTCGGGTCGCCCGAGTGGGCACCGGCGCCGACTTTGTCGATCTCGTCGAGCAGGATCACGGGGTTCATCGTCCCCGCTTCCTGCAGCGCCTTCACGATCCGACCCGGCTGGCTGCCGACGTACGTGCGCCGGTGGCCGCGGATCTCGGCCTCGTCACGAACACCACCGAGGGCGACGCGCACGAACTCTCGGCCCATCGCACGGGCGATCGACTCGCCGAGCGACGTCTTGCCGACGCCGGGCGGGCCGACGAGAGTGACGACCTGGCCCGTCCCGCGACGGCTGGTCTCGCCGCTGCTGTCGGTCGCACGATCGTCGAGGCCGCGGTCGTGACGCAGTTTCTTGGCGGCGAGGAACTCGACGATGCGTTCCTTCACGTCGTCGAGGCCGTGGTGATCGGCGTCGAGGATCCCCTGCGCGGCGGTCAGGTCGAGGGTCTCGTCGCTGCGCTCGCCCCACGGCATCTCGAAGATGCGGTCGAGCCAGGTGCGCACCCACGAGTGCTCGGGCGACTGCTCGCTCATCCGCTCGAAGCGGTCCAGTTCCTTGGCGACGAAGTTGGTCACGACGGCGGGTGCGTCGAGTTCGTCGAGCTTCGCCCGGTACTCGCCCACCACGTCGTCGTCGCTCTCACCGAGTTCCTTGCGGATCGCCTTGAGCTGTTGGCGCAGCATGAACTCGCGCTGCTGCTTGTCCATGCCTTCGCTGACGTCGTTGCGGATCGTCTCGGCGACCTGGAGTTCGTTGAGGTGACTGCGCGCCCACGAGTGGAGCGCGTCGACGCGATCCGACACGTCGACGGCCTGGAGGACGCGCATCCGATCGTCGTCGCTGAACTCGGCCCACAGGGCGACGGCATCAGCGAGTTGACCGGGCGCGTCGATCGTGCGGAGCAGTTCGGGCAGGCGGCGCGAATTGCGGAGCTCGGCAATCAACTCGAGGGTGGCTCGAAGTTCACGGGTCGACGCCTCGACGCTCGCCGACGCGAGTCCGTCGATGACCGGCTCGACCGTGGCGAAGGTCGCCGCGCCCGAGATCTCCTCGACCTCGATCACGCGTGCTCGGCGCTCGACCTGCACGATGGCCGCCGACTCACCGGTCGGCAGGTTGCCCACGTTCGGGACGCGTGCGACGACGGCGAGTGTGTGCTCGTCGTCGCCGGTGAGCGCGATGCGACCGTCGGCCTGGCCGACCGCGGCCTGGACAGCGAGGCGGAGTTCGTCGGTGCCGAGGGTCAGGGTGACCGTGGCCCCGGGCAGGACCGGGGAGGGAAGATGGGCGAGCGGCAATCGCGTGGAGATCGGTGCTTCGGGATGGATGGTCGTCTGATCAGACATGCCCACACGGTAGGGGCAGACAACCTGAGTGCCAATGACTCAAGATTCACACCGAAACCGGGAATACGAGGGTAGGGCTCCGTCAGGCGAGCGTGGCGGCGTGAGCGAGCGCCTCTTCCCAGCTCGCGCCCACGTGGGCACGCATCTTCATCACCCAGCGCGGGGCGTTGACGCCCAGCGCTCCATGCAACACGTCGCCGGATCGGTAGAGGGTGAGGAACTTCTCGTCATCGACCGCACCGAGCGCCACGACCACCTCGTCGTCGGGCGACGATCGGCCGAGGAACTGGATCCGGATGTCGAACTGGTCGCTCCAGAAGAACGGGACCGGCGCATAGCCCTCCGGCTCGACGGCGCCGTCCGAGCCGAGCGCGCCGTCCGAGCCGAGCGTGGCCAGCAGGTTGCGGGCGGCCAACGCTCCCTGTTCGGCTGCGTTGGTCCAGTGCTCGACGCGCATCTCTTCGTCGAACAGGGCGTTCGGCCACCGAAGAACATCACCGGCCGCATAGACGCCCGGGCGAACACCGCCGCCGGCCCGACGGGCGTTGAGAGTCTCGTCGCAGACCACGCCGTCGCGCAGTTCGAGGCCGCTGTCGCCGAGCCACGCCGTCGCCGGGACCACGCCGATCCCGACCACGACCACGTCCGACTCCACCAGTTCGCCATCGGTGAGGAGCACGCCGTTCTGGTCGAGGCGATCGACCTCGACTCCGCAGCGGATGTCGACTCCGTGCGCTTCGTGCATCACGCCGATCGCCGCGCCCATCTCGGCACCGAGGCCACGGATCAGCGGCGCCGGTGCACCTTCGAGCACGGTCACGCGGTTGCCGAGCGTCTTGGCGGTGGCTGCCACTTCGAGCCCGATGAACCCGGCGCCGATCACCACCACATGGCGGTCACCGCTGCTGATCTCCGAGCGGAGGCGCATCGCATCGTCGAGGCTGCGCAGTTCGTGGGCGTGCTCGTGACGACTCTGTTCGGGCAGGCGTCGGCACGCTGCGCCGGTCGCGATGATGCACCCGTCGAAGGCGATGTCGTCGCCGTCGGTCAGATGGACGATGTTCTCGTCGGGCTCCAGGCCCGCGGCGGCCACACCGAAGCGCCACTCGACGTCGAGTTCGTCGAAGGCATCGGGCTGGCGGAGTTGGATCCGGTCGGGCTCCCACTCGCCCGCCAGCAACTTCTTCGACAACGGTGGTCGGTCGTAGGGCCGATGCGTTTCGGCACCGACGACGATCACGCGACCATCGGACCCGTCGGTGCGCAGCGTCTCGGCCGCCCGCAACCCAGCGAGCGACGCCCCGATGATCACGATCGTGGTAGTCCCGGCATCCATCCGAGCAATCTGCCACACACCCACGCGATCGATGGGTGTCGGACACCCGATGTTCCGGTTCCAGGCTATGGGTGTCGACTGACACCCGTCGTTCGGGGCGGGTACGGTCGGAGCGTGCCGTCTCCTCGACCCGATGCCGCCGCCGTGAACGCGATGATCGCCGAGATGTTTCCCGGTACCGGGAACGCCTGTCACGAGATCGGCGACGGATTCGCCGTCGCGAAGATCGACATCGACGACGCGATGCTGCGCCCCGGCGGGTTCATCTCGGGGCCCACGCAGTTCGCCGTCGCCGACGCGGCACTCTGGTACATGGTGTTCGCGGCGATCGGCCGGATCGAGCCGATGGCGATGACCTCCGAGCTGTCGATCCGCTACCTCCGCCCGGCGCAGGGATCGACGCTGTGGGCCAAGGCCGTGGTCGAGTCCGCCGGACGACGCAACGTCGTCGGCACCGTCCACATGTGGTGCGACGACCGCGCCGACAAGCCCACATCGGTCGCCCAGGGCACGTATGCGATGCCGTCGGTACCCCGCCCGAGCGAGGGCGGCTCGACATGACGCACCCGCGCTTCCACCTCGCCATGCCGGTCCACGATCTGGCGGCGGCTCGCTCGTTCTACGGCGACCTACTCGGCTGCCCCGAGGGTCGTGCAGCCGATCACTGGGTCGACTTCGACCTCTACGGCCACCAGTTCGTCGCACACCTGTCCAGCACCGCGACACCGCGGATCACGAACCATGTCGACGGCGACGACGTGCCGGTTCCGCACTTCGGCGTGCTGCTGTCGGTCGATGACTGGAACGCGCTCGCCGAACGGCTCACTTCCGCCGGCACCGAGTTCGTGATCGAGCCACATGTCCGATTCGTCGGCGAGGTCGGCGAGCAGTCGACGATGTTCCTCCTCGACCCGTCGGGCAACGCCCTCGAGTTCAAGGCGTTCGCCGACGACGCCCAGGTCTTCGCCCGGTAGACCGTGGAGATCGGTGTCTGACACCGATCTCCACGCGTCAGCGGGCGTCGTGGCGGTAGGTGATCGAGAGTCGAGGGCCGGTGGGGCGGCGGCGCTTGGGAACGCAGTGCTGCCATTCGTGCTGGCACGCACCCCCCATCACGAACAGGTCACCGTGGCCGAGACCCCAGGTGAGCGACGCACCACCGTCGTTCTGGCGCATCTGGAACGGGCGGCTCTCACCGATGCTGAGGATCGCGACGACCGGTTCGGAGACGACGGCCCGGTGTCGGTCGGCATGCCACGCAACCGAGTCGTTCTGGTCGCGGTAGAGGTTGAAGCCGATCGAGTCGAAGTGACGCCCGTACCGCTCGGCCAGAGCCCACCGCGCGTCGGCGAGGATGGGGTGCGCAACCTGATCGGACTCGGCTTCGTTCCACCACGACGTGAGCCGGGGCTCGTCGACCAGACGGTCGTACATCTTGACGCCCGTGCGTTGCTCGAACTCGATGGTGTCCATCAGGTCGTCGAACAACGCATCGGCGCCGCCGAGCCATCCCGGGACGTACTCGATCCACGATGCGCCGGACAGCCCACTGCGCGAAGCTGACGAGTACGACGCGTCGAAGAACGGGTCATCCGATCCGAAGAGTGAAGCCTGACGGAACATGTGTTCGATTGTCGCGAACTCATCGACCGGCGTCAAGCCCGGGTGGGAATCGCTGTCCGTCACCGAATGGGTCGCAGTGAGCGCGCGAGATGCTCGGCGATGCGCCGGGCCGGAGCGTCGACGTCGTCGGTCGGTCGCAACACCAGGTTCCAGGTCAGGTCGAGGCCGATCGGCGAGCAACGGACCGCATCGACCACGCCGGCGCTGATCGCTCGATGCAGCGCCCATCGAGACAGGATGCTGACGCCGACACCGGCTGCCACCAGTTCGGTGATCGCGCTCGTCTGAGGGATGACCGTGACCAGGCGCGGGTAGTCGTTGCCCGTGCGGATGAACCGGTCGTACTCGAAGCCGGGGACCGGGCTCGAGTTGTAGGTCAAGTAGGTCTCTTCGACGAGGTGGAACGGTTCGATGTAGTCGAGTCGGGAGAGCCAGTGAGCGGGCTCGACGATCAACACGAGTTCGTCCACGATGGCCGGGACGAGTTCGATCGGCCCGCTCGGCTCACCCGGAGCGACGACCACGTCCGCCGCGCCGCTCGCCAGGAGATCGGCTGGCGTGTCTCCGACGACGACCAACTCGAGTTCGATGTCGGGGTTGGCGGCGCGCGATTCGACGAGAAACGACGGATACCAGTGGAAGCTGTCGTACGAGCCGACTGCGATCCGGACCAGCGACGTGACCTCGGACCGATCGGTCAGCAGCAGGCGTTCGATACGGCCCAGCTCTTCGAGAGCTCGGCCGGCGGCCTGATGGGTCGCGAGCCCTGCACGTGTCGGCGTGAGGCGTCGCTGGCGGCCGCGATCGAACAACTGCACGCCGAGTCGTCGTTCGGCTTCGGCGAGACGATGGCTGAGCGTCGACTGCGTGGTGTGCAGGTGCTGGGCGGCAGCGGTCATCGTGCCGAGTTCGACGATCGCGACGATCGTCTCGTAGTGCCTCATTTCCAAGACGATCGCCACGTCGGCACCATATATGCATTTCGTGCATGACGATTGCCGACACCTATTCGTTGGACTCACGTCGAGGCTTCGACGCTCAGTGGTCACATGAACAACACATCGACGACAGAGCTGGCAGACCCCGAAATCGGAGATCTGGACGGCATCGTCGACCTCGACCGGTATCCGCTGCACGATCTCGACGGACCGGTCGGTGTCGCCCTCGTGGATCAGGTGCGGGCCGAACTGGACGACGCCGGATGCGCCACGATCCCCGGCTTCCTCACGGAGTCGGCGCTCGGCGAAGTCGCGGCCGAACTCGCCCGGAGCGCCTCGCACGTCGCGATCCGAACCCACCACGGCACCGTGTACGCACGCACCGATCTGGAAGCCGAACTGAGCCGGGACGATCCGCGGTGCACGCCGCTTCGATGGCACGCCGGGCACGTGACCCGCGACATGATCCCGCCCTACTCGCTGGCCCATCGCCTCTACGTGTCGGCGCGATTCAAGTCGCTGGTCGCACGCATCGTGGGCCGTGAACGCGTGTTCGAGTACGCCGATCCGCTGGCAGGTCTCGTCGTCACCGTGCTCCCACCCGGTGGGCGCTATCCGTGGCACTACGACACCAACGAGTTCGTCGTCACGATCATGACCCAGCAGCCCGACGTCGGAGGCGAGTTCGAGTACCACCAGAACCTGCGATCTCCCGGAGACGAGAACCTGGAGGGGCTCGCCGACGTGCTCACCGGTTCGCCGACGCGACCGGCTCGGTCGATCCGGGCGAACTGCGGCGACCTGCAGATCTTCCTCGGGCGGTACTCGCTGCACCAGGTCACCGAGGTCTCGGGCGCGACCGATCGCCACGTCCTCGTCCTGTCCTACGCCGAGCGACCCGGAGTCATCGGCCCCGTCGACCGGACCCGCAGCGTCTACGGACGCGTCACCGAAGCACACCTCATCGCCGAGCAGGCTCGACTGGCCGACAACGACGGGTTGATCCTGTGAGCATCACCGATCTCGACCGGCACGATCTGGACCGGACGATCGGCTTCGACCGGGCCGAACTGGAGGCGTCGCGGCTCACCCGCCTGCGTACGTCGATCGTCGACTCCGGCTGTGACGCCGGGCTGTTCTACGACCCGACGAACATCCGCTACGCCACGGGGACGTCCAACATGCAGGTGTACTCACTGCACAATCCCTGCCGGTACACCTTCGTCCCGGCGGACGGGCCCGTCGTCTTGTTCGAGTTCAAAGGCTGCGGCCACCTGTCGGACGATCACGCCAACGTCGCCGACATTCGCACCGCGATCAGTTGGTACGACTTCGTCAGCGGAAGCCGGGTCTCCGAGTTCGCGCAACTCTGGGCTGCCGAGATCATCGATCTGCTCGGAATCGGCGGAGTCGATCTCGCAGTCGACCGCCTCGACCCCGTCGGCGCGTCGATGCTCGAAGAGCGCGGTGTGCGACTCCACGACGGCCAGCGCGTCGCCAACCGAGCACGGATGATCAAGACGCCCCACGAGATCGAAGCGATCCGCACGGCGATGGCCGGATGCGAAGCAGGCGTCGAACAGATGCGCCAGGCGATGATCCCCGGCACGACCGAGAACGCGATGTGGTCGACGCTGCACCAGGCGAACATCGAGGCCGGCGGTGAATGGCTCGAGACACGGCTCCTGACCTCCGGACAACGGACCAATCCCTGGTACCAGGAATGCAGTGGCAAGGCAATCGAGCGGGGCGAACTCGTGGCCTTCGACACCGACCTCATCGGCATCGACGGCTACTCGGTCGACATCTCGCGCACCTGGGTCGCAGGTGACGATCGCCCGACACCGGCCCAACGCCGTCTGTGGACCGAGGCAGCAACGCAGCTCGAACACAACACGTCGCTCCTACAGCCGGGAGCATCGTTCGCCGAGATCTCCCACGCTGCGCACCTTCCACCGACCGACATCCACTCGGTGACGAACGCAGCCGTGGCGCACGGAATCGGCCTCTGCAACGAGTACCCGTTGATCCTCAACAAGGACCACTTCGACGACGGCGGCTACGACGGCATCGTCGAGGAAGGCATGGTCCTGTGCGTCGAAGCACTCGCAGCCCCTCCGGGTGGGACCGAATCGGTGAAGCTCGAAGAACAGGTGCTGATCACCGCCGCAGGCCCCGTCCCGCTGTCGACGTATCCGCTCGGCCTCACCTGACGCGGTCGAGCGCCGAACCCCGTTGTGCCATCACCTGGTTCTGCGTTCGCAGCGTGTCGCTCAGCGGCGTACGGTCGCCGGCTGATCCGTCGTTGACGTTCGCACGGGCCACACCGCTGTCGACGGCCGAAGCGACGTCGAGGTCGGCCACCGCGCCCACGCGCCTCGACCCACTCGAGAACCCGCCGAACGTCTGACCCGGGCCACCGACGATCGCATTGATGCGCATGAGCAGACACGGTGCGGCCAGCGATGCAGCGAGCGCGACTGCGGCGAGCGCGACTGCGGCGAGCACGCCCGCGGCGAGCACGCCTGCGGCGATCCGCAGGTTCCGTGGCACGGCCGACAGTCTGCATCACGGTGGGGGTCGCCGCCATCGCGCATGCGGTGACTCCGATCGGCGGGTCGGATCTGTCACGATCGTGGGGCTGATGACGACGCCACGACTCCGACTCACAGCGGCCGCTGCGGCCGCGCTCCTGCTCGCGGCCTGCAGCGGTGGGAACGACGAGGCCGTGCGCGTGCCGACGGCCGGAGCGACGACGACCCCGGTCGAACTCCCGCAACCCGAACGGGTCGACGACGCCGACGACCTGGACGATTCCGCCCAGGCCACGACCGATGCACCTCCGGCCGACACGCCCACCACCGAGGCTCCGACCACGACGACGGCGCCCCAGACCACGGCACCTCCGACGACGGCACCTCCGACCACACCGGCGCCGGCGGCCGAGGAAGCGCCGACCACCACCGACGCCACGATCTTCTACCGGCAGGGCGACACCGCGCCCGAGATCGAGATCATGCAGCTCAAGCTCATCACGCTCGGCTACTACTCGGGATCCCCCGACGGTGTGTTCGACGGCGACACCAACAGTGCGCTGCGCACCTTCCAGGGCGACTACGGCCTCGGGGTCGACGGTGTCTTCGGGCCACTCACCGATCGAGCGCTCACCGCCGCCGCCAACTCCGTCGTCGTCGACGACAGCTGACCGTCGGCGACGCAGCCGTTCAGCGACGCAGCCGTTCGGCGACGCAGCCGTTCGGCGACGCAGCAGTTCAGCGACGTAGCGAGGGCCGACCGAGTTCGCTCGAGCGGCGCGGCACGTAAGGCGCTTCCAACTCCGCGATGTCGTCGTCGGACAACTCGATCTCGAGCGACGCGATCGCGTCGTCGAGTTGCGCCATCTTCGTGACGCCGATGATCGGTGCCGTGACGACCGGCTTCGAGCTCACCCACGCCAGTGCGATCTGCGCCATCGGACGCCCGTGTCGTTCGGCGACCGTGCGCACCGCGTCGATGATCGCGACATCGCTGTCGTCGGTGTAGAGGTGCTTGTCCAACCCGTCGGTCTGGCCGCGCTTCGTCGAGTTCGACTGGTCGCCGACGGCCGTGCGGGTACCGGCCAGGTGGCCGCGCGCGAGCGGCGACCACGGGATCACGCCGATGCCCTCGTACTCGCACAGCGGATGCATCTCGACCTCTTCCTCGCGTGCGAGCAGGTTGTAGTGGTCTTGCATCGACACCATGCGCGCCCAGCCGTTGCGCTCGCTCGTCGACAGCAACGAGGCGAACTCCCAGGCGTACATCGAACTCGCCCCGAGGTACCGGACCTTGCCCGACTGCACCAGCGAGTCGAGGGCGGCGAGCATCTCCTCGGGCGGCGTGTGCGGGTCGAGTCGGTGGATCTGGAACAGGTCGATCGTGTCGACACCGAGGCGGCGCAGGCTGTCCTCGCACGACTGGACGATGTGCTTACGTGACAGGCCACCCATGTTCGGGCCGGTCCCCATCGGGAAGTGCACCTTCGTGGCGAGCACGATCTCGTCGAGGTTCCCGTGCCGACGCAGCATCTCGCCGGTGACCTCCTCGCTCGCGCCGTTCGAGTACACGTTCGCCGTGTCGAAGAAATTGATGCCCGCCTCGATCGCACGCCGGAAGAACGGTTCGGACTCGTCGGGCGGCAAGACCCACGGTCGCCAGTCGGGAGTCCCGAAACTCATGCACCCGAAGCACAGCTCCGACACACGCAGACCGGTCTGACCGAGACGTCGATACTCCATCCGCCGAACCTATCCCTTGGTTCGGTTCGGGTCGGGTCGGAGCCAGGCCCGCGCCCCGTCAACGGGCGGTCGATCGGGCCAGCGCGCGACTGGCGTAGTCGATGGCGAGCGAGGCACACACCGGTGGATCGAGCCCCGCCTGGACTCCTGCGAGGTACCCGCCGGCGAACGCGTCGCCGCATCCGAGCGCGTTGACCACAGCGTCCCGACGGGCGGGAACGTGGATGACATCGCTCCCTCGGACGGCCAGCCATGCGCCGCGCTCACCATCGGTCACCGCCACCCGCTCGACGACATCGAGCAGTGCACCGGCCGCCCGCGCCGGATCGGCATCGCCCGACAGATACTCGGCTTCGTCGGTACTCGGGAAGAGCATCGCTGCGTCTGCGAAGACGCTCAGCACGTCGGCGCGGTCGCACTCGGTCCGGAGCATCTGCGCCGACGACGGGTCGACCGAGCACGGGATGTTGCGCTTCGCCGCCAGCTCGAGCAGCAGCGCCATCGTCTCGGGTCCGCCGTCGGGGAAGTAGGTGTAGCCGGTGAGGTGGAGCCAGGTGATCCCGTCGAACCAAGCCGCGTCGACGTCGTCGGCCGTCATCACCGATGTGGTCGACAGATCGGAGACGAGGGATCGGTCGGCGTCGGCCTCGACGATCGCTGCGATCGAACGCGACTCGCCCCGACGAAGCACCGAGGTCTGCACGCCACGGGCCGAGAGGTCACCCACGAGAAAGTCGCCGAGCGCGTCGTCGCCGACCACCCCGACGAAGCGCGTCGCCGCTCCGGCTTTCGACGCCCACGCAGCGACGTTCGCCGCGGACCCGCCGCCCGACAACCGGACCGACCCGACCGTGTCGGAACCGGGCGTGATCCCGTCCGGTGTGGTGATGGTGACGTCGGCGTTCAGGTCACCGACGCACAGGAGGCGTGATGTGCTCACCATCGTGCCTCGGACGAGCCGAGCGGTTCGGGTGGCGTGGCCCAGTGGCCGGCGAACGGCCGCACGGTCCGCAATCGGCCGAACGACGAATCGACCTCGTGGAGAAGCGAATCGTCGACGGCGATCGGAGTCGGGACGAACGGGTCGGGCCCGCCCATCGACACCAACCAGTCACGCGTCCGCAGCAGCGAGACGCGCCCGAGCCACGACCCGCCGACGCGCCGTTGGTGCGCCACGAGTTGAGCGGCCAGCCCGGCGGCGAGGAACCCGGTGGCGTAGTCGAGCGCTTGGACCGGCAACCCGAGTGGGCCGCGGTCGGCCGGCGCCCCGTCGGCATCGACCGCTGCGTCTCCCCCGGCGGCGCGGATCCCGGTGGTCGACTGGACGATCGAGTCGAAACCACGCCGCCCCGCCCATGGCCCGACCCAGTCGAACGCGCAGACCTGGACCACGACCGAACCGGGTCGCTCGCTCGCCGCCCGTTCGGGAGTGAAGCCGTGCCCCGCCATCGCGCCGGGGCGGTACGCGTCGATCCAGACGTCGGCTCCTGCGAGAAGCTGGCCCAGTGCATCGCGCCCCGGCTCGGTCCGCAGGTCGAGCGACGCGTTGCGTTTCCCGAACCCGGTCGCCATCACACCCACCGGGACCGACGGAAGGTGGTCGGCGCCGAGTCGCATCACGTCGGCACCGAACGACGCCAGCATCAGGCCGGCGACAGGCCCCGCGAGTACCCGCGAGCAGTCGAGTACCCGGAGCCCGGCCGTCGAGGCCGAGCCCTCTGGCCGACCGGTCGTGATCACGGGCTGGTCGATGATCGGGTCGGCGTCGCCGATCTGCTCGACCGACATCAGGGGGAGGTCCCGGGTGGCCGCAGCGTGCGGGTGGGAGTCCCACTCGTCGAGCGAGCGGACGACGGCGCCGATCATCCCGTCGGCGATCAGGTCGGCTTCGAGATCGAAGGCGTCGCGCTGCGCGATCGCTGCGCCGACCGACTCGGCCGTCGCCTCGCATCCGAGTCGTGCGACCACACCGGCGGCGTGATGGTCGAAGTTGCAGTGGATCTGGAGGTGCCGACCGTCGGCAGTCGGATACACCCCCGACAGGTCGGCCCAGGCCGGCACCGGCGAGCCGTCGATCTCGACATGGGTCGTGCAGAAGGCGAGCAGGTGGGCGAGGTCGACGTCTCGCTCGGGCGCCGTGAGGCCCCGAACGGTTCCGACGGTGTCAGCACCAGCGATCGAGTACGCAGCCGACGACGCCAGCGCCCGGTCGACGTCGAACGCCGACTGCGCCACCCGCCGTGTCTGATCGATCGAGATGTGCCCGTTCGGCACCGACTCGCCCGGCACCAGAACAGCAATCCGATCGACGTCCACCCCCCGAACGTAACGTCCCGGGTCTGACCCGGACCGTTACCGCAGGCCCGGCGAACGTAACGTCCCGGGTCTGACCCGGACCGTTACCGCGGGTCTGGCGGACGTAGGTTGGGGTGGTGATCATCGAACTCGACGATCCCGCCGACCCGCGCCTCGACGACTACTGCTTGCTCAACGACCAGGCGGCACGACGCAACCGTGAGGGCGAGGAGTTCTTCATCGCGGAGGGATACGTCTCGATCGACCGGGTGGTCGACTCGGGCCACGACCTCCGATCGGTCCTCGTCACACCATCGCGTGTCGAACGGATCACCGAACGGGTTCCACACCTGAGTGACGGCGACGTGCCGCTCTATGTGATGACGCGCGACCTGATGGCGCAGGCCGTCGGCTTCGACCTCCACCGCGGCGTGGTCGCATCCGCATGGCGCCGGGCGATCCGCACCGTCGACCAACTCGTGGCCTCGCCTGCTCGCCGGATCGCCGTTCTCGTCGGGCTGAACGACGCCGAGAACGTGGGCGTGATCTCGCGCGCCGCCCGCGCCCTCGGTATCGATGCGATCCTGCTCGACCCCACGTGCACCGACCCCTACTCCCGTCGCACTGTGCGGGTGTCGATGGGCGAGGTGCTCCACGTGCCGATCGCCCGATCGACCGACTGGCCCGACGACGTCACGACTCTTCACGCAGGCGGGTTCACCACCTGGTCGATGACGCCCGCCGACGATGCCATCGACCTGTGGTCGGTCCGACCCCACGAGCTTCCCGACCGGCTCGCGATCGTCGTCGGAGCCGAGGGCCCCGGCCTCGACGACGCGACGATGCGCGCCACGACCACACGCGTGCGGATCCCGATCGATCCGGGTGTCGATTCGCTCAACGTCGGCCATGCCGCAGCGATCACCTTCGCCGCCGTCGCCCGCCCCGCCTGACGTCGCGAACAGACCCGCCGCCGACCCGCCGCCGCCGGGCGCCAGCGCGGCGAGCCAGCCCAACGACGACGGGCGCGAGCATCCTTGATGCTCGGTGCGCGGTCGCGACCCACCTCGCCGACCTACGCTCGCGCCGTGAGCGGGACCGACAGAGAAGCGCGCCGTACCGGCGCACGCCGGGCGATCGACCCGCCCGTGCCAACTCAGTCGACCACACCTTTCGACGAAGCCAGCCGAGCCGAGCGTGACGGCAAGATCGACGAGGCCCGCGACGAGCTCGAGAAGCGAGACGCCGAGACACCACTTCCGGCCCCCGACCCGGACGACAAGAACTTCAGACGCAAGAAGACGTGGTGGCACCAGCACCTCGAGCCCGAAGAGCGACGGCGGGTCATCGCCGAACTGGGCATCAAGCGCGAGTCGCACTGGGCGTTCCGGTTCTCCGTGATGATGTCCCTGTCGATCGTGGTGGCGGTCATGGGCCTCGCCGCCAACTCGGCGGCCGTGGTGATCGGTGCGATGCTGCTCGCCCCCCTGATGCAGCCGGTGCTCGCTGCGGCGGCGTGCATCGCGATGGCGCTGTTCCGCAAGTCGCTCCAGCAGGTCGGGTTCGTGTTCGCCGCAACGATCGGCGGCGTGGCGCTCTCCTACGTCCTCGCCCGACTGTTCGTCACCGGAGATCTTCCCCAAGAGGTGCTCAGCAGAACGGCCCCGGACATCCGCGACCTCGTCGTGGCGCTCGGCGCTGGAGCTGCCGGCGCGTATGCCACCGTTCGCCGAGACGTGTCGTCGTCGCTGCCCGGCGTGGCCGTGGCTGTTGCTCTCGTCCCGCCGCTCGGCGCCGTCGGCGTCGCACTCGAAGCCGGCCAGAACACCCTTGCCCGTGGTGCGCTCCTGCTCTACACGACCAACCTCGCCGCCATCGTCCTCGCTGCATCGATCGTGTTCGTGGTGACCGGCTTCGTGCCGCCGCGCAGGCTGGCGACCACGTTCCGTCGAACGGCACTCGTGTCGGCGCTCGTCTTCGCCATCGTCGTCGCGATCGCAGTACCCCTCTACCAAGCCTCGCGAACCGCGGTCGACAACACCGACCGTCAGCTCCAGGCACGCGAGATCGTCGACGGGTGGCTCGGCGCAGTCACCACCACCCGCGCACCGTCGATCCAGTTCAACGGGATGAACATCGTCGTCGACGTCCGCAGCTTCGAGTCGCCGCCCGATCAGACCCCGCTCGTCGAACAACTCCGGCTGCGTTTCGGGCTCGACGTCCTCTTGGAGTGGACGCGTCTCGAACAAGCGGTGGTCCCCACGACCGTCGTGGTCACCGACGAAGACCGGCTCCGCACACAGATCAAGACGATCGTCGACACGTGGCTCCAGAGCGGCGAGTTCGACGGCATTCGTCGCCTCGACCTCTTCACCTTCTCCGACGATCTCGTCCGCGTGGACGCCAGCGGCGTCGGCGACGCTCCGTCGGTCGCCGACCTGACCGAGCTCATCGCTGACGAGCTCGACCGGTCCCTCGAAGTGCAACTGACATGGCTCCGGCGGGAGAACGTCTCGGCTGCGATCCCCGAACCGACTCCCGACGAAGAACTGCTTCGCCGAGTGTCCGACATCGCAAACCAGTGGGCCGGAAGCAACGACGTGACCGTACTCGGAGTGTCGTACGACTCCGAGCGCGCCGTGATCGAGGTGGCGGGCGAGCAGCGACCCGACGCCACCGACCTGGTCGACGATGCTCGCAGCGTGGTCCCCGACGATGTCGAGGTGTTGATCCTCTTCAGTCAACGCTTCGACATCACCACCACGACCACGACCACCACGACGACCACCACGACCACGACGACCACCACGACGGTGCCGCCGACGACCGCCGCTCCGACCACCGCCGCCGAACTGTGAGCCGTGTCGGACCGGATCGTGTCGGCGGGATCAGACTTCCCGGACCCGTGGCGACCCCTCACGACACACGGGTTCGACCCAGCCGTGCGGCTCCGACCGGCCCGCGGGTGTCCGGTATGGCTCGACGGTCGGCCGACCGGGTCTGCGGTTGAATGACGTGGTGATGCACTCGCTGACCGAACTGGCCGCTCACCCTGACGCGAGAGCGGCCGAACCGTTCGCCGATGCCGAGCATCCGTTGCGTCGCCTGACTCGCGCTCAGGCGCTCGGCGAGGAGTGGACCGCCGACGACGCGATCCGCGTGCAGGAGATCTTCGACGGGTTGGCGCCCGAGTGGAGCGAGAGCCACGTCGACCCCGTCAAGGCGGCTCCGGTCGCCGACGCCCTCGAGCGTGGCAATGTCCCGCTCCTCGGAGAATGGTTGGAGGTCGGGTCCGGCACGGGCGCCGGTGCTCGCATCCTGGCGGGGCGCGTGTTCTCGGTGGTGTGCACCGACCTGTCGGCACAGATGCTGGCCCACGCTCCCGATCTCGCGCCGCGTCTCCGCTCCGATGCGTCACGCCTCCCCTTCGCAGACGGCTCGTTCGATGCCGTGCTCTTGATCAACATGTTCCTGTTCCCCGAGGAAGTCGACCGCGTCCTGCGCCCCGGCGGCACCGTCCTGTGGGTCAACACACTCGGCGACCAGACCCCGATCCACCTGCCACCGAGCGACGTACTCGAGGCACTCCCCGGTCCGTGGACCGGGACGACGGCGCGCGCCGGCACCGGTTTCTGGCTCACCGCTCAGCGCCTCGCATCGTGACGAGCGTCGACACGGCGGCAACTCTCGGCGGCGCCACCGTTGCTCGCCCGAAAACGAGACATGACCCCCGGATCGTTCCGAGGGTCATGTGAGTCGTGCGAACGTGATCAGGCTTCGGCTTCGACCGGTTCCTCGTCACGGGGTTCGGGAGCTTCGCCCAGTCCCATCTTGTGGAAGATCTCCGCTTTGGTGTACTCGAAGTCGGCTTCCTCGACTTCGCCCGCGGCGTGCTTCTCGTTCAGGATGCGGAACTCTTCGAGCAACGCGTCCTCGTCGGGACCGTCGTCGGTCTCCTCGGCCTTGGCCGCACTGCGACCGTGGCGAATGGCTTGTTTCTCGGCTTTGCGTTCCTTCTTGCGAAGTTCGCGCTGCCTCTTCTGGTAACTCTGCGGGCTGGATGCCATGCAGAATCCCCTCCTCTCAGATTTCCTTGACGTCGACTGCTTCTGGACCCTTGCGTCCTGGTTCCACGTTGAACTCCACCTTGGCGTCGTTGTCCAACGACCGGCGACCGGTTCCGACGATGTTGGAGTAATGGACGAAGACGTCGTTGCCGCCTTCGTCGGGGGTGATGAATCCGAAGCCCTTCTCATCATTGAAGAACTTCACGATGCCTGTGGCCATATCGGCTCCTTCTGTCTCTCGAGCCTGATACGACTCATGTGTAGCCCGGTCACTGTAGTGGTCGAGGGGCGAAATCGTGGCGCGGGAGCGCCGGACGGATCTGCGAACGGTCAGGCGAATCGCCACGGACGGTGTCGGATCTGGAACGGTCGGTGGCCGGTGTGGACGAGGCGTCCGACGATGATCGAGGCCATCAGCGTGCCGCTCACTCCACCCGCCAACAGCGCACCGTCGATGACGATCAGCCCGTACACGAGCCAGATCGCCGACTCGATCCACGCCATGTTCCACGTGGCCGGAGCCACGCCACCGAGGTCAGACGTGCGACATGCTGCAACGACCGCCGGCGCCAACTGCAACCCGTAGCAGAGACCGATCGCGATGCCCGCCGCCCCCCAACCTCCGACGAGCAGGAACGGGAGCGGCGCCATGCCGAGCAGCAGCGCGCCGACCACCATCGACCCGAGGACGCGAATTCCGAGGGTGCGCAGCAACGTGGCGCCGATGATCATGTAGAGCACGGCCGCAGCGGCCGACACGGGTACGAGGCCCCAGAGTCCGTGGGTCATCCCGTAGGTAAGCCACCAGATGTTCATCGCGATGCTGACACCGGCCCACACTCCCGACAGACCGTCGGTGTTGCGCGTCCGGATCAGCCGGGCGGCCTGCGGATACGCCATTGCGGCACCGGTCACGTTGGCGATCACGAGCATCATCGTGATGAGGACTGCGGTCATGGGGATGCCTCCTTCGGCAGGGACGGTGAGTGTGTGAGAGAGAGAGATGTGTGCGGACCGTCAGAGAGTTAGCTCCTGACAGGGGTCAGGTTCTAACGCGTCATAGACCCTTACGCAACTCCTTTCGGGGGTAGACTCGTCCTCGTGTACGTCGCATCGGTCACAGATTCGGAGCACCGCATCACCCTCGAAGTCCTGGTCGACGTCACGAACGCCGTGACCGACGACGACTTCGACCTGCGCGCACTGCTCTCCGAGGCCGGCTTCAGTCGCGCGCCCGACGCGTCCGCGGCGTCGGTCGACCGGGTCACACAGCGTTTCGTGGCGCTCGCCCCGTTCTTCGCGTCGCTGCCCGACCTCTCGACCGACGAAGCATCGGCGCGCGTCACCGAGGAACTCACCGAACTCCCGATCACCCCGTCGATCGTCGCTCACGACGGCACGGCGCCGCACATGCACTGGACGCCGTCGACCGCCCTCTTCGACGACCAGGTGATGGCTGACGTGATCATGGCGCTCGCCCAGGAGGTGTGCGACAACGGGACGATTCGATTCGGCACGTGCGCCGCCGACGGCTGCGGACACCTCTTCTACGACGCCACACGCAATCGGTCGAAACGCTTCTGTTCCGACTCCCGTTGCGCGAGCCGCACCCACACCGCCGACCACCGGGCACGCCGACGGGCGTAGATCAGCGCGACGCAGGAATACTGAGGCCACCAGCGAGTTGAAGCTGGCGTTCCTGCAATCCACCGCCGACCCGGGAGGTCTGCCATGCCCGACAACGACACCGCCACGAACATCGAGTTCTGGATCGACCCCATCTGTCCCTTCTGCTGGGAGACGGCCCGTTGGGTCGTCGACGAAGTGGTCCCGAATCGCAACGTGAACATCACTTGGCAGCCGATCAGCCTGCTGTTCAAGAACGACCCGCCGGAGGATTCCGACTACTTCGGACCGGTCAACACGACGCACCGCATGCTGCGCGTCCTCGAAGCCGTCCGCGACGCCGCCGACACTCCTGAGGCCGGCAACGACGACGTCTTCTCGCTCTACTGGGAGCTCGGATCACGCATCCATCACGACAAGGAACTCGACTTCGACATCGCCGATGCGCTCACCACCGTCGGCCTCGATGCAGCACACGCATCTGCCGCCGACGACGAGAAGTGGGACGCCGTCATCCGCACCGGCATGGACGACGGGCTGAGCCTCGTGGGCAACGACGTCGGCACGCCGATCATCGCGACCACGAACACACAGGGCGAGCGGGTCGGCTACTTCGGCCCGGTCATCACCAAGATCCCGCCGACCGAGCAGAGCCTGCAGATGTGGGATGCGCTCATGGCGATGATGGAGATCGACGGCTTCTTCGAACTCAAGAAGACCCGCACCGAGGGCCCCGACTTCGGCGACCGCCCCGACCCTCGCTGACCACGATCGCATGCACGGTTGCGTGACGGACGACCCCGTCACGCAACCGGTCAGGCGAACGCGTCGACGCCGGTGGCTGCGGCAGAGAAGGCCCACAGACGAGCTGCCTCGTCGGCGTCGACGGCATGGCTCGCGACTCCGATGAAGCGAGCCGCCGGATCGGCGGGGTCACTGAGTTGCGCCACGTCGGCGTCCTCGCAGTAGACGCCGCCCTTGCCGTCGAGCTGGCTCGACGTGGCGCACCACAGTGTCGTCGACGCACCCTGGGTGGGCGACTTGAACTGCTCGTTGACGTTGCCCTCGGCGTCGACCCAGCCCATCGCGATCATCTCCTCCTGGGGGAGGTGACGCTGCAAGGGCGTCATGATCCCGCCCGGGTGGACGGCGAAGGCCCGCACGCCCGACGCCTCTCCGAGCACGTCGAGTTGCACGGCGAACAGCGAGTTGGCCGTCTTGGCCTGGCCGTACGCCACCCATTTGTCGTAGCCGCCCGTCGAGAAGTGGACGTCGTCCCATCGCATCGCCGACAGCTTGTGGCCCGTCGACGACAGCGACACGACGCGTGCTCCCCCTGCTGCTCCCGCCTCCGCGATCAGCGGCCACAGCTGGTTGACCAGCGCATAGTGGCCGAGATGATTGGTGGCGAACTGCGACTCCCACCCATCGCCCACTCGCGTCTCGGGGCACGCCATGACCGCGGCGTTGTCGATCATGATGTCGATCGGGGTGCCCTCGGCGATCTGAGTGACGGCGAACGCCTCGACACTCGCCAGGTCGCTCAGGTCCATCTCGCCGACGGTCACGCCGTCGATGTTCTCCGACGCCAGCACCTCACGGGCGTGGTCGGGTCGACGCGCCGGGACGACGACGTCGGCGCCGACACCGACCAATGCGCGCGTCGTCTCGAGGCCGAGACCGGAGTAGCCGCCGGTGATGACGACTCGGCGGCCCGAGAGGTCGACCCCGGCGAGGACGTCGTCGGGTTCGCTGCGCAGGCCGAAGCCGGAGTCGATCGGAGCCTGTGGTGTCGTCATGCGGGCGACCGTAGAGCACCGATCGCGTGGCGCTCGCCGCGGACTGTGGGACGGGGTCCGATCGTCGCCGTTCGGCGCCCGGCGATGTCGTTCTGCTGGGTGCACGTCCCACTGATCGACGGGCCGACGGTGTGCACTACGTTCGGACGAGACACGAGGGGGCCACCATGAACCGAGCCAGACGATCGATTGCAGGCTGCGCTCTCGCAGGCGTGCTCGCAGTGGGCGCAGCGATCGTCTCGACGCCGAGCACTCCCGTCGGTGCGACGCCGGTGGTCCCGGTCGTGCTCGCCGAGAGTTCGTCGGAGAGGGGATTCACCACCGTCTTCGCCGACGACGGGCGGCTGATCTTCTCCGACGGCACCGGTCGACTGAGGCGCTACGACCCCGCCACCAAGTCGACGACGGTCGTCACCGACGGCGTCGACGACCCCGACGGCGGCCTTCCGTCCGTCGTCACCGGCCGCTCGGAGACCGGATCCGACGGCGAGCAACTGCTGTTCTACCGAGGCACCGACAACACCCTGAAGCGTCTCGACCTGACGACCGACGCCATCACGACCATGATCACCCTCGGACCCGACGAGCAGATCGAACGGTTCCAACAGCACTTCGGTGGAAACGCAGTCCTGATGCGGATCATCGCCTCTGACGCGACGGCGCGACTCCACGTCTTCGACGCGTTCGGTGGCTCCGTCGCCCCCGCTGTCGACACCATCGAGCGGTTCGGCTCGTCCCGAGCAGCATTCGAGGACGACACCTGGTACTTCGAGAAGGGAAGCGACACCTCCACCGAACTCCGCTCGGTCTCCCTCGGCGGCTCGTCGACGAGATTGGTCGCGCAGCCGTTCATCACCGACTTCGGTTTGCTGTCGTCGGGCTCGCCACGGTTGTTCTTCGAAACCCGACCACCGGGAGACGTGACCACACACTGGATTCTCGACGAGAACACCACGACGCCGACCCCGTTCCACACCGATGACGGTCGCGCGTTCCCTCAGTACCTGCCGGGCGGACGCTTCGCCGCCTTCGACTCACTGATCGTCTCCTTCGACGGCGCCTTCGCGAACTGGACGTTGACACCTCCTCCGAACATCGACGGGTACGAACCTCCGCGACCCCAGGTCGGCTTCGACACCGACACCGGTCGAGTCGTCGTGACATGGTCGTACCGACGGATCGGCGACAGCCCGTCCATTGCCTCGCCCGTCCTCTCCTACCCACTCGAAGGAGGGGAGCCCACCGAGCTGCCATCGAACGAGATCCCCTTCGAGTTCGACCCGAACCGCATCGAGTTGTTCTACGGCGGAGTCATCGAGGTCAGCGACAACGGAGACGACACGTCGACACTGTCGTACACGCCCGCGCGGTCGACGACCCCTCGGATCGTCGAGACCTCGGCCACGAGTCGGCCACGGCTCGAGGAGGGTTCCGGGCGGATGACCTACCAGCGCTCCGACGGCACGTTCGTGACCTATGCGCTCGAACAGGACGAGTCGGCCGAGATCGTCGGACTCGGCGGCGACCGGATCACCTCGCGACGTCTCGGCGCCGACAGGGAACAACTTCTGGTGGTGCGCAGCTGCTTCTCGCTGAACTCGTGCCCGGGCGCGGGCATCTTCGTGATCGAAACGCCCTTGCACGCGGTACCCACCGTCTTCACACCGGTTGCGCCCGCTCGTCTGCTCGACACCCGTGGCACCGGCCGGACCATCGACGGGACAGGGCAGGGAGGCGGGCGTGCCGAGGCTGGTTCGGTCACCGAGTTCTCGATCCGAGATCGGGGTGGCATCGCGAATCTCGCCGACACGGCGATCCTGAACTTCACCGCCGTCAACCCCTCCGGTGGCGGATTCCTGACGGTCTACGGCTGCGACGTCGATCGGCCCACCGCATCGAACCTCAACTTCGTCCCACGAGGCACCCGTGCCAACGTCGTCGCCGTCGAGGCGGGTGCCGACGGGAGCGTGTGCGTGTACACGTCGGCCGAGACCGACCTGATCGCCGACGTGACGGGCTACGCGATCCGAGGTGCGAACCCACGTGCGCTCGAGCCGAAGCGGTATCTCGACACCCGCGACTCTGACACGTTCGATCAGAAGTTCCGCGACGGAGGCCGAGTCGAGGCAGGCGAAACCGTCGAGGTCGATGTCGCCGGGCGAGACGCCGAGATCGGAGGCTTCAGTGCGACCGTCCTCTTGAACATCACCGCTGTCAACCCGTCTGCGGGCGGATTCCTCACCGTCTTCCCCTGCGGCGGCGACGTGCCACTGGCTTCCAACCTGAACTTCGAGAGAGGCCAGACCGTCGCCAACGCCGTGCTCACCCCCACCGGGGTGGGCGGAAGGATCTGCATCTTCAGCTCCGCCGAGACCCACCTCGCGATGGACGTCAACGGTGTCGATTCGATCTTCACCATCCGCAGTCTGATCCCGCGCCGGTACTTCGACTCGCGACCCAGGGGCGAGACGGTCGACGAGACGCAGCAGCGAGGCGGGCGCATCCCCGCCGGCAGCGTCACCCGAGTGAAGATCAGAGATCGAGCGTCGATCGCCGACGACGCCGCCTCGGTCTTCTTGAACGTCACGGCGTTTCGTCCGAGCGCAAGCGGGTTCCTGACCGTGTACCCCTGCGGCATCGACCGCCCCAACGCATCGAACGTCAACGCATCACGAGGGAGCATCACTCCCAACGCGGTCTTCACCGACATCGGCGCCGACGGGACCGTGTGCATCTACAACGAACGCGAGACGGACCTGTTCGTCGACGTCTCGGCATACGTCCCGTCCGGTCCATTCTCGGGCACCTTCTGATGGCCACGACCAGGCCGATGGCGTTGGCGATGGCGACTCGGCTCGCAGGTCGGAGAGAGCGATGACGAACCCGACGATCGACGGCCGCCTCTTCCAGGAGGCGTACTTCGTCGACGACCTCGAGCGGGTGATCGAAGCCTGGTCGTCGACCTTCGGGGCCGGACCCTTCGTGATCAGCCCGCACCATCGATGCGACCGATTCGACTACCGCGGGACCGACCAGGAGGCCGACGTCTCATACGCGTTCGGGTACCTCGACGACGTGATGATCCAGTTCATCGTTCAGCACGACGACACGCCGTCGATCTACCGCGACATGTACCCCGACGGCCCGGCCGACGGTGCGGGCTTCCACCACCTCGGCTTCCTCGTCGACGACTTCGAGCGTGAGTTCGACGCCCTCGAGAGTGCGGGCTCCACCTGCGCGACACGGCTGTACGCCGACGGTGTCGATGCTGCGTACTTCGACACGCGTTCCATCACCGGCGGCTTCACCGAGATCCACGGCACGCCGCCGCGCATCGTCGAGGCCTTCGCCTCGTGGCAGTCCGCTCACGCCGCCCGCCGGCCCGGCGATCCCGCCATCATCCCTCGCCACACCTGACGGGCCATACGCGAAGGGTCTGTCCCCTCACGTACGCATTGCGCGAAGGGCCATACGTAAAGGGTCTGTCCCCTCACGTATGCATCGAGTTGTCTCCTCGCCCTGGATCGGTTCGACGGGCACGTGCACCTGTGGCAGCGTCGGGGAATGTCGAACGACCAGTACTTCGAACAGAACCGGCGCAACTGGGACGACCGGGCGGGCCTGCACGCGCAACCGACCACCGGCTACAAGCTCGACCGCTATCGGGACGATCGGTCGCTGATCAGCCAGGTCGTCGACTTCGACCGTCGGTACCTCGCTGACCTCGATGGTCTGTCGGTGCTGCACCTGCAGTGCCACATCGGCACCGACACGTTGTCGCTCGCCCGCCTCGGCGCCGAGGTCACCGGGCTCGACCAATCGGGCGCATCGCTGGCTGCGGCGCGGGACCTCTTCGCATCGGTCGACACCTCCGGCGAGTTCATCGAGGCGAACGTGTACGACGCCGTCGATGCACTCGGTGGGCGCCAGTTCGACCTCGTCTACACCGGGGTCGGCGCCCTCAACTGGCTCCCCGACGTGGTCGCGTGGGGCCGAGTGGTCGGCGCGCTCGTTCGGCCCGGTGGGAAGTTCTACATCCGCGAAGGCCACCCGATGGCGATGACGATCGACGACGCCGACCACGGCGACGACTCACTGCGGTTGAAGTACCCGTACTTCGAGACGGTCGAGCCGATGACGTTCGACGAATCGGCGACCTACGTCGACACCGGCGGAGTGGCGGTCACCGAGGTCCGCAGCCACGAGTGGGCGCACGGCATCGGCGAGGTGTTCATGGCGCTGACGAACGCCGGGCTGCAGGTGACAGCGCTCGACGAGCATCGCTTCCTCGACTGGAAGCTGCTCCCGTCGATGGTCGAGGTCGACGAACTCTGGCACATGCCTGACGACCAGAAGGACCTGCTCCCCCTCATGTACTCCATCGCCGCCACGAGACCCGCCTGACCACCCGGTTGCACAGCGGCCGGACCCGACAGGCCCGGCCGCAGCACACTCGATGTCACCTCAGGACTGCACACCAGAGTCAGGATCCATCCCTCGTCTTCTCTCAGCCTGAGTGGTGATCAGATCGTCCTCTCGCAAGGCGCCACGAGCCGAGCGACCTTCCTTTCCTGAGCAGCGATGTGGGAACGCAGCGAGAGGGCGATCTGGCGCCACTCAGGTCAGTCCAAACGCTCGATGATGGTGGCATTGGCCATGCCGCCGCCTTCGCACATGACCTGGAGGCCGTACTTGCCGCCGGTGCGCTCGAGCTCGTTGAGCAACGTCGCCATGAGCTTGGTGCCTGATGCACCGAGCGGGTGGCCGAGTGCGATGGCGCCGCCGTTGACGTTGACCTTGCTCATGTCGGCGCCGGTCTCCTTCTGCCAGGCGAGGACGACCGAGGCGAACGCTTCGTTGACCTCGAAGAGATCGATGTCGTCGATGGTGAGGCCGGTCTTCTCGAGGATCTTCTTCGTCGCCGGGATCGGGCCCTTGAGCATGGTGACCGGGTCGGTGCCGGCGAGGGCGAAGCTGTGGAACTTGGCGCGGGGCTTCATGCCGAGTTCGGCGGCCTTCTCGGCGCTCATGATGAGCACGGCCGACGCACCGTCGGAGATCTGCGACGAGTTGCCGGCGGTGATCTTGCCGTCTTCCTTGAAGGCGGGCTTCAACTTGGCGAGACCTTCTGCGGTCGTGCCGTCGCGGATTCCTTCGTCGTCTTTCACGGTCACGGTCTGGCCGTCGATCTCGACGTCGACGGGGACGATCTCACGCTCGAAGCGGCCTTCGTCACGGGCGACCGCGGCGCGCTGCTGGCTTTCGGCACCGAAGGCGTCGAGGTCTTCGCGGGTGATGTCGTAGTCGTCGGCGATCATGTCGGCGCCGATGCCCTGGGGCGGCAGGCCGGTTTCGGAGTAGCGGTCCTGCTGGTCCTGGCTGAACGGGAAGCCCATGCCCTGGACGATCGAGGCGCCCATCGGCGTGCGGGTCATCACTTCGACGCCGGCGGCGACCACCACGTCGTAGGCGCCGGCGATGACGCCCTGCGCGGCGAAGTGCATCGACTGCTGGCTTGATCCGCACTGGCGGTCGACGGTGGTCGAGGGAACCTCTTCGGGCCATCCGGCCGACAGCACGGCGTTGCGGCCGATGTTGAGCGACTGCTCGCCGACCTGCATGACGCAGCCCATGATGACGTCGTCGACCATGGCCGGGTCGAGGCCGGTGCGCTCTTCGAGAGCCTTGAGGACGTGCGCGGCCATGTCGACCGGGTGGACGTCTTTGAACTGTCCGTTGCGCTTGCCGCCCGGGGTGCGGACTGCGTCGATGATCACTGCTTCGGTCATGGTGTCTCCTGTGTGCTGGGTGTTCGATGGATGTGTTCGCTTCGATGACTGGCCCGTCGGTCCCGGGGCGTGCGGAACGATTGGTCGGGAAGGGCGGACCGCAGGTTCTGCTGGAGCCGGGTCAGGACCCAGCTGAGGGCCTGACGCTCTTCGCGTCCGATGCCGTGGCGGAGTTCGCCGCGCAGGACTTCGTCGATCTCGACGATCTGCTTCGACACGGCTCGCCCGTCGTCGGTGATGTCGACGCGCCAGACGCGCCGGTCACCGGGGACGGCGAGCCGTTCGACGAGGCCGCGCGCCTGGAGGCGATCGACGATCGTGCCCAATGCGGCTCGCCCGGTGCCGAGTTGGTCGGCGAGTTCGGTCTGTGTGGTCGCCCCGAACTCGGCGACGTAGGCGAGCAAGCTGGCCTGGGTGAGGTTGAGATCGAGGGGCTGGAGGCGGGCGTCGAACGCCTCGCGGATCAGGCGCGCCGTGGCCATGAGCGTGGACTCCACCCGCAGCCAGGGCGGGGAGTCGAGTTCGTTGGCGGTGAGGTTGCGCATGTGATCACGAGGTCGTGTGGACAGGCATTGTATGACGCCATACAGTATGTTCCAAGTCAGATCGAGACCACACATCAAGCGTCACCCAGACCTCAGCCCAGGAGTCCCCGACATGAGCATCACCCTCACCCCCGACGAAGCCGCCGCCTTCCGCACGAAGTGCGACGACTTCCTCGACACATACGCCTTCCGGCCCGGCCAGGGCGTCCCGACCTACGAAGACCAGAAGGCGTTCCTGGCGGCAGCCGCAGGCGCCGGCCTCGCCGGAGTCGCCTACGAGGAGAAGTACGGCGGCGGCGGCCTGACCCCCGCCCACGACAAGATCTGGCGCGAAGCGCAGGGCAACCACACCATGATGAGCGGTGCCTTCATCATCAGCCACGGCATGTGTCTGCCGATGCTCGCCGAGTACGGCTCCGAGGAGATCAAGAAGCGCTACGTCCCCGACAACATCTCGGGCAAGACGCTCTGGTGCCAGATGTTCTCCGAGCCCGGCGCCGGGTCCGACGTGGCCAGCCTCCAGTCCAAGGCGTACAAGGACGGCGACGAATGGGTCCTCAACGGCCAGAAGGTCTGGACCACCACCGCCCACATCGCCGACTACGGCGTGGTCATCTGCCGCACCGACGCCGACCAGCCCAAGCACGCCGGCATCTCGATGTTCGTGATGGACATGAAGGCACCGGGTGTCGAGATCCGGCCGATCCACCAGATCGACGGCGGCAGCGAGTTCAACGAGGTCTTCATGACCGACGTGCGCGTGCCCGACGATCACCTGCTCGGTGAGTACAACAACGGCTGGCGCATGGCCACGGCGATGCTCATGTACGAGCGCGTCGCGATCGGCACCGCCGGGTCGGGTCGGATCAACCAGCCGACCTACAAACTGCTGCTCAAGGCGGCCCAGGAGAACGGCAAGGTGAACGATCCCGTCGTGCGCCAGCAACTCATGAACATCTACTCGATGGAGACCACGAAGGCCCTCGTCGCTCAGCGCACCAAGGCCGAGCAGAAGGCCGGCAAGACTCCCGGGCCGGGCGGGTCGCTCGGCAAGCTCCTCGGGTCGAACATCGCCTGGACGATGCGCGAGTGCGCGCTCGAGATCGCCGGCCCGCAGACGGTCGCATGGGAGCCCGATGCGCCGAACGGCGACGAACGCCAGCGGATCTTCCTCAACTCGTTCCAGTCGTCGATCGCCGGTGGCACCGACGAGATCCAGCGCAACATCATCGGCGACCGCGTCCTCGGACTGCCCCGTGAGCCGTCGGTTGACAAAGGCGTGGCGTTCAAAGACCTGACCGTCGGCACGCAGGCGCAGTAATCTCGGCACTACTCGTGGCGTCGCTGCCACGGACGGCGAGATTCGAACCGTGAGACTTGAGCATGCCTTGCGACCGGCTCGGTCACGTCGTAGCGTGGGGTGACCATGGTTCTTCCGCCTCCTGGCGGCGCGTCCGAGGACGCGCCCGGCCTCCCCATCTCGTCGCAGGTCGACGTCGCAGGCGTGGGAGACGCGCGTCGTGTGGCGAGCACCGATCTGATCGATCGAGCGCGCGAGGGCGACCGCGACGCCCTCGCCCTTCTGTGGCGCCAGTACGCGCCGCACGTTGTTCGCCTGCTCGCGATCCAGCGGATTCCCGACCCCGAATCGCACGCCGCCCGGATCTGGTCGGAGATCGGCAACACGATCGCCCGCTTCGAGGGTGACGGTGAGGCCTTTCGGCGCTGGGTGCTCCTCGTCGCCGGACGCCATGCCCATCTCGCACGACCCGACCTCGATCCCGAGGCGAGCAACGCCGAGCCGGCGCCGATCGACATGGCCCTCCGCGACGGTGACGTCGACGACGCGCTCGCCGCGCTCACTGCGCTGCCACCACCGAACGCCGAAGCGGTCATGCTGCGCCACGTCCACGGCCTGTCGGTCGCCGACACGGCCACGATCGCCGCGGTCGATCCGGGCCAGGCTCGCCTGCTCGCCCACGAGGGAACACGCCGACTGCGGTCTCTCCTCTCGGTCACCGACGACAACGGGCAGGTCGTCGAGCGAGGCAGCGAAGTCAACGTCACCGAGAGTCTGCGCCAGCCCGGCACCGACGGCGAACTCGCCGCCGAAGCGCGTCACGTCGACATGCTCCTGTCATCGATGTCGTCGACGGTGGGGCTCACCTCGATCGACGACGATGAGCGTCGACGACGGCGTCGCGCCCTCGCGTTCGTCGCCTCGGCCGTCATCCTCCTCGGCGGCGGCGTGATGTTCACGTCGCTGGCCACGGGTCAGCAGCCGGTCGCCGGTCTCGCCGTCGATGTCGACGTCGACGGCCCGAGTGGCTCAGCCGGCGTACGCGAATACATCCAGACGGTCGACGAGGACGGCGTCCCGATCGACGGAACCTCGACCGAGGAAGAAGACACCGAACTCGCCGCTGCCGAACGCAGGACGGGCACGATCCAGGTGGCTGTCGACGACGGATCGGTCAGTACGAGCGACGGATCGGCCACCGAAACGGTTGCGCCGCGCCGTGATCGCACCTCGGCGCCGGCGGCAGGCCCGCCCGCTCCCGCAGCGATCCCCACGGCTCCGTCGAGGTCCCGCCCGGTCGTCAACACCACGCCGATCGGGCCGCCCACGCCCAACGACATCCCGGTTGCTCCGAACACTCAGGCGCCTGCGACTCAGCCTCGCGTCACCGTTGCGCCCGGCACCGTCCCGCGCGCCACCTCCGCACCGACCACCGCTGCACCGCGCGCAACGACCGCCACCACACGGCCACCGGCCACAGCAGCGCCCACCACCCGCCCACCGGCAACCGCGGCGCCGACCACCGCACGTCCTCGCGTGACGACAGCGCCCACCACCGCGACACCGACGACCCGACCGCCCACCACCGCCCCGCCCACCACCCGGCCGCCGATGACCGCCCCGCCCACCACCCGGCCGACCGTGACGGCACCGGTCAACACTCGGCCGGCGGTCACAGCACCCGGCAACGGAGCCGGAAATGGTGTTGGTAACAGCGCTGGCGGCGGCTGACTGCTCGGCTCGGGAGTGACCGGTCCCGGCGACTTTCCGCCCGGTTTCTTCTCTCGAGCCGACGAGTCGTCCGACGCCGAGTTCTACGCCTTCGATCGGCTCGTCACCCACATCGACGGCGGTGCGATCGCAGCAATCGGTGATCTGTACGACGAACTCGGGTTGACCGGTGACGTCCTCGACATCTGCTCGTCGTGGATCTCGCACTTCCGAAACGCTCCCCGTCGGCTCGCGATCACGGGCATGAACGCCGCCGAGTTGGCTGCCAACGAGGTGGCCGACCAGTGGTGGGTCGCCGACCTCAACGTCGACCCGACCCTTGCCGCACCCGACGCCTCGTTCGATGCCGTCACCTGCGCCGTCTCGGTCGACTACCTGTCCCGGCCACTCGCCGTCTTCGCCGACGTGGCCCGGGTGCTGCGGCCCGGCGGCGTGTTCGTGTGCACCTTTGCGAACCGCTGCTTCCCGACGAAGGCGATCCGCGGATGGCTCGCCACCGACGACGCAGGCCGGTGTGCGATCGTGGCCCGCTACTTCGAACTGACCGACGACTTCGGTCCGGCGACCATCGAGCACCGCAACCCGGGCGCCTCGGGCGACCCGCTCTACGCCGTGTACGCCACTCGCCGCTGACAAGCCGGAACAGAGCGCGAATGCGTTCGGTCGGGGGCCCGGTCGACCCGAAACCTTCACGTGACCGCATGACGCGTCGCAGCGCCCGACTCCAATCGGGTCGGGCGCGGCGACCGGTCGTCCTCAGTTGGTTCGGAGCTTCGTGCCCCTCAGAGCTTCACGACGTCGGAGGTCTCGAGGGTGTCGAGGTCATTGGCCTGGAGGCGCTCGTTCGACAGCGTCCAGAGGTCACCGTCGATCACGAGGGTGCGCCGGATCTGCTTCTGCCAATCGACGCCTCCGTCGAGCCAGCACCACTCGATGCGATCGACGTCGTCGAGGTCGAGGCGATCGGAGAAGCTGGAGTCGTCCCCGATGTAGAACCAGTTGTCGATCTCGTCGACCGGGATGACCTCGCAGTAGTAGCCGGTTGCTCCGCCACGATCGTCGGGTCCGCAGAGTTGGATCCGGCTGTTCGGGTCCTCCTGGGTGATCCAGAACATCTCGCCGTCGGCCTCGGTCAGTTCCGACCCGTCGAAGATGTCGCAGTCGGTGATTCCTGGCTCGTCACGATCCTCCTCGACGTGGGTGATCCGACCCCGCTCGGTGATGCCGTCGGCGGTCACGTCGAGCACCACTGCTCCGGAGAACTGCGTCTCCCACTGGGTCAGCGGCAGGACGGCGGTGTTCGAGTCGGCCCACCAGAGGAACGCCCGGTGGTCGAACTCGGCGTCACTGTTCGAGTTCGGCAGCGTCCAGACGTCGAGCTCGATCGGGTCGCCCGGATCGGTGACGTCGAACAGTGACACCTTCGATCCGGTCTGAAACCCCTCGTCGGTGGCGTCTTGGCCGACGCCGAGCACGAGTGTGTCGCTGATCGGGTGCAGGTAGTTCGACACGCCGGGGATCTTCAGTTCGCCGAGCACCGACATGTCGTCGGGTGATGAGAGGTCGATCACGTAGAACGGGTCGGTCTGGCGGAACGTCACCACGTAGGCGACGTCGTCGACGTAGCGAACCGAGAAGATCTGCTCGCCCTTGCCGAGTCCGCCGACGACACCGACCTGTTCGAGGCGGTCGCCGGTCGCCTGCATCGAGACGATCTGGCTCTCGGACTGTTCGCTCGACCACGGCGTGCCCGTGGTGGTGGCGACGAAGAACGTGCCATCACGGTCGTTCATCGAGAACTGGTTCAGCAGGTGGCCGTCGACGGTGCCCGAGGCCTCGTACACGGCCGGCTCGTCGGCGGGCAGGAGGAAGCGGTGGATGCCGGTCTGGTAGGTCTCCTCCCAGATGCCCAGCTCCTGGTCGTCGAGCGTCGGCGGCATCCACTCGTTGGTGGCGATGTACATGCGGTCCTGTGACGAGTAGACGGTCTCACCGCGAGCCATCACCGAGGTGGTGGCGCTCGGCTCGTCGAGCCCGGTCCCGAGCGAGAGGGTCACGACCGACAGCATGTCGAATCCGGCGAACTCGGCCGGAGCGTGGATGCCCTCACAGTCGACGAGTCGGCCGCTGCTCGTGCCGTCGGCGCTGGTCAGCGTGTAACTCGGCACCCAGTCCTCGACGGTGGTCCGGCGGACCAGCTCCTGGTTGGCCTCGATGGCGGCCTCTTCGGCGTTGCGCGACGACGGGTACAGGAACCCGAGGTCCTGTGGGCTCGTCGTCACGGCGACACGCACGGTCTCGCCGATCGCCCGGGCGCTGATGTAGCGGCCTTCGAGGGTGAGCGTCTCGACGACACGAAGGTCGTCGGGGTTCGACAGATCGATCTCGACCACGACGGTGGTCGGGCCGTACCGCTCGGGGCCACCACCCGGGAACGGACCGTCGGGGAAGGGCTCGGTGGGGATCGGGTCGCTGGCGAACTGCGACTCGGCGTCGCCGTCGCTCGGCGCGACATCGGCCTCGAGGGGAGCCGGTGCATCGATGAAGCCCCCGTAGTACTCACTCCGGCCGATCACGAATGCGCGGTCGCCCGACACCAGGATCTCCTGGCCGGAGAAGTAGCCGCCTCGCTCGGTCTCGTCGGCCCGCAGCGAGATCGATCCGCGTGACGTTCCGTCGCCGGCGTCGACGCTCACGTAGTGAAGCCGTTCGCCGGCGAGGGCGAGGATGCGTTCGCCGTCGGTCTTGACGATGTCGGGCTCGTCGACTCCTTCGACCTGCACGTTCGTCGTCGAAAAGCTGCTGTCACCACCGCTTCCGGCTGCTGCGCCGTCGGCGCTCATCGGCTCGTTGACCGACGTGTCGGAGTCGTCCATGGCGTCGTCGTCCATGGCGTCGACCTGCAGCGCCGTCTCCTCCATCGCCGTGTCGTCCATCGCCATGTCGTCCATCTCCATGCCGTCCATCTCGAAGCGTCCGAAATATCCGGCGTCGTCGAAGCCGTACGCACCGACGCGCTCGGCGCCTTCGGTGTGGACGTAGTCGAGGAACGAGTCGCAGCGGTCGAATTGCTGGAGCGCGACCTTCGCCGACCGGATCGGGTCGTCACGCCGGATCGGAGTGTCGTCGTCCTGTCCGTCGCCGTTCGCGTCGTCGGTCGATGCGGGCTCGGCGTCGGGGCTGTCGGGGTCGGTGCTGCTGCACGCTGCCGCGAGCAGCGACGCAGCGACCAGTGTGGGGATGATCGTCGTCCGTTTCATGCTCTTCTGACGTCGGCAGGTCCCGTCCGGTTCCACAATTACGAAAGTTCAAGAACCTGTCAGCATCGAGCCGGTGAGTTCTGACCCGACGCGCGAGCCGCTGACACGACCGCCGACACGGTCACCGACCGCCGACCGCCGACATCGTGGAGCGAACCCGCCGTGGCCCTACCGTGCGGAGATGCCGCGCTTCCTCACCGCCGAGATCGAGACCGTCGATGCGTACAAGCTGTTGTCGGGTCTGGTCGTCCCGCGTCCGATCGGCTGGATCGGCACACGGTCATCCGCCGGGGTGAACAACCTGGCGCCCTATTCGTTCTTCAACGGTGTCGCCGCCTCGCCTCCGACGGTGATGTTCGCTCCGACCGGCCAGCCCGCTGCACGCAAGGACACGCTCGCCAACGTCCGAGAGACCGGGGTGTTCACGGTGAACATCGTCGACTTCTCACTCGTCGAGCAGATGAACTCGTCGGCAGGCTCGTACCCGGAGGACGTCGACGAGTTCGAGGTGGCGGGGCTGGCCGTGCGCGAAGCGCAGTCGATCGACGCTCCGATCGTCGACACCGCACCGGCGAGCTTCGAGTGTCGGCTGATGAAGATCGTCGAGATCGGCGAGGGGATGATGGCCAGCAGCGTCGTGTTCGGCGAGGTCGTCGCGTTCGACGTGTCCGACCGCATCATCGACGGCACCCACATCGACCAGGAGGCCCTCGACGCCGTCGGCCGCCACGTCGGTTCGTACTACTCCCGCGCCAACCAACTGTTCACCGTCGATCGCCCCGAGTGACGGTCAGGGTCAGACCCTCGGTGTGACTCGCCGGGTCGGGCCACGACCCGGTCGGCCGCGTCATCCGATCAGCGGCGGATCAATTGGTCGGCACTCGTGAACAGCTTGCGCGAGATGCCGAGGCTCATCACCGCGGTGGTGGTCGCAACGCTGCCGAGCACGAGATACATCACCGAGATCTGGACCCGCACCGCATCGACCGGGTCGGTTCCGGCGAGGATCAAGCCGACCATCGCACCGGGCAGTGCGATGATCCCGACGGCCTTCGTGGTCTCGATCTGAGGCACCAGTGCCGTGCGCAGCGACTCGCGCAGCACCGGTTGGAAGGCGTCGTTCGCCGACAGGCCGAGGGCGAGACGACCTTCGATCTCCTCGCGACGCTCTGTCGCTGCGTCGAACAGTCGCCGCGACACCAGCACCGTCGCCGACAGCGAGTTTCCGACGACGATCCCGGCGAGCGGCACGATGGTGCGCCCTTCGACCTCGTAGACCTGGAACCCGAACAGGACTCCCAGAGTGGCCACCGCCGACGCCGAATAGGCGAGCAGCGACAGTCCGAACACCGCGGGAACGTCCTGCGCCCGTCGCCACGTCGTGTACGCGGCGAACACGTGCATCACGACGAGCCAGATGAACGTGAAGATCAGCGGATCGTCGTCGTCGACGACCAGTTGCAGGGCGAAGCCGACGATCAGCAACTGCACGAGCGCACGCAGGGCCGACCAGATCAACTCGCGTTCGAGCTCGAGCCGGCGCCACAACGAGATGGCCACGGCGACGGCGATCAGGATGCTCGACGCCGCAAGGCCCAGCAGGCTGATGTCGGCGCGATTCACGGGGCGGCCCCGACCAGTTCGCGCACCTGCGCCGACGAGTGCTCGTCGAGCTCCGCGAGGTGGCCGAACGCTGCGACTTCACCGTCGACGAGCACCACCGCATGGTCGGCGAGGCGGCGCAACTGGACCGTGTCGTGGGTGATCCACACGATCGGTACGCCGGAGTCGGCCACCAGCCGACCGAGGTCTTCGACCGTGCGACGCGAAGCCGTGTCGAGCGCTGCAGTCGGCTCGTCAGCGAGCAGCACGGCCGGCTCGGTGAGCAGCGCTCGGGCGATACACATCCGTTGTGCTTCTCCGCCCGACAGCCGGTCGGCATCACGGTCGAGCAGGTCGGTGGGCATCCCGACGTGGTCGAGCACGTGGCGAGCGCGTTCGCGGGTCACCGCTGGATCGGCCACGGTAAAGTTGTCGAACACGGTGCCGGTGAAGATCGGAGCCTTCTGGAAGATCATCGCGACCTGACGACGGAGTGCGCGCGGATCGATCGAGGTGAGGTCACGCCCATTCCAGGTGATCGTCCCCGACAGCGGATCGTCGAGTCGGTTGAGAAGGCGCAGCAGGGTCGACTTGCCTGCTCCTGACGGGCCTGCGACTGCGAGGATGCCGGTGCACGGTACCGCCAGTGAGATGCCCTTCAGAATCGGTGCGCCGGCGGGGCCGGCCACCACATCGGTCAGCTCGAACGTCGCCGGCGCCGTCGTGGACGCAGTCACGCCCGAACGGTAGCGCCGCTGTCAGGCGGTGCGCACGGCCGCCCGGCAGTCGCCGCACAGGCCGTAGACGTCGATGATGTGGCTCGTCGCCGTGAAACCCGCAGCATCGGCCAGCGCGTCGAACGCTTCGTCGATGGTGTCTTCGAGCACCGCGGGCAGCGTGATGTCGGCAACCGATCCGCACTCGTCACAGATGAGGTGATGATGGTGCTCCGTCAGCGTCTCGGCGAGTTCGTAGTGCGCATGATCGGCGCCGTGCGTGAGGCGCCGCACGATCCCGGCCTCCTCCAGCAGCGAGAGGTTCCGGTACGCGGAACTCTGCGGCAGGTCGGCCGTGAGTTCGAGTAGCTCGGGCAGTGTGACGGGACGGTCGGCTGCGCGCAAGACACGCACCAGTGCCCGGCGGCCTGCGGTATAGCGCAAATCGTGCACTGTCAACAGGTCGGTGACCACCCGGTCGAACTCGGTCATCGCTGCCATCGACACCAGTATGGCCGGTCGCTCGGTTCCAGCGGTGCGTGGGCAGGCAGCTCGCGAGACGCGCGACGAACGCCCGCCGATCCTCACGGGTTCGGCGGGCGTGGCTCGTCGGTCTCGGGTCCAAGTCGGACCTCTCAGATCAGCTGAATTTGTCCTTGAGTGAGTCGACGCCTTCGTTGAGCTTGTCCTTGGCGTCGCTGATGCCGTCCTTGACCTTGCCGGCCGTCTCGTCGGCCTTGCCCTCGTCCTTGAGGTCCTGGTCGTCGGTCAGATCTCCAGCGGCCTGCTTGACGCGGCCACCGATCTTGTCTGCTTCTCCACTCATGCGGACTTCTCCTTCACTCGGCGGACCGACCGGACCAATTGTCCGATCGATGTACGAGGAGTACCCGACCACGTTCCCCCGAAACCGAGCGCTGGCCGTCGGTTGGCCGTGGGCCCGGTCAGGTGTCGCCGGCCCACCACAGCGTCTGCTGCGGGAACGGGATCGTGATGTCGGCCGCGGCGAGTTCGCGGTTCACGGCGAAGGCAACTTCGCTGCGGGTCGTCCAGAAATCGGCGATCGACGGCGTGTGCCAGAAGCGCACGACGAAGTCGACGCTCGAATCGCCGAACCCTTCGAGGAGGACCTCGGGTTCGGGGTGTTCGAGCACCTTCGGGCACGATTCGACTGCGACTCTCAGCACCCGCTGGGCACGCTCGAGGTCGGTCCCGTACGCGACGCCGATCGGCAGCGTCGTGCGCCGCCGACCCACCTGGGTGTAGTTGACGATGTCGGACTTGATGACCGTCGCCGACGGGATCAGGACGGTCTCGCCGTTGGGTTCGACGATCGTGACGAGACGGGAGTCGATCGACCGCACGGTCCCTTCGTGATCGTTGATCGACACCTGATCGCCGTAGGTGAACGGACGCTTCAGCTGCAACAGCACACCGGCGACGAAGTTCTCGAGAATGTCCTGCAGCGCGAAGGCGAGCGCGATGCCGGCGATACCCAGCGCACCGATGATCGGAGTGATCTGGACGCCGAGCGAGTCGAGGGCGTAGACCAACCCGACGACGATGACGACATAGCTGACGAAGCGGGAGATGAGCGTGGAAAGCGCCGGATCGAGGCGCCGACCGAGGAAACGCTGCAACACCCTCTTGACGACCTGGGCCGCGATGACGGCGACGGCGAAGATGACCGCTGCGGTGACCCAGTCGATCGGCTCGAGACCACCGTCGGGCGCCAAGGCCTGCAACGCGTCACTCGTCGAGTCCTCCTCCGCCCGCTGCCACCACACCGCCTCAGTCTCTCAGGTCGACGCCGGCTGATCGATGATGATGATCAGGTCCGGCTCTCGTGGTCGTCGGCGGGTCGACCGGTGAGGAAAGGCCGGCCGGTGCGGTCGGCGGCGAGACGCTCGAAACTCTTGGCCGACGCCAGCAAGTCCTGCGCCAGCGGGTAGAGCGAGCGCCCGAGATCGGTGATGTCGACCGCCTGAGGCGAACGCTCGAACAGGTCCCCGCCGATGTTGCGTTCGAGCTTCTTGATCTGCTGCGAGAGGCCCGACTGCCCGATGTGGAGTCGTTCGGCGGCACGGGTGAAGCTGCGCTCCTCGACCACCGAGACGAATGCCTGCACTTGGCGAATGTCCAACATCCAGCCTCCCTCCAGGTCGCTCGTGTGGGTCGAACGGGACGAACGTTCCCTCCCTCGACATCGTCAAACGTCGACGCCACCGCTACGCCACACCGCGCCACACGACACCGCGCACACGCCACGCCAGGCGACGCAGCAAGATACGACCAGCGACTCCGACGTCGCGCAGCAAAATTTTCCACGTTCACGAATCGTGATGATGCCGATGGGGTACCGGGCACTCGATGATCGACCTGTACCCGTTTCGCCTTCAGCATCTGAAGCCCGGCGTCGTCGCCCTGCACGGCGAACTCGACGCTCACTCTGCGCGTTTTGCAGCGCAAGATCTCACCGACGTCGTCGATGGCGGGGACGACCTCGAAGTACAGACCCACGGCGTGACTTTCATCGACTCGGCGGGGCTCGAACTGCTCGAGCAGGTCGTTGCCCACGTCGCAGCGACGGGCGGGGCGGTTCGGTTTCCGGCCGCCTCGGGCACCGTGCGCCGCATCGTCGGCCTCACCGGCTGCACCACCATCGACGTCTGCACGACTGATGCGTAGGTCGGAACAGTCCGGGTACACGTCTCTCCATGAGCTATGACATCCACATCGGAGACGACGTCGAATGGAACTGGGGCAACGGAACGGGGACCGGAAAGGTCACCGAGCGCTTCACCGAGAAGGTCACCCGCACCATCTCGGGCAACGAGGTCACCCGTGACGCCAGCGACGACGAACCCGCCTACCTGATCGAGCAGGACGACGGCGACGATGTCCTCAAATCGTGCACCGAACTCACGAAGAAATGATCGCTCCGCGGATCGTCGAGGTCTGACCCGACCGTGCCCGAAGGCGACACACTTCGTCGGGCCGCCGAGGTCCTCACTCCCGTTCTTGAAGGCCGAATCGTCACCGATCTCTGGTTCAAGAAGCTGCGCGGCTATCGGCCACGTGTGGGGGACCGGATCGTCAGCGTCGATGCCGTCGGAAAGTACCTGCTGATCGAGTTCGACCGGAAACTGGTGCTGCACACACATCTCGGGATGTCGGGTTCGTGGCGCACGTCGCCGCTCGACTCTCCGGTCCCGCGATCACCGAAGCTGCGAATCGTCATCGAGACCGACGCAGGTCGTGCGCTGTGCTTCGCTGCTCCCGACATCTCGACCCACGTCAGCGGATCCGGAACAGCACCGGCCGACCGAATCGGCCCCGACCTGAGCAATGACGACGTCGACCTCGTGGCCGTCGTCGAGCGCTGTCGTGATCGGGCGACCGAGGAGACCGTCATCGCCGAGGCGCTTCTCGACCAACGGGTCGCCGCAGGGATCGGAAACGTGTTCAAGAGCGAGTCGCTCTTCGTGGCTGGCCTTCATCCATTCTGGCGCGTCGCCGACCTGGACGACGACCAGTTGGCGAAGGTCTTCTCGATCGGACATCGTCAGCTCGTCGCAAATCGAGACACCCCATATCGTTCGACGACCGGACGCGGCAACGAAGGTCGGACCTTCGTCTACGGCCGCCACCGTTTCGCCTGCCGTCGCTGCGACAACTCGATCTCGTTCGACTCGGCTGGCTCGACCACGGCCCGCTCGACGTACTGGTGTCCGACGTGTCAACCGATGCCGGATTCACCTGCGTCGACGCCTGCGTGAAGCGACGATCAGCGCTGCGCTGCGGTCGCGCGTGGGTGCGACGTCACACCGAGGTGGCGGGCGGCGTCGACAGGGCGTCCGTGTCAGTGTCGCTCGATGGTGCGATCTTGTCGGACACGGCGTCGGTGCCGGTCTTGACGACACTCGACGCACGTTCTCCGGCAACGGTCGCGATGTCGGAGGCTCCGTCGGCGACGGCCTCGCCCACCTGGGTAGAAGTCACTTTCGACGCAGCCGACGAGGCGAGACTGCTCGCCTTGCGCCGCTGTTCGGCCGTCATACTCGTGACGGTGTAACCACTCACGACAGCACCTGCGAGGAATCCGATCCAAAATTTCATGGGGAGGGGGTGCCCCGCCGGCGCAGCGGCCAAACCGCATCGCGTCGGCGAACCGGGCGGCGATCGAGGCGGCGTCAACGCAGGCAGATCGCGTCGAATTCGTCGATCTCTGCGTCACTCCACCCCGACCGGTCGGCCGTCGTCGCGACATCTGCCATCATGTCGTCGAGTGGACCGGGGTCACCGACCAGGTTGCGCCGCCGCACCTCCGACGCCACCGTCGACAGTGTGAGGATGATCGAACCGAGCACGAGAGGGTCGTTGGACCCGTAGCGGCGAATCGGGTCGATGCTGCGACGGAGGAACTGTGCTCGGCTCGGCACCGGCGCCAACACCATCCGATCGTCCCGGTCGATCCTTCGATCGCCGTGCGGGTACTCCCACAGGACGGTGATGACGGCACCGAGATGCGAGACGACGTCGATCGCAGTGGACGGATCGTTGATGCCCGGCGACAACGCCCGCACGGCCACGTCGGTCAGTTGGAGCAGACCGAACTCGATGTCCTCCTGCAGCGTCCGTGAGTCGCCGACCCCCACTGCGGCGAGGAGTCGGAACTGTGTCTCTTCGTCCGGAGGCGGCGGATCGACCCATATCAACGGCATCTTCTCGTTGACGTAGGCCCCGAGCGGCACCGCGATCGTGGCAGACGACCCGGCCGGAAGCGCGTCCATCAGGGTCTCCAAGTCGATCTGTTGGATCCAGCCCGACGTCGGGGACTCGATCGCCACCGCGTCATCGCTGATCTCTTCGTGCTCACCCGTGCGGAAGTCGGAGACCGGTGCCACGGCTCGGCCCGTTGCATCGGCGTCGGCGTGCTGCTCTTCGTACTTGTCACCCTGTCGGCGGATGACCTCGATCGTGTCGGTCGAGATGCGGTCGGCGATCGAGCTCACCCGCAAGGTGTGCGTGATGTGGTCGACGGTCCTCACGACGGCGATGAGGGACGCCACGCCGAGCAGGAGCGTTGCGAGCACGGTGATGTGTGGCACCGTCTCTCCGCCGTCGTCACCGAACGATCGCGTCGATCGCACGGCGAGGAGGCTGAAGACCGTGGTTCCGAGCGTCAGGCCCACCGTGTTCTGGAGGAAGCGATCACTCAGCCACTCGCGCAGCGTGCGCGGCGAGAACTGCGTGGTGGCGAGCTGGACGGCGACGAGGATCATCGACAGCAACAAAGTGATCGACGTGATGAGACCGCCCGCCAGAGCGGTGAACACTGCCTGAGAACTATCGACCGTGGTCGTCAAGAAGTCGGGGATGTCGACGTCGGTGAGCGCTCGGTCGATGAGGAGAGAGACCTGCGACCCGATCGCCGCTGCGACGACGTAGAGGCCCGGGACGAACGACAGGCTGTGGCGCACTCGGTCGATGATCTGGCGGCTCCGGACGATGCCGAAAAGCGACCGCACTGTGTCGGACACGGCGCTCAACCCGGGGCGCCCGGGTCGACCACGCTGCCGCCGGGGGTGACATCGGCGTCGGCCAGCGCCGCTCGGAAGCTCGGCGTGGCCTGCAGCGCGATGATGTCGGCAGGCATCTCGATCCCGGCCTCTTCGAGACGACGCTTCACGTTGGTGATGGCCGAATCGCGGATGCGGCGCGAGTCGAGGCGGCGCGAGTCGGTCCAGAACAGAGCGGCGATGTCGACCGTCGACACGCCGAGCTGGTCGACGAACGCAACCGGCTCGGGGTCGCTCTGCACGCCGTCGATCGACGCCAACGCATCGGCGATGACCCGTGTCGCCTCGTCGGCGTCGTTCTCGTAGGCGATGCCGATCACGAACTCTTGGCGTCGCTGCGGATAGTGCGTGGCGACCACGATCACACTCTTGTACACATCGCGATTCGGGATGATGACGTGCTCGCCCCCGTACGCCTTGATCTGTGTCTCGCGAATCGTGATGCGCTCGACGGTGCCGGTCTGGCCCTGGACTTCGATCTGATCACCGGACTCGAACGGTTGGCGAAACAACAGCAGCATCCCGGCCAGCGTGTTCTCGAGGATGTCCTGGAACGCGAAGCCGACCGCCACCGAGAAGAACCCGAGGCCAGCGAGGAGGTCGACGGGCTTGACCGAGGGGAAGGTGACGGCGATCGCCAGCAGCACGATGACCGCCAAGAACACCCAGCCGGACAACTTGCTCATCACGCGGGCGAAGCTCGGCGTCTGCGACCGCGAGAACACCCGGTGAAGGACGTACCGAATCAGTCGCGACACGGCATAGCCGACCAGGACGATCACTGCCGCAGTCGCCACTCGAGGGACGGCGTCGGCCACGGTGTCGATGATCGAGTTCGTGGACTCGGCGATCTCGTCGCCAGGATCCGGGGCGCCGAGCGCGCCGGAGAGCGCGATGGACCTGGCAGAGAAGATGACGGAGAACACGGCGGCGGGATGCCCGTTCGACCGACCCGCAAACGCCACAGCGACACGTTGCCTTGTGTTCGGCGACACCTCGCTTCGTGTTCGGCGACACGTTTGGGCCGAGGAACGACGGGGACGCTGATCACATGAACACCACCGCCGACACCTTGAACGACCGCATCACCGATCGCCTCGATTCGATCGAGCGGGGGCTGCCCATGGTCCCCTCGAAGACCTTCGGACTCGCCCGAGCGACCGTGCGCCGGACCAACCAAGTCGTCTGCGCCGTCGCCGATCGCGTGGGTGACAGCCTCGGTTCGGTGTCGAACACGGCGAGCACCGCCGCCAAGACGACGGCTGGCCAAGGCCGCGCCGCAGCCGAACGCACCGTCGACACCGCTCGTCGGGGCGCAGCCGAGACCGTCGGCCAGGCCGAGGCCCAGGTCGATCGGACTCGAAGCGAAGTCCGAGATCAGGCGACTGGCCTCCTCGATGACGCACGGCGCACGGTCGACCCGAAAAAGGCGTCTGCGCTTGCATCACTCGCCGATCTGAGCAAGGCCGAGCTGTATGAGCGCGCACAGGAACGGAACATCGACGGACGCAGTTCGATGGACAAAGCGCAGCTGATTCGGGCATTGCGGTCCGCGTGACGCCAGGGTCGACGAACCGATACTGAGGATCAGACATCGTCTCCGATATAGATTCGGGGGCGATGTCTGCCGTGCCCGACCAAGCGCCCACCGGAAATGATCACATCGAGGTGACTCTGCCGCTCCGCGCCGAGTTCGCGTCGACGCTTCGTGTCGTGGTGGCATCGCTGGGTGCCGACGCTCATTTCTCGATCGACGAGATCGACGATCTCCGCCTCGCCGTGTCGGAGATCTTCAACATCTTCGCCGACACGTGCGACAAGCCGGGCGATCGCTGCTCGGCGTCGTTCGAGGTGTCATCCCATGCCGTGAAGGTGCGTCTGTCGAGTACCGATCTCGATGCACCGTTCGAACTCGACGCCCTCGCCACGACGATCCTCGGCTCGGTCGTGGACGAACACACGGTCGATGACAGTGGCGTCCTCGTCGTCAAGCGAGCGGCGGAGTCCGGCCGCTGAGAGCGGCCCGCTCCGAGTATTCGATGCTCGCTTCCCACGCAGCCCCATCGGACGACGCCTGCGGGGGTCCCATTGGCTGACGCACCCACCACGAACGTCGACCTCGAAGACCTCGAGCTGTTTCGGGAATTCGTCGTCACGAAGAAGCGCGCGACCCGTAACGCTCTGGTCGAACGCCACATGGGGCTCGCCGCTCACATCGCCAAGCGGTACTCGCGCGGTGGCAGAAGTGACGACGACATCCGCCAAGTGGCGATGATCGGTCTCGTCAAGTCGGTCGACCGGTTCGACCCGGAGTTCGGCGTGGCGTTCTCGTCGTACGCGGGTCGCACCATCGAAGGTGAGATCAAGCGCCACTTCCGTGACAAGTCGTGGACCGTCAAGGTCCCGCGCAGCGCAAAAGAGCTCCACCTGCTCGTGCGCAACGCCGGGCGCGAACTCGAACAGCGCGACGGGAAATCGCCGAGCGTCCAGGCCATCGCCGACCATCTACAGATCGACCGCGACGACGTCGTACGCGGCCTGGCAGCAACCGCTGCATCGAGTGTCGGCACGCTCGACGCCCCTGGTGGCCAGAGTTCGGGAACCGATCGCCAATCGGCACTCGCATCCGATGATCGCGCCTTTTTCGACGCCGAGAACGCACACGTCGTCACCGGGCTGCTCGAGACATTGCCTGATCGCGAGCGCGAGATCGTCGAGCTGAGGTTCTACGACGACAAGTCGCAGTCGGAGATCGCCGAGATCGTCGGTGTCTCGCAGATGCACGTCAGCCGGCTGCTGCGTCAATCCTTCGAGATGATGCGCGGAGCGCTCGTCGATCAGGACGCCGACGACGAATCCATCATCTGATTCCGCCCTCGCCCCTGGCGTGGCCGGTTCGACGTTTCACGGCCGTCGGCGTCGGGAAGGCGCAGATGCATGACGAACACTCCCGCCCACACCGTTCCCGGCATCGACGACGCGACGGCGCTCACGACGATCGAGTTGATGCAGGACCGCCTCGTGGCCCTGCTCGACCTCCAGCTCACTCTGAAGCACATCCACTGGAACGTCGTCGGCTCCAACTTCATCGCCGTCCACGAGATGCTCGACCCGCAGGTCGACTCGATTCGCGCCATGTCCGACATCGTCGCCGAGCGAATCGCGACGATGGGTGGCGCGCCACGGGGGACACCCGGCGCCATCACGTCGATCCGCTCGTGGAAGGACTACGAAATCGACCGGGGCTACGTGAAGGACCACCTCGCCGCCCTCGACTCCGTCTACACGGGGGTCATCGAGGATCATCGGCGTGCGACGAAGTCTGCCGGTGAGAGCGATCCCGTCACCGAAGACATGTTCATCGCTCAACTCGCCGAACTGGAGCTGTTCCAGTGGTTCGTGCGCGCACACCTGATGGACGCCGCGGGGACCATCACCACCGCCTGACGCTCCTCTCTCGAGCCGACATCGCACCGACGAGGTCCAGCCGGATCGATCCGGCTGGATCTCTCGCGTCCGGGCGGCACCAGCCAACATCTCGGTGCATCACGATGCGGGGCGATCCGGCCGATATCATCGCGTCGATGTCGGACACTTCGCCACGGTTCTCGATCACCACCAACGACAACGTCGTGACCGTCGAGGGTGAGATCGACGCCCACAGCGCTCCTGAGGTCGGTGAGGCCCTCACTCCTCTGCCGGGCAGCGGCGAGGTCCGACTGGATCTCGCAGCGGTCGAGTTCATCGACTCGAGCGGCCTGCGTGTGATCATCGACGCACACCAGCGCGCCGAGGCCGACGAACGCCGTTTCGTGATCGCCCAGCCGAGCAGGGCGGTCCAGCGCCTGATCGAGATCAGCGGTCTGAGCGACCACTTGAACCTCGCAACCGACTGAGGGTCCGACGTTTCGTGCTTCTGCGCGATGGGCAACTTCGGCATCATGGCAGTTCGAGGCGAAATCGAGGAGTTGAGTACGCAGTTCACTGTTGATGCGTGCACGTCGCAACTCTCGGGTATTCGACGCATCGTCACCGACACGCTCGGCCGAGCTGGTGTCGACATCGATGTCATCGACGACGTCGAACTCGCGGTGAGCGAGGCCGCGACGAACGTCATCCAACACACCGACAGCCCCACCGTCTCGATCGCCGTCGGCGAGTGCGAGGGTGGTTGGGCCTTCGACGTCGGTGCGGCTGAGTCGCTCCTCGACCTGAGCGCCTCGGCCGGGCCAATGCCGAACGGCGAGCGCATCAGCGGTCGCGGCCTGTACATCATTCGCGCACTGATGGATCGCGTCGACGTCATCGACGTGGGTGATGATCGAGTTCTGCGCTGCGTCAAGTTCGCCTCCTGACACCTCGTTTCGTTGGCACGACCGACGGGTACCGTACGGCTCATGAAGCTCATGAGCCGCAAGACCGCCCGCCAGCCGCTCGCGTTGGTCAACGACGGCTTGGAGGCTCTCCCGCTCTCGGCTCCCGACATCGATGTCAGTGGCCTTGCCTCGACCGTCACCGACACGGTCAACGACCTGGCGACGACAATCGCTTCGGGAGGGACGAGAACGGCGGTTCGCTCAGCTCGCACCCTGTACCGACGTCGCCGCGCCGTCGGGTACGGAGCCCTCGCCGTGATGCTCGTCGTCCTGGGCGCCGTGGCCGCCAAGAAGCTGGCGTCGAGCGACGAGCCCACCACCGCCAACCGCTGACCTGGTCACCCGATGTCTGGCACCCCGTCGCCGGGTGATCGGGTCAGTCGGGTCGTCAGTCGGATCATCAAGCGTCGAGAGCGGCGACGAGTTCGGCGTTGCGGAGGTCGATCAACTGCTCGAGGTGACGCCGGAGCAGGACGCGCTCCACGACTCGGCCGATGGGCCCCACCGGGGCTTGGAATTCGATGACGTCGACCAGTTCGGTCGTCTGGTCGTCGATCGCCGTGAAACGGTGTTCGTGATGGAACTTCTTGAACGGTCCACGGTGCTGCTCGTCGACGAACATGTGCGGGCGGTCGTACTCGGTGATCTTCGAGGTCATCGTCCACATGATCCCGAAGTGACGTGCTCTCCACGTGACGATGTCACCGAGTGCCATCTTCCCCGCTCGAACGCCACCGATCGCCGACTCGCCCGACTCCTTCATCGAGTCCTGATGGAAATCGACGTCGAGCGACAGGTCGAAGACGCGCTCGATGGGTGCGGGGCACACGGTTCGGCGCTCGAAGTTCACGGTCATGTCGTCAGTCTCTCTCTGTGTCGGAGGCGGAGTGGTCGTCTCGTGTCGCGTCGCACCCATCGGCATCGACGAGGCGCTCCGATCGCACCGTCAAATGCTGTCGGTTTCGCGCACCGCTCGCGTTGTGGGCGCGAACACACATGTCCAGCCACATCGCCGTCTGGACCTCCCACGCGACACCCAGGCGGACATGCAGGATCTCGAACACTCGGTCGCCTGGACGCGCCCACGACGTGACGCGGAACGTGTACCCCCCGGTCGTGTCGTCGCCGTCCATCAGCGGGGTCGTGTCGAACACGACGTGGCCGGCTTCGATGTGGCCGTCGAGCGTCAGCAGATGGATGGCCGGTGAGATGCGCACGACGCGGACACGAGAGGTCCACGGGCCCGGGATGTCGACGAGCACGTCGTCGCCGATCCGCAGGTCGACCGCCGGTTCGCCGTCTGCGACGAAGCCGGCGACGAGCGCCGAGCAGAAGTCGTTCGGCCGAGCAGCGATTCGAGCCAACAGTTCGTCAGCGTCGAGTTCGGGCTCGATCAGGTCGATCGCGTAGGTCCGCATCACCAGGTCACCGACACCCTCGTCGGGAGGCTGGACATCCGGGTCGACGGAATCGATGGACGGAGCCGGGCGGCTGAACGACTGCACGTCGTCCGTCGAACGCTCGATGTGGAGTAGACGCATCAGGTGGCGCGCCAGGAACACAGGAGCGGTGACGACGCGTTTCCACCCGACGCGACCCCGATCGGAGACGCTGCGCTCCAACGCAGCCTCGGCGTCGCTCAGGTCGGCGTCGGGCGTCTGGGGTCGGGGCACCGTTCGAGGTTGCCCTCTTCGAGACACCTGAAACCGTGTCGGTGCGTGCCGCGGCACGCACCGACCGGCCTCACCAGACTCGCAGTGCCCGACGCCGGCGACTCGCCAGCATGATCATGGCTCCCGCCGCGACCAGCATCAGTGCCATGCGCAACGTCCAGAAGGTGCTGTCAGAACCCGTTTCCGGCAACAGAGCAGGGATGATGCCGGCGTCGACGTCGAGGATGTCCTCGCCGAGGCCCAGCATGATGACACCCGATCGACCGGTCGACGTGTTGGCGTCGGAGTCGGTCGAGTCGTTGCCGACGTTGGCCACCGTGAAGACACGCCCGTTCGGTGCGACGAACTCGACGATGTACTTGCCGGGCGGCAACTCGTCGAAGAGGTACATGCCGTCTTCGTCGGTGGTCATGGTGTCGATGACGTTGTTGTCCTCGTCGAGCAGACGCACCGTCACGCCCGACACCGGCTGGTCGTCACCGTCGAATTGGCCGTTGCTGTCGAAGTCCTCGAAGACGAACGAACCGATCGAGCCGTTCGTGATGACTCCGAAGTCGACGGTCGGGTTGGCCGTTCCGTCATCGGCGGGCTCGTCGCCGGCGCTCAGTGTGATCGTCCCCGACGTGATCGCGTCGCCGGCCTGGGTGCCGTTGTCGTCGTTGTCGACATCGTCGTCGGGGTCCGGAGCGGTGGCCCCGTTTCCGGTCGACGACACGAAGCCGGCGAGTGGGGAGCCCGGGTCGAAGTTCGACGGCGGCAAGGTGAGCACGTAGTCGCCTTCCTCGAGACCGTCGAAGAGGTACATGCCGTCGGCATCGGTCGTGGTGGTCGCGATGACCGAGCCCGACGAGTCGAGCAGTTCGACGGTGACGCCCGCCGGTGCGGTGTCTTCGCCGGCGTCCAGCGTTGCGCTGTTGTCGTCGTCGAACCACACCGTGTCACCGAGGCTCAGCGTGTAGAAGCCGAAGTCGACGGTCAGGTTGGAGTTGTCGTCGTCGGTGCCCGCAGTGGGTGCCTCGTCGGACGTCGGCTCGCTGTCGAGCGTCAACGTGATCGTGCCCGACTTGACCGAGCCGTCGGTCTGGCGGATCCCGTCGCTGTTGGAGTCGACTCCGTCGTCGGGATCATCCGACGCTGCGTCCCCGGTCGACGGGAAGAAGCCGACCAGCGGCGCCGTCCCGGCGAAGTTCGAGGCCGGGATCTGCACCATGTACGACCCCTCGTTCAGGTTGGTGAAGAGGTACATGCCGGTCGCGGAGGTCGTCGTGGTGGCCAGCACCGTGCCCGACGTGTCGACGAGCTCGACGGTCACTCCCGGCACGGGATCTTCACCCGCATCGAAATCGCCGTCGTTGTTCGTGTCGATCCAGACGAAGTTGCCCAGCTCCAGCGTGGCCTTGTCGGCAAAACCGAAGTCGACGGTCAGGTTGGAGCGACCATCTGGGAACGTACCGTCTTCGTCACTGGCGCCGGTGAGTCCGTTCGTCTCTCCGGTCGGCTCGTCGCTGGACGAGCCCTCTCCGAGCGTCACCACACCGGAGGTGAAGCTGCCGCCCGACGGGACGCCGTTGTTGTCGTTGTCGACTCCGACACCCGCAGGACCGTCGGCGTCGGCGTTCGGCGTGCCCGAACTGGCCAGGCCGGCGAGTGCCGTCTGTCCGGACGGGATCCGCACGGAGTAGTCGCCGGCTGCGAGGCCGTCGAAGAGGTATTCGCCATCCGCGTCGGTCGTCGTCGTGGCGGCGACTGCGCCGGCAGCGTCGAGCAGCTCGACGCTCACGCCGGCGATCGGCGATTCGCCTGCATCGGCGACACCGTCGTCGTCGGCATCGAGCCACACGAGGCTGCCGAGGCGGTACTCGAAGGTCGGCGCCGTGTACCCGGCGTCGAAGCTGTGGTCGTTGGTGCCGGCGGACGGCGTCGTGATCTCGATCTTGCCGCCGACGACATCGCTGTCGGCTGCATCGTTCGCACCGGCATCGGCCGTGGCCTCGGTGAGGTCGCCGACCGCGACGCCCGCCGGCAGGTCACCGGTGTTGGTCATCGTGAGCACGTCGAACATCAGGGAGTAGGCCGTGTCGGGAAGGAGCCCGTCGGCGGTGGCGAAGGTGTAGCTGCCGTCAGCAGCAGTGACGGTCGTGGCGATGGTGGCGCCGCCGCTGTCGAGGAGCATGACGGTCACGCCGGCCAGCGGCGTCTCGCCGCCGTCCTGGATGCCGTTGCCGTTGCCGTCGAGCCACACGTAGTCGCCGATCTCGATCGGCAGGGTGCAGCCTTCGATGTCACCGATGCCCGTGGCCTTGCCGGCGAAGCCGGCGCTGGCAGGACCCTGGAAGAGTTCTCGCTCGAGTTGCTGAGTGCCGGAGGTGGTGTCGTACCACTGCAGGCCTCCCGACTCGAAGTTGATCGGGTTCATGCTGCCGGCCACGACGCGGCTGCCGAATGGATCGACGAAGAGCCCGCCCTGAGCGGTTTCGCCGTGCCCCTGTGTGGAGTCGCTGGGGTTGACGATGAGGTCGTCGCCGTACCACTCGGCGAGACCGCCGACTCCGCTGTGGTTGTTGATGTCGGTGAAGTCGCCGCCGGTCGTGTCGGCGAAGTTCGCCGAAGCGTCACAGGCTGCGTTCCCCGCTCCTTCGATCGCCCAGACGGGTGCGTTGGCATCGCCCGACGTGTTGCAGGCGTGGATGATGTCACCGTTCGACACGACGTAGATCAGGTCGGTCGAGGTTTCGGTGGGGTCGTACCGGTAGTTGTTCTGGCCGTTCTGGAGCGACCAGCGATCGAGGATGCCGATGACCATCGAGCCGTCCACCGTGATGTCGATGTCGCTCAGCAGCGCCTGCGGGTTGGCCACGCCGGTGTCGGTCCACGCTTCGTAGACGTCGCCGCCGGCGCATCCGCCGAAGTTGCTGTCGCACAGTTTCGTGTAGCCGAGCGGAATGGTGAGTTCGGCGGCGCCGACGGTGCCGGCGGCGAGGTCGACCGGCAGGACGAACGCCTGCAGGTCGGCGGGGAGGTTCGATGAGCCCTCACCGGTGCACGTGACACCGACGTAGGCCGTGTCGGAGTCGATCGTCGTGATCGCCCACACCTGGTATGCGTCGGCGTCACCGGCACAGCCGGGGTTCGCGATCGCTGTCGACGACACGAAGGTCGGTGCGCCTCCGGTCGCGGCGGCGCTCACGTCGTAGACATCGACGCTCTTGTTGCTCAGGTTCGACACGACGAGGCGACGGCCGTCGGGCGTGGTGTCGATGTCGCCGATGCCGATCCGAGCGACGTTCTCGAAGCCGAGTGTGTCGTAGGAGGCATCGAACGGCTCGAGGCCTTCGAGGCCTCGGTTGATGTCGGCGCCGTAGCTCGGTGCTCCGGCGATGTTGCCGAGCGAGGCGGAGTTCCACGTGCCAGAGGGGTAGCTCACCCAGTAGACGCCGTCGACGCCCTCGGCGCCGATGTCGGCGTGGCGACGGATGACCGCAGAGGTGAACAGTGTCGACGTCCACTCGTCGTATGCGACGCCCCACACGGCACCGAGTTCGGAGGAAGCCGACGTGCTGTCGTTCTGGTCGCCCTTGAGACCGACCTTCTCGATGTCACCGGTGTTGTCGAAGTTGAGGCCGACGAGGGCGTCCTGCGCGCCGCCGCCATCACGATCGCCGTTGACGAAGCAGGTGGCCCAGATCTTGCCGGCGGCCGAGTTCGGGTTGCCACCAAAACCTTCGCCCTCGGTCGGGCACGACGACGGCGGGGTCACGCCGAACGAGGCGGTGCCGCCGGCGCTGACGAACTGAGTGTCGGTCGCGCTGTCGGGGCCCCGAACCGTTGCGGAGAAGCCGCTCGCCTCGTCGGTTGCGCTCAGCCCGAAGTCCAGGCGGAACTCGGTGCCGGAGAGGCTCGAAACATCACAGCTGTAGGAAGCGCCGGTGACGGTGCACGAGACAGTGCCTCCCGCCGGGTCGGTCGCATCGACGGTGACTCCGTCCGCCGGATACAACGCGTCGCCGGGCGCGAGGCTCTCGCCGCTGTCGGAGACACCGTCGCGATCGAAGTCGACGAAGAAGTCTCCCGTGACGGGGGCGCCCGCAGCACTCACCGTGGAAATTGCGCCACCGGCGACCGGGAGGACGGCAACAGCGAGCGCCGATGCCAGCAGGGATCGAACGACGAGGCGGGGTGCGGTGCCACGCCTGGGAGTGAGTTGCACGCGCGTCGTTCGTGCACCTGAAGTGTTTGTCATGTCGCTGAGGGTAAGCAGGCGACTGTCAAAGGTCAAGCCTTTCTCAAGATTCCGGAGAGTAGCGAGGTCCTGCTTCTCACGGAGATGGCGTGTCGACAGGGGCAGAGCCCTGTCGACACGCCGCTTCGGAGACGATCACATCTCGTTCATCGGATCACGAAGTCGTCGTCCCCCCGTCGTCGGATCCCGAATGCGAGCAGGAGCCCGACGATCAGGGTTCCGAAGCCGACGGTCAGGATCCGCAGCGTGGCATCCGAGCCGGTCGCCGGGAGCGGCGGAGACGAAAGTCCGAAGTCCGCGTTCCGTACGGTGTCCCCGCCACGGACGGTGACGGTGTACCGACCATTGTCCGTCGCATCGGGGTCACTTGCCCGGGTGGTCCCGTCAGGGAACGTGGTCGGATCGATGACGACGGTGTACGTGCCCGGCTCGAGATTCTCGAACAGGTACGTGCCGTCGGCTCCCGTCGTGGTGGTTGCCACGACCTCGCCGCCGGAGTCGAGGAGCCGAACCGTGACGCCCGAGGCGCCGACCTCACCGCCGTCGAACACCCCGTCGGTATCGATGTCGATCCACACCAGGTCGCCGATCGAGATCGGCTCGGTGAACGGGAAGTCCGCCGATTCGGGTGTGGCGGTGCCGTCGGTGCCGATGGTGAACTCGACGATCGTCGGCGCGGTCGGGGTGAATCCGCCGGGCTCGTCGCTCGGCAGCACCTCGACGGTGTAATCACCCGGCGGGAGACCGCCGACGTCGAACGAGCCGTCGAGCTCGGTGACCGTGGTGATCACGATCGGGCCGTCCGGGCCGTCGAGCGTGACGGTCACGGTCACGCCGCCGATCCCGTCCGGGATCCCGCCGCCGCCGACATCGATCACGGTGCCGGTGATGCCGCCGGGGCCGGCGACACCGAAGTCCTGGTCGAGATCGTTCTCGCCGTCGATGAGGATGACGACCGAGACGGCGGGGTCGCCACCGTCGGCGTCGACCACCGGAACGAGTCCCGGCAGGAGAGAGTCGGTGTCGATCTCCACCTGGGTGGTGTCAGCGGGCAGACCGCCGACCTGATAGTTGCCGTCCGAATCCGTGACGGTGACGACGACGAGGTCGTCAGAGGTACCGATGATTCCGTCGACGCCGGCAGAGGTGACCGTGACGACCACTCCTTCGACTCCGGGTTCGCCGGGGCCGTGCTCACCGTCGTCGTCGGTCTCGAGGAACGACATGTCGCCGAGGCCGGCGGTTCCCACGTATCCGAAGTCCTGATCGAGGTTCGATTCGCCGGCTCCGAGAGTGACAGCCGACGAGGAGTCGGCTCCACCGTCGGGGTCGGCGGTCGGGACCACACCGGCGGGGAGGCCGGAGATCTCGACGGTGAACTCTCCACTGGGGAGGTCCTCGAAGAGGTACGAGCCATCGTCGGCGACCGTGGTCACGTAGACGACATCGTCGGTTCCTGCGATTCCGTCGGGACCGAGCCACGTGAGCGTGACCGTGGCACCTTCGAAGCCGGGTTCGTCGGCGTCACGGATTCCGTCGCCGTTCTGGTCGTACCAGACATCGTCACCGATCGAGCCGGTGCCGATGTAGGCGAAGTCCTGGTCCAGGTTCGTCTCGCCGTCGGCGAGCGTCACCGTGCTGGTGCCGTCGGATTCGCCCGGAGCATCGTCGGCATCATCGGACGGCGTGAGGCCGGCAGTGATGTCGTCGGTGTCGGGAGTGACGCTGTAGCTGCCGATCGGCAGACCCGTGACGAGGTAGAGACCGTTGGAGTCCGTCGGGTCGACCGGGATGACGACGTCATCTCCGCCGCCGGCGACACCGTCGGGACCGAACCAGGTGACGACCACGTCGACACCGTCGAGGCGGGGGTCGGTGGCTGCACCATCGTCGACTCCGTCGTTGTCGGCGTCGACGAAGAGCGTGTCTCCGAGTGCAGCCGTTCCCTGGTAGCCGAAGTCCTGTGCGTCGTTCGACACTCCGCCGGTGATGGTCACCGTCGAGGTGTCGTCACCCACGCTGGGGCCTGCCACATCGGGATCTCCGGTGTTGTTCGCTGCGTCGACGATTCCACCGACGACGGTCACGGTGTACGTGGCGTCGGGCAGGTTGTCGAAGCTGTAGGTCCCGTCGGGGCCCGTCACCGTGGTGAAGGTGCCGAGCGGTCCGGTGAGCGTGACCGTCTGTCCGGGCACGCCCGGCTCGTTCGGTCCTTGCACGCCGTCGCCGTCGAGATCGATGTAGATGGTGTCGCCGATGCTGGCGACGCCGGCGTAACCGAAGTCGGCGGTGTCGTGATCTTCACCGATGGACAGATCCACCGGAGTCGAGCCATCGTTGTCGCCGTCTTCGTCGTCGGTGTTGGTCACGGCGACCGGGAGGCCGCCGGTGGGGCTGCCGTCGACGTCGACCTGGAACTCGCCAGCCGGGAGGCCGGTGAACTCGTAGAAGCCGTCGGGGCCGGTCGTGGTGGTGAAGGTGACGTCGTCGGCGTCGCCGAAGATGCCGTTCTCGCCTTCCCAGGTCAGCGTGACGCCGACACCGGGAATTCCGGGCTCGTCGCCGTTTCCGCCGACATCCTGCGTGCCGTCACGGTCACGATCGAGGTAGATCGTGTCGCCGATGCGGGCGTCGCCCTGGTAGCCGAAGTCGACATCGGTGATGTCTTGGTCGGTTCCGAGTGCGATGCCGGTGGTTGCTCCGTCGGGCGTGACGGTGGTTCCGTCACGATCGAACGAGGGGTTGAGGCCGGCGGGCAGGGTGGTCTCGTCGACCGCCACGTCGTAGGTACCTGCGGGCAGGCCCTCGAAGAGGTAGTTGCCGAGCGGGCCGGTGGTGGTCGTGACGTCGACGTCGTCGGCGTTGCCGATGATGCCGTCGGGTCCGGCCCAGGTGAGGGTGACGTCGACGCCTTCGAGGCCGACTTCTTCACCGTTGATGGTGCCGTCTCCGTCGAGGTCGAGCCAGACGGTGTCGCCGATCGAGGAGTTGCCGGCGATGCCGAAGTCCTGGAGGACGTCGATCCCGCTGTGAGCAGTGAGCGACGTGGCTCCGTCGGGTGCGACGGTGCCGGAATCGGCATCGTAGGTGTTGGTGAATCCGGCGGGCACTCCGGCGCCGATGGCGATGGAGTAGTTGCCCTCGGGCAGTTCGCTGACGAACCAGTCACCGTCACCGCTGGTGACGGTGGTGAAGGTCTCGTCATCGGTGCCGCCAGGGACGCCGTCGTCACCGAAGAACACCACGGTCAAGGTCACGCCGTTCACGCCGGGCTCGTCCGGGTCCTGGACGCCGTCACGGTCGAAGTCCCACCAGACACGGTCGCCGAGGCCGGCGTCCACGTCGTAGCCGAAGTCCTGGTCATCGTTGTCTTCGCCGTCGGCGAGGGTGACGCTCGAGGTGCCGTCGCCGACATCAGGGGCGGCGCCGGTCAGGTCGGGGTCGTCGGAGTTGACGGCGCCCGAGGGCAGTCCGTCGGTCACTTCGACGGTGTAGTCACCCGCCGGCAGACCGGTGAAGTCGTATCCACCGTCGGCATCGGCGATCTGCACGATCGTGATGTCATCGGCGTTTCCGAGAACTCCGTCGGTTCCGGCGAAGGTCAGCGTCAGTTCGACGCCGGCGATACCGGGCTCGTCGGCGATGGGGTCTTGGGTCCCGTCGCCGTCACGGTCGAAGTAGACGATGTCGCCGATCGATCCGGTTCCGGCGTAGCCGAAGTCCTGGTTTCGGTCGGTCGTGCCGCCGGCGAGGGCGATCACGCTGGAGTCGTTCGGTGTGACGGTGGTGCCGTCGGCATCGAAGGTGTTGTCCATGCCGGCGGGAAGTCCGCCGACCACGTCGACCTGGTAGGTGCCGTCGGGCAGACCGTCGACGAAGTACTCGCCGTCGACGCCCGTGGCAACGGTGGTGATGACGATGTTGTCGGCCGTGGTCGACAGGTCGTCGTCGATGCCGCCCGAGGTCACGCGGACCTCGACGCCTTCGAGGCGGGGCTCGAGGGTGTCGGCGTCGATGACGCCGTCCCGGTTCGTGTCCCACCAGACGAGATCGCCGACGGCGTTGTCGCCGACGTATCCGAAGTCCTGGTCGAGGTCGTCGACGCCACCGGTGATGGTGAGGTCGGACTGGTTGGCCGTGGCGCCGTCTGGGTCTCCGCTGTTGGTGGCGTCGGTGGTGATGCCACCGACCACGGTCACCCGGTAGTCGCCGTCCGGCAGGTTCTCGAACAGGTATTCTCCGTTCGAGTCGGTGGTCGTGGTGAGGACGATGTCGTCGGCGTTGCCGACGATGCCGTCGTCACCGGCGAAGTTCAACGTGACGGTCTGGCCGGGCACACCGGGTTCGCCGGCGTCCTGGTTACCGTCGCCGTCGAGGTCGAGATACACGGTGTCGCCGATGTTCGCATCGCCCACGTAGCCGAAGTCGGCCGTGCGGTGATCGTCGTTCACGCCGAGTGTGACCGGGGTGGTCGAATCGAGGTCGCCGTCTTCGTCGTCGGTGTTGACGAGGCCGATCGGGAGGGTGGCCGTGTCGACGTCGACGCGGTACTCACCGGCGGGGAGGCCGTCGACGACGTAGGTGCCGTCGGCGAGCGTCGTGGTCGAGAATGTGGCGTTGTCGGCCGTGGTCGACAGATCGCCGTCGGGGCCGGCCCACACGACGTCGACATCGACGCCGGCGAGGCCGGGCTCGTCGGAGTCGTCGCCTACCAGGTCCTGGGCTCCGTCGTTGTCGCGGTCGAGGTAGACCGTGTCGCCGATGGACGAATCACCGCGATAGCCGAAGTCGACATCGTCGCGATCCTCTCCTGCGGCAAGCGTGACGACCGCGGTCGCCGACGGGGTCGCCGTTCCTCCGATCAGGTCGAAGGTCTGCGTCGTGCCGGCGGGCAGCGTGCCCTCGCCGACGGTCACGTCGAACGAGCCGGCGGGGAGATCGGTGACGGTGTACTCACCGTCGACATCGGTCGTGTCGGTGTAGACGACGTTGTCGTCGGTCGTCGACAGGTCGCCGTCGGGGCCCGCCCAGGTGATGGTGACGTCGACGCCACCGATGCCGGGCTCGTCGGCGGTCTGGATGCCGTCGCCGTTCCGGTCGAGCCAGATGGTGTCACCGATCGAGCCGGTTCCGTCGTACCCGAAGTCGACGTCGCGCTTGGCTTCGTCGCCTCCGAGCATGCCACTCCACGTGTTGTCCGGGGTGCCGTCGAGATCGAAGGACGGCGAGAGGCCGGCCGGGATGTCGCCGGCGTCGACCGTGACGGTGTAGTTGCCGCCCGGGAGTTCGTCGACCAACCATGCACCGTCGGTACCAGTCGTCACGGTGACGATCTCGTCGTCGGCTGCGCCGGGTCCGTTGAGGAACGTGACGGTGACGTCGACGCCTTCGAGGCCGGGTTCACCGGCGTCTTGCACTCCGTCGCCGTCGATGTCGTACCAGACCCGGTCGCCGATGGAGGCGAGGTCGAGCTCGATGTTCACGGTGTCGGCTGCGGTGTCGGTGTAGTCGCGGTAGCTGGTGGTCGGGTTCGCGTTGCGCGTCGCGACCGGAACAGCTGCATAGGTGGGGATGTCGGCGGTGTTGGTCACCTCGAAGCCGGCGACTTCGGCCGCTTCGTCGAGGGTGTTCGGGATCGTGAGGGTGTACACGATGGTGACCGTGCTCCCCGGTGCGATCGGGCCGGCGACGGTCCATTCGAGGCTGCCGTCGGTCAAGACGGAGTCGGAGTTCACGACACCGGCGACCGGGGTGAACGAGTAGCCCGTCAGACGGGGGTCAGGCGTGTCGCTGACCACGACGTCGTACGCATCGGACGAGCCCGAGTTGGTGACGGCGACCGTGAAGGTCAGCGTGTCACCCGGCTTGGCACGACGGGTGTCGGTGTCGGCGGTCTGGCCGGCGACGTTCTTGTCGATGGTCAGTTCGGGCTCGACCACGTCGACCTCGGCCACCTGCGGCTCGGTCGTCGCATCGAAGTCCCCGACGGGCGGAGGCGTGGCCGGGGTTCCGGCGATCTTGTCGGTCCGGTTGAACGATGCTGCCGCGGAGTTGTCGAGGTCGGCACCGTCGGTGGCCGCTGCCACGTCGAGGACGCGTGCGCGATAGGTGAAAGAGATCGACTGGGCCTCGGCCGAGCCGGGGGCGAGGTCGCCGATGAAGAACCCGAGGGTCCCGGTGTCACCGGTCGCGTTGAGCGAGGTGACGGGGCGGGCCGGGGTGCAGGCTGCTGCACCGGGCTCGGAACAGGTGGAGGAGACGAACGACTCGAACTCCAGGCCGGCGGGCAGCGTGTCGAGCACGGTGAGGTCGAAGGCGACGACACCGGCCGGGATCTCGATGCCCACGGTGTAGGCGGCGAGTTCGCCGACGGTCAGTTCCGACACGTCGGAGACCTTGTCGGAGACGTTGATGACCGGTGCTGCGACCGAGTCGCTCGCGCTGGCGCTGTAGGTCGTGCGCTCGTCGGTGTCGGGCCCTGCGATCGAACTGGCCGTCGTGTCGACGGTGTTGGTGAGCTCGGCAGATCCGGTCAGCGGGTTGGCGACACGGACCTGGTAGGTCAGGTCGATACCGGCCGAATCGATCGACGGGATCGTCCAGGTGATGGTGTCGGCACCGTCCCACACGCCACCGCTGGCCACGGTGCCGCCTGCTGCGACATCGGTTCCGCCGGGGCCCGTGAGCGGGGTCAGGTCGGCAGGTAGGACGTCGGTGACGACCACGTCGTGGGCGACCGAGCCGCCGTTCGTGACGGACACCGTGTACTCGACTTCTTGGCCCGGGTCGACGATGTCGTCGGCGTCGTTCTCGTCCTTGGTGTTGCCGATGTCCGGCTCGACGATGGTGGTGTCCCGGCGCCGAGTGATGCTGCCTTCGTCCCAGACGAATGTCGCGCGGTTGCGGAGGTTGTCGCCGGCGGTGGTGCCGGCCTCGTCGGTCACGGTCGAGACGACGGTGACGGTGAGCGTGTTGTCGGCTGAACCGGTCGTGTACGGGTCGTCGAAGGTGGCGGTGAAGCCGCTCGCGTCCGAGACGAAGGTGCCCGGGAACGGCACGTTGCCGGTGGCGTTCTCGAACACGACACTCGCCGAGTCGAGGCGGATGCCGGCGGGCATCACGTCGCGGACGACGGCGCCGTTGATGGTCGTCTCGGCCGGGATCGTCGCGGTGACGACGTAGGTGACGGTCTCGCCGATCGTGGCCTGGGCAGCGGTGTTGCCGTCTTCGGTGATCGCCGTGGCACGGGTCTTCGACAGAGTCGCGTCGATGATGTCGATCGACGCCGTGGCCGTCGGGCCGTCGCTGAACGTGTTGGGGGTACCGTCGACGTTGTCGGGGGTCTCGTAGCTGGTCATCGTGACCGAGTTGTCGAGTTCTGCGCCCGGGTCGAAGGTCGAGGGGAGGGTGATCCCGTAGACGAGATCGACCGTGCCGGCCACGACGGGGTCGGTGTCGGAGGCTGCGGGAACGTCGATGCCGGTCCAGGTCAGCGTCGTTGTGCCGGTGCCGTCGGCACAGGTCGACCCGCCGAGCGAGGTGACGTCGGCACACGTGATGCCTGCAGGCAGCGTGTCGACGATGGTCGCGTTGTCGGCCTGCAAGAAGCCCTCGTTGGTGAAGGTGACAGTGTAGGTGGCCGTGTCGCCGCCCTGGAACGGCCCGGCGCTCGGCGACTTGCCGGCCGTCAGGACCGGCTCGATGTAGCGGGCGTCGGCTTCGTCGCGCAACTGGAAGACGCTGCCGTTCGTGTTGACGTAGCTGAACTTCATCAGGTTGGTGGTGATGTCGGCGTTGTCGAGCGGCGCGGTCGGGTCGATGATCGTGGAGACGACGAACTCGACCGTGAGGCCGGTCGCGTCGGCGTCGTCGAGATCCCAGACGAGGTTGCCGGCGGCCTGGTCGGCGGCATCGGAGACGAAGTCCACGCCTGTCGTGCCGTAGTTGTGGCCCGCACCGAAGGTCCAACTCTCGTAGGCGTAGCCGGCGGGCAGGAAGTCCTTGATCTGCGGCGAGATCGTGTCGAGCTGACCGGGGAAGTCGACGCTGAGGCGCCAGCAGACGCGATCGCCGGCGCGGTAGTCGGCACCGAGTTCGGCGTCGAACGTGATGCCCGAACCGTCACCGCAGTCCAGCGTGCCGGCGGAAGGGGCGGAGACTTCTTTGAGGATGGTCACGCTGCGCGCGGATTGGCGAGCGAACGACGAATCGGGAAGCGGGACGTCGGGCGTGGTCGAGCCGTCATTGTCGGTGACGATCGTGGCGGTCGTCGCGAGATCGACGGTGTTGGTCCAGGTGTCGTTCGACGACACCGGGCCGCCGGTCGCCCGGTAGTCCTGCAGCGACGTCGTGTTCAGCGAGATCGTGAAGTCGGAGTTGGGAGCGGTGAACGCCGGGATGTTCCACACGACCGTCTGGGTGCCGTCGGCGTTGTTCGTCACCGAATCGGCCGCCGGTGTGGCGGAGGTGTACTCGACTCCGTCGGGGATCAGGTCCGTGACGACGATCGTGGCGGTGTCCTGTGCGTACTCACTCGACTCGATGAAGAGCGTCCACGTCGACGACGAACCCTGGAGGAAGTCCTGGGTGTCGACCGTCTTGTGGATGCTGACGTCTTCGGCGCTGACGAGGTGGATGTCGTCGTCGGTGTAGGTCGTGCCGTCGGTCGTGCCGGTGACGATCGCGAAGTTCTCGAGCGTCTGCTCGTCGGTCGTGAGGGCGCCGGTGTTGTTGTCGAGGTTCGATGTCGGGTCGGTGAGGCCGGCGACTTCGTTCTCCTGCAGCGCAATGGCCGCGGCGTAGTCGATGCTGAGGGTGCCGCCGGCCCCGAGTGCGTTCGAACCGAGCGCGGTCGCGAGCGAAGCGGAGTCCCAGGTGACCTGGGTGTAGACGTCTTCGGTGAGGGGACCGACGCCGTCGGGGTCGATCAGGACGGTGGTGACGTCGCTCGGGATCGCGCACGGGTTGGAGAACGCCGGGTGCCCGGTGTCGTCGATCCGACGGTCGGCGCCGACGACGCTGCCGGAGTACTCGACGTCACCGGCGGTGGAGTTGTCGACCGCCGTGCAGCCGAGGAACTCGAGTCCGGCAGGGAGGTAGTCGACGAGGCTGAAGTCGTTCGATGCGATCAGCGGGTTGTTGTCGACCGTCAGGGTGTAGACGGTCTTGTTGTCGTGGACGCCGCGCAGCAGTTCGGCTTCGGCGTTCGGCTCGTCCTTGGTGATCTCGAAGGGGATGAGATCGGTGTCTGCCGTGGTCGTTGCGGAGCCGTCGAAGTCGCCGGTTGCGGCGCCGGTGGCGGGGTCGAAGTCGGGGAGCGCACGGGGGTCGGTGCTGGCGTAGGCGCCGGCGGTGTTGGTGACGGTGTCGCCGATGTCGAACACGGCGGGATCGATCGTGAACGAGTAGTCGAGTTGCACCGTGGCACCGGCGAGGAGGTCGGCGACGTTCTCCCAGACGAGGACGGTCGAGCCGTCGGGCTGTTCCAGGATGCTCGTCGGAGACGGGGTCGAGTCGAGGAAGATCGCTCCGGCGGGGAGCACGTCGTTGAATCCGAGGTTGAAGCCGTCGGGCTGCCCTGCTGCCGTCGATGCGGTGAGTTCGACGGGAATCGGGTCGCCGTAGAGGACCTCCTCCGGCGAGAACTTCGACAACTGGACGTCGGGCGAGCCATCGGCTCGTGCGACGGGTGATCCGATTCCGACGACACCCACGGACGCGACGAGCGCGGCTGCGAGGCTGAGACGGGGAAGACGATGCATGACGTGGCTCCGTACCTAGATCGGCCACCTCCTCCCGCAGAAGTGACGCAGTTTCTGACGTCGGTGTCTTCGGTCGGTTCGATGCTCGGACTTGAGGTGATTTGACGAGATGTTCGTCGTCACCACCCGCCGGACCCCACTGTCGATGCGCACCGTACGTGTGCAGACCGTCACTCTCGCGAGTGGTCTCGCCTCCGCCGTTGGCGAGAGAGTCACTGCCTCGGTCGACGGATGAGCCGTATTCTGTCCGCAAGGAGAACCTCTGACAGTCACTCCCAATCATGCGCGTTGCAGTATCGCGGATGTCACGGGGGACGAGAGTTGCGGGTCGAGCGATCGACGCCCGAACGCCGCCGGGCTGCCAAGAGATTTCGAGGCGACGCCGCTCACTGCGAACGATTCGGGCCTCTCGGCTCATCTCATGATGTCGAAGTGGACGGCGGCCGAGTCGACCCGGTTCGGTTGCTCAGCGAGGCGCGATGGCCGTTGACCGACGTAGATCGTCAGCTGCGCCGAGGGTCGTGCGCCCTCGATTCAGCAGCCTCACCATCGTGATCAGGAGGGGGAGTTCGATCGCCGGACCGATCGCGACGGGGAGCGACACGAGTGGGCTGGCGAAGGCCGTGACTGCGATCGCAAGCGATGCTTCGGAGTTGCGCGAGGTCGTGGTGAACACGAGCAGTGCGGTCTTGCGATGCGGCATCTTCACCACCCACCCGACGACGATCGCCACCACGAACGTCGTGGCGAAGAAGGCGACGGTCGGCGGGACCAGACGGAGGACGGCGGCCTTGTCGTCGAAGATCACCTGAGCCTGGGAGGCGAACATCGACACGACGATCGCCATCAGGATCGCGGTCTTCACGTACCCGAGGTGAACGCGCTCCATCATCTCCTCGACGTCGCGCGTCGACCGGGAGGCGATGATCCACCTCGCTGTGGTCGCCAGCGCGAGCGGAACGGCGAGGTACGTCAGGACACTGGTGACGATCGACGCCGCATCGAGCGCCACCGTCTGCCCGACCAGCAACCACAGGTAGACGGGGAGCAGCGCGATCTGCAGCACGATGTTGACGACCAGCAGCGACACGCCGAGGGCGGTGTCTCCCCCGGCCAGTTCGGTGAAGATGAGGTACCACCCGATGCACGGAGTCACCAGGAAGAGGACGAATCCAGCGAAGAGGTCGTCGCTCGAACGCAGGAAGATCGTGGCAAGACCCCAGGCGAGCGCCGGGTTGACGACGAAGTTGATGACGACGGTGATCGCCACGAACCGCCGGTCGGAGAAGGCGCCGGCGACGCTGCGGAGGTCGACACCGAGCATCACGAAGAAGATCAGGACGAACACCCCGATCGCCACGACGGGCGCGAGCGCATCGGCCGCCCGGGTCGACACCGAGGCGACGGCGAGCCCGAGGCCGATCGAGCCGACGAGCAGGGTCGGTTGCACCCGGTCGAGGGGTCCGAGCGACGCGGTCGCTGCCGCCTCGGCTCCACTCATCCTTCGCCGACCGTCGGCCGGCCGCCGCTGGCCCACGCGGCGATTCCGCCGGCGAAGCGCCGCACGTCGGTGTAGCCAGCCTCGACCAGTTGCGTCCCGACGAACTCGGCGCCGAGGCACTCTGCATCCGTGCAGTACACGACGACCGGACTGTCGAGTTCCGGGATCGAGGCGGTTGCCTGTTCGACCACGTCGTCGAAACCGAAGTCGACAGCACCCTCGATGTGCGCCTTCTCGAACTTCCCGTCGCCCTGGGCGTCGATGATGGTCACGCCCTCGTCGGCTACGGCTGCGGCGAGCCCGTCGATCGGGATGCGCGGGATCAGTTGGTCGAGCTCGTGCGGGTTCGCACCGAAGTCGTCGGTGTCGTCGACCACGGTGTACAGCTCCCACGGGACACCGTCGGCGTCCTGTGCCCATGCCTTCTCTTGCGTGGCGTAGCAGCAGGTGTGCTGATCGTCCACCTCGACGGCGAGTCCGGCAGCGGTGACTCGCTCGGTCTCGGCGGCGACCCGGGCTCCGTCGGCGTACTCGATGCCGACGTGATTGATCGTGCCCGGTACACCCTCGTTCTCGATGACGATGAGCTTCATCGGCGGGTCCTCGACGACGAAGTTGGCGTACCCTTCGCGCTGCTTGGCTGGACCGACGCCGAACAGCTTGGTGTAGAACGCGACGGCGACCTCGGCGTCATCGACGTTGAGCGACATCTGGAAACGTGACATGGAATTCTCCTCGTGATTTCTGTAGGATTCGGTTGTTACATGAAACCATGTATTAGTTGAGGAACAATGTCAAGCGATTCTGTCGATCTCATCCCTCCAGCACTCGCCGAGCGCCCTCTGCTCGACGCGCCGGAGGTCGATCAGCTCAGTGCGCTCTTCCGCGTCCTGGCCAATGACACGCGTCTGCGCATCCTCCACGCGATCCAGCGCGCCGGGGAGCGGTCGGTCACCGAGATCGCCGACGACATCGGAGCGAGCACGCAGTCGGTCTCGAATCACCTGCAGCGGATGGCCGACCAGAACATCGTGGCGACGCGCCGTGACGGCAACCGCATCCACTACCAGGTGATCGATCCGTGCATCGGCGGCGTCATGGAACTCGGCCTGTGCCTGCTCGGCCATGTACCCAGCTGCTGAAGCCGATGTCGGGGTGACGTCTCCGCCCTCGCTGCGACGTCCGATTTCCGCCGGACAGGCCCGGTGCCGTTCCGTACCGTCGACATCATGCAGACGAACTACCGACTCGATCCGATCAGCGCTGGCGATGCCGACGCGCTCCGTGCGGCCGGCGGCGACTGCTACATCGCCGACTCCGTACCCGGCTGTCCATGTCGACAGTGAGCATGTCCACTGTGAGAGGGGCGGGAATCCGTGCCGTGGTCGTCGGTCCGCGACACTGGGGGCGTGAGCGAGCGGGCGGTCGGACGCTACGAACTGCACGAGGTGCTCGGGAGCGGCGGTTTCGCGACCGTGTACCGCGCCACCGACCCGCGCCTCGACGCCATCGTGGCCGTCAAGCTGCTCGCCGAGAACTGGAGCCATCACCCCGAGGTCCGGCGTCGGTTCCGCAACGAGGCAGTACTGCTACGGCGTGTGCAGAGCGACGGGGCCGTCGCGGGGATCGTCGAAGTGTTCGACATCGACGAGTCGGCCGAGGGCCAGCCGTTCTTCGTGATGGGATACGCCGATCGCGGCACGCTGGCCGATCGCATCGACGGGCGGCTGTGGTCCGTCGACGACGTCGCTCCGGTCGTCGACTCACTGGCGACGACGGTGGGTGCACTCCACGAGGCAGGTGTGATCCACCGCGACCTCAAGCCGTCGAACCTGCTGATCCGCAGCGACCGCCTCGCCACGGAAGGGACCGACGCCGGTCTCCTGGGAAGGGGCGAACGATTGGTCGTGGGCGACCTCGGCCTGGCGAAGGATCTCACCGACGACTCCTCGACGCTCAGCCTCGCCGGCGGCACCGCCCGGTACATGGCCCCCGAGCAGGTCGACCCTGGGCGCGTTGTCACCCCGGCGGCCGACGTCTACGCGGCGAGCTGCGTCGTCACGGAGTTGATTTTCGGTCGCGATGCCCTGGCCACCCGTGCCACGCCGTCGGCCGATCATGCAGCGAACCCGGTGTGGAGCGTCGTGCAGCGTGGCCTCGCCGATGATCCCGATCAGCGGTTCGAGTCGATGAAAAAGTGGCGCGAGGCGCTCCACGAGTCGTTCGCGATCGTTGCCGCTGCCGACATCACAGCCGTGTCTGCGCAGCCGGCTTCCGATCCTGTGCCCGCACAGCCACTCGCACCGGCACCGCCACTCGTACCGGCACCGCCACTCGCATCGGATCCGGAACCGGCGCGGGCTCGCACGCCACTCCTGGTCGCCGGCGCCGCGTGTCTGCTGGCGCTCGTCGCGGTGATCGCTGTCGTCGTGACGGGCGGCGACGACTCCTCGATCATCGGACCCGACACGATCGAGGTCGGCGAGGTCGTCCGCTACCGGTCCGAGACCGAGCCCGGTGAGTCGGTGCGCTGGATCGACTCGAACAACATCGAGATCGGTGACGCCGACCTCCAGGTGCAGGCGCTCCTCCCCGGACTGCTCACGTTCGAGCTCGTCGTCGACGGCGACGTGGAGTCGAAAACGGTTCGCGTCGAGGAGTCAGCGCTCGGTCCCTCGATCGACGGTCCCGGCGAGCTGGAGGTCGGCGAGGCGGGTCGCTTCAGCGCCGAGACGCAGCCCGGCGATGGGTCGTTCTACTGGATCGATCCGAGCGGAACGCGTGTCGACGGTGGCGACCTGGAAGTGACGCCGACGTCTGCCGGACGCCTGACCATCTCGCTCGTCGCCGTCGGTGCGGATGGGGTCGAACGCGGAACCGTCCGCATGGTGGAGGCTGGATCTTGAACGACGAACACCACGACCACGGCCACGACGAAGGCGACGACCAGCGCGACACCGGCCGCATCACCCAACGTCGCCTCGAAGCGGTCGCCGACGACGAACGAGGACCGTTGTTCGACTCACTCGCACATCGCGCCGCAGCCGGCGACGCCGAGGCGGCGGCCACCCTGGCGTGGGCGGTGCGGCGCTTCCGCCTGGCTCGCCCGGCCCTGCGTCGGTACCTGATCAACGATGCCGACATCGACGGCGGCGAACAGCGCACGATGATCGCCGTGGCGTACCGGATCGGGACGTTCCGATCGGAGTCGAAATTCACGACCTGGCTCCATCAGGTGGCGACCAACGAGGCGAAGCAGATGATCCGCAGGGAGTCCCGACACAGCGACCGTGCCAACCCGCTCGACGAGGAGGGTCAGGAGGACGTCGGCGACGGATTCGTCCAGCGCGTGTCGTCCATGCTCGTCAATCAGGCCGTCGTCCGGGAGGCGATCGCCCGCCTCGGCGACGACCATCGCCGGGCGCTGATGCTCCGCGAGGACGACGGGCTGACCTACGAGGAGATCGCCGACCGGCTCGACGTCCCGATCGGGACCGCGAAGACGTGGGTCCGGCGTGGACGCGCCGACCTCGCTCTGCGCCTCGCCGAGGCGCTGAGCGAGGAACGGTGACGAATCACTCGTCGCGAGCGACGGGGAGGTCGACGGTCCACGAGCCGAGGACATCGTCGTCGTCGGCTCCGATGAGCACGAGGTCGGTGGCGTCGACCGGCACTTCGTAGACGTACCGGAACATCTCGGTCGCTCCGACGTCGACCCTCGCCACAGCGTCGGAATACGTGTGTGTCACCGGACGACCGTCGATGACGAGGCGGACGTTGGCGAAGGCGAAGGCTTGCCCGGTGGCGATGTTGCAGAGGTAGTCCGGCGATTCCTGATCGCCGGTGTCGGTGACATTGGTGAGATCGATCGCGATCTCGACGTAGCGGACGTCTCGAGGCACCCTGACCGTGTCGCCTCGATCGCTCACGGCCTCGATCGCCGCACTGGCCGACACGATCTCGGTGTCGTACGTGTCGATGCATGCCCCGCTCGTCGTCGGGGTGATGGTCTGCCCGGTGGCTCCCGCCGCGAGTTCGAGGTTCGTCTCGATCGACTCGTCGACCCCGTCGAGGTCGATGATCTCGGGAATCCGCTCGTCACGCTCGATCGACAACGTCCAATCGGTGAGATCACTCAGCACCTCGTCGGTCGGGAACACGAGCACGACCTCGGCGCCGCTGCGCCCGGTCAGCGAAATGCGCTCGGCATCGCCGCGCCGATCGGTGGTCTGCTCGGCGGCGACCGACCGACCGTTGGGCCCGGTCAGCAGGAAGTCGGACTGGTCGAAGGCGTTCGAGGCGTCGGTCTGCGTCTCGAAGTAGACCTCGACGAGGAGCGACGCCTCGTCCTGTGCCTCGGGCTCGTCGAGGTCGAAGTAGTCGTCGACAGATGCATCGGTCGACACGATCTGCTCGATGTCGACGGTCACGGCCTCGTACTCGGCGGCCGGCCCGTCCTCGGCCAACACGTTCTTCGTCGCGGGCACGGGTGGCGGCAGGGTCGTGGTGGTCGTCTCCACCGGCGTCGACCCGTCGATCGGATCGACGGTGGCCTCGGTGTTCGTGTCGGCGCTCGTGTTCGCAGTCGCACCGAATGGCGAGTCGACGAGCATCGCTCCGAGGGCCTCGTTCTGGGTGATGGCGATCTCGGGGCACTCGTCTTCGATGAAGTCTTCGACGACGTCGTGGTCGGTGCGAGCGAACTTCTCGGCGATGTCGTCGGTGTCGAGTGGTTGTCCGTCGTCAGGCTGCTGTGCGAAGTCGTCGACCAATCCGATCCACTCGGCCAGGTTGTCGAAGAAGTCCTCGACGTCGCCGGGTGCACCATCGGGCAGCACCTCGGTGATGGCTTCGGTGTCGGCACGGGCGTTGCCGAAGCCGGCCTGGTTCTGCACGGCATCGTCCATCGAGGCACGGGCGACCTCGATCGACTCGCAGAACTCACGGGCGACGCCCACGCTCTGGGCCTGCGCCTCGCCGTCGACACTGGCGCCGTCGCCGGAGTCAGAGCCGCACGATGCGAGGATCGCTGCTGCGGCGACGATGGCGGCACCGCGCCTGATCGAGGACGGGACGATGGTGGTCGGTGGGTTGTTCATGACATCTGCTTTCGCTCGGAGTTGCAGATGAGATGCACCCGAGTCGGCTGGAGTTTCAGCCTCGCACAGAAATCTCTCAATCAGCACTCGCTCACCGTCCGGTGCGGTGCGCAGATGCGGGGACGGCACGCGTCGGAAAGTGGAGACGATGGGAATCGAACCCACGACATCCTGCTTGCAAAGCAGGTGCTCTGCCAACTGAGCTACGTCCCCGTGTTGGCGCCCTGCGAACAGGACGGGAGAGACGATATCGCAGCGGTCGGGCAACACACGCCCGAGAATCGGTTCAGGCGGCGTGGCGGAAGGTGGCCCGGTACGCACTCGGCGTCGAACCGACGACCTTCGTGAAGTGCTGACGAAGCGCAGCCGCCGACCCGAAGCCCACCGTGGCGGCGATCTCGTCGATCGAGATGGTCGTCGTCTCCAACATCCGCTGCGACGCGACCACCCGCTGGTGCAGGATCCACTGCAGCGGAGTCGTGCCCGTCGACGCCTTGAAACGACGAGCGAAGGTACGCGGCGTCATCGCTGCACGCCGAGCGAGATCGGCGACCTTGAGCTGACGTTCGAGATTGCCCTCCACCCACTGCAACACTGCGCGCAAGTCGGCGTCGACGTCGACGGAGGTGGGGATCGGTTGCTCGATGAACTGCGCCTGGCCGCCGTCGCGATGAGGCGGCACGACCATGCGGCGGGCGATCGTGTTGGCGACGTCGGCGCCCCAGTCCTCGCGCACGAGGTGCAGGCACAGGTCGATCGCCGCCGACGTGCCGGCCGACGTGTAGAGCCCGTCGCCCCCGCAGTACAGGACGTCGGGCTCGACCTCGATCGTCGGGTGCCGTGCCATGAACTGCTTCATGTAGATCCAGTGGGTGGTCGCCGATCGGCCGTCGAGCAGGCCGGTTGCGGCGAGCGGGAAGGCGCCGGAGCAGAACGAGATGATGCGAGCGCCCCGGGCGTGGGCCGTGCGGAGCGCATCTATCACGACGGGGTCGTATTCGATCGTCGGGCTCGGTCGGCCGCCGTTCGGCACCACGATCGTGTCGGCCCACTCGAGTTCGCTCAGGTCGTGGTCGAGGACCATGTCGAAGCCGGTCTCGACCCGGAGCCGGGGGCCGTCGTTGCTGCACAGGCGCACCTCCGAAAACGGCACGCCCATCGCCGTCCGGTCGTTGCCCCACACCTCGATCGCCACGGCGGTCTCGAACATCGCCGGATTGTCGAATAGCAGGACTGCCACCCGATGCTCGCGTTCCTGCCGTCCTGCGGTGTCGCTTTTCGAACTTATGCGGTCCATTCTGCCATTGGCAGGAAGACACGGACCAGCGCATTCTTGCCACATGATGTTCGCTCCGTTCTGCCCGACCCACGACGCCGCCGTCTTGATGACCCGCCGCAACGTCGTCGATGTCGCCTCGGGACCCGGCGGGATGGTCATCCACTGGCGCTGCAACTGCGGCCACGAAGGCGTGCTCGGTCGCGCCGGATCGGCCGCCTTCCCCACCGAGCAATGCGATCCCGCCTGCCACTGACGTCTGCGGCATCCAGACTCTGAGCCGCCTTCGCACCGGAAACCGGGCCATCGGCGGCTCAAAGTGTCGGTCGGCACCACGTTCGACGCGCGCAACCGAGGCTCGCCCGCGTCTGAGCCGCATTCGCACCGGAAACCGGGCCAGCGGCGGCTCAAAGTGTCGATCGGCGCCACGTTCGACGCGCGCAACCGAGGCTCGCCCGCGTCTGAGCCGCATTCGCACCGGAAACCGGGCCATCGGCGGCTCAAAGTGTCGATCGGCACCACGTTCGACGTGCGCAACCGAGGCTCACCGGCGTCTGAGCCGCATTCGCACCGGAAACCGGGCCATCGGCGGCTCAGAGTGTCGATCGGCACCACGTCGCGTCGATACCTCGAGTTCGGAGCGCCGTTCGTCGGTTCGGTGAGGGCGTGGGCCAGACTGGAGCGGTGAACGCTGTGAACTGGGTCGGACGCAACGCCCGCAAGGTCGCCATCCTCGTGGTCGGCACCATCGTGGTGCTCGCCGGCATCGCCCTACTCGCGCTGCCCGGGCCCGGCATGCTCGTGATCATCGTCGGCCTGGTCATCCTCGCTCAGGAGTTCGACTGGGCACAGCGGTGGCTCGACATCGCCGTCGAGAAGGCCGCAGGCGCGACCAGCAAGATCCAGGAGTCACGCAGCGGACAGTTGGCACTCGCTGCGTCGGGCCTCGGCATGATCATCGTCGGCATCGCGATCATCGTCTTCTTCGCCCGGTACTGGGTGGCCGGTGCATCGATCATCCTCGCCGGACTCATCGGACTGGGCACGCTGCATCCGAGAGTCCAAGCATGGATCGACGAGAAGGCGCTCACCGGCCTCGACGACACCGACGACGTCCCCGCCCGCTGACCTGAGCCCGTGCAGCTGGTGGCAGACACCCAGTGCATCGATTCCGGACAAGGGGTGTCAGACACCTGATGTTCGGGTCAGTCGTCTTTGAGGGCGACGGCGTTCGGAGTGACGTTCATCTTCGGCTCGTACTCGGCGAGTTCGACGACGCGCCCGTCGGACTGGAACTTGGCAACGAGTTCGCCTCGACAGCTCTGACACGGGCCGTAGTACTCGTCGGACGACGGCGACTGGCAACGAGGGCACGCGAACTCCACCACTGCGACGCTACAACGCCTACGATCGAGCGCAATGTCTGACCGTCGAACGCCGCCCTTCGACGACGGCGACGTCACACCGCCGCGCGGGGTCGGTGCGACGGCCGGCTCGCCCGCGTACGACGACATCGACCGGCTCGACGACGAATGGGACGACGAGGAGTGGGACGAGCCGAACTACCTCATCCGCCGTGCGCTGATCGTGCTGTTCGCGGTCGCCGTCATCGCAATCGCAGCGTTCGTCATCCTGCGTTTCATCGGTGGTGACGACAACGACGATGCTGCCATCGCCGGTGCCGAATGGAATGTCGTGGTCGCCGTGACCGAAGACGGGGTGAGCCTCTTCGACGACAGCGGCGAGGACATCGACACGATCGATGCGGCCAGCAAGACACAGCTCGACGATCAGGTCGAAGTCGCCGGTGACACGCTGATCGCACTCGACGACGACGGGCGGGTCACGCTGACCGACCTCACCGACGGATCACGCCGAACGGGCCGGGCCGCCGCCGATGCGACCATGACGATGAGCGACGTCAACCCGCTCCTGGCGCTGGTGGAGACCCCCGGGGGTGGGGATGTCTCGATCATCGACACGGTCGGGAGCGATGTCGTGAGCATCGCCGACGCGACCAACCTCACCGACCCGACGATCTTCGGTGACGACGTGCTCGTCAACGCGTCGGGAACCCACGCGGCCGCTCCCGTGCCACGCCTCTTCCAGTCGTTCGTGATCGACCTCGACACCGAGACGTCGATCGCCCTCGCCGGGCGCGTCATCGCGATCGACGACGAACGCGTCGTCACCGAGCAGCCTGCGGGTGCCAGTTCCGAGATCGAGTTCTACGACCTCACCGGCAACCGTCTCGGCTCGGTCGACGTCGCCAGCCCCGTTGCCTACATGCTCCGAGCCGACGGAGCGATGCTGCTGGTCGCCGGCGACGGCACCATCACCGAGGCGACACCGGACGGTACCGACGACCTCGGTGAGCTGACCGACGCCGAGGGCGGGCCGATCGAGGTGACGGGCGGAACCTCTGCACTCGACGGCGAGCGTTTGATCGTGGTCGGAAGCGAGCAGGTCGTCGTCGTCGATGCCGACGGTTCGCAACTCGGAGTCAGCGACGGGACGCTGGCGATCAGTGCTCAGCGGGCCTCACGTTGCATCTCGGTCCATGCCGGACGCGGCAACGCCGACCTCCGCCTGATCGAGTTGGAGACGGCGACGGTCATCGGCCAGAGCCCGCGTGGCAACGTCGTCGCCCGATCGGTGGGCGGGTGCACGATCGCCACATCGGGAGGGACCGCACCGCAGATCGTCTCGGCCGAACCTCTCGTCGACGTCGATGCCGACAGCGTGGTGGCCGTCGCACCCGACGGCAGCGCATACGTGGTGGTCGACGGTCGCGACACCGAGTTCGTGACGATCGACGGAGATGACGACGACGACACCATCGAACTCGTCGACGAACCCACGATCATCCGATTCGGCACCCGCTGACCGATGGCAGGTTCAGCCGATTCGGGTGACGCATCGGATTCGCTCCTCGAGGTCACACGCGACGACACGGTCTGGCGATTCGAGCGCGAGTTCCTGACATCGAACTGGACGTGTCTGTTCGGCAACGGGTGCAAGGGCATCCTGGCTGAGGAAGCCGAAGTGCTGAACCAGGGGTGCTGTTCGCTCGGCGCGCACTTCGGGGACGGGCCCGCGGGCCAGGCCGAGGCCCGCCAACTGTCGGCGTACGTCTCGATGTTGACCCCCGAGCAGTGGCAGTTCCACGACGTCGGCACGGTCGATCACACACCGCCGGGGGCCGATGACGGTGCGGCCGCGATCAACGCCGACACCACCGGCGCGCATGCCAGCGACCCGACCGGCGCGGGCGACGCAGACCTCGCCGGTGCACCCGGTTCGACCGCCGACGCCGTCGCGTCCGAGTCGGTGGGTACGGTCATCGATGACGGTCCGGTGGCGGGGTGGTTCGGCGACCTCGGCCGAACGCACACTCGGGTGGTCGAAGGCGCATGCGTTTTCCTGAACCGGCCGGGCTTCGCCGGTGGCGATGGCTGCGCCTTGCACATCGCCGCTGTCGAAGCCGGCGATTCACCGACGGAGTGGAAGCCGTCGGTGTGCTGGCAGCTTCCGCTGCGTGTCGACTGGGCGCTGCTCGACGACGCCGATCCCGACGGACCCGAGACGGCGACCGTGCGACGCTGGTCGCGCGCCGACTGGGGCGAGCACGGCACGACGATGGCGTGGTGTTGCACCGAGCGTTCGGAGGGTGGCGAGGCGTACTCGGGCGACAGCGCCGTGATCGATTCGCTCGCCGACGAACTCCGCACTCTCGCCGGTGACGAGGTGTACGTCGAACTGCGCTCCCGCCTCGACCCCTGAACCCGCGCCCGCGGCCGCGCCCCGCGCTCCGAGCCCGCGCTCCGAGCCCGCGCTCGCCCGCGATCGCCCGAGCCCGCGATCGCCCGAGCCCGAGCCCGAGCCCGCCCGCTGACGCCCCGCAGCCGCGCCCGCACGAGCCCGCACGCTGACGCCCCGCAGCTGCGCCCGAACCCCGAACCCCGAGCGCAGAGCCCCGAGCCCTCGCTCGCCCGAGCGCGCACGCTGACGCCCGAACATGTGAGCGGGGAAGGCTCGTGACGCCGCCCGAGGACACGGGGTCGGCCCGCCCGGTACGGTCGCAGCGTGGATCGCCGCTCCCTCGTGATCGCTGCGTCGGTGATCGTCGGCGCAGGCGCCGGCGCAGCGGCATGCGCGAGCGACGAGTCACCCGGTATCACGGCTGAAGCCAGTGCGTCTGCCGATCCCCAGCCGAGCGCTGACGAGGTCGACGCGGCCGATTCGAACGCACACACCGATCCCGAGCCGAGCGGTCGGCGAAACGGCATGACGCCGATCGACGACGAGACGCGCGAGATCGCTGTCGCCGCAACATTGCGTGTGACCGCCGACGGTTGCGGCGCGAACCAGGGTCTCGGCACCGGCACGCTGATCGCCGATGATCTCGTCATCACTGCGGCGCACGTCGTCGCCGGTGCGGATGTGGTCTCGGTGGTGGCCGAGGACGGAACCGAACACGGGGCCGAGGTCGTGCTCTTCGACCCGGCGCTCGACGTCGCCCTGCTCCGGTCAACCGCTCTCGCCGACGCCACGACGAGTGCGCCCGTCGAGCTCCGCGGGTCAGCGCAGACCGGTGAAGTCGGCGTCCTCGCGTTACCTCGTCTCGTCGACGACGGGCCGACCACGGTCACCGAGGTGCAGTTGCTCGACGTCAGAGTCGTGCGCACCGTCGACATCGAGACGACCGACATCTACCTCGACGAGGCGGTCGTCCGCCGAGGCTTCGAGATCGACGGCACGATCGAGCGCGGCGATTCGGGGGCGCTGGTCGTCTTCCCCGACGGTGCGGCCGGGCTGGTGTGGGCCCGCAGTACACGCCGGTCGGAACGGGCGTGGGCGGTCGAGCTCCCCGCGTCGATCACCGACGCCGACGAACGAGCCACGTTGACGGCACCCGTCGACCTCGGCGCCTGCATCTGACAGTCAGGTCCGGGTGTTTGCGTACCCTCCGGGTGTTTCGTGCAGCCTTTCGTGAAGAAAGCACCCGGACCCGACGGAAACACCCGGACCCGACGGAAACACCCGGACAGGGCCCTGGGTCTCAGCTGGTCGGCGACGTCATCTCGACCAGGCGGGTGACGGTGTTGAGATTGCGCGCCGTGGCGCTCACTCCGAAGGCACGCTCGATTCGATCGGAAGTCAGCTTCGAGCCGCTCACGCCGTTGGCGTACGTCACGTGGAGGTCGGCACCGCCGGCATGGAGGTCGAGATGGAATCGGTCGGGTGCTAACTCGTCGGGTGCCAGCGACGCCCGCCGTTCCTGCGCCGGCTTGGAGCCGAGGAACACCACGTGGGTGAAACGTCCGTGGTTGCGCAACGCGCCGGCGTCGCCCTCGGCAGGGGGCGGGAACGCATCGGTCGAGATCGTGAGCGCACGCCCGACCGATTCGTCGCTGCGCACGACGACCGGGACGTCGTCGAGCCCGAACTCGCGCAGTAGAACGCGCTCCAACACGTCGACGATCGCGGCATGGCCGTCATCGCTGTCGACACGACCCGGAAACACGAGATTGCCGCTCTGGATGTAGGTCTGCACACCCTTGAAGCCGTCGGCGCCCAACGCGTCGCGCAGGTCGGCCATCGGCACCTTGCGGTGACCCGACACGTTGATGCCACGCAAGAGCACGATCGTCACGGCGACGCCCCCGACGCAAGGCTGCCGACGACTCCGACGGCGCGCGCGACCTCGTCGGCGGTTGTCGTGCAGTGCACCGACAACCGGACCATCGGAGGCAGATCGCGCGCCTCCATGTCGGCGCGCGCTGATCCGGCGAAGGTCGTCGACACGTTGATCGAGGCTGCCGTCAGCCGTTCGTAGACCGCAGCGGCGGGCAGCGATGGATGCGTCATGGTGACGATGCCGCACTTGGCGACACCTGCGTCGTGGACCGTCATACCGATGTCGGTGAGCGCCGACCGCAGCTCACGGGCCCGGCCCGCCAGCGAAGTTCGGATGCGGTCGAGTCCGAGGTCGAGCGCGATGTCGACCGCCGCTCCGAGGCCGAGCCATGCGGCGTGATTGAACTCCCAGTACTCGAAGCGACGGGCGCCCGGCACGAACTCGTAGGTGTCGAGAGACGTCCACTCGGCGCCGTGATGGTCGGGCTGCGACGGCGTGAGCTGCTCGACGATGCGGTCCGACACGTACAGGAAGCCGGTGCCGCGCGGGCCACGGAGGAACTTGCGTCCCGTGGCGGAGAGCAGGTCGCAGCCGATCGTCTGGACGTCGATGTCGAGTTGGCCGACCGCCTGGCAGGCGTCGAGGAGGAACGGCACACCGGCGGCGCCAGTCATCGCTCCGACGGCGGCGGCCGGGTTGACGAGCCCACCGCTCGTCGGGATCCAGGCCAGCGACACCAGCGCGACGTCGTCGGGGTCCTGCAGCGCGCCCGCGAGCGCGCCGAGGTCGATCTGGCCGTGGCCGTCGGACGGGATCCTGTCGATCACCACGCCGTCGCGTTCGACGGCGCGCAGGAAGGCGATCCAATTGGCGCCGTAGTCGTGATCATGCGTGATGATGCGCTGGCCCGCCCGCTTCGGGATGGACCAGAACGCAGCGTTCCACCCGGCGGTCGCGTGCTCGGTCCGGGCGATCTCGTGAGGTGCCGCCCCGACGAGCGTGGCGATCGATTGGTAGACGCCGTCGATGGCGGCTGGAACGTCGCGCGCCGCCTCGTACCCGCCGATGGTCGCTTCGAGAAGGAGGTGCTCGACCTGGGTGTCGATCACACGCTGGTCGGGCAGCGACGATCCGCAGTGGTTGAGATGGATCAGGTCGTCAGCGCAGCCCGGTGTCGTCGAGCGGATCTGGGCGACCTCGCTCTCGGTGAACGCTGCGGCCATCACGTCATCATCTCAGTTCACATGTTGTCGGGCCAGGCAGCACCGGGCCGGCTCGCATCGACACAGCATCGAGCGCGTCGGTCTACTCGGTGGCGACGGCCTCAGCGGAGCCAGTTGTTGGGGATCGCCTTCTCGCACCAAGTGCCGAAGCGCCCCCAGAAGACGTTCATCCCCTTGGTCCAGACTTTGCGGGCGGACGTGCGGACGAAGGTGTCGAGTTGCAATCGCAGGATCGTCGTGCCCTCGGCAGCGCCGTCTTCCACCCAGAACTGGAGCCGGGTCGGGCGGAACAGCGCGTGGCTGACGGCGTAGCTGCCGTAGAAGTACTGGAGGTCTCGGTATTCCTGGTGACGTTCCTCGCCGAGCACGCCGGCGAAGCACATCAGCGGGCCGACGTGATGGTTGTACACACCGGGTCGGAACTCACCGGGACCGTCCTCGTTCGCCAGGAACTCGACGCGGAAGGGCGGGATCTGCCCGTCGGTGAAGGTCGCCGGGTCCATCAGCCACGCCCACACGTCGGCGCGGGGACGCTCGATCGTCCACGTGCGGTCGTACACGTCGGCGACGAAACCCGGCGGGGGTGCGGCCGGCGCCGGCGCCACCGACATGATGGGCCCCGAGCGGCGCGCGCTGGCTGCGTCGGTGTTCACGGGTGCGGTCGTCGCGTCGGTCACGGCCTCAGCGTTGCCGTTCCCCACCCGTTCCACACATCGCGGTCACGCCGGGGTCAGACCCGGGGCGTTACCGACCGACGCCACGTAACGCCGGGGGTCAGACCCGGGGCGTTACCTGGAGTCAGTCGTCGCCGTCGAGGGCTTCGAGAAGCGCGTTCTCGACGACTTCGGTGAGCGCCGGGTGGATGTAGAAGACGTTGCGAGCGACGTCCTCGGCAGTCTGGTCGAACTGCATTGCCTGGATGATCGGCTGGATCAGCGTCGCGGCCTGCGGGCCGAGGATGTGCGCACCGATGATGAGGCCCGTCTCGGAGCTGACCAGGACCTTTGCGAAACTCGTCTCGTCGACGATCGCCCAGCCGTATGCGACGCCCGCGTAGTCACGGCGCCCGACTGTGAACGCGATGCCGGCCTCGGTCGCCTCCTGCTCGGTCATCCCGACACTCGCCACCTGCGGGTTCGAGAACACCGCGCCGGGCACGGCCTTGTAGCTCTGGTGGCGAAGATCGTCGGGGTGCGCCATGTTCCAGAAAGCGACGGTCGCCTCGGCGTTGGCCAGATGCTTGAGTTGGTAGCTGTTGGCGACGTCGCCGATCGCCCAGACACCCTCGACGCTGGTCGCCATGGTGTCGTCGACAGTGATGGTCCGGTTCTCGTTGCACTCGAGCCCGCCGGCGGCGACGTCGAGCAGATCGCTGTTCGGCTGGCGGCCGGTCGCCACGAGCAGTTCGTCGACGACGATCTTCTCGCCGTCGTTCGTGATCACGATGCCCTCGTCGGTGCGCTCGATGTTCGTCGGAACGCTGCCCAACTTCATGTCGACCCGCTCGCCGAACATCTCGGTGAAACGCTCGGCGATGTCGCTGTCGAAACCACGCAGAAGGCCGTTCGACCGGTTGAAGAGCGTCACCTCCGATCCGAGTCCGGAGAAGACGTGGCCCATCTCGACGGCGATGAAACCGCCGCCGATGATGCCGAGGCGCTTCGGTTGTTCGGGCAGCCGCATGATCGTGTCGGACGTGTGGAATTGGATCTCGGCGAGGCCGGGGATCGACGGGACGACGGGGCGGGCACCGGCGGCGAGCAACACCTTCGGAGCGGTGATGGTGCGCTGCGGACCCTCGTTCATCTCGACGAGGAAGGTCTTGTCGGCGATGAAGCGGGCGGTTCCCTCGAAGAGCGTCAGGTTCGGCGTGTCGTTGGCGCGGTAGTCCCGCCCACTCTCGGAGATCGAGTCGATGCGGCCGAAGACGCGGTCACGGATGGCGTCGAAGTCGGCGCCGTTGAACTGGGTGTCGATCCCGAGCTTCGCATTGTGCTGCGCCTCGAACGCCGCATCGGCCGGGAGCACGAACATCTTCGACGGGATGCACCCGACGTTGAGGCAGGTCCCGCCGTACACGCCGCGCTCCACCATCGCGATCTTCCAATCCGAGAGGTGGTCGGGGATCGAATTGCCCGAACCCGACCCGACGATGATCAGGTCGAACTCTTCGATGTCGCTCTGCGTTTCGGTGTCGGTCACGCATGAATTCAACCAGCAACCGCCTCAATCATTCCGCACCGCCGTCGATGACGGGTCAGGCCCGTCTCGAGAGAGGGCCGTAGGGTGATGGGATGGCGGAGCGGGTGTCGGGGGACGGGTTCATCAGGTGCGGCGACGGGCACGTGCGCTGGGGCATGTTCGGTGCTGCCGGGGTCGTGTTCGTGACGCGAGACGACGACGGCCCACAGGTGATGCTCCAGAAGCGCTCGGCCATGGCGCACGAGGGCGGCACCTGGTCGTGCGCCGGCGGCGCGCTCGACCTGGGCGAGATGCCGTTCGACGGTGCGATGCGCGAGGCGAGCGAAGAGGTCGGCCAGGTTCCCGGTACTCCGGTCCTGCTCGGCGAGTACGTGTTCAACCCATCTCAGGACTGGGCCTACACGACGATCGTCGTCGAGGTCGCCGAGCAGTTCGGCAGTTCGATCAACTTCGAGACCGACGCCGTCGGCTGGTTCACCCCCGCCGAGGTCGACGCACTCCCGCTGCACGCCGGGTTCGCCGCCGCCTGGCCGCACCTCCAGTCGATCATCACCGGCTGACGGGCGCGCGACGTCCGGGTATCAGTTCAGATCGAGGCGGGGGCCTCGCCGTCGGAGACGCCGACGAGGTGGGTGTGGTCGTTGAAGCGGACCATCTTCCAGTTGCCGTCGACGTCGACGAGCCACTCGTTGATCGACGAGTTCATCGGGCTCGTCAGCGGGATCGAGGCGAGGCTCATCTCGCCCTGACCGGGCTGCGCCCCCGCCTGGGCCCAGCGTCCGACCGCTGTCGCCATGATCACGCCGCCGTGGCACACGACCCAGACGGTGGTTCCCATCGCTTCCGTTGCGACCCGGTCGAGTGCGCCGTGCACGCGGGCGCTGAACTCGGCGCCCGACTCGCCGCCGGGCGACAGCGGGTTCTCCCAGTCGGTCCACGGCGCCTTGCCGTACTTCTCGGTGTACTCGGCGATGGTCAGGCCCTCGGCCTCGCCCGAGGTCCTCTCCATCAGGTCGGCGAACTGCTCGACCGCCAGACCCGTCGGCTCGGCGACCACCTCGGCGGTGTGGACGGCACGGCGCATCGTCGACACCAGCACACGATCGGGTTGCAGCGAGGGGTCGGCGGCGAGGCGGTCGCGGGCGGCTTCGGCCTGGCGGACGCCGAGGTCGGTGAGGCCGCCGCAGGTCTCCTGACCCGACAGCCAGCCACCCGCATTCGACGCCGATTCGCCGTGTCGGATGAGTACCACACGGGCCTGATTGGGGAGGAGATCTGCCATGGGCCGAGCATGGCACATCGTCTGTCGGACCGTCCCGGTGGGAATCGGAGCGGGTGGCGACGGCAACACCCATGGCCGGAATCGGTGGGTCGGTGACCTGCGCCCGGCCGTACTCTGGCCGCATGTCGATCGACGAATCGCCGAGCCCGCTGCGCACCGTGCACGGCGCATGCCATCACGACTGCCCCGACACGTGCGGATGGACGGTCACGGTCGACGATTCCGGCCCCTTGCCCGTCGCCGTCAAGCTGCGTGGCGACGCCGACCACCCGTTCTCGCAGGGCGAGCTCTGCCCGAAGGTCAACCGGTTCATCGACCGTGCCCACAGCCCCGACCGGGTGCTGCATCCGATGCGTCGGGTGGGGCCGAAGGGTGCCGGCGAGTTCGAGCGCATCTCGTGGGACGACGCACTCGCCGAAATCGCATCGCGCCTGCACGACGTGATCGACACGCACGGGCCCGAGGCGCTCCTCCCCTACTCCGACGCCGGCAACCAGAGTCTGCTCTCGATGTTCGGATCGGGCGGCCGGTTCTTCCACCACCTCGGCGCATCGCAGCTCGAACGGGCGCTGTGCGGCGTCACCGTGGGAGCGGGCGTGTCCATGACCAACGGCTCGGGAGCAAGCCTCGAAGCGACCGAGATGGTCCACTCGAAGCTGATCGTGCTGTGGGGAACCAACACGCGCCTCACCAACCGTCACCTGTGGCCGACGATCGAAGCAGCGCGCGCCGACGGGGCGCGCCTCATCGTCATCGACCCGATCCGCACGCTCACTGCCGAGGCCGTCGATGTCGATGCCGGCGACCGCTTCATCCAGCCGCTTCCGGGGACCGACATCGCGATGATGCTGGCGATGATGCACGTCATCATCCGCGACGGCGTGACCGACCACGAGTGGATCGCCGAGCACACCGTCGGCTTCGACGAACTGCGTGTGGCCGTCGCCGACTGGACGCCCGAGCGGGCGGCCGAGGTGTGCGGTGTCGAGGCGTCGGTGGTCGAGGCACTCGCCGTCGACGTCGCCACCACACGGCCGACTGCGCTCCGCACCCTCATCGGGCCCGAGCACCACACGAACGGTGCCATGTTCTTCCGGACGCTGGCGTGCATCCCGGCGCTCACGGGCGCCTGGCGCGACCGGGGCGGCGGCTACTCACGCAGCGTCGGCCACTGGACCGAGAGCCAGATCGACATGGACGCCCTCGCCCGGCCCGACCTCATGCCCTCGCCGGCACCGCGCACGCTCAACATGAGCCGCATCGGCGAGGTGCTGACCGGCGGCGACGGCACGGCCGAGCAGCCGGTTCACGCGATGATCGTGTGGAACGCGAACCCGTTGGTGACGGTGCCGAACGCCGAGCTCACCCGGCGCGGGTTGGAGCGTGACGACCTGTTCACCGTCGTGCACGAGCAGTTCGTCACCGACACCGCCCGCTACGCCGACATCGTGTTGCCCGCGACCACCCAGATCGAGGCCGACGACATCGTGTTCCCGTGGGGCCACCTGTGGGTCACGTACAACGAGGCGGCGATCCTGCCGATGGGCGAGTCGGTCTCGAACACCGAGCTGTTCCGTCGCCTGGCAACGGCGATGGGCCTCGACGAACCCGCGCTGCACGCCGACGACGAGGCGCTGATGCGCGACGCGCTGCCGACGGTCGACCTCGCCGAGCTGCGCGCCGCGAAATGGCTGCGTGCGCCGTATCCGGCCGACGGTCGACCGTTCGGAGACCCGGGTGGCGACACACCGTTCCCCACCCCATCCGGTCGCGTCGAGCTCGCCTCCGACGCACTCGAGCAGATGGGCCAGCCCCGGGTGCCGACCTTCGTCGCTCCCGCCGAAGGGCCGCACGGTGACGCCGCCACGCTCGCCGAGTTCCCGCTGCAGTTGCTCACGCCCAAACAGCACTCGCGCTTCCTCAACTCGAGCTATGCGCAGCTGCCGAAACACGGCCCGGCGGAGGGCTCGCCGTTCGTCGAGATGTGCGCCGCAGATGCCGATTCACGATCGCTGGCCGACGGCGATCTCGCCGTGGTGGTCAACGCCCGGTCGACGGTCGAAGCGGAGGTGCGGGTCAGCGAGCGGCTGCGCCCCGGTGTGGTCGCCGTGCCGTTCGGCTGGTGGATGGCGCATCACCGTGACGGCCACGTCGCCAATTCGCTGACCAACGACTCGCTCACCGACTGGGGCGGAGGCGTGGCCTACAGCGACACCCTCGTCCAGGTCCGCCGTGCGTGAGCGGGCCGACCGCAGCGACCCGACGCAAGCCGATGTGACCCACACGGAGGCCCCACCCAGCGATGCGGGTCGGTTCTCGATCGCTGCAAAGTTCGACCGCAGCGCGTTCACCGACGTGCTGCCGCTGGTGGTGCCGGCCGTGCCGTTCGGATTCGTCATCGGCGTGGCGATCACCGAGTCGGCGATGCCGCAGTGGGCGGGCTGGCTGACCGCTCCGCTCGTCTTCGCCGGAGCGGCGCAATTGGCGATGATCACGCTCGCCGGAACGGCGTCGGTGTGGGCGATCATCACCGCCGTCCTCGTGATCAACACCCGCCACCTGATGTACGGAGCGGCTCTGGCGCCGGCCTTCCGTCACCAACCCCGGTGGATGCGATGGTTCGGGCCGTTCCTGATGGTCGACCAGGCATTCGCGCTCGCCGCGCTGCAGACCCACCGACCGCCGGGCGAGTTCCGCCGCTACTTCCTCACGGTCGGGTTCACGCTGTACACCGTCTGGAACACGGTCGTTCTGATGGGGATCTTCGTCGGCGAGATCGTGCCCGCGTCGTGGCGCCTCGACTATGCGCCGCCGATCATGTTCATCGGCCTCACCCTGTTCGCCGTCAAGCGCGTGCCGGCGGGTGTCGCCGCACTCGTCGGTGGGTTCGTGTCGCTGGCGACGGTCGGACTGCCCGACCGCCTCGGCATCGTGGTCGGCGCCGTTGCCGGTGTGATCGCCGGTGCGGTGGCCGACCAGATCATCACCCAGCGGGCGGCCGCCGGCACGAGCGAGGTGGCGTCGTGAACGCCGGAACCGCACTCTTCGTCGTGCTGGCAGCGGCGATCGGAACCTATGCGGCGCGCAGCAGCATGATCCTGTTGCTCGCCGACCGGACGTTGCCGCCGACTGTCGAGCGGGCACTGCAGAACATCGGCCCAGCCGTGCTCGCCGCACTCACGATCAACCTGGCGGTCGGGAGCGACGGGATCGGTTCGGTCGAGTTCGCCGAAGTCGCCGCCCTCGCCGTCGCTGCCGGCGTCGCGTTCTGGCGATCGAACCTGATCTGGACCTTCGTCGCCGGCATGGCCACCCTCTGGATCCTCGGCGCCATCACCTGACATCGCCGGTGTCACGGCGGGACCGCTGCACTGCGCGCCGACATCGACACCGTGATTCGACGAGACTGGTGATCGAAGGAGTCACCATGAACCTCATCCAACGTGTTGTGAAGACGCTCCGATCGTGGGCGGAGCAGAGCGATCCGGTCCCACAGGAGCCCCCGGTTCCTGGTCGGCCGGGAGGTGCCGTCGGCAACAGCCGTCGAACAGAATCGAGCGGGGGCGAGAGCCTGTCGAATCACAGCGGTGGCGCAAACTGACCTCTCGAGGTGAACGGCACCCCATTGCCTGAGGCCGTCACTGCACGCGTTACTGTCGTCACATCGCTTGCGCGCTTCGCAAGGATCGATCGTGCCCCCGGCTGGTGGACACCGAAAGTAGAGCGTCTCATGCATCTCTCGACCGGTGGACCCCTCAGGTTTCGGTGGCAGCGATGTTCGGTGACCTGATCGCCCCCGAGGACGACTCGGCCGATCCGCTCGCCGACACCGACACCTGGATTCTCCAGGATGCGGGTGGGACGGTCTTGGCTGTCGAGCCGGCCGGAGCGTCGCTGTTCGGCTGGGGCCGCGCGATCATCGAGGTTGCCGTCGGGGCGACGATGGTGCACCCGGAAGATCAGTCGGTCGTCCGAATTCAGCGTCAGGAAGCGTGCAACGGTGGCGGCGACAGGTGGGCCCAGTACCGGGTCCGGTCGAGCAATGGCCGATGGTTGTGGGTGGAGAGCCGGTTCCACGCGGTGCGCGACCCCGACGGTGTCGAAGGCCACCGGACGATCGCGACGATGAACGACGTGTCGGTCGCTCACTTCGATCGTGAGGTCGTCGAACTGCTCGTCGAGTTCAAGGATCTGATCGCTTCGGCGCCGTCCACCGACGGCGAATGGGTCGCTGGTCTTGCACGGATTGCCCAAGTCGCCGAGTGCAGCGCCGCACTGGTCTGGGAACGCAACGACGTCGGAGCCTTCGTCAGCCAGAGCTGGGCCGCCGACGCCGACGCCGAGCGTTTCGTCGCATCACGACGATCGATCGTCTGCTCGGGCCAGACGACGATGCTGGCGTCCGCGTGGAGGTCCGGCAAAGCAGTCACGTCACCGATTGGAAACGTGTGCCTCGGCGACGACCACTCCACACACGGTGAGAGTCGAACCTCGCTCCTGATCCCCGTTCGATCGCGATCTGCGACGGTCGGTCTCATCGAGCTCGTGCCCGTCGCCGAGGCGGTGACCGACGAGGTCTTCGATCTCGTCGTCGCAGTGGTGAGTCAGCTCGGTGACGCGATCACCCGAAAGCACCTCGAGAACCAACTGGTCAGCGCCGAGGAGCAACTGCGGTTGACGTTCGAAGCCGCCACCATCGGTATCGGCCTCGCCGGAACGGACGGCACCTTCATCCGTGCCAATCAGTCGATGTGCGACTTCTTGGGCCGGACAGAGGACGAACTCCGCACGTTCGGGTTCCGTCACGTCACTCATCCCGACGACCTGGAGCGAGACCTGCTGCACTTCAATGAGATGCTGGCCGGCAAGCGAAACACATACCAGGTGGAGAAGCGCTACATCCACGCTGACGGCCACTCGAAGTGGGCCCTGCTGTCGTCGTCGCTCATCCGTGACGACGATGGTGCGCCGCTGCACTTCTTGTTCCACGTGAACGACATCGACGCTCGCAAGAGCGCCGAGTTCGAAGGCAACCGAGCCGTCGCGATGTTCCGTGCAGCCTTCGACGACTCCGGCATCGGCATGGCGCTGGTTCGCCTCGACGGCGTGATGGCCGGCCTGCTGATCGAGACCAACGACGAGTTCGAGGCCATCACGGGCACGTCGAAGAACGATCTACGGACACGATTGCTGAGCGATGTGGTCGCCGCCACCGATGTCGACCTCATCGCCGGTCATCTCGACAGCGTCAGCCGGAGTGACGCCGACACCCGACACGACGAACTCCGCATCACTCGCGCCGATGGCACCCCGGGGTGGATCCGGTTCGTGGCGGCCCCCGTACGAGACGACGGACGCGACGCACGGCTCGCTGTCGTCCAGATCGAGGACATCACCGACGAGCGACTCGCGCAGGAACAGATCGCCCACATCGCGGTCCACGAAACCTTGACGGGGCTTCCGAACCGGGCTCTCATCACCGACCGCATCCACCACGCGCAGCAGCGCAGCGAGCGGAACAAGAACCACGTCGGCGTCCTGTTCATCGACCTCGACAAGTTCAAAGGCATCAACGACTCGTTCGGTCACGACGCCGGCGACCAGCTCCTGCGTGAGATCGCCGAGAGGTTCCGTCGCACCCTGCGACCGTCCGACACCGCAGCTCGCATCGGTGGGGACGAGTTCGTCGTGCTCTGCGACGACCTGGCCTCCGATGTCGAGACCGCGACCATGGAGCTGGGTCGCGTCGCAGACCGCATCCATGCGACTCTCCAGGTGCCGATCCAGGTGAGTGACACCGAGGTGTTCGTCACCGCGAGCATCGGCATGAATGTGGTGCAGGGGACGACCGACGAGGTGCGCACGACACTCAGCAACGCCGACATCGCGATGTATCGGGCGAAGGACAGGGGTCGGTCGCGCAGCGAGCCCTACGACGCCGCCATCCGCCGCGAAGCCGTCGATCGCGTCCGGCTCGGCAACGACCTCCAACGTGCGATCGAACGCCACGAACTCACCGTCGTGTATCAACCGATCGTCGATCTGGCGACCGGCACGACGCGCGGTTGCGAAGCGCTCCTGCGCTGGGAGCACCCCGAGTTCGGCAACATTCCGCCCGCCCGTTTCATCGACATCGCCGAAGACAGTGAGCTCATCGTCGAGCTCGGCGACTTCGTGGTCGAGCAGGCCTGCCGACGCCTCCGCGCGCTCGACGACCCCGACTTCTTCGTCACCGTGAACGCATCGGCACGCCAGCTGAACCGTTCCGACTTCGTCGAATCCATGCAACGCAGCATCCGACTCCACCGACTCCACCCGCACCAGCTCTCCGTGGAACTGACCGAGAACGTTCTGATGGACGCTGCCGGGTCGTCGCTCAGCCAACTCAACGACCTACGCGACCTCGGCGTCGGTGTCGGAGTCGACGACTTCGGGACCGGCTATGCGTCGCTCACGTACCTCCGTCAACTTCCCGTGTCCTTCGTCAAGATCGACCGCAGCTTCATCCACGGGATCGAGACCAACGCACCCGACCGCACCATCACCAGCGCCGTGCTCGGCCTCGCCACAGCACTCGACCTCGACGTGATCGCCGAAGGAGTCGAGACCATCGAGCAGGCACGCATCCTCACAGAACTCGGCTGCGCACACGCGCAGGGGTTCCACTTCGGACGACCACAGACTGCGTCGCAGGTCGGAGAACCCGACAGCTGAGCGCAGCGAGCCGCTCGCGACGTCGACGTCGTGATCGACCGAGCGTGGAGACCCATCCGCCTCCGCTGACCAGCGAGATGGGTCGGGGTAGCCTCGCCAGATGGCCGGCGAACTGATCTATGCGTTCCGGGTCATGCGCCTTCCGCTCCTGGATGCGGGTGGTTCACCGATCGGGCGGATCGAAGATCTCGTCGCTGTTCCCGGTCGACCGGCCCGGCATCGCCAACCGGCGAGCGCACCGCGCATCGTCGGGTTCGTCGCCAGCAGCCAGCGTCGCCGCATCTTCGTCAACGCGAATCGCGTCGGCGACCTCGGCAGCGACGGCGCCCGCCTACGCAGCTGGGACGTCGACCTCAACCCGTTCAAGCCGCGCGCCGGCGAGGTCCTGATCGGCAAAGACCTGATCGACCGCCGCATCGGCGACGAAGTCGTCAGCGACATCGGCCTGCTCGCCGTCGACGACGGGCGCTCGAGCGGCTGGGAGATCGACAAGGTCCGGCTGTCGAAGCGGTCGAGCATCGGGCGCCGCTCCACGTACCGCCTCGCCGACGCCCACGAGGTGACCGACCTCTTCGACGATCCGACCAGTATGGAGGCCGAAGCCGCGCGCCTCCGTGATTTCCACCCCGCCGAGGTCGCTGCGATCGTACGCGCACTCCCCGACTCGCAGCGTCGACAGTTGGCCGACGCGCTCGACGACCAACGCCTCGCCGACGTGCTCGAAGAACTTCCCGAAGAAGAGCAGGTCCGCATCGTCGAAGGCCTCGAGATCGAACGCCTCGAAGGCGTGTTCGACGAGATGGAGTTCGACGACGTCGCCGACCTCCTGGGCCAGATGACCACCGCCCAGCAAGAGGTCATGCTCGACGCGATGGACGACGACGACGAAGAGGTCGTGCGCCGGCTGCTCTCCTACGAAGAGGGCACCGCCGGCGGCCTGATGACGCCCGAGGTGATCATCCTCGGACCGTCGGCCACCGTCGCCGAAGCGCTCGCCCAGGTCCGCAACCCCGACTGGGTGGTGAGCATCGCCGCTCAGGTGTTCGTCTGCCAGGCACCGTTCAAGACACCGACCGGCAAATACCTCGGCGTCGTCCACGTGCAGCGTCTACTACGTGAGCCGCCGGCGATGGAGATCCGCCAGTTGATCGACGACGTCGCCGTCGTCACGCCCGACACCGCTGACCGCGAAGTCGCCGAGCAGCTCGCCAGCTACGACCTCCTCGCTCTCCCCGTGTGCGACACGGCCGGACGCATGCTCGGCGCCGTCACCGTCGACGACGTGATCGACCGCATGCTCGGCACCGAGTGGCGCAAGCGCCAACGGCCGACCGAATCGCCGAAGGTCACGACGTGATCGGCAGCCGCACATGGTGAAGCGTCAGCAGGACCTGACCGCCCCGCGACGGCGGAGCCGCTTCGGCATCCAGGTCGACACCGACGCGTTCGGGTCGTTCGCCGAATCGATCGCCAGCTTCATCGGCACTGCACAGTTCCTCGTCTACCAGTCGGTCTTCATCACCGTCTGGATCCTCCACAACGTCTTCGCACCCGACTCGCTCGTGTTCGACCCGTGGTCACGCGGGTTCACCCTGCTCACGCTGGTGCTGTCGATCCAGGCCGCCTACGCTGCACCGTTGATCCTGCTCGCCCAGTCCCGCCAGGAACGGCGCGACCGCGTCGTCGCCGAGATCGACCGTGAAGTCGCCGAGCGCACCCAGAACGACACCGAGTTCCTCGCACGAGAGATCGCCAGCGTGCGCGTGTCGCTGTCCGACATGGTCACCGGCGAGAGCTTCGACGAACGCATCGACCGACTGGCCGACGTGGTCGGCGACCTCGCCGGTCAGGTCGAGTCGCTGACCGGCCGGATCGATCCGGGCGAGGCAGGCGGGCCGGGCGGCAGTGCTGCGGCCACCATCGACACCAATTCGACCGACGCCGACGCGAACTGAGCCGGCTGCTCGAGCGCCCCGAGATGGTCCATCGCCACCTCGATCACCTGTGCGTCGAGTGCCTTGGCCAACTCACGCTGCTTGCGCGGCCTGACCAGACGGTCCTTCGTCGAGATCAGCATCGCTGCGGGCACGCCCAGCGACGACGCCCATTCACGAGCGTCGTATGCGGCGAGCGCCTTTCCGGCGTCGACTACGGTCTTCGCGTTCGTCCGTGACGTCTCGGCGACCAGCCAGTCCCGGTACGGGGCGAACTCCGACGTGTCGGGGATGAGCCGGATCGTCCCCTGGCGCAACAGCAGCGGTTGTGTCCACGAGCGCAACGCTGCACCCATGAGCGGCAGCATTTTCCATACCAGTCGCTCGCGGCGGGTGCCGCTCCATTCCAGAGCCGTGGCCTGCACGACGAGGCCGCTCACCAGATCGGGATGGCGTCGAGCGAGGATCAGCGAGATCGGCCCACCCATCGAATACCCCATCGCAATCACGTTCGAGACACCGAGTTGGCGCACGACCGCCGCTGCGTCGTCGGCGACGTCGGCCAGTTGGAACGGCTCACTCGTCCGCAGCCCTCGGCCGTGGCCCCGGTGATCGATGCCGATGAACGAACACACCTCAGCCAGAGCCCGGTAGGCAGCGACGAACTGCAGGTCGGACGACGCCGTCCACCCGTGTAGAAGCAGCACCGTCGGCTTCGACGGATCGGGATGGATGTGGCGACGGATGAAGAACTCTCCGCGACCCGGGACCATGACGATCTCACCGCGTGGCAGCCACGGTGGCGGAGCGTCGGAACGGCGAATGACCTGGTCAGGCACTGGGAACTCCTGTGAACTCTTGGAGCCGGACCCCGAAGCGCACGATGCGCCTCAGAAGACCGGCGTTGTCGATCTGTTCGTCGCCCGGCAACACGAGACCCGACGGAAGCGAACCGTCCAGGATGTGTTCGACATAGGACGCAGCAGTCGCTGCCGCCGCCGTGCCGACCATTTCGGCGACTCCGCCGATGACGGTCTGACGCCCGCCGTCGTGATCGGCGCCGCGCACCTCGACGCGCACTGCGCCGACACCGCCCTCGGGGTGCGGGGGCGTCAGCATCGGCAACCGGGACGTGAAACGGTCACGCCGGTTCGCCGACATGCGCGCCGTGATCCGGGTCACGGTCGGAAACACGTCGTGCAGAACTCGAGCGACCGGCATCTCGGCGCGGTAGCAGTCGTAGGCGCCGACCGGTTCGGGAAACCAGGCCAGTTCACGTCCCGACCCCGCCCGTGACGTGACGAACCCGGTCTCGTCGTACGACAGCGCCACGCCGGCGAGTGCACGATGGTGCTGGCGAGCACACGCCGGGCCCGCCGTACCGTGGATCGCGACGTGGATCTCGTCGACTTCGGCCAACTGCGCTGCCAGGTGGCGGGCGATCACGCCGGTCAAACCCGGCGACATCCCGGCACCGACGACCAGCGTCGCACCCCCGCCGATCGCTGACGCCGAGAATCGGATCATGGAGTCGACGTCGGCGACGCGATCCCCCACGCTCACCACCGACACCCCTCGGCTCACCAGCGCACGCGCCGCTGCATGATGCGGACCCGGATGGGCGAGCACCGCAACTGCTACCTGATCGAGTCGGCGTGTCCGCGACAGGTCGGTGGTCCGCTCGTCGAGCCGCACGATCCGGCGGCCAGGGCCCTTCAATTCCAGACGCTTGACGACTCGCTGGCCGACCACTCCATTCCCGATCACGGCCACGGCGTCTCCGCGCACCTCCGGATCCGACGACGCCCGCGCAGACGGATCGGCAGCGTTCATCAGCGCTCGGGCAGGTCGACCGGCTGCCACCCGCCGTGTTGCGGAGGGGTGCCGCCGGAGCCGCGGACTCGAATGGCGGCGGCAGCCAAGATCGTGGCGGTGAGTGCGGCCATGAGCCGACGGATGAGCTTCATGACGGGGCCTCGACAGGAGTCGAAATGGTGGGGCTACGTGGAATCGAACCACGGACCTCATCGTTATCAGCGATGCGCTCTAACCGACTGAGCTATAGCCCCAACAGGTCCGCGACGTTATCGGGTCGACCCGTTGATCGCACCCGTGTCGTCGACCACCGCTTCGCGGATCATGTCACCGTTCGGTCCGTGGATGGTGGCCGGCACCTCCGGCTCGGGGCGACGCACGACGAAGCGGCGCATCGGCGACGTACGCGTCTCGACGACCTCTTCTTCGAGGACCGTGAACCGGACACCGCCGACGAGGTCGGTGATGAGATTGAACAGCGTCGCCGCGAGGATCGACAGCCCCGTGAGGCCGATGACCACGAACAAACCGGCGATCCAGCCGGCGTGGTACAACTCGCCGCCATTGAACTCGAACGAGTTCCAGCCGAACGACTCGAAGAAACGCTCGACGTTCTGCACGGTGCCGGTTGCATTGGCGACGTTCCAGAGGAGCACCGAGGCGGTGAGCACGATGATGTAGAGAACCAGGTTCGCCACGATCGCGATCTTGAACACGCTCCACGGGTCGACGTGACGCACGACTCGGGTGACGCGCCGGACACGAGGCTTGCGGCCGAGCACACGGGGCACACGAGCCGGGATCGGGACGGGCGCTGGGTCGTAGTCGGCCGAACGACGCGGTCGACGGCGCAGGGCCGTCGCGTCGTCCTGCGGGGCGAGAGCGACGACGGGGCCGTCGATGTCGGCACGACGCAGTTCTTCGATGATGTCGTCGGACGGGTCACCGATGAAGTCGTCGTCGGTGTGCTCGACGGTGCGCGCGACGACGCTCGGCGCGACCGCCGTGGCCGGCTGCCCGACCGCTGTCGACTGTGCCGCCGCTGTGGCTCGCGCTGCGGCTTGCTCGTCGGCGGCGCGGGCTCGAGAGAGTTCTGCCGCCGCAGCGGTGGCCGGAGCGGAGCCGTGAGCACGAGCCTGTTCGTCCGCTGACGCGATGTCGTCGCGGCCGACGACGGGATACTGGTCGGTCGGGTCGTCGTCGGTCTCTCCGACGGCCGTGGTTGCGGCGCTCCCCACTACAGCGCCCTTGCTCGCACCGCCCGTGGTGGAAGTGCTGTGCGCCCCGACGCTGGACTTCGCAGCACCACTGCGTTTCGCAGCGCCCTTGCTCGTCCCGCCGCTGTTCTCGGCAGTACGAGTCCTCTTCGCACCGTTGGCCTTGCCCGAACCGCTGCTCTTCGTACCGTTGCTCGACGCACCGTTGCTCTTCGTGCCGTTGCTCGACGCACCGTTCTGGGAACCGTTCGTCGCTGCTCCGTTGCTCGTGGCGGGGGCGTCCTGCTCGGCGGCCTCACGGCTCTCGGGCTGAGTCGCAGCACCGGGTCGGAACTTGGCCCGCCGCTCGTCACGCGCAGATCGCTGACTGCCCTGACCGTTCCGGCGGTCGGTCGACGGATCGCCGACATCGAAGATCCGGTCGAACGCGCTCATGGAGTCGTTCGACGAGATATCGCGCTCGGTCTTGCTCACCTCACCCATTGTAGGGCGCAACGCGTCCTCAAGCAGGTCAAGACCTCATCTGCACGCGCTCACCTCGCAACGACGTGACTCGGTCGCCCGACCCTCCGGAGCGAGCGATCAGCACCGGCACGAACGCTCAGGGGGCATCGGTGGCGCGTGCCGTGGCGGTCACATCGCCGAGCCGGACGACGACCGTGACCTCGAAAGCTCCCGGCCCCCGTTTCCAGGAGACGATGCTCGCACCATGCACCGCCACGAGGCGCTGGGCCGCAACGCGGCCTCCGTCGAGCGACGCCAACGCAGCAGCATCGGCAGCGGTCTGTGCCCGGACCCGGTCGACCGAGGTCCGGCCCATCGAGGCGATCGCGGCCATCAGCACCACGAGCACAACAGCGGTGACGACCACCACCAGCAGCGCCGCCTGACCATCGTCCCGACGGCGTGTCGCCCGTCGCTGCTCCTCGGGCGCGTCACATGGTGCGGGAACGTTTCCCCTGCGTGTGGTGTATGTCGTCGTCATCTGATCACCCTTCGATCGCTCGTGCGAGCCCTCCACGGCGCCACGGCGCCGCGCAGGTGCTGGAGGACCCGGGTGGGGTCGATGGGCCGGTGATCCGGCGATGCGTCGGAGAAGCGTTCGGGCGACGGGTGCGTCCCGTCGCCCGTGTCACTCGTCGTCGGTGGCGAGGATCGGTGCGACCGACCCGACGACGTCGCCGTCGTCCATGTTCATCACACGGACTCCGGTGGCGTCTCGGCCTTGCGACGAGATGTCGCGGACTTCCATCCGGATCGTGATGCCGTTGTTCGACACCATCACGATCTCGTCGTCGATGCCGACCATGAACGCCGCGACGACCTCGCCCTTCTTGCCGGTGAGCTTCATGCCACGCACACCCTGGCCACCACGTCCCTGGACATTGAACTTGTCGAGTTGTGTGCGCTTGCCGTAGCCCGACTCGGTCATGATGAGGATCGCCGTGTCGTCACGGGCGATGTCGACCGACACCACCTGGTCGTCGGCGTTCTTCAGTTTCATGCCGCGCACACCACCGGCGGTGCGGCCCATCGACCGGACGTCGTTCTCGTTGAATCGAATCGTCATGCCGCCCGCCGACACCATGAAGATGTCGTCGTTGCCGCCGGTCTCGATGACCCGGACCAGTTCGTCGTCGTCCTTGAGGTTGATGGCGATCAGGCCGTCGCGGCGGCTCTTGTCGTACTCGGTGAAGGTGGTCTTCTTGACCGTCCCCTTCTTCGTGGCGAAGAACAGGTAGCGGTCACCGGCGAACTCGCGGGTGTCGACGATGGCCTGGATGTTCTCGCCCATCTGCAGCGGCAGCAGGTTGACGATCGGCATGCCCTTCGCCGTGCGTTCGCGTTCGGGGATCTCGAGCGCTCGCAGGCGATACACCTTGCCCCGGTTGGAGAAGAAGAGCAGGTGCGCGTGCGCCGTCGTGAACTTCACGTGGCGCACGATGTCGTCGACCTTCAGCTTGCCGCCCGACACGCCGCGACCTCCGCGGCCCTGGGTCTTGAACGAGCCGGCCGGCACCGCCTTGACGTATTGGGCCTGCGTCATCACGATGACGAGTTCTTTGTCGTCGACCAGGTCCTCGATCGACATCTCACCGTCGTCGTAGGTGATCTCGCAGAGGCGCGGGGTGGCGAACTCGTCGCGGATCGCCGTGATCTCCTCCTTGATGACGCTGTTGAGGCGCTCGGGACGAGCGAGGATGTCCTGGAGGTCTTCGATGCTGGCGCGGATGTCGTCGAGTTCGGTCTCGAGGTCGATGCGCGACAGCCGAGTGAGCTGTCGGAGCTGCATGTCGAGGATGTCGTTCGCCTGGATCTCGGAGAACTCGAACGGCTCGGACATCAGGCCCTCGCGGGCGGTGGCGACGTCGTCGCTCGCACGGATGAGCTTGATGATCTCGTCGATGACGTCGAGCGCCTTGATGCGCCCTTCGAGGATGTGCTCACGACGCTCGGCCTTGGCGAGTCGGTACTCGGTGCGCCGGGTGACGACATCGACCTGGTGGCGGACGTAGGCGACCAGGGCGTCACGCAGGTTGATCTGGCGCGGGACGCCGTCGACGAGGGCGACCATGTTGATCGAGAACGTCGACTGCAGCTGCGTCATCTTGAACAGCTTGTTGAGCACGACGTTCGGGTTGCCGTCTCGCTTGAGCGAGATGATGAGGCTGGTCTTGCCACCCGATGAGTCGTCGTTGACGTCGGAGATACCTTCGAGGTCGCCAGCGGTGACGAGTTCGTCGATGCGAGCTGCGATCGCCGAACACGAGGTCTGGTACGGCAGTTCGGAGACGACGATCTCGAAGCGACCGTTCTTGTTCTCCTCGATGCTCGCCTTGGCGCGCATCTTCACCGAGCCCCGACCGGTCTGGTAGGCGTCGATGATCCCGGATCGCCCGAGAATGTAGGCACCCGTCGGGAAGTCGGGGCCCTTCACGAACTCCATGAGGTCTTCGACGGTGGCTTCGGGGTGATCGATGAGGTGGACGACGGCGTCGATGGTCTCGCCGAGGTTGTGCGGCGGGATGTTGGTCGCCATGCCGACGGCGATGCCCTGGCTGCCGTTGACCAGCAGGTTCGGGAAACGAGCAGGCAGGACCAACGGCTCGACGGTGGTGCCGTCGTAGTTGTCGATCATGTCGACGGTCTCTTCGTCGATGTCGGCGAGGAGCTGCATCGCCAACGGATCGAGGCGACACTCGGTGTAGCGCGAGGCAGCAGGCCCAAAGTCAGGCGAGCCGTAGTTGCCGTGGAAGTCGATCAGCGGGTGGCGCAGCGAGAACGGCTGGGCCATCCGGACCAGCGCGGCGTAGATCGCCGAGTCGCCGTGAGGGTGGAAGCGCGCCATCGTGTCGCCCGAGACACGCGCGCACTTCACATGAGCGCGGTCGGGCCGAAACCCCTGCTCCTCCATGTCCCAGATGATCCGGCGGTGCACCGGCTTGAGCCCGTCGCGCACGTCGGGAAGAGCGCGTGACATGATGACCGACATCGCATATTCGAGAAAGCTCGACTCCATCTCATCAGACAGAGGAATCGGCTGAATCGGATCATCCGGAGGAGTGTCGTCAGTGGTATCAGTCATCTACTTGGTGTCCTATCGAAGTGAAAGGCGAGCGAAGCGAGCGTCGGCCCTTGCGCCGACACCCGAGCAAGAGGAGCTTGCTCCGATGCGATTGGATGAGTGAGCCCGCCGAAGGCGGCCAGATCAACTCGTGGGAACGGAGCGAAGCGAGTGACCACGACTAAAAATCCAGATTCTGTACATCACGCGCATTCGTCGTGATGAACTCGCGGCGGGTGGCGACGTCGTCGCCCATGAGCGTGGACATGATCTCGTCGGCGCGAGCGGCTTCGTCGACGGTGACCTGGAGCAGCGTGCGAGTGGACGGGTCCATCGTCGTGGCCCGCAACTCTTCCCAGTCCATCTCGCCGAGGCCCTTGAGTCGGGCGAAGTTCTTCTTGTGGTTCGGCCGCTCTTCGAGGAACTTCGCCTTGGCGACGTCGTCTTTCAGGTAGATCTTCTCCTTGCCGATCTCGGTGGAGTACAGCGGCGGCTGAGCGATGTAGCAGTAGCCGGCTTCGACCATCTCGCGCATCTGGCGGAAGAAGAACGTGAGCAGCAGGGTACGGATGTGGCTGCCGTCGACATCGGCGTCTGCCAAGCAGATCACCTTGTGGTAGCGGGCCTTCTCGACCTCGAACTCGTCGCCGACGCCGGCACCGATCGCAGTGATGAGCGCCTGGATCTCGTTGTTCTTGAGCATCTTGTCGATGCGGGCGCGCTCGACGTTGAGGATCTTGCCGCGGATCGGCAGGATCGCCTGGCTGTACGGCTGGCGTGCGTCGACGGCGGTACCGCCGGCGGAGTCGCCCTCGACGATGAAGATCTCGGACTCGTCGGCGTTCTTCGACTGGCAGTCCTTCAGCTTGTCGGGCATGCCGGCGCCCGACAGCGCCGTCTTGCGACGGATCGCGTTGCGGGCGTTCTTGGCGGCTGCACGAGCCTGTGCAGCGGCGACACCCTTCTTGACCAGTTTGTTCGCCTCGGTCGGGTTCTCCTGGAGCCATTCGGCGAGGCGTTCGTTGGTCGCCTTCTGCACGAAGGAGCGCATCGGTACGTTGCCGAGCTTGGCCTTGGTCTGGCCTTCGAACTGCGGCTCGCGCAACTTGACCGACACGATCGCGGTGAGGCCTTCACGCACGTCGTCACCGGTGAGGTTCGGATCCTTCTCCTTGAGCAGGTTCTTCTCACGCGCGTACTTGTTGATGACCGAGGTGAGCGCCGAGCGGAAGCCCTCCACGTGCATGCCGCCCTCGGTGGTGGAGATGCCGTTCGCGTACCCGTGGATGCCTTCGTGGTAGCCGGTGTTCCACTGCATGGCGACGTCGAGCATCTGGCCGTCGTCGTCTTCGTCCTCGAACTGACAGACCTTGCTGAACAGCGGGTCCTTGGTGGCGTTGAGGTGCTTGACGAAGTCGACCAGGCCGCCCTTGTACTGGTACGTGATCTTCTGCTCACGTTCGGGGCGCTGGTCTTCGAAGTCGATGATGAGCGCCCGGTTGAGGAACGCCATGGTCTGCAAGCGCTCGAGCACCGTGCGCGCCACGAACTCCACACCCTCGGCCTGGAAGATGCCGGGGTCGGGGTAGAAGGTGATCGTGGTGCCCGTCGTGCGGCCACGGCCGGGCGTGTCGCCGACGACCTTCATCTTGTCGAGCGGGGCGCCACCGTCGCCGTAGTTCTGCTCGTACCGCTTGCCGCCGCGGTCGACCTGGATGTGGAGCTTGGTCGACAGCGCGTTGACGACCGAGACGCCGACGCCGTGTAGGCCGCCCGACACCTTGTAGCCGTCGCCACCGAACTTGCCACCTGCGTGGAGCACCGTCAGCACGACCTCGGCTGCCGACTTGCCCTTGTGCTCGCCCGACTTGAACGGATCGACGGGGATGCCGCGTCCGTTGTCGCTGACGGCACATCCGCCGTCGGCCGTGAGCGTGACACCGATGCGATCACAGTGGCCTGCCATTGCCTCGTCGACCGAGTTGTCGACGACTTCCCAGATCAGGTGGTGCAGACCCTGTAGACCGGTGGAACCGATGTACATGCCCGGGCGCTTGCGTACCGGGTCGAGGCCTTCGAGCACGGTGATGGCGTCGGCGCCGTACGCAGCGGTGGTCTTCGCCGCGTCGCCGGTGTTCTTCTTGCGTGGCTTCGGCTTCGGAGCCGGGGCCTCGGCGGCGTCTTCTGCGGGCCGGGTGATCGGCTGAGTGGCGTCGTCGTCGTCGGTCGTCGCTGCGGTGTCTGTGGACACTCGTACCTTCTTGCGTCACGGCCCCGCGCGGGGGCAGTCGGATGGTTCGTTCGAGGTGCCGTTCACGGCACGATCTTCACTGCGGGACAAGCGCCCGTCAGACCCCGCGGTCTGGCGCTCAAACCCACATGATCATTGACGATCATCCTACCAGGGGGGTACCACACAGTTGGGGACACCAGATGCTGTACGCAACGCGTCCGGCCACCGTCTGACGGCGACACGACCATCGTCACACGTCGACGTGCCGGCCCGTCAGACTTCGACGACGGTCACCGAGAACATCTTGTCTGCGAGGCGGTGGTTCCGGTCATCCCACAGCGGCCACAGGATGTCGAGCAAACCGAGGAGGCCACACGTGAAGTTGCTGATCAAACCGATCACCAGGTACCGCAAGAACGCCACGCCGGCCCCCGGAGGTTGTGCCGTGTCGTTCTTGAGCAACTTGATCCCCATCTTGGCATCGCCGATCGACTGACCGGTGCGGCCCCTCCGGAACCAGTAATTCCAGATCACGTAGACGAAGAATGCAGCCGCTGCGACCACCAGTGCGATCGCCGCGGCCTCCCCTGTCCAGATCAGCACGGGCACGATCAACACGACGAGCAAGATGATCGGCGCAGCGTCGATGAAGTACGCGCCGAGGCGCTTGCCGACCGGAGCCGGCGTCATCGCTGCCACGCCCATCGGTCGATCGGACTCGAACGGCACGTAACCCGACGGCGCGACGCCGTACGGCGCCGCCGTCGGAGCGCCGTAGCTGGGAGAGCTCGGTCCCGAGTGAGCCGGCGCCGACATGGTTGCCGCGGAGGGCGGCGTGGGAACCGGGCTGGCGGCGACAGGCGCAACGGCGGTTTGCGGGTCGCCGACCCACTGCGCTCCGTCCCAGTATCGCTGCGTGTTCTCAGGGTCCCCGGACGCGTGGTACCAACCGGGCGGTGTCGAATTCGAATCAGTCATCGCCGAGTGGTCAGACCTCGACCACACTCATGCTGAGGATCTGATCGGAGTACGTCTTCTTGTCCTTGTTCCAGAGCGGAGCGAGCAGGTTGACGATGCCACCGATGCAGCAGAGCAGGTAGAACGCACCCGACACGAGGTAGCGAACGAAGGCCATCAGGCCGCCGACCGGCTGGCCGGTGTCATCCTTGATGAGCTTGATCCCCTGCTGCTTCTTGCCGATGGTCTGGCCGGTCTTGCCCTGCACGATGTAGAAGTTCCAGATCGAGTAACCGATGACGGCGATGTAGCCGACCAGTCCGACGATGAGGCCGAGGGCATCGGAGATGGCCCCGGCGATCGCGATCAGAACGTACAGACCGATGACCGGCGCGATGTCGATGAGATAGGCCACGAAGCGCTTGACCCAGTCGGCCGGTGCTCCGAGAGCGTTTGCCGAACCGTACGCCTGGTATCCGGGTGGCGTGGTGCCACCTGCGGGTGCGCCGTAGGCGGGCGGGACCTCGCCACCGGTCGGGGCGCCGTAGGCGGGCGGAGCGTCGCCACCGGCGGGAGGCGAGTACGACGGTGGAGGGGTCGGGGCGTGCGACGCGCCCGCTCCCTGGTTCGTCTGCGGCTCACCGATCCACTGTGAGCCGTCCCAGTATCGCTGGGTTCCTTCGGGGTCTCCTTCTGCGTGATACCAGCCTGCGGGCAATCCACCTGTGTTCGTCATCTGTGTCCCTCTCGTTGTTCCGACCACCGCTCGGTCGCGGCGTCATCGCCACAACGTAGTGACTTTGACGAAGCCGTCGTGCAATTTCCACCGGTCGGATCGCGCCCGGGGCCAGCACCGCTCAGGATCGGCGACGTGATGCGACTCGCACCTCGACTCGATCGACGGAGACGCCGGCTTCCTCGCGCAGTCGGGTGATGATCGTGTCAGCGAGGAACTTCACCTGCGTCGCCCATGTCGACGTGTCGGCCTCGACGACGAGCGTGCCCTGATCGAGCTTGACGGGCTTCACGTGCGCGGCGATCTGGTCGCCGACGGCCACGTCCCACTTGCCGAACACTCCCCCGACCTGGAGTCGATCGGTCCCGCGTAGCGACTTCATCATCGAATCGAGCGACTTCGTGAGGGGAGTCGGATCGGCCACGCCCGCACCGTAGCCCCCTGATCGGACGTCACCCGTCGGGCGACGCGTCACGCGGCTCGCTGCCATCTGGCGCGACATCCGGCCCGAGGTTCAGCAACTCGCGATCGCGTTCTCCACCCGTCGGAACGACGTCGCGTCCTTCGAGGACGGCGCCCTCCTCGATCCGCACGATCCGGTCCGCCCGGGCAGCCGGGGGGAGTTCGCTGGCCGTGGTGATCACGACCTGGCCGTCGGGGAGGTTCGCGAGCAGCGCGGTGGCCCGACCGTCATCGAGTTCGGACAGCACGTCGTCGAGCACCAACACCGGGGCCGACCCCGTCCGCTCGGTCACCAGTCGGTGTCCGGCGAGCCGCAGTGCGAGCGCCAACGTGCGCTGCTCTCCCTGCGAGGAGTGCGTCCGGCTCGGCAGGCCGCCGATCGTGAAGCTCAACTCGTCGCGGTGAGGCCCCACAGTCGACACACCTCGGCGCAGGTCCATCTCGCGCGCCTGGGTCAAGGCCGCCATGAGGCCCACGCGCCGCCACTCGGGCTCGTAGCGCAGTTCCACCGGCGTCGGCTGGCCGGCCAACTGCTCGTACGCCTCCTGCACCATCGGCGCGAGCTTGGAGACGAGCGTCGCTCGTGCGTATCCGAACTGGTCGGCGACCTCGGTGAACTTCGTGTCCCACACGTCGAGCGTCAACGCGATCTCGGAGGGGAGTTCCCGGTGGCCGGCCTTCTGGGCCTGCTTGAGCAACGTGTTGCGCTGCTTGACGATCCGGTCGATCTCGAGTCGGATGGAGTCGTACTTCGTCGCGAGTGCAACGAGCGTGTCGTCCATGAACCGGCGACGATCGCCCGGCCCACCCTTCACCACGATCAGGTCGTCGGGCGAGAACACCGTGACCCGCACCGTGCCCAACAGATCCCTCACACGCTGGAGTTTCTGCTTGTTGACCTGGACCCGGTTGCGCCCGGACGACACCAGTTCGGCCTCGACCAACGACTCGCGTCCGTCGTCGTGGCGCACGGTCGCCCGGATGATCGCCTGCTCGGCCCCCACCCGGATCAACGCATCCCCCGGAGCCCCGCGAAAACTGCTCAGCGTCGCCAGGTACGCCAGAGCCTCCGCGACATTCGTCTTCCCCTGCCCGTTGTCCCCGACGACCGCCGTGGTCCCCGAGGTCAGGTCGAAAGCAGCCTCGCGATAGTTGCGAAAGTCGGTGAGCTCGAGTCGCAAGACGATCAAGTGAGAAACCCTATGTGGTCATCTGAACGAGGGTGGCCGCCGCAGGGATCTCCAGGGGCCGAGCGCAGCGAGATGCACCGGTTCAGCGAGACAGTTACGGCACCCGCACCGGCATGAGCAGGTACAGGTAATCGTCCTGCCCGGCCCCGCGCAGGACGGCGGGCTTCATGGGGTCCATGGTCGCGAGGGTCACGTCGTCGGCGTCGATCGCGTCGATACCCGCAGCGAGATAGTCGGGGTTGAACGCCACGGTCATCTCGGCGCCGTCGTAGCTCGCGTCGATCTCTTCGGCCGCGTTGCCGACGTCCTGGGTGATCGCCGTGAGGGTCACGGTCTCGCCGCCCAACGTCAGACGCACCGGGGTGGAGTCTTGAGCGAGGATCTTCACCCGTCGGATGGCTTCCATCATCGACGCCTTGCTCACGGTCAACAGGTTCGGGTAGCTCGACGGCAGCAGGTTCCGATAGTTCGGGAAATCGCCCTCGATGAGGCGCGTGCTCAGGCGCGTCGTGCCGGCCTCGAAGGTCGCCTCACGCTCGCCGAAACGAACCGTCAGTTGCTCGACATCACCCATCAGGCGCTGCAACTCGGTGAGTGCACGTCCGGGGATCAGCACCTTCTGGCCGGACCCGAGCACCGCCGAATCGGGCAGGTCGCGCACGGCGAGGCGATACGAGTCGGTGGCGACCATCCGCACGCCGTCTTCTTCGGACGCGAGCAGCACGCCGGTCAGCACTGCGCGGGCGTCGTCGGTCGACGCAGCACGCACGACCTGGCGCAGCGAGTCGGCCATGGTCTCGGCCTGCAACGTCACGGCTTCGCCGGTCGGTTCGGTCTGGGCCGGGTAGTCGTCGAGCGACAGCGGGCGCACCGAGAACTGTGATCGACCAGCACTGATCGACATCTCGCCGGATTCGCCCTGGTCGAGTTCGATCTCGACAGCGCCGGCAGGGAGGGACTTCACGATGTCGCCGATCAAGCGCGCCGGCACGACGGCTGCACCGTCGCGGTCGCCGCCGACCTCGACCGTGAGTCGGATCGTCAATTCGAGGTCGGTGCCGGTGACGGTCAAGGTGTCGCCTGCGACCTCGATCCGAACACCGGAGAGAACCGGCAGGGTGCCGGTTCGGTTGGTCGCCGCACGCCCGGCGGAATTCAGGGCGTCGGCGAGCACGTCACGTTCGCAACGGAACTTCACAGTCGGGACTTCTCCTCATGCATGGATGTATCGAACATATTGCTAGCAGTAGGTGCTGTGGATTGTGAACAAGTCACGTCTGCGCAGCGTACGGGTACCGACCGCGTCCACACGGGATGGCAGGTCGTCCCCAGGCCGCGAATTGCATCGCAGTGATTCGGTGGACGAACGGGACGCGGGACGTGGTTTGTACACGGGCGGCGCGGTGTCGTCCACCGTGTTGTCCCCCGCGCGTCCGTTCGACTCGATGCCAGTAGGTCGCGCGTCGAGACGGTGATCACGATCATGCTTTCAGCTGCTGGAGCAGATCAGTCACTTGGTCGTACACCTGCTTGCGCTCTTTCATGAGACGCTGGATCTTGTCGTTGGCGTGGATCACGGTGGTGTGGTCACGTCCGCCGAAGAGTCGGGCGATCGCCGGGTAGCTCAGGTCGGTGAGCTCGCGGAAGACGTACATGGCGATCTGTCGAGCGGTCACGAGCGGCCGTTGGCGGCTCTTTCCCTTGAGTGACTCGACGTCGAACTTGAGGATCTCGGCGATCTCGTCGAGCAGCTCGTCGGGCGTGCGGACCTTGGGTCTGGTGACCGTGAGCAGATCGGCGAGCTGTTTCTGCACGAGGTCGATCGTGATCGGCTGCCGGCTGAGCGACGCGAACGCCATGACTCGGACGAGCGCGCCTTCGAGTTCGCGGATGTTGGTCGAGATGTTCTCGGCGATGAACTCGAGGGCCTCGCCGGGCACTTCGACGTCTTCTCGTTCGGCCTTGTTGCGCAGGATGGCGAGGCGGGTTTCGACGTCGGGCGGCTGGATGTCGGTGATCAGGCCCCACTTGAAGCGGCTGCGAAGGCGTTCTTCCAGCGTGGGGATGGCGTCGGGCATCCGATCGGAGCTGATCACGATCTGCTTGTTGGCGCCGTGCAGCGCGTTGAACGTGTGGAAGAACTCCTCCTGGAGGCCCTCCTTGTTCGCGATGAACTGGATGTCGTCGATGAGCAGGACGTCGATGTCGCGGTATCGCTGGCGCAGCAGGTTCGTGGTGTTGTTGCGGATCGACTCGACGTACTCGTTCATGAACGTCTCGGTCGAGACGTAGCGGATCCGATGGTGCTGGTAGTTCTGGTGGACGTAGTGCCCGATGGCGTACAGCAGGTGGGTCTTGCCGAGACCGGCCGATCCGTAGATGAACAGCGGGTTGTAGCTGCGTGCAGGGGTTTCGGCCACTCGTAGCGACGCGGCGTGGGCGAACTGGTTCGATGCCCCTTTGACGAAGGTGTCGAACGTGTAGTCGGTGCTCAGCCCGGCTGCTTCGAGGTCGGCATGACGGCCGTCGCCACCGTCGACGGGCACGACGGCAGTGTGAGCGTCGTCGAGGTGTTCACCGTGTTCGGGGTCGGCCGAGTCGGCGTGGGCAGAGGCCGACTCGTCGGCTCGGGTTGCGTCGCCGTTCGTCGGAGTCTCGGACCGAGCGTCCTGGTCGACTTCGATGACGATGTCGCGCATGCCCAGACCTGACTCGTCGAGCGCGTCGACGATCAACGGCATGTATCGAGTGGTGATCCGGTCCCGGACGTACGCGGAGGGCGCCCGCAGGACGAACGTGGCGTCGTCGACGTCGAGCGGCACGATTTCTTGGAAGGTGGAGAACCAGACGCTCTCGGCGAGCTGAGACCGCAGCGACAGCGTGACCTGTGTCCACATGTCGTCGGCGTCGGTCAATGGCATGGTCGAAGATGATTTCCGCCCATACATCCACAGCTTTGTCCACAGAGTGTGGACACGGGGTGCTCGGGGCTCGGCCGACGCACATTAGCAGCTGCAAATCGTCCGTCCAACACGCGTGAAAACTGCGCATACGCTGGGGCGATTACGAAAAGGAATCGTTGTGGACAAGTTACATCAATGTGATTCATGGCGAATGAAATCGGCTCTGAACTGGGATCGAAACGACGGTGTCGCAGCCACTTCGGCGCGCGAGTGACGTGAGGTTGGCGCAATCACGCGCGCGACCGTATCCTGACCGATCACCTCCGGGGTCGGGCTGTCTGGTCCGGTCGGTTTCTGCTGCACTCTCTGTCTCGAGCGGCGTCCCGATCTCCTCCGGAACGGAGTCACGGAGCCAACAGTGAAGCGCACCTACCAGCCCAACGCTCGCCGTCGAGCCAAGAAGCACGGTTTCCGTGCTCGCATGAGCACCCGCGCCGGTCGCGCCGTGCTCAAGTCGCGTCGCGACAAGGGCCGCGCCCGCCTGTCGGCTTGATCGGTCGGATCGGCTCGCGAGACGAGTTCATCCGGATCCGCCGTGAAGGTCGCCGAGTCCGTCTCGACCCTTTGTGGTGTGCCCACGTCGTGGACGATGAGGCCGAGATGCCCTTCGTGGCATTCGCGATCAATCGTTCGGTCGGCAACGCCGTGATCCGGAACCGATTGCGTCGCCGCATGCGTGCGGTGCTCGACGAACTCGATCTGCCCGCCGGGTGGTTCTTGATCGGATGTCGACCAGCCGCTGGCGAACTGACGTTCGACGAGATCCGAGACACGCTGGGGAAACTGCCGCAGCGGCTCACTCCCACCGATTCCACCGCTCCGAGATCGCGATGACTGTGCGATGACACTCCCCCTCGACACGTTGGCTCACGTGCCGTGTGTTGATCGGTCGGACGCGCCCGAACATCTCCGTCCCGCCGACTCCGAGTGTGAGGGCGGCGCTGTCGTCGCGGCGTCGCCGTCGCGCATCTCACGGTGGGCCATGGCCGCCATCGTCTGGTACCAACGGGCTGTGCACGGCCGCCCGTCCCCGTGCCGCTTCACGCCATCGTGCTCGGCGTACGCGTTGGAGTGCTTCGACACCCACTCGTCGGGGCGAGCCGTGCGTTTGACCACTCGGCGCTTCACCCGCTGTCGACCCTTCGGGCCGTTCGGATACGACCCCGTCCCCGAGCCCAGCACACGCCATCTCACCGAACGCCATCTCACCGAACGCCACGTCGAGGACTGCTGAACATGTTCGAGATTCCTGCCGGCCTGCTGTCCATCTTCTTCGGATGGACGAACAGCTACCTGATCGCGATCGCGCTGATGTCGATCGTGGTCATGGCCATCACCACGCCACTCACGCTCAAGAGCACCAAGGGCATGCTCGAGATGCAGAAGATCTCGCCCGAGATGCGTCGCTTGCAGAACGAACACCGCAACGACAAGCAAAAGCTCAACGAAGAGATGATGAAGCTCTACCAGGAGAACAAGGTCAACCCCATGTCCTCCTGTCTGCCGATCTTCGCGCAGATGCCCGTGTTCATCGTCATGTTCCGCATCCTGCGCGGCTTGACCTACACACCGCGGGGCGAGGCCGACGAGGTGGCCGACGTGGCCTTCGATTCGTCCGGTGGAACCGGTGAGTTCGTCGGGTTCATCCCCCGCTACCTGGCCACGGATTCGGAACTGTTCCAGGCCGTCTACCGCCAGACCGAGATCCGCGAGATCGGCCTCGATCTGTCGTTGTCTCCCTTTGACGCCATCACGAACAACCCGCTCGAGGGCATCATCTACGCCCTGCTCGTGGTGGCACTCGGTGCGCTGTACTTCGGCCAGCAGCGGATGGTCGCCGCTCGGGCCGCCGTGAGCCCCGCGATGTCGCCGACTCAGCAGAAGGTGATGCAGTACCTGCCGGTCGTGTTCGCCGTCTTCCAGATCTTCTTCTTGACGGCGCTGGTCATCTACTACATCTTCCAGACACTGCTGCGCATCCTGCAGCAGTACTACATCACCAAGAAATTCTACGGTGGTGACGAATCCCTGGGCCGCCAGGCGCAGCGGGCCGGCGAGGCCGCGCGCGAGGAGTCGAAGGCGAACGGCGAGCCGACCGGTTTCCTCGCCCAGGCCAAGCGTGATCTCGCTGCGGGCAAGCCCGACAACGGGGCCAAGAACACCGGCAAGCAGTCGGGTGGCGGGTCCGGATCGAAGAAGCCCACGTCGAAAGCCGCACCGACGGGCCCGAGCAAGCGTGTGACCCCGGCGAAGAGTCGGCCGACGGCGTCGAAGAACGGCTCAGCACCGCAGGGCAAGGGCCGTCCGACTCCGAGTCGCAAAGAAGCGCAGGCCGCGAAGAATCGCCCGACCAAGTCCGGTCGGCCATCGGGTTCGAAGTCGAACCGCAACAAGAAGAAGTCCTGACCGGGTCCCCGGTCCGCCGAAGAACAGCTGAGAGAGAAGGAAGTACAACATGGAGTGGGTGGAAACCACCGCCAAGACGCTCGACGGGGCCAAAGAGGCCGCGCTCGACCAATTGGGTGTCGCCGAGGACGAGGCCGAGTTCGAGGTTCTCGAAGAGCCCAAGCCCGGTCTGTTCGGGCGCACCCGAGGCGAAGGCCGAGTGCGCGCACGAGTGCGGCCGACCCAGGCTCGCCCCAAGCAGGAGCGCCGCCCGCGCGCGTCCAAGGGCCGCAAGTCGAAGTCCGACGAGTCGTCGACGAGCGAGTCGAGCACCCCCAAGCGCACGTCGACGAAGAAGTCGGCCGCCAAGAAATCCGCCGCCAAGACGGCAGCAATGAGCGACAACGAGACACCCGATGCGCCGAATGACGGCGCCGACAGCGAGCAGTCCCCGCCCGCCGCCGAACGATCGGATGGCCGTCGCCGTGGTGGACAACAGCGATCAACCCAGAGCAAGAGCCAGGAGAAGCAGATGAGCAACGACGAGCGTGAGCCGTCCCCCGTGTCACCCCAAGAGGTCGGCGATGCAGCCGTCACTTTCATGGATGGCCTCGTTGAAGCGTTCGGCACCACCGGTTCGAGTGCGTTGGAAGTCGATGACACCGAACTCGACGTGCGAGTGACCGGTGAGAGCCTGGGACTACTGGTCGGGCCGGGCGGTCGAACGCTGAACGCCATCCAGGACCTGGCCCGGGTGTCGGCCCAACGCCGACTCGGCGACCACGAGACGCGCCTGCGGATCGACGTCGCCGGCTACCGCGAGCGTCGGAGCGAGGCGCTGCAGAAGTTTGCCGCCGACGTCGCTGCTTCGGTGCGCGAGAACGGCGAAGCCCGAGCACTCGAGCCGATGGCATCGCCCGACCGCAAGGTCATCCACGACGCGCTGAACGACGAAGACGGGGTGTCGAGCCGTTCAGAAGGCGACGACCCGAACCGGCGGATCGTCGTCATCCCTGACTGATTCTGTCCCTGACCGGTTCGGTCCCTGACCGGTTCGGTCCCTGACCGGTTCGGTCCCTGACCGGTTCGGTCCCTGACCGGTTCGGTCCCTGACTGACGTTGTTCGTCGTGTCGAGACAGCCCAGCCGCTTTGCGGCTGGGCTGTTGTCGTTTTCGGTCGCGATGAAACACGGTGTCCGATCGGACCGGTGGCACACTGTGCGAGTGGAGCGATCCGACGTGATGGACGACGGCGACCTGGTCGCAGTGCTGTTGGAGAGCCAACGGCTCGGATTCCTCGGACGACGTGAGATCAGCGAGGTCATCGAGCACGCCCGCCACTTCGTCTCCGGTCTCGAAGGGGTGACCGGGCGAGTGGCCGACATCGGCGCCGGTGGCGGAGTTCCGGGCTTGGTTGTGGCGCACGACCGACCCGACCTGAAGATCACGCTGATCGATCGTCGCGCCACGCGCATGGATTTCGTCCGACGCTCTGTTCGTCGGCTCGGTTGGGACGATCGGGTGTCTGTCGTGACGAGTGACGTCGACGAACTCGAAGACGCGTTCGATGCGGTGATCGCCCGGGGTTTCGGCCCCCCGACCTCGACCCTCCGATCGGCCCGACGATTGCTGACGCCGGCCGGGATCATCGTGGTGAGCGAACCGCCGGATGGCGACCGGTGGGACGCCGCCGTGGTGACAGAGTTGGGTCTGACTCGGAGGGCAGCGGAGCCGACGTCATCGATTGCAGTCTTCGGCTCTTGATGTTTCACGTGAAACGAGCCACCACCGATCGATGTGGTCCGCTCGCCAGGTTTACTCGAACAATCGCGTCCCATCGGCGTTCGAGATGTTTCACGTGAAACGATGCACACGCCGCCTCCCTACACCTCGCGCCGCTCTCTCACGATGGGAGGGAAGGGGGAGGGTGACGCCGTGTGCGTAAATGTTTCACGTGAAACCGGCCCGAAATGCTTGTAACGCGACGTGGGATGCGCCACAGTACGGACTCCGACACCACGTCCCCGTGGCCGTCTGCGAAATGGAGTTGCCGTGTCCCAGGACGACACCGCACCGAACGGTGCGATCAGAGGCGCTGCCGACCCGCCTGAAACATCCGGTCGACACACACTGCCCCGAGTGCTCGCCATCGCCAACCAGAAGGGTGGCGTCGGTAAGACGACGACGACCGTGAACATGGGTGCGTCGCTTGCGGACATGGGGTTGCGCACATTGATCGTCGACCTCGACCCTCAGGGCAACGCCTCGACGGGCCTGGGGATCGAGAATCGCGGCCTCGAGCACTCGATGTACCACGTCATGCTCCACGATGAACCGCTGGAGAACGTCGTCGAGCCGACCGATGTGCGGAATCTGTTCGTGGCGCCGGCGTCCCTCGACCTCGCCGGCGCCGAAATCGAACTGGTTCCGGCATTCAGCCGAGAGCAGCGTCTGAAGCGTGCCGTCGAGGCCGTCATCGACGACTATGACTACGTGCTGATCGACTGTCCACCGTCGCTCGGCCTGCTGACGGTCAACGGATTGGCCGCCGCACGCGAAGTCCTCGTTCCGATCCAGTGTGAGTACTACGCCCTCGAAGGCCTCGGACAACTGTTGCGCAACGTCGACCTGGTCAAACGCAACTTGAATCCGACGCTCGATGTGAGCACCATCCTCTGTGTGATGTACGACGCTCGCACCAAGTTGTCGGATCAGGTCGTCGGAGAGGTGCGCGAGCACTTCGGCGACAAGGTTCTTCGCTCGGTCATCCCCCGTACGGTCCGTCTCTCCGAGGCCCCGTCGTTCGGTCAGCCGATCAATGTGTTCGATCCCACGTCGCGCGGCGCCATTGCCTACCGCGACGCAGCCAAGGAGGTTCATGATGGCGCGGCGTAGCGGTCTCGGCAAAGGTCTCAGCTCGTTGATTCCCATGGAAGGTGGGCCTGGAGACGGGTCTGAGGGCGGCGGGGCTGAACTCCTCGAGATTCCGACTGCCGCGGTCTCGGCCAACCCGAATCAGCCGCGCCGACACTTCGACGAGGAATCGCTCGTCGAATTGGCTGCCTCGATCGCCGAAATGGGCGTCTTGCAGCCGATTCTCGTGCGTCCGCTCGACGACGACACCTACGAACTGGTGGCGGGCGAGCGCCGCTGGAGGGCCACGCAGCGAGCGGGATTGGCGACCATCCCCGCGATCGTGCGGTCGACCAGCGACATGAGCTCGGTGGAGCAGGCACTGGTCGAGAACCTGCACCGCCAGGATCTCACGGCGCTCGAAGAAGCCGCTGCATACCAGCAATTGCTGGAAGACTTCGAACTGACGCACGACGAACTCGCAGGCCGGGTCGGCAAGAGCCGCTCGGCGATCACCAACTCGATCCGACTGCTCGGCCTCCCGCCGACGGTCCAATCACTGGTGGCTGATGGTCAACTGAGTGCCGGCCACGCTCGCGCGTTGCTCGGCACACCAGACCGTGCTCGCCAAGAGGCGCTCGCCCGAGACGCGGTCGACAACGGGTGGTCGGTGCGGATGGTCGAGCAGGCGGTGCGCGGCGACGCGTCCGACGACGCGCCGTCCGGCGATGTCGGCGGAGACGCGCCCGATGCAGGCGAGACATCGGCGGGTGGCACGATCGACGGCGCCGGCCTGACGCCGGCCACGAAGCTCCGCCCACCCGGGCTGCTCGAACTCGAGGAGCTGTTGGCCGACCACCTCGACACGCGCGTGAGTGTTCAGCTCGGTGCGAAGCGTGGCAAGGTCACCGTCGACTTCGCCGACCTCGAAGACCTGGAACGCATCTACCGCCAGATGACTTCTTGACAGTGGGAGCGGTGCAACCGCACGAGCCACCACGCATCGCGCGAGCGCGACACTCGACTCGCGCGTGAGCCGTCGACACGTGCGGCGCCCTCGACTCGCGCGTCAGGTCGAGGAACCCAGGTCGAGCGTTGAGGGTTCTCGCGCGGAGCGCAGTGTGTGACCGCAGATTCGCTCACCTGTCGTGATGGTGTCATGAAGATGACGTTGAAGGAAACACACAGCCTGGGGATGCACTTGTGGATAAAGTCTCAGGCGGAGGCCCAGTACGGGTTTCCTGCGGTTTGACGACCGTGGAGTGTGGTCGTCGTCGTACCTGGCGACGGTCCGGAGTCATGCAGCGGTGGACGGCGTGCCGTGGACGGCGTGCGGTGGACCGTCTGCTCCGGACGGCGCGCGACGGACGACGTTCTCAGTCCGTACTGGGAGGAGTCGGCATCGGCGTCTCGCTCCAGACCCCGACGGCACGGGTCACGGCGTCGCTCAGGAGGTTCGCCCGGTCGACCACGGAGCGAACCGGCCCGACCGAGCACAGGACGGCGGGCATGCGGGTTTCGCGGAGCACGGGCAGCCGCATCCCGCTGAGGATGGGCGGGCTGTGGAGAACGTCGGAGAGTTCGGTCACCAGGCATGACGCAAGTGCGCGTCCGCCGACCGACTCGAACGACGGCACCGCGTAGTAGGAGATGACCGAGCAGTCGTCGACCCGCGCGTCGAAGCCGACGTACGCCGCTGCGCCGAAGCGGTTGGCAGCCGCTGCCTGAGCGGGGGCGTCGTATTCGTCCGTCGACATGACCGTGGCCCCGGTTTCGCGCAGGCACCGAGCGAGCGACCGGGCGATGGAACTGAGCCCGCCGAATTGACCCACGACGATCCGCAGACCGACGATCGACGACGGACGTCGGGTCGATTCTTCTTCGCGGATGGTCGCCACGCCGGGCCCGGTACCGCTCTGGCGGCTGACGAGGCGCAGAGTTCTCACTGTCTGCGGTCCGCAGATGCCGTCAGCGGTCAGACCGGAGTTGCGCTGGAAGTCGACGAGCGCGCGCCCTGCTGCGGGGCCGAAGATCCCGTCGGGGCGTCCGCAGTCGAAGCCCACGTGGTTCAAGCGTCGCTGCAACTCGGCGACGTCGTCGCCACGCAGCATGGGAGCGTTGAGGACCAGCAGTCGGTCGCCGAGTGAGAATCCGGCTTCGACGAGCGCCAACCAGGTCGGCTCATCGCAGTGGCCACTGACGTGTAGACCGCGCTCGCGTTGGAAGTCGCGCACGATCTGCTCCGTGGCAGAACAGAAGACGCCCGCCTCGGCGCTGGCCGGGATGTGTCCGGCAGCACCGAGACGGCGTTGGAGGTCGTGAATCGCGTCGCCGCGTTGACCGACGGTCAGTGGGAAGTGGCCAGGAATCCGTCGATCTCCTCGAGCAGGGCACCCTTGCTCTTGGCGCCGGTGATCCGGCCAACGACCTCGCCCTTGTCGAAGACGATGAGGGTCGGGATCGACATGACGCTGAACTTCATCGCGATGTCGGGGTTGTCGTCGACGTTGAGCTTGGTGACGCTGAGTTCGTCACGCTCACCTGCGATCTCACCGAGGATCGGTGCGATCTTCTTGCAGGGCCCGCACCATTCGGCCCAGAAGTCGACGATGACGGGCTTGTCGGCACCGAGCACGGTTTCGTCGAAGGTCGAGGTGGAGAGGTCGGTGATTCCGTTTGCCATGGTTCTTGGTCCTTTCGAGGAGGTACGACTCGGTGTAACCGCTGTCCGGGACCGGTCATTCCCCGACATCAGAGTAGCCCGCAGGCGCGCTCGAAGTCGGGAGCACGAGATGATCGGAACCGCAGGTCAGCGTTGGTCGTCGAGCCAGCGTTCGGCGTCGATGGCGGCCATGCAGCCGCTGCCCGCCGCGGTGATCGCCTGGCGGTACACCGAGTCCTTGACGTCGCCGCAGGCGAACACGCCAGGGAGGTTCGTGAAGGTCGAATCGGGACGCGTCACGAGGTAGCCCGACTCTTCGTCCATGTCGAGGATCCCGCGGAAGATGTCGGTGTTCGGCTTGTGCCCGATCGCGATGAACAGCCCGGTGACGTCGAGCGTGCCGGCCTCGCCGGTCTCGTTGTTCACGATGTCGACGCTCTCGACCTTGTCGGCGCCGTTGATCTCGGTGACCGACGTGTTCCACAGGAACTCGATCTTCGGGTTCGCCTTGGCGCGATCCTGCATGATCGCCGAGGCGCGCAGTTCGTCGCGACGCACGATGATGGTGACCTTGTCGGCGAACTTCGTGAGAAAGTTGGCTTCTTCGAGGGCCGAGTCGCCGCCACCGACCACGGCGATCTCGTGGCCGCGGAAGAAGAAACCGTCGCAGGTCGCGCAGGTCGACAGGCCGTGGCCGATGAGGCGCTCCTCGGCATCGAGGCCGAGCATCAGCGACTGGGCGCCCGTCGAGATGATGACCGAGTGCGCTCGGTACGTGCCCTCGCGCGTGGTGACCGTGAGGGGCGTCGAGGTGAAATCGACTCCGGCGACCTTCTCGGTCAGGATGGTCGTCCCGAAGCGTTCCGCCTGGTCACGCATGTTCTGCATCAACTCGGGGCCCATGATCCCCTCCGGAAATCCGGGGAAGTTCTCGACGTCGGTGGTCAGCATCAACTGGCCTCCGGGCTGGTCGGAGGTGGACGACGGCTCACCTTCGATCATCAGCGGCGCGAGGTTGGCCCGAGCGGTGTAGACAGCCGCGGTCAGCCCGGCCGGGCCGGAACCGATGATGATGACCTCGTGGACGACATCGGTGGGGTTCGCAGTGCTGGCATCGGTCATGAGTGACTCCGAGAAGGTGATGACGGGACGGGGACGGCGATCTCAGTGTGCGGCCGAGATCTTGCAGAGGAGTGAACGCCTCGGAGTGCGATCGCATTCCGCGCCGGGCTGCGTGAACGAGCGGGCGGACCCGCCGCACCTCACGCCGGTGACGTGCCTGCGTTGCGCTTCTTGAACAGGACTGCTCCGACGACCGCGAAGATCGCACCGATGACGATGTAGCTCATCCACACCGACCGTTCGTGAGGGAACCAGATGTCGAGGAATGCCTGGAAGCCACGTGTGAGGAAGACGAGCAGCAGGACCACGGCCACCATGCCGAGGAACGCAGCGATCAGACCGAAGACGAGCCCCCTGGCGACCAGGACGACGTTGTTCGTCGTCTTGGCGCGGACGGTGTCGACGAGTTTCACGACCTGATCGGTCGTGTTGCCGGCCCAGTTCGGGTCGGTCAGAGGATTGCCAGCCATGAGCGCCGAGACTAGCCGCCCGTCGGCGAGACCCTCGCCTCCGTCTCGGAACGTGTGGCCGTCAGGGCTGGGTGACCACGGTGACGTCGTCCGGCAGGCCGGTGGAGGCCACCAACTGACAGTCGTCGACGGTGTAGGCGTAGACGATTCCGTTGTCGAGGTCGATGCCGACCATCACCACGATGCCCTGATACTCCGCGAAGCCCGCACGTCGTTCGATGTCGAACACGCTTTCGCACGAATCGATCGGCGGCTCGTCGTCATCGTCGAAGTCGGGCGCACCGTCGGCGGTGGTGGTGGCACGGGCGGCAGGGCTCGCGAAGGCGGCGAGTTCATCGACGTCGATCAACTGGACGAGATCGGATTCGGGTGGGGGCGACGGCTGCTCGGCACCGTCGGGAACAGCCGAGGGCGTGACGTCTCCGTCTTCGGCCATGGCGTCGTCCTCCATGGCGTCGTCGTCCATGGCGTCGTCGTCTGCGTCGTCCGCCGGCACGGTCTGGCCGTCGAACAGTCCGGTGTCGCCGGACGTGTCGTTGAGCTCGGCGCCCTCGGCGAATGCGTCGTCGTCGTCGAAACCGTCGGCGGGCACCGGCGCCTCCGCGCCGACCTCACCGAGCACTTCGTCGGCCTCGTCTTTCTCGATCAGTTCGGCTTCGGTGGCCGGCTCGTCGGCGACGATGGCGTCTTGCACCTCGGCAACGGTCGAGTCGTCGGATCCGCCGCCGAGCCCGCCGCGCACGACGGCGCCGATGCCGACGAGCACGAGCAGCGCTGCGGCGGCACCGAGCAGCCACGACGAGTTGGAGTTGCGGGGTCCACGATGACGCCCCGCGTCTGATGAGGAGAGCGGCGTCGTCACTGCTGCGCCGGCGGCCCCGTCGACGCCGGCAGCCGGTGCGATGTCACCGCGTCGCTCGCTGTCGGACATCCGCTCGAACACGTCCAGCGCGGCGGCGAGGTGTCCTTCGCGAGCCGACAGCGACACGGGATCGATCGATGCGTCGAGCACGGTGCGGACATCTCCGAGCGCCGACACTTCTGCGAGTGCTTCGGGGTCGGCCTCGACACGGGCGCGTTCGTCGGCGGTCGCCTCGTCGTCGAGGTAAGCGCTCGCGAGGAGCGTGCGGTCGTCGGGGTCGTCACTCATGTCAGATCAGTTGGACGTTCGAAGTCCCCTGTCCGGTTCCCGATCGTGCGAGAACGTTGTGCCGTGACCTCCGCCACCAGCTCTTGCTGCTCGTCGAGGCGGAGCTGATCGGCCAGTTGGCGACGCCCGCGAGCGATGCGCGACTTGACCGTGCCGACGGGCACGTCGAGCACCTCGGCGATCTCGGCGTAGTCGAGGTCACCGACGTCGCGCAGTACGACGGCGGCGCGGTAGTCGTCGCCGAGGCCCTCGAGTGCCTCGTCGATGGCGAGGCGGTCGGCGACCGATTCGATCGACCGCTCGGCGAGTTCGTCGACGGGCTGGAGGTGCACCTCACCCGAGTCGTCATCACGCACCATCGTGAGCTGGGGCCGACGCTTGCGTTTGCGCAGTTCGTCGAGCGCCGCATTGGTGGCGATCCGGTATGCCCATGTGCCGAACGACGATCGGCCGTCGAAGTTCGGCAGGCTGCGCACGATCTTGATCAACGCTTCTTGCGTCGCGTCGTCGGCGTCGCGGGTCGGCCCGGCGATGCGACGGGTGACCGCGTGGATGCGGTCGTAGTGCCGTCGGAGGAGCTGATCGAGCGCGAAGCGGTCACCTCCTCGCGCAGCTTCGATCAGCTCGTTGTCATCGGTCTGGACGGCGATGCAGCGAGCGTAACGAACATGCGCGCGCCGCACCGGCCACCGCTGCGAAACCGCCAACAGTGGGCGTCAGCCACCCGCTGGACCGATTCCGGACACGGGGTGCCTGACACCCTGATGTACGCGATGTACGGGTCAGCCGACGAGGGCGATCTCGTCGAGGCCGCCGCGGTTCGGGTTGTCGACGCACCCAGCGTCGGGGCCGATCTGGTTGAGCAGGACGAGGACATGGAGCGTGCCGGCCGGTGCGGGATCGGTCGTGATGAACGTGGGATCGCTCGTCGTGGCTTCGGCGAACGAGGAGTCGAAGGGGTCGCCCCACGTGTCGATCGTCGGCGGCGGTTCGTCGGAAGCCGACGCGTAGAACTTGACCTGATACGGGCTGTTGGCGACCTCGACGCTGAGCGCCTGGTCGATCGGACGATCGAACGAGACGATGAGGCCGACACCGCCCTTGCCGTTCAGGTACTGGTCGGAGTAGCAGAGGGTGCGCCACCCGCTCGTCGATCCGTCGTCGGCGCGAGCATCGTCGGCGAGGTCGTCGTTCTCTGCGCCGTCGTCGCCGTCGGGGTCGAACGTGACGATCGATGCGATCTCGGGGTCGCCGCTCTGGGCTGCCGAGTCGCTGACAGCCCCATCGCCGGTCGCACCGCCATCACCGTCGCCGGCTTCGTCCGACACGCTTGCGTCGTCGCCCACGGTCACGGGCACGGCCGGGTCGGGGGGCAGGACGGCCGCCTCCTGGATGGGGTCGTCGCCGCCGTAGGTCACCGCCAGCCAGACGATGAGCGCGAGGATCGCAGCCACTGCGACGAGCCCGCCGATCACGGTGGTCGACGGGTTCCAGGTCTGCTGCATCCCGCGGGCGGGCGCGCCCCGCTGGTGGCCGGCGGGCGGGGTCGCGTCGGCCCGGACGGGCGGGGGCCCATCGGCCCGGGTCGTGGCGACACGCGTGGATGGGGTGGGTCCGTCGGAGCGCTGGACGGGGACGCGCCCGGTGATGTGGATCGGTTCGCCGGGAATGCCGACCGGCCCGGTCGGCAGGACGTCCTGCAGAACCGGCTCGGGCTCGGCCATCGGTTCGGGCAGGGGCGCGATGGTCGGGGGCGTCGGCTCGCCGCGCGGCGGGGTCGGGCGACGGGCACCTCGACTGCGGTCGTACGAGCGACCGCGCACGTCGGATGGCGCACGCAGCAGACGACCCGCCGAGAAGGGCGCGACCGGCGAATTCTCCTGGTCCCTCTGGTCGGCTCCGTGGTCGGTCTCGTCGATCGACGGCGGGCCTTCCTCCTGCGCTGCGCGCAGTTCGACGATCAGGTCGGCACCGGTCGCAGGGCGCTTGTCGGGCTTGCGTTCGAGGAGTGTGTGGATGACGCCGACGAGGCGGTGGGGGAGCGTGGCGCGGAGTCGGGTGAGGTCGGTGGGGTCGCGCTGGAGTCGGGCGAGCGCCGTGTCGGCGTCGGTTTCGCCGAGGAACGGGACGCGGCCTGCGAGGCATTCGTAGAGCACGAGGCCGAGCGAGTAGAGGTCGGCGCGCCCGTCGAGCTTGCGGCCCCGTACCTGCTCGGGCGACAGGTACTTGGCGGTGCCCATCATGATGTTGTCGCTCGTGAGGTCGTCGCTGCCGTCGCCGTGCAGGCCCTTGGCGATGCCGAAGTCGGTGAGCAGCACTCGTCCGTCAGGCGTGATCATGATGTTGCCGGGCTTCACATCGCGGTGAACGAATCCGGCCTGGTGCGCGTTGTCGAGGGCGAGCGCGACGGCGATCCCGATGTGGCAGGTGAGCTCGGGGCTGAGGCGCTTCTGCGTGTCGAGGAGTTGGCGCAGGCTCTTGCCGTCGACGAGTTGCATGACGACCGCTTGGCGCCCGTCTTGTTCGAACACGTCGTGGACGGCGACGATGTTCGGGTGGTTCAGGCTCGCCGCGGCGATCGCTTCGCGTCGGAATCGTTCGGCGACCACGGCGTCGGTGGCCAACGTCGGCTTCAGCCACTTGACGGCGACCTTGCGGTCGAGTGTGAGGTCGATCGCGAGCCAGACCTCTGCCATGCCGCCGGTTGCGAGGCGTCGCTGGAGCTCGTATCGCTCGGCGATGATCGTGGAGGACGGGGCGGACATGACCGATCGTCAAACTAGTTGTGCCGCCGAGCTGCGTACGTGCATTGATGGCGAACCTCGCCGACCGTCCATACGTGAAGGGTCTGTCCCCTCACGTATCGGTCGTCCTGTACGTGAAGGGTCTGTCCCCTCACGTATCGGTCGCCCCGCCCGCCCTGCCCATACGTGAGGGGACAGACCCTTCACGTAGACCCTTCACGTATGGGCCCCCACGTATGGACCGGTCAGTCGACGGTGCGCCCGGGGCGGCTCGGGCGGCGCCATGGGGGTCGTGGGGCCGCGGTCCGTTCCGAACTCGGAGGAGGATTCGTCGTCACGAACGTCGATGACGGACGATGTGGATGTGAACGGCTCCCCGTCGACTACGACCCCGCGGTTCGCATGGGGCGTGGCGAGTGGTGACCCGACGGCCTCGTCGGTGGTGCTGTGGACGCGCATCGAGCCGTCTGATGCTGCGACGACCCCGCTGAGCTGGGAGATCTCCGACGAGGACGGTTCACCGGTGCAGTCGGGATCGGTCGTCGCGCAGGCCGAGCACGACGGGTGCGTGCATGTCGAGGTCGGCGATCTCCGCGCCGACGCCCGCTACTCGTACACGTTTTCCGACGGCGGTGAGTCGATCACCGGGCAGACAGCGACGTTGCCCGAGTCCGCCAACCGGTTCCGGTTCACCGTGCTGTGCTGTTCGCGCTGGGGATGGCGGGGCTGGGACGCCTTCGACCGGATCGCCGAGTCGGAGCCCGACCTGATCGTGCACCTGGGCGACGCGATCTACGAGGTGGGCGAAGTACCGCCCGATGGTGTCGAGACCGACCCGCCACACGACTGCGAATCGCTCGACGACTATCGCCGCCGCCACCGCCAGTACCGAACCGATCCGCGCCTGCGGCGGATGTTGGCGAGCGCCCCGATGCTGAAGCTGTGGGACGACCACGAGGTCGGCGACAACGCGCCCGATCCGGGTGGTGGAGAGCGGCGTGCCGCCGGCCAGCGCGCATGGGCCGACTGGACGCCGTACCGGCGTGTCGCGGAGGCGGGGGCGCTCGACCGGCAGATCTCGATCGGCGGCCTCGTCGACATCGCCGTCGTCGACAGCCGGTTCGGCGGCCGGTACCCCAATCGGGCCGACGGCGTCGGAACCGACGACGACGCGCCGGCGACGTTGCTCGCCCAGCGTCAGTGGATCGAGCTGGAGGATTTCGCAGCGTCGTCGTCGGCACCCTGGTTCGTCACCGCCAACCAGGTGCAGGTGTCGCCAATGGTTCTGGGCGCCCGTCCGGTCGTTCGGCGGCCGTTGCGTGAGTCGACGTGGAAGCCGCTGGTGAACCCCGACCAGTGGGACGGCTATCCGTCCGAGCGGGATCGCCTCACCGCTGCGCTGCGCACGGTCGAGGGGTCGTGCGTGATCCTGTCGGGCGACTTGCATTCGGGCTGGTCACGGGCACTGTGCGACGACGACGGCGTGGTCGCTCACGAGTTCACGTGTCCGTCGGTCAGCGGGACGACCTACAGCGAGGCGGTCCGCCACACGGTCCGCATCCCGTTTCCGCCCCGCCTGCTCGACCGGTGGTTGCACTCACGCAACCCGGGCATCGACCACCTCGACCTGCGTCGCCACGGCCACCTCGAGTGCGAGGTGACGCCCGAGCGTTTCACCACCACGTTCGTCACCGACGACGGCGACCGCCACACCGTCGACCTCGACCACCGACCGTCGCATGACGGAGCAGGCGTGAGATCGCGTTGACGTACCGCCGCTCGGGCCAGGCGGGTCAGGCCTTCTCGTGGAAGGCGACTCCGATGGTGCCGCGTCCGCCGTGAGTGCCGATGACCGGGCCGATCTCGCCGACGAGGATCTCGCCGTCGTAGTGCGGGCGCAGCATCTCGACGAACGTGTCGACGTCGGAGCAGTCCGCGTGCAGCACTGCGAGGTTCTCGACGCGATCTCCGTAGCCCTTGAATCGCTCGACGAGGTGAGCGAGCGACTTCGATCGAGTGCGCTGCTTGCCGGCTTCGGCGACGACGCCACCGGTCACGTCGATGATCGGCTTGATCGAGAGCGCCGTCGCGAGGAACGCCTTCGCGCCGCCGATCCGGCCACCCTTCTTCAAGTTGTCGAGTGTGTCGAGCGCTGCGAACACCCGCGTCCGCTGAGCGAGGTCTTCGGCCAGCGCCTCGACGTCGTCGATCGACGCGCCGTCGGCTGCGGCACGAGCACAGGCGAGCGCAATGGTGCCGATGCCCATGGTGACGGTGCGCGAGTCCACGACGCGCACGTCGAGATCGATCCCGTCGTGGCCGGCGATCTCGCGGGCAGCCAACTCGGCGCTCTCGATGGTGGCCGACAGCTGGCGGGACAGCGAGACGACCACGACGCCGGTCGCGCCGTCGGCGGCGAGGCGGCGGAACACGGTCTCGAACTGGCCGGGGGCCGGGGCGGCGGTCGACGGCAGGGTCGACATCGTGCTGCACCGACTCCAGAACTCGGCGACCGACAACTCGTCGCGGTCGACCAGTTCCTCGTCGCCGAAGCGGATACTGAGCGGGACGATCTCGATGCCCGCCTTCTCGGCGACCTCGGCCGGGAGGTCGCAGGCGCTGTCGGTCACGATTCGTACGTTGCTCACGGGAAGGAGACCTTACTCGCCGTCGGGATCAGCAGTCATACGACGCTTCGATCGCCAGTGCGAGATCCACCACGTGGCCAGCAGCAACACGAGTGCGCCGGTGAGGACCTGGCTGATACCGGTCAGCGCCGTGACGCGGCCGGTCAACGTCACCGGTTCGCCGAGTGACTCGCAATCTCGCGGGTCCGCGGCGAGGCCACAGATGGGCGTGAACAATTCGACGGTCACGGGTGACGTGCCGTTCGAGCGGGCACGCGCGGTCACCTCGACGTCGGTGGTCGCGTTCGGGGCGAGCGTGACGATCGTGTCGCCGCCGGGGAAGTCGAATCGCGACGACGTGAGCCGCAAGAAGACATCGACCTGCTCGTCGAGTTCGTTGCCGATCCGAAGCGTGATGGCCTCCTCGGTGTCGGTGAACGTGAACGTGAAGGGCTCGGGAGCCACGATTCCGGCGCGCAGTTCGTCGCCCTCGGCCAGGAGCGAGTCGAGCACTCCGTTCACGTCGTCGTCGTCGAACGAGGTAGAGATCAGGCTGTCGAGCTGTTGCTTCCAGTCGGCGGGTCGCTCGTCGTCGTCGGACAACATCGACGCCGCACTCGCGAGCGACGCCTCGACCTGCGCGATCCGGCCGAGTCGTTCGACCAGCGAGATGCCGGCCGTGTCGGGGAGCGTGATGGGCGTCGAGGTCGACTGACTCGACGTGATCGACGCAACGAGGCTTGCCGGGACGAAATCGAGTGCCTCGGTCTGGCGCGAGAATCGTTCGAGCGCCGTGATCAGGCGGGGATCGGGAGCGTCGAGCCCCGGAGTCGCGATCAGCCGACTGCGCTCGTCGCGACGATCGGCAGTGGGCTGTGCGGCCTGCTCGATCCGGAGTCTGCCGAGCGTTTCGACCACCCACTCGGTCGCAGTCGACTGCGCCAGGATCGCATCGGTCGACCCGGTCGTGAAGGTCTCGCCGAACTCGGTGTCGATCACGAGGATCGGCATCGTCGCGCCGTTCGGGAGTGTCACCTCGACGAATTCGTCTCGGGGCGGGATCTCGTCGCCGGAGCCGATGCTCGACGTGTAGACCTCCTCGGTCGTTGCCAGGTAGCGCACGCCGAGGTCACGGAGTTCCTGCGCGGCGATCGCGCTGAGAGGAGTGGTGGTCAACCACAGCTCGCGACGGATCGGGACGCGCGGGAGTGCGGCGCGCAGGTCGTCTTCGCCAGCGAGCAACTGGTTGACGAACGCCTCCGTTCGATCGACCCCCACGGCCGACGACACGTCGAACGGCGTGGCGGGTGCGGCGAGGAGTTCGTCGTCGACCAGCGAGTCGACGACCGCTTCCGACGGCTCGGCCGCGTGGACCACGCTCGGTGGAATGGCGAAGGCGAAGGGTGCGTCGACCTCGTCGGCGACCGCCGCGAACGACTCGAATCGGTCGACCGCCTGCGCCGTCTCGCGTTCGCCGGCGGTCGGGCCCGGATCGTCGATCGCCGCCAGCAGGCTGAGCGAGATCGGGGGTGCGGCCGATGCGGAGGGTCGGAACTCGACGAGCGTGCCGTGGCTCGCCACTCGACGCCCGCCGACGATGAGTTCGACGAGGATCGGGTAGATGCCGCTTCGCCCGAACTCGAGCCGCTCCGCGACGCTGTCGGGTCGGTCGGTCGGGACGGTGAGCTGCAGGGTGGCCGTTCCGTCGTCGTCGAACTCGATGGATGTCCGCACGTCGTCGATGACGATTCCGTCGATGCCCTGGTCGAAGAGGCCGAGCGGCAGCGATGGGCCGAGGATGCGATCAAACATCCGGTCGAGTCCGTCAGGGTCGTCGATCGGGGAGAGGTTGGCGACGCGGGCGACGATTGGCGGCGGTGGTTCGGGTGGAGGCGTGGTGGTGGTGGGCGGGGGGTTCGTCGGCGCTGTCGGGGTGGCGGTGACCGGTGGCGGGCTCGCTGGATCGCCGGGCACCAACGTGCTGGCCGGCACGGTCGTCGTCGTACTCGTGGTGGTCGTCGTGCTCGTGGTGGTCGTGGTGGTCGTCGTGGTCGGCGGGACGAGATCGGCGGCGCTGTCGAGGTCGCCGGTCAACACGTAGGTCAGCTCGATGTCGCCGTCGGAGGCGAGGTCGAAGGTCTGGTCGACGAGGCGCATCTCGATCGTCCCGGTCGAGGTCGGCGCCGCCGTGTCGTCGGTGTCGTCGCCATCGCTCTGCGCGAACACCGTCGAGGCGACGGCGACCGAGCAGCACACGGCGAGTGTCGCAACGATCGACCGGCGCCCGGTCCGCCCTCCCGTCCGGGTCATCGCAGGTCGTCGAGTTGGAGCACGACGAGTTCGTCGGGGGCGCGGCGGAACCCGGTCTGGTCGTACAGGGCGAGCGCTGCGTCGTTGTCGACGCCGGTGTTCACCAGAATGCGCGTGGCGCCTCGTCGGGTGGCCCACCGGCAGGCGTCGTCGACCAGTTGGCGCGCCACGCCGCGACGTCGGGCGCGAGGGTCGACAGCCAGTCGCTGGAGGTAGGCAGCGGAGCCGGCGCGCCCGGTGATCGAGAAGCCGATCGCCGAACGAGTCGCCGCACCGCCGCGTTCTTGTGTTGAACCGCCGCGCTCGTGTGTCGATCCGCTGCGCTCGTGTGTTGAACCGCCTTGCCGGTGTGTCGATCCGCTGCGCTCGTGTGTCGGAGCGTCGGTCGGCGGATGCGTTGCCGTGTCGCAGTCCGGTTCGACGGTCGGATGACCGGGTGCATCGGCGGTCGTGTCGGAGTCCGGTTCGGTGGTTGACGGGGTCGGTGCGTCGTCGACGGTGCCCGTCACGAGACGGCGGCGCGCCTGCGGCGTGGCGTCGATGATCTCGGCGAGTGACGTGGCGTCGTTCGACCATTCGTCGCCGAAGGCCTGCGCGTCGATGGCTGCCGCATCCGCGAGGTCGCGTTCGCGGAGCCTCCGGAAGGTGGTGCCGGCGGGTGCTGCAGGTCGTCGGCCGGGCGCGTCGAGCAATGGCCGTTCGAGCAGTGCGAGTCGATCGACCTCGACGAAGCCGTGTGCGCGGAAGACCTCGGCAGCTCGGGGGAAGAGCGCTCCGGTGCGGATCGAGGTGAAGTGGTGGGTGGCAGCGTGCGCATGGCGACCTGTCTCGACGTCGGCGATCCACCCGCGGATGTCGTCGCTGGTCGGCACCATCTCGACGTCGAGCAGCACCAGGTGAGCGATCGCATCACGTCGCGGCCACGGCCGGAGCTGGGCTCGGGCAGAGAGGTGGGCGATCGCCGGGCGCACCGTGGAGAAGTTAACCGTTCCACTCCAGACGATTCCGGCTGCACGCCCCATCCGTGGCCACCGTGAACCTGCCGATCCGAGAACCGGGCGACCGTGGCCGTGCGCTCTCCAATACGCTGTTCGGGTGATCCCTGACCGCTTCACCCCCGTGCTGCGCGAGCTCGCGCCGCTCGCGGAGCGATTCCGGGCGGCCGGTCACCGTCTGTACCTGGTCGGCGGGACCGTGCGCGACCTGCTCGTCGAGAGCGGCAAGCAGGACTTCGATCTCGACCTCACGACCGATGCCCGCCCGCCCGAGATCAAGGCCTGCCTCGAGGGCTGGGCCGATGCGATCTGGACCCAGGGCGAGAAGTTCGGCACGATCGGGGCGAACAAGGTCGACCCCCACACAGGCCTGACCCGGCCGTACGAGATCACGACGTTCCGAGCCGAGGCGTACACCGACGATTCACGCAAGCCGCACGTCGTGTTCGCCGACGAGATCGAGGCCGACCTCTCGCGTCGCGACTTCACCGTCAACGCGATGGCGCTCGAACTGACCGGCGACAGCGATACACCGGAACTCGTCGACCCGTTCGACGGTGCGATCGACCTCGTCCAGAGGGTGTTGCGGACGCCGCTCGGCCCCGACATCAGCTTCAGCGACGACCCGTTGCGCATGCTGCGCGCGGCCCGTTTCATCGCCCGCTATCAACTGCAGCCGACCGATCAACTCGTGGCGGCGGTGAACCTGATGGCGTCGCGACTCGAGATCGTGTCGGCCGAACGGATCCGTGACGAGCTCGACAAGTTGATCGTCGTCGACCATCCGGCCGCCGGGCTGTGGTTCATGGTCGAGACCGGGCTCGCCGACGAGTTCCTACCCGAACTGCCGAACATGCGGCTCGAACACGACCCGATCCATCGCCACAAAGACGTCCTCACCCATTCGATCGCCGTCGTGGAGAACGTGCGTCCGCCGCACGAGCACCCGGCCATCGCAGCAGGTGAGCGTGACACGTTCGACTTCCGCCTCACCCGGCTCGCCGCTCTCTTCCACGACGTCGGCAAGCCCAAGACGCGCGGCTACCTGCCCGGCAAGGGCACCACCTTCCACCATCACGACGCGGTCGGAGCGCGCATCACGAAGAAGCGCATGTCGAAGCTGCGCTACTCGAACGACGACGTGCGTGACGTCACCGAACTCGTTGCTCTCCACCTGCGGTTCCACACCTATTCGATGGGGTGGTCCGATTCGGCGGTGCGTCGCTACGTGCGCGATGCCGGCTCGCTCCTGCAGGAGCTGAACGTGCTGACACGGTGCGACTGCACGACGCGGAACGCGAAGAAGGCAGCGCGTCTCTCGCGTCGGATGGACGAACTCGAACTGCGGATCGACGAACTGGCCGAGGCTGAAGAACTGGCGGCGTTGCGCCCGGAGATGGACGGCAACGCAGTGATCGAACATCTGGCGATCACTCCGGGTCGGATCGTCGGAGACGCGATGTCGTTCCTGATGGAGATCCGCCTCGAGGAGGGGTTGATCGGCGACGTCGAGATCCGCAAACGCCTCGACGCCTGGTACCTCGAGCGAGGGTCCGACGACCGGACTGCGGGGCGTGCGCCGTAGCGTAGGAGGATGAGAGAGGACACAACGCCGCGCGGTCTGTCGTGGTGGTTCGTGGTCCCCTTTCTCGCGGTTTCGGTCACTCTTTTCGCGCTGTTGCTCGGTTGGGTCATCGAGGATCCGGCGCCGGGGACGGTCGTGTTGGTCACGGCGTTCGGCACGCTGTCGATCGTCGCGATGGTGGCGGCGTGGTTCGAATCGCGCCGGGTGCGGCGCTCACTCGAGTCATCGATGAACGAGTTGGAGGCCACTCACCTCGACGTCCGCCGGCTGCTCGACGACCTTCCCGATGCGGTGCTCAGCCTCGACCATCGCGGGCGGATCGTGTCGGCGAACGCTCGCGCCGCAGCGCTGACCGGACGGTCGGACGAAGATCTGGTCGGTCGCTCGTTCCTCGAGATGGTCGCCGGTGACGATCAAGACGACGTGACCAAACGCTGGGCGCGTATCAATCCCGATCCGTCTCGGACCCTGGTCGGACGCGAGCCCTCGATCGACTCGACGACCGATGTGGCCGAGGTGCTCGACTCCCTCGAGGTCGCCGCCGTCGCTCCTGACCGTGCCCCTGATCGTGACCCCGATCCTGATCCTGACGCGACGCCGGTTCGCGCTGTGCGGGCCCGAGTCGAGGCCCGCCCGTCGCGCGACACGACCGTCTTCGAACTGGTCGACGCTGACGGAGGGTCGCACCTCGTCGAAGCGACGCTGCACCGGACGGCGTCGAACCCGGTCGAGTCGGGCGTGAGCGCGAGCACCGTCTTGGTGCTGCGTGACGTGACCGACCGAGAACGCAGCTCGAGCGAACTCGAACAGGCTCGACGCCGATTCCAGCAGGCGTTCCACTCGGCGCCGACGGGGATGGCACTGGTGCGACTGAGCGACAATCGCATCGTCGACGCCAATCAGTCGCTCGCCCACATGCTCGACCACTCGCGTCGCTACCTGCTCGGCCGTTCGATCCGCGAGATCACGCACCCCGCCGACCTGCACGCGGCGGCTGCCGACCGAGCTCGGATCGAACTCGGGATCGACACCTCGTATCGGGTCGAGCAGCGGTACCGGCGGCGTGACGGCACCTACATCTGGGCGAAGTCGCAGGTGTCGGTGACGGAGGAGGAGGGTGTGGCGCTCGCCATCACGCACATCGAAGACATCACCGAGCAGCGCCTGGCGGCCGAGCGGCTCTCGCACGCAGCGACCCACGACGCCCTGACCGACCTTCCGAACCGGGCGTCGATCGTCGCCCGACTCGACGAGTTGCTCGCGGCGGCAGATGTCGGTGAGGTCGCCGTCCTGTTCATCGACCTCGACAATTTCAAGATCGTCAACGACAGCCTCGGCCATGCCGCCGGCGACGAGCTGTTGCGCTACGTCGCCGATCGATTCCGTTCGGTGATGCGCGTCGGCGACCAGCTGGCTCGCTTCGGCGGTGACGAGTTCGTGGTCGTCGTCGATGGCACGTCGACCCGCTCCGACGAGACCGGCGAGATCCGCCTCGGCCCGCTCGACCCCGCACGGGTGGGCCAGCGGCTTCAGCGCTCGGTACTCGAACCGGCGTTGATCGACGGTGAAGAGGTCACCGTGACCGCATCGGTCGGCTTTGCCACCAACACGACCACGGGCATCACCGCCGGCGACCTCCTGCGTGACGCCGACGCTGCGATGTACCGGGCGAAGGCGGCGGGCCGTGACCGCGTCGAGCGCTTCACCGACGACGTACGCAGCGAGTCGATCGCCACGCTGCAGACGACGAGCGATCTGCGTCGAGCGCTGCTGACGAAGCAGATCGTCCCGTACTTCCAACCGATCGTCGACCTCGAAACCGGTGCGATCCACAAGTTCGAGGTGCTCATCCGTTGGCAGCATCCCGAGCGGGGCCTGCTCTCGCCCGAGGACTTCTTGCCCATGGCCGAGGTCAGCGGTCTCATGACCGAGATCGGTGCCCGCATGCTCGGCGACGCGCTCGCACAACTCGCCACCTGGCGGGCCAACGACCACCCGTACGGGAAGTGCGCGCTGTCGGTCAACCTCGCGACGCAGCAGCTCAACGACATCGACTTCTTCGACATGGTCGAGGAGGCGCTGGGGCTCAACGGGGTCGATGCCGACTCGCTCTGGTTCGAAATCACCGAAACGGCGCTGCTCAACGACGTTGCCGCGGCGACTGTGGCGTTACGCAAGCTGCGCGGTCTCGGCGTGCACCTCTCGGTCGACGACTTCGGGACCGGCTATTCGTCGTTGACGTACTTGAAGAAGTTCCCGGTCGAATCGATCAAGATCGACAAGTCGTTCGTGTCGGGGCTGGGTATCGAGGTCGACGACTCGTCGATCGTCGAAGCCGTGATCCACCTCGGGCACTCGCTTGGCTTGAGCGTGGTGGCCGAGGGTGTCGAGACGCCGCTGCAGTTGCAGCGTCTTCGCGACCTCGGAGCCGACCAGGGCCAGGGCTACCTGTTCTCCAAGCCCCTCCCCGCCGACGCCCTCGAATCCGCCCCGTAACACCGCCCCGTGCGTGCGTGCCGCTGGATGCGGCGGCGGGTGGGTGGATGCGCGATCGGCCCGGTTGCTGGTGTTGGGCGGGTCGGCCCGGTTGCTGGTGCTGGGCGGGTCGGCCCGGTGGCGCGGCCCGGTTGCGAACATGTGAGCTGGCGCTGCGCTATTCGAGGTGCGACCTCCCGAGATCGGCCCGCCACGCCGGCCAACGACGCGGGCGCGGTTCAGGAGCCTTCTTTGAGGGCGCGCAGGACGAGGGTGGTCGGGACCGAGTGGGTGGGATCGACACCGAGTTCGCGAACCTGGTCGACGCGAAAGTTCGATCGACCGAGGGCGGTGAACCAGTCGCCGACCGTCCGACCGGTGGTGCCGTACGGCTTCGCATCGGTGACGCCAGCGAACGGATGGGGAACCGAGATGATGAAGGGCATGGACGGGATCAGAATGCGGTGGACCTGGCGCAGGAGTCGGCCGAGATCCTCGACGTCGATCATCGTCTGGGCCGCGACGACGACGGAGCAGGTGGTCGATGAGATCGCACCCAGATCGGCCATGTCACCTTCGAGGCATTGGACGGTCACTTCGGACGCGTCGGCTCGACGCCGCAGTTCGGCGATGCGCGTAGGATCGGGATCGACGGCGATCGACTTGGCGCCGGCGAGCGCGAACTCGACCGAGTTGAACCATTCCGAGACGCCGAGTTCCACGGTGCGCTTGGCGCCGCTGATGCCGCCGCAGAGCCTGAGTTCGCTCTCGCCCGGAATCGAGGAGCCGTAGGTGATTTTCGCTGACACTCCCACATTGTGCCCGCTGGGGCGCTCGGTCGTGAGCACTCGGGCCGGCCCGACGGTCAGCGGCTCGGCAGGCCAGTAGCCTCGACCACCATGGGTTTCGGTGTCGGCGCTCTCCGCGGTACGGACGGTGCGCGTGGCATCGTCGACCATCGCCTGGCCCGTCGAATGCTGATCAGCGAGGTCCGCAAGGGCCGAATCCCGCTCGACACGGTGTGCGATGCGCACCCCGAGTTGGTGCGAGCAGCGCGCAACGTCGGGACCGAGACATCGTCGATCTGCCCGATCTGCGAAGAGGTGAACCTGCGCCTGGTCACGTACGTGTTCGGGCACGGGATCGGTCCGCAAGGTCGTTGCGTGTCGACGGCCAAGGAGATGCGCTCGTTGAACACTCGCGAGGCCGATCTGAATGCGTACGTGGTCGAAGCGTGTACCGAGTGCCGGTGGCACCATTTGCTACGGGTTCTTCCCGTCGGCGGCCGCCGGGTTCGTTCCGGCACATGAAGCCCGTGCCGCCGACCGGCCCGGCGTCTTCTCGTGAGGTCGCGCCTCGCATGGCGCAGCGCCAGCTCACATGTTCGGCAGAGTTCGCCGATTCGCGCATGGCCCGACCCCGTGAGGTCGTGCCTCGCATGGCGCAGCGCCAGCTCACATGTTCGGCGGCCGTCGGCCGGGTCGGAGCAGCGGGAACGATGAGAGTTGGGGAACGATGAGTGTCACACACCCGATGATCGGTGCTGTTCTGGTGAGGTCGCGCCTCGCATGGCGCAGCGCCAGCTCACATGTTGGTGCCCGGGTGGTGGCAGCAGCAGTGGCAATGGTGGGGCTGGCCGCGTGCTCAGGCTCGGACGCCGACATGAGCGGACCCGAACCGATCACTCAGGGGGAGGCCGAACAACTCTCCGAGATGGTCGACTCGATGCCCGAAGAGGTTCTCGATCGCGAAGTCGCGATGCCGCCGACGGAGGATCGGCCTCCAGCCACCGGAACGCTCACGACGGAGGCCGAGCACGGCGAGGTCCGTACCCGCTCGGACGACGCAGTGGGTGACGGGGTCCGACCGGAGGGAGTCGGCACGGTGACGGCGCGCATCACCTCGGCCGACGGCCAGATCTGCGACGTGTGCTTGTGGCTCGCATCCGAGCCCGAGCAACGCCACCGAGGGCTGATGGGAGTGACCGACCTGGGCGATCCCGTCGGGATGGCGTTCGTGTGGGAGGCCCCGACGAGCGGCAACTTCTTCATGTTCGGGACGCCGACTCCGCTCTCGATCGCATGGTTCTCGCCGAATGGCGACTTCGTCACGGAGGCCGACATGGACCCGTGTCTCACCGAGGACCCGTCGACCTGCGAGCGCTACGGCCCCGGCGTCGAGTACGACCTGGCGATCGAGATGCTCGACGGCGAGTTGGATGAGGTCGGCATCGGCATCGGATCGAGCGTCGAATTGCTGGCGGGCACCGAGTCGCCCACCTGCCTCTGACCCGGTCCGGCCGGCGAACTCTGACACACCCCTGTGCGCATGATGTCTCCATGACGAACGCTCCAGCGCGCGAACGGCGGGCAACCGATAGCGTGCCACGGTCCATATTGACCCTGCCCCATTCCGGGGCTGCAGCTCGTCGGGGTCGCCCGGCGAGCGGTATCCGAAGGGAGAAAACACACGTATGACACGTGGATACGAATTGATGGTCATCATCGACGGCGACGTCGACGACCCCAAAGCCCAAGCCTGGATGAAGTCGGTCACCGACGGCGTCAAGGCAGCCGATGGCGAGTTGCACGGCAAGATCGATTGGTGGGGTAAGCGCCAGTTCGCCTACCCGATCAACAAGAAGCCTGCTGGCTACTACCTCGTTGCCGAGATCGTGGCCGCACCGGGTGCCCTCGACGAACTCGAGCGTTCGTTCCGTCTCGCGGACGACATCGTCCGTCACAAGCTCATCCGTCTTCCGGAAGCCGAGGCCGAGCGTCGCGGCATGGCGGTCACCGCAGCCTGACCGGCTGCTGGTACGCCTCCAGCACAAGGGGAAAATCACATGGCAATGGACAACACCGTCACCCTGGTCGGGAACCTCACACGGGATCCCGAACTGCGCTACACCACGGGGGGCCGTGGCGTGGCGAGTTTCGGTCTCGCCGTCAACCGACGTTGGCAGCAGAACGGCGAATGGCAAGAGGCCGTCTCGTTCTTCAACATCGTCGCGTGGGCCGAACTCGGAGAGAACGCTGCGGCGTCGCTCACCAAGGGCGCACGCTGCATGGTCACCGGTCGTCTCGAGCAGCGCTCGTACGACAACAAGGAAGGCCAGAAGGTCAACATCACCGAAGTGATCGCCGACGATCTGGGTCCCAGCCTCCGCTGGGCCACGGCACAGGTCGAGCGCATCGCACGCGACTCCGCACCCTCGGGTGGCGGAGGCGGCGGTGGTGGCGGAGCCGCACCGGCTCCTGACCCGGTCTACGGCGACGAAGAACCGTTCTGAGCACACCCGCTCACGCCGAGCACTGAGCTCAGCGTCCATGTCGAGCGCCTCGCGGCACCGTGTCTCACGGTGTGCTGCCGGCCTCCCCTCGAAATGACCAGAACTTTCCAGTAAGGAACCCAGCCTCATGGCATCGAAGAAGAACAAAGCCCGGTCAGCCCGGGACGCGAACCCTCGCAAATTCAAGAAGAAGACGAGCATCCTTCTCATCGAGAAGGTCGAGTACGTCGACTACAAGGACGTCGATCTGCTGTCGCGCTTCATGAGCGACCGCGCCAAGATCAAGAACCGGCGCGTCGCCGGCAACGACCTGCAGCAGCAGCGTGAAGTCGCCAACGCCGTCAAGATCGCTCGCGAGATGGCGCTGCTGCCGTACGCGAAGCGTGTGGCCTCGACTCGCACGGGCGGTCGTCGTGGCGACCGCGACGATCGCGGTCGTGGCGACAAGGACGGCGACGAGAAGAGCCTCGACGTCAACACCGACGCCGTTGCCGACGACGCAATCGAGAGCGATGCGGTCGACACCACCATCGAAGGCGCCGACCAGGCTCCCGGCGATGCCGTCGACGAAGTCGTGTCCGCCGACGAGAACGTGGAGGCCTGATCATGCAGGTGATCCTCCGCTCCGACGTCGCAGGCCTCGGCTTGCGCGGCGACATCGTCGATGTGGCCGACGGCCACGCTCGCAACTTCCTGTTCCCGCACGGGCACGCTCTCAAGGCGTCTCCAGGAGCGATCGAGCAGGCCGCAAAGATGCGGTCGTCACGTGACGCCCGTGACCACGAAGCACGCGAGGCCGCGACAGCGATCGCGAGCTCGCTGGTCCCGAAGGTCATCACGATCGAGGCCAAGGCGTCGCCCGAGGGCAAGCTCTTCGGTTCCGTGAGCGCGACCGATGTCGCCGAGGCCGTGATGGCGCAGACCAGCGTCGAACTCGACCGCAAGAACATCGATGTCGACGGTGTGAAGACCGTTGGTCAGCACACCGCCACGGCATCGCTGCACCACGACGTCTCGTTCCCGATCACCCTCGAGGTCGTTGCCGCCGAATAGCCAGCGATCGACGGCACCCGTCCTTTCGATGGGGAGCCGTCCGTACGACACACGAAGGGTGTGCTCCGCCAGTGAGGTGGAGCGCACCCTTCGCGCTTTTTCACCACGTTGTCCACAGGCGTCCTCAGCGCCGTGGCCACTGTCCACAGGCCGTCAACAAGCAGTCCGCAGGGTTACAGGGCTGGTTGCGCACAGGCCGTTGCGAGGAGAATGAACACAGATGGCAGGCGACGAGAACTTCCCCTTCGATGACGGCGGACGCAGCGGACCGCCCCGACGACCGGCTGGTGGCAGCGGCCGGGTGCCGCCTCACAACCTGCAGGCCGAGGAGTCGGTGCTGGGCGCTTTGCTCCTGTCGCGTGACGCAATCGGCGCAGTGAGTGAGGCTGGGCTCAAACCCCGCGACTTCTACAACCCGGCGAACCAGCACGTGTTCGACTCGGTCACCGCGATCTATCGGACGTCGGGGCCCGTCGACATCGTCACCGTCGCCGACGAACTCCGACGCCACGGTGTGCTCGACGAGATCGGCGGGATCGAGCACCTCAACGAACTGCAGAACGCCACGCCGTCGGTGTCGGGTGCAGAGCATTACGCCAAGATCGTGATGGACACGGCGCTGTTGCGTCGACTTATCCACACGGCTGGGGAGATCACCGACATCGCGTTCGGTGAACCCGACGACGTCACGAAGGCCGTCGATCTGGCGGAATCGAAGATGTTCGAGGTCGCCGAAGATCGCCAGGTCGATTCGACCCGTCCGATCGGCGATCTGCTCAACCTGGCGATGGACCAGCTCGAGGAGAACTTCGAGCGTGGTGACACGATCACGGGCGCTGCCACCGGTTACGACGACCTCGACGAGCTGCTGTCGGGCCTCCAGCCGAGCACCCTGAACATCGTCGGTGCACGACCGGCGATGGGCAAGTGCGTTGCCTGGGACACGCCGATGGTCGACCTCGAAACCGGGGATCGGGTCACCGCCGACGAACTGATGAGCCGTGCCACCGAGCGCGGAGCGTTGCGCATGCAGGCGCTCGACCACGACGGTCGATCGGTCGTGGCTGATGCGTCCGCCTGTCTCGACGACGGCGTCAAGGCGATCTTCCGGGTCCGCACCCGATCGGGTCGAGAGGTCACCACCACGGCGTCGCACCCGTTCCTCACCGCTCGAGGCTGGACGAAGCTGGCCGACATCGAGGTCGGCGAGTCGATCGCCGTTCCGGCAACCACCGGAACCTTCGGCGTCGACGCACTGGCCGATGCCGATGTCGATCTGCTCGCCCTGATCCTCGGTGACGGATGTGTCGCCGTCGGCCACACCTCGCCGACGATCACGATCGAACTCGACGCCGTCCGAGATGTCGCCGAGCAGGCCGCGATCGCACACGGAACCGGGCTCGTCGAAGTCGGCCCCGCCGGCAAGGCGACCACCTGGCGGTTCTCGTCCGGATTCCGGGGCGGAGCGACGAACCCGGTGGCCGAGATACTGCGGAGCCATGGGCTGTGGGATGTCGACGCCCATCAGAAGCAGATCCCGGCAGCGATCTACCGTCTGCCCCGACCGCAGCTCATCCGGTTCCTGAACCGGCTGTTCGCCATCGATGGCACGGCGTGGGTCGCATCGGCGGGATGTGCACGTATCGGCTACTCGTCGGTGTCGAAGGAATTGGTCGACGGCGTGGCTCATCTCCTGCGGCGCTTCGGCCTGCGGGTGGAGTTGCGCAAACGCCAGTGCGCGCACCATGGCACTCGCCGGAGGGTGTTCGAGGTCGAGATCACGGACTCGGCATCGCTGGTCGACTTCGCCGGCACCATCGGGATCCTGGGCAAGGAGGCGGCCGTCGACGCCGTTCGACAACGGAGCCTGCGAGCTATCCGCCACGGGGAGCCGTCCGACTACGTGCCCGCTGCGGTGTGGGACGACATCCACAAGGCGAAGGGTGATCTGTCGTGGGCGGAGATCAACTGCCGTGCCGGACGGCCAACGACTCACAACTGGCACGACAGCCGGGCGGGTCAGGTGCGCAGGTCGGCAGTTGCCGAACTCGCGACCGTGCTCGACGACGACCAACTCCGGTGGTGGGCATCGGAGGACGTCGTCTGGGAGCGGATCACGTCGATCGAAGCTCGCGGAACCGACCGGGTGATCGACTTCACCGTCCCCCACTTGCACAACTTCGTCGGCGGCGACGTCTACCTCCACAACACGGCGTTCGGGCTGGGGCTCGCCACGCACATCGCGAAGAACTCGGAGAAGCCGGCGCTCGTGTTCTCACTCGAGATGGGCCACAGCGAGCTGACGCAAAGAATCCTGTCGAGCGAGGCGAAGGTCGACTCCGGCAAGCTGCGCACCGGCAAGCTGACCGAGGCGGACTGGTCGAAGATCGGCCTGGCCGTCGGCCGTTTGGAGGTTCCGCTGTACCTCGATGACAACCCGCAGGTGACCGTCATGGAGATTCGCGCGAAGGCGCGCCGGCTGGCGGCGCAGCACGGGGGTATCTCGCTGATCATGATCGACTACCTGCAGCTCATGCAGGGCACAGGCCAGTCGGAGAACCGCCAGCTCGAAGTGTCGGAGATCAGCCGAAACTTGAAGATCCTGGCCCGGGAACTCGAGGTGCCGATCGTGGCGCTCTCCCAGCTCAGCCGAAACCTCGAGGCCCGTTCCGACAAGCGGCCGATGCTCGCCGACCTGCGTGAGTCGGGCTCGCTGGAGCAAGACGCCGACGTCGTGATGTTCTTGTATCGCGACGAGGTCTACAACCCGGAGTCACCCGACAAGGGCTCGGCTGAAGTGATCGTGTCCAAACACCGCGCCGGCCCGATCGGCACAAAACGACTCGTCTTCCTCGGCCAGTACACGCGCTTCGACAACGCCGCCCGAATGTCGTAGTGATGAGCGCCAAATAACTTGTCCCTATCGCCCTACCTGTCCCACCGTGACGACAACTTGTCCCAAGTGACCGTAAATCGTCCCACCCATCGACGCAGAGGGACCGACGACCGTCACGAGTGACAAGTTGCCTGCGGCAAGAGGCAGCGGGGGAGCCTGGCGATATGTGCTCGGAAGGCGGTGCTCAGATCCCTGCCGGATACCGATCGGGTCGCTAGTGTTCGCAGGGAGCACGTTTCCGAGCACCATTCGTCGGTGGCGCTTCAGTTGGTCGTTGGGAGGGAGCGTCGGCGGCGCCGCTGGTGGAGGGGAGATGAGGTTCACGTCGCTTCGATTCTTCTGGATCTCGGACCTGTGGGGTCATCGTTCGGCCCTGTCACGGATCGCTGGCCGTCGATCGGGAGTGTGGGAGCATCTCGCGGTGGTTGAGTATGGCTTCGTCCTCGACCGTGTGGCGCCCGATGGGCGGATGGGAGCGATGACGTTGAAGGATCAATCTGTTGACGAGTTGGCGCCGATGTCGGGCATCGGCCGGCTTCTGGCTGCGCCGGCCGTGGCCGAGTTCGTTCGCCGTTTCCGTTCTGGGGAACCTGCTGCGGATCACTTGGAGGCGATCGATTCGTTGATTCCGGAAGGAGATGACGCGTTCGAGTTCGCAGTTCGCTTCGCGACGTTGACGTCGTTGTCTGCGGGTGTTGCCGGGTTCGGGTTGTTGAGCGATTCGGGAGCGGTGGTGATCGGCGCGATGTTGTTGGCTCCGTTGATGACCCCGATCGCTGCGGCTGCTGGGGCGTTGGTGCTTGCTCGGAATCGTCGCTTGCTTCGTGCGCTCGGGTTCTTGGTGGTGGGGACGGTCGTCGTCGTTGTGATCGGGTGGTTGATTGCGTGGATGTCGGGTGTCACCTATCGCGAGATCTCTGAGCTGCCGACCGAGGTCCGGTCGCGTACTTTTCCGGGGTTGTTGGACCTGGGTGTTGCGATCACGGCGGGCGCTGCGGCTGGATATGTGCTGCCGCGGCGGGCGGTGATGTCAGTGTTGCCCGGTGTGGGTATTGCGGTGGCGTTGGTGCCGCCGTTGACCGTTGCAGGGATCGTCGCGCAGTCGGGCCTGTGGGTCGAAGCACGCAACGCGATGCTGTTGTATCTGACGAACCTGGCGGCGATCACGTTCGCAGCGGCTGTGATGTTGCTTCTCGCCGGGTTTCGTCCGCACCACGACCAGGCCGGGATGATGCTGGCGCGACGATTGGTCGTGACGGCGTTGACTGTTGTCGCGGTGGCGGTTCCGCTGACGGTTCACACGTTGGTCGTCGTCGACGAAAGGCAACTCGAGCAAGCTGTACGAGATGCCACCGAGGTCTGGGATCCAGAGGCTCGCATCGTGAATCTCTTCGCGGAATCGACCGGTGACGGTGCGGTGGTCGAGTTGTTGGTCAGCGGTGCGAGCGAACCACAACCGACCTGGTTGCTGGCTCGACAGATCCATGAGCGGTTCGACGCACCGGTCGAGCTGCGGCTCCGGTATCAGATCGATCAATCGTCGGTGAGCATCGTCCGATGATGCGCGCCCGCCTCGTCGCAGTCGCGACGTGTCTTGTCGCCGTTGCGTGCGCTGGTCCGGCGGGAGAATCCGCCGATGACACCGTCGTGGTGGAGGTGTTCGGTCCGTTCCTCGGGAACGAGGCCGATGCGTTCTCCGCCGACATCGCACGCATCGAACGACCGGGACTGGAAGTGCGCTACGTCGGCAGCGACAGCTTCGAGCGAGACCTTCAGCGCCGTGTCGAGATCGGACAGCCACCGGACCTCGCGATCATGTCGGAACGCAACGAGATCCAGCGATACGCATTGAGCGGGGATCTCCTCGCGGTGCCGGAGCCGATCCGCGAAACTGCGCCGGTGTCGACCGACCCGGGCCGACCGAGCATCGACCTCGCCTCGGTAGCGGTTCCCTACCGGCTGAAAATCAACTCGTTGGTCTGGTACCGGGCCGACGTCTTCGACGAGAACGGATGGGAGCCGCCGGAAACGCTGGAGTCGCTGGGTGACTTGGTCGACGAGATCGCCGCGATCGACGGCGGGCCGGCTCCGTGGTGCGTCGGCCTCGCCGACCCATCGCGACCAGGGTGGCCGGCGTCGGACTGGATCGAGGACCTCGTGGTGCGAATCGGTGGCACCGACGCGTACGACGCGTGGGTGGCCGGCGACCTCGGCTACACGTCAGGGACCATGACCCGAGTGTTCCAGGAGTTCCGCCGCCTTGTTCTCCAACCGGGAGCCACGAACACGGATCGCATCGTCGACGTCCTCCGAGTGAGCCACCGGGACTCAGCGACGCCGTTGCTCGCCGACGAACCCGGCTGCGTGCTCTACAAGGCGTCGAGCGCCGCCGCGAGCTGGCTGGGGAACCCGATGCTCGATGGTCGGCTCGATGCGTTCGTGCTTCCCGGCGAGCTGCCCGAAGTACGCCCGCCGGTGACGGTGAGCGTCGAGTCGATCGTTCGGTTCGACGAGTCATCAGAGACGCAAGAGGTACTGGCGTCGCTTGCGGCATCGGACGCGGAAGCGATCTGGCAAGACGTCGGCGGATTCGTCCCCATCAGTCTGCTCGAGTCGCCGAGCGGTCCCTACTCGCGTTTCGTCGGCGACACCTACAGGATGGACGCATCGGAATCGATGGCACCGAACCGACGCTCTGGGCTGTACTCGACACTGGTCTCGGGGGCCGCGAACCGCTTCGACGATCTCCAACTCGATCTCGAGATCCTGGAAAGCCTGGAAGACTTCGAACCATGAGCGACGATCGGCGTGTCGGTGTCGGACGAGTCATTGGAGTGCTGGCCGTCGTGATGATCGGAGTCTCGTGCGGCCGATCCGACAACGACGAGCTTCAACAGGCGTCACCGCCCGTGACCACCGATGCGGGGCCGACCTCTGAGCGACAACGCCTCTACATCGACGCCGACACGGTCGAGTGTGTCGGCGAGATTCCTCAGCAGTGCTTGGTCGTCGCCACGTCCCCCGACAGCGATGGCGAGTTCTTCTACGACAGCATCGAAGGATTCGATCACGTTGCCGGCACCCGGTACGTGATCGAGGTCGAGGTCATCGAGGTCACTGACGCACCAGCCGACACCAGCGCCGTTCGATACCAACTGATCGACATCGTCGACGCACGCCCTGGCGACACGATCGACCCATCGCCCCCACTCGCGAACACACAGTGGAAGCTGACATCACCCGCCGATCTCGCCGGCGATGACATCACCATCGAGTTCTCCGCCGACCAATTGAGCGGATCGGCGGGCTGCAACGACTACGAAGCCCGCTTCACCGACGATTCCAGCGACGTCTCGATCGGCGAGGTACGAACGACGCTGATGCGCTGCGGCGGCGCCGTCGACGAGAGGGAAGCGACGTACTTCGAAGCACTCCAGGACACCTTGGAAGCCGAGATCGACGTCGACGGCACACTGACCCTGCGTGGTGGCTCGACCACGTTGGCCTTCGACCCAGTCGCTCAGTAATGACCGACGTCGACATCGGAGACAAGAAAGTTGCAGATACCGGGAACCGTGGGCACGGTGCGGGCGTCCAACTTCATGAACCAACCGATTCACCACCTGAAAGCGTGACCAACACTCATATGAACTTCTCTGCCGCCTCCAACATCACTCGCCGTGCGACGCTCGCGTTGCTCGTCGCAGGATCGCTCGTCGCAACGGCGTGTGGCAGCGACGACTCGCCGTCCAGCGACGCCGACGCAACAACGAACACGATCGAACAAGTCACCGACACCGTGGAACAGGGCAACGAGGCATCAGAGGCGGAAGCGACACGGTTGTGGATCAAGCCCGACCTCGTCGAATGCGAAGGCGTCGCCCCCCAGCAGTGCCTGGAGGTGGCCACCTCGGCCGACGGACCCTACGAGCTCTTCTACGACTCGATCGACGGATACGACCACGAAGAAGGCACGTCAGCAGTGATCGACGTCACCATCGAAGAGATCGATGACGCACCCGCCGACGCCTCCTCACTCGAGTACACCCTCGTCGAAGTCGTCGAAACAGGACAAGACCTCGACGGCTGACCCGCAACCGTCGCAACGCTTATCGAGGAGGCCAACGACACCTCTGGGCCGACGATGTCGAGCGCGCAGCCTCGTTCGGTGCGCCAGTTTCAGCCCGAGTCGACCCGGCATCACCACACGCGCTCACGGGTAGGCACACCCCTCTGACCACAGTCAACCCCGCACCACGATGACGGTGCGCCTCACGACGGCACGATACTGCCTTCGGACCACCCATAACGACACATCCCACGGACCGCTGAACCCGGCCAGTCCGGCTCCTACGCGATCGACGTAGGTACTCGAGATCGCGCGCAGTCTCACGTGCGTGCCAATCATCGTCGAGATTGCTCGTCGTGCCGGACACGAGCGCCCAGCACAACACGCAGCCGAACAGGGCTACACCGATCGGCGCGCTACTTGGCCTGGCGGGAGCGGTAACGACCGATGTACTTCCGGTTCTCCGCCACACGCTGCTTCACCTCGGCCGGTCCCAGGTCTCTACCGGTCTCGGAGCACTGCACTCCGGAGTCCTCTGAGCGCGGGGGTCCAGCATGGCCTAGGCGTGCCTGGATGTCAGACCATTGCTCAGTGCTGAGAAACACTTGCTTCACCACTCCAGCCACCGTACCCAGCACCGTCTGTCGTGTCCCCGCTGCTGGTCGTCTCCTCCGCTGATTCGCCTGATGTTCCGTCGACGGCGGACTGCTGACGGCTGCGGGGGCGTCAGTCGAACAGTTGTGGGTTGACCGCGCGATTCTCTTCCGCAACAATCGAAATCAGGTGATCGTCGAATCGCAGCCTTCAGAAGCAGATGTGCAACGTCTTCGGATTGAGCTGCGTCGTGCGGAGAGCCATGCTCGATCACTTCGCCGCCGCCTCGAGGATCTTGGCGGGGTGCGCCGTCACGGGCGACGTTCGCTCACCGAGGAAATCCTCGAGTTCTTGGATCGCGATCCCACGTTGGAGTTCTCGCCGGCCGATGTTCGAGACGGCATCAGTGTCGATGGCGACGTGTCGTCGATCCTGCGGTCGCTCGCTCGGCAGGGCCGGGTCGTTCGGGCCCAGCGTGGCATCTATCGCTCGATTCGAGCGTGCGAGGAGAACGCTACGGAGTAGACGTATCAGGCGATCTCAGCCGCCTTCGTCCCGAAAACGGTCGAAGGCCCGGGCTTGTGACCCGGACCTCCAACAACGATGACCTCGACTCGCTCAGCTTGCCGGCGGTGAGTCTCGGTCTGTTCACCCTCGAAAGGGTTTCCAATGTCCATTGTTGCCAGTCCTGGACCTCGCGCGTCCATACACCGGCATCTCTGTCCATCTGATCTCGTCCACCTCGTCGAGGTCAATGCCAGCCAGCGCGGAACGCTCACGTCGATCGACCCCGACGATCTCACCTCGATCTGCCTTGACTCGCTGTTCCCGGTGCGCACGAAACGCTCCCACGTCGGTGCTCCGAACTTCAGCGGCAAACACTTCCACGCAGTGCTGCGTCGTCACGTGTGGTTCGAGTCGAGGCTCGAGCAGCAGTTCCTCGAATCGACCGAGGCAGACCCGTCGATCGTGGCGATCGTCTCTCAGCCGATGCGCTTGCACTGGGTCGATGCAGCCCTGCGTACGCACGTGCCCGACTACTTCGTCCAACACGACGATGGACGTCGCCGGATCATCAACGTTCGCCCGGCCGATCGCGTCGCCGACTCTGAGCATGTGTTTGCGCAGGTCGATCAGTTCGCCGAGTCGATTGGGGTCGAAGCGGAGGTCTTCACCGGCCTCGCGGCGGCCAGACGCGAAGAGCTGGCGTTCCTTCACCGGTACCGCCTCGCCGATCGCCCAAGTCGGCCCGACCTCGCCGAAGCAATGACGGTCCGGTGGGCGTACGAGCAAAACGATCCGGGACTTGTCAGTGACATGTGGTCAGCCGTGGCCAACGGGGCTCTCGTCGCCTCGAAGGGTGGTCTCCTTCGAGACGATTGCCTTCTGCTCCCGTCGGAGACCGAGCGATGATCGAACCGACCAACGAGGCAATTACAGCGCGGCCGACCTGTCGTCTCCGGTTGGAGCCTGGCTGCACGGTCGAGTGGAACGGTCGGGCCTACCGACTCGATGCGGCAGGACCGACGGTGTGTGAACTCAGTGCCGGTCGCGCTCGCCTGAACGTCGCGACCAGCGACCTGGTCGCAACGATGGTGACCGACACACCGACCGCAGTCGATGACGTCGCCATTGCCGGCCACTCGACAGATCGGAGCGGGTGGCATCGCGCATCGGTATCGCACCGCCATCGTGCCGTCGAGTTGAGCTACCGACTCAACGAACTACTCACAGGCCACCGGCTCGGTGCCCCCGAAACGGGTGCTCCCGATGAGTTCTGGGCGCCGTATGTGGAGTTGACGTCGCTGACTCAGCGTTCGGAGTGCATGGCAGAAGAGATCAGCGGTGACCCGCAATCGAAAGCGACGATCGGCATCGACTCGATCACGGGACGCAGCCTTCGGCGGCTTGCCAAGCGATTCGCCGAGGCCGACTATGACCCGGCCTCGTTGCTCGACGAACGGTTCAGCGCAGTCAAGGATCCGAGTTGCGGCTTGACCGATGAACAACGCAGCGTCGTCGATGCACAACTCATCGAGCAGCGGGGGAGTTCCGATGTCAGCCAACGCGTCCTGCTGTCGAAGATCCGCATCGCAATGGCGCAACGCAGCGTCGCCGCTCCGGAGAGCGCGAACTTGCGGCGCTACGTCTCCAACGCTCGTCGACGCCATCAATTGACGAAGAACGCGAAGTACCGCCGCAACGTTTCCGCGCGGCCGGCCAACCCGCTGCACCAGGTGACGACCACCCACGCCGGCCAGTTCGTCGAGGTCGACGAGTGGTGCATCGACATGGTCGGCTCCGTGCTCGACGTCACGCTGTACGACTTGCGCCTCCTTGTGGCGATTGACGTCCACACGCGCGCAGTCCTGGCGATTGATGTGATCGTCGGCGCAGCGACCGTCGAGTTGGTGCTGTCGTTCCTCTTCCGCACGATCACCCCCGTCAGCCACCGCCTCGGCAAGTACCCCGTGCCCGACGACGTGCATCTCCCGGTTCCGGAGAACCTCGTTGCTCCACTCGGCGAACTGCTTGACGCGAAGTGGCACGCACTCCCGGCGCCGTCGATCGACACGATCGTCACCGACCAGGGCTCACAGTTCAGGAGCCGTCACGTGGAAGCGACCCTCGAACGCTTGATGATCTCGGTGCTGCCGATGCCCGCTGGCCGCCCGACCGGTAAGCCGCACGTCGAATCGTTCTTCAACCGGCTGCGCCAGCATCTCTCAGTGCTGCCGGGCTACACGGGCGGGAGCCCGGACAAGCGGGGCGAAGTCGAACACGTCGACAGCGGGGTGCTGTCACCTCATGAGATCCAGGATCTCGTGATCAGGTTCGCGATGATCTACAACTCGTCGGAACACCAAGGACTGCCGATCAAGCAGGGCACTGCTCGACACATGACGCCGCTCGAGATGCTCGCCCAGAGCAATGCTCAACGAGGCGATCTCGAAACTCTGAACCCGCAGGTCGTGCCGTACTGGTTCCTCCCGTCCATCGAGAAGAAGATCACTCCGCAACCCTTCTCGCATCAGCTGTACTCGTTCGACGCGCCGGAACTCCACGATCTGCGCGGCACCACCCAGATCGTCCATTACTCCAAACTCGATCCGACACGAGTCTGGACCTTCCACCCCGGCACCAGAAAGTGGCTCAGGCTTCGCGGACGACCCACCACCAAGGCGATCACGAACGAAGCGCGCTTCGGAGAAGCAGCGGTGGCGGCTGCGCTCGAGAATGTCCGATGGCACACGATCAATGAGCAACACGATCTCGCCGACGCCCTTGCGTCCGCCTATGCGCTCACACCGAACCTGAACGACCAACAGTGCCGGAGGCGCATTGCCGACGTCTGGCACCGCCGTCACGAGCAACAGCTCCTCGATGCAGCTCCCGAGCCGGTCGCATCGCTGGAACCGTCAACGCCAGGCGACGCTTCGGCACCGTTCAGATCCCACGACGATGACGAGGATTGGACGATCGCATGAGACTCGGTGACCGAACCACGCTCGACGGCTTCACTGCGTTCTGCGCCCGACGCGACGAGATCGTGGCGCCGCTCCCGCCGAGCGAACTGAAAGGCATGAGCAGGCAGGCCATCAACGACCACGACGACGACCGTCGACGATCACTGGCCAACCCGCCGATCGTGCGCACCCCGACCGTCAACTCGTTCGCCGCCGAACTCGATCGGCTCATTGCGGACAACGCGGCCCGCGCACCGGGTGACAAGGTCCATCTCGGCTTTCAGGGCATTGCGGGCATCGGCAAGACCAGAGGCGTACTGCATGCCGCCAAGACCGTCTGGAACCGTGAACGAGCAGCTCACGGTGACGTCGTGACCAACGGCAAGATCAAAGCGCCGCGAGCACCGGTGGTGTACTCCACTGCGCCTGCGGTCAAGACCTACAAGGAGCTGATCGGCTCCGTGCTGAGGTTCTTCGACGCCAGAGCCACCGGGAATGCAGAAGCGATGACCGAGCAGTTCTTGCACCTGCTGCAGGTGGCCGAGACCGACGTCGTCGTGATCGACGACGCCCACGCGCTGCGCGGCCGCAGCCGCCCAAGCCTGGCGATGGCCGACTCGCTCAAGGCGCTGATCAACCGGATTCCGTGCACTGTCGTCTTCGTTGGAACCGGCTTCGAGAACACCGTGCTGTTCGGCCAGACCGTCGGTGGCTACGACGACCCTGCTGCTCAGCTGCGCCACCGTGTCGTCCACCTCGAGCACCCGTCGTACCGCCGCCCAAACCGTGACGACCCCGGAGCGTTCACGAAGCTGATCAACGCGCTCGAAGGCCCAATCTCGACGGGATTGCGCGAACACCGACCCGGCACGCTGTCGTCGCCGACCACCGCGCGCTGGCTGTACGACCAGACCGACGGGATCACCGCTCGGGTCGGCAAATGGCTCTCCGCTGCTGCGGTCGCCGCAGTGGGCAGTGACGAAAGAGTCACCCGCACACTCCTCGAACAGACCCCGGCGCCCGGGCTGAACGCAGCATGATCGCATGCGTCAGTATTGAGCCCGTCGAGGACGAAACGCTCATCAGCCAACTCGTTCGCCTGGCCGAAGCGAATGGCCTCCGCTCCGTCGCCGACGTCCATCGCCGTATCGGCAAACAACCGCCATCCCTGACCGATCTCGTTCTCGGGCCGTCACAAAGATGGCTCGAAGCGGCCGCCGAGATGACAGGGATCGATGCCACCTGCTTGTTGTCGGGCACTCGGCATGGTAGGCGATCTCCCGTTGTGCGGGCCTGGAATCCAGCTCTTGCGGCGAACGTCGCGATGTACTGCCCCGCCTGTCTCGCCACCGATGGAGCCTGGCGGCTTTCGTGGCTGGTGCCGTTTGCGGAGGTTTGCTCGATTCACGATCTTCTCCTCGTCGATCATCGCGAACATTGCGCCGATCCCGACGGCATCGAGCGTCGTTGGAGCGTGGCAGAGAGCACCGATCGACTCTGCAATCGCCGCTCCTGCACTCTGGCGTTGTCGGCGTTCGTTGCCGACCCTGCACCGTGGCACGTCCTCGCAAAGTACGGCCGACTCCGCGAGATCGAGGCCGAGTTCCGCTTCCGTGTCCTCAACAACGAGTACGTCGATCTTCCCACCGGCCGGTACGCACCGCAGGTGCTCGACGCCCATCAGATCAAACCTCGCGAGCGATGTGATCCGTCCGTCCGAATCGAGTGGCGAGACCGACCGGACCAGGGGATCGCCCACCGTGCTGGCGACCGTTGACCATGCGCCGGGCGACGCGCTCGACGTCTACCTCGAAGCAGTCGCCGCAGCCAACGGAATGACGCTCCGCTCGGTCTTCGAACGCACCGGCCTTCTCGATGATTGCGGGCGAATACCGGCGCTGTGGGGAGCCGTTGTGACCGACCGGCATGCCGACCGGCTGGCAGACGTCCTCGGCGTCGAGGCGCACTCGATGACGCTCATGCTCTTCCATCCCAACGGTGTCGACCTCGATGGCCTCGACCCCGACCGCCCGACCTCGATGCGCACCGTGGCGCGTCGCCAGTGGCTCCACGTCGCGGGCTCCCGATACTGCCCCGACTGCCTCGCCCACGGTCGGCACTGGCCGATCAGCTGGAAACTGCCCTGGGCTTTCGCCTGCACCACCCACCACACGTGGCTCCACGACATCTGCCCCGACTGCGAACGCCGACCGCGCACCTACACCGCAAAAGGCACCACCCAACCGTCGTTCACGACGATCGTCCCCGACCCGAACCGATGCCCGAACAGCGCCGGAACTCGACGAAGCGGCGTCGGTCGCGCAGCTGCACCCTGCGGCCACGACCTGAGACAAGTACCGGCGCTGCCGTGCGCCACGAGCGTCGTGAATACGCAACGTCGGCTGCACGATTGGCTCGACGCATCCAAGGTCGAAGTCCTCGGCTCCGTCACCACACCACGCGAAGCGTTCCACACACTCCAAGCCGTCTGCATCTGGCTCGATGCTGCAACCGGCATCCAGAAACGGACACGTCCCTGGCTCACACCACCCGCACACGCAGTCGACATCGGGACCCGGTCGAGTCGAGCGATTGCTGCCCTCTCGGCTGACATCGACAGCGCCGCCGAACAGCTCGCCCTGCCACTCGAGCCGTTCCTGCGCGGAACGCCTTCAGCGCACACTGCGCTACGCGAGCGCGTCGCCCAGAACACCCATGGCGACGAACTCGCCAACGCCATCAGCTCCCGGTTCGAACGAACCTCGACCCGCCAACGCCGACGAGCAACCCAACTCCTCCTCCCACTCAACGACGCCACTGTCGACCGCCTCATCACAGCCATCGACGACCACATCGACTACCCGGCGCTCCAAGAACTCACCGGAGTCCACAACCGCCACGACATCTTGCGAGACGCAGTCATCATCGACGTCCTGATCGCAGCCGGCGCGAAGACCGCAGCTCACGCCAGTGCCCTCGCTGAACTGGCGCCGGGAGCAGTGAAACGCAACCGCTACATCCACCGTCTCATCAACCAGGCCAACACCCGAGACGGATGGCTCGCTCACCTCGGCCGGTACACGCCGTGACCGACATCAGCCGCCGAAAGGACTACATCAAATCGCAAGCACGCCTCATCAGCCAGAGATGCGTACATCGCCATGTGCAACACGACGACGAGCAAGTCAGCGATGCCACCAGAGACGAGTACGACAAGGCCTGGACCGAATGGAGCGCCTGGTGCGCACGACACGACATCGGCCGCTACCACCCGACCCGAACGCAGAAGCGACGCTGGGCCGAGCACCTCCTCGAACAGAGAATGCCCCTGTCCGCCATCGAAACGCATCTCACCGGCGTGGCGTGGTGCCACGCCAAAGCAGGTCAGCAATCGCCGGTCGCTCTCCACGGCGCCGGACAGTCGATTGCAGCCTCAGCGTGGCGTCGCAGCGACGCTGCACGCACCGCTGCGCCGATCAGCCTCGCCGCCATCCAACAGATCGTCGGCGAGATCCCGTACGTCTTGGGCAAACCGGACAGCGACCCGCAAGTCATCCGGGACCGATGCCTCCTCACCCTCGGCTGGACGACAGCACGCCACGACTTCGAACTCGTCGCTCTCGACACCGACGACCTTGCGTTCACCGAAGAGAAGAACCTCAAGGGGTTGCTCGTCCACGTCAAGCCGCCGGGAGCCGAAGGACTCATCGCCGGACCGATCGTGCTCCTTCCATCATGGGGCCACCCAACGTTCTGCCCCGTACGCACCGCCCGACGTCAGGTTGAGCAACGACGGCACGGTCCACTGTTCGTCAGCACCCACGACACAGGCAACGACACCGGAGCACGACTGGACCGAACCGTGGTCGGCGACCTCGTCAAGCACTACGCCGAACGTGTGCTCGGCGACGATGCAGATCACTACTCGGCGCACAGTCTCCGAGCCGGCTTCGTCCAGCACGCAAGAGAACGAGGAGCGTCCGAGCGTGCGATCGCCAACGCGACGGCCGACAGCGACACCGGACACCTTCACCCCCGCGACGCCGCGTCGAACGATCTCTTCTACAACCCCGTGCTCGAAAGGATCGGGTGGTGACCGGCGTACTGCCGAGACCACCCGTCTGTGTCGGTCCGAATCGCTATGGCGTGTCTGCGGGAATTGTCAGCGCCGTCACGTACGAGCCATCGGCATCCAATTCGTAGGTGACAAGATCTGCCCGGAGTGATGTGAGGTGATGACCGAGCAGCGCACCGAATGCTGCGGGAGCGGCTACTGCGAGATGGATGCGACCGGGCTTCGTCTTGCCGTGTGCCGTTCGGACCCTGTCCGCCACCCCTCGGGCAACGGCAGCGATCGTTTCCGCATCAAGATCGCCGTCACCGACCCAGCGGAGACTTAACCGCCCACCGATCGGTGGAAGACCGGCTGCCAACTCACTCGCCAGAGTCGCTACATCGTGCCCGATCAGGTCGATGTCGACGATGAGATCACCCCGCTCGCGATGTTGATCGAAGTCGCCCGCAATTGTGGTCAGATCACCGACTTCGGCTGGAGCTGCATCGTCGGCGCGGGTTGCGACCGTCAGCGACCAGCCACTGGCTTGATGCAGCACTCGTCCTGTCGCTATTGCGGCCGAGAGATGACATCTCACATCGAGCCGCACGGACCTATGCGAGACCACCGTTTCAAGGCGCAATACCAACGATCGAAGCCCGATCAAGAATCTTGACCAATCGGCAGACTCGCCCGGTCGACGATCACCGCCCAGCAGCCGAGTTGCATCGACGGTGAACGCGTTCGACACCGGACTCGATCCCCGCGTCACCACCGTGACATCTACGGGGCCCTCGGGTCGATCCCGTTCGAGTACGGCGTGCAGCGTTGCGTCTGCGACGGCGGCTGCCTCGTGCGGCAGGATGTGTTTGGACTGTTGGTCAAGCCACACCGACCCCCACAGTCCGCCGATGTCCTCACCTGTCACTCGGCGAACCAACTCCGCCGTAGCGGCTCGACCGCCCAGTCCATGAGCGACAGGGACAATCACCGGGCGGTCTCCGCGTTCGGCTCCCAAGTTTTCACGCCGCCGTTGCAGCGCTGGCAGTAGCTCGCCGACAACTGCAGGCCTGTCTGCAGCTTGGTCGCCGTCGAGGTACAGGCTGGAGCGCGTGAGATACGGCACGAACGCATCGCATCGTTCCACGCCGGACGACATGTTCGATGAAATTCGACTTCCGTCCACGAACGAGTGCCGGTCATGAATGACCGTGAAGCCGCGGAGGGCCAGCTCATCGTGCAGCAGCTCCGAAGCGACCGGATCGCTCCACGAGTAGCTGATCATTGCTATCGGTGACTGCGTCATTTCATCGCCGTATTCGTCGCGGGCGGCCAGCCAGATCTTGCGACAGCCGGCGGCCTCCCGGGACCTGCGGTTGCGGATCGGAATCGTTGGGTCATGTGGACGTCGACTTGACGAACAGCGGACCAAAGAGACCCTGCCAGGTCGCTAACGCTGCGCCGACTTGATCATTGCGCGCTTGACGCAGCGCGAGATCACACGTTGCCACGGTGTCGTTGAGCCACGAACGGGCTGCGGCAAGATCTCCTGACGAGGAGTGCAGCCGGTCGGAGACATCCGGTCCAAGGCCGGCCGGATCTGGCCAGGGTTGGTCGATGAGGTCGGCCGCTGATGCGAAGAAGGCACGCAGCTCAAGCGGGAGCGTCCCCGTCCAAGGCCCGACGATGAGACGACGGGCCATCACCTCGAGCAGGAACGATGGCTTCACGGGTTTTCCACTGGACCGGCTCTCGCCGGCATGGCTGTTTGCCTTCTTGATCATTTTGACCATCGGCACCCAGTGGCCGGACAAGTCGGTGTTGCAACTGGTGGCGAGTTGTTTGTGGACCTTCGGATTCGTCGACATCCAGGTACTGGCACGAGTGTCAGGGATCTTGTAATTGTCCCCGTCGATGAATGCCGGCACGACGTCGATGGCGACCACCTTGTCAGCGGTGTCGTTGACGACTTTGGTTCCGAACTTCACTGTGACGCTTCGTGCCTGCGTGGAGACCCGGCCGGGGTAGTGCGCCTCAAGGATGTCGCGGGTCTTGTTCAAGATGTTCGACGGAACCTGGTCGAGGTACCCGCGCTCGTCGTCTCCGAGCACGACCATGATGTCGACGTCCTTCAAGGGACGAACGGCAGTGTTCCGCGCGTACGAACCCGTCAGAAAGCTGTCGGCTACCGCCAGTTCTGCGCCGACCTGCTGGCGAACCTTCGTTTGGCGGCGGGAGGCGTCGGTGGCCTCGCTGCTCGTCGGCTCGAGGTTGGACCGAAACTTCGTGAACGCTTCAGCAACGGTCAGCAACATGTCAGCTCACCTTTCGGTAGTAGGACAGCGAGGCCGACGTGGCCCCGCCTGCAACGGAGGTGCCGACGCTGTGTTTGGAGAACCCGTCGGTGGATCGGAACGTCGCATCGACCCAAGAACCTGTCGGCGGGTCGGTCGCGAATGCGGTCGTAGTTGCGACCAGCCGATACTTACAGAGCGACGGATACGAGCCGCTTTTCTTGATCGTGAACTCGATGATGTCGGGATCGATCCACATGTCGCCGTCGCCGCCGTAGGCGTAGCTGAGGGTGAAGTCGAACCGGCCCACCAGGTCGTTGCCCGCCCGATTCGGGTCGAACACTTCGAGCACGAGGGCGCTGAGACCCTGTTGGGAGAGCCAGTGGGCAATTCCATCTTCCCATTGCGACCAGGTGCTCACGAACTTCGTCGGATCGAGCCCGGCTGCGGTGACGAGTAGGCGAACGCTGCGCAACAGATTCGTTGCGACGTAAGTGGTGGTGTGCGTCGTTGATCCGACGTAGACGGTGCTCATGATGTCTCCAATGCGCTCAGGTCGACCCCACCGATTCGCGAGCCACTCGCGCCGCCGCTGTTCGTTGGCGTCGGCGCTGGGGGTGCGCCGATCACGATGTGTGCGTCGTTCACCAGTGCTGAGATGAGGCCGGGTTCGGTGGGGTGGTCGGGGAGGTACAGCGTCCACGCTCCGTTGAGATCCAGTCCACTGACTGGCGCTTCGTTGACGTTGTCGCCGTTGGCGGCGTCAGTTCCGTGAACGGTGTAGACGTTGAGGCGAGGTCCGGCGCCGACGAGAACGAGCGGTGACGACGCAGTTGCTTCGTCGGCGATCAGCAGCGCACCCGGATTGACAACCCCCACAAGAATCTCGTGAGCGGCTCCGTCGTCAGAGGCAATGAGGTCTGCAATGGCGCGCCAGGTGTCGCTTGCCGTTCGTGCAGGGCTGGCCGCAATGCGTCGTGCATACGTCGTCATGACTGAAAGTCCTTGGTCTCGGTCACGGCGGCAACAAGATCGTCGACGCACAGTGCTGTGAAATCCAGCGATGGGTGGCGTGCAGCGCCGGCAGCGACCGCCTTGCGAAGCGCACGCCCGTCGAGCCCGTCACTGGCTTCGATGACGCTGTCGAAGGCTGCTTGCTCGATGACGTTGCGGGCACCCGGGTAGTGCTCATCGATGGCCATGATGGTGTCGGCAAGAATCGTGCGGCGCGCTTCGGCGTCGGGAAGACCGAACCGATGAACCAGATCCGCACGGCTGATGAACGCGTCGTCGACCGCCTCAGCAAAGTTGGTGGTCGCCACGATCAGCACATCGGGATGAGTTGACGCCAAACGGTCCAGATTGGTGAGAGCGGCGTCGCATGCACGGTGCACGTCGATCGGGTTTGCCTCGCGGCTCAGCCCGGCTCTATCTGTGGCGATCGTTTCGACCTCGTCGAACAACACGACGGTGACATGCCGTTCGGCAACTGCACTGATCGTTGACCCGAACAGATCGTCGACCGCGCGCTGGCTGCGGCCCAGCGACGAAGATGTCAGTGCATGGGGGTCCACCTCGATGAACGCAACACTCGTGTCGCCGAGAGTTGCTGCGACACGACTGGCAAGCCCGCGGGCCAACGTGGTCTTGCCGGTTCCCGGAGGCCCCGCCAACATCACGATGCCGTGCAAAGGGAGTGATTGATGAGAGACATCGCGACGCAAGATCATGGTCGCAGCGGCTTGGCGTGCGAGGCGACTCTTGGTGTCACCAGGCAACACGATGCTGTTCCAGCCAGCATCGAACTCAGTGTCCGGGAGCCAACGCGCGTCAGCAATACCAGGGGTCCCGACCGGGACTGGCGGAGTGTGGATCAGTGGTTGGACGTTGGCTGCGGACATCGGGTCTCCTTGGTCGAGGGTTACACGAGTGGGATTCTAATGTTGCGATTATGACGATTGCTACGGCTGTTGCGAATAATTCGAATAAACCGTAGCATGGTGTCCCGCAAACCACGCCGATAGCGCACACCGATGAGCCGTGGCGAGAACGTTCAACCGTGCTACGAAGTGCAGAAGGGACGATGAGATGACGACACAGACCGACCAGCCGACAACCGCCCATCAGGCTCACGCCGACGAAACCGCGCAAGCCGCCCAAGCGGTGGAACTGCTCCAGGCGTACCTCGAGGGCCACGCAGACGCGATGTCCAACCTGCAACTTTGCGCAGCCCACGGGCAGGACGAAGAGGGCCCGTCGATCGCGCTGCCCGCAGCAGCGATTGATCTCCTCAGGAAGGTCCTTGCCGAACTTGCGAACGGCAACGCAGTGACCGTTGCGCCCGTGCACAGCTACGTCACGACGCAGCAAGCAGCAGACCTGCTGAACGTCTCGCGCCCGTTCCTCGTCGGGCTGCTCGATGAGAAAGCCATCCCGTTCAAGAAAGTCGGAAATCGCCGACGGATCCGACTCGACGACGTCCTTTCCTACAAGCGGAGAGACGATCACCTCCGCGAAGCGCTCCTCGACGAACTCACAGCAGAGGCAGAGGATCTCGGCCTGGAGTACTGATCCGTGGCGTTCACGGCGGTGTATGACGCATGCGTGCTCTATCCCGCCTCGCTGCGAGATCTCCTCATTCGCGTCGCAGCGACCGGGCTCTTCCGGGCCAAATGGTCCGAAACGATCCTCGACGAAGTCTTCAACAGCATCACACGCGACAACCCTGACCTCGACGCCGAGCGTCTCAAGGTCACGCGCGCCAAGATGATCAAGGCAGTACCCGACTGCATGGTCACAGGTCACGAACCGCTCATCGCGGCCCTCGACCTGCCCGACGCCGACGACCGACATGTCGTTGCCGCCGCAATCCGTTGCCACGCCGGCGTGATCGTGACGAGCAACACGAAGGACTTCCCCACAGAAACGCTGGAGCCATACCGCATCGAGGTTCAGAGCCCCGACCACTTCATCCTGCACCTCATCGAGATCGCACGCGACGAGGTGATCCGAGCCATTACCCGACAGGCCGACGCTCTCAGCCGGCCGCCGATGTCCTTTGATGAGCTTCTCGACCGACTCGAAAAAGTCGGTCTCTCGCGATCCGTCGCTGCGATCCGGTCCCCGGTGACCGCACCGACTTGGATCAGTGACATTCCCGATCTCTAGCCCGACTCCCGAGATGGGTGGTCGAACACATGTTCAGCCATCGGGACAACTACATTGAACGGATTGGGACAACTACATGCATCACCCCAGGTCAGATCCGGAAGTTGGGACAAGTTGCCAGCCGCTCATCACGTAGTGATGAGCGCCGAATAACTTGTCCCAATCGCTGTACCTGTCCCACCGTTGCGACAACTGGTCCTGATCGGCCGCAACGCGTCCCACTGCTCGACGCTGAGTGACGAGTGACCGCCTGGAGTGATTCGCGAACGGATACCGGGGGAGCGCGACGTGGGGTGCGGCCCGGCGAAATGTGCGGATGGCCGTGTGCGGGTTTTCCGGTTCGCGAGCGGGCTCGAATCGCATCTGTGGTCGTCGATATCGAGCGGATCGACCGCGGCCGCTACCAGTCGAGTTCTGTGTCGATGTCGAGCTGCACGAGTTCGACGGCGTCATCGGCGGCGAGCTGCCCGACGACCGAGAAGCCCGGCACCAATGTCCCCGACATCACCAGCACCCGATAGTGGTCGCGCTCGGCAATCAGCCGAGGCAGGTCGTCGAAGTCGAGGGCGAAGCGATCGACGATGCGAATGAGTTCGAAGACCTGGAAATCGTTCGTCGACGGTTGGCCGTCCGGCCCTCGTTCTGCTCGAAGCTGTCGGTCGAGGTCTTCGAAGAATCTGGGCGTCGCCCGAACGACGCGGCGAGCTGAGCTCACTTCTGGTTCGGTGCCGACTCGGTTCGATCGATGTGCTGTTCGAGGCGCTGGCGCACTCGTGCGAGGAACTCATCGGGTACCTGGCTGAGATCGGTGACGACGCTTTCGTCGAACAGCGCCTTCTGTTCGGCCGGGGTCATCTTCTCGAGTTCTGCCGCAGTGACGACGTTGCCGGACATATCCCAACTGTAACCGCCCGTGCATCGGGCGACCGATCGTCACGCGCTCAGGATCACCAGACAGCTGACCCCAAGCCACCCGCTCGCGATCGGCACGTCGGTGCTCGTTCAGGTGCTCAAGAGAGCGCGTGCTATCGGCAATCGACCGCAACCTCGAGTGCCTCGCAGATCTCTCGCATCCGCACACCGCTCAGCGCGCCGCTCCGCTCGACCAGTACGGCGGTTGACACAGATTCAATCGAGTCCAGGTTGACGGCACAGCGGCGACCGATCGGATCCTCGCCAGGTTCGAGGATGACCTCACTCGGTAGGCCTCGAATCGTGGTCGTGCAGGGTGCAACGAGGGCGCGACGGAGCCGTGGGATGGCTGAGTCACGCGATAGGACCACGACTGGTCGGCGACCGATCTCCGGTGGTTCGCACCACCACAGCTCACCGCGGGCTGCCAGAGCGCTCACGTGGCCGAAGCCGCGCTTCGGAACGAAGCGAGGTCGCCCCAGTCATCTTCGTGGTCGATGGGATGCGCTTCGTATGCAGCTGCATAGGCGGCATCGATTTCGGCAGATCGGTAGCGAACGAGGAGGGCTGTCAGTGCTTCATCGACGAGTTCGGCATCGGTGGTTCCAGCGTGGAGCCGGCGAGCGTCGTCGAGGAGGGTGCGGTCAACGGTCGTACTGATCCGGGCACGAGTCATGCCACTATCATGCCACGGTTATGCTGCGAGAGGAAGCGGCTCCAGGTGTTCGGACGCCCCACCACCCCGGGGCGCTCGAGCGGTATCCGAAGTCAGTTGATCTGCTTCCAGAAGACGACCTTGTGGTCACCTGGCCCGTAGAACTCTCGGATCCGAGCTTCCTCGTCGTACCCGATGCCGGTGTAGAAGGTGCGGGTGCGGGCGTACTGATCGGTCGATGATGTTTCGACGACGAGAGTACGTGCGCGTTCTTCGCCGCGTCGTTCGAGGTCGGCTTCGACGTGGGCCATGACGGAGCTGCCGATGCCGGTTCCTTGGTGGGTCGGGTCGACGGCGATGAAGTAGAGGTTCCACATCCGGTCGGCGAACGGCTCGGGCGCGTACTGAGCTGCGCTCATGACGGCACCGTTGCTGTCCTCTGCGACGACCCATTGATGGTCTTCGAGGCTGCCGTCGAGTGCTCCGTTGACCATGTCGTCCAAGAACTCTGCTTCATCGGTGCTGAACATGTCAGCGGCGACGGCGATCTCTTTGATCCGGTCGAGGTCGGCAGTGGTGGCGGGTCGAATGCTGTGGTCGGTCAACGGATACTCATCTGGCTCCCGAACAGACACGTCTCGAACGGTAACGGTCTGTTCGCCGTCGGCTCGGGCATGACCAACCGACGGTCGACGCTGCCAACAAACATGAGCCATATGCGGCTCGATGCACGAACCGAGTTGGCAACGCTTGCCGTTGTGCTTCGAGGTGGCGGTGTCGTGGGGGATCACACCGTTCGTGCACGGCCAGCTGGAACGGACAGACGACTCGCCATGCAGAGTTCTGTCGGGGAGCGAGGTCGGGGGCCGGACGGTGGGCTCCGGCCCCCGACGAGGTGTCGCTCGTCGACCGGTTGGGGGCCGTCAGTTCGACGATGACACCGATGTGCGGCTGACTTCGACCTTGCGGGGCTTGGCCTTGTCGGCAACGGGGATGGTGAGGTGCAGTACACCGTCTTCGTAGTCGGCGTCGAGTTCCTCGGTGTCGAGGTTGTCGCCGAGCTGCAGGGTTCGCGAGTACTGGCCTTGAGTTCGTTCGCCGGCGAGGACCTGCATGTCTTCACTCGGCTCCCACGCCCGGTTCGCGGTGACGGTGAGGGCATTCTTCTCGACGATGACATCGAGGTCCTCACGCGTGACGCCAGGGACATCGAGGTAGATGTGCACCCGGTCGCCCTGACGGTAGGCGTCCATCGGCATCGACGCCGGCTGCCGTCGGGTACCGGTCATGGCCTGGCGGGTCAGTTCCTGGAAGGGGTCGAAACGCATCAGCATGGTGTTCTCCTTTCGAATGGTGTGTCTGAACCATGCACCAACTATTCATACCAAGCGGTAGAAGACTTGACAAGATACAACGCAACATTTCGGATGACGCACGCGCCGAAGGCGAGGCGAATGAAGCCTGGGCCGGAGCGACTCGGGCTCAGCACCGAAGATCGGTCGAACTTTCGGGCGAGAGCGAGAGGAATCTATGATCTGTTCGGCCGGGCGTGTCTCATGGAGGCCGCCGGTCTGGCGGAGGGCGCTCATGGATCGACGTACATTTCTGGGGACGACTGCGACTGCGCTGTTGATCGCGGCGTGCACCGATGAGTCATCCGGCGTTGTCGACGACGAACTCGATCTCGGTGTGGATGAGGACGACGGCGAGCGCCCCGAAGCCGGGGCCCGAGACGATTCGCAGCCGCGTGCTTCGATCGTCACGCGTTGGGCTCAGGATCCGTTCTCGCGCGGGAGTTACAGCTATCTCGCCGCAGGGTCCACCCTGGCGGATCGAGCGACGCTCGGTGCGACCGTCGACAACCGGCTCTACTTCGCAGGCGAAGCGACCTCGATCGACTATGCCGCGTCGGTTCACGGCGCACTGCTGACCGGGTTCGAAGCCGCCGACGCGATCGTGGCTCAGTTCGGCGCCGACGTCTCCGTCATCGTGATCGGCGCCGGCGCCGCCGGACTCGCTGCGGCGCAGCGTCTGGTCGACGAGGACGTCGAGGTGTCGGTGGTCGAGGGTCGCAACCGTCTCGGCGGTCGAGTTCACACCGACACGACTCTCGGAGTCCCCGTCGAGTTGGGTGCAGGATGGATCCACGGTGACGACGGCAATCCGCTCACCGAATTGGCCGAACGATTCGGTCTCGACCGAGCGGTCACGGACCTCGAGAACATCGAGATCTATGACGCCGACGGCGAGGAGATCGACACCGACGCGCTCGAGGAGATCCAGGATGCGCTCGCCGAGGTCGTCGCCGACGGTGTCGCCGACGGCATCCAACCCCTCGGTCCACTCATCGACGAAGCGATCTCCGACGCCGGCGGCGGGGCCGACCGGGAACGCTTGGCGCGTTATGTGATCGCCGCTGCCGTCGAACACGAAGAAGCGACCGACTACAACACTCTGTCGACCGAGACCTTCGAGGCGGGCGAAGAGTTCGGAGGCGACGAGGTCGTGCTGCCCGACGGGTACATCGAGCTGTTGTCGCCGCTGGCCGAAGGACTCGATGTCGTTCTCGACGCGACGGTTTCCTCGATCGAGTACGGCCCCGACGGCGTCGAGGTCGGCTTCGCCGACGGGTCGTATGCGGAGTCAGACGTCGCCGTGGTGACTGTTCCGCTCGGCGTCCTCAAGGCCGGATCGATCGAGTTCGACCCGCCGCTGCCCGACGAGAAGCGAGCATCGATCGACCGGCTCGGAATGGGCGTGCTCAATCGCGTGGTGCTGCAGTTCGACGAGGTGTTCTGGGACGAAGACGCCGATCTGATCGGATACGCAGCCGACGACCCAGGGCACTTCATCGAATGGCAGAACCTGGTGCACGTGACCGGCAGGCCGATCATCTCCGGGTTCAATGCCGGAACGGCCGCCGAACGCATCGAGTCATTGTCCGACACCGACGCCGTCGCAGCAGCAGTCCGGGTGCTCGACACGATCTACGGAGCCGAGTGAGACAATGAGCGGCGCAACGAACGAACACGCCCGCGACGCCGTCGTCGACGGCCATGTCGAGTCCGAGCACGACCAGCGGTCGTTTGCAGCGGCGACGGCGACGATCGCCTTGATCTCGGGCGAACTCGCGTTTCAGTTCGGGACGTCCGGCTCGGTCTACTTCACTCGGTTTCTGGTGATGGCAACGCTCGGCATCGTGGCGTTCGTCTCCACTTTCGTGACCGCATCACATGGTGATCGCATGGACTGGCTCGTCCGAGGGGTCTGCTTGTTGCCGTTGGTGGCTCTGCTCAGCCTGGCGACCGATGACTACGACAGCCCCCTGGTGAATGCCGGACAGTTGGTCGTGCTGGTGTCGGTGCCGTTCGTTCTCGGCGTGCTCGCCATGATCTTCGGCATCGATGTCCGGGAACTCCCGAAACGTCTGCAGATGATGTCGATCGGGACGATTCTCGTTGTCGCGATCGGAAGTTATGTGATCGGCGCACACCACAACACCTTCTTCTCATGTTCTCAGTTCGCCGCCGCCGGCGCAGCCGAACCCGAGGACTGTTTCGTCGAAGACGAGTGATGCCGGGAGCGCTCGATCACCGACGGGGCTGCTCGGAGACTGTTCTTCCTTGCCAGGGGTGCGGCGGAACCACCACCCGCCCCGGACTGCGGCGACTCGATCACGCCGTCGGGCGATGGCCCTCCACCTGAGGCCCGCCTCCGGTGACCTGCAACCACGCGTACCCCGCGAGGTCAGAACGAGGGGTCGAACGGAGCAGTCGTGAGACGTTCGGCGCCGGTGTCGGTGATCAGGTACTGGTCTTCGAGTTTCACGCCCTGCCGGATCGATTCGTCGCCGATGTAGCTCTCGATGCAGATCACCATTCCCGGCTCGAACGCACCGTCGAAGTCATACGGCACACCCAGTTGTGCGACCGGGACGTACGGAAACTCGCCGCACAGACCGAGACCGTGCGCAAGACATGAGTAACCCCACTTCTGATGCTCGGGCGCAACCTGCCATGCCTTCGTGGCGAAATCGGAGAACGACACGCCAGGAGCGAGGAGGGCGGCGTTGTGCTCGAGTTGCTCGAGAGCGGCTCGATGCAGCGAGCGCTGCCCGGCACTCGGGACTCCTCCGACGCTGTAGCAACGAGAGAAATCGACGGCGTATCCGCCGTATCCGATTGCGTCGGTGTCGATGCAGAACACGTCGCCGTCGTCGATGCGATTCGGGCCGGCCTCGTGGAAGTACGGGAAGGTCCGTTCGCCGGACTGGGCGAGTCGGGTCGACACGTACTCACCGTCGGTCGCGATCAGGCGTTGATGGAAGTGCGACCACACCTCGATCTCCGTCGCGCCGGCGTGAAGGTGCTCGACCATGTGTCCCACGGCGTCGGTCACCCGCCCGACGCCGTCGCGCATGATCGCGATCTCTCCGGGCAGCTTGATGCGGCGACTTTCCACGAACACTTCGGTGGCCGAACACAGCCTGAGACCGCGAGTTCGCAGTGCGTCGGTGACGCAGTGGTCGAACCCTTCGACGCCCACGAGATCGATCCCGAGACCGCGGCACAGCGATGCGATCTCGGCGGTGAAGGCTTCGATCGCATCGCGGTATCGATGACCGGCGAGAGCGGTGATGCCGGGCGCGGTCCGGACTTCGTCGACGGTGGAGGCCTGGTGGGCAAGATGCTCGGACCCGGCGAACTCCCATGCCACCACTGGTCCATCTGCACAAACGGCAACGAAGCGCGACGCGCCCATCATCGAGAACACCGACATGTTGCGCACGCCGGTGGCGTAGAAGACATCGATCGGATCGGCCGTCAGCACCGCTGGCACCGACATCGCGCGCATCGTCGCTCGAAGACGCGCCAGCCGTTCCGATGCCACCGATCGGAGCGGAGTCATCGAGCCGATTCGATTCGACAACGAGGCGCACGCATCTTCGTCAAGCTACCGATCGTCGCAGACCACCGGCGGGCCGTCGAGGTCAGGGTGAACAGGTGCCGTGCCGCCGGGTCCGGCGGTCAGCCGAGTTCGTAGCGGATGAACATGCCGTCGTGGCTGGCGAGCAGGACGACGCCGTTCGCAACGACACCGTCACCGAATCCCGGCGCGAACTCGGCTGTGCCTCCGTCGGTGATCTGCTCGACGAGCCAGTTCGTGCCGTCGGTTGCGAGCACCCACTGTCGCGGCTCGACGTACTCCGATTCGGCGAACTCGCCGTCTGCTTCGGGCGCAGTGGCGACCGGAATCTCTTCATCGGACGACTCGTCTTCGATCACGTTGCCGTCGGCATCGAGTTCTTGCCAGTCCGCGTCGCTGAACGGCACCTCCACGAGTTGCTCGCCCGTCTCGGGATCGAACACCCGGAAGCCCTCGTCGGTTCCGTTGATGTCGTACACCTCTTCGGCGAACTCGAAGTCCTCGTCGCCGTGACCGGATGGCCCCAGTTCCAGCGTCTCGGTCGAGGCGACTTCGCCGGTCGCCATCTCGGTGAGCGTGTAGCTCCCGGTGATCGATTCGGCCGTGAAGCGGACGGTCAGCTCGAACAGGTATCCGTCCGTCTCGACCGACAGCTGCGTACCGCCGGGCTGTGGTCCGAAGTTTCCGAACGACTCGTCGTACTCGAACAGGGTGGCGACGCCATTCGACGACCGGTTGCTCAGCGAGAACTGCTCGGGAAGTCCGGCGATGTCGAGCAGGGTCCACGCACCCGTCGTGAGGTCGAGCTGGTACGGCTCGGACTCGCCGCCGGGTGACGACGTGAACACGACGAGCTCGTCGCCTGCTGGCATGATCCCCTCGATGAAGCCGTCGTCGGGTTGCCCGAACTCGGTCCACGTGGTGCCATCGGTCGACGCGAAGACTCCCGACTCCCAACTGTTCGACACGATCAGATCGCCGACGACGACCAACTGTCCGGACTCGAATCGCGACGGGTGAGTGGGGTTGGACACCTCTGGCTCGCCGTCCCATGTCGCACTCGCGACGAGGGTCTGTTGGTCGGCGCCGTCGTTGACGAAGGACGGGTCGACGCCGAGCTCGTCCCACGTGAAGCGGGCCGTTTCGGTCTCGTTGCCGTCCTCGTCGTAGCCCTCGAACGTGACGCCCTCACCGTCACTGTCGGACCCGTAGCCGCCTGAAAGGGACTCGATGCCCTCGATCAACTCGGGATCGACCTCACGCACCAAGCTGAACACGTCGACGTCGGTGTAGACACCGAACGATGTGACCCAATGGTCCTCGGTTGCCACCAACTGGTTCGCGTACACGCTGTAGTTGACGTACTCGGGCAGATCCGCCGGACGCTCGGGCGCTGCGAAGGTCTGCGTCGTCCATGTGGTGAGGTCGGTGGTGGACACGACCTGGAACTCGCTGGCTCCTCCGGTCGAGGCATCGAAGGGACCGAACGACGGCTGCACGATGAACGCAAGACGGTCCCCCGCGGCCACTGCGCTCCAGGCATCGATCGCCGCGTCGGGGAACTCGATGTCGACGTCGCTCCATTCGAGCCCGTCCGGGCTGAACCGGGCGCTGAACGACGAGTCGCTGGCGGCGACGTTCTGGGAGTAGATCGCCTCGGACGCTGCGGGATTGCGGGCGATGACATCGGCCACCTCATCGAGGAGGCCCGCCTCCTGCAGCCGTTCGGTTGCCTCGCCGATCGTCGGGGGCAAGCCGTCGGCGAACAGCTCTTGGACCTCCGGGGAGAACAGTTCGACGATCTCGTCGGACAGTTCTGCTGGCAGCGGCTGGGGCGTGTAGTTCTGGCTCAGCGACAGGAAGCCACCGTTCCACGCGAGCAGGCGACCGCCGCCGTTGAACACGTCGCCGGATTCGGCGTCGATGACTTCCTGGCCGGACGCGGCGACGACGTTGACCGAGATCGGTGCACCACCGACCGCTGTCGGGTCGAGAACGGCGATCGCCGTCGTGGGAGGGGTGGTCACGGCGGGCTCGGCTTCGGCGACGGTGTCGGCGCTCTGGTCGGCCGAGTCGTCAACGGGTGAGGAGATCAATCGGTCGTTGCTGCCGCCGCCGGCGACGTTCGCCACGACGATGCCGGAGACTGCCAGCGTGCCGACCGCGGCAACACCGGCCACGGCGTTGCGTCGCCGGCGGCGCCGATCGACGGTGTTCTGCACGTGGGTGAGCATCGTCTCGGCACTGCCGGGATCGATGGCGTCGGCCGCCGGGGTGAGATCGATGTCATTGCGGTTGTCGTTCATTGCGGTCTCCTCGTGAGAGCGATGGGAATGTCGGGAGAGAATCGGGTGGTCGAGCGGTGTTCGTCAGCGGGTGCCGATGTCGTCGGCGAGTTGGGTGAGCGCCCGGCTCAGTCGGCTCTTGACCGTGCCGGGACGGATGTCGAGCGCCTCGGCGATCTGACGCTCCGACCAGTCGAAGTAGTAGCGCGCCACCACGACGGCACGGTGTTCTGGCGTCAGCTTGTGCAGCGCAGGGGCGAGACGCGAATCGATGTCGTTGCGGCCCGGCGCCGCGACATCGAACCCGTCCGCTGACACTTCACGGCGCCACTTTCGACGCCGGGAGCGAGCCCAGTTGAGCCCGACCCGGTACACCCAACCAGTCGGGTTGTCGTAGCGTTCGACCTTGCCCCACCGGGCGAGCGCTCGGGCGAACCCTTCGGCAGCGGCGTCTCGTGCGAGTTGATCGTCGTTGATCGTGAGGGCGAGCGCTCGCACGATCGGTGCATGGTTCTCGTGGAAGAAGCCGTCGAATCCGGACACGTAGCTGGCGTCGTGCGGCGCGCTGGACTCGGCACCCATCGCTGCATCTTCCACCACTGCGGTCACACCCACAAACGCACGGCACCCTCGATCGGTTCCATACGTCTTCGAACTTCTCCAGAAATCTCCGAAACCGTGACGGTCGGTTGTGCAGATCGGCTCCTCGTCGGACCCTCGAGCCGCAGCGGCGCACGGTCACGTGAAGTGGGGCCTCGTCATCGAGATGATCGCTCACGTCGCTGACAGGGCCGGCTCCGACGTCGCGACTCTCGCCGGTGTCGGGCACTGGTTGATGGCCGGGCCTCACGGAGCGCACGCGGGTGCCGAAGTCCTCGACCGCTTCTGGAGTTCGCTCTGATCGAGAAGCGTGACTGCGACGGCGTACGTCAGAAGGCACCGCGGTCGCCGGGGTAGTAGCCCCCGATGACCATCTCGTCGTCGACGCGCACGACGGCAACCGTGCTGTCGTTGCGGATCTCGCCATCGAGGGCGACCGCCCTGGACTTGGCGGCAGCGTCGGCCTCGTCGAGCGTGGCGAACTCGCCGTCGATTTCCTCGGTCTCCGCCGTCACCGCAGCGTTCGCACGCATCAGCGGTGATCGGCGCAGGATCCTCTTCCACTTCGGCGAGGCCAACCACTTGGCGTTCTCGGCTTCCAGTCGGTCGACGGGAATCCCGCCGATGGCGACGGTGTGGTGGATCTCGATGCGGTACACGACGGGCCCATTCAACCGGGTAGCAGCACCACCGTCACGCGGCGGCGAGGTCGCTGGCCCAGAACCCGGCGAGCACCGGGACGAAGTCGAGGCTGGCCACGAACTGGGCAATCGAATCCGCGAACGACTCGTCACGCAGATCGGCGATCAACTCGTCGTCGCGACGCCGAATCCGGCACCCGAACTCGGCGAACTTCTCGTCGATGAACGACAACTCGGCGCCGTGGACCGCAGCGGTGAAACCACGATCGGAAACGACCCACGCAGTGCCTTCGAGCCGGGCAGTCAACTCGAGGCGACCCCGATCCCCGACCGGTTCCAACACGAAACGGATCGTCGATCCGCTCGGCTGACTCACTCCCACCTGTCGATCACACAGCTGGGTGAGCTCGGACTCGAGGTAGAGCATCTCACGGCTTTTCATGTTACGGACCCTCCCAGGACTCTCGCTGACGTTGTGGACTTCATGCTTCGGATCGAACGGCCCGGAACTTTCATCAAGACTCCCTCATGTCGGTCGCTCGGTTGATCGAATCAAGCGCGCAACGACACCAGGTATTGACCTCCGCCCTCGTCGATCTCGGCACTCACGGCGAGGTCGGGCTCGAGCCGCGACACCCGGTCGACCAACCAACCCGCAGCGTCGTCGGCATCGGCACGGCTGGGGCACCGAGCCATCACCTCACGGCCGCCTTGGTTGGCAAGACGTTCCACGCTGGCGATGATCGGCGACGGATCGACCACGAAGAGGTGCTCGGCCCACGGGACGACCGCATCGGTGTTCCCCTTGCCGGTGTTGCACGACCGATGAGCGATGCGTTCGGCTCGATCAATCGACCCCTGTCGCTTGCCTTTGCCCTTGGCCTTCGCCTTGCGATCGGTCATCCGGGCGTCGACGCTCGGGCCGCGATCGTCGTTGACCGAGCGCTCCGGATCGACGGTCTCGTCGCAGATCCAGCAACGCCAACCGTCGCGTTCGCCGACTTCGTCCAACCGTGCTGCCATCTCCGCACGGTACCCGGGAGCTCAACTCCAGAAGGCGAGCAGCCGATCGACGAAGCGGTCAGGATCGACCAGGTGCGGGTAGTGGCCATGATCGGCCCACAGCTCGGTGACGGCGCCGTCGATGTGGCCGCTCAGCCAACCGGCATATCCATCACCCGGGTCGATGCCGAAGAGCGCGAGGTACGGAACATCGAGCCCGGTGTAGCCGGCGAGAGCGCCGTCGACCGTGGCCTCGATCTCGTCGATCGGCGACGTGAGGATCAGGTCCCACACACCGAGCACGACGGTTTGATCGGGTCGGCGTAACGCATTGACGCGATCGCGCTCGTCGGTCGAGAGCTTCTGGCCGGCCATCGACGCGAACAGGCTTTCGATCACCGAACCGAACGCAGCCGGGTCGCGCAGGTGCGCTTCGACCGCGCCGAGTTGCTCCTGGAAGGCACCAAGTTGGAGTGATTGATCGACGTCGACGACCGACGACACGGGCATCGCGGCGCCTGCTGCCGACACGACCGCCCCACCCAACGAGTGGCCGACGAGATGTGGCTGCTCGATGCCGGCGTCGGCTGCGACCGCTGCGACGTCGCTGGCCATGGAGGCCAGGTCGTAGGTGGCTGCGGTGCCCGACTCGCCGTGGCCGCGCAGGTCGACGGCGACCACCTGATGGGTGTGGGCCAACCGCTCCGTCACCGGCGCCCACGATGCCGAACTCTCGGTGATGCCGTGCACCAGCATGACCGCCGGCTGGCTCGACACGCTGCCGTGGATCTCGTAGTGCAGTGTCGTTCCGTCGGGCGCCGTGGTGTTCATCGCGAGATTCTGGCATCACGGCGCGAGGTGGCATTGCTCGGAGGGCCACACTGTGGCGATGACGACCGAACCGATCTCGCTGCTCGGCATCCCTCTCGACGCCAACTCGTCGTTCATGTTCGGTTGTGCCGCCGGCCCCGGCGCGATCCGTACATCGCTGCACTCCACCTCGGGCAACCACGCCACCGAGTCGTCGGTCGCGGTGGTGCCGATGCTCGACGACGTGGGAGACGTCGAGGTGGCGAACGAACGCGGGTCGCACGCCAACGCCGACGCGATCACCGCGGCCGTGGCCGAGCAACTCGCGGCCGGCCGCCGAGTGCTGTCGCTCGGCGGCGACCACTCGGTCACCTACCCGATCCTGCGTGCCTACCGGGACGTGTATCCCGATCTGACCGTCGTCCACATCGACGCGCACCCCGACATGTACGACGACCTCGATGGCAACCCGCTGAGTCACGCATCGCCGTTCGCCCGGGCACTCGAAGACGGCTGCATGACCACGCTCGTGCAACTGGGGATCCGTACGGCGACGCATCACAGCGTCGATCAGGCCGAGCGGTGGGGCGTGACGATGATCGGTGCTCGCGACCTCGACCGGTTCGACGCGGCCTCGATCACCGGGCCGATCTACTTCAGCATGGACCTCGACGGCCTCGACCCGTCGTGCGCGCCGGGCGTGTCGCACCACGAGCCCGGAGGGTTGACCGTGCGCGAGGTGCTCGACGTGATCGACTCGCTGCCCGGTCCCATCGTCGGCGCCGATGTCGTCGAGCTGAACCCGACCCGCGACGTGGTCGACATGACCGCCATGGTCGGCGCCAAGTTCGTCAAAGAACTCGCCGGCGCCATGCTGCAGTGACGCCGGAGGTCTGACCCCCGGCGTTACGCGGTGAGGGCGGAGCGGAGGGCGACGGCGCGGGAGCGGGCTTCGGCCGGCGTTGCGGCGGTGACCGTGAGGTGGCCCATCTTGCGGCCGGGGCGCGGCTCGGCCTTGCCGTACAGGTGCAAGGTGGCAGCCGGGTCGGCGAGCACTTCGCTCCAGCGCGGCTCGATCGGGTCGGCGCCGCCGTGGGCGAACCACAGGTCGCCGAGCAGGTTGGCCATCGTGACCGCCGGCGCCGTCAGCGAGGTGTCGCCGAGACCGACGCCGCACACGGCACGCACCTGCTGTTCGAACTGGCTGGTCACGCTCGCATCGAGTGTCCAGTGTCCGCTGTTGTGGGGCCGAGGAGCGATTTCGTTGACGAACAGCATCGATGCGTTCGACCGTGGATCGGTCACGACGAACATCTCGACGGCGAGCACGCCGACGTAGTCGAGCGCCTCGGCAATGCTGGTGGCCATCTCGACGGCCGTCTCGAGCAGCGACTCATCGATCGCTGCGGGAACGGTCGAATGGTCGAGGATTCCGTCGGTGTGGACGTTCTCGGCGATCGGCCAGTGCGACGACCGCCCGTCGGCCGTGCGCCCGATGATCACGCTCACCTCTGCGTGCAGATCGAGCATCGCCTCGACCACACAGTCGACGTCACCGAGGTCGCTGAGCGCCTCGGTCAGCTCGGACCGAGATGAAACACGCCGCTGACCTTTGCCGTCGTAGCCGAGCCGCGCCGTCTTGACGACCGCGCCGCCGTCGGCCAGATCGGCTGCACGAGCCAGAGCGGCCTGATCGATCACCTCCTGATCGCCCGAGCGCACGGCCACATGGGGCCCGACCTCGATGCCGTGTTCGACCATGAACGCCTTCTCGACGATCCGGTCCTGGGCCACGGCGACGCACGACGCCGAAGGCGCGACCTGGATCGACTCACCGAGGAACTCCAACGACGAGGCCGGCGAGTTCTCGAACTCGGTGGTCACGACGTCACACGCGGCGACGAGTCGAGCGAGCGCGTCGGTGTCGTCGAACGCCGCCACGATGTGCTCGTTGGCGACCACAGCGGCGGGCGCCGACGAGTCGGGGTCGAGCACGATCGTGCGGTACCCCATCGCGTTGGCGGCGATGACCGCGTACTTGCCGAGTTGGCCGCCGCCGAGCATCCCGATGGTGGCGGGAGGGACGACCGGCCGTGGAGCGCTCACGACGTGGAAGGCGGAAGCACTGCGGAGGCCGCGGCATCGCGTCGAGCCGTGCGGTCGGCGACGAGAGCCTGGTGGAGTGCGGGGTCGTCGAGGGCGAGCATCCTGATCGCGAAGAGCGCTGCATTGGTCGCGCCTGCGTCGCCGATCGCGAAGGTCGCCGTCGGCACGCCGGCGGGCATCTGGACGATCGACAGCAGCGAGTCCTGCCCTGCGAGGTGGCGTGACGCGATCGGTACGCCGAGCACGGGGACGGTGGTCTTCGCAGCGATCATGCCGGGCAGGTGAGCGGCGCCTCCGGCCCCGGCGATGATCGCCCTCAGCCCTCGCTCGCCCGCCGATTCGGCGTACGCGAACATCTCGTCGGGCATCCGGTGGGCGCTGACGACGCGCGCTTCGTACGCCACGCCGAAGTCGTCGAGGATCGTCGTCGCTCGCTCCATGGTCGGCCAGTCACTGGTCGACCCCATGACGACACCGACCATGATGTCGGTCGTGCTCACTGCGTCCTCACTCACCCGGCGAGCATAGATCCGCTCGGGTGGCGGGCAGACTGCCGATCAAGCGAGTGGGTCGACAGCGACGACCTCGACCGCCGCCGGTGCGCCGGAGTGGACCGTCGATTGGACGTTGCGGCCGAAGTAGAAGATGGCTGCCATCACGATCAGCCCGAGGATGATCACGAGCGTCCACTGCATCGTCGACGACATCCGTCGAGTTCCGCCCGAGCCGTCGGCGCGCGCTCTCGTCGCCTGACCCTTCGGTGCGGTGAAGGCGGATCCGCTCGACTTGTTCGTTGTCATGGCGAACATTGAAGACGATGAAGTGCGTCCTTGTCACGATGTTTCGCGAACGGCTACGGCCCGGGCCGGATTCCGGACGAGCGCCAGGTCGAGTCGATCGGGGTGTGGCAGTGGTCGGACGCGCGAACGGCTGGCCACTTGACGCGATGCGAATCGACGAGGTCAGGTCGGGTTGACGACGACGGGGTCGCCGGTCGACAGCGTCCCGGGAGTGAGCACCGACGCGTACCAGCGGCTCTTTCCGGGGTGCAGGTCGTGCGACATCAGTGAGAAGTCGCCGTCGAGAAACCAGTCGGCGTTCTTGCCGCACGGAGCGGACGGTGAGCTGAGCTGGCAGCGGACCGCGCCGATGTCGATGATCGTCCCGCCGCGCATGCTCGCCCAGTCGAGGCCCGAGATCGTGACGTTCTCCCCGGCGAGCCCGGCAGCGAGTGGGTGGCCGTCGGCCGCGAACGCGTCGATGACCTCCTGGCTCCACAGACACAACGCCTGCCACGGGCGGCCGTGGTGCACGCGCGCCTCCTGTTGATCGCCGTCGAGGCCGCAGATGCCGACGTCAACCGACTCGACCGGTGTCTTGGGGACGCCTCCGCCCGACACGTTCAGTTGGATCACGGCACCCTGCTGGCGGTCGATGGCGTCGCCGGCAGCGCGACGGATGTCGGCGATCGAGACGAGCCCGTGCATCAGATGGTGCACCTTGTCGAGCAGGTCGGGTGACGCCTCGATGGCCTTCAGATCGTCGGTCTGGCGGGCGCGTAGCTTCGCATCGAGCCTCGGGGGTGCGTCGACGCTCCAGCCGACGAGTAGATCGGTCGCGTGCGCGAGCGTCCGGTTCGCGTCCTGGTCGTCCCACTGGCTCCGGTCGAATCCGCAACGGTCACAGTGCTCGACGCCGATCATGCCCGCAACCTACTGAACCGCCCCGCCCTGCGACGCCCTGCCCCGCGACGCCCCGCCCTGCGACACCCGGCCCTGCGGCGCAACCCTGCGACCACCGCCGCCATCCCTGGCGGTGACCCTTGACGGCAACCCTTGCGGCGGCGCAGCGACCGGGCAACGATGAGCTGATGCTGCCGCTCGTGCCATACGTGCGTCGCCGTGACTGGCCGATGCACGACGAACTCCTCGAGCTGCTGCGCCGAGCGATGCCCGATGCCGTGGTCACCCCATACGCCGAGATCGATCCGAGTCAGCTCGACGGCGTGAGGGTCGCGATCGTCGACGGTCCGAGCGCCGACCAGCTTGCGTCGATGCCGAATCTCGAATTCGTCCAGAGCACGTGGGCCGGTGTCGAGAAGATCCTACCGATCGTGCCGAAGGGCGTGGCCATCGCCCGCATGATCGACCCGCAGCTGGGCGCCACGATGGCCGAAGCGGTGCTCGCATGGACCCTGTACCTGCATCGCGACATGCCGACGTACGCGCGTCAGCAGCGGGCGCGCAAGTGGTCTCCACTCGACCCGGTCAAGGCCGCCCATCGCCGCATCGGTGTCCTCGGTCTCGGCGAACTCGGCGCGCAGGCGGCCACCACTCTGGCCGGTCAGGGCTTCGACGTCGCCGGGTGGTCGCGATCCGCGAAGTCGATCGACGGCGTCACCTGCGTGCACGGTCGCTCTCGTCTCCGCGAGATGCTCGGCCGCTCCGACATCGTCGTCAACCTGCTTCCCGAGACCACCGTGACGAGCGGGATGCTCGATGCGGACGCGTTCGCATCGATGCCGACGGGATCGTCGTTCGTCAACTTCGGGCGCGGCACGACCGTCGACGACGACGCGCTCCTCGCGGCACTCGACGCAGGCCACCTGGCGCACGCCGTGCTCGACGTGTTCACCACCGAGCCGCTCCCGGACGACCATCACTACTGGACGCACGAGTCGGTCACGGTGCTCCCACACATCTCGGGCCCCACGAGTGCCGACACAGCAGCGGTGATCGCCACCTCGAACGTGCGCGACTTCCTCACCAACGGCACCCTTCCCGACGACGCCGTCGTCGACCGCACCCGCGGCTACTGACGCACGCGTGGCTGTGCCGGGTCAGCGGGCGACTGGTTCGCGGACGGGGGAGCTGAATTCGATGACGCCGTCGTCGATCTCGGCGTCGGGGCCGAGCAGGGTCTTGCGGTCGTGTGAGTAGCTCTGTGACGCAGTCCACGGGTCACGATCCGACTGCTTCGGGAACGTGTGGATGCTGCGCTTCATGTACCCCGCCGGGAAGTCGTCGACGTACGGCCGCCGCGGCATGCCCTGCTCGGCGATCGGCACGGCGCGCGTCGCATCGTGGGCGTCCATCTGCTGGAGCAGCCGGCAGATGTAGCGCGCGATCAGGTCGGCGCGCAGCGTCCACGAGGCGTTGATGTAGCCGAACGTCGTGCCCAGGTTCGGCACGCCCGAGTACATGAACCCCTTGTAGGTGAACGTCTCGGCGATGTCGACGCGAGTGCCGTCGACGACCGGGACGACTCCGCCGAGCGCCAGCATCGTGAGCCCGGTCGCCGTCACGATCACGTCGGCGTCGAGCCGCTCCCCGTTGTCGAGCACGATCCCGTTTTCGTCGAACGTGTCGATCTTCGCCGTCACCACGTGCGCCTTTCCCGCCTTGATCGCGTCGAAGATGTCGCCGTCCGGTGACAGACACAGACGCTGATCCCACGGGTTGTAGGACGGCGTGAAGTGCGGGTCCATCGGGAACTTCCCGTCGAGCGCCTTCGTCACCTCCCTGTTGATCAGCTTCTTCACCTTGTCGGGTTTCGTGCGCGACTGCGTGTAGACGAGTTCGGTGCGGAACGAGTTCATCCTGCGGATCGCTCGGTAGGCGACCTTCTCGGGGAGCACCTTGCGCAACCCTGCCGCGATCGGGTTCCTGTTCGGCGCCGGGAACACCCACGACGGCGTGCGCTGCAGCATCGTGATGTGTGCGCCCTTCTGGGCGAGCGCCGGGATCAGCGTGATCGCAGTCGCTCCCGAACCGATCACCACGATCTTCTTGCCTCGCAACTGCTCTTCGGTCTGCAGGTGATCGGGCCATTCCTGAGGGTGGACGATCTCGCCGCCGAACGTCTCCTCGCCGGGGAACTCGGGCCGGTGGGGATTGCTGTACGAGTAGTAGCCGCTGCACATCTGCAGCCAGTTGCACGTCATGGTCGACGTCGCACCGATCGGTTCGCCGTTCACCACCCCGCGAATCGTGACCGTCCAGCACGACTCGTTCGAGTCCCACGACGCATCGACGACGCGGCGCCCGAACGTGATGTGGCGCTCGACATCGTGCTCGGCAACGGCTTCGCGCAGGTACTGTTTGATGTCGGCAGCACCGACGATCGACAGGTTGCTCTTCCACGGCTTGAAGTCGAAGCCGAACGTGTGCATGTCGCTGTCGGTGCGGATGCCGGGGTACGTGAAGAGGTCCCACGTGCCGCCGAGGTCGTCTCGTGCTTCGATGATCTCGTACGACTTGGTCGGGCACTCACGGGTGAGATGGCACGCCATGCCGATTCCCGACAGGCCGGCACCGACGATCAGCACATCGACGTGTTGCAACGCTGTTCCAGTCTCCATGTTCCGACGGTACCCGGCGCGCCTGCCCTGCTCCGAGCCGACCCCATACGTGAGGGGACAGACCCTTCACGTATGGAGGAAGGCAGCACGTTCGGTGTCGCAGTCGGCGTGGACGAAGCAGGCGTCCTCGTGGTCGTTGGTGAGACCTTCGGACTGCATGAACGCGTACGCCGTCGTCGGCCCGACGAACGCCCAGCCCCGACGTTTCAGTTCCTTCGAGAGCGCAGTCGATCGCTCGGTGCTCGCCGGGATGCCGCCGTCGTCGGTCCGTTCGGGCACGTCGACCGCCCAACTCCACACCCAGTCGACGAGCGAGCCCTCGGCCTCCACCAACTCGATCGCCCGCTGTGCGTTGTTGATCGTCGCTTCGATCTTGCCGCGATGACGGACGATGCCGGCGTCGCCCAGCAGTCGCTTGACGTCGGCCTCGCCGAACGCCGCCACTCGCTCCGTGTCGAAATCGGCGAACGCGGACCGGAAGTTCTCCCGCTTGCGCAGGATCGTGATCCAGCTCAGCCCCGACTGGAAGCCCTCCAGGCAGAGCTTCTCGAACAGCCGCTGCGCGTCGGTGGTGGGCCGACCCCATTCGGTGTCGTGGTATTCGACATACATCGGGTCGCTCGTCGGCCAACCACACCGCACGACGTCGTCGAGCGTGCTGCCGTCGCTCACGACTCGCGTTTCCGACGCAGCAGTACTTCCTGGGTGAGCGACGCGGCGTGGACGCCCGACTGCGTGACGACTTCGCCGCTCACCAGACCACGGCCGCCGTTCAGGCCATGTGAGTGCATGTCGAACCAGTGCCACTCGTTCGCGCTCGTGGCCCGGTGGAACCAGAGCGAGTGGTCGAGGCTGGCACCGACGAACTTCGCGCGATCCTCGGTCAACCCGGTGAAGTCGGGGTGCGGCGATCGGCCGGGGCGCGACGGCGCAGCATCGGACATGAACGCGAGAGCGCACATGTGGGCGACAGGGTCGTCGCCGAGGTCGGCGTCGATGCGGATCCAGTATCCGAGGCGATCAGCGGCCACGTCAACGGCCTTGCGGTCGATCAGATGCCCCCACGAGTAGTCGACGAGCGAGGGGTCGTCGGGCGCCAGCAACTCGTCGGGCAACGTCGCGAGCTGGACGTCTGCCTCGTCCTCCTCGATCTGGAACGACACCGACAGGTTGAGGATCGCTCCCGCCGACTGGCGAGCCACCACCTGGCGTGTCGAGAACGACCGGCCGTCACGAAGGCGTTCGACCTCGAAGCGCACCGGCTCGTCGGGCGATCCGGGTCGGATGAAGTACGAGTGCAGCGAGTGCGCGACCTTCGACCCGTCGACGGTGTGGATGGCGGCACGGAGCGCCTGGGCCACCACCTGGCCGCCGAACAAACGCGGACCCCACGGGTACCGGGCGACGATGCCCACGTAGGTGTCGGGGCCGTGCGGCTCGAGGTGCAACAGATCGGAGAACTCGATGTGGTCGATCCGTGGTGCTCGCTCGTCAGCCATCCGACAGTTGTACCGGATCGGCGACGCGCGGCTCGTACGTCAGCGGTCGAGCGCGTCGAGGACGTCGTTCACGACGCGCCGAAGTGTGGGCACCAACTCGTTGCCGTCGTACGGCGCGGCGAGTGGACCACCCACCCAGAGGTCGACGAATCCGTGGACCATCCCCCAGGTGATCCCGATCAGGTCGAGTGGATCGCGCTCAGTCGCCCATCCGTTGCCCTGCGCTCGTCCGAACAGCGCAGCCAGAGTGAGGAACCCGCGCTCACGGGCCGCCCACAGCTCGGGGGTGTCGACCCGGGCGAGTTCGAGCCGGCTCATCACGCTGAACGCAGCGGGGTGTTCGAGAGCGAACGATCCGTATCCCTCGGCTGCAGCGAGCAGTGCGGCCCGGTCGTCGTCGATCGCAGCGGCGGTCTCCACCCGGTCAGCCACCTGGTTCCACGCTCGAGTGATGTACGCCGTGAACAGCCCGGGCTTGTCCTGGTAGTAGTGGGCGGCAGCGGTGTGCGACAGCCCGGCCTCGGCACCGACTCGACGCAGCGTGACGCCCGATGGTCCGTGATCGGTGATCACCCGGTCGACAGCGTCGAGGAGTCGTTCGGCGGTGTCGGTCACGCCGGACGAGGATGTGCCGAGGCCGACACGTTTCGCAACCCACGCCACTGCGCCAGTGCGATCGCACCGACGATCACTCCATCGGCCGCGGCGAGCACCTTGCCGAGGTCACGTGGGATCGTCCCGGTGACGACCAGTCCGATCATCACCAGCGGGTACGGAGCAATCATCGCGATGTTGAGCGGTGCCCATCTCGGCGCATCGACGCGCGCAGCCACCCAGACGAGGGTGACGCCGTGGAGGAGGAGGCCGATGCCGAGTGCACGCAGCCACCCGTCGATCTCCACGCCGAGCCAGGCTCCGACAGAGTCCGGCACGATCGTCAGCAGTGCGCCGGTGGCGAAGGAGAAGAGCGCATTGAGAACGAGAGCGGGTCGGAGGTCCATGGAGAACACTGTACGCATCGAACTTTACAAAGTAAAGCACCTACCGTTCGGCGATGGACGATCTGCTGGCACTGTCGGCCGACGTCATCGACAACGGTGACAACGGCAAGCCCTTCAACCGCATCACCAACGAGCTGAGCGAAGTCGCCGACGGGCTCGCCGTGGTCGAGTCGTTCAGTCACAGCGTCGTGGTCGATTCCGGCGACGGGCTGATCGCCTTCGACGCCTCGCATGCGAACACCGGCGAGGCCGTCGCCGCAGCGATCGACGGCTGGTCGAAGGGTCCTGTGTCGCACCTCGTGTACACCCACGGCCATGCCGACCACGTCGGTGGGTCGGGCGCGTTCGAGGCGGCGTTCGGTGACATGACCGTCGTCGGCCACGACCACGTCAGCCAACGCTTCGACCGCTACCGCACGACCAACGACTGGAACGTCCTGATCAACGCCCGCCAGTTCGGCGGCGTGCGCGGCGACTTCCAGATGGGCGACGGTGCCCCCGAGTTCATCCCGTCGAACACGCTCGAACCCAGCCACGTCGTGCACGACCACGACACGATCACCGTCGGCGACACCACCCTCGAACTGCACCACGCGCGCGGTGAGACCGACGACCACCTGTGGGGCTGGATCCCCGACAAGAAGTGGATGTTCGTCGGCGACTTCGTCATCTGGAACTTCCCGAACGCCGGCAATCCGCAGAAGGTGCAGCGCTATCCGATCGAGTGGGCAGCGGCGCTGCGTGACATGGCGTCTCGCCGCCCCGAGGTGCTCCTGCCCGCCCACGGCTTGCCCGTCGGCGGGGCCGATCGCATCGAGACGATGCTCACCGACATCGCCGGGGCGCTCGAAAGACTGGTCGCCGAGGTGTTGGAGATGATGAACGCAGGCGAAGTGCTCGACACGATCATCCACTCGGTGAGCGTCGACCCCGACGTGCTCGCCAAGCCGTACCTGAAGCCGATGTACGACGAACCCGAGTTCGTCGTCCACAACGTCTGGCGTCAGTTCGGCGGCTGGTGGGACGGCGCGCCGAGCCGGCTCAAGCCGTCACCCGACGCTGTCCTCGCCGCCGAACTCGCGTCGTTGTCGGGCGGGGCCGCGGCCCTTGCGGCGCGTGCGGCCGAACTCACAGCGACAGGTGATCATCGCCTGGCGAGCCACCTCGCCGACTTCGCTGCGTGGGCCGCGCCCGACGACGCGTCGGTGCACGGAGCGCGCTCCGACGTGTATCGCGAACGTCGGCTCGTCGAGACCTCGTTGATGGCGAAGGGCATCTTCGCCGGGGCGATGCGCGAGTCGAAGGCGATCGCCGAGCCCGACTCCGACTGAGGCCTCGGTCGGTCAGTACGAGGCGCCGGCGGGTCCGCCACGGCGGCGACCGGTCCGCTCGCGCGGCTTCGCTACTTGACGCTTGACGGCGACCTCGAACTCGACCTCAGGTACCTCGATCGTGCCGTCGAGCACCTGGCGCATCATCGCGAGGTGGAGCGGCGAGCTTCCGCAGCAGGCGCCGATGATCTGGATGCCGGCCTCGCGCTGGCGGTGCGCATGCGCCGCCATGACCTCGGGCGAGCCGCTGTAGTGCAGGTCGGCGCCGTGCCACTCGGGCATCCCGGCGTTGGCCTTGCTGACGAGCGTCACGTCGGCGTCGGTGGCGCGCATCTCGGCGAGCGCCGCCTCGGTGTCGGCCAGGTTGTTGCCGCAGTTCGCACCGATCGCGTCGACGCCCAACTCGCGCAGGCGGATGACGGCGTCGGCGCCGGTGACACCCATCATCGTGCGACCTGCGGTGTCGTAGCTGAGCGTGGCGCAGATCGGCAGGTCGGACACGGAACGGGCGCCTTCGACCGCACCGGCGATCTCGTCGAGGTGACTCATCGTCTCGATCCACAACACGTCGGCTCCGCCCGCAGCGAGACCCTTGGCCTGCTCGGCGAACGATGCGGCGCACGCGTCGGGAGTGAGTGCGCCCATGGGTTCGAGCAACTCACCGGTCGGGCCCATCGAACCGGCGACGAGCACACGCCGGTCGGCGGCGTCCGCAGCGTCACGCGCCACGCGGGCGGCGGCCTCGTTGAGCTCCACGACCCGCGTGTCGAGCTGGTGCAGCTTGAGGCGGAAGCCGGTGCCGCCGAACGAGTTGGTGAGCACGATGTCGGATCCGGCGGCCACGTAGTCGGCGTGGACGGCCTGCACCCGGTCGGGATGCTCGACGTTCCACAGCTCGGGGGCGCCGCCGGATTCGAGGCCGCGAGCGAACAGCTCGGTGCCCATCGCTCCGTCGATCAACAAGACGCCACGTTCGGCGAGCAGTTCGTTCAACACGTTCACACTTCGAGTCTGCCCGATCCGGCGGCAACAGCGCCGGTATGTTCGCTGGGTATGGGCCACATCGGATCGGGCGTCGAGGTCGACGCCACCACCTTCGTCCACGAGTCGGCGTACCTGTACGGCAAGATCGCGATCGGTGCCGGCTCGTCCGTGTGGCCGCAGGTCGTGATGCGCAGCGAGACGCACGAGATCCGGATCGGGGAGCGGACCAACATCCAGGACTTCTGCATGGTTCACGTCGGCGCGTTCACTCCGACGATCGTCGGTGACGACTGCTCGATCACCCACCACGCCACGTTGCACGGCTGCACCATCGGCGACCGCTGCCTGATCGGGATCAACGCGACGATCATGGACGGCGCCGTGATCGGTGACAACTCGATCGTCGCTGGTCACTCGATCGTCCGGGAGAACGTCGCGTTCCCGCCGAACAGCATCATCGCCGGCGTCCCCGCGAAGGTGGTCGGCGAGCGTGACAACTCTGCTGCCAACCTCCTGAACGCCACGTTCTACTTCGAGAACGCCATCAACTACTCGTCGGGCGTCGAGCGCTTCACCGACGAACAGATCACCGCCATCTTCACCCCGCCGTCCTGACGACGGTCGGGAGGAAATTGCGCCCGGAGCAGCTCCCTCGGCCTCCGAAGGTGCCGTCATTCCGCCTTACTCAGAATCGGCGTCGCCTGCCCGTACGCCAATCTGAGTACGGCGGAACGAAGCCACATCCGGACAGGGCTCCGGGTCATCGACGAGCCGCCGAGTCTCGGGTGTGGGCGGTCCGCAATCGTCGGAGGAGAGTCCGGACCTGCTGTGGAGGATCGTCGATTCTGGAGGGCCGATGATGAGGATGAGTGTCAGGCGACTGCAGGTACCGCAACGCCTGAGGCCGTGGGCGGGGCGTCACCTCGACGATCGCCGCCTCGGTCGGCGAACTGCGAACCGCCGAATGTGGTGCGATGCGCCAGGTCGGTGGGTCGCCGACGGGTGTCAGGACGTGCGGGTGTAGAGGAGGTCGGTCGGGGGCCGACCCTCGTCGAGTCCGCGCTGCTCGAAGCGCGTCAGAGGGCGTGCGTCTGGTCGTTCGATCACGCCGCCGGTGAGTCGGGGCTCGTCATCGCACACCCGCCGCATCAGTGCGGCGTAATCGGCGATGTCGGTGGCCAGATGGAGTTCGCCGCCGACCTCGAGTCGGTCGACGAGGGCGGCGACGATGTCGTCGCGCACCAGCCGCCGATGATGTTGGCGAGTCTTCTTCCACGGATCGGGGAAGAAGATCCGCACGACCCGCAGCGACTGGGGGCCGACCCGCGCCAGGAACTGCACGAGGTCGCCGTACATCACGCGCACATGGGGGAGTGGGTCGTTCTCGATGGCGTCGAGCACCGTCACCACGCCGGGATCGTGGACTTCGACGCCGATCACGTCGAGTTCGGGCTGTGCACGCGCCATCTGGATCGTCGACTCACCGTGCCCGAACCCGATGTCGAGCACGACACCACGCTCGGGATCGCGGTCGGCGCCGAACACGTCGGCCCAGTCGAGGACCGGCCCGTCGATGTCGATGTTCCACTTGCCGATCCACTCGTCGAACTCACGCTGGCGCTTGTCCGACAGGCCACGGCGGCGCACCTTGAAGGTGAGAGCCGGCCGCGAGACGCCGCGTGCGATCGGTTCCTCGGTCATCCTCCGGCGAGATTACCGAGACTCTCCTGGAACGCCCGCAGACCTTCGGCCAACTCGACGGTGAGCGTCTGAAGTTCGGTGCCCTCGACGTCGATGCTGATCGGCACGTCGAGTTTGATCGGCACGTCGACGTCGATCGGGATGTCTTCGTCGATCGGGATGTCGACGACCAGGTCGATCGGCACGTCGATGTCGACCGGGACCGTGATGTCGAGCGGGATGTCGACTCCGAACGGACCGTCGATCGTGATGGTGGTGTCGACTTCCTCGTTGATGGGGATCGATGTCTTGATCGGCACTTCGACGGTCCGGCTGATCGCGAAGTTCTCCTGGATCGAGATGTTCTCGTCGATGTTCACGGTGAATTCGATCTTCGACGTGCCGAACTCTTCGAGTCCGATGACCGCTTCGTCGAGGCCCGACTCGATCGACGGCGCCAGCGCGTCGACCTGCTCGACGAAACCGTTGACCTGCGACGCGAAGAGAGCCGAGCCCGCCTCGACCCGGTCGAGGTCTTCTCTCGTCTCGGCCAGTTCGTCGTTGGTCGACGACAGCCGACTCATCAGCACCAGCGTCAGCACGATCGAGCCGACGAGCAGCAGCCCGAGCGCCGCCACGACCCCGGTCAGGTTGCGGTGCATCCACGAATTGCCGTCGTTCGCCTCGACGTCGGCGACATCGACCGGGTTGCCGGCGACGTCGTCGACTGCATCGATGACGTCGGTGTCGAGGTCTCGGCTCTCCATCAAGCCCGCCGACACATCGTCGTCTCGGACAACGTGATCACGCCCGGTCGCGTCAGCGCCCGACAGGTCGCTGTCCAGTTGGTCGGTCAGATCGTCGGTCGATCGGTCGGTCATGGTGTTCTCCGAGTCGGTGAGAGAGGCGTCGGTGAAAGTGGCGTCGGTGAGGGTGGCGTCGCTGACACCGACGCCGGTGAGAGGGTCAGCGGTGACAAGAGAGTTGGTGAGTGATGTCCCGACGAGCGCAGCGCCGGCGGGGGGTGTCTCGCTGCGACGGAGCAGGAAGACGCAGAGGGCGAGACCGACGGCGAGCGCAGCGGCGCTGGCGAGGAACGTGTCGGCGATCGACTGAGCGGTGAGGCGTTCGGTCGCTTCGGCGAGCGCGCTGCGGAAGCCAGGATCGTTGAGCGGCGGGAGCTCGATGTCGCCGCGCAGCGAGTTGAATCGAGCGAGGCCCCACGCGGTCAGCGCCGAGAGCCCGACGCTCAGGCCGATCATCCGCACGACCATCACGACCGCCGCGGCGGCGCCGCGCGAGTCGGGATCCGCGTGGTCGACGACGGCCGAGGTGGTCGGCGCGACGGTCAACCCGATGCCGGCGCCGAGCAGCGCGAGTTGCAGTGCGAGCAAGGGGTACGGGGTGTCGCCACCCCAGGTCAGGCCCATCACCGTGTACGCACCCGTCGCCGCGACGAGGCCGAGGATGATCGGCGGGCCGTACCAGGTGCGCTCGGTGACCCGTCCGCCGACATACGACGCAACGGCCATCGCCGCCGTGAGCGCCGACAGGATCCAACCAGCCACGACTGCGGCTCGTTCGAGGTCGACCTCGACGGCGTTGACGAAGAGTGGCACGTCGACCATCGCGATCACCAGCGCAGCTCCGACCACGAAGTTCACGATGAGCGCCACGCGCACGTTGCGCCCGCGGAACAGACTGGTGTCGATCAGCGGCTCGCCGCCGCGCTCGCGCAGACGGCGCTGCTGCCCGACGAACGCGATGCCCGACGCCAGGGCGAGCAGGAACAACCAGCGCAGGTCAGTGCCGTTGTTTCCGGTCAGTTGGTCGAGACCCTGCACGCTCTGCACTTCGGCCGACCCGAGCAGTGCGACGTTGAGCGACACCAGCACCGTCGTGGCGAGAGCGGCGCCGACCCAGTCGACGCGAGCGTCGCGTTCGGGTCGATCGTGTTCGGCCAGCGCCCACCACACCGCAGCCGCACCGGCGAGGGCGAGTGGCACGTTGAGCCAGAACTGCCACCTCCACGAGAGGAATCGCACGAGCATGGCGCCGTACAGCGGGCCCCAGACCCAGCCGAGCGTCTCGATCGCACCGAGCGTGCCGAGCGCACGGGCTCGCTTGGCCGCCGGGTACACGTCACCGACGACTGCGAGCGCGACCGGCACCATCGCTCCACCGCCGAGCGCAGTGAGCACACGGCCGGCGAGCAGCATGTTCAGTGACCCCGACAGCGGGATCCAGATCGTGCCGACCATGAAGATCGCATAGGCGATCATGAACGTGCGGCGTCGACCGATGACGTCGCTGATGCGCCCGGCGATCGGCATCACCGCGATGAAGGCGATGAGGTACGCGTTGACGATCCATGCGGCGTCGTCGAGTCCGTCGGGAAGCTTGAGGCCGAGGTCGCCGATGATCGGGCGCAGCATCGTCGAGACGACGGTGAGGTCGTCGGCGGCGACGAACACCGAGAACCCGACCGCCCACAGGATCGCCGTGGGAGAGGGGGAGCGTCGGTCGTCGTCGGGGCCGGCGGCAGTGGTCGCCGTAGCGGTCACGACACGAGACCTTCGGGCGGCGAGATGTCGAACTCGTCGCCGTACTGGCTCAACTCGAGTGACCAGACCACTTCGCCGCCGGGCAGATCGGTGGTGAACTCGGCCGAGCGCACCTCCCCGGTGACCGGCTGGATCCAGAACTCGATCTCGACGTCCTGGTTGCGGACGAGGCGTGCCGTGATGACCTCGACCCGCTCGGCGGGTGCCGTACCGGTGATGTGGTAGCGGTCGTTGCCGTCACGTTCTTCGATGTCGCCGCCGACGAGTTCGACGTCGACGAGAGTCTCCATCAGTGGCTGCCAGCCGTTCTTCGGGTCGAAGAACAGCGACGGGTCGATGTCGTAGCCCGGCGGGAGCGTCTCGAAGTTGCCGGTGATCGGGTTGGACAACCAGACCTCGTCGTCGAGCGCGATCGCGCCGAGCTCGGTCGTGAGCGTTCCGTCGACCTGCACTTCGAGCACGGCTTGGGCCGAACGCGGCACCGTGAATTCGCCGACAGCACTGTTGAGGGCGATCGACTCGAACTGGTCGATGAAGACCGGAGTGCCGCTGCGGCGCAGTTCGAACCGGACGCTCGTCGTGTCTCCCATCGCCGTGGCGGAAGCGTCGAGGATCACGTCGACCTGCGGCGGCAGGAGTGGCCCGGTCGGCTCCGCTTCGCCGTCGCCACCGCCACAGGCAGCGACGAGCGACGCCCCGACAGCGAGCACGCCGGCACAGCGGCCACCGAGAGATCGAGAACCGATGCCGGTGCGAGTGTGGGTTCGGCAGTCGGTGTGTGGGGTCATCGAAGCTTTCGGTGTTCAGCGGACAGACAGTTCAACGGTGCCCGTTTCCAACCTATTCCAACCGGGAGATCGCTCGGCCCGCCGTGGCGCCGTAGCGTCGTCCCGTGAATCCGACGACCGAGGCCGCCACCCGGCGCGCCATCCGCCGCCAGGCCGCCTCCGTCACCGGCGCCGTGGCCCCCTTCGCGCTCGTCTTCGGGGCCGCTGCGTCGAGGGCGTCGCTGTCGCTGATCGAAGCAATGGGCTTCTCGCTGTTCGTGTTCGGCGGCAGTTCGCAGTTCGCTGCGGTCGAAGTTCTCGGTGACGGCGGGTCGGTCGGCGCCGCGGCGGCGGCGGGGCTGTTGTTGAACGTCCGGTCGTTGGCGTTCGGCATGATCATGGCGCCGGTGCTGACCGGCGCGCTCTGGCAGCGTGCGCTGATGTCGCAGGTGATGATCGACGAGTCGACCGCAGTCGCCACCGCCAACACCGACCCGGCGTTGCGTCGGTACGGCTACCTCGCCGCCGGGATCAGCGTGTTCGTCGTGTGGAACGTGATGACGGTCATCGGCTTCGTCGCGTTCAGTGACGCCGACGACCTGATCACCGACCTCGGGCTCGACGTGGCGGGGCCCGCCACCTTCCTCGCTCTGCTCTGGCCACGTCTGGCCGATCGTCGCCAACTCGTCACGGCGGTCTCGGGTGCCGCGATCGCCCTCGCCCTCGTGCCGTTCGCACCGCCCGGTGTCCCGGTGCTCGCGTCGATGCTCGGTGTCGCCATGGCGCGTCTGGTCGCGGAGCCGGAGGCCACCTCGTGAGCGACGCGACGATCGTCTTGGTCGTGCTCGCCTCGGGCACCTACGCGCTCAAGTCGGCGGCGCCGCTGGTTCTCGGCCGACGGGAGTTGCCCGGAGCGGTGCGCACGATGATCGACCTGCTCCCCGCTGCCCTCCTCGCATCGCTCGCGATCGTGTCGGTTCTCGCCGACGGACGATCTCTCGTCGTCGACGCCCGGCTGGTCGGCCTCATCGCGGCGGGGTTCGCGCTGTGGCGGCGCGCGCCGTTCGTCGTCGTGATCATCGTCGCGTCGATGGTGACGGCTCTCACTCGACTCGTGGTCGGATAGCGCTCGACGAACCGTCGAGGTCGGAGGCAGACCGTCGTGCGGCCACGTCGGAGAGCGGTCTGTCGTCACTGTGTGCGGCGCTGCGGAGCGAAGTTCGTCAAGACGTCGTCTTGTGCTCGTCTCGTGGCTCGAATGTGCCGACAACACGGACATGAAGCCTCGCCTCGTCCTCGGTGCACTCGTCGTTGCGCTCGCGCTGCCGTTCGGGCTCGCGACGCTCGATCGCGAGCCCGCGGGCGCCGCGACGATGAACAAGATCGACGCGTCAGGCGCGGCGTTGCAGGGCGCCGGCCGCTTGGACAATCAGAGCACGGTCGCACAGCAGGTCGAGGAGCCGGCGTTGCGCGCAGAGTTCCAGGAGTTGCTGGACCTGACGAACGAAGCACGCGCCGCCGAAGGGCTGGCGCCACTCACCTACGAGGTGCGTCTCGCCGAAGCTGCTCAGGTTCACTCGGTCGACCAGGCGCAGATGGGCAAGCTCACCCACACCGGCTCCGACGGGTCGAACGCGGGTGAACGGATTGCTCGCACGGGCTACCAGTCCCGGTTCTGGGGAGAGAACGCAGCGGCTGGTTTCGCGTCGGCAGCGTCGGTCATGGACGGCTGGATGGACAGCCCCGGTCACCGGGCGAACATCCTCGAGCCGTCGGTGACGGAGGTCGGCTTCGGCCTGGCTCACACCAGCGATGGCTACCCGTACTGGACGCAAGCCTTCGCTGCGCCGCGCTGAGCGGACACGAACCGACGGCGAGGTCTCGCTCGGCCACCTCCGTAGCCTGACAGCGTGTTCCTGGGTGAAGACCTGCTCGCCTACCTGGTGCTCGCCTTCGGCGGGGCGCTCTTCGCCGGCAACCTGCTCGCGGTGATCAAGCCGCCCACGCGCCAACTCGACGACACCAACCTGGAGCAGGCACCGGTGGTGCGCAGCCTGGGCTTCGCACTGCTCGGTCTGGTGGCTGCGATCTGGGCGATCGCGTCGCTCGTCTCGGGCTGAAGCGGTCAGCGACCGCATCCGGTCATGCCGGAGGTGTGAACCCCGGCGTGACTCAGATCAGGAAGACTGTCACGTTGGCGCTGCCCGCTCCGTCGCCGATCACGCTGAGGCTCAGTGTGCGGTCGTCTCGCTCGAACGTGGCGCTCGAAACCGTGTCGCCGCTCGATGTGGACGACGTCTCGAATCCCGCATCGACGAGGGCTGCCGAGTAGCGGTCGAAGGCCTCGGTCGGATCGCTCTCGATGGTCCCGGTGATCGAGATCTGCCGCCCATCGTCGCCGCCGATGACGGACCCCTGGACGTCGCTCAACCCGTCGGGCCGTGGGATGTCGGACGGCCACTCGTCAGGGATGCCCTCCGCTGTCGAGAAGACGGTCTCGCCATCAGCCCCCTCGACCGTGACCGAACCGTCTTCCTCATCGAACTCACCGGTCACCACCTCGCCCTCGCCGTCGGTCGCCGTGAACGTGCCGTCACTGTCGATGTCGAGCGAACCGCCCCCGTCGGACTCGGCAACCACCCCGTCCTCGTCGGCGTCGAGCGAGAACTCGTTCCCGTCGGCGTCGACTCCGTCGATCTGGACACCGTCGTCGTCGGCGGTCAGCGTGACGTCGCCCTCGTCGGTCTCGATGCGGATCCCGTCGTCGTCGAACTCGACTTCGACGTTTCCACCCGAGTCGGCCTCGACGGCCCGTTCGACGGCCTCCTCCACGGCTTGCTCGCTCACGCGATCGACGATGGCTCCGCACCCGGATGCGAAGACCGCTGCGCCTCCTGCAGCGAGGAAGTGGACGAGACGACGACGAACGAACATAACGATCAGGGTAGGCGGGCGGCTCCGATCCATGTCGGGAGTTCTCGAAGGCGGAAATGGCTCGCGGATCGTGGAAGATGGGCCCATGAGCAGCCCGCTGCAATTGACCTTCGTCGAATCGGCGTCGCGCACGACGACGTTGCCCGAGTCGCCGCGTGAGGTGGCGTTCGTCGGACGCTCGAACGTCGGCAAGTCGTCACTCATCAACGCTCTCGCGAACCGGAAGCAGCTGGCGCGCGTGTCGAACACTCCGGGCCGGACGCAGATGATCAACCTCTTCCGTCTCGACGAGGGGGTCGGCCGGCGCACCGGAGGCAAGAACGACCAGACCCTGGCCGACGAACCATTGGGCACGGTCGTCGACCTCCCCGGCTACGGCTATGCGAAGGCGTCGAAGGCCGTGAAGGGCGAGTGGCCGAAGATGATCGAGGGCTACCTGCTCGAACGCGAGGAACTCGACATGGTGTTCGTGCTCGTCGACGGAGCGATCGGCCCCACCAAGCTCGACCAGCAGATGCTCGACTGGCTCCGCTACAACACGGTGCCGCACACGGTCGTCGCCACGAAGCTCGACAAGGTGAAGTCGTCGAAGCGACCGGGCCGACGCAAGGAACTCGCCGCCGGCTGCCAACTCGACCCCGGAGACCCCGTCTGGGTGAGCGCCACGAAGGGCGACGGCATCGACAAGTTGCGCAGCCTCGTTCGCATGCACCTCATCGAGTAGAACGGGCGACGGGGCCGGTCTGCGGGCCGACCGCAACCGGTGCATCGGACTAGCTTCGGCGCAATGGTCACAGCAACACCCGTCGGCATCTCCATCACGGGCACCGGTCTGTTCACACCGAGCGAGTCGATCAGCAACGCCGAACTCGCAGCGTCGCTCACCGTCTCGGTCGAGGCGTTCAACGAGACCAATGCCGGGGCCATCGCAGCGGGCACGATCGCAGCGCGCGAACTGCCCGACGAGGAGTTCATCCTGAAGGCGTCGGGCATCGCGTCACGCCACGTGATGGAGAAGTCGGGCGTGCTCGACCCCGAGCGGATGCGCCCGCACCTGCCCACCCGACCCGAAGACGAGTTGAGCATCCAGGCCGAGATGGCGATGCCGGCGATCCACGAGGCGCTGGCCCAGGCGGGCCGTTCGGCGACCGACGTCGACGCCGTCATCGTGGGCGCCTCCAACATCCAGCGCGCCTACCCCGCCGTGGCGATCGAGATCCAGAACGAACTCGGTGCCGACGGCTGGGCGTTCGACATGAACGTGGCGTGTTCGTCGGCCACCTTCTCGGTCCAGAACGCAGTCGATGCGCTCCGCAACGGATCGGCGTCGTGCGTCGTGGTCGTCAACCCCGAGATCACGTCGGGGCACAACAACTTCGAGCTGCGCGACCACCACTTCATCTTCGGCGACGCGTGTACCGCCCTCGTCCTCGAGCGGACCGACGAAGCGGTGTCGACCGGCGACGGCCCGCACGGTCGGTGGGACGTCCTCGGCACCCGCCTCGCCACGAAGTTCTCGAACAACATCCGCAACGACTTCGGGTTCCTCAACGAATCGGAAGACGACCCTCGTGACCCGCACGAGGTCGTGTTCCGCCAGAACGGTCAGTCGGTGTTCCGCGAGGTGTGCCCGCTCGTCGTGGGGCACATCATCGGTCACCTCGACGACACCGAGGTCGACGCTACTGCGGTCCGCCGGTTCTGGTTGCACCAGGCGAACCTGAAGATGAACCAGCTGATCGCCAAGGGCGTGCTCGGGCGAGTCCCCGACGAAGACGAAGCCCCGGTGATCCTCGACGAGTATGCGAACACGTCATCGGCTGGCTCGATCATCGCGTTCCACCTGCACCGCAGCGATCTGGCCAGCGGTGACCTCGGTGTGATCTGCTCGTTCGGTGCCGGCTACTCGGTCGGCAGCGTCGTCGTCCGTCGAGCCTGACCGGTTTCGAGCCCATGGTCGTCGATGGAGGATCGGGTCAGGCGATCTCGGCCGAAGGGCTGACCAAGTCGTTCGGCTCGTTCGTCGCACTCGACGGTGTGTCGTTCGAGGTGCCGCGCGGCGCTGTCTACGGGCTCCTCGGGCCCAACGGCGCCGGCAAGACCACCACGGTGCGTTTGCTCACCACGCTCATGCGACCCGATGGAGGCCGAGCACTGATCGACGGCATCGACGTCGTCGCCGAGCCGGGGTTGGTCCGGACGCGCATCGGCCTCACCGGCCAGTACGCAGCGGTCGAGGAGCGCTTGACCGCGCGCGAGAACCTCGACCTGATCGGTCGGCTGTACCACCTGCCTCGACGCGAGGTGACCGTGCGGGCGAACGACCTGCTCGAGCAGTTCGACCTGATCGACGCCGCCGACCGCGTGGTCATGCACTACTCCGGTGGTATGCGTCGGCGCCTCGACATCGCCATGAGCCTGATCGCCCGTCCGTCGGTGCTGTTCCTCGATGAGCCGACCACGGGGCTCGACCCGCGCAGTCGGCGCGCGATGTGGGATGTCATCGAGGATCTCGGTGGTGACGGTACGACCGTACTGCTGACCACGCAGTACCTCGACGAAGCCGACCGTCTGGCCGAACGGATCGTGGTCATCGATCGCGGTGCCGTGGTGGCGAACGGGACTTCCGATGAACTCAAAGCCGATGTCGGCGACGATCGTCTGGTGGTGCGCCTGGCTGATCATCTCGATGTCGATCTGGCGATGGATGCCATCGGATCGTTGCGCAGTGGGCCATTCGACTTCGATGCTCGCCGGGTGTCGTTGTCGGCGCCGGTGCCGTCGGGATCACGGGTTGCCCCCGAGGTGGTGCGCCGACTGGACCGAGCCGGCGTCGAGGTGGTCGACATCGAAGTCCGCCGCCCGACGCTCGACGACGTCTTCCTCCATCTCACCGACCGCACCATCGAAGATGTCGACACCGACACCGCGCCCGATGCGCACACCGACACCGCGCCAGATGTCGACACCGACACCGCGTCCGACACCGACACCGCGTCCGACACCGACGCCGTGCCCGATGCGCACACCGACCTGCCGTGATCGACGACGACATGTCGCCAGCCGACGAATCGACGAGCGGTGTCTCCTCGGCGTCGTCGCGCTCACTCGCCGTGTCGATCGGGCGCCCGCCGCCTCGCTCGGGTGTCCGTGCGGCGCTGTCCGACGCGCTCATCGAGGCGACCCGACACCTCCGGATCATCCCCCGCAACCCCGAGTTGATGATCTTCGCGACGCTCCAACCCGTCACGTTCCTCCTGCTCACCACGTTCGTGTTCGGCGACGCGATCGACGTGGACGGCTACGACGACTACACGCAGTTCCTGATTCCGGGCGTGCTCGCACAGGCCGTCGTCTTCAACTCGGCCTTCACCTCGGTCGGCATCGCCGAAGACATGGAGAAGGGCTTCATGGACCGGCTGCGATCGCTCCCGATGTCTCGCTCGGCGGTGCTGCTCGGCCGCACGTTCTCCGACCTGGTTCGCAACACGATCACGTTCCACATCAGCCTGCTCGCTGCGCTTCTGATCGGTTTCCGATTCGGTGGCGGCCTCTTCGAGATCGCCGGGGCGTCGGCGCTGCTGCTGTTCTTCAGCTACTCGCTCGCCTGGATCCAGACCCTGATCGGTTTGAGCGTCAGTTCGGTCGAGTCGGCGAACTCGGCGGGGTTCATCTGGATGTTCCCGGTCACGTTCGTGTCATCGGTCTACGTCGACCCCGACCTCATGCCGGGGTGGCTGCAACCCGTGGCCCGGGCCAACCCGTTGTCGTCGGCGACCGATGCGTGCCGGGCGCTCTACAACGGTCGCGATCCCGGCGACTCGGTGTGGATCGCACTCGCCTGGTCACTCGGGCTGATGGTGGTGGTGGGCGCGATCTGTGTCCGCAAGTTCTCGCGTTCGACCGTGGGCTGAGGCGATGTCAGCGCAACAGCGTCGAGATGCGCTGGCGTGTGACGCTGAAGAGTTCGCCGATCGCGCCCATGGTCATGCCCTCGCTGTGCAGGGTGCGAGCCCGTGCGGCGTGGAAGTCGGCTCCGCTCGTTTCGAGGGCTGCCATGTTCAGGTTCAGCGTCGCGACGATGCGCTGCTTCACCTCAGCTGCCACGGCATCGCCGGCGGGATGGCCAGCAGCGAGGTGTGCCTCGAAGTGGTCGAGGCGATCGAGGATCTCGGTGGTCCTGGCCAGGTTGTCGTTCGCTGCGCCACGCAGATTGTGCAGGGCGAGGACATGCCGACGGCGTGGTGGCCGGCACCGATCACACCGAATTCCGCAGCGAGGGTGGCTGCACGCTCGTCAGCGCCTTCACACAGTTCGGCTGATCGGTCCCGCATCGTTCACGGTGCGTTTCGTGGTTGTCCAGTACGGCGTTCGCAATGAGGCCTAGCTTCGCCTGCATGAACTGGCTGAAGCAGAACAAGGCACTCGCAGGCATGGGTGGAGCGATGGGCATCGCCGTGGTCGCGTTCCTGGCGTTCGGCGTGTTCGGGATCCAGACGAAGTTCATCGACGACGAGGTCGGCGAAGCGATTCCGGTCTTCGATTCGGGCGCGGCCTCCACGATCGAATCCGATGTGGTGAGCCAAGAGGTCACCGACGACATGAACGAGTTCATGTCGACCGAGGAGACCCCGATCGAAGTCGCCGTCGACGAGCCGATGCCCGACATGGAGGACGAGCCGACCGACACCGCCGAGGTCGAAGTCGCCGCCGAGGCCGAAGTCGCCGCCGAGGTCGTGGCCGAGGAACCCGTCGCAGAAGAGTCGGCAGCGCCTGCGGCGCCGGTCATCTCGACGCTCGTCGAGGGCCAGTTCGTGCCGCGCAGCCATCCGGGTTCGGGCAACGCGTCGGTCATCACCGATGGCTCCGAGCAGCGGTTCCTGCGCTTCGAGGACTTCTCGACCGACAACGGTCCCGACCTCTTCGTGTACCTCACGACCGCTGACGCCGCTGCCGACGCCGGTGAGTTCGGTGTCGACGGCCAGTTCGTCAACCTCGGTCGCCTGAAGGGCAACGTCGGCGAGCAGAACTACGAGATCGACCCCAGCGTCGACCTCTCCCAGTTCGACACCGTCGTGGTGTGGTGCGACCGCTTCAGCGTCGCCTTCACCGCCGCCGACCTCGCCTGACGGCAGCCGCCCTGGCTGGCCTGTCCTGCCTGGTCAGGCTCTGTCGAGTCTGAGCCGCGATGGTCCCGGTTTCCGGGCGGTTTCCGGCTCAGAGCGTCAGGCCGACAAAACGGGCCGGTCGGTCAGGCTCGGTCGAGAGTCTGAGCCGCGATCGTCCCGGTTGCCGGGCAGTTTCCGGCTCAGAGCGTCAGGCCGAGAACGGGCGGGTCGGTCAGGCGGCGGCGCGGGTCTTGCGCAGCACCGGGTCGGCCAAGCCGAGCCCTTTGTCGGCAAGCCACATGACCTTGCCTGCGGCGCCGGGCGTGCTGTTGTCGACGAGGTTGCCCATCACGGCCAGCGTGATGTTGGCGATCGACTCGGTGCTCACCGAGAACTTGAGCCCGGTCTTCAAGATCCACGGGTGGCCGATGAGGAACGAGAAACGGCGACCTGTGCGCAGGAACGCATCGAAGCGTTCCCCGACCTCGACGTCGTAGCGCGAGGTCACGTTCGCCGGATCGGAGACGAACAGATCGGCGGCGAGCATGCCCGACTCGAGCCCGTAGTCGATGCCCTCGCCGTTCATCGGGTTGACGAGGCCGGCGGCGTCGCCGATTGCCAGCCAGCCGTCGCCGTGGCGCTTCTGTGCCGACATCGGGAGGCGCCAGGCGCGAGGACGCTCGAGGTTGGGGCCGAGTTCCCAGTCGGGTTCGACCACGCGGCGGTACGACTCGATCATCTTGTTGAGGTTCAGCTTCTTGAACCCCTTCATGGTCGACAGTGCGCCGCAGCCGATGTTGACCGTGCCGTCGCCGGCGGGGAACATCCAGCCGTAGCCGGGCACGGCGGTGCCGTTCTCGTCCTTGAGCGACAGCATCGCCTCGAGGTGCTCGTCGGCGTGGCGTGGCGTTTCGGCGTAGGTGCGGATCGCCAGACCGAACGTCTCGCCCTCGACCCGGTTGGCGCCGAGCATCCGAGCAACGGCTCCGGGCGGGCCGGCCGCCACGATCGTGAGGTCGGCCATGATGCGCTGGGGCGGATGCGGGTTGGTTCGGTCATCGCTGGCCGTGCGAGCTTCGACGCCGACGACCTTGCCGCCCTCGATGACGGGCAGCGCCTCGGTCTCGAAACGGACGTCGGCGCCGGCGGCGACCGCAGCATCGATGAGCGCCTTGTCGAGCCGGCGGCGCGGCCACACCGCACCGTGGTTCGGGAAGCGGTCGGTGGTCGGCCAGTCGAGTTCGCGCTCGGTCTTGCCGGCGATCATGCGCAGACCACGGATGTGGTGAGCGTCGGCCATGTCGATCTCGAGTTCGTTCAGCGCGCCGACAGCGCGTGGCGTCAGGCCGTCGCCGCAGACCTTGTCACGGCCCCGAGGGCCCTTCTCGAACACCACGACCTTGGCGCCGAGACGCGCTGCTCGGATCGCGGCTGCGGCTCCGGCTGGCCCCCCTCCGATGACGGCGATGTCGACGTGTTCCACCACTCCACGGTGCCCCGAATCGCGAGGAAAAGCACCGTCGAGCCCCGAAGACCCCATACGTGACGGGTCTGTCCCCTCACGTATGCCGCGCCCCGAAGACCCCATACGTGACGGGTCTGTCCCCTCACGTGTGCCGCCGACTTCCGAAGCGAGCCGCCAGGTCTTTGTCGAACCTTGTGGTTTCGCGATCCTTTCGCTGACCTTCGAGGCGTTTCATGACATCCGACGAACCGACGGGCCACCCGGCCCGACCACCCCAAGGAGCAACATCATGAACAAGCACATTCGCAACGGCCTCGCAGGGATCGCCATCGCCGGCGGCACCGTTCTCGGAGCTGTCCAGGTCGGTGGCATCGCCAACGCCCAGGTCGACGACACCGACACCACGGTCGAGCAGACCGACGGCACCGAAACCGATGCAGACGATCGAGCCGACCGGCGCGCCCAACGGCGCAGCATGCGCACTGCTGCGCGTGAGGCGGTCGCCGACGTGATCGGCATCGACAGCGAAGTCCTCGAGAACCGCCTCCGTGACGGCGACACCCTCGGTGACATCGCAGCGGAGCACGGCGTCGAGACCTCGGCGGTTGCCGACGTGATCGTCGACCAGTTCACCGAACGCATCGAGACCGCCGTCGCCGACGGTCGCGTGGCCCAGGAGAGGGTCGATGAGAAGCTCGCCGGCCTCGACGAACGAGTGACGACGTTCATCGAAGAGGGTCGCCCCGAGCGCCGTGACGGCGAAGGCCGCCACGGACGTGGCGACCGGCACGGCGGCAACCCCGCAGGTGACGCCGACGTCGCCACCGACGGCGAGGGCTGAGACACGCGTCGGCCTCGCTCCGACGCATCGTGTGCAGACACCGCTGCCGACCGACTCCCCCCGTCGGTCGGCAGCGCTCGCGTCCAGGGTTCCATGCGCCGTGCGACCCGCCTCATCTGCGCCGTGCGACCCGCCGAATCTCCGCCGAATCTCCACCGAATCTCCGCAGACCGCTGCAGTAGGTTGCCCACCGACATGTCGACCATCCTGATCGCCGAAGACGACACGCAGATCCGTGAGGCACTCGACCGGATCCTGCGCTTCGAGGGATACACGACCGTGACGGTCCACGACGGTGCCGCAGCGCTCGATGCCTTCTCGAACGAGCCGCCCGACCTCGCGATCCTCGACCTGATGATGCCGTTCGTCGACGGCTTGAGCGTCACCCGCAAGCTGCGTGAGACCGGCGACCGCACACCGATCCTGATGCTCACGGCGCGCACGACCACTCCTGATCGCGTGGCCGGCCTCGACGCCGGCGCCGATGACTACTTGGCCAAGCCGTTCGAACTCGACGAACTCCTCGCCCGAGTGCGAGCCCTGCTGCGGCGCAATGTCGACAGCGTTGCGGCTGCGGCCTCGATGACCGTCGGAGACCTCACCGTCGACACGGCCAAGCGGACCGTCGTACGTGGTGGCGCCCGCATCGAACTCACCAAGACCGAGTTCGACATCCTCGAGATGCTCGTCCGCAATGCCGAGATCGTGCTGTCGCGCAGCCAGATCTACGAAGACATCTGGGGCTACGACTTCGAGGCATCGTCGAAATCGCTCGATGTCCACGTCGGATACCTCCGCCGCAAGCTCGAAGCCAACGATCGATCGCGCGTCATCCACACCGTGCGCGGGGTCGGTTACGTCGCACGGCCCGACCCATGAGCCTGCGGTCCCGGCTGGCGTTCGTCTTCGGTGCGATCGCCCTCTCGGTCAGCGTGCTCGTGGGGTTGCTGACCTATCGGACGACCGTCGGCGAGCTGAACTCTGCCACCGACGAATTTCTTCGGGGACGAATCGCCGAACTCGACGACGGTGTCCGGGCTCGGCCAGGAAGCCGTCGATCCGACGGCCGATTCGACGAGGTGGCACGTGCTGCCGACGACGACTCGATCATCCAGGTGACCGGCCCGCGCGGTGTCGCCCTCTCGACCGGTGCGGCGTTGCCGGAGAGCGACGGCACCGGTTTCTCCGACATCACGGTCGACGGCGAGTCGTACCGCATGTTGACGCGCGAGGTGAGCGACGGAGGCGTCGTGCAGGTCGCCCGCTCGACCGCCGAGACCGAAGAGGTCGTGCGTCGGCTCGTCGCCCGCTTCTCGTTGATCGCGCTCATGGTCGCGGCGGCGGCGGCAGCGATCGGCTGGTTCTTCGCCTCTCGCACGACCTCGCCGTTGCGGCGCCTCGCCGCAGTGGCGAACGACGTTGCCCGGACCGGTGACGTGACGGTCACCGACCAGCTCGATTCCGACGGTCGGGTCGACGAGATCGGCAGTCTGACCGACAGCTTCCGTTCGATGCTCGACGCCTTGGCCGCCAGCCGTTCCCAACAACACCGGCTCATCCACGATGCAGGCCACGAGTTACGTTCGCCACTGACCAGCATGCGCGCGAACGTCCAGATGCTCGAGCGGGCGCCCGACCTTCCCGCCGATCAGCGCGCCGAGATCGTCACGGCGATCGGCTCCGAGCTCGGGGAGCTGAACGACCTCTTCGACGAGATGATCGACCTCGCGACCGACCAGGAATCGGCGCCGATGACGCTGGAGCCGGTCCGCTTGGCCGATATCGCCGAGACGGTCGCCGACCGCTGGCGCCGACGTTCCGGCCACTCGATCACCGTGACGGACAACGCCGCTGCGCGAGGCGATTCGGATGTGGTGCTCGGAGACCTGACCATGCTCGAGCGAGCGACGTCGAATCTCGTCGACAACGCCGTCAAGTTCAGTCCGGCCGGAGCCCCCGTCGAGATCGTTTTGGACGGGCCTGCCCTCTCGGTGCGCGACAGCGGGCCGGGCGTTGCATCGGTCGATCGTCCCGTGATCTTCGACCGGTTCCACCGCAGCGCCGCCACGCGATCGATGCCGGGATCGGGCCTCGGTCTGTCGATCGTCGCTCAGATCGTCGAGCGTCACGGAGGAACCGTGTCGGTCGGCGACGCGCCGAACGGTGGTGCCGAGGTCGGCTTCCAGCTGTCGGCACAGCCCCCACGGCCCCGGTGAGATGTCAGTCGGGGCGACCAGGGTCGGGGTGATCGGTGTCGGGGTGATCGGTGTCTGACTCCGATCGCTCCGCAGGTTGCGGCCGTGCGCGGGTGACCCAGGCGTCGATCCGTTCGGCGTCGAGGAAGGTCATCAACCCTCCGATCATCGTGATCCCGAAGAAGCCGACCAAGACGAACGTGTCGATCGACAGGTGCAGTGCGATGCCCCCGGCGATGAGCCACGGCCGCAGCCGCTTGGCCCAGAGCAGTCCGCCCAGGGCGAGTTCGAGCGCGAGCGTCGACCACGTCAGGATCGCGACGATCGCCACGCTGTCGACGAGCAGCCCGACGGGCCCGAAGCGTTGGAGATCGTCGATCCGAAACACGGTCGACACAGCGCTGCCGTCGCGCCAGCTCTCGCCGCTCTTGCTCCAGAACGCGAAGAGGTAGACGATCATCATCTGCAGTTGAACGAGGCGCAGCCCCCACGGTGCGACTCGACCTGACGTGAACAGGGCGTCGCGGCCGAAGCGACGAACCCGGTCGACCGACAGCGCCGCACCCGTCGGCGTGAAGGCGAGGAGAAGGGTCAGGTTGCGCAAGATCAGGTCGCCGGAGTTGATGATCGAGGGAGCCCGCCGCTGCAGCGCCGTGAGAAGCACGAAGGCGACGAGGAACCAGACGGTCGGCTTCCACCCGACGATGATCGCGATGGCAGCAACGACGAGCGCGACGAGTGCGAGCCGGGCGTCGAGGTCGGAATCGATCGGCAGCCAGCGCCACAGGCTGCTGTCGAACTCGGTGCCCACGAGCGCATCGCCTCCGAGGAACGTCGTCGCGTCGAACCACATCGAGAGCGCCCAGCCGAGGGTGGCGATGCCGATGACGATCCGGGCGATCGCAAGTGGCCACGCCGGGCGCTCTGCGACGAACATCCGGTGAGCCGCGCGACGCGTCCTGGACTCGCCGGCCTTCGTCGGCGCGACGTCGGACAGCGCGCCGGTGTCGGCGAGTGTCGTCACGGGCGCTCCCACGTGTGGAACTCGAATTCGTTCCAGCCGCTGTCCAGGATCTGGCCGCCGACGAGCAGGGGTTTGTGGTCGATCCAGCGCCGGATCAGCGTGACCGAAGCGGGCAGGATTCCATCGCGTTCGAACTGTTCGGCGATCCACTCGGCGGTCGGATCCCAACGTCTGGACTGAGAATCGAGTCGGACTCGTTCCTGCCACTTGTTCCACCGATACTGGCGGTACGCGCCGACCCACGGGTCGAGATCGGGTGGATCCCAGAATTCGATCGAACCGTCGTCGAACTCGACCCGGGCGCGGACGTCGATCGACTGGCTCCGCGGGTTCGGGCTGAACACGCCCCAGTCCTGGGCCATCCCGATCTCGGTCGCCGGTGTCCACATCGTGTCGACTCGCGGCCGCAGCGCCGACGACGGCATGTTCGGAGCGACGATCCAGAACGCCATGACAGCCACGATCACGGCGACCGCCACCCGTCCGATCGGTGACCGCAGCAACGCCGTGTGCCGGTCGGTCCCCTCCATCACCCCATCGTGCCAGACCCCCGTGTCCATCGGGGTCTGACCGCTGTCGACACTCGTCTACTCGAGGAGGGCGGAGAGTGACTCGACCGAGTCGATGAACTCCTCGACCATCCCCATCACGACGGCCGCCGACGACGTGGGCTGGTTCATCGTGCCGACGATCTGGCCGACGAAGTAGTTCGCCAGGTTCTCCGCACCCGATCCGGCGGTGTGCGCAGCGCGCCCGATCCGCTCTTGCGCCTCGGTCGTCAGGATCGGCTGCAGCGGCATGCCGAGCGGGTCGGGCGTGTCGTCACGATCCCACTCCTCGGTCCACGCCGACTTGAGCATCCGGGCGTGCTTTCCGGTCAGCGAGCGCGAACGGATCGTGTCGGCCGACGACGCCTCGAGGAACTTCTGCTTGACCACCGGATGGGTCTCGGCCTCGTCGGTCGTCAACCACACGGACCCGCACCACACACCCTGCGCGCCGAGGGCCATCGCAGCAGCCATCTGACGACCGCGGCCGATTCCGCCGGCGCCCAGAACGGGGATCTTCACCGCGTCGACGATCTCGGGGATCAGCACCATCGACCCGATCTCGCCGGTGTGTCCGCCAGCTTCCGAACCCTGCGCGATGACGATGTCGACGCCCGCAGCCTCGTGACGCTGCGCATGCTGTGGACGCCCGGCGAGGGCACCGATCAGCTTTCCCTCCTCCTTGCAACGGTCGATGAGAAACTGTGGGGGCGGCCCGAGCGCGTTCGCCACGAACGACGTCTTGTGAGCGAGAGCGATGTCGAGTTGGGGCATCGCGTTCTTCGCGCTGAATGGCGCATTGCCGTTGCTTCCCTTCGCGGTGTTCGCATGCGATTCGCCGTCGGCCGGAAGCGGAGGGACGTCGTAGCGGGCGAGGATGTCGTCGACGAACTCGCGGTGCTCGGCGGGGATGAGCTGGGCGATGTCGTCGAGCGAGTACCCGCCGTCGTCGTCACCGGCGTACTTGGCGGGGACGATGAGGTCGACGCCGTACGGGCGACTCCCGACCTCGTTCTCGATCCATTCGAGGTCGATCTCCAGTGCTTTCGGAGAGTGGGCCACCGCGCCGAGCACGCCGAGCCCGCCCGCCTTCGTGACGGCGGCGACGACGTCACGGCAGTGGCTGAACGCGAGGATGGGGAACTCGATGTCGAGCATCTCGGACACGGCTGTCTTCATCGCGACATCCTCGCGGCAGGACCTCCACCCCGACGATCCGAACGATTCGTGCCTGACACCGATCGTTCGGGGTGCGCGTCTGCGACACTCGGATCGTGGCCGATGTCTTGTTCTGCACCGACACGTTCGCTGCGCGCTGCGGCGAGCGGATCCGTCAGGTCGCGCCCGACCTCGAGATCGTCACGCTCGACGGCGACGAGACGCTCGACGAGAAGCAGATCGAGCGCATCACCATCACGTTCTTCTCCCACGACGCATGGCCCGACCGCGCGGCGCACTACTTCGGGGTGGCGATGCAGGCAACGAACCTGGCGTGGATGCACTCGATGTCGGCGGGCGTCGACAGCCCGATCTTCGCCACGTTCACCGACCGTGGAGTGCGGCTCACCACCTCGTCGGGGACCAGCGCCGAGCCGATCGCCCGCACGGCGATGATGTACCTGCTGGCGCTCAGCCGTGGTCTTCCGGCGATGATCCGGTCGCAGGACCGAGCCGAGTGGAACTGGCATCGCTGGCAGGAACTGGCCGGACGATCGGTCGCCGTCGTCGGCTGGGGCCCGATCGGCCAGGAGACCGCCCGGCTCTGCGACGCATTCGGGATGCACCCGACGATCGTGCGACGCGCTGCACACGGCGACGAGCCGTTCCCCGTCCGACCGCTCGACGAACTGACTGCGGTCGCTGCCGACCACGACGTGATGGTCGTCGCGCTCCCGCTGACGCCCGACACCGAGGGGATCGTGTCGGCCGAGGTGATCGACGCTCTCGGGGCGGCGGGTCTCTTCGTCAACGTCGGTCGGGGCGAGCTGGTCGATCAACCGGCGCTCACCGCAGCGCTCGTCGATGGCCGCCTCGGCGGTGCCGGCCTCGACGTGACGACGCCCGAGCCCCTCCCCGCTGACGATCCGCTGTGGTCGGCGCCGAACGTGATCATCACGCCCCACAACTCCGGCTCGACCGACGGCACGGCCCATCGCGCCGACGAGGCGTTCCTCGTCAACCTCGAACGCTGGGTCGCCGCCGAGCCCCTCCTCCACGAAGTCTGAGTCACGGTCTGGGTCAGACCGCTACTCGGTGGTGTACTGGACGGCGGCGCGGTCGGTGATGTGGCCGGCGATGTACTGCGCGATGGCGGCCTGGTGGTCGGGGTGATCGCGGTAGACGACGTAGTCGTCGGCGTTCGCGAACTCGCCGACGATCGCGTAGTCGAAGTTGCCGTCGGTCAATGCGACGTCTCGGCCGTGGCGGTAGTCGACGACCTCGCTGACCTGGGCCACCACCGCATCGAGTGCCGCAGCCGCTGCGTCGATGTGAGCGTCGTCGACCTCGTCGTTCCACTTGAACATGACCACGTGTCTGAACATGGAGTGAGTATCGCTGGTCAGCCGACGAGTTCGAGTATCTCCGACTCGGCGAGGCCGAACCAGCGGCCGAGCTCGGTGCCGTCGGTGTCGAGCAGGACGACGGTGGGCTGGCCGGTCACGTCGAGCGCGTCCCAGGCGTCGAACGAACCGTCCCACAGCATCGTGAATGAATTGGTGCCGTAGTCGGCGACGAAGTCGAGTGCTTCCTCACGGCTGTCCTGGGTGCCGAGCCCGATGACTTCGACCTGATCGAGGTGATCTCGAGCGAACTGCTCGACGTCGGGCGCTTCCCGACGGCAGGCGGGTCAATGCGGCGCCCAACTCCAGACCAGCACGGGCCGGTCGGAGGGGAGCAGGTTGGCGATGTTGACCCGGGTGTCACGGCCGACGTCGTCGACGACGAGGTCGGGGAGGGGGTTGCCGGCGAACGCAGCAGCAGGGTCGAGGGCTTCGGCGAGTTCGCGTCCGCCGATCTGCGCTTCGGCGACGACGACCTCGGCGGGCTGGTCGGCCACATCCTCGTCGTCGGTGGTGTCAACTTCCGAGGCCTCCGTGTCGACCCCGTCGTCGGGCGGCGGCTCGGTGGTGTCGGCTTCCGAGGTCTCCGTGTCGACCTCGTCGTCGGGCGTGTCGGTGTCCGCGTCGACTGCCGGATCATCGCCAGGCGCGTCGGTCGTCTCGGCGTCGTCGAAGGTTGCCGACCCGTCGCTCGCGTCCTCGGGAGTCGCCTCGGTGCCGATCGGTGTTGCGTCGTCGGCCTCTCCGTCGTCGGTCGCGCCATCGCCACAGGCGGCCAGGACGGTCACGGCGACGAGGCCGAGCCCGATGCTCCGAATCGGTTTGGCTCGCATGGAATTCAGTCTCGCGCAGACTCCGCCGAGTCAGACGGCGCACTCGGAGAAACGATTGCGCAATTCGGCGATGTGGTCGGGGTACATGTCGCAGCAACCGCCGACGATGGAGGCGCCACCGTCGACCCATCCGGCCACGATGTCGGCATAGATCTCCGCCGTCAGATCCTCACGCCGTTCGAAGACGAAGTTGTTCGCCCGGTAGTCGTCGGATCGTTCGATCGGGAACGCGTTGGCGTACGCGCCGGTCCGGATCGTTCGGCCGGCCGACCCGAGCGCCGTGTGGAGTTCGTCGAGTGCCGGGCCGGTCTGCTCGGGCAGCGAACAGTTGAACAGCACGGCCTCGACGCTGTCCGGCAGGGCATCGACGAGGTCGGCCAACGACTCTCCCGATCGCAGGGCGATCCCGGCATCCGACCATCGGTCAGGCAGTGAGAACGACATCCACAGCGGCGCCGTGGTCCCGAGACGAACCAGCGCGTCGACGATGGTGCGCATTTCGTCGAGGCAGCTGAGGGTCTCGCCGAGCCAGAGGTCGACGTGTGAGGCGAGTGCGCCGGCGATGTCGCGGTAGATCGGAGCGGCCCGGACGGCGTCGAACGATCCGGGCTCGTATGACCCGAAGAGCGGTGGCATCGATCCGGCAACTCGCACCGTTCGGCCCGAATCGTCGGCGGAGCGGCGTGCCAGACGCCCCGCCAGATCGGTCAGTTCGACCCCCCGCTCGGCGAAGAACTCCGTCGAGTGGTGAAACGGGACGACCGCGTAGTTGTTGGTGATGATCACGTCGGCCCCGGCGTCGATGAAGTTGCGGTGTGCCTCGACCACGCGGTCGGGTGCCTCCATCAGCGCGAGCGACGACCACTCCGGCTGTCGGAAGGGCGCGCCGATCCGGCGCAACTCCTTGCCCATCCCGCCGTCGAGGATCGTCACCTGGCTCATCGGCACGAAAGTACAGCTGGGAACGATCATGCGTGCTGTCGATCGGGCCACCGAGTCGCCGAGATCGAGGAGATCTTGCGAGTTCTCGGGTCCACGTCCCCTGGTGTCGTGCCGATTCCAGCGACCGATCGACGGTCGCCGACTTCGTGCTCGACGAGGCCAACGGGATCTCCGACCGTCGGATGTACGCCGAGAAGCAGGCCCGCTACGACGGCGTCGCAGTGGCCGACCGACGCCTCGAACCGGTCCGAACCTCTGACGCCAACGCGGCTCAGGCGGGGCTGGTGACGCCCGACATCAGCAGACCGATGGTGTTCACGTCGAACTCGTCGCGAGTCAGTTCGCCCATCACCTCGCCCTCGAGGAGAACGATGATGCGATCGGAGAGTTGCATCACCTCGTCGAGATCCTCGGAGATCAGCAGCAGCGCAGCGCCCGTGGATCGTTGGTCGAGCAGCCGTTCGTGGATGTACTCGGCAGCACCGATGTCGACGCCTCGAGTGGGCTGTGCGACGACGAACGCCGTGGCCGCAGAACTGAACTCGCGAGCGATCACGACCTTTTGGATGTTGCCGCCCGACAGCGACTTCGTGGGCGTGTCGATGTCGGGCGTCTTGACTCGGTAGTTCGCCACCAGTTCGGAGCAGCGCTCGACGATCTTCGACCGGTTGAGCAGCCCGTTCCGGACGAAGGGCTTGCGGTGGTAGTCGACGAGCATCAGGTTCTCGGCGACCGTGAAGTCGCCGACAGCGCCGTCGCGCATGCGCTCTTCGGGAACGTAGGCCAGCCCCATCTCGCGCACTGCGCGCGGTGTCGGTGTCGAGGTCCACTCACCTCCGACCTGGACCGATCCCCCTGCGATCGGTCGGAGGCCGAACATCGCTTCGGCGAGTTCACGCTGTCCGTTCCCCGACACACCCGCCACGCCGACGACTTCACCGGCATGCACGGCCAGCGTCAGACCCTTGACGGCGAGGTTGCCCCGGTCGCCCACCACGTCGAGGTCGCGCACGCACAGCTGCGCTTCGCCGCGGTCTTGCTGCTCGACCGTGCGGGTCAGTTCGACCGGCCGACCGACCATCATCTCGGCGAGCGACTGACGGGTCGCCTCGCTCGGTCGGGTGTGACCGGTGACCTTGCCGTTGCGGAGCACTGTGATCTCGTCCGACAGTTCCATCACCTCGTGCAGCTTGTGGGAGATGAAGACGAGCCCCTTGCCGTCGTCGGTCAGTTGACGCAGAGTGACGAAGAGATCGTCGACCTCGGGTGGCGTGAGCACTGCGGTCGGCTCGTCGAGGACGAGGATCTGTGCGTCGCGATACAGCGCCTTCAGGATCTCGGCACGCTGGCGTTCGCCCACCGCGAGCTGCCAGATGTACGCGTCGGGATCCACGTGGAGCCCGTACCGCTCGGAGACGTCGGCGAGCCGTTCTCTGACCGGCCCCATGTCGGACAGCCCGCGCCGGCCGCCGAGGCCGAGGGCGACGTTCTCGGCCACGGTGAGGGTCGGCACGAGCATGAAGTGCTGGTGGATCATGCCGATGCCCTGGCTGATCGCATCGGTCGGCGACGTGATCGTGACCTGCTCACCGTCGAGGTGGACCGACCCCTCGTCGGGTTGGTACAGCCCGTACAAGATCTTCATCAGAGTGCTCTTGCCGGCACCGTTCTCGCCGAGGAGTGTGTGCACCTGACCGGGCAGCACCGACAGGTCGACGCCGTCGTTCGCGACGACGCCCGGAAACCGCTTGGTGATGCCGCGCATCTCCAACATCGGTGTCGCGCTCACCTCGCCCGGTGCTGCCTGATCAGGTTGCATGTCCACTCCTCCGTGATCGCCCGCACGCCTCGGAAGGCCGACGAGCGATCGTCACGTCACTCGATGCCGGTGGTGATCGAACCGTCGGTGAGTCCGGCGATGGCCTCGTCGGCTGCTGCCTTCACGTCGTCGGGCAGTTCGAAGCCGTCGTTGAAGATCATCTCGAGACCACCGTTCTCGAAGGTGAGGGTGTAGACCTCGCCGCCGGCGGAGCCCGACGACATCGCGTCGAGGATGTCGTTCAGCACCACCTCCCAGTGGTACTCCTGGGAGGCCACGACGATGTTCTCGCCGAGCGGCGTCTGATCGGACTGCGTACCGAACCACGGGATGCTCTGGTCGACGGCGACACCGGTTGCTCCGACCACCATCTGGGCGGTGCCGGTCAGCACGTCGGCGCCGTTCTCGACGAACGCGGTTGCTGCTTCGGCGGCGAGCGCGACGTCGCTGAACGACTCGATGTAGTTGACGTTCACCTCGACGGAGGAGTCGGCTGCGGCGACGCCTGCGGTGAATCCGTCGACGTAGAGCTTGGCGTCTCCCACTTCGATGGGCCCGACGACGCCGATGTTGCCGGCATCGCTGAGCTGGGCTGCCATCACGCCGTTGACGTAGCCGCCTTCGTCGGCACGCGTGGTGTACGCGAACACGTTCGGCAGACCGAACGTGTCGACCGCGGTGCCCCACGCGAACGTGACGTCGGGAAAGTCGGCGGCGATCTCTTCGAGCGGGCCGCCGTACTGCGAGCCGTGAGCGATGATCAGGTCGACGCCGTCCTCTGCGTATCCGCGCATGGCGGCCGCAGCGTCTTCGACGACGAACGTGCCGTCGGTGACCGAGACGTCGATGTCGCGCTCGGCGCCGACTCGGCCGACCGAGTCGACGATCGACTGGGTGAAAGCGAGGTCGTTGCTCGCCGACGGGGCGATGATTCCGATCTGGACGGCGCCGTCGTCATCGGTCACCTCGTCGGCGGCTTCGCCGACATCGTCGACCGCGTCGTCGGCCGCGTCACCGACGTCGTCGGCTGCGTCCTCGACCGCGTCGGTGGCATCGTCGAGTGCGTCCTCGGCGTCGCTGCCACACGCGGCGGCGACGAGTCCGAGTGTGGCGGCTGCTGCGATGACCTTGCTGGTTGTGGAGTTTCTCATTGTCGGGTCCTCCCCCGGGTGAGATACCGGTCCGACGGATTCGGATCGGTGGGTGTCGACGGCGCCGTTGGCGTCGAGATCTGGTGATGCTGAGACATCGTCACGACGCCCGGTCGAAGTGACGGGAGAGCGCAGCCGGAGCGGCGATGCGTCGGCTGACGATGACGAGCACGATGATGGTCAAGATGGCGGGGGCCATCGCGAGCAGGCTCGACGATGCACCCTCGACGATGCCGAGCGTCTTGAGCCGCAGCACGGTCGCCGAGACCACGCCGAAGAGCAACGCGCCGGCCATCACGCCGCCGGGCCGCCACGCTCCGAAGTAGACGAGCGCGATGGCGATGAAGCCCTGCCCCGACGTCAGGTTCTGCTGGAAGATGGCGACCTCGAGGGCGAGTGACGCACCGGCAAGACCCGCCATCGAGTTGCCGATCAAGATGGTCTGGAGGCGGATTCGGTTGACGCTCACGCCCAACGTGTCAGCGGCCTCGGGCGTCTCGCCGACGGCACGGATGTTGAGCCCGAACGTCGTCTTGTTGATGAGGAACCAAGCGAGCGGCACGAGGAGAAAGGCGAGGTAGACGAGCAGATTGTGCTGGAAGAAGATCTCGCCGATCCACGGGATGTCGGAGAGGAGCGGGATATTCACCTTGCCGAGCTTCGGAACACCCTGCGGGGTGCCGACCTGCTTCTGGAACAGCAGGTCGGTGAAGCCGAGCCCGAACAGGAAGACACCGATCCCGCTGATGCCCTGCTCGGCGTGCATGACGACGGTCATGAATGCGTAGATCAACCCCATGATCGCTCCGGCGCCGAGCGCGACTCCGACCGCGAGCAGCGAGCTGTCGGTCTTCAGCTTCGTGAAGTACGCGGCGAACGCTCCGATCAGCATGACGCCTTCGACACCGAGGTTGAGCACGCCGCTGCGCTGACCGATCGCCTCGCCGAGGGCGGCGAACAGGAACGGGGTGGCGAGGCGGATCCCCGACGCCAGGGTGGCGACGAGCACCGACACGGTGAAGAACTCACTCCACATCAGGAATCACCGTCCGCGGCTGGCGTCGTGGTTGCCGAGATGGATGCCGCAGCGTGATCACGCGCCTGGTCGTTCCGCTCGATCCACCGGTTGATCCGACCACGCAGCTTCAGGCTGCTGACGACGAAGATCACGACGACGCCGTTCAGCGCGACGATCAGCGCGGCGGGCACCTCGAGTTCTCGCTGGAGTTGGATCCCGCCCGTGAGAAGGCCGCCGAAGAAGAACGACGCCGGGATCGTGGAGATCGGGTGGAGCGCCCCGAAGAGCGCGGCGACGATGCCGTTGAATCCGGCCGACTGAGTGAACGCCGACGCGCCGCCTTCGCCGATCAGGCGGTGCGATTCGCTGCCGAACACGAGGATCGCCCCGGCCACTCCGGCACACGCTCCGCTGAATGCCAGCGCTTGCACGATGCTGCGTTTCACTTCCATCCCCGCGTACCGCGAAGCGTTGGGGTTGTGGCCGACGGCTCGGAGCCGCATCCCGAGCGCGCTGCGGAACAGCAGGAGGTAGCCGAGCACGGCGACGAGGATCGCGATCACGACGCCGAGGTGGAGTCGGGTGCCACCGGGCAGGAGCGGGAGGTGCGAGTTGGGGTCGAGCTTCTCGGTCTGCTGGATCTTGATCGCACCCTCTTCGATCAGCAGGTCCTGCAGGAGAAAGCTGAGGAACTGAGCGGCGACGATGTTCATCATGATCGTCGACAGGATCTCGCTGACTCCGCCGTACGCCTTGAGCGCACCGGGGATCGCGCCCCACACGGCACCGCCGAGGCCGCCCGCCATCAGCACCAGTGGGACGAGGATGATGCGGGGAGTGGACGGGATGAGGAGCGCGAGGGTCGTCGAGGCGATCGCTCCCGCGATGATCTGACCCTCACCGCCGATGTTGATCACGCCGGCGCGGAATGCGATGCAGATGCCGACTCCGACGAGCAACAGCGGCATTGCCTTGATGGCAGTGTCGGCGAGAGCGTCTCGGCCACCGAACGCTCCGTCGAAGAGAGCGGCGTACCCGCGCAGTGGATTGGCACCGAGAGCGAGCAGCATGATCGCTCCGACGGCCAGGGCGGCGGCCACGGCACACAGTGGGACGATCAAGCCGGCGAGGGGCTTCACGTAGGCGAAAGCGACGGCGCCACCGATGTTCTTCGTGTCGGGCGTCGGCGACTCGGGCGGCACACCGCTGTCGTCGGGTGGGATCTCGGTGGTCGTCATCGATGTCCTCCGGTCCCGCGGATCGTCGTGATCGTCGGTGACGGTGCTCACCGAACGCACCGAGCCCCGGCAGCGTCGCCGACGATCGGGTGTCCAGTGAACGTAGTCGGCGTTTCGGGCACGTGAACGAAACGTCACGTCCTCGCGAATTTCAGCGGGTCGGTGAGGAATTCTGGGAGGTGTGGAACCGGCGCAGGCCGCCGCACGACCTAGGAGAGTGATGAGCACTCTCACACGATCCTTTCGGCGCGCCGGCGCCCTCTTCTTGACCGTCGGCCTGACCCTCGCTGCGTGCGGCAGCGACGACGACTCCAGCGGCGGGTCGGCCGCCGAGTCGACCGCATCCGAGCCACTGACGATCAGCGACGCCTACTCGCGCGAGCCCGCCGACGGCCAGACGCGCGGTGTCGTCTACGGCGTGGTGTCCAACCCGAACGACACCGACATCACCGTCACGGCAGCCACGTCGTCGGCGTCCGAGAACGTCGAACTGCACGAGACTCTCGTCGACGACAGCGGCTCGATGTCGATGCAGGAGCGCAGCGATGGGTTCGTCATCCCCGCCAACGGCGAGTTCACCTTCGAGCCCGGCGGACCGCACGTCATGTTGCTCGACATCGATGCCGCCACCTTCCCGACCGATGAGGTCGACGTCACCCTCGTGTTCGATGGTGCCGACGACCTGTCGTTCACTGCCGAGGTCCGTTCCATCAACGGCGACATGGACATGGACATGGACATGGACGACATGGACATGGACGACATGGACATGGACGACATGGACCACAATGACGGCGAGACGGTCGAGATGGACATGGACGAGATGGAGATGGACGACGACGGCTGACCAGGCCGTTGGCGTCTTCGTCCACCGACGGCGTCGTGGTATCTGATCCGACGCGCCGCGCCGGTGTTGCCGGCCCGGCGTCGCTCGATCTCCGGGTCGCCGGTTCAAGATTGCTCAGTCGGGTGTTGCTCAGTTCGCGGGGAGCGGTAGACCCTCGTCGGCGGTCAGGACCGACAGCAGCCGGGGCACCTCGTCGTCGGCGCCACCGCCGGCGGTCACCGTGAGACCCGCGCTGCCTCCGGGTTCGCCCGATCCGAGGTCGAGCAGGAAGCGTGGGCCCTCGGCGGCGGCGAAGCGTGACTCGTCGAGGTAGAGCCGTGGCTTGATCACGGCGGGGTCGCCGTTTTCAGGGCAGAACGTGAGGCAGTTGCCGCACTCGTTGCACAGTTCGCTCAACACGAGGTACTGCTGACGCCCGGCGTCGTCGACCTCGGCAGCCAAGGTGTCGGGCGTCGGCACCTTGAAGAACGCGTCGTTCGGGCACACCGTCACGCAGAAGTTGCACGCGACGCAGCCCCACATCTCGAGGTCGTGGTCGACGCTGCGCGGCAGCTTCTCGTTGCCCGACAGGTGATAGCGCGCCACATCGGGGCCGGTCACGTGCGCGAGATGCGCAGCGGCCGTACTGGCATGTCGATTCGATCGGGCTGCTGCGAGCGAGGTGGCGCGAAACCCGTCCAGGTCGGTCGCGCCGGCCTCGACGACCGCCTTGGTGAGAGCCTTCAACATCGGAGCGAGCCGCCCGTAGCCGCCGGGCTTGAGCAGGTCGGAGCAGACGCTGGCGGGCCGCACGCCCATGGCGATCGTGTCGGCCAGATTGTCCTTGTTCACTCCGGCCGAGAAGCTGACCATGATGTCGCCGCCCGGTCGCCCGTCGGGCGTGGTGATCGCATCGGGGCCGTCGTGGCCCGGGACCATGAACCGCCCCGGCAACGCCGCCGACAGCTTGTCGAGCACGGCGGTGGCGAGTACGTGCAGCGGCGGGCCCGACAGGTACATCGTCTCGTCGGGCATCCACTGCTTGTGGTTGTTCACCACGAGCGTGTTGGTGAGCTTGATGCCGAAGAGGTGCCCGTGATCGAGAGCGAACCGGTGCAGTTCGTCGATGAGGGTGATCGCCCGGTCGAACGGCAGATCCTCCTCGAACGCCTTCGGCACGAGTTCGACGTACTCGTAGCCGAGCGTGTCGTGGACGATGGCGCTCACTCCGTCGGGGCCGAGCAGCGTCGGGTTGAGCTTCACGATGACGTCGATGTCGTGGTGGCTCACGAGATGCTTGGTGATCTGCTCGATCTCGTCGGGTGGGCAGCCGTGGAAGGTCGACAGTGTGATCGTGTCGGAGATGTTCGACGGGATCTCGATGTCACGGGACTGGGCGAACACCGAGTCGTCGGGGATCTGAGCACGGAGGCGTTCGATCTCGTTCGTCGCGTCTGACATCGCATCGATGAAGCCGGCGACCTTGTCGCTCTGGATGCCGGCGAGGTCGTAGCCGACCGACATGTCGAACACGTGCGGGCCCGGCCCACCGTCTTCCGGCTTCCCGATGAACTCGTGGAGCGGCTCCCATCGCGTGAGCAACTCGATGATGATCCACGCCTTCGCGTACTCCTCCAAGCTTTCATGGACGAGCAGCTCCTGGCTCCACTCGATGTTGTAACCGATCGTCTCCATGTCGATGCACGGACGGGCGATCTCCAGATCGTCGAGGATCTGGACGGTCTTCAACTCGAACAGGCGTGATCCTCCGAGCCATGAGAGCACGATGTTCTGGGCCATCTGGCTGTGCGGGCCGGCGGCGGGGCCCACCGGCGATGCGGCGGGCCGGCCGAGGAACTCGAACGAGAGGTCGACACCCGATCCGCCCGGGTGGGTGTCGGGCTTCCAGAAGCGAGCAGTCGGGAGGTCGAAGATGCGCTTGCGCGTCGTCCATTCGTGTTCGATGCGGTGGAGCAGCATCGGCAGCGACATCGGCGTGAGCGGCGGGGTCGTTTCCACCCGGCGACTGTACAAACCACGCGCTGCCCTGTCGACCGCCCCATACGTGAAGGGTCTGTCCCCTCACGTATGGCGACGACCCCGGACATACGTGAAGGGTCTGGGTCGGTTCAGAGGGTCGGTGCGCTGAGGCGATGGTAGGTGTCGTTGGCGCTGTCCCAGTCGAATAGTCGTCTGGGGGTGGTGTTGATGCGGTGTTGGATCCATCGGCGTCGTGTGTTGC